>BNJS01001733.1_pt1 | contig 421206 bp, 408 predicted proteins | sample 8540461 | NCBI WGS metagenome assembly BNJS01 (sample SAMD00202454, study PRJDB9452) | human saliva metagenome | isolation source: human saliva | place: Japan | reverse complement strand
TCCAGTCTCGGTCGTTCCGTTCAGCAACAGGCTGACGTACGGATTCTGGGTTGTTCAGGACTGACTATGTATGTTCCGCCTTTTCTGAACCTGTTTCCATCGCTCCAGTTGCTCTGGATATCCCAAAAGGGTGCAGTGGGTCTCTGTGGGTATTCTCGATCGTCATCTCAAGACACAGGTCGACCGTGTCGCTCGTTTCGCCTGCTTCGCAAAGCTTCGCCTCCCGCTTTGGATTGCCACGATTGTATGGCTTTTCCTTCGGAATCTGTTCGGTGATCGAAATGCGCTTCTTGCCGCAGCCTTGAGCCTTCTGGACTTTCGATACCATGTCTATTCCTGGTATGCGCGTGCTGTGGTTATGACCAGATCCTCCGTGATGATGCCTGCTTCGTCAGCTCTGCGTGATCTGCATCGCTGAGGTGACACATCCGTGAAGACCTCGAGCTTTCCCGTGAGCCGAGAGCGCCGTGCAGGGTCGTCACCACATAGTCCCCATGCGCCGCCGGTACTGTTTGATTCCGCCCTGGAAGGTCTTTCGCCGTTGGTGACCGTTTCCAGAAATCCGTTGTGTAACTTCCCGCCCTGATTCCGGAGATGGTTTTCGTACCTGTCCTGGTCCCGGCTGTAGCTGTAGTTTGTAACTCCTTGCGCCTGTCGGTTGAGGGGTCCTTCGTCCCGAAGAATTTCCAGTCGATACCGTCATCAAAAGCGATGATCTTCCGCTGTCGTCTTTCAGATAGCTTCTCATCCGAGCCATGCATGCTCTGTGCGGTTTCGTAGATTTCCGGATGGGGGTCTTCGAGTTCAGCATCGTCAACAGCGCATCTCCCCGAAGATATTTGCCCGATACAAAGAACGGTGGCCGGGTGGCTTCGTTCTGTATCGTTGGCATGCTGATCGTGGGGGCAGGTGGGTTTTGGCCGATATAAACGCCATTTTCGCCAGGCTACACCTCGCCGCTGGTGTGAACCAGACCGCCGGCGTGAAAGCCAACAGCCTGGGTCTGTCCGCCATCTGACATCGACCTGCGTGACGATTTCACCCCGTACGTGGGCGGCCGTCTGGGCGTCAACAGTTGAAATACTCGGCCGGCTATGCCGCCTCCGGCGAGCGCTTCTCGTCCTCGCAAAGAAAGAGCGAAAACCGGCGTGGGCCTGCTGCTGGGCGTGAAAATCCATCAAGCTCAGCGAAGAAATGGCGCTGGACGCCGGCTATCGCTACAACCACATGGACAAGGATATCAACGCCCACGAGTTCTCGGTGGGTCTGCGGTACTACTTGATGTCCTGATGGCACGGCGCCGGCCTGTGGCTGGGGGCCGTGGCCATGGCAATACAGGCCGGGCCGCGGGTTCAGCCTTGCGGCAGCTGGTTTGCCGCGTTTCGAACGCCTCCGGATGGGGGCGTTTATGTTTGGGGGCCCAGTGTCTGGGGTAACGCCACAGGGCGGAGGCGGGCTTGCTGAGCCCTGGGGCGCTTCACGGGAACACACGCGCACGTTGCATGTAACCATACCTCGTGCTATCGTTTCAGAAACGCACCAAAGAGCCAGACATGCCAGCGTTGACCATAAACCAGCGAGTACAGCGGCACTCGTGATGCCCTACGGCAGGGCAGGACTGCGCCCGTGCAGATCTGGGTACCGGATACCCGGCGCCCTGGTTTCGATGAGGAATACTCGTCGTCAGGGTCAGCTGATTGCCGGCACCGAGAAGGACGATGCCAGAGCTGGAAACCTTCATGAATGCTGCAGCGGAAGACCTTCTTGCCGACCTGGATGCGTGGAAGAATGAAGCGCGGCAATCTGGTGTCCGTCGCTCCACGGGGAATTCGGCAAGCCACGGCTGGCGCTGGTCATCCAGACCGACCGTCTGGGTGATCACCCCAGCGTGATCCCGTCGTGCTGCTCAGCAGCACCCTCATGGATGCCCTGCTGATCAGGGTAACAATCCAGCCCACGCCGGAGAATGGCCTGAAAAAACCATCCCAGGTGATGGTGGACAAGCTCATGACCTTCAGGCGCGACAAGATAGGCCCCGCGATTGGACAGATTGATTCGGCCACGCTAATCGAGGTCGAGCGGTGCCTGATGATCTTCCTCGGGATCGCCCCTTGACGCGTGTCATGGGCTCATTCATCCCCACGCCCCCCTCGGGCTGAAAAGCCCGGCGCGTCGCATCACGCAACCGTGCCAGCTGGCCTGGCGTTTCAGGCTATGGGAGAATCGCCAGCAGCTGGCAGTACGGCCTCAACGGCTGTGCTGCCCACAGACTGGCCAACAGGGATACAGGAGCGCGTGACGGATGGAGCTGATCGACAACATCAGCCGTTTGCTGGGTGACGACCTCAAACAGACCATCAAGCCGGGCGCCCGCCTGAAAATTGCCGCCTCCTGCTTCTCGATGTACGCCTACGAGGCACTGAAGGCGGAGCTGGAGCAGGTAGAAGCCCTGCAGTTCATCTTCACCGCCCCGACCTTCGCGGCCCAGAGAGGCCACCGACCGGATCTCGCAAGGAACGGCGGGAGTTTCACATTCCCCACTGCCGACCGTGAGCGCAGCCTGGCCGGCAGCGCGTTTGAAATCCAGCTGCGCAACAAGCTTTCACCCAGCGTGCCGTGGCCCGGGAATGCGCCGACTGGATCCGTCGCAAGGCGCAGTTTCGCAGCAACCGACCGGTGCGCCCATGCAACAGTTCATGGGGTGCACAGCAGACTGACAGCGCAGCCCGCGTGACACGCACGCCACCCAGCGCCCCAACGGCGTCCCTTCCTGAAATGACAACCCCGGGCATGCCAGCAACACAGGCTTGCCCCCGGCAACGACACAGGCACCACAGCTACGACTGCACATCCGGATAGCGTCTACATGCCCTCGCAGGTTTTACCGCCGTTGACCTGGGCTACCAGCGCGGCAATGCCGTGTCGAACATCGTCAACCGGATGGATGAGGCCCCCGCCACCACCACCTTCCTGAGCCTGTCTCGACCAGATCTGGAACGACCCCAACCAGCTGGAGGATGTAACCGCCCAGGTGGCACGAACACATCGAAACGGTCTATCAGGAGAATCCCGCCTGAGAGCATCTACTTCCTGATGCTCTACAACATCTTCAACGCGTTTCTGGACGACCTCGACGAAGACGATTTCTGCCCAACGACCGCACCGGCTATCAGGACACCCTGATCTGGAAACAAGCTCTTCAACTACCAGAAGGACGCGGCCACCGGCATCATCAACAAGCTGAAACCTTCAGCGGCTGCATTCTGGCCGACAGCGTGGGGCTGGGCAAGACCTTTCACCGCGCTGGCCGTCATCAAAGTATTACGAATTACGCAACCGCACCGTGCTGGTGCTGTGCCCCAAGAAGCTGGCCGACAACTGGCTGACCTACAACCGCAACCTCAAGACCAATCCATTCGTTCGCGACCGCTTCAACTACGACGTGCTCTGCCACACCGACCTGTCGCGCACCAGCGGGGAGTCGCTGGGCATGCCGCTGAATCAGGTCAACTGGGGCAACTATGACCTGGTGGTCATCGATGAGTCGCACAACTTCCGCAACAACGACGTCTACAAGGACAAGGAAACCCGCTACCAGAAGCTGATGCGCAAGGTCATCCGGGAAGGTGTGAAGACCAAAGTGCTGATGCTGTCGGCCACCCCGGTCAACAACCGCTTCAGCGACCTGCGCAACCAGCTGGCGCTGGCCTACGAAGGCAACTCCGAGAACCTCGGCAAGCGCCTGCACAGCAGCCGCAGTGTGGAAGAGATCTTTCGCGGTGCGCAGGCTGCCTTCAACGTCTGGTCCAAGCGGCCCCTCGAGGAGCGGACCGTGCGGGCCATTCTGGACTCGCTGGGCTTTGACTTCTTCGAGCTGCTGGACAGCGTGACCATTGCCCGTTCCCGCAAGCATATCCAGACCTTCTACGACACCAAGGACATTGGCCAGTTTCCAGAACGCCGCAAGCCGCTGACCTACCAGTGCCCGCTCACGGAGCGCGACGATGTACCGGACCTCAACAGCATCTACGAACAGCTTTCGGCACTGAAACTGGCCGTCTATGCCCCGGTCAGTTACATCCTGCCCAGCCGGCTGAAGAAGTACGAAGCAGCGTACGACACCAACGTGGGCTCGCGGGGCACCCTGCGCCAGATCGACCGCGAGAAGAGCCTGCAGGCGCTGATGACCGTCAACCTGCTCAAGCGGCTGGAAAGTTCGGTGCATTCTGTTTTCGCCTGACGCCAGCTGCTGCGCGACAACAACCAGGCCATTCTGGACCGCATTGCCGCCTTCTACCAGTCTGGCCAGGGGGCGATGGAAGAGGCTGTGGACGTACTGGCAGGCCTGGACGCCGATGATGACGACGTGCCCATGCCCGGCGACGAGGCCTTCCAGATTGGCAAAAAGATCAAGATCAATCTGGCGGACACGGGACCCGTCGTGGGGAGCACGACCTGAAGGTGGGACATGCTGCACATCGACGAACTGCTGGCGTCGATGAACCGCATCACCCCGGACGATACCAGCTGCAGCACCTCAAGGCCCTGGTGCTGGACAAGATGGCTAACCCCATCAACCCCGGCAACCGCAAGGTGCTGATCTTCACCGCCTTTGCCGACACCGCCCACTACCTGTACGAAAACCTCGCCCCCGGGCTGCTGGAGAAGCTGTCCGTCCATTCCGGCAAGGTGACCGGCAGCGGCGCACCCCAGTCCACCCTCAACAGCAACCGCAAACGACACTACGATTTTCAGGAACTGCTGACGCTGTTTTCGCCCCGCTCGAAAGAAAGGCCACCATCCCGCCGGATGAACCCGGAGAAGTGGATCTGCTGATCGGTACCGACTGCATCTCCGAAGGCCAGAAACCTGCAGGACCGCGACTATCTGGTCAACTACGACATCCACTGGAATCCGGTGCGCATCGTCCAGCGCTTTGGGCGGGTGGACCGCATCGGTTCGCCCAACAAGAGCATCCAGCTGGTCAACTACTGGCCCGGACATCACGCTGGACGAATACATCAACCTGAAGGAACGGGTCGAGGCCGCACTGACCATCGTGGACGTGACTGCCACCGGCGACGACAACGTCCTCTCTGCCCAGGCCAACGATGTCTCGTACCGCAAGGAACAGCTGCGCCGCCTGCAGGAAGAAGTGATCGAGCTGGAAGACCTGAAGACCGGCGTATCCATCACCGACCTGGGCCTGAACGACTTCCGCATGGATCTGCTGGGGTACCTCAAGGCCCAGGGTGAGCCCAGCAAATGCCCCTGGGTTGCACGCCGTGAGTGCCGGCCGACCCTGACCGGGGCCTGCTGCCCGGTGTGATCTTTTGCCTGCGCAACCTCGCCCCAGCCCGGTGCTGGGCATGGATCAGCAGAACCGCCTGTACCCCTACTACCCTCGTCTACATGGGCAACGACGGGCAGGTGATCCACGACTACACCGAGGTCAAGCGCCTGCTGGACCTGATGCGCACCGGCTGCAAGGGGCGAGACGCCCCCATTGCCTCCGTGTGCGAGCGCTTCAACCGGACCACCGCCGACGGCCGGCAGATGCAGACCTGCTCTGCCCTGCTGAACACCGCCATCCACGCGATGATCGACACCAAGGAAGAGAAGGACATCGACAGCCTGTTCAGCGACGGCCCAACCACGGCCCTGACCGGCACCATCTCGGCCTGGATGACTTCGAGCTGATCGCCTTTCTGGTGATTCAGGAGGCAGGATGAGCCAGCCCGACTTCACGCATCAGCATCCGGCTTTTTATCGCTTACCCGGCACAGGCTGCCTTTGGCCGCGCGCTGCCCAAGAGCAGCAGTATACGCGCACAGTAGCGCAACACCCGCCTCAAAGACTTGTTCGTACAGCAAGTCGAGCAGATCGTCTGGGCATTCAAGCTCGCGCCGGAAACGATCCACCTGCCTGCACGGCCCGGCGTGCCGGAAATTCAAGTATTCACTCTTCAGCTCAAGACGCCGGAACTGCATCGTGACGTGTTGCGTTGCATTGACGAGGCCATTCCATTTCCCATCGTGTTCGAGCTGGTCTTCGAAGGCAGGACTCAGGTCATCGCCGCCTACAAACGCCTGAACGAGTCTGATGCAAGCCGCTGGAGTGATATCAGACTACTTTTTGCGACCGACTGGATGCCGGCCTGCAGTCAGCGGACACCCATGCCTGTAGCACTGAACCTGGCGGCTTGTACGAGCAGTTGCTGCACCGCCTGATCCCTCTATCCGTGCGCCCGCAGGAAACGCTTTACCGAACTTATGGCGCGCATGGCCCAGGTGCAGGCCAAGCAACGAAAATGGACAAAAACAGCAGCGCGACTGAGGAAGGAAAAGCAATTCAACCGCGAAGGTAGAGATCAATACCCAATTGCGGCAGTTAAAGAATGACTACGAAACATTGACTCCGCTGAAACGTTCGGGAATTGATGTCATGTCAGAGAAAAAGCAATACTACATATTCGGATAACCATATCCCAATATCGTCAAAGCCAGAGATGACCATAAGCCACTACGCTTTGGGCCTTATGAAAACCAGAAATTCAAACCCAAGAGAGTAGTGACGCCACCTGATCGGCACGGATGCATTCCGAGAGAAGGAGCTTCGAAACACATCGAACCATGGCTGACATCGCTCTTTCAGTCGGAGCACCTTTCTACTGGTAGGCTCTGGCTTGACGGCATGCTGTGCATATTTTGGCCACAGGCACAAGCGCGGCGGGCATGGGGCATCCCTCTGTCCGTCCATCAAGAACGGATCAATGAAGCGGCAGGATTCAGCAGAGCGTGCCGGGCGCAATAAGGGAAATGTTGAAGATCAACCGTGTAGCGAAATGAACTGTTGCGCGGCCTGGAGATCATTCAAAACCCGAAGCGACGACTCTGCGGAAATGAACTTGTAGAAGGGATGAAGGATTTGCCGCATCCATTCTAAAGAAGCTGGAATTGCGACGGCCCCCGACGATCGACGCAGACGCCTTTACCGCTGGTGACCTTCTGATGACTCTTGCACAGCGCACGCGAGTCGCGCGCACCAATTACGACCGGCTGATCGAAGCGGGCGGGAACGCGCTGCCGGCCTGCATCTGCTGGACCGCTTCCTGGAGTACGTTGATGCCCATCTTTCGATCCCTGGGCCTGCACTACAACCCCGCCGGGTATCCGTGGCGAGCCTCGATACCTGAGGGTGGCTCGCTTCGTCAAACCGCACGGCTCTGTGGATTGGGTGCAAACAGGCAAGGATATTCGCCGTATTGGCCTGCCTTCCGGAGCGGATACCATTGAACCGTATTTGCAGGCTCCTGGCTTGAACAGCGCAACAGCTCAAAAGCTGATGATCTACCCCAACGCCGCCAAGGACAGGGAAACCGCCGACTATCCCTACGTGGAGTTGTTCCGGGATCTGGCTGCGGCCGTGTCGTCCAAACAGCACGCTTGTGACTTACGGCTACAGCTTTGGCGATGAGCACATCAATCGCGTAATTCGGGACATGCTCACCATTCCATCCACACATTTGGTCGTAATTTCGCGCGACGACCCACTTGATCGCATCATGCAGACTTCTGAGCAGATAGGCCGGCCTTCGCAAGTCAGCCTGTTGATCGGCCCTGCGCTGGCCGACCTGACAAAACTTACGGAGAACTACCCACCAAAGGCTGCCATCGACAAGACGACGTTCCGTCGAGCGAGCTGCTCAGGGCAACGCTTTGCTACCACGCAGCAAAAGCGCGCCCAATTCCGAAACGGCAGGACACCGAAGACAGGGGTGATCCGGCATGAGTTTTCTCCATTGGCGCACGCAGATTCCTTTGCGCATCGGGACGATTGACTTCGTCTCCTCCCGACGAGATCAAGGTACTGTTGGACATTGAGGCGCCCGATGGCGTCTCTCTGAACACGGGCACACCTCGCCCGTTTCCGCGCATCAACGGATACGTGCTTTCGCCAAGCGACCAAGGTTACTTGGTGGCCCAAGTGGAATGGATCACCGTTGAGCGTTCGCAATATCCCAAGCGCAAGGAATGCAGGACTCGGGCTGGTGGACCTGCCCTATCCGCTGCGCAAGATGAGCCTGAACCCCTGGGCCTTCTGTTCTATGCGGGCGAAAGCGACAGCAAGAATCGCTACGAGTTCAGGCGTGGCGTACAAGCCTATCCATCAGTGGGCGACCCGGTGTTGTTGCCTACACAGGTTCAACTACGTGCCATCGTTGAATCAGGAGAGAACCGTCGCGTCAAGATCGGCGTGAGCCCATTGGCAGCCAACGCCGAAGTACGAATCGACCCAGACCGCCTCTTTGGCCCGTCACCCGCCGTGCTCGGCAATACGGGGAGCGGTAAATCGTGTTCGGTTGCCGGATTGGTGCGCTGGTCGATGGATGCCGCCAGAAAAAGCACGCGATGGCGCTGACCCAAATGCACGCTTCATCGTGCTTGATCCCAATGGCGAGTATGCAAACACCTTCAAGGGTATGGGCAAGGCACGAGTCTTTGCCGTCAATCCATCTGAAGACGTAGAGCAACTCCAAGTTCCTTTGTGGTTCTGGAACAGCGCAGAGTGGAGTGTTTTCACTCAGGCCAGCGTCAGGACCCAGCGCCCAACCTTGATTCAGGCACTGCGATCAGTCCGAGACGGCTCAATCTGATGCTGCACCCACCGCGAGCAGCGACATGCGTCGCTACTTGCGCACTCTGATTAGTGCTATTCATATCGAGCGCAGTGCGGTGGACCTTGGAGCAGGGCCAGGCACGAGGCTTTCGAGACCGCCTTCGTGCCTGGAAATGAAGGACTTGCTGATGATGTAGCCTTTACCCAACAGGAAAGTACCGCCCTAACCCGGCTTTCCCGCATCACGCAGCTACTGCGTGCCCATCAAGCGATTGGCCACCAGTATTTACCCGGCAGGAAGTCGATACTTTGCTGCATCAACCGGAGCGGATACCCACTCAGCTTTCGGCGGCAGTGATACTGACGCACCGCCCATTGATGCAGATGATGCCACGCCCATTCACTCGGCGGCCAACCTCCGCAGCTTGGAAGCCAACGCCGAACTGATGGGGTTTCGAGCACGTCGAGACGATGCTCGCGGATCAGGACGATCTTGTCGGACAGCCGCGTGAAGACGATAGCTGGCGGCACGGAAGGCGGGAGCTACATGACTGGCTGACCAGTTACCCGGCAACAGCCAAGCCTCGAACGGCTCCGTGACGGTTATCGACCTCGCTGGTTCCGCCGAAGTGATTCACATCGTCACGGCCGTGATTGAGACGACGCTGAAGCCTTGCAACGCTACCGCAAGCTCAACGCCGGCAAGACACTCCCAACCGTGCTTGTGATGGAGGAAGCCCACACCTTCATCCGCCGTTATCCGGACGACGCGGAGAACCAGAACTCAGCAGCCATCTGCTGCCAGGTCTTCGAGAAGATCGCTCGCGAAGGGCGCAAGTTCGGCTTGGGACTGGTGCTTTCGTCTCAGCGACCCAGCGAGTTGTCGCAGACGGTGCTGTCTCAGTGCAACAGCTACCTGGTTTCATCGCATCAGCAATGACCGCGACCAAGAACCGGTCTGCTGCTGGTGCCGGATAACCTGCGTGCTGCTGCGCGACCTGCCATCGTTGCCTGCGCGTCATGCCATCCTGCTGGGCTGGGCATCGGAACTGCCAGTCTTGATACAGATGAACAATCTGCCCAAGGATCAGCGGCCCAAGTCGGATGATCCCGACTTCTGGGCCGTATGGTCTGGAGACGGACTCGACAGGGATTCCGAGGGGGGCGCCATTGAGCGAACCGTTAACTGGCAAGCCATTGCCGCCGACTGGCAGCAAACTTCGAATGGTGAGCCAGAAGACGACTCGACAAATCCAACAACTCGCAAGCGACAAGAAGGTTGATATGGAAAAGCTGAAGATGCACTCGCCCAACCTGACCGAAGACAACATCGCGCGCATCCGCGATCTGTTCCCTGGCTGCGTTACCGAAGCACGAGGTGAGGATGGCGGCGGGAAGCTGATGGTGGACTTCTGACCAGCTCAAGCAGGAATTGTCCGGCTCCACTCGTCGAGGGGCCGCAGGAGCGCCACCACCTCAACTGGCCGGGAAAGCGCGAGGCGATGCTGACGGCCAATGCGCCGATTGCAGCACGTTTCGGCCTTGCCGTGAAGAGAGTGTGGACTTCGATACCACGAAGAACCTGTTTGTCGAGGGCGACAACCTGATGCCTTGAAGCTGCTGCGGAGACGTATCTCGGTGGCGTGAAGATGATTTACATCGACCCACCGTACAACACGGGCAGAGACTTCATCTACGAGGACGATCTCGCCGAAGATACAGACGAATATCTGCGTCGCTCAAATCAGGTAGACGAAGAGGACAATCGGTTATCCGCCAATACCGTAACAAAACGGACGATTCCCATTCCGATTGGTTGACCATGATCTACCTGCGGCTGCGGTTAGCTCGAAAACTGCTAACAGAAGACGGAATAATTTTCATTTCAATAGATGATAACGAAGCGGATAATCTGCGTAAGATATGTAGAGTGAGATATTTTCTGAAACGAATTTCATTGCACAGATTGTCTGGGAAGGCGCCAACAAGAACGATGCCAAACAAATAGGTGTATCCCACGAGTACGCTCTGGTTTATGCAAAAACCGAATGCTGTGCCGAAAGAGTGAGCATCCGCAGAGGGGGTAGATGAAGCATTAGCCGAGGTTGAAAGGTTGAAGGGCGTGTACGGAACGGATTATGAGTCGGCATCGCAAGATTTGGCGGGATGGTTTCGATCCATGAAAGCCAAGCCGGTCTTTGGGGTACGACGGTTCCGGTACATAGATGCTAGAGGCGCCTACAAGGAAGATGACCCGACAGCTCCAGGTGGACGGCGGTTTCAATTAGTCAACCCAAAGACAGGCAAGCCAATTCCCTTGCGCCGTAATCGTGGATGGAGCTTCGATCAGAGTGAGTTCAATTGGTTGGAGGAGGAGGAGCGCGTCAGCTTTGTTACGCCAACTAGTGTCATGATCCGACGCTACCTCCATGAAACAGATGCGCTGACGCCGCCGAGTGTGTTCATCAGCCCGCACGTTCGGCATCAGAGCGACTTGCTTCGCTTTTGGGGCCAGGGATATTTGACTTCCCGAAGGACGAAACCGTCATTGCCAAGTTTATTGAGATGACGACAACCAGTGCTGACGACGACTGTATCGTTATGGACTTCTTTTGCTGGTTTCGTCAACAACGGCACACGCCGTGTTTTTGTTAAACGCTGAGGACAGGAAGAATCGACGGTTCATCCTTATTCAATTGCCGAGCCTGCCCAGCGACATCTGCAGCGGCGGCCGCTGGTTATCAAACCATCGCGACGTTTCAAAGGAGCGTATTCGACGGGCGTCCAATGCCGTGAGAGCACAGGGATGGAGAGGTGATGGAGGTTTTTCGAGTCCTCAAGATCGACACGTCGAACACAGCCGACGTCTCACTACACACCCGATGCGCTGACAAAGCCAAACTTGACCTCTTCGTCGACAACATCAAACCCGACCGCACAGCGGAAGACCTGCTGTTCCAGGTGATGCTGGATCAAGCGTTGATTCTGCCCTCGCCCATCGAGAAGAAGTCTATCCAGGGCAAGCGACGTGTTCTTCGTGGATGGTGACGCACTGGCCGCCTTTCTTCGACGCACGCGGCGGCGTGGACGAAGCCTTTGTCAGGAACTGGCCACGCACAAGCTGCTGCGCGTGGTGTTCGCGACGCCGGGTTTAAGGATAGTGCGGTCAAGCACCAACGGGAGCATATCTTGAAGCTCTTGTCGCCATCCACCGAAGTAAAGAGCATTTGAGGGGGCGGCGATGGCAAGTTTCTCTGAAATTCAATTTCTACTGCAACAACTGCGCGATGGCGACATCCTTTGGGAGTTGCAGGCAAGCAGTGGTCGCCGTCTGGCCACCTTGTGCTTCCCCCAGCTGATCAACCTGGTGGAGTGGCGAGATGTGCTCTGATACGTTTAGGTGCCTGCGCGCTCCAGAACTCACTTTGCGGAGCGTAAAAAGAGAAATTGAGTCTACAACGTGTTTAGTGGTGCCTACAGACTCCACAAAGCTTTGAGGGATGCTTTTGAAGCTGAGTTCACGACCCGCTTACTCAGACCGCCGCCGCCGTGCAGGCGGTGGTGGACCGCTTCATGGGCAGGATCCGCAGCACGGCGGCATCCGCTATCTCCTCGACTCCGGTATCCGCAAGGCGGCACCGGCCAGCCCACAATGGACGCTGGCGCTGGAAACCGCGCCGGATGCCGCGGCAGAGCAGGAAGCGGCTTTCCGCAATGCCGACCTCACCCTTTCGGACTCGACTCTGCTGGGCAACATCCACGCCGTGCAGCGAGGGCAGAATCTGCCACTCTCGGATGCCTTGGTCAAGACCAAGGTGGCCACGGTCAACCTCGACATCGAGATGGAAACCGGCACGGGCAAGACCTACTGCTACATCAAGACCATCTTCGAACTGAACAAGCTGTACGGCTGGAGCAAGTTCATCATCGTCGTGCCCAGCATTGCCATCCGCGAGGGCGTGGCCAAGTCGCTGGACATCACCGCCGAGCACTTTCTGGAGAGCTACCAGAAGAAGGCGCGCTTCTTCATCTACAACTCCAAGCAACTGCACCACCTGGAGAGCTTCTCGTCGGATGCGGGTATCAACGTGATGGTGATCAACGTCCAGGCTTTCAACGCAACCGGCAAGGACAATCGCCGGATCTATGAAGAGCTGGATGACTTCCAGTCACGCAAGCCCATCGATGTGATCAGCGCCAACCGGCCCATCCTCATTCTGGACGAACCCCAGAAAAATGGAAGGCAGCAAGACGCTGGATTCACTGGCCAATTTCCGGCCATTGTTCGTGTTGCGCTACTCCGCCACCCACAAGACCGAGCACAACAAGATTCACCGGCTGGATGCGCTGGATGCCTATCAGCAGAAGCTGGTGAAGAAGATTGCCGTGCGGGGAGTTTCTGTACGCGGCCCTTTCCGGCACCACCAGCTACCTGTACCCTGCATGCCCCCATTCTGATTTCTGCCAGCAAGTCGCCCGAAGCCCGGGTGGAGTTTGAGCAAAAGCTGGCCAATGGCAGCATCAAGCGCGTGACCCGCAAACCGGGCAAGGGAGACAACCTGTTCGAGCTGTCCAACGGACTGGACCAGTACCGCGAAGGCTTTGTGGTGGCGGACATCAACGCCAATACCGACACACCGAGCTTTTATCAATGGGGTAGAGCTGTCCGTCGGTGAAGCCACCGGCGACGTAACGGAGTCACCGCTGCGCCGCCTGCAGATTCGCGAGGCCATCAAGGCACACTCTCGACAAGGAGCAGCGGCTGTTCCAGCAGGGCATCAAGGTACTGACGCTGTTCTTCATCGACGAGGTGGCTGGCACCGCGACCATAGCGCAGACGACGAAAAGGGCGAGTACGCCCGCATTTTCGAGGAAGAGTACAACCAGCATCTGAACGAGGTACTGGAGCTTCACGACACGCCGTACCAGCGTTACCTGAAGCACATCGAAACGGCCAGAACCCACAATGGCTACTTTTCCATCGACAGAAGGGCCGTCAAGTGATTCCACATTCAAGACACGCGGCGAGAACGCCGGCATGTCCGACGATGTGGCTGCCTACGACCCGATCCTGAAGGACAAGGAGCGTCTACTGTCGTTTGAGGAGCCCACCCGCTTCATTTTCTCGCACTCGGCCCTGCGCGAAGGCTGGGACAACCCTCAACGTGTTTGTCATCTGCACGCTCAAGCACAGTGACAGCACCATCTCCCGCCGGCAGGAGGTGGGCTGCGGGCTGCGGCTGGCCGTAAACCAGCAGGGCGAGCGGATGGATAACCCGGCCACCGTGCACGACATCAACGTGCTGACGGTGGTGGCCAGCGAGAGCTGCAAGGACTTTGTGACAGCCCTGCAGAAAGACATCAGTGAATCGCTGTCGGCAAGGCGGCGCAAGATTACACCGGAAGATCTCGGTGTGATTGAATGGCCTGTCCTCACGAATGCCTCACTGACACCAGTCGGCACGCCTGTACCCGGCACACCCCCAACGACAGAGGGTGCATCAGAAACGCCAGCATCACCTGCATCGGGCGAAGCGCTTGTGCCGGCTGGGCCGTACCCAACACCAGATGGCCAGAAAAGGGTATCTGAGCCCATGCTCAGGGAAGATTTTTGCGCTATCTGCAAAACACGATTATCTCTGACATCAACGACGAGTTTTCGCCTGCTTACTTCGAGGCCCGTGACAGCGGCACACTGGCGCCGTTACCGGACGAACTGGCGCCCCATCGCGAACTATATTTGCGCTGATCGACTGGATAGCCACCGGGACCCAGTTGCCCGAGATCAGCGATGACAACAGGCCAAAAACCAACCCGCTGAACGCCAACTTCCACAAGCAGGAATTCAAGGCCCTGTGGGAACGCATCAACCGCAAGGCCGTCTATACGGTAGCCTTTGACGATGACGAACTGATCGGCAAGGCCGTCAATGCGCTCAATGACAAGAACACGGGCCTGCAGGTGCCGGCCCTGCAGTTCACCGTTGAGCGCGGCGAGCAGGTCAACGATCTGACCTACGACAGCACCAAAGCCGGCAGGATGTTCATTGTTCAAGGCTCTGCAACGGAATCCACTTACGGCACCATTCACTCCACCGTCAAGTACGATCTGGTGGGCAAGCTGGCCGAAGGCACGCAGCTGACCCGACGCACCGTGGCGAAGATCCTCATGGGAATGAACGAGGCGATATTTGCCCAGTTCCGGCTACAACCCGGAGGGCTTCATCACCGGCGCCGTGAAGATCATCAACGAGCAAAAGGCCACGATGATCGTCGAGCACCTGAGCTACGACGCGCTAGAAGAGCGTTTCGACACCGACATCTTCACGATGGGCCAGAACCGGCAGGATTTTCGCAACGCCGTTCATACACCAAAGCACCACATCTACGACTATGTGCTGCCCGACTCGGGCTCAAAGCCGGAACGCGAGTTTGCCGAGGCGCTGGAAGCCAGCGAGGAAGTGGTAGTTTATGCCAAACTGCCCCGCGGTTTTCTGATTCCCACCCCCGTGGGCGACTATAACCCGGACTGGGCCATTGCCTTCCGGAAGGCTCCGTGAAGCATATCTACTTCGTGGCTGAGACCATAGGCAGCCTGGCCTCGATGGACCTGCGCGGCATCGAGCAGACAAAGATTGGCTGCGCCCGCAAGTTCTTTGAGGAGATGAACCGGCGCATGGCGCCGGAGAACGTGAGGTATGATGTGGTGACGGATTTTGAGGGGTTGATGGGAGTGGTGAAGTAGAGATCTCTGCGGGCCGCGTGTCTCTGATGACAACACCTTTGTTGAAGCGCTGTTCAAGACAGCTAGTACCGGCCAGAGTTCCCTGCAGGTGGTATGGCCAGTCTGGACTCGAAATCTTTACAGCCTACGGGCCAAGTTAATCCACTCAACCCGCAAACCATTCTCCCCTACCCCAGCAGAACTACACCTGCCCCCACCCCGATAACGCAGATACTTCACCATCAACGCCACCGACACGGCAAAAGCCGGCACGGTCAGTGCCATGGCCACCTGTGAGAAGTTCCATCCGGCGTTGAGCATCCAGGCGCCGGCAAAGGCCGAGAGAATCGCCCCCGTACGCCCGATGCCATGCATCCAGCTGCGCCCGTGGCCCGCGCCGGCAGCGGGAAGAAATTGATCGACAGCGCAGCTCATTCCCGTGCCGCCTCCATTGAAGCCGGCGACCAATCAGGAATGCCACCGCGCACATCAGCACATAATGGCCGCCAATGCTGCTCATCAGCACCAGCATCACGGCGCCAGTCGCGTAGGCCAGCGCCAGCGTCCGGTGCGGACTGTAGCGATCCATCAGCCAGCCCAGCATCACCGACCCCAGCGGCCCGCCCAGCTGGAACATCGCGCTGATGATGGATGCCTCATGCGGTTCCATGCCGGATTCACGGATCATCGTCGGCATCCAGCTGCTCAGCAGATACACCAGGAACAGGTGCAGTGAAACACGCCGACCACAGCATCAGGCGGCCCAGCCGGTACTGATCATTCAGCGCAATCCGCACCGGATTGGTCGCCCCCTCGACCTTGGGCGGTTCGGGCACCACGAACGCCGTCCGTTCACTGGAGCTGCCCGGGGCACAGCGCTCGATGATCTTTCGGACCTCGGCATGATTGCCGCCCCGGTGCACCAGAAAGGTCAGTGATTCCGGCAGGGCAAACGCCATGACCAGACTGAGCAGAATGGGCACCACGCCCCAAACACGAACACACTCTGCCAGCCATGATGGGGCACCAGCCAAGCCGACAGAAACCCGCCGCCCGCAGCCCCCACCGTAAAGCCCGCAAACACGATCGTCACCAGTAGCGAGCTGCGCGAGGCCGGTGAAATCTCCTTCGCAAACGTGGCCACCATCGGCACGATCCCACCCATCGCACAACCCGCGATGAAGCGGCAGACCATGAACTGCCAGCGGCTGTCGGCCATGCCCACCAGCAGCGTGAACAGCCCGAACAGCAGCACACTGGCACACAGCACCCGGCGCCGCCCGAATCGGTCTCCCAGCGGCCCAGCCCCCAGCGCACCGACCGAGAGCCCCACCAGCGCCGCACTCAGCACCGGCGCCAGGTCATCGTTGGTCCAGCCCCAGGCTTCCTTTGAGCGCCGGTCCCACGAAGCCCGCGATCACCACATCGAAGCCGTCCATCACCACCCCACCAGGAAGCACAGCAGAATCATCCATTTCTGCCACCGCCCCACCGGACGGCTGATCGAGCAGTGCGCGCACGTCGATGGTGTCGCTCGAAGGCATGTCACCGTTTGTCTTCACCTGTTTTTCCCTCATCACGCCATGGCAGGTGCCCCTGCCGCAGACCCCGCGCACCGTTTTCCGCTACTGCGCACTTCATCCCCGGCAGTCCGTCCCCGGGGCATCCCCCACCTGGTCCCTGATTGATCTCCTGCCCGCTCGATGGATCTCCTGCACGCTCAATACGCAATCCGCGCCAGCCGGCGCAGCGTGGCGGCATCCGTCGTGGGCAGCCCGAACCAGGACAGGTAGGCCGGAATCTGCTCGAACAGCATGTCGGTGCCCACCTGATACCGGCAGCCCCGCGCCTTCACCGCCGCCAGAAACGGCGTGATCTCGGCCTTCAGCACCACCTCGCCCACGAAGGCGTCCGGCGAGATGCGGTTCACGTCCATGGGCATAGGGTCACCGGCCTTCATGCCGAGCGACGTGGCGTTGACCACCACGTCGAACCCGGCCGGATCGTTCTGTCCCGGCTCCACCCGGAGCGCCGGATAATGGTGTGCCAGCCGCGCCGCCAGCCGCTGGCAGGCAGCCAGGTCGATGTCGTACAGGGCCAGCCGGTCCACGCCCGCAGCCGCCAGCGAAGCCGCAATGGCCGACCCCACGCCGCCACACCCCACCACCAGCGCCGAATGACCCGCCGGATCGATTCCCTGGGTGCGCAGGCGTGCACGAAGCCCTCCCCATCGAACATGTCCCTCCAGCCGGCTGTCGGCCCCGCGTCGCACCGCATTGCAGGCCCCGGCAATCTGCGCCGTGGCCGACACCCGGTCCAGCAGCCCGCAGGTGCTCACCTTGTGCGGCATGGTGATCAGCGCCCCCCACCACATTCTCTGTTGTGAAGAGCGCCCGCAGCAGCGCCGGATAGCCGTCTGGCTGCGAGGCAAAGGGTACCACCACCACATCGAGGCCCGCCGACTGAAAGTGAGGGTTGTCAGATCAGCGGTGCCTTGAAGGTTTGGGTGGATAACCGATATGCGCGATGAGCCGGTGTTGCTGCTGATGTCCATCGATGTCCACGATAGGGATGGATGAGGGGCCGAAAGATGGCTCCGTACCGGCATGCCACCCTCGACCTGTCATGCCTGTCTCCGGTACGGGCAAGACACGGTATTTTGCATCAAGCGGCAAGAGAAATGGGGCTGGACCCGGCACATTGTGGAGGCTACGCGGAATCGCCCTTCTGACGGTCGGGTTTCAGGTGAAACCATGCCACGGTACCGGCAAGCCCGCCAGTGAACAATCCAGACACCAGCGCCCTGATCTTTCCTCACTCCCTGCTTCAGAATCCGGTACCCCAGGCCCGGCGCGATCCGCATCACCAGCCGCAACAGCCGGACGGCCCCACGCAGCACTCTCATCGGTACCCCGCCTCGATGGCCGTCACCAGCGCTTTCGGCCACCGCCGACGGCGACATCTTGCCTGTGCCCCCGCCCCGCCGTCATGCGCGGTATCGACCAGCGGCGGGATCACTTCCTGTACCCGCACATGGGGTGCAGACACCATCTGATAGCGCAGCGACCGCGTAAAGCGAGCGCAGCGCCGCCTTGGTGGCACAGTAGACCGGCGCCGACTGCTTGGGCGCCAGGGCCAGCCCGTGGTCACATTGACGATGGCCGCCCGGGCTGGCGCGCCAGCAGGGACAACAACCCGGCTGACAGCATGATGGGGCTTCCAGATTCAGTGCCAGCTCCAGTGAGGCTGCGGTCTGAATCTGCGTCAATCCGTTTGCATGAAGTCCAGCGCATGCTGACGGCGCGCATTGTTGACCAGTACGGCAAGATCGGGATGCGTCGACACAAGCCAGGCAATCAGGGCCTCGCGGTCGGCCGCCGACGCCAGATCACAGCGCCGGAACGACACCCTCGGCCCCGGCAGCTGCCCGGGTTCATGACGGGCACAGGTCACGACCTCGGCGCCACGCGCCACCAGCTGCGTCACGATGGCCGCACCAATACCCTCGGTACCGCCAGTGACGAATGCCTTTTTGCCTTTCAGATGGCATGGGTGCGTCTCCTTTGCAGAATCCGCTGTGGGATGCTGGTTCTGCATCCCTGCCGCAGCGGGCATGTCAGCCCCTCTCTCGCAGGTAGCGGGCATGCAGATCACGCAGCGCCTGACTGGGTTCCGGCGAATCCATCAGGACACCGATGAAAACATCCCAGTCCCCGGCAGGCAAATCAGCGGCAATTTGGCAGGCGCCCCAGCGGTACGGTACAAGCCTCAATGGCCTCGATGACTTCGCAGGCGTTCTTTCGGGCTATCCTTGGCTATGTAGTTCCCGATCTCACGCAGTTGCCGTCGCCCGCGGACGCCACAGAACCGGGCATGGAGGGGGCAGCGATTCTGCGCTCATCTGCTCCCGGCTGCCTCGGCCAACGCGTTGTAATGCCGCTTCATCTCAGCCAGGAACACGCTGTTTTCAACGTATGGGCCACCTTCAGCACGACTGGCCTGAACCTCAGCGCGAAGCCAGCCGTTATACGCAGCTTCCTGCGCGGCCGTCTCGAACTCGTAGATGAGGGGATCGCGAACTGTTGTGGCAGAAGTCATGAGCGCTCCGGTCAGTACGCCCTGCCATCATACGGATTCACGGCACTTCCGCCAAGCCTCCCTGGCCGCGCAGGACACTGGACTGCGGACCCTCCAGCAAAAAACCGGCCACCCCACCCCCACACGGGAGCAGAACTGACCGGTTTTCGTCCAGCGTCTTCCACCGGGCCACACGGGGCGGCCCGGCAGGTTCAGCTGACGTCCATCAGGTGATCGAAGCCTCGTAGATCGACTGGATCGACTGGTCCAGCGCCTTGTTGAACTCGGCGTCGGACTGCTTGGCGCTCAGGCCCTCGGACAGCGCACGGCTGAAGCTGGCGATGATGCCCTTGTTGCGAGCCAGACGGCGGTTGGCCTCTTCACGCTCGAAGCCGCCTGACAGAGCGACGACCTTCAGGACTTTCGGGTGAGCGACCAGCTCATCGTAGGCGCCATCCTTCTCGGGGATGGTGAGCTTCAGGATGACCGGGCGGACACTTTCTCCAGACGAGCCAGGATGCCTTTCTTCAGCGTTTCCTCGATGGCGGCACGTCCCGGGGAGTTGATGTCGACTTCCGGCTCGATGATGGGCACCAGACCGGCCGCCAGCACTTCCTCACCCAGCGCGAACTGCTGGTCGAGCACGTCGCTGATGCCTTCTCGCTGTTCCCGAAGACGACCGAGCGCTCTTTCGTGCCGAACACGCCCTTGGCCTTGGCACGGGCCAGCAGCTCCTTCCAGGCCGGGAATCGGCTTCATCATCTGCACGCCGTTGGCCTTGGCTTCCAGGCCCTTGTCGATCTTCAGGAAGGGAACGACTTTCTTCTCTTCCCACAGGTACTGGGCAGCATCCTTGCCCTGGAACTTGCCGTCGAGCGTGACCTCGAACAGGATGGCGCCCAGCACACGATCGCCATTGAAGGCGGGGCTGGAGACGATGCGCTCACGCATCTTGTGCACGAGCTCGAACATCTCCTTGTCGTTGCTGTATTCGCTTTCGTCCACGCCGTACAGCTTCAGGGCCTTGCATGCTGTCGCCGCTCTGGTCCAGAGCAGCGATGAAGCCTCGTTTCTGGCGACGCGGTCGCGTTGTTCGGTGGTGATAGACATGACGGAGCTTTCCTCTTGAAGGAACTTGGATGGCTGCACGGACAGCCTGCAAAGAATTTTAACAGGCAATCCGTGCGGCTACCGGGATGACCACAACGGGGAAGTCGGGCAGGACCTTCCCTGACCCGATCAGATGATCAGCTGTGGCTGCCGATGCGGACGATCTTCAGGTTGTTGGTGCCGCCGGACTTGCCGACCGGTTCGCCCACGGTGATGACCACGAGGTCGCCGTTCTTGACCAGGCCGTTCTCCAGCATCAGCCGCTCCACGTCGGCCAGAACGGCCGGCATGTCATACGAGCGGTACCGTACGGCCACCGGGTGGCACTCGCGGAACAGCGTCATGCGGCGACGCGAGCTCTCTTCCGGCGTCAGCGCATAGACCGGGATGCCCGAGTCGATGCGGGTGACCCACAGCGCGGTCGAACCCGACTGCGTCAGCGACACGATGGCACTGGCGCGCATGTGGTGCGCCGCAAAGAGCGCCGCCATGGCGATGGACTGGTCGATGCGAGTGAAGGTGCGATCCAGGAAGGCAGCATCCAGGGTGTGCGAGCGATCGGCGCGGTCGGCCTCGGCGCAGGCAGCTCGCCATGGCCGTGACGGTCTCGACCGGCACTTTGCTGGTAGCGGTCTCGGCCGACAGCATACACGGCGTCGGTACCGTCCAGCACGGCGTTGGCTACGTCCGAGATCTCGGCACGGGTCGGCACCGGCAGCCTCGATCATCGACTCCATCATCTGCGTGTAGCGGTGATGGCGACCTTGTTCAGGCTCTTGGCCATGCGGATCATGCGTTTCTGCAGCGCAGGCACCGCCGCATCACCCACTTCCACCGCCAGGTCGCCCCGGGCCACCATGATGCCGTCAGAGGACTTCAGGATCTCTTCCAGGTTGCCGATGGCCTCTGTAGCGCCTCGATCTTCGGCGATCATCAGCGACTTTCGCCGCCCGCCGCCCGGCTCGAGCCGCGCGCCATATACATGTCCGGCAGCATTGCGCGGAAGGACACCGCCATGAAGTCGGCCTGGAAGCCCACGGCCGTCTTGATGTCGTCCATGTCCTTGGCCGTCAGCGCAGGTGCCGACAGGCCACCGCCCTGGCGGTTGATGCCCTTGCGATCGGACAGCACACCACCCAGGATCACTTCGCACTCGATGCGGCTGCCGCGAGACGCGCAGCACCCGCATGGTCATCCGGCCGTCGTTGAGCAGCAGGGTGTCCCCCGGATGCACGTCGTTGACCAGATCCTTGTAGTCCAGACCGACCACACCCTGGTCGCCGGACTCGCAATGGATGTCGAAGGCGAACGGATCGCCCGGATTCAGGTTGATCTTGCCCTCGGCGAATCCTGCCCGATACGGATCTTCGGGCCCTGCAGGTCAGCCAGCACGCCGACATCGGTACCCAGGCCCACCGCCACCTCGCGGACCAGCCGGACCGTTTCGGTATGCTGCTCGGCCGAGCCGTGCGAGAAGTTGACCCGAACGACGTTGACCCCTGCCTTGAACAGTCGGGCCAGCATCTCGGGCGAGTTGATGCCGGGCCAAGCGTGGCAACGATCTTGGTGGCACGGGGAATGGTGGATCATGGCGCAGCTTCCTCCCTAATCATGACGGCGTAACGTCCAGATAACCGATGGCCCGATGCCACGGCCGGAGCCGGCACGGCGCTGCACACAGCAACATCCGCCGGGCTCCTGGACAACCTTGCGCCCCTCAACTCTGAACCAGAAACCATTATGCTGCAGAATTTCACACTATCGTCCTGTTGATTCGTCCGGCATCGCCCCCCATCTCTTTCCAGCGGGCCGCCACCTTTGTCGGATATCCCCCACACCCCATAACCGACCAAACACAAAGCATTCACCATGGTGATGGATACCGGCCGCTTCGCCATTCTGGACGACCCCGAAGAGCTGATGGAGTACGCCCGGCCACTGGCCGGCGACCCGACGCGCCAGGAAGCCATCCTGGCCGTGGACGCGGTGTACTGCGCCGCCTGCACCCAGACCATCGCCGCTGCCATCGACGACGAGCACGCCCGCATCGAGGTCAACGTGGTCTGCGCCGCGCCCGGCTGGAATGGGATCCCGCCCGGCATGCCCTCAGCGCCCTGCTCGCCCGCATGGCCGACATCGGCTACGAGCCGCGCCCCCTGCCGCTGGACATGGTCGAGCGTGCCGATCCGCGCCCCCGCCGCCGGGCGCTCTGGCGCATGCTGGTGGGCATCTTCTGCATGATGCAGGGTCATGATGTTCGCCGTCCCCGCTATATCGGCGGCGACGCCATCCCGCCTGACCTGCAGAAGCTGATGATCTGGGCCGAGGCCATGCTCACCATCCCGGCACTGCTCTTTGCGGCCGGCCCCTTCTTCACGGCCGCCTGGCGTGACACCCGGCAGGGCCGCATCGGCATGGACACCCCGGTGGCACTGGGCATCGCCATCACCGTCATCACCAGCGTGGTAGCCTTCTACCAGGGACACGAGGTCTATTTCGATTCGGTGACGATGATCATCGGCCTGCTGCTGGTGGCCCGCTGGCTGGAATCCCGCGCACGCGAACGCGCCGCAGCCGGCCTGGGCAACAGCCTGGCACGATTCCCCGAAGCCGCCGACCGCCTGCGCGCCGACGGCAGCATCGAGCGCGTCTCGCGTCGCCGCCTGCAGCCCGGCGACCGCATCTCGGTCCCGGCCGGCACCACCTTCGCCGTCGACGGCCGCATTCTGGAAGGCCACAGCGACGTGGACGAATCACTGCTCACCGGCGAATCCGAGCCCCAGCCGCGTGGCCCCGGCATGCTGGTCGTCTCGGGCAGCCTCAATCTGCGCAACCCGCTGATCGTGGAAGTCACCCACCGTGCCGCCGATTCCCGGCTGGCCGAGCTGAACCGCCTGATCGAGCGCGCCGCCACCAGCCGCCCCACCGTGCTGCGCACCGCCGACCGCCATGCGGGCCCCTTCCTCGTCTGCGTGCTGCTGGTGGCCCTGATCGCCGGCATCGTCTGCGGTTCATCAACCCGGAACGCGCCCCCTGGATCGCCGCCGCCATCCTCATCGTCACCTGCCCATGCGCACTGGCGCTGGCTGCCCCCTCCGCCCTGCTGGCCACGCTGGGCGGCCTGGCGCGCCGCGGCATCATCATCGACCGCAGCGACACGCTGGAAGCCCTGGCCCGCAGCGACGTGGTGCTGTTCGACAAGACTGGCACCCTCACCACCAGCACCCCGGGCATCGAGCTGGTCGACACCAGCCCCTGGCCTTTCCGGGGCTGACGCTCTGGCCCTGGTCGCCGCCATCGAGCGCAGCTCGCTGCACCCGGTGGCCCGCGCCTGCCGAAGCGGCGCACGCGGCCGCCTCGTCAGTGACCGCCCCTGGCACCGCCGACACCCCCGCAGCCGCTCCACACCCGCTGGCCGCACGGGCCCAGGTTCGTGAAGTCACCAACCTGCCCGCCGGCGGCCTGCAGGCCCGACTCGACATCGGCAACGCCCCTGGAGCGCCCGCATCGTCCCCGATCAGGCATTCATCATCCTGCAACTCCAGTCATCGTCACAAGAGCACCAACCTGACGAACCCAGCGCGTTCCTCGCCAGAACCGGATGCACATGCCGGACAACACGCGGCCGCACCCACTTCTCACCCTGGCGGACACCGCACCACAGACACCGTCGCGACGCCTGCCGCTGCCCTGCACGCCCGCTTCCGCCTGACTGAGACCCTGCGCCCCGGCGCGGCCGAGACACTGGCCCGGCTGCGTGCCGACGGCGTGCAGTGCCGCATCGTCCGGGGACCATGCCGATCGCGTGACCCACATCGCACGGCAACTGGACCTGCCTCCCGAGGCGCAGCGCGCCGGCGCCCGCCCCGAGGACAAGCTCGACCTCATGCGCGAATTCCAGCAGCAGGGTCGGCGCGTCACCATGGTGGGCGACGGCGTCAACGACGCCCCCGGTGCTCAGCCGCGCCGATGTCTCGGTCTCGCTGGCCAGTGCCGCCCCGCTGGCCCAGCACCATGCCGACATCTGCCGCTGTCCGAACGCCTGGATGGCCTGCTGGCGGCCCGCGATGCCGCCCGTCGCGCCCTTCGCATCGTCCACCAGAACCTGATCTTCTCCTGCCTCTACAATGTCCTGGCCATCCTGCTGGCCGCCATCGGCCTGGTACCGCCCCTGGCTGGCCGGCCTGGGCATGGCCGGCAGCTCACTGGTGGTGGTGTCAACGCACTGCGCGCCGCCCGCTGATCCTCACTCATGGACATTCTCTACACCGCATTCCCCGTCCGTCGTCCCTGGTGTTCGCCATCCTGGCTGCTCCCTGGCCTGGGCCGTGCACGCCGGCCAGTTCGAGGACCTGGACACCGAGGCCGAACGGATCCTGCTGGACGACGACCGGCCGTCCGCGGCGCCATCGGCCGAAGCGCCCCGCCCCCCACCACGGCCATGCCGAAGGCCGCTCCTCAGCCAGCCGCACCGCCTGCCGCCGGGCAGTGACACTCACGTTCAGGACAGGTTTTCCACCCGACCTTTCCGCCCGCCCCTTCGGCCTCCCTCCGAGCAGCCCTTCACCCGGTCGCCCCGCCCTACACTGTCGCACGGACAATACGTCTTTCACGTCTTTTTCACATCGTGCCCAGCGACGACTTCCAGCCGTCCAGCGGCTTCACGCGCGCGCTGCGCCCTCGGGCGGACCTCACTTGACTTATATCAAGGCGATCTTTCAGATATAAAACATCATAGCCAGCAAGGGATTTTCTGAGCAGTTCGTGCAGGCTCGCGCATTCTTTCGCCAGGAGACATCCGCTCCAGCGTGGAAACGCTCCAGCCGCTGCCCGCATTTCTCCGAATATCACCGACAGGCCCATAGGGTGGCCTGGACAGGCGCCGCTCTCACCTATCGAGGGCAAGCAGTCTGTCCAGGCCTCCTTTTTTCATCGCCGTCCGCAACACTCATCGCGTCTCTGGCGCGTCTTCGCCGGCTTATTACGACATGACTACATCACCCCCCATCGCGTGGAACGACCGCGTCGTCCGCCAGTTTTCCATCATGACCATTGTCTGGGGCGTGGTGGGCATGGCACTGGGCGTCTGCATCGCCGCCGAGCTCGCCTTCCCGGCGCTCAACATGGAAATCTCGTGGCTGAGCTTCGGCCGGCTGCGTCCGCTGCATACCAATGCAGTCATCTTCGCCTTCGGGGGCTGCGGTCTCATGGCCACCGCCTACCACACCGTACAGCGCACCTCTCAGGTGCCGCTGTTCGCACCCAAGCTGGCCGCCTTCACCTTCTGGGGCTGGCAGGCCGTCATCATCGGCGCCATCCTCACCCTGCCCCTGGGCTACACCCAGGCCAAGGAGTACGCCGAGCTGGAGTGGCCGATTGACCTGCTGATCGCTGCCGTCTGGGTGGCCTTCGCCATTGTCTTCGGCACCATCGTCAAGCGCAAGGTCAAGCACATCTACGTCGCCAACTGGTTCTACGGCGGCTTCATCCTGGCCGTGGCACCGCTGCACATCGTCAACAACGTCTCCATCCCGGCCGGCCTCCTGAAGTCCTACCCGGTGTACGGCGGCGTGCAGGACGCCATGGTGCAATGGTGGTATGGCCACAATGCGGTGGGCTTCTTCCTCACCGCCGGCTTCCTGGGCATGATGTACTACTTCGTGCCCAAGCAGATCGGTCGCCCCATCTACTCGTACCGTCTGTCCATCGTCCACTTCTGGGCGCTGATCTTCACGTACATGTGGGCCGGTCCGCACCACCTGCACTACACCGCCCTGCCCGACTGGACCCAGTCGCTGGGCATGGTCTTCTCACTCATCCTGTTCGCACCGTCCTGGGGCGGCATGATCAACGGCATCATGACCCTGTCGGGCGCCTGGCACCGTCTGCGTGAAGATCCCATCCTGCGCTTCCTGATCGTGGCCCTGTCCTTCTACGGCATGTCCACCTTCGAAGGCCCGATGATGGCCATCAAGACCGTCAACGCGCTGTCGCACTACACGGACTGGACCATCGGTCACGTTCACTCCGGCGCGCTGGGCTGGGTCGGTCTCATCACCATGGGCAGCCTCTACTACCTGATCCCGCGCCTCTGGGGCCGTGATCGGATGTACAGCACCAACCTGATCGAGCTGCACTTCTGGCTGGCCACCATCGGCATCGCCCTGTATGCCATCGCCCTGTGGGTGGCCGGCGTCACCCAGGGTCTGAAGTGGCGCGCCCTGGAGCCGACGGCACGCTGACCCACACCTTCGCCGAGTCGGTCAAGGCCAGCTTCGTACTACGTGGTTCGTCTGATCGGTGGCGTGTCTCACCTCAGCGGCATGATCGTCATGGCCTACAACGTCTGCGTACCGTGCGTGGCGACACCAGGCCTCCGCGCTGCCCGCCACGGTCGAGACCAGCACCCCGGTCACCCCTGCTGCTCCCCAACTGAACACCGCCAGCCAGAGCCACTGAACCGGCAGGCGCCCTGCCCCGCAGAATTTCCTGTGCCGGTCTCCGGACCGGCACACAGGCAGCTGCGCGCATAAAGCCTCTTCGAGGAAGCTTCGATGAAACTCTCACACGAACAAATTGAAACCAACCCCGGCTGATGATCGTCCTGATCGTGCTGGTGGTGTCGGTCGCATGGCCTGGTTCAGATCGTGCCGCTCTTCTTCCAGCGCTCCACCACCGAGCCGCTGCCGGGCATGACCCCGCCCAGCGCGCTGCAGGTGGCCGGCCGCGACATCTCTCGTCCGCGAAGGTTGCCACAACCGCCACCGCAGATGGTCCGTCCGTTCCGGCGCCGAAAACGCTGCGCTACGGCCCCTCACTCGGTGGCTGGCGAGTCCGTCTGGGATCACCCCTTCCAGTGGGGCAGCAAGCGCACCGGTCCGGACCTGGCCTGTGTTGGCGGCCGCTACAGCGACGACTCGGCACCGTGCCCACCTGCACAACCCGCGTGACGGTGCCCGGAGTCCAACATGCCCGCCTACCCTGGCTGGAAGAGACCCCGGTGGACCAGAGTAGCATCGTCCGTCACATGAAGGCGCTGCGCAGCGTCGGCGTGCCCTTCCAGCGACGAATCCATCAACGGTGCGGTCGAGGAGCTTGAGGGCAAGACCGAACAGGACGCCCTGATCGCCTTCCCTGTAAGGTCTGGGCCGCGTCCGTCCGGCAGAACCAGTAATGGAGGAAACGGTCTTGGATTTCAACGTGATCCGGGGTGTCCTGACCCTGGTGTTCCTCATCTTCTTCCTGGGCGTCATCGTCTACGCCTGGTCCAAGAAAAACAAGGCCCGCTTCGATGAAGCCGCCATGCTTCCCTGAACGAACCCAACGAGAGAAAAATGGCTGATTTCGTATCCGACTTCTGGTCATACTCACGTCATCGTACTGACCATTCTCAGCCTGCTGTTCTGTCTGTTCGCGTTCTTGATCGCAAATCAGCCGCAGGCCCGCCCCCACGCCGGACAACACCACCGGCCACGTCTGGGACGGTGACATCTCGCGAGGCCAACAACCCCCGCCCCGCTGGTGGATGGGCCTCACCCTGATCTGCACCTTCTTCGCCATCGGCTACCTGATCTACTACCCTGGCATGGGTGACTTCAAGGCTGCTGGTGGCTGGACCTCCATTGGTCAGTACCACGAAGAGCGCGCCCAGGTGGAAGCCACGCTCGGCCCCATCTACGCCAAGTTCGCCGGCCAGTCGCCCGACCAGCTGAAGTCGAACCCCGAGGCACTCTGCCATCGGCCAGCGGCCCTTTCCTGAACAACTGCGCCCAGTGCCACGGTGCCGATGCCCGGGCAGCCGTCACTTCCCGAACCTGACCGATGGGTGACTGGCTGCACGGTGGTGATGCCGAGACGATCGTCGAGACCATCACGGAAGGCCGTCACGGCATCATGCCGCCACAGGCTGCCGGCTTCGACAGCCCGGCCGACATCGAGAACACCGCGCAGTACGTGCTGTCGCTGTCCGGCTCGGCCACCGACCCCGTCAAGGCCCAGAAAGGCAAGAAAGGCTTCCAGATCTGTGCAGCCTGCCATGGTCCTGACGGCAAGGGCAACCAGGACGTGGGCGCCCCCAACCTCACCGACCGCATCTGGCTGCACGGTGGCGGTCTGAAGGGTGTCATGCACGCCATCAACAATGGCTTTGACAGCCAGATGCCGGCGCACAGCGACCCTGTCTCACCAAGCGAACAGATCGATGTGCTGGCCGCCTACGTGATGTCGCTGTCCAACCAGAAGAAGAACTGATCCCGTGGAACCCGGAAACCCGCGTCATCCGTTCACCGCAGCCGCTCGACGACCGGCACAGGCAAAGTTAAGACAGCAGCAGCTCCAGGCTGCAGCCAACGAGGCTGGCAAGGGAAGGGGGCTGTCTCCAGCCACTGGCGCGGGTCAAGATCCAGCCCCGCTCGGTGCGTGGTCGCTACGACAATCTCCGATTGCCGCAGTGATCATCACCCAGCTGGTCTCTACGGGCTGCCCTGGCTGCAGTGGAACGGCCGTCAGGCCGTCCTCTTCGACCTGGACGCCCGCAAGTTCCACCTCTTCGGGGCCGTGCTCTGGCCGCAGGATCTCTCGTCTATCTGGCGGGCCTGCTGGTCTTCTGTGCCCCTCACCTCTCTTCTTCGTCACGGCCGTGGCTCGGGCGGGTCTGGTGCGGCTACCCCGCCCGCAGACGGTCTACACCGAGATCTTTCATGTGGATCGAGGCTGCTCGAAGGCGACCGCGCCAGCGTCGCAAGCTGGATGCGGCCCCGATGTCCTGGTATCGGGTTCTGCGTGCGCGGCACCGCTAACTGCTGTGGGTGCTGCTGTCGCTCTTCACCGGCTTCACCTCATCGGCTACTTCGCCCCCATCCGCGACCTGCCTGCCCAGATCATCGGCATGGAACTGGGTCCGTGGCAGTGGTTCTGGTTCCTCTTCTACGCCTTTGCCCTGTGGGGCAACGCCGGCTTCCTGCGCGAGCAGGTCTGCACCTACATGTGTCCTTACGCCCGCTTCAGGGCGCGATGTTCGACAAGGACACGATGATCATCACCCATGACCAGGAACGGGGTGATCCGCGCGGCTCGCGCTCCAAGAAGGCTGACCCCAGCGCCCTGGGACTGGGCAGCTGCATCGACTGCGGCCTGTGCGTCGAGGTCTGCCCCACCGGCATCGACATCCGTGATGGCCTGCAGTACCAGTGCATCAGCTGCGCCGCGTGCGTGGACGTGTGCAACGACGCCACGGACAAGATGTCCTACCAGGTGGCCTCATCCGCTACACCACCGAGAACGCCCTCGCCAACCACCTCGACACTCGGCCACCGCCAAGCGGGTGCTGGTGTCCGCGCGTGTCACTTACGCGGCCCTGCTGCTGGCACTGGCCGGCTTCCTGGTCGGTTCGCTGGCCACCCGCAACCCGCTGCGTGTCGACGTGATCCGCGACCGTGCCTCGCTGGCGCGCTTTGCCGACAACGGTGATATCGAGAACACCTATACCCCGCAGCTGATGGACGCCAGCGAGCGCCCCTGGTGCTGGAGCTGAGCGCGAGCGGCCCGCCCGGCCTGCAAGCACTGCCGGTCAGAACCGCATCGAGGTGCCTGCGGCCCAAACCGCCTGCGCCCATCGTCTGCAGCCGGCTGACACCGACCAGCGCTGGCTCGCATCCCATCAAGATCGAGGTCACCCCGGTGAACCCGCCGGATCAGGCGGATGGTCCTGCTGCGCCTGGCCTCGCCATGAAGACAGCATCTTCATGGCGCCTGCTGATCTCCTGAAAGCTTCATTACGGATTCACGGTTGCCCCCGCACCGTGAATCCTGCCGGACTAACATCCCATCAGGCGCGCCACTCCCATCGGCCGCCCTTCACGAGCAGCGCGGCCCCCAGGCGCAGCGCCACCCATCCCAAGTCAATACGGCCGCGGCAGATCCTCGATTCCGTACCCCGGGTACGCATCACCGTCCCCTTGCCCCACCTCGATCATCAAGGAGCAGGAACCGGAACAGCCCACAACCGTGCTCGCAGCCTCGCTCTGGCCCGTCAAGGCCTCTCGCAGCCGCTGATGTGGCTGGTGGCTCGGCGATCCCCGCTGCCACCGTCATTGTGGCCGTGGTGGCTGGCCCTTCACACCTCCTGGATTGCCGCGTCTCACGGCGCCGATGCCTCCGGGTGGGCAGCGACTACGTGGAAGCAGGACTCAGCGTGCGACGCCCCGACACCCGCCGCGAGGATCGCGCCCGTGAGCCGGGCGTGGCCGGCACCCTGGCCATGCACACCCACCCCGGGCAACATGCCGCTGGTCGAGCTGGACCCTGGTCCCCAACGGCGGACATCGCTTCCACGCGTCTGCGTTCACACCCCTCCGATCCGGAACAACGACCTCGCCATCCACATGCGCGGCCTGCTGCCGGCGATGGCCACTTCGGCACGCCCGGCAACCCATCACCTGGGCCGCCGGCACCCGCTGGCGTTATCGCCCTGGAGGGTGAGGACTGGCGCACGACGCCATTGCCGGTCTTCAGACCCTGAGAGCCTGCGCCCAGCTCCCTTCGATCGCCAGCAGCGTTACTGCCCGGTCTCTGCAGGCGCCCGGACCCTGCCCGCCCGCCTACTTCCGCGCCGCCCCCCCCCCCCCCCCCCCCCCCCCCCCCCCCCCCCCCCCCCACCCAAGCCACAATGAACAGCGCACTCTCGGTCTCGGCCGCATGAAGGCGCGCGCGCGCGCGCGCGCGCTGGCGGCAGCCTCGCACTGTGTCAGCATGCGCCGGCCTGCAGCGCATGCTGCGTGGCATCCCGGTCATCACCGTGGAAGGGAGACGCGGCCACGTCCCGGGACGTCGGAAGACGCCCTCACCCGAGTGCGTTTTCCGCCAGTGCCTCCCGAACGCACCCCAAGGCCACGGCGGCCTCCGCCATCACGCCGGACAACGGCAGCACCGCAGCCCCCAGCGGCAGCGCTTTCTTGCTGGCGACTGCGACGTTCAGCCCCTCGCCGCCCGACGCCTCGCCGGTGGCGCTTTCAGGCAGGTCGTCGCGTGCTGGGCTACAGCCTGCTCTCGCCTGCAGCCGGCGCCATCGGCCAGCAGGTCCTGGCCGCCGCCTCACTGGCAGCCCATCTTCGAACTCGCTCCTGGGCGCCTGGACGCCCCGCTCGTCCTGCTGGGCCTGGAGCCTGCTGGGTGCTGCGCGAGCAGGCTGGAGTGCGCTGGGCAGCCGCCTGGCATCACGCACGCCGCTGGCTGGGCGTCGCACCGAGCGGCTGCGCGGCATGCTGTGGGCGCTGCTGCGGCTGCGCACCGCGCTGGGAACCGCCATGGCCTGGCTGCCACTCCTGCTGGGCGGGCTGCCGTGATGGCTGCCTTTGCGCTGGGCACCAACCCGCCCTTCCCTGGTGGAGGCAGGTGCGCGCAACCTGCTGGGCAACGAGCCCCACAGGTGGCCTATCGGCTCAATGGCACTCTTGTTGGATCATGCTGTCAGCCGCCGGTCCGCTGCCGCCCCTGGCCGGGCACGCCCATCCGTACCGCTGACGCTACTGCGAGCTCTGCGACCCGACCACGGCCGGGTGGACGCGCATCGAAGCGCCACGCGCCGGGCGTTCCCGGGCGAGCATGTCGGTCGCCAGACCGACCTCGGGCATCGCCGAGCATCGCGCAGCCGATCAAGCGCAGATGATCTGCACTGCCGCTGCTCCACCGAGGATGACGCCCCTGCTCCCGCAGGCGCGACAGCGTGCGGCCGACTGCGCGTTTCCAGCCTCAGCCCGAGATAGTTGCCGCGATCTCCTCGCGGGTCATCCGCAGGATGAACGCTGAAGAAAAGCGCGCCGCACGGAAGCGCCGCGACAGTGCCCAGCAGGAAGGCGTTACCGACGCGCCTCGGCCCGCATGGAGCCCAGCAGCATCATCAGCTGATCCCGCACGATCTCGCGCGAGATGATGCGATGAAGCAGCCAGTTGCCGCAGCGGCGGGAAGCGCCGGCCGATGGATTCCAGCCTCGAGAACGGCAGCACCACGCAGATATCCGGCGTCTTCCAGCGCCACCGCGTCGCTGTGGAACGAGCCCGCCGATGGCGCTCGAAGCTCAGCACGTCGCCCGGCATGGGGAAAGCCGATGACCGTTCGCGTCACGCCGGGCGACAGCACCCGCGACTTGAAGAACCCGGGCACGGATGGGATGATGGCGTCGAAGCGGGATCGCCCGCCTTGTACAGATAGGAACCGCGCCGCACCCGGCGCCGCGTCTGACCATGCCCGCAAGCTGCCCATGTCGGCAGCGCTCAACCCTTCCACCAGGCACAGGTCATGCATGCTGCACGACATGCAGGAAGCATGCCCGGATGCAGCCTGCAGGCACCGTGATTCAGCCGTGGAACGTTCTTCAAGCGGGAAGGACCTCCGGTCAGGCAGAGCGAGCGTACACGCCAGTGTGCAGCGTGCAGAAGGAAAAAACAGACAGATAACCGAAAAGAATACTCTCCCGACGCGTCCAGCCCACCCATCGGGCCAGGCCGCGCGGCTATCGTCGGATGACAACACATGAAAGGCGACGACACCACCCCAAGAGCCGCGCCTCAGGGATTATAAGTGTCCGTTGACCAGGATCAAAACCACCCAGTCACGTTCATTCATGCTTTTTGTATGGACAGCATGCCGACACTCGAACTGATTCGCGTTTTCGACCAACCGGGGCCCAGGTACACCTCCCACCCCACGGCGGATCATTCGCCGAGGCCTCGACGCCGAGAAACAGGCCTGGTGGCTGGACAACCGCACCCTGCGCCAGCCGGGGCAGCCCGTCACCGTCTACGTCCACATCCCCTTCTGCGAGTCCATCTGCCATTATTGCGCGTGCAACCGCATCGGTACCCGAGACCATGCCAGAGCCGTGGCCTATCTGCAAACCCCGAAACAGGAAATCCGCCTTTATGCGGCGCACCTGCATCGGGATGTCAGGATCTCGCAACTTCACCTGGGCGGTGGCACACCACCTTCTTCCAGCGACGAAGAGCTGGCTGAACTGCTGAACACGCTCGACGCCGAGATCGGCCTGCAGTCCCAGGCCGAATGCTCCATCAGAGATCGACCCCCGCACGGTGGACAACACCCGCTCACCAACATCCGGCGCATGGGGTTCGACCGCATCAGCCTGGGCGTGCAGGATCTCGATCCTGCGTCCAGGTCGCCATCCACCGCATCCAGCCCGAAGAGATGCTGCGGGCCTGATGGAACACGCCCGCACGCCTCGACTTCAAGTCCATCAACATCGACCTCGTCTACGGCCTGCCCAAGCAGACGCTGGAGACGCTGGCTCATACCCTGGACCGCATCGCTGCCCTGCGCCCGGGCCGCATGGCCATCTATGGCTACGCCCACCTGCCCGAGCGCTTCAAGGCCCAGCGCCTCATCCATCGCGAAGACCTGCCCGACCAGGCCATGCGCATGGCCATGGTGCAGCTGTCATCCAGAAGCTCAACCAGGCCGGTTACCGCCACATCGGCATGGACCACTTCGCCCCTGCCCGACGACGACCCGCTGTCGCTCCTGAGCGCGGCACCCTGCGCCGCAACTTCATGGGCTACACCGCCATGCCCGGTGACGACCTCATCGGCCTGGGCGTCTCGGCCATCAGCGCCATCGGCCCCAGCTACTCGCAGAACCACCGCGAACTCAAGCCCTGGCGCCAGGCCATCGAAGCCGGGCGGCTGCCCACCGCCCGCGGCATCGAACTCGTGGCGACGACACCCCGCAGCGTGCCGTCATCATGGAACTCATGTGCCAGGGCCAGCTCGACTTCCAGTCCATCGGCGACCGCTTCCTCATCGACCCGCAGGAATACTTCCGCCACGAACTCGAGGGGCTGCAGCGCTTCATCGAGGCCGGCTCTCGTCCTGCGTGACGAAAGCGGCATCCAGGTCACGCCCGTCGGCCGCTACTTCCTGCGCAGCATCGCCATGGTCTTCGACCGTCACGCCCAGCTGCGCCGCCGCCAGCGCGAACAGCAGCGCCTGCTGGAAGAGACGGCGCCACCCCGGTGGCCGTCGAGGCACGGCTGGCTGCAGCTGCCGATGCCGTGCCGCGCTGGCGCCAACGATGACGCCGGCACCCCGCCCGACGCGTCATCCCTGCTGCACGACGAGCGGCCGGGACTCACCCTGGTCAAGTAACCAACTGTCCGCATCCCGGGCAGCAAGGCCGCCTCGTCTCCAGTCCCCTGACCCAAGGGGGACTGACACCTGCCGCCCCTCTCCAGGGCCTCCTTCCCTGGAGGCTCTGACATCCCGCCTGGCGTCCCATCTCAGGCGCCCCAATCCCACGCGCACCATCCCACGCGCACCATCCCACGCGCTCCATCCCGCACTCGACCATGCCCACAGGCTATGCGCCCGCCGGGCAATGGCCGGACAACGGCTGCGCAATAGCTGTGCAATAGCACCTGCTCAACCAATACACCCAAATATCGTACTGATCATTACTTTCATTACTATAATTGCTCACAGCGCAGCGCCATCTGGTCTGCGCTGCACACCTCAGACCCCCATCCCAACCCTATCTTTCCCCCATCATGCACAACGCCAAGGCACTTCCCTTCGCGCTTCTTCTGTCGACCCCGCTGGTCGCCCCTGCCCACGCCCAGGAAGCCGGACCGCGCCACCCTGCCCGCCGTGAACGTCGTCGGTGCTCCAGGATGACGGCTACACCACGCCCGACGCCACCAGCGGCACCAAGACCAACGCCCGGCTGCGCGACGTGCCGCAGACCATCAACGTCGTCCCGGCCTGTGTCCTGGAAGCACCAGCACGTCAACTCCATGCAGGACGCCCTGAAGAATGTGCCCGGCGTGTCCTTCTCCCACGGTGACGGCCAGCGTGACCAGGTCTCCATCCGCGGCTTCTCGGCCACTGCCGACCAGTACGTCGACGGCTTCCGCGACGACGCCCTGTACTTCCGCGACCTCCAACATCGAGCGCGTCGACGTCATCAAGGGCCCCGCTGCCGTCCCAGCCGGCCGTGGCTCGCCGGCGGCCCCATCAACCGCATCAGCAAGAAACCCGGCAAGGACATCATGCACAGCCAACCTCAGCCTGGGCTCATGGAAGGACCGCCGGCTGGAAGCTGATCTGGGCCGCGCCAATGGCGACCAGAGCTCGTCCTGAGCGCCTCACCGGCGCCATCGAGAAGGCCGACAGCTACCGTCAGCAGCAGTTCTCGACCGCAAGGCCATCGCGCCTTCCGCCCAGCTCACTGCCCTGACACCCAGGTGCTCCTGCAGGCCGAATACCTGAATGACTGCTCGCTGACCGACTCGCATCCCTCCTACCAGGGCCGCCCCGTGAACGTGGACCCGGCACCTACTGATGCGCCGCCAACGCCCGCGATGCCGACTACACGCACCCAAGGTCCAGGCCTACACCGGCGTCATCACCCATCGCATCGACGACACTTCTGTCACGCGAAAACGCCACCCGCTACTACCACTACGAACTGGACCGCAACAACACCACCGCTCGGTCAACGTCGGCCGCCCGCACCGCCAGCCTCCGCACGGCAAACATCTTCCGGCGTGAACACGGGCTGGAGCAACCAGACCGAACTCACCCAGCAGGCCCACCTGGGCGGCCTCGAAGCACGAGCTGCTCTATGGTCTGGAACTGGGCCAGCAGAAACAAGGATCTCGTCCGTACGCGCAGCGCAACGTCGGCACCGTGGACCTCTTCAACCCTGTGCGCTCCACCCTGGCGCGCCCGCCAGCGGCAACCCCACCAACGACAACTCGGCCGCTTTGAGACCATGGGGCCCGTACGTGCAGGACATGATCTCCATCGACGAGCAGTGGAAAAGTGCTGCCGGCCTGCGCTATGACCACTTCAAGCAGGAAACTGGCGAGCGCAACACCGGCCGCCAGCTGCAGCGCACCGACAACGACATCAGCCCCGCCTCGCGCCGTCTACCAGCCTGACGCCGCCCAGTCGTACTACCTGTCGTGAGCCGTTCCTTCCAGCCTCCGGCGAAGCCTTCTGCCCCGAGCAACGGCAACGCCAACCTGACCCCTGAACAGACCACCAACACCGAGATCGGTGCCATACGACCCGCCCGACGGCCGCCTCAGCACCACCTTCTCGCTGTTCCGCCTGGAACCGCACCAACGTCCGCGACACCGATCCTGCCACCAACCAGCTGGGCCACCATCGGCACCTCGTCGCACCGACGGCTTCTGAGTGAGCCTGAGCGGCGAACTGGCCCTCGGCTGGCGCGCGCGTCACACATGGGCTACGCCTTCCTCGACGCCAAGGTCACCCACCGCCTCGCGCAATGACGGCCAGCCTGCGCAAGGCAAGCGCAGCACCTCACCCCGCGCCACGCCGCCAACTTCTGATCACCATGACCTGACGGCGGTTTGGCGTGGCGCGCTGGTGCCAACCTGGTGGCTAGTCGCTACGCCAACGCCGGCAGCACTGTGCGCCCGGCCCGCTACGTGACGGCCGACGCCGCCGCCTGGTGGCGCAGGGCCCGGGCGCAGCTCAATCGTCCCATAACATCACCGACGCCCGCTACATCGTCTCGCACAGCGCCAACGGCAGACATGAACCCGCCCGGCGCACCGCGCAACGTGATGCTGAAGCTCAGCTATCGGATGTAATGGCGTACAGCCTCGAAGGTCCCGCATCGGCAGCATCGTGCGGGCCTTTGCAGGAGTCTGCCCTCACCCCGTGCCTCACCGGTGGGGAATCGCCCCCTGCAGTCCGACAAACGACGGCAGCGGGGTGATGAGCGGTACCGACGGATATTGATCATTCGGCGCCGCCATCCATCATGGCCAGTCTTCCACAAACAAGAACAGACGAGATGGCCATCTCCCGATATGACGACATGCTTTGTTTGCCCTCCTCCCTCGCTGATGGAGGATGGCGCACCCCGTGAAAAGTCGTCCCGATCCGTCCTCTGGCCGAGCGCCTGAACGTCAGCGAAGAAGACCGACCGAGACCTACGAAACCTGAGACGTTTCCATCTTTGTCGACCGCAGTAACCTGGCGCTGAGCTATCTGTCCATGGCCGGACTGCTGCAGCGGCTCGACGCGGCAAGTACGCCATCACCGAAGAAGGCAGTCCGGTGAACGCGTCCAACGACAAGATCAAGGCCAACGACAAGATCGGCCCTGTCCGGAAGCGGGTCTCTGAAAAGAAAAGCTGCTCGAACAGAGCGATGGAGACGCTCACGCAGCCCGAAAAAGGCATTGCCCGCACCTGACTCAGCAAGCAGGACACAAGCGGCAAGACACCAAAAGACCAGATCTACGAACTCTTCTCGATCTACAAACGCACCAAGTACGAAGAGATCATCGACATGATCCTCTCGAAGACCCCCGAAAGCTTCGAAAGGGTCGTTGTCCAGCTCCGCAGAAGAGGGCTATGGTCGCCAGTTCAAGGATGCAGGCCGCACCACCCAGCTCAGCCGAGATGGCGGCATCGACGGCGAGATCCGAAGATGTCCTGGGCCTGGGGCAAGATCAGCATCCAGGCCAAGCGCTACCAGCGTGATCAGTCCATCGGACGTCCTGAGGTCCAGGCCTCGCAGGCGCGCTGCAGGGGAGCCGCTCCACGAAGGGTGTCTTCATCACCACCTCGAAGTTCACCAAGGACGCCGTCGAGTTCGCAAGATCAGTACCAAACGCCGCCATCATTCTCATCGACGGCATGCAACTTGCTGAATACATGTACCAGTATGGACTGGGCGTGGAGATCCGGGACGAGTTTGCCATCAAGGACCTCGACGAAAGCTACTGGGAGGAGCTGGCCGATGGCGTCCCCATCATTGCCTGCGAAGGCCTGAGCCGGAAGAGCAGGAGGCCACGCCCTGAAGATAACGGCCGCCACCCGACACACGGGCAGCGGCCGTCTCGTTCAACTCGGGTCCGGATCCAGGAACGCCGAAAGCTGATTCTTGGAGGCCACGCCCCCTGCTACCCCAACTGCAGCAACTGGTTCAAGACCATCAGCACTTCCGAAAAACGGTGCGTCATCCAGCTTCTGCAAGGGATGGGGTGACGCCTGTCGCTGGCGCCAGTCAAAACGACTTGGGCTGATGACAGAGGACATAACTGGTCTGGCCAGACTTTCGCCCGGATGCCACGCCTCGCAATGACGGCAAACGGGTTATCCGCGTCATACGGCGCCGTCGTCATGGGCAGGCCAATGACCAGAGAGGTGCGATCGTTGAACGTGCGGGAGACAGAACCAGGAAGGGATGAACGTCCCGCATCTCCCGCCCTTCTGCGGGGCTGCAGTCGATCCAGATGATGTCCCGCCGATTCGAACCCAGGCGGCGTCACGCTTCGTCGCCATGTCAGAAACGCTCGTTTCCCCAGGGGCCTCGAGACAGACATGGCTTCCCCACCATGCCGGTCAGGCTGAAGCGCGCCAGGCGCTCTTCCAGTGTCAACGTCCGGTTCCGAACAGGCGTCAACACGATCCTGTCGCCTTCGACGGCCACCTCGACCCGCTGATCGACCGACAGGCCTGCCGCCCGTGCACGCTGGCAGGCAGACGCACGCAGGCTGTTTCAGTGCCGGATATCAAGGTCGTGCTCATGGAACAGCCCTCAAACAGATGTATAAACATAGTATATACATCCCGCCAGGCCGGAGACAAGGCTCGATGCCATCGAGCAGCCGGATGGCGAAACCTGCAGGATACCGGATTTCGGACGGCAAACCCTTGAAAGACAACGACCAAGATAACGGCCGCCACCTGAGACTCGGGCAGCGGCCATGCGTTCAACTCCAGGGCCGAATCATGTTCGTTCATGACCCGGCCTGGGAAGGTCAGAGCGGAAACCTGCAGATCGTTCTCTCATCTGACGTGAGCACGTCACCATAGTGTACATGATCTCGAAATCAGCCGCAGGTTCACCCCATCGCTCGTGGGATCCACGTTCACGACTGGCCGTGCACCTTCTTGGCTGCATCATCGGCGCTGTAACCGGAGATATGGGTCTGGAACAAGTACGGCGAGTCTTGATCGGATGGTCGAGATAGACGGCCCGGAAAAAGCTGCGTCATCTTGTAGACACGCACCTTGTCACCCACGGTGAAGGTCACTTCCCATCCTTGGCCAGCTTCACCGTACAGTCCGTGGTACCGTCCCACAGATCCTTGCCCACGAAGACACCAGCCGCACATGCAGCGCCTGTTGCAGGATCGAATGAGCGGAACGTCGGCGTGCAATCCCGACGCATCTGCTCGTACATGGCCCGGTTGATCAAGGCTGCCCCCTGGGCATTGCTGGCCGGAGCCGGCGCTGTCGCAGCCGGTGCAGTCGCCACAGGCGAGTTCGTGGCCGGTGTCGTTGCAGCCGGCGTGGTGGCCGGTGCCGATGGCGCGGTCGCGGCGGGCGCGTTTGCAGCCGGCGTGCTGTTGGTCGCAGTCGTCGTGCCGCCAGCCGTGCTGGTCGTGGTCGAGCCACTGCCGTTCGTCGCAACCGGTGCGGCCGGCGTGCTGCTGTCGCCACCGCCACCACCGCCACAGGCGCCAAGAACGGCCGAGATGGCCAGAGCCAGGGCAAGCTTGCTGCCGGATACAAGTTGAGTGTTCATGGTCATTCCAGAAAACAGAAACAAGCGGGAATGTCGATCAGACTCGAAAATGGCCACTGCCTGAAGAGCGGGCAGTGGCCATTTATTAAGTTCACCGCCGAATCATGCCCTTCCATGATTTGGCTCCACATCTCAGAGCGGAACGCGGCAGGTCGATTGAAGATCCGGAGAATATGACGAGTCAAAGCTATGCTTGATATCGAGATGATCAGGCTTCTTACCGACTTCGGCTCCGGGGATTCAGACGCAGCTCGAAGCCATGAACTTTCCCGTTGGCATCCTCCGCACTATCAGCGCTGATGGCCATACCCCAGATATGCTGATACTCTGCTCCCGCCAGCGGATCGGTCTTCGAGTACAGGAAGTGCTGTGCCAGCTTGAAGGCATACACATCATTGCCCATGGTGTACGTCACATCACCATCCCGCGTCAGCCGGACCGTGCAGACCGTCTGGCCGTCCCTCAGATTCTTGCCGACGTAGGTGCCGGCAGCACACGCATAGAAGCCCGCTTCACTCGTGTACGACACGACCTGGCACTGCGTGCGCAGCTGCTCATACATCGCCTGGTTGGACGAAAGCGTCGGCTGGGTGTTGTTGGCTGCAGGCGTGGTCGCAGCCGGCGTGTTGGTTGTGGCAGCAGGCGTGGTTGCTGCCGGCGTGTTCGGTGCCACCGGCGTCGTCGGCGTGCTGCTGCCACCGCCGCCACCGCCACAAGCGGTAAGAACAGCCGAGACGGCCACGGCCAGGCTCAGAGACAGTTTGCTGCCGAATGCGTGTTGCTTGCCCATGATGGCTCCCCAGAAAAAAGGGTGGAAGTTGCAATGGCGAGCAAACTAACATGCCGCGTTTTGAGGACATATGGCATTTTTCCGCACGCAAGATCGGCGGACGAAATCAGCCGACAAGTGCATGAGCGCTTCAGAAGCCCCCCGTTAAAGCCCCTTCCTCACGCACAAACAGAAAGGCCCCTGCATCCGCATGCGCGGTGCAGGGCCTGTCCGTGAGTGACGACCCGGATCCGGACGAAGGCCGGATCCGGTCAGGTCATCAGCCGGCAGCTGCTTCCAGGGCAGCCACGGCCGGCAGAGTGCGGCCTTCCAGGAACTCAGGAAGGCGCCACCACCGGTGGAGATGTAGCTGATCTGGTCGGTGATGCCGAACTTGGCAATGGCGGCCAGGGTGTCACCACCGCCCGCGATCGAGAAGCCCTTGGAGGCTGCGATGGCGCGGGCCAGGGTCTCGGTACCCTTGGCAAAGGCGTCGAACTCGAACACGCCGACCGGGCCGTCTCCCAGACGATGGTGCCAGCAGACTTCAGCTGCTCAGCCAGCTTGGCAGCCGTCTTGGGGAGCCAATGTCCAGAATCATGTCGTCTTCAGCCACATCCTTGGCAGCCTTGACGGTGGCCGGGGCGTCAGCAGCGAAGGTCTGGCCACCACCACGTCCTCGGGGATGGGCACTTCGGCGCCGCGGGCCTTCATCTTCTCGATGATCTTCTTGGCGTCGCCCACCAGGTCGGGCTCGGCCAGGGACTTGCCGATGGGCAGGCCGGCAGCCAACATGAAGGTGTTGGCAATGCCGCCGCCCACGATCAGCTGGTCCACCTTGTCGGCCAGGGAGTCGAGGATGGTGAGCTTGGTGGAGACCTGGAGCCGGCCACGATGGCAACCATCAGGGTGAGCCGGGTTGTGCAGGGCCCTTGCCCAGAGCATCCAGCTCGGCAGCCAGCAGCGGGCCGGCAGCGGCTTCCCTGGCAAAGCGGGCGATGCCGTGGGTGGAGGCCTCGGCGCGGTGAGCGGTGCCGAAGGCGTCGTTCACGTAGACGTCGCACAGGGCGGCGTATTTCTTGGCCAGGGCTTCGTCGTCTTTCTTCTCGCCCTTGTTGCAGCGGGTGTTTTCCAGCACCACCACATCACCCGGGGCCAGCGGGAAACCGCCATCCAGGTAGTCGGCCTGCAGGCGCACGGGGCGGCCCAGCAGTTCCTCCAGGCGCTTGGCCACAGGAGCCAGCGAGTCCTCGGGCTTGAATTCGCCCTCTTTCGGACGGCCCAGGTGGGAGGTGACCATGACGGCGGCGCCCTTGTCCAGCGCGGCCTTGATGGCAGGCACCGAAGCCCGGATGCGGGTGTCGTCGGTGATGTTGCGGTTCTCATCCAGCGGGACGTTGAAGTCGCTGCGGATGAAGACTTTCTTGCCTTTCAGGTCGAGGTCTGCCAGTCGCTTGAATTTCATCGTGTTCTCCATGACAGGCCAGTCAATGGGAGGATGCGGCATTCACTGACCCGGGAATTCGGTCGGCAGGGCCATCAGGGCCTCTGCACAGATGTCTGGGTGGCGGCCGGCCAACAGGTTTCCGTGGACACGGAAGGATCCAAAGTCCGGCTGAGCCACAAGGCTGCCGAGGCACACTCGCCCGGGCGGCGCCGGGGTGCCCTGCACGCGGCAAGGCCACCGACGCCGTCAGGCCGGCATGAGGGCGGCAGCCAGGCACCCTGCCCTTTTTCGGACGGGGTGCCGTGATGCACCGATCACTTGGCGTTCATCAGCGCCACGGTGGTGTCGAGCATCCGGTTGGAGAAGCCCCACTCGTTGTCGTACCAGCTGGTGACCTTCACCAGACGGCCGCTGACCTTGGTCAGCGTGGAGTCGAAGGTGGAGGACGCCGGGCAATGGTTGAAGTCGACCGGAGACCAGCGGCTTGTCGTTGTAGTTCAGGATGCCTTTCAGTTCCTTGCTCTCGGAAGCGTCCTTCAGGATCTTGTTGACTTCCTCGACCGTGGTGTCACGGGCGGCGATGAACGACAGGTCGACCAGCGAGACGTTGATGGTCGGCACGCGCACGGCGAAGCCGTCCAGCTTGCCATTCAGCTCGGGCAGCACCAGGCCGACGGCCGCGGCAGCACCGGTCTTGGTCGGGATCATCGACTGGGTGGCCGAACGGGCACGACGCAGATCGGAGTGGTAGACGTCGGTCAGCACCTGGTCGTTGGTGAAGGCGTGAACGGTGGTCATCAGGCCGTTGAGCGACGCCAATCTTGTCCTGCAGCGGCTTGACCAGCGGAGCCAGGCAGTTGGTGGTGCACGAGGCGTTGGAGATGACGGTGTCCGAAGCCTTCAGCACGCCCTGGTTGACGCCGTAGACGACGGTGGCGTCCACATCCTTGCCGCCGGGGGCGGAGATGATGACCTTCTTGGCGCCACCGGCCAGGTGGGCGCTGGCCTTTTCCTTGGAGGTGAACAGGCCGGTGCACTCCAGCACCACGTCCACGTTCAGATCCTTCCAGGGCAGCTTGCTGGGATCACGCTCGGCCAGCACCTTGATCTTGTCGCCATTGACGACCAGGTAGTCGCCCTCGACCTTGACGTCACCGTTGAACTTGCCATGGGCGGTGTCGTACTGGGTCAGGTGCGCATTGGTTTCGGGCTTGCCGAGATCATTGATGGCGACGATCTCGATGTCGTGCTTCTGCCCGCTTTCACAGTGGGCACGCAGCACATTGCGGCCAATCCGGCCATAACCATTGATTGCAAACGCGAATCGTCATTTCTTTCTTCCTCTTGTATTGAAGGATCAGAGCCCCAGCACCTCGCCGCACGGTGGCGGCAACGTTATCGGCAGTCATGCCGAAATGCTGGTTGAGTACCGATGCGGGAGCGGATTCGCCGAAGCGATCGATCCCGACCACCGCCGCAGGGCGGTATTTCCACCAGAAATCGGTGACACCGGCTTCCACGGCAATCCGTGGAAGGTCGTCTGGCAACAGACGGCGTTTGTAAGCCACGTCCTGACTGTCGAACGTGGTGGTGGATGGCATGGAGACCACCCGGACACGAATGCCTTCATCGGCCAGCTGGCGCGCGGCAGCCAGTGCCAGCGACACCTCGGAACCGGTGGCGATCAGCACGGCCTTGGCGGCACGCGGGGCGTGCACCAGGTAGGCACCACGACGGATCTCGTCGATGTCGACCACTTCGCGCTCGATGAAGGGCAGCCCCTGCCGCGACAGCAGCAGGCAGGTGGGGCCTTCCTCGTTCTCGATGGCATGCCTGCCAGGCAATGGCGGTCTCGACCGTGTCCGCCGGGCGCCAGACCGACATGTTGGGGATGAGCGCAGGCAGGCCGCGGTCTCGACGGGCTGGTGGGTGGGACCATCCTCACCCAGGCCGATGGAGTCGTGCGTGAAGACGTGGATGACCCGCTGCTTGCTGAGCGCAGCCACGCGCAGGGCGTTGCGGGCGTAGTCGGAGAACACCAGGAAGGTGCCGCCATAGGGAATGAAGCCGCCATGCAGGCCAGGCCGTTCATGACGGCGGCCACGCCGAACTCGCGCACGCCGTAGTTGATGTGGCGTCCGCCGTTGAGATCGGCGTCATTGTCCGCCGACGGCGCAGCATCTCGACGCCCTTCCAGGCGGTGAGGTTGCTGCCGGCTGAGGTCAGCCGAACCGCCCAGCAGTTCGGCAGGGCCGGCCCCAGGTAGCTGGAGCGCCGCGCTGCGAGGCGGCACGGGTGGCGATGTTCCTCGGCTTCCATCACCGTGTCCATCACCAGGTTGTCCATGATGTCTTCCCCAGTCGGCCGGCAGCACGCCGCGCATGCGGCGCTCCAGCTCAAGCAGCCCTTCGGGAACTGGGCGGCAGGCGTCGAAGGCGTCCTGCCAGCGGGCATGGCGCTCGGCACCGACCTGGGTGGCGTCCCAGGCCGCGTGACAGGTCGGCCGGGATCTCGAAGGGCGGCTCGACCAGCCCAGCGCCTGTGGGTGGCGGCGATTTCGGCACCCAGCGATTCGCCGGGCCTTGGCCGTGCCGGCCCGGTTGGGCGAACCCTTGCCGATGACGGTCTTGCAGATGATGATGGTGGGCGCAAAGCGCAGCTCGCCCACGCCTTTCTCGCCGTCGACGACCGGACGGCCGGTCTCGCCCCCAGTCGCGCGCCTGCGCGATGGCCCGGGCCACGGCCCAGGCGTCGTCGGCCATCGACCGCGTCGATGACGCGTTCCAGCCATAGGCGGCAAAAGCGCTCGGGCCACGTTCTCGCGGTACCAGCCCTCGACGTCGCCGTCGATGGAGATGCCGTTGTCGTCACAGAGCGCGACGAGCTTTCGACAGGCGCCAGATGGCGGCCAGGGCGCAGGCCTCGTGCGAGACGCCTTCCATCAGGCAGCCGTCGCCCGCAAAGACCCAGGTGAGTGGTCGACGATGTCGTGGCCGGGACGGTTGAACTCGGCAGCCAGCAGCTTCTCGGCCAGGGCCATGCCCACGGCGTTGGCCAGCCCCTGCCCCCAGCGGACGGTGGTGGTCTCCACGCCCGGCGTGACGCCCACCGGGGTGGCCCGGGTCTTGGAGTGCAGCTGGCGGAAGTCCTTGATGTCGTCGATGGAAAGATCGTAGCTGGTCAGATGCAGCAGCGAGTACAGCAGCATCGAGCCGTGCCCGTTGGAGAGCACGAAACGGTCACGGTCAAACCAGCCCGGCTGGGCAGGATCGTGCTTGAAGTGCAGCCCCACAGGGCCACTGCTGATGCTCGGCCATGCCCAGCGGGCATGCCGGGTGGCCGGAACGGGCCTTCTCGATGGCGTCCATGGACAGCACGCGGATGGCGCTGGCCATGCGGCGGGCGGTGTCAGGCGACGAAGGCAGGCCAGCTGCCGTGGCCACGAAGGCCTCGGCAGGCTTCTGGGCATCAGGCAGGGTCACGCTCGTCCACCTCGGTGACGCCATCGGACCATCCCACATGTTCAGTGGCGGAAGCGTCTCGCCCCGGCTTCATCGGGGAAAAATCCAGCTCGGCAGTAGCAGGAGCTTCGGTGGAAAACGAGTGGTCGGTCATGGCAGAAAGGGACGAACTGAGCTGAAAATGCGATGAAAAACGGACTCTTCAACTGCAGGCGGCCCGCCCGAATCTCGCTGCTGGCGCCCTGGCCTGCTTTGCCATGCCATGTCCGCTCTCCTCCCGACGCTGGGCGCCTTCGACCGGGCATGCCGGCAGGGCCGCCAGGAACCTCTGCACAGTATACTGACGCCAATGTAACAGCTATTTGCATTGTCTGCAGGAAGGCCCTGTAGCGCGCCGGAGATTCGCCAGCCTTCTTGGTGACATTCAGGCAACGAATCATTCGGTCGCCCGCCGCCGCCTTCCCCCGACAGTTGCTTCCCTGATCTGATGACCCTCGAATCCATCTGCCTCGCCCTGGCCGACCAGCTCGCGCCCCGCCCCGTCCGATCCCCGGCCGCTGACGAGCCGGGCCGCACACCACCTGCTGCGGGTGTTGCGCCGCGGCATCGGTGACGGGATCGAGGTCTTCGACGGACAGGGACGATGCTGGCGTGCGCAGGTCGCCTCACGAAGCCGGCAACCGTGACGCTGCTGGCCGCCCTGCCTCCGAGCCCCCACCCCGTCTGCAACTGGGCCTGGCGCAGCGCCTCAGCACGGCCGAGAAGATGGATCGACCATCGAGAAGGCCGTGGAGCTGGGCGTGAGCCACATCGTGCCGCTGCTGTCGGCCCGCAGCGTGGTGAAGCTGGACGGGCACGCGCCGAGAAGCGCGTGCAGCACCGGCAGCGGCTGGTGGTGGCGGCAGCCGCAGTGCGGGCGCAGCCGCCTGCCCGAGATCGCCCCCATCCAGCCCGTGGGCACCTGGCTGGCCAGCCTGCCCGCCCCCTGCAGACCCATGAGCGGCGCTGGCGCTCAGCCCGCTGGCCGAGTCATCGCCGATGGCGCAGGCCGGCGCACTGGCGGTCCGGACTGGCGCACCGCTTGCGGGGATCATCAGAACCCGCCGGGCGATGCAACGGCCAGCGAGGCCGACGCCCCCACGGCCTGGCTGCTGTGCGGACCGGAATCAGGGCTGGCCGAGACGGAAGTGGAGCAGGCGCTGGCCCAGGGCTGGCAGCCGGCACTGTCTGGGCCCGCGGTGCCGTGCACCGAAACCGCCGGGCTGGTGGGACTGACGGTGCTGCAGGCCGCGCTGGGTGATCTGGGCTAGGCCCAGCTTGGGTCAGGCCCATACTGGCTCAGGTCCCGCTTGGGGCATCTCCAGCCTTAGCCAGGCAAGGCCAGACCATGGCAAGGCCCTGGGCCTGAGCCGTCATCGCTGACTACGACTTGCGCACCAGTAGAAGACCCGGAACGCGGTCTCGTGGTCGTAGAAGAAGTCGGCCGCATCCCGAAACACGTCCAGCAGCGTGCTGCGTGGTCATCCGCCGACAGCCGCGTCGCATCGGGCAGGTTCTCGATGAGCAGCACGAAGCCGGGACGGTCAGCCTCGTCCGAAGGCTTTCAGGTCAGTCAGGCAATCGTAGAGTGCATCCAGATTGCGGCCGTACTGGGCCGGCAGTTTCAGTCCCTCCCCCAGAGCGGCCAGCACGGACGCCTTGTCATGAGCTGCCGCGCAGTCGCACTGCAGCAGGGTCTGGTCGGTCTGCAGCGCGGCACGCACCAGACCATTCTTGTCATAGGCACCCAGCGGCAGAACCGCGTGCCGGGGGATGTTGGACAGTGCACCCATGGGGAACTCGATCCTGCGGAAGGTCTGGTAGTGGTCGTCCGTGTAATAGAACTCGGTGGGTCGGCCATCCCGGCCGCCGGCAAGATGCGGCGCGCCCCGCGTGAGCGGACCTGCGGTGTCCTGACCGTGTATTCGGTGTAGTAGCCCCGACGCTGGCGCGGCAGCTTGCGCTCGTAGTTGCCGAAAGATGGTGCCGTCCTTCCGTAGGGTACGGGCCACCTCACGGATCAGCGCCAGCGTTTTGGCGCGCCTCGGCAGGAAGATCACCCACCGCCACGGTACCGAGGCCGTCGGTCCCCTGTCGGGATGCCCTGTCGAGGACCGGTCGGAAGCACGATCGGATGCCTTGCCCGATGCCCTGTCCGGGTTACGGTCATTTGACCGCTCGGGTGCCCGGTCGCGGGTCCAGTCAGCTACTCCACCGGAAGCCCCACCGGATGCCCTGTCGGAAACGCGCTCGATGCCCGGCTCAGATGCCCGCTCGATGCCCGATCTTGCGCCCGTTCTGATGCCCGGCTGGCTGCCCGGTCCGCGGCCTGCCCCGTTGTCTGTCCAGGCGCCTGCACAGACGTCCGCACTTCCGGCTGCACGGCAGGCTGCGGCTGGCCGTTGCAGGCCTGCAGGACAGACAGCCCCGTGCCCAGCAGCAGGGCGGCCAGCAGCGTCAACAACGCCCGCACCAGCCCCTGCCGCCGCACCCGCAACGAGAAGGGACGTCGCAACGCGCGCGCACCCGCCGATGTGGCCTGCGAATTGAACAGAGTGCGAAGGAACGTGACAAAGGCTTTCATCCTGTCATCCTACGACAGGCCTCGATCGGCGGAAGCCCTCGACAGGCATGACGCTGGCACGCCGCCATCGTCCTGTCATCGTGGAATGGACGACGGCATCCTCCGATAGCCGGTATTCTTTCCGGTTCACCCATTGAAAATGGGCACGGATCACCGGGGCCCCATCGACCACCAGGAACGTCACCCCATGCCAGACGCTGCCGCTCACCCTCTCCCGCATCCTGCTGTGGCTGGTAGCGGTGGGGTTCTTCATGCAGACGCTGGACGGCACCATCGTCAACACGGCGCTGCCGGCCATGGCGACCAGCCTGGGCGAGCCCACTGCGCCTGCAGGCCGTGGTGGTGGCCTACATGCTGACCATGGCGGCGCTGGATTCCGGCCAGCGGCTGGCTGGCCGACCGCTTCCGGGTCCCAGCGGGTTTTTCCTGAGCGCCATCGTGCTGTTCTCTGGCCGGCTCGGCGGCCTGCGCGCTCTCCAACGACCTGTCGCAGCTGATCGCCGCCCGGGTGCTGCAGGGCCTGGGGCCGCGCGTGCTGCTGCCGGTGGGCCGGCTGGTGATCCTGCAGCACTTCCCGCGCGAGGAACTGCTGTCGGCAATGAGCTTCGTGGCCATCCGGGACTCATCGGCCCGCTGATCGGACCGACGCTGGGCGGCTGGCTGGTGGAGACCGCGTCGTGGCACTGGATCTTCCTCATCAACCTGCCCGTGGGCCTGGTAGGTGCATGGCCACGATGCGCTACATGCCCAACCTCAGCGCACTGACGCCGGCCGCTTCGACCTGGCCGGCTCACGCCATGCTGGTGCTGGCCATGATCGCCATCTCGCTGGCGCTGGACGGACTGGGCGGTCTGGGCTGGGCCAGCACGCTGGTGGTGCTGCTGATGGTGGCCGGACTGGCGGCGCTGACGGCCTACTGGCTGCACGCCATGCGTCACCCCGCCCGCTGTTTCCGCCGGCACTCTTTACCGTGCCCAGCTACCGCGTGGGCATTCTGGGCAACCTGTTCGCACGCATCGGCTCGGGCGCCATGCCCTACCTGCTGCCGCTGCTGCTGCAGCTGGCCATGGATTCTCGCCAGCCGAGGCCGGCATGATGCTCTGCTGCCGGTGACGCTGGCCAGCATCGGCGCCAGGCGCCGTCTCCGACATCGTCAGCCGCTACGGCTACCGGCGGGTGCTGCTGGTCAACACCGTGCTGCTGGGCGTGCTGATCGCCGCCTTCGCCCTGATGACGCCCGACCAGCCGCTGTGGCTGCGCACCACCCAGCTGGCTTTCTTCGGCGCCGTCAGCTCCACCCAGTTCTCGGCCGTGAACACCGTGACGCTGAAGGATCTGGACGCCGCCCATGCCGCCAGCGGCAACGGCCTGTTCTCGATGGTGCAGATGCTGGCCTGAGCCTGGGCATCACCTGCGCCTCGGCGCTGCTGCACGCCTTCAGCGGCTGGCTGGACATCCGCCCCGGTGGCAACGAGCTGCCCGCCTTCCGCGCGGCCTTCGCATGGCCGTCGGGGCGCTGACAGTGGGATCGGCGGCGATCTTCTGGCAGTTGCGGGCGGATGCGCCCGGCAGGTTCGGGATCTCGGGAGCATAGAAAACAGTCGTCGCGCCGACGGCACCTGCCGCCCTTGTTCCCGGACGCGTCAGATGTAGCGCTCAAGCCCCTTCAAGAACGCCTTGCGCTTCTCGTCCGTGATCAGGTTGGCCTTGCCACAGTTCACCCAGCGACGACGACGGGCGCCCACGCCCTTCATCGTGTGGCCCAACATCGCCTTGGTGATGAAGTTCCGCAGACAAACTTCAGGTAGAAGGTCGGCGCCGGGAGGTGCTGATGACCAGCGCCTCGTCATGTCCAGCCGCCCCTCCAGGAGGCCAACCCGGTTCTCCATGTAGGCAAAGGTCCGAGCAGCACCTTGTCCAGGAACCCCTTGACGATGGCCGGCATGTCGGCCCACCAGATGGGAAAGATGAAGATCAGGCGCCTGCTGTCCTTGAGCGCCTCCTGGTATTGCAGCACCAGCGGATCCAGCGCCTTGCCCTCGCGGAACAGGGCCAGCTCCTCCTTCGTAGTAGACGGGTTGAAGCCATCGGCGTGCAGGTCGATGAGCCGGTATTCCTGCCCCTTGGCGTCCGAACGCCCTGCACCCGCTCCAGAATGGCATGGTTGAGCTTTTTCTCATACGGGTGGGGCGTAGATGATGGTGGTCTTGCTCATGGTGGTCTCCCTGGGAACCGGGCGGCGTGCGGCCCGCTGGCCTGCCCCACCCTGGCTCCTTGATGATCCGGAAAGAAGCAGGCTCCCGGCCGCACCTGCGCAATCAAGGGACCATTGTGCCCACCACGCCATCAGCACGGATTCATTTTCGCTGAACGACGTGCCATCCAGGATGGACCATCGCTGGTGACGGCGCATGTCATCGGCAGCCCGCCGACGCACCCCCAACCCACGACCCCGGCCCAAGCCGGCAAGCGTAGCTCCAGCGCCCGCCCAGCAGGATCCCCGTCGGATCGAACTGCCTGCGCACCTCGGCAAAGGCCTCTCGAAGCGCCGGGGTCCAGCGCGGCGGCAAGGTAGCCGCCAGAGTCTGGCGGGCCAGCGGCCCCGCCCTTCCGGCACCACTAACTGCAGCTCGCCAGCGGCTACCTGCCCGCGCCATGACGGCTGCACACCCTGCGAGGCCAGGCGCTCGTCCAGAGCAGAAACCAGCCCAGCCAGGGTAGCCGGATCCTGCGGCGGCAGCGGGATGATGCAGGCCGAAGAGGGGCTCGTCGGTGAAACCCGTTCACCCAGCAGCGCCTGCCAGACGGGCTGCAGACATCCCTGCCGCCGCGCGGCCATGTGATTGCAGCCCGCCGCCGGCCTGCAGTGCCAGGCCCGTGGCGCCTTCCTGCCGTCGGGGTCGAGCAGCGCCGTCAGCGCCGGTGGGCGTCGAACACGCGTCCGCCTCGCCCGAGAAACGCGCACCAGCGAAAGCGGGCCGGCCCGGCCTCTCCCTGCTGCGTTCCATCCGGGTGCCCCGACATGCCTGGACCGATACCGGCCAAACGGCACAGGGCCTGATCGTCCGGATGACGCGAACCGAGAAGGCGACGCAGATCCGCTGCATCCAGCAACAACGCGGCCGAGGGCTGCAAGGCCAGCACCGCCGGCATGCGAGCGCAGCCGCCGACGATTGCAGGAACAGCGCCCAGCGCGAGACCGCCGGCCGGGCGCAACAGGCGCAGATGCAGCCGCGCCGACTCAGGCCAGCGTGCCGGCCGAGCCGGCCAGAAGATGCGCCAGATTCACTGAGCCATCAGGCGTGTAGGGACGCTGGGGACGGGGGTGGAAGGCATCCAGCAGATAGCCGTCCGGCACACGCTGGCCTGCGGCTAGTGACGGGCCACGTCGGCCTGAACGCCGGCCGCAATGCCGAACAGGGACGAGACCAGCTGCCCTGCCCGACCACTGTTCAGGCTGACGGAAGAGCGCGCACCGAACGGGCCAAACAGCTGTCGGGTCATCGTCCAGAATGGCATCGATGCCCAGCAGCCGGTCGGCGGCGTCCCCACGCTGATAGCGGCGGCATCCAGCCCACCGCCCCCAGGGTAGGGTCCCGATTCCGGATGTCTCGATGGGCAGCCACCAGCCATGCGGTTGCAGCAGGCGGTTCAGGATCGGCCAACCGCACACCGGCTGGACCTCGATCGCGCCGCGCGCGCCATCGAAGCGGGCAGCGCGGGTGAGATGGAGGAGGCATCAATCTGCAGGCTGGGCAGACCACCACGCGACGAACGTCATCGCCTGGGACACGGCAGGAAGCCCCTGATCGCGGCCCCGAACCTGACCGGCACGGCAGCTCCTCGCCAGCGCCCAGCGCCGTGGCTACATCGTTCATCTCGGCTGCAGGCGGGCATGGCCGCCTGCCAGAATCAGCTCGCCCCGAACCAGCCGGCGCAGACGCTGCACCAGCCGGGCAGGCGCTCTGCCAGGCATCAGAGGTCGATCGGACTCTGCGGCCGCCATCGGCCTGCGATGCCATGTGCCTGCGAGGTGGCGCTGTTGCTCGCCGCCACCGACACCGGAGACAAACTCGTCACGGCGACGCAGCACCTGTTGCACATAGCCGCCTCGTCTGCGACATGCGGGCGGCCCCCACGTAGGCCTTCAGGCCCGGCGCTCCACCGCCGCCGTAGCGCTTCAGGTGATCGGACAGGATGCTGCTGCTCACTCTGATGTTAACCTTGGGCTCCCAGACCGTGTCCGAAAGCTCGTAGGGCTTGAAGCGCTTCTTGTGCATCTTGGTGTGCACCTGCATGAGCCCCTGGCACCCACGCGGCTTTGCGCCCGTTGAAGCTGACTCTGGCGGGCCAGACGGCCATGATGAGATAGGATCGACGTTGTAGGTCTTGCCCGACTGGCGAGCATAGCCCATGTACTGCTCGACGGAACTTGCATTCACGCGGTACTGCGGTGTGTCGCACCGACGCCGCGTCCGGCGCGCGTGAGGCGAACCGACGGGCCTCGCGCGAGGAACATCCGCGATCTCGCGCAGGCCGCCGTGGCCGGATGCGCACCGGGCCGCTGTTGCTAGCGCGCCCACGGCGGTCCAGGGTGAGGAAGCCCGCCCGTTGACGCACGACCGCGGGTTTCTGCGCCGTCTTCACGAGCCGCGCGTGCCCTGGGCCGCGGGATGAATGCGCCAGAGTCTTCCGACGCCGACACCTGACGGCCCTGCCCTCACCCGTCGCACCCGACGGCTGGGCTGCGGATCTCGACCGGTACCCGATGCCTCGGCCGCTGCCGACATCACCCGACGGCTGCCGCCACTGACCGCTGCGCTCGGCCGGACGCGTGCGCTCGACCACCGCCGTTTCCATCGGCCTCGGCCAGCGATGGGACCGCGCTGAACATCAGGGCTGAACCTGCCGCATGGCCATCCATAGACGCCTGGCCACGGAACGACCCTGACTCGCGGACGTGCGGACGAAAGAAGGGTCTGTCCGTGGAGGCGGCAAGGGGAACGGCAGGCGAGGCTGATTACGGTGAAGGCTCCTGGTTCAGTGGGCACTGCATGGACAACAGGATGGGTGCGCGGACAGCGGGGCTGCAGCCCGGCGCTGCCGTTCGGCAGAACGGCTCTCGACGGGACGCCCTGCCGGCAGGGGCAGCGCGGGGCGCGACCCAAGAAAATACCCGCGAGGCAGGGAAACACCGCCCGGCGGCAAAACCCTGACTTGTAAAAACAACATTTTTGGCAGAATTACTGCGCATTTTAACGGCCTCTTTCGCCAGTACGCATCAGACGTGCAATTTCTGACCTGCGCAAAGTCTGTCGACACACCCCATTCCTGACGCTCACCCCCGCGCCATCGTCGTCGGGCCTTCCGCTGCCGCCCATCGAGCACAGCGTGACACAATGCGAGCAACGACAGCAGGATCGAACCATGCCCTACGCCGCTGCCGACCTGCGGAGTTCCTGCAGTACCTGGAAGCGCGACCAGCCGCGCTGCACGACGTCGGTCTCGCCCGTCCTGGAAAATGACTGAAATCTCCGATCGGTGCTGCGCCGGGCGGCCCGAGCACTGCTGTTCCGCAACCCCGAGGCCGAAGGCCGGCCTGGTACCTTCCCGGTGCTCACCAACCTCTCGGCACCCCGGATCGCGGCCCTGGGCATGGGCGAGGTTTCCGTGGCCGCCCTGCGCGAAGTGGCCGCTCTGGCCTACCTGAAGGAGCTCGAACGCCGGCGCGGCCTGAAGGACGCCTGGGAGAAGTTCCCGTCCTGCCAGGTCATGAACATGGCGCCCAGGTGTAAAGCGCCAGCGGCCCCTGCCGAGGTCGAGATTCCCGCCGACAGCGTGGACCTGGACGCCCTGCCCATCCAGCACTGCTGGCCGGGCGATGCCGCGCCGCTGATCACCTGGGGCCTGGTGGTGACACGCGGCCCTGGGCAAGCCGCGCCAGATCCTGGGCATCTACCGCCAGCAGGTCATCGGCCGCAACAGACCACATGCGCGCTGGCTGGCCCATCAGGGGGCGGCGCACTGGACTTCAGGAGCACCGCCGGCGGTTCCCCGGCACCCCCTTCCCGTGGCCACCGTGCTGCGCGCCGACCCGGCCACCATCCTGGGCGCCGTCACCCCGGTGCCCGACTGCTGTCCGAATACCAGTTCGCCGGCTCGCTGCGCGCGCCCGCACCGAACTGGTCCGCGTGCCTGACACCGAACTGAACGTGCCGCCACCGCCGAGATCGTGCTGGAAGGCCACCTCCCGACCCCGACGGCGAGAAGACCCTGGCCCACGCCCGCCGCCCGCTGGCAGGCTGCTGCCGTGCGCCGCACTCACTCGGCTACGAATGGCCCTGGAAGGGCCCTACGGCGACCACACCGGTTACTACAACGAGAAGGGTGACTGGTTCCCGTCTTCACCATCGACCGCATCACCCACCGCCGGAACGCCATCTACCACTCCACCTATACCGGCAAGCCGCCCGACGAGCCGGCCGTACTGGGCGTGGCCCTCAACGAGGTGTTCGTGCCCCTGCTCACCCGGCAGTTCCCCGAGATCGTCGACTTCTACCTGCCGCCCGAGGGCTGCTCGTACCGGCTGGCGGTCGTGTCCATGAAGAAGGCCTACGCCGGCCACGCCAAGCGCGTCATGTTCGGCATCTGGAGCTTCCTGCGCCAGTTCATGTACACCAAGTTCATCATCGTGGTGGACGACGACGTGGACATCCGCAACTGGCAGGAAGTCATCTGGGCCATGACCACCCGCGTCGACCCGGCGCGACCTGACCCTCGTCGAGAACACGCCCATCGACTACCTGGACTTCGCCTCGCCCGTCAGCGGCCTGGGCTCGAAGATGGGCATCGACGCCACCAACAAGTGGCCCGGCGAGACCACCCGCGAATGGGGCACCCCCATCACCATGCCGTCCAGCGTCAAGAAACGGGTGGATGCCATCTGGCGGGAGCTGGGGATCGGGGTGAAGGACAACTGGCGCCCTTTCCGGGCGCCTCACCCTTCCTGGGCGCCCACCCTTTTCAGCACTGCCTGTCCTGCATTGGGGGCACGTCCTGCCCCAGATGGAACTATAGCCCTCTGCACGTCCTGACCGAACTTGACCAGCTCCTGGATCGTGTGGGAGTCGTAGTTATATATCCACTCGTGGTCAAAATGCGTCTTCAGCCGATTGCGCATGAAGGCATCTCCTATGACCAATGAGTTGAACTTGTTCCCCGAGTCCCGCTGTCGCTATATCCTGCAACAGCGTATCTGGCAGCTCCCCATGACGAAGTCGGAGATCATCAGAACATCCGCCTTCTCATAGCCTCCTTCCTGAATCATCTTCAAGGCATGACGCAAGGCCGGAGCTGCGTCCGTGCCCCCATGAAAAATGACTTCTTCAAAAAGGATATAAGGTCGGTAACGCTTCTGACCTCGAGAGATCAAGCAGCTCAATGCCCGTGGAAAAGTTGATGACAAAGCATTTCCTGCCTTGAGCAATCGCCTTGTTCCCTGCATCAGAACGCATGGCGCTTGCGATATTCTCGGGCGTGCCATTCATGGAGCCGCTGGTATCGACGCACAAGATCATCGGCCCCAGCTTCTCTTCGTCTTCGGACTCGGCCTCCACCTCGATATCGGCCTTCTCGCCCTGATACACGACCCCTGAAGATCAAAGCATCACCAGCTTCGATTCGAGGAACTCAGATCAAACAGCACTGAAGTTTCCTGGATCAGCCATGAGTGCCAGCTCTGACGGGAGCGCATACTCCAGATCCTGCCCAGCGCAGACCAACAATCTCTTCCCGGGGAATTGACATCGACGACAGGCACATCAATGGACACAGTCTTCACGACCCGTTCCAGTCTCGTCGACTTCTCGACCTGGCGCATCCTGCCCAACAACTCCAGCAATCTGCCTTGCCGCGGGGTCTTCGGCAAAGCACGAAGCCCACCGCTCCAGCTCCGCAATATCCTGATCACTCAGACGACCTTGGCTGGCATCAAACCAAACACCGAAATCAAAGCCGAACTCGGAAAGCTGCTTGTTCAGGCGTTGAATGACATCCAGCCACTTCGCCATCACCTTCAGAAACTCACGGCGAAGACGTTCGATCTCTCGCCAGTTGCCAGCGAGCCTGCTCCCTATCCAGGGCCTTCTGCCACTCATTCAACAGAAGGCGCAAGGTCACATCACGATCCTCTCCCTTCGTCCGCGCGAACCTCTGACGCCAGAACTTTTCGTCAAAGGGAACAGCAGAGAATCGGCAGAACTCCTTGTACAGATCAATCGCCGCGACATAGAGACAGCCCTGATCCATCACGAAAGGCGTCCTCACACGTCTGCCAGGAATCACGGTACGCCAGATAGGGGTCTTTCTCCCGGACCGTTAAGCCGGTGCTCAGCGCATGCTCACCCGCCTGCTCTTAACCCAATCATGGGATACCATCACCCTCCAACGCCACCCATGCTCAGCACTGAAGCACATCGAGGACTGCCCGTTTTTCCTGGCCAATATTCACTGACACAGACTCTCCAGACGTTCGCAGTCAACAATCCTGACCTTCAGCTGTTTAATCTGATCCAAAATCCCTTCAATGGCCGCATCAACATCATCACCCACCAAGAATGGACTCTTCAATCGATCTTTATAGGCCTCTCCTTTTGCCTCGACAACTTTCAACGCCTTCTGGAGCTCGACGCGAACATCCTTAACAGATGCAGAAAGAGAATCAACAAGCCTCCGGTTTATATTTTGTTTCTTTTCACCCTTTGCAAACAATGGCTTCAAGCTCACAAAATCGTTTTTTTGACCAAATAAATCATCTGAACATACGCAAATCCTATGACCATCAAATCTTGCAATAACATCCAGCATAAGATACCCATCACCATCACGAGGATGAAACCGCTCATCTTTCTTGAACATATCAACAGGAAAATAATGAACACCATTCATGAGGGAATCGTAACCGTCTTCAGATTCAACATGCTGCCTGTAATACCGACCACCATCCTCAAGAGTGACAATATCATATACATCTTCGCTATAGTACAACTCCTCATTAATTTCTCTATCCAACATCTCTTTCTTTCATCCAGCTCAGCGAGACTCAAACCCACTATCAAACCCGCACTCTCGAATCGCCTCCATCACGATCTCAGCGACCTTCTCCCCATTTTCCGGGGTCGTCCACAGGCAGTGCTTGAGAAGCTCGGCATCACTGTGATTGGTCCGTTGCGACCATTGCAGAACGCCGACGCTTTTCATGAGCATTGCAGCATCGCTGCCACCGCTCTGTCGGAGACATAGGCATTCAATTCGTCAAAATTGTCGGCCAGCTCCTGGCGAATATAGTCAACGATCTGCATCGTATCCTCGCTGATCTGAACATCCAGAATCTGATCTCGCCACTGCGCAAGCTCTTGCTCGCCGATGAGAAGGCTGGCATCACTCTCGGCGCATCCGAACTCGGCCCTGCTTTTCAGGAGATTCTCGAGTTCTTGCTCTCCTGAATGGGAGGAACATGCAGCCCTGACGATGAAGCGATCGTACAGCGCATCCAGCCCTCGATTCTCGGCGGCACCTCGTTGGACGCCACAATCAGCGATTTCAGCGGAACCTTGACCCGTTCGCTTCCATTCTTGAAGAGATGCTCATTGATGACGGTGAGCAGATTGTTCAGAATGGCAGGACTTGACTTCCAGATCTCATCCAGAAAAAGCAAACTCGGCAGTCGGCAGATAGCCTTCCGTTTTTCGTGACGTCACTCGATCCTTCAGCCCTTGATGGACATGCCGAACACCTCTTCCGGGGTGCTGAAACGGTTCCATCAGGCACTCGAAATAGCTTTTTGACTTGAACGCTGCCGCCAACCTCCTTGAGATCAGACTCTTCGCCGTTCCTCGGTGGGCCGTACAGAAAAAGTATTGTGTCCCGCAATGGCTCCCAGCAGGGCAACAGCTACGATCTGCCTCGCTCAGTGCATGCCGGAGCTCAGCTGCTGCAGCAGATCATGGATACGATCCTGCATGGTCGCGTTCCGCGCACTGACTGCCGCACCAGGCTCACCAAAGGACTTCATGGATTGCGAAGACGCCTTATTTTTGTCTCATGACAATGATTTTTGTGAGATCGGTTTCAATGCAGAGACGACTTTCGGAGGTTCCGCCGTCTTTCTTCTATCTGACATTCAAATCGGCCACACAGACCTGTTTAGCCTTACGCACCGAGCAATTCCAATCCAGCGTACAGCAGAGAATACGACCGCGCCTGCGCCTATCAGCACATGATTCATTTTTCTGCTGACGTAGCCATGGCATATTCTCCTCATCGTCCAGGAATGCTCACACCAAATCTCGCATTCATGACTGCAAGCTTCGCCGACAAACCGTGGCTCCCCTCATCGCTCAGCTTCCAGTGCTCCTTTTCCACGGAAGCAGAACGCATACTCAAGCAGCGACATCAGCTGCCTCTTGGCGGCCCTATCCAAAACCCAGCACGTCCGCCATGGGATATATCACGTTCTGAAAACCTAGCCAGATAAACTGATACAAACCCCATCCAATATAGAGACAGTCCCGTTGCCGCCCGGTACCGCGGCTCCCCGCCGTGCCAGGCGGGCAGCCGTGCGCCGTGCCAGCGCCTTTCGGTTTTGCGGAGAGTCGCCATGCGCCTGCGCCCCCATTCTGTCATTCCCCACGGGTGATGCCCGCCGGGTCGCCACCCTTGATCCGTCGGCCGCTTCCGCCGGTGCATCACGCACCGCCATCCCTCGCGCTGCCATGGGCCTGTTCATTGCCCTGTCGCTGGCCGCGTGCACCGTTCCCGGGCCGCTCAGCAAGGCGCAGACCGACCGGCTGGCCTCGCCCGACCTCGCCGTCAGAAGCTCGCAGCTCACCCAGGCAGCCGCCGCGCGCTACGATTCGCAGAAGGATGTCTTTCATCCGGTGGTGGCCCGTCATGGCATGGGTGGCCAGTGAACAGGCGCTGGCCAGCCAGGTGAGGGGGTCGACATCCTGAAGGCCGGGGCAATGCCATTGACGCCGCCGTGGCAGTGGGCTTCCGCGCTGGCGGTGGTACTGCCCAACGCCGGCAACATCGGGGGCGGTGGCTTCATGATGGTGCATGACGCCCGCTCCGGCCAGTATGTGGCGCTGGACTTCCGCGAGACCGCGCCCACCTCGGCCACCCGCACCACCTTCCAGGACGCCAAGGGCAACGTCATCGACGGCAAAGTCGCTCTACACCCATGCCGCCGTGGGCGTGCCCAGCACCGTGGCCGGCCTGACCCATGCCCAGAAGAAATCGGGGCAAGCTCTCGCTGGCCAGGTGATGGCGCCTGCCATCGAGCTGGCCGAGAAAGGCTATCCGGTCAGCCCGACGCTGGCCCGCGCGCTGAAGACCGAGGCCGACACGATGGGGCCGCTGGCCCGCCACCCGCGCCATCTTCTGGAGGAACGGCGCGCCGCTCAAGGCCGGCGACCGCCTGGTCGCAGAAGGATCTGGCCAGCTCGCTGAAGCTCATTGCGCTGCAGGGGGCCGATGCCTTCTACCGCGGCCCCATCGGGAAGAAGATCGTGGCCGACAGCCAGGCACACCGGGGATTGATCACGGCCGCCGACCTGCAGGGCTACAAGCCGGTGGAGCGTAGCCCGTGCGCGGCAGCTACCGCCAGCATGAGATCGTCACCATGCCGCCCCCTGTCCTCGGGTGGCATCCACCTGCTGCAGATCCTCAACATCATGGAAGGCTGGCCGATCGGCAACTGGGGCCAGAACAGCGCCCAGACCGTCCACCACATGGCCGAAGCCATGAAGCTCGCCTATGCCGACCGCGCCGAGTACCTGGGCGATCCGGACTACGTGAAGATCCCGCAGACCGGCCTCGTCTCGCGCAAGTACGCCACCCTGCTGCGCAGCCAGATCGACCCGGCCCATGCCAAGCCTGCCAAGGACATCAAGCCCGGCCGGCCCCAGCCCTATGAAAGCGACCAGACCACCCACTACTCGGTGATGGACGCCAAGGGCAACGCCGTGGCCGTCACCTACACGCTCAACACCAACTTCGGCACCGGCATCGTCGCCCCGGGCACCGGCATCCTGCTCAACAACGAGATGGATGACTTCTCCGTCAAGCCCGGCGTGCCCAACGCCTACGGCCTGGTGGGCGGCGAGGCCAACGCCGTCGGCCCGCGCAAGCGCCCGCTGTCGTCCACGACGCCCACCTTCGTGCTGAAGGACGGCAAGCCCTGGCTGGCGACCGGCAGCCCCGGTGGCGCCTGCATCATCACCACCGTGCTGCAGACCGTCAGTAACGCCATCGACCACTTGGCAGAACCCCGGCCGAGGCTGCATCGGCTCCCCGCTTCCACCACCAGTGGACGCCCGACGAGCTGCGGTGGAACGCGGCTCTCGTCGATACCACCGAACCGTTGCGCCAGCGCGGCCAGAAAGTCGTCGAGAAGGCCGCCATGGGCCTGCACGCAGACCATCACAGGCGCAGGGGATGGCGAGCTGTGGGCTGACCTGATCTACGCAATCCGGACGGCCGACCCCTCGATACTGAAAGGGTCGGCATTGAAGGCACCGCCCCGGGCGGTGTTACCCTACCGGCTACCTGTCACGCCCCCGGCCCATGCGCGCTTCCTCGTCCCACCGTCCTTACCTGTGAATTCCTGCAGAGCGGAGACCACCTGCTCCTTCGTCGACACCCCCGCACCAGAAATGGTGAGCCGGAGCAGATCAGCGAGTCACCGGAGAAGACGCTGGCCGAGCGCCCCTGACCCCGACGCACCCGTCTGCCTCGCCACGGCTCGCCCATCTGAACCTGCTCATCCGCGTAGCCGAACAGCAGCTGGCTACGCGCTGCGCGGCTGGCGCCGCAGCTTCTGCATGCGCCTGCTGGCCGGACGCGGCACCCTGAAACACCCGGGCGGCCGCATGCTGGCCCTTGGCCCGTGCGCCTGCCACAGCCCACCCCACCACCGGCATAGCCTTCCGCATCCGCGAAGAAGAACTGCGCGACGAGCTGATGCTGGTCTGGATGCGCGAGATGATCGGCGGCACCTACGAGCCGCTGTGGCAGGAGGCCCGCTCGGCCGACGGCCGCCTCGTGCAGACCATCGTCTTCGTGATGGAACCCTGCACGCCCGCCTACGAGCACGACACCTCGGTCAGCACCGTCGCCCCCCTCATCGCCACCGCCAGCGGCCATCTGGGCCACAATATCGACTACCTGCTGGAACTGGACCAGGCCCTGGCCGCCCACCACATCCACGACACCTACATCCAGGAACTGATCGCGGCCGTGCGGGCTTATGGGGCGGATATCTCAAGCTCAGCCCTGCTGGGAGCTCCTCACACGGCACCTGCGCTGACAGCCTGACGCCCTCGGCGCTTCCAGAGCCTCCCAGCACGCCCCCGTCACTGGCGCCCTCTAATCCGCCAGGAACCCCTCAAGCCGGGCATCGATTTCGGCCAGCGCACGCTGCACGGCAGCCTCCGGCCCAGCGGCCTGCGCCGTGCCTTCGGCGCGGACGACGTCCACGCTGGCAAATCCCAGAAAGCCGCTAAGCAGGGCTTGCAGATAGAAAACGCTGAACTCCAGCTGCGCCATCGGGCCCGTGCTGTACACGCTGCCGCTGGCTTGCAGGAGCAGAACTCATGAGCCCTCCCACCAGTCTCTTCGGGGTACCGCTTTTCGTCATATTGAAAGGTCTGGCCCGGCATGACGATGTTGTCCAGCCAGTCCTTCAGGCGGGCGGGAATGCCGAAGTTGTACATCGGATAGGCGAATGACCAGGCGCGGCGCGGATTTCACTTGCGCAATCACCTCACCGGACCGCGCCAGCAACGCACGCTGCCCGGAATCGGGTTGCTGCCGTTGAAACACGGCATGGACGATCGCATCCAGCATGTCCTTGTCCAGCGGCTGGATATCGGTTTCCGCCAGATTGACGACTTCCGTGCTTCCCGCAGGCAGCCTGGCCACAAGATGCTGCACCATGCGGTTGGTCGCAGCTTCGGCAGCATGGGGATCAGTGGATGAGCATTGATGATCAAGGTTTTCATGGTGTTCTCCTGTCTGACATTGAAGAATCAGGCTGGCAAATCCTTCACCCTGCCTGCTCTTGCCCCAGCTTGCGCCGGCCAACCAGATACATCATGCCGCCAAAGAAAGCGCCTCCCAGCAGCCAGATCACGATGAAGACGGCATTCATCTTGATCGGCATGCCCGCGGCCCAGGGAAGGACCCCATGCATCAGCACAAGCATCGTCACGCCCCAGCGTGCACCACTCAGAATCGACTGCTTCTTCAAGGTGCGCAGACGTTCGGAATGCTCGTCCGCCGACAAGGGCGGCTGGCGCAATGCCTTGTTTCCGCGGATGCCCCACCATGCAAACAGGCTCTGCCCCATCAGCAGGGCAGACAGCGCCATCGTTCCGAAACGAGGCCGTCACGCGCTGATGCGAATAGGCGTCCCAGATCAGGCTGGGCAGCAACAGCAGGGAAGCTCGCGGAGAAAGTGTACGCAGCCGTGCCGGACAGACGCGATCCACCCATGCCACTGCGCCTCATCCAGCGGCCCTTCCAGACCGATCAGGCGACGCTTCATGCGCTGGACCCTTTCTTCTTTCTTCATGCATCCCTCCAGAGAAAAGCTATCGAATACCGCTGCATGGTAGCGGTCGACGCTGTCCTGCCGGAGAAATTGCCCTTTCATGACCTGTGGGTCGTCGCCCGTCATGAAATGCCGGATGCCGTTGTTTATCGCCGGATGCTGCTGCATGAGCATCCGGAAAGAGCGTGCCTGACGGACGGGGCCTCACCCGTGCCGATACACCCACCGCAGCAGTTCGTCCTGCATGCAGCGCGCGCTCGGCCGGGTACTTGCCGTTGATCATCAGCGACAGCGCGTAGCGCTCGACCCGAGGCCGCCGTCACGTAGCCGGCGATGGCACGCACGTTCTGCAGCGTGCCAGTCTTGATCTGCGCCTGACCCGCCACCGGATCCATCCGCAGCCGCGTCTCTCATCGTGCCATCGATGCCCACCACCGGCAGCGAGGCCTCGAACCAGGGCGCCGTGGGACTGCCAGCCGCACGGGCCAGCAGCGCACCATGTCGCCGGCCGAGATGCGCGCCTGCCGTGACAGCCCGGAGCCGTTCTCCATCACCAGCGACGGCAGCACCAGCCCCTGGCCGCGATACCACTGATGCAGCCACTGGCCGGCACGCTCCGGGGGTAGCGCGCCCTGCCCGCTGGCCGCCGCCATTTCCAGCAGCAGCATCCGCGTCATCACGTTGTTGCTGAACTTGTTGATGTGATGCACCACCTCACCCAGGTCCAGCGTGGACTGCCAGGCATAGAGTGGGCGGCCACGCGCCGCCGCACCCGGCTGGATGCGCGTACGCCCCGTGAACTGACCACCCATGTCCTTCCAGGCCGCCTTGAAGATGCCGTGCAGGAACTGCTGGTGATCCAGCATGGCCGCATAGAACTGCTGCGACCCACAGGCGCGCACCTGAGTGCCGTTCACCGACACCACCGGGCGCCCGGCAGCCGTCGCACCGTCCTGCACGCCCAAGCGCGTTCCGCCGGTCCGGCAGCGCCCTTTCAGCACCTTCACGTCATAGCGCAGCTGCACATCGGCCAGCGGCGGCTCCAGCGCCAGCTGGCGCTTCTTCGGGTCGATGACCAGCTTGCTGGCCTTGAAATTGGTCAGGGCCGCCCACGGCCGCACGTTGTAGGCCTGCGAGGCATCGCCGCCGAAGGCTTCGCCATCGGCCGGCCCCACCGCGAAGCGTGCATCATCCACCACCAGGTCGCCGCGAATCGTCTTCAGCCCCTGCGCCCGCAGGTCCGCCATCAGCGCATGCAGATCCTCGATCACCAGATGCGGGATCGCCGCCGCCCTGCAGGATCAGGGTCGCTCTGCAGCACCCCGTCCCGAATCGGGCCCGTGGTCAGGAAGCGCGTCGTCCAGCGATAGCTCCGGTCCCAGCATCGCCAGCGCCGCATGGGTCGTCACCAGCTTCATCGTGGAGCTGGATTGAACGGCCGCTCGGCCTGATGCATCACGCGCAGCATCGGCTCATCCGATGCCCGATCCGCCAACGCCCATCGGCTTCCGGGCGGTTCGCCATGAGCGTCCTCGTTCAATACACGGGCCATCCTCGAACGCCGACGCCCTGCGAGCTGCCATCCCGCGCCTCCTCGGTCGTCCGATCTGCTGGGGCTGCCGATGAAGCCCCCTGCTGGCGAACCGGCGATGCCCCTCTCAGCGGCACGATCACCAGCCCGAAAGTCCGCCTCGGCAATGCCCGCACGAAGCAGCTGCTGCACGGCCAGTGCCGTCATCGCCTCCCCGAAATGGGAAGCACGCCCACCGGTATCGGTATGGGGCCAGTCCAGCAACGCGACCTGCACCGCATCAGTCATGCCTGCGGCCGAGGCAGCGCCCTGTCGCGGAACGTGTGGCCGCAGCGACCTGAAGGCCTTTCACGGGGTGCCGCCACGCCTTTCAGGGCCGTCAGCGGAATGGCACCGCCCGTGAGCCGTTGCGGCCCCTGTCCGGCCACTGCCTTTCCGGCGGCGGCCTGGGCCCCTGCATCCATGCACGCCCGAGGGCTTCGAGGCCGACAGGGCGATGCCGCCCGCCGCGCGAGAAGCCCCCTGCACGTCGATGAAGCCGTCGCTGCAGCCAGCGCCCCGGTGGCCAGCAGCAGCCCGCCGCCAGCACGCCACCCTTCAGGCGCGGCCCCCGCCCCTGTCCTCAGATGGTCCTTGCCACCACTGCCCGGCCTCCGCCCTCACCCATCACCGTCCCGCCCCTGCCACAGGAATGTGCAAAGTGGGCATGGTGCGCCGTGCAGGCCGCATGATGCGCCATGGCGGGACGAACGAGCGGCCCGCCCCTGACTGAAACGGCCGCCGCCGGCCAGCGACGCAACATTCCGACCGGGTGTTCGCCCCATCCGGATGACGCGGCCCCCACCCATGGCGCTTTCCGCCGTCCATCGGCTTGCATCGGCCGTGTCGCCTTGTCTATCATTGCGCGTTAGCACTCTCCTGCCACGAGTGCCAGGATCGGCAAAAATATTTTGCTTTCGGCTCTTGTCTTCTGGCTGGCCGTCCCCAGCTTCGATGACATCCCGTCCCGACCGGTGCCTCCTGGCCCGGGAAAGCGGCCCGATCCATCCGGCAGCCGCCCATGGCCAGGACCGTACCCTTCGGGACAAACCATCCATCCCTTTTCATCCTTGTTCAGGAGTTAACTGAATGAAACTGCGCCCCCTGCACGACCGCGTCATCATCAAGCGCCTCGACAACGAGCGCAAGACCGCTTCCGGCATCGTGCTGCCGGAAAACGCCGCCGAGAAGCCCGACCAGGGTGAAGTGCTGGCCGTCGGCGACGGCAAGATCGGTGATGACGGCAAGGTCCCGTCCGCTGGCCGTCAAGGTCGGCGACAAGGTGCTCTTCGGCAAATACTCCGGCCAGACCGTCAAGGTCGACGGCGAGGAGCTGCTGGTGATGCGCGAAGAAGACATCATGGCCGTGGTCCAGTAAGGCTGACCCCTGTCCGACAGAATCCAAAGAACTCAGGAGTTTCCACACATGGCAGCAAAACAAGTCAATTTCGGCGACGAAGCCCGTGCCAAGCTGGTCGAAGGCGTCAACATCCTGGCCAACGCCGTCAAGGTCACCCTCGGTCCCAAGGGCCGCAACGTGGTGCTGGAGCGTTCCTTCGGCGCCCCCACCGTCACCAAGGACGGTGTCTCGGTGGCCAAGGAAGTCGAGCTGAAGGACAAGCAGGCCAACATGGGCGCCCAGCTGGTCAAGGAAGTGGCTTCGCGCACCAGCGACAACGCCGGTGACGGCACCACCACCGCCACCGTGCTGGCCCAGGCCATCGTCCGTGAGGGCATGAAGTACGTGGCCGCCGGCATGAACCCGATGGACCTGAAGCGTGGCATCGACAAGGCCGTCGCCGCCCTGATCGAGCAGCTGAAGAAGCAGTCCAGCCCACCACCACCAGCAAGGAAATCGCTCAGGTCGGCACCATCTCGGCCAACAGCGATGAAGAGATCGGCCAGATCATCGCCGACGCCATGGAGAAGGTTGGCAAGGAAGGCGTCATCACCGTCGAGGACGGCAAGTCGCTGAGCAACGAGCTGGACGTGGTCGAGGGCATGCAGTTCGACCGTGGCTACCTGTCGCCCTACTTCATCAACAACCCGGATCGCCAGGTTGCCGTGCTGGAAAGCCCGTTCATCCTGCTGTGCGACAAGAAGATCAGCAACATCCGTGATCTGCTGCCGGTGCTGGAGCAGGTTGCCAAGGCCAGCCGTCCGCTGCTGATCGTGGCCGAAGACATCGAGGGCGAGGCCCTGGCCACCCTGGTCGTCAACAACATCCGCGGCATCCTGAAGACCGTCGCCGTCAAGGCTCCGGGCTTCGGTGACCGTCGCAAGGCCATGCTGGAAGACATGGCCATCCTGACCGGCGGCGTCGTCATCTCGGAAGAGACCGGCATGTCGCTGGAAAAAAGCCACCATCGAAGAGCTGGGCAGCGCTGCCCGCGTCGAAGTGGCCAAGGAAAACACCACCATCATCGACGGCTCCGGCGATGCCAAGGCCATCGAGAACCGCGTCAAGGCCATCCGTGCCCAGATCGAGGAAGCCACCAGCGACTACGACCGCGAGAAGCTGCAGGAGCGTGTCGCCAAGCTGGCCGGTGGTGTGGCCGTGATCCGCGTCGGTGCTGCCACCGAAGTGGAAATGAAAGAGAAGAAAGCCCGCGTGGAAGACGCGCTGCACGCCACCCGTGCTGCTGTCGAGGAAGGTGTGGTGCCCGGCGGTGGCGTTGCCCTGCTGCGTGCCAAGGCTGCCGCCAAGATCGAGGGCAGCAACCCCGACCAGGAAGCCGGCATCAAGATCGTTCTGCGCGCCGTCGAAGAGCCGCTGCGCCAGATCGTCACCAACGCCGGTGAAGAAGCCAGCGTCATCGTGGCCAAAGTGGCCGAGGGCAAGGGCAACTTCGGCTACAACGCCGCCAACGGCGAGTACGGCGACCTGGTGGAAATGGGCGTGGTCGACCCCACCAAGGTGACCCGCACCGCGCTGCAGAACGCCGCCTCCATCGCTGGCCTGCTGCTGACCACCGACGCTCTGATCTCCGAGGCTCCGGAAGACAAGCCGGCCTCCCCGATGGGTGGCATGGGCGGTATGGGTGGCATGGGCGGCATGGGCATGGACATGTAAGTCCCGCCCGGCCCGGAAACGGGCCCGTCAGGCACCCAGGCAGCGGAAACTTTCTGCTGCCCCGGCATCCCCGGGCCCGCTTCCTGCCACTGGAGAACACAGGTCGTGTACCTGGCCGCCTCGGGCGGTTCGGTACACGGCCTTTTTATTCAGGCATCCGACGGTCAGTCACCCACCTTCAGCACGCCACCGCGGCCCAGGCCGCCCTTGACCTGTTGCGCCTTGTAGTTGCGCAGCGAGATGACCATGTTGTTGTAGGCGTCCATGAAGGCAGCCACCGTGGCCTTGCCTTCCGGCGTGCGCGAGAAACCGGCCAGGCCGCCAGCTGCGCCACCGCCCAGCATGCCCAGGGCTGCCCCATAGTTGGTGGCCGAGGCATTGCCTTCCGAAGCACTGATCTGCACACCCGAACGAATGTCGTACAACGACAGCGTGACCACCGAGACCTTCGACTCCAGCGAGCCGGCGAGGGCGCCCAGGCCGGAACCGAGGAAGCCCGCCAGGCCACCGGGCCACCTTGCCCGTGGAATCGTTGTCGATGATGATGGCCGGCTCCATCAGGTAGTCGGCCGCCACGCGCTGGCCCTTGTGCTGCTTTGGAACCGGCACGGAATTCACCCGAGTTGCGCTGCTTGTCGGTGATCGCCGCCAGGCGCGCCTCGGTGCGGCTGTTGCCGATGGAGGTGATCACGAAGCAGTTGGACTGCTGCACGGCCAGACGGAGCAGCGGCTCGATGGTCGTGACCTTGGTGGCAGAGCCGAAGGCATCGTACCAGTCCTTGTCACGGCCATCATCCATGGCGATGGTGCCCAGCGGCGCATCGCAACGCTCCAGCGACGAGTTGGCATTGACGCTGGAGCTGCCGGCTGCGCCGCCGCGTGCATCGCTGGGGCTGTTGCCCTTGGTGATAGTGGCCACCGCCCATCTGGGCACAGCCGGCCAGCACGGCCACCGAAGTCAGCGCCAGCGCGCCTTGCAGAAGTTTCTTCGCAACCATCGGGAAAATCCTTTCGTCAGGAGTCAAACAGAGCGTCGTTCACGACACGGTCGAGATCAGTAGTAGTACCAGTACCCTGCCTGCCAGTACGTGTAGTAGTGGTAGGCATTCCACCAGTAACCCATCCACAGCGCCCGGTGGGTGTTCACCCAGCGCCGGTATTCCACTTCATCCTTCTTGGCCTTCTGGGCCTCTTCCAGCAGCTTTCTTCGCTTCAGGATCGCCCTCGCCGGCAGCAGCCAGCAGCCACGATTCGGCTTCGGCCGGATCAGAGCCCATTTCCTCGAAGCCGCTCAGATACAGGCGGCCCAGTGCCACCTGCGCCTTCGTGTTGCCCCGTTCGGCAGAATCACGCATCCAGGTCAGCGCCTTGTAGGAATCACGGCGCACACCGTCGCCCCGGAAGAAGCGCAGCGCCAGGTCGAAGGCCGCGCGCGGGTCGGCCTTGGCCTGCTTCTCCAGAACGGCAATGCGAGCCTCTTCTTCCGTCACCGGCTCGGCCACCGGCTTGCGGCCGGCCTCGCTGCGCGCCTGATCGCTGCAGCCCTCGTCCTGAGTGCAGACACGGACAGGCTTGCCCGCCTGGGAATCGACAGCCCGCTGCTGGGCGGCACACGCCCCCAGCAACACCGACAGGGCCAACAGAGAAACTGAACGTGCATTCATGATCCGACGATCCCCCACGGGAGTCAGTTGAAAGGAAGGATCAGCTTACCGCCACTGCCCGTCCTCCGCCATTCGCCGGGCGGCCAGTCGGGGCCGACCGATTGACATCCTGCTGCCTGACAGCGTGCCGAATGTCACACCCTGCTTCAGTTTACCGCCGTCCCCTCACCAGCCCCTGATATCCGTGCATGCCCACCCCGACAGGCCATGGCATATCGCTTCGCGCCCTCCGCCTCTGTCCAGCCAACGGCCGGATACGACCATTTGTCAAACACAGTGACAAAAAAGTTACACTATCGGTAGCCTGAACACCGTACCTAATTCGCAACACACAAGTCCGATGCCCACAGAACCTCTGCGATCCATTGACCGCGGCCTGCTGCCAGTCGGCACGCCTCCTCCCACCCGATCCGTTCCTTGGTCGACACCACGACGCCTGCCGCACGAACAGCCCTGTGGTCCCTGCCCGCCTGGCGGCACACCCTGCTGGCAACCGGCCTGACCCTGGCGCTGGCGGCCTGCGGAGGTAGCGGAGGCGAATCCGGCGATGGCGAGCGCCTCGGCCTGGACAGTGCAGACACCGCCGAGCTGCAGACCCATGACCGCACGAAAGCCGGTCCCACGCAGTCGGGCCAGCGTCGTCCGGGTGCACAGAGCACCGGGACATCCTCGCAGCCGGCGGCCACGGCGGCCGCATCGAACCATCCGCGCTGGACGCTCACCTCGCCAGCCGAGGCCAGCCGCTTCCTGGCTCAGGCCAGCTACGGTTCCAGCCCGAAGGACATCAAGGCCCTGACCGGCAGGACCGCCAACGAATGGATCGAGGCCCAGTTCTCGCGTCCGCCCACCTCGCTGCTGAACACCATGAGGTACTGGCAGCAGAGAAGCGGCAAGGCCATCACGCTGACCGATGCCCACAACGCCTGGTGGTATTCCACCGTCCAGCAGGACCAGCTGCGCCAGCGCGTGGCCTTTGCGCTGTCACAGATCTTCGTGGTGTCGACCAACGGCGATGTCAGCCATTTCCCGAAAGGGATCGCCAGCTACTACGACATGCTGGCCCGCAACGCCTTCGGCAACTTCCGCCAGCTTCTGGAGGACGTGACGCTGCACCCGATGATGGGCGTCTACCTGACGCACATCGGCAACCACAAGGAGCGCTTCGACTCGACCGGCAAGCCCACGCAGGCGCCCGACGAGAACTACGCCCGCGAAGTGATGCAGCTCTTCACCATCGGGCTGGAGCAGCTGAACCTGGACGGCACGCCGAAGAAGGATGCCCAGAGCCGGCCCATTCCCACCTACAGCAACAACGACGTGATCGGCCTGGCGCGCGTCTTCACCGGCTGGAGCTGGAACGGCGGACGGCTGACCCACGAGTGCTTCTTCCGTGCGGGCTACTGCGCAGAGAACACCAACGAGCGCGAGACGCGACCGATGGTGGCCTACGACCAGTACCACTCCACCCTGGAAAAGCGCTTCCTGGGCACCACCATCGCCGAAGGCCAGTCCCGCACCACCGCCGACCTGAAGGTGGCGCTGGACACCCTCTTCAACCATCCGAACGTCGGCCCCTTCATCGGTCGGCAGCTGATCCAGCGTCTGGTCATCAGCAACCCCTCGCCCGCCTACGTGCGGCGTGTGGCCAGCGCCTTCAACGACAACGGCCAGGGCGTGCGGGCGACATGAAGGCCGTGATCCGCGCCGTGCTGCTGGATGAGGAAGCCCGGGCGACAACGCCCGCAAGCAGCCCTCCTTCGGCCGCATCCGCGAGCCGGTGCTGCGCTTCACCCACCTGATGCGCGCCCTCGAAGCCAGCTCGCGCACCGGTTACTGGGGAATCAGCCGCACCGACGTGCCGGGCAACCTGAACCAGACTGCCATGCGCGCGCCCTCGGTGTTCAACTTCTACCGTCCGGGCTATTCGCCGGCCGGCACGCCCTGTCGCCCGCGCCGGCCTGGTGGCCCCCGAGATGCAGATCACGCAGGAAAGCAGCGTGGCCGGCTGTGCCGACTACCTGGACCGCTTCGTGGGGGCACCTCAATCTACATCGTGGGTCTGGGCGACATGATTCCCCATCCGGACGGTGAACGTCACAGCGGCGGCCAGGCACGCGAGATCAAGTTCAACATCGAACCGCTGATCGCCAAGGCAAAGGACATCGACCAGCTCCTGGACGAGATCAACGTGCTGTTTCTCAACGGCCAGATGCAGTCCGACACCCGGGTCCATCATCCACCGTGCCGTCTCGGAAGCCGTCCCCAAGCGCAACAACGACGACATGCGTCGCGTGTACCGCGAGCGCGTCTCGCTGGCCCTCTACCTTGCCCTGCTGTCCACTGACTACCTGGTGCTGAAATGAGCCACGACCACTCTCACGATCATGACCATGGCGGTACCGACCAGGGCCGTCGCCAGCTGCTGAAATCGGGCCTGGGCCTGGCGCTGACCGCATCCGGCGGCTTTGCGCTGAACCTGGCACACATGGGAGCTGCCGCCGCACAGAGTGCGTCCAGCGACGACTACAAGGCCCTCATCTGTCTGTTCATGTACGGCGGCAACGATCAGGCCAACACCGTGGTGGCCACCAGCGGTGGCTCCTGGGACCGCTACCGCACGCTGCGTGGCGGCAGCATCGGCCTGCCCGAACCGGGATCGGCCGGCGGTCTGCTGCCCATCAGCCCCGACAACCTGGCCGCCTTCGACAACCGGGGGCTGACGCTGGGCCTGCACCCGGCCCTGACCCAGACGCGCGAGCTGTTCAACCAGAAGAAGCTGGCCATGGTGGCCAACGTGGGGCCGCTGATCGAACCCATCACCCCGGACGAATACCGCCGCTCTGTCGCGGCGCTTTCCCGGATCGGCTGTATTCGCACAACGACCAGCAGTCCACCTGGCAGACCTTCTCGCCCGAAGGCAGCCGCAGCGGCTGGGGCGGCAATCTGGCCGGCATGCTGGCGGAGGCCTACAACCCCGGCGCGCCGTTCTTCAGCGCCATCTCCACCGGCAACAGTGCCGCCGCCTGGCTGACGGGCAACCGTGTCTCGCCGTACAGCGTGCCGCTCACCGGCCAGATCGGCTTCGTGCAGACCGAGATGCATCTGGGCGACGTTCACAATGGCGGCCGGCCGCTGCGCGAGATCCTGTCGATCTCCTGCAGCAACGACAACCTGCTGGCACAGACCTCACAGCGAACTGTACCGCCGCACGCTGGACTACCAGCAACGCATGCGCAGCGGCCTGGTCAACGAGCAGGATTCACGCCTGCTGGCCGTGCCCGGCATCCGTGGTGGCGGCGGCGCCAACCCGCTCATCGAGCAGCTGCGGATGGTGTCGCGCATCATCGCCAGCCGGCAGAGCCTGGGTGTGCGCCGCCAGGTGTTCTTCGTCAGCCTGGGCGGCTTCGACACCCATGGCGGCCAGAAGGGCCACCCAGAACCGCCTGCTCGTGCAGGTCGACCAGGCCTTGGAACATTTCGTGCGGCAGATGCAGATCCTGGGCGTGGAAGATCAGGTAACGCTGTTCACCGCCTCGGACTTCGGCCGCAGCATGCTCACCAATGGTTCGGGCACGGACCATGGCTGAGGAAGCCATCACTCGTGGTGGGCGGCGCCGTGCAGGGCGGGCGTCGATGGCCAGTTCCCGGCGTTCGGACGGGACGTCGGGCCACGACGTGAACGGCCGCCTGGTGCCCCGCTATTCGGTGGAGCAGTACGCCGCCGCCCTGGGGCCGCTGGTTCGGGCTCTCGGACAGCAACCTGCTGCAGGTGCGGCCCAACCTGCGCAACTTCGATGCGCGCGCGCTGACCTTCGCGAGGGCCTGAGCGGGAAGCGCCGGGGCCTGACCATCGGGATGGCAGGCCCCATGAGCCGGACTCCAGCGTCCGGCGCTGCCGCCAGCGGGCTTTGCCTTCCCTTCCGGGATCGGGAAGATGTGGTCGTAGGCCAGGTTGTAGACAAAGGCAAACACCACGTAGAACACCACCAGCGCAATATCGGCCACCAACGCCTCCCACAGGCTGATGTCCAGCCACCAGGCGATCAACGGCACCAGCATCACCACCAGTCCGCCCTCGAAGAGCAGTGCGTGCAGCACCCGCACGCGCATGCGCTTGTGCACCGAGCCGGTCAGCCTCTTCAGTATCCGGTCAAAGCCCAGGTTGTAGACATAGTTCCAGACCGCCGCAATGGCTGCCGTGGAGGCGCCCAACGCACCGATCTCGAAGGGATCGAAGCCGAAGAAGACGGCACCGATGGGTACCAGGATGAGCAGTGCCGTCACCTCGAACAGCACCAGGTGGCGAATGCGATCCTTCGTCGTGCGCATCGTTCTTGAAAGCTCCGTCTGAAATGATCGATGAAGGCCGGGGCCCTACCCCACGTCCGCGCCATTCCTGCGCCGGCAGAGCATGGCCGGTCGCCTCACGATCCCGAAACCGCGTTGAAGTGAAAGACATTCAAGACCATTTGTCACACATGGTGACAAATAAGTTACAATATCAATCGCCGGCACACCGTATCCATTTCACAACAACAAAACCGATGCCCACAGAACCTCTGCGATCCGTCGACCGACGCGCCTACAGCCAGCAGGCACCCTCTCCCCACCACGGGCCCACTATCACGACGCCAGCCACACGGGCGCGATCCTCGCGGTCTCTGCCTCGTGGCAACACGCCCCTGCTGGCAGGCGGCTCGGCCCTGACACTGGCAGCCTGCGGCGGCAGTGGGGACGAATCCGGCAACAGCGGGCAGATCGGCCTGAACAGCACCGACACCACGGGCCTGCGGGCCCATGATCGGACGAAGGCCGGCCCCTCGCAGGCGGGCCGCCCGGGTGCGCAGACATCGAGCTCGTCATCTCAGGCTGCAGCAGCCGCATCGGGCCACCGGCGCTGGACGCCTCCACGCCAGCCGAGGCGAGCCGCTTCCCTGGCTCAGGCCAGTTACGGTTCCAACCCGAAGGACATCAAGGCCCTCACCGGCAGGACTGCCAATGAATGGATCGAGGCGCAGTTCTTGCGTCCGCCCTTCTCGCTGCTGAACGCGATGCGGTACTGGCGCCAGAGAAGGGGGCCCGAGGGCAACAAAAAGGTCTCGGAACTGGAGGACGCCCACAACGCCTGGTGGGTTTCCACCATTCAGCAGGACCAGCTGCGCCAGCGCGTGGCCTTCGCGCTGTCGCAGATCTTCGTGGTGTCGTCCGCCGGAGTGGTCGGCGAATACCCCAAGGGGTTGGTCAGCTACTACGACACGCTGGTCCGCGGCGCCTTTGGCAACTTCCGCCAGCTGCTGCAAGACGTCACCCTGCACCCCATGATGGGCATGTACCTGACGTACATCGGCAACCGCAAGGAACGCTTTGACTCTACCGGCAAGATCACCCAGGCCCCCGACGAGAACTACGCCCGCGAAGTGATGCAGCTCTTCACCATCGGGCTGGAGCAACTGAACCTGGACGGCACGCCGAAGAAGGATGCCCAGGGCAGGCCCATTCCCACCTACAGCAATGACGACGTGGTCAGTCTGGCCCGCGTCTTCACCGGCTTGAGCTGGAACGGCGGACAACTGACCCATGAGTGCTTCGTCCGCGCAGGCAACTGTGCCGCCAACACCAACGCGCGCGAGACGCGACCGATGGTGGCCTACGACCAGTACCACTCCACCCTGGAAAAAGCGCTTCCTGGGCACCACCATCGCCGAAGGCCAGTCCAGCACCACCGCCGACCTGAAGGTGGCGCTGGACACCCTCTTCAACCACCCGAACGTCGGCCCCTTCATCGGTCGGCAGCTGATCCAGCGTCTGGTCACCAGCAACTCGCACGCCTATGTGCGACGCGTGGCCAGTGCCTTCAACAACAACGGCCAGGGTGTGCGTGGCGACATGAAGGCCGTGATCCGCGCCGTGCTGCTGGATGAGGAAGCCTGGGGGCCCACGCCCGCAAGCAGCCCGATTTCGGTCGCATCCGCGAGCCGGTGCTGCGCTTCACCCACCTGATGCGCGCCTTCGAAGCCAGCTCGAGAAGCGGTTACTGGACTATTGGCCCCACCAATGCACCGAGCGAACTGAACCAGACCGCCATGCGTGCGCCCTCGGTGTTCAACTTCTACCGCCCGGGCTATACCCCGGCAGGCACACCCATCGCAAACGCCAACCGGGTAGCCCCCGAGATGCAGATCCTGAATGAAAGCAGCGTGGCTGGCCATGCCGACTACCTGAACCGCTTCGTGGGCTGGCACCTCGATCCACATCGTGGGCCTGGGCAAAATGATTCCCCACCCGGAGGGGGAACCGCCACCAATGGCATGGCACGCGAGGTCAGATTCAACCTCCAACCGCTGATTGCCGAGGCCAACGACGTCGACCAGCTGCTGGACGAGATCGACGTGCTGCTGCTCAACGGCCAGATGCAGTCCGAAACCCGCAAGATCATCCGCGCTGCTGTCTCGGAAGTCGTGCCCAAGCCCCCAAAATACGACATGCGCCAAATGTACCGCGAGCGCGTCTCACTGGCCCTGTATCTCGCCCTGCTCTCCCCTGACTATCTGGTACTGAAATGAGCCACGACCACTCCCACGATCATGACCATGGCGGTACCGACCAGGGCCGTCGCCAGCTGCTGAAATCAGGCCTGGGCCTGGCGCTGACCGCATCCGGCGGCTTTTGCGCTGGACCTGGCTACATATGGGGGCCGCAGCTGCACAGAGTGCATCCAGCGACGACTACAAGGCCCTCATCTGCCTGTTCATGTACGGCGGCAACGATCAGGCCAACACCGTGGTGGCCACCAACGGCGGCTCCTGGGACCGCTACCAGACGCTGCGCGGCGGTAGCATCGGCCTGCCCGCACCGGGATCGGCGGGCGGTCTGCTGCCCATCAGCCCCGACAACCTGGCTGCCTTCGGCAACCAGGGGCTGACGTTGGGCCTCCACCCGGCCCTGACCCAGACGCGCGAGCTGTTCAACCAGAGAAAAGCTGGCCGTGGTGGCCAATCGGGGCCGCTGATCGAACCCATCACCCGGATGAATACCGTCGCCTGTTGCGGCGCTTCCCGGACCGGCTGTTCTCACACAACGACCAGCAATCCACCTGGCAGACCTTCTCGCCCGAAGGCAGCCGCAGCGGCTGGGGGGGCAACCTGGTCGGCAAACTCATCAACGTCTCCGACCCTACCATGTCGTCGCTTCAGCGCCATTTACACCGGCAGCAGCGCAGCTCGCTGGCTAAGGGGCGACGGCGTCTCGCCCTACAGCGTGCCGCTCGCCGGCCCTATCGGCGTCACGCTGGCCTATCGGCACCTGGGTGGCGTGCAGAATGGTGGCGAGCCGCTGCGCAAGATCCTGCGGATGGATAACGAAGACTAACCTGCTGGTCCAGAACCTACCAGCAACTGTACAAGCGCACCCTGGACAACCAACAAATCATGCGCGACAGCCTGATCGACGAGAATGACTCGCGCCTTCTGGCTGTTCCCAACCTCCGTGGTGGGAATAATCCCAACCCGCTCATCAAGCAGCTGCGGACGGTGTCACGCATCATCGCCAGCCAGCAGCGCCTGGGCGTGCGCCGCCAGGTGTTCTTCATCAGCCTGAGCGGTTTCGACACCCACAGCGGTCAGAAAGGGATCCAAAGCCGGTTGCTGGAGCAGGTGGACCAGACCTTGGCACATTTCGTGGAACAGATGAAGATCCTGGGCATGGAAAATCAGGTGACGCTGTTCACCGCCTCGGACTTCGGCCGCAGCATGCTCACCAATGGTTCGGGCTCCGACCATGGCTGGGGAAGCCATCACTTCGTGGTGGGCGGCGCCGTGCAGGGCGGGCGGCTGTATGGCCAGTTCCCCGCATTCGGACGGGATGTGGGCAACGACGTGAACGGCCGGCTGGTACCCCGCTATTCGGTGGAACAGTACGCGGCTGCCCTGGGGCGCTGGTTCGGGCTCTCGGACGGCCAGCTGCTTGAGGCGCTGCCCAACCTGCGCAACTTCGATGCGCGCGCGCTGACCTTCGTGAGGGGCCCTGACCGGGGAAGTGCCGGGGCCTGACCATCCGGATGGCAGGCCCCATGAGCCGGACTCAGCGTCCGGCGCTGCCGTCAGCGGGCTTTGCCTTGCCTTCCGGGATCGGGAAGATGTGGTCGTAGGCCAGGTTGTAGACGAAGGCAAACACCACGTAGAACACCACCAGTGCGATATCGGCCACCAGCGCCTCCCACAGGCTGATGTCCAGCCACCAGGCGATCAACGGCACCAGCATCACCACCAGACCGCCCTCGAAGAGCAGTGCGTGCAGCACCCGCACGCGCATGCGCTTGTGCACCGAGCCGGTCAGCCTCTTCAGATATCCGGTCGAAAGCCCCAGGTTGTAGACGTGGTTCCAGACCGCCGCAATGGCTGCCGTGGAGGCGCCCAACGCACCGATCTCGAACGGGATCGAAGCCGAAGAAGACGGCACCGATGGGTACCAGGATGAGCAGCGCCGTCACCTCGAACAGCACCAGGTGGCGAATGCGATCCTTCGTCGTGCGCATCGTTCTTGAAAGCTCCGTCTGAAATGATCGATGAAGGCCGGGGCCCTGCCCCGTGAAGGCGCATGACCCATGCCCGGGCTATGGTCGTCATCACGGCAGGTCATATCCGATGCTGCAAAGCAACAGACGGCCCCCATGGCCGCCAGGCGCCCCGCAGGCCCGGGACCGGAGGCGGATAATACCGCCCCTTGGGACGGACAGAACAAGCGCCGTCCGCAGCGATCCTCCGAATGGGCCTGTTCCTGGCACCTTTTTCCGGCAAGGTCCAGCCCGCCCCTTCGGCACGGCAGCGATCTTCCCTCGATGACGGCATTCCCGTTCGGAGTCCTTCCTTCTCCGAACAACAACAGGCTGTCACCCCCATGCTCGGCGCATTCACGCTGCTGCTGGCCTATCAACTGGTCGGCGAAATCATCACTCAGGTCTTTCACCTGCACATCCCGGGCCCTGTCATCGGCATGCTGCTGCTCTTCATCACCCTGATCTTCCGCGAAGGCCCCTCACCGGAGCTGCGCGAGACCAGTCGCCAGCTGCTGCAATATCTGTCCATGCTGTTCATCCCCGCCGGCGCTGGCATCATGCTGCACTTCGGCACGCTGGAGCGTGAATGGCTGCCCATCCTGCTGGGCGTGCTCGTGGGCACGCCGCTGGTCATCGCCATCACGGCCTGGCTGCTGCAGAAACTCATCGGCAACCGCCAGAACGAGGAGACCGAGTCGTGATCTACGGTCCCCACAACTACTACGACGAGGTCCGCACCTACCTCTCGGCCAGCCCCCTGCTGGGGCTGCTGCTCACGCTGGTGGCCTTCCAGGTCGCCGTCTGGATCCACCGCCGCTGCCACGGCAACCCGCTCACCAACCCCATCATGCTGGCCGTCATCGTGGTGGTGGGCCTGCTCAAGCTCACCGGGGTGGAATATCAGAAGTACTTTGCCGGTGCACAGTTCGTGCACTTCCTGCTGGGCCCCGTGACGGTGGCCCTGGCCATTCCACTGTACGCCCAGATCAAGCCGCTGACCCGCCTGGCCGGGCCGCTGCTCACCAGCCTGCTGGTAGGCAGTCTGATAGCCGTGCTGGGGGCCTGGGGTCTGGGCCGGGTCGCCGGAGCCAGCCAGGGTGTGCTGGTGGCCATGGCGCCCAAATCGGCCACCGGCCCGATCGCCATGGCCATTGCCGAGAGCCTGGGCGGCTCGCCCTCGCTCACCATGGCCGTGGTGCTGCTGACCGGCATCTTCGGCGCCATCGTGGCACCGGCCGTGTTCAAGCTGCTGCGCATCGAGGATGATGCCGTGCGCGGCTTCGCCCTGGGTCTGGCAGCCACGGCATCGGCACCGCCCGCGCCTTCCAGCTCTCGGAAGTCGGCGGCGCCTTCGGAGCCCTGGCCATGGGCCTGAACGGCCTCATCACCGCCATCATCGCCCCGATCATCGTGCACTGGCTGAGCTGAAGCCCCGGACGGAGACTTCCGCACGCGACGGAACGCCCCATGAAAAACGGCCGGCGCCTCCTGCTCGGGGGTGCCGGCCGTTTTTCATGCAACGCAGGCCGTGCAGGCTTTCCGTCTTTCTGTCTGAAAGGACTGCGCCGCGCAGTCTGCCGGCCCCGAGGCCGCTGGAGCCCGGCAGTCTGACGTCCGGCCACCCTTGCCTGCCGGGACGGCCAGCAAGGTGCCTGGCTCACTGCGCCGGCGGATAGCCTGCTTCGGTCAGCGCCCGGGCCAGCGTCTCACGATCGGCCTTGCCGTCGATGCTGACCTGATGCGAGCCGGTCCACCGTGACCTTGGCGTCTGCGTCCACCTGTGCCACCGTGGCACGCACGGTCTTTTCGCAGTGGCCGCAGGTCATGTCGGGAAGCTTGAACTGGATCATCGTGTTCTCCTTGCAAAGGGATGATGGAGCAGCCCGCCCAGGTATCCGGACGCCCGGACGGTGTGCACCGTGAAGGCAGGACCCGGATGGGGCGGGCCGTGTGACCCATTCTACTGCCGAGCTCCCTCCTGCCCGAGCCACACCATCAACGTGCTTGCGGTGACGGATGCAGGCACATACCCGGATGCCGACGCAGGATGCGCATGCGCATCATCCCGGCCTCGGGACCATCACCCCTTCCGTTTCATCGACGCTGCGGCCTCCTCGCCCTGCTTCAGGAAGGCGGCCAGCTGCGGTGAATCGGAGTGGATCGTGCCCAGCGGTCCGGTTGCCACCACGCGGCCGGCTTCCACCATGATCAGCGCATCGAACTTCGGCAGCAGCGACGGACGGTGGATGGACGCCACGATAGTTGCATCAGCGCGTGCCTCGAAGAACGACTCGATCAGCGCCGCCTCGGTGGACGGGTCCAGTGCCGAGGTCGGCTCGTCCAGCAGCAGCAGGCTGCTGGCTTCGGCCGCCACCAGGGCACGTGCAATGGCCACCCGCTGACGCTGGCCGCCCGACAGGTTGCCTCCGCGAGCCGTCACCTTGGCATCCAGCCCGCCCGGCATCTTCGCCACGAAGGCACTGGCCTGGGCCGTCTCCAGGGCGCGGGGCATAGTGACCAGTCTCCCCAGTCCGCTCGGCCAGCTTCGGCTATCGTGTCGCCAGCGGCATCGGCCATGGCCGAGGTTCTCGCGCAGCGTGCCGCCAAACAGCTCGGCATCCTGCGGCAGCAGCGTGGCCACCGAACGCAGCGCCGGTGCCACGGCGGCTGCCGGCAGCGGGCCCTGGCCATCCGCCTGCAGCTGCCCTGCCGACGGCGCATACAGGCCGCCAGCAACCGCAGCAGCGTGGTCTTTGCCCGAGCCGCTGGGGCCCACCAGCGCATAGCGCTTGCCGCGCTGCAGCTGCAGGTCGATGCCGGTGAGCGAACCGCCCACGGCCTCGGGGTTGGACGGATCGGCAGGCTGGCGCTCGAACACCACAGCGAGACAGCTTCAGCTGCTGCCAGTCTTCCGAATCGCTGCGGCCTCCGGGCACCGACGGCAGCGGCCTGCTCGGCCGGCAGCGGCAGCGCACGGATCTCGTCGCCGCTGGTGTAATCGACCTTCTGCCGGGTGAGCGACTGGAAGTGCGCCGCCACGCCGGTGATCACGCTGCCGGCCTGCAGCGCATATTCGTACACCATGAACAGGTTGCCGATGCGCACGCCTTCAGCCGCACCGTCTGCAGCGGACGCGGCACTGCCCGCAGCACCGGCTGCCGCATCAGCCGCAGCCTGCACCTCCGGACCGGCCGGCACCATGCCCTGCATCGACAGCCAGACGTAGAGTGACAGCAGGACAATCCACAGCACGCAGTTGAGCAGATCAACCGTGGCCCACTTGCCCTCGTTGTAGACAATGGCACGACGGACCGGCGCAAAGACGGCATCCAGCCGCGTCTCCACCAGCTTCAGCACGCCGCGCTGCAGCCGCAGCGCCAGCACCGACAGCACGTTCACCAGACCATCGGACAGGCTGGCCCAGTACTCGCGGTCGGCAGCATTCTCTTCGCGCGCCAGACGCATCATCACCTTGTCGAAGGCCACGATGATGGCCGCCAGCACCAGATAGCCCACCACGGCCACCACGCCCACCCAGGGCGAGATCAGCCACAGCGCCACCACCGGCCCCACCAGCCGCACCACGCTCTGCAGATAGATGAACTGGCTCTGCGCAAAGTCGTAGAGCGCGCGCGTGGTCTGCTGCACCCGGTGCGCCGTCTCGACGCCATGCTGGGTCTCGTGCCAGGCCAGCGGTGCGGCATACAGCCGCTCCATCAGGTCGGTGGACACGCGCTGGCGCACCACCAGCGCCACGTTGCGCTCCAGAATGCGGCCCGGGCCGTGCATCAGCCAGCTGGCCAGCGTGGCCAGAAACACCAGCGCCACCATCTGCGCCGCCTGCGAAAGTCCGGCCAGCCCCTGCGCCTGCAGCGTGTTGAGCGCGGTACCCGCCAGCGCCGGCACGGCCAGCTTGAAACCCTGCGAGCCGATCAGCAGCAGCACCGCCCACATCAGCGTGCTGCGCCGCCCGGCGCAAAAGCGCCAGAGTTCGCGGTACAGAAAGCCGATGCCCAGCTGGGGATTGGCCCTGTCGGAACCTGTCTTGTCGGTGGCGCTCTTTGCCCGAAGCGTGGTGGCTGTCGGAGGGTGGATCTATCCTTCATGAAAACGAATGACCCGGCCGGCAACCGCGGAAAAGCATCGGAACCGAAGGACATCCGGCGACGCTTTCCCGGCAGCAACCAGACCGGGTGAATGGGGAGGGGTGAATGAAAGCGCCCGCAGCCCGTCACGATGGACAGGGCTGCGGACCGTGCGACTCGGTGCCTCATGCAGGCCCTGAAACTTACTGGATGGTCTGCGTGTAGCCGTCACCGCCCTGATAGCTGCCGTCCTGGCTCCACTGGCCCGAACCGCGCTGCGGCTGATAGCTGCTGCGCTGACCGCCCTGATAGCCCGTGTTGTACTGGCCGTCGCCCTGACGGTTGTACTGGCCATTGTTGTACTGACCGTTCTGGCCCTGACCCTGGTTCTGGCCGTTCTGGCCGGCACGCTGCTGCTGTTCGGGGCTGGCGGCCTGACCCACGTAGATTTCCACGCGGCGGTTCTGGGCTCGACCGGCCGGCGTGCTGTTGTCGGCGATCGGGTCACGGCTGCCGCGACCGTCGATCATGATGCGCGAGACCTGCACGCCGCGCGCTACCAGATAGTCACGCGCGCTGGCCGCACGGTTGACCGACAGCGGGTTGTTGATGGCATCGGTGCCGGTGCTGTCGGTATGGCCGATGATCTGCACCGTGGTGGCCGGGTTGCCACCAGCGTCTGCGCAAAGCGATCCAGGATTGGCTGGAAGTTGGGCAGGATGGCGGCGCTGTTGACGCGGAACGAGATGTCGCTGGGGATGTCCAGCTGCAGCAGGTTCTCGCGGGTCTGCGTCACCTGCACGCCGGTGCCGGCCGTGGCTTCTTCCATGGCGCGCTTCTGCTCTTCCATCTGGCGCGACCAGATGTATGTGCCGATGCCGGCAATGGCGCCACCGATCAGTGCACCGTTGCGCGCCCTTGCCACCGGCGGCATTGCCGCCCAGGGCGGCACCGACGGCTGCGCCAATGCCCGCCCCGGCAGCCGTACGCCGCTGGGTGTCGTCCATGCCGGCGCATCCCGCCACCAGCAGGGCCACGGCCACGGCCGTCACCACGGCCTGACGGGCGCCACGTCCCGTGCCGGTCTGGGGCCGCACCTGCGCCGTCGGGGACTGGGCCGAGGCCGTGCGATCAAAAACTGTCGACATGCTGTTCTCCTGGCGGCATCGGGCCGCGGTGTTCGATGAAACGCGCAAATTATCACCCGATCACGGCACAGGGCGTCAATTCACCAGCCGCCGTTCATCGGCATGACGGTACCGCTCCGGCACGGTCACGTCCCCACAACGCATCGCGAGGCCGCCTGCCGACACCGCAACAAAGCGGGAACAAGGCGCTTCATGGCGATGACATGGCGATACATAGCCCCCTCTGCGCTGTCCACCATCCTGCGCGCCCCGCGACCACTGCATTGCGAAAGCAGCTGCGGGCGCCCAGCACGTTGTACAGCAGGCGGGCCTTTCCCTCGTTGCGACGTGCCATTCCTGTCATCCCGTCAGCTAGACCCGTCCCGCCAGCCTGTCCTCGCCACCGCCTTGCAGCGCCCGCCACCCGGCAGGCTGCCCAAGCACCGCGTTCGCGGACTGGGTGACGGCAAGCGCTGCGACTAGAATAGACGCACCGTTTTTCAGGAGCTCATCCTATTCGGGGTGTTCCTTTCGATATCCCCATTCGTTCCCCGCCCGCAGAGTCCCCCATGCGCAAGCTCTTCAACTTCAGTGCCGGTCCGCCGTGCTGCCCGAGGCCGTGCTGACCCAGGCCGCCGCCGAAATGTCAGACTGGCATCGGCACTGGCATGTCGGTGATGGAGATGAGCCACCGTGGCAAGGACTACATGGGCATCCAGGCCCAGGCCGAGGCCGACCTGCGCGAGCTGCTGGACATCCCGGCCGAGTACAAGGTGCTGTTCCTGGCCGGTGGCGCCACGCTGCAGTTTGCTGCCCTGCCGCTGAACCTGTTGCCCGAGGTGGCAGCGCCGACTACGATGACACCGGCGTCTGGTCCGGCAAGGCCTATTCGGAAGCCCAGCGCTTCGGCACCGTGCGGCTGGCCGCCAGCAGCAAGGCCGACAACTACACCTGCCTGCCGGCACGCGAGAACTGGCAGCTGGACCCGAAGGCCGCCTATGTCACATCTGCGGCAACGAGACCATCGGCGGGGTGGAATTCAGCAGACGCCCGACGTGGGCAACGTGCCGCTGGTGGCCCGATGCCTCGTCGCACATCCTGTCGCGGCCGCTGGACGTGCGCCGCTACGGCATGATCTACGGCGGCGCCCAGAAGAATATCGGGCCGGCTGGCCTGTCGCTGGTCATCATCCGTGAGGATCTGCTGGGCCGTGCCCGCAAGACCATGCCGTCCATCCTGGACTATGGCAAGCAGGCCGAGAACGACTCGATGATCAACACCCCGCCCACCTACTCGATCTACCTGGCCGGGCTGGTGTTCCAGTGGCTGAAGAAGCTGGGCGGCCTGACCGAGATGGCCCGTCGCAACGAGGAAAAGGCCCGGCTGCTGCACGACACGCTGGATGCCAGCAGCTTCTTCCGCAATCCCGTGGCCAAGGCAGACCGCTCGTGGATGAACGTGCCGTTCACGCTGGCCGACGAGGCGCTGGATGCTGCCTTCCTGAAGGGCGCGGCCGAACGCGGGCTGGCCAACCTGAAGGGACACCGCTCGGTGGGCGGCATGCGCGCCTCCATCTACAACGCCATGCCGCTGGAAGGCGTGCAGGCGCTGGTGGATTACCTGAAGGACTTCGAGAAGACCCGCGCCTGAGACCCGCCAAAGCCATGAACACGACCCCGAGTTTCACCCACACGCTGCGCCAGCGCTGGCGAGCCGCCGACTCGATGCTGTGCGTGGGCTGGACCCTGATCCGGCCCGCATCCCCGTCCATCTGGGCACGGGGCCGGAGGCCATCGACCGCTTCTGCCGCGACGATCATCGCCGCCACCGCCGACACCGTCTGCGCCTTCAAGCCGCAGATCGCCTACTTCGCCGCCCAGGGGGCCGAAGACGTGCTGGCCGGCCTGATTGCGCACATCCACGCCGAGCACCCCGGCATCCCGGTCATCCTGGACGCCAAGCGTGGCGACATCGGCAGCACCGCCCGTCAGTACGGCGTGGAGCCTTCGACCGTTTCAAGGCCGACGCGCTCACGCTGTCGCCCTTCATGGGCTTCGACTCCATCGAGCCCTCACCGAATGCCGGCCGCGGGCTGATCCTGCTGTGCCGCACCAGCAATCCGGGCGGCAACGACCTGCAGGCCCTGTCCGTGCTGCCCTGCCGAGGGATGCGACAGGGACGCCCTCTGGTGCACCGTCCCGCGCCAGTCAGCCTCCGACACGACCTCCAGCACGCAGCCCGAGAGCTCTACGAACACCTGGCCAGGCTGGCCGCCAGCCCCTGGAACGTGAGCGGCGAGCTGGGCCTGGTGGTGGGTGCCACCTTCCCCGACGAGCTGGCCCGTGTGCGGACCCTGGCCCCCGGCTGCCGCTGCTGGTGCCCAGCGTGGGTGCCCAGGGCGGTGACGTGAACGCCACCGTGCGCAGCAGGCCTGGATGCCGATGGGTACGGGCTCGTCATCAACTCGTCGCGCGCCATCCTGTACGCCGGCCAGAGTACTGACTTTGCGGACCAGGTGCGAAAGGCGGCCGTGGCCACCCGCGACGCCATCCGCGCGGCGCGGGATGCGGCCAGGGCATGAGGTCTCCCCGGGGCTGCCGCACGGCGCCGGATGTTGCCAAGGTATGAGATCCTCCCGGGCCTGACCAGGGCCCGGATGGATCTAATGCCCTTGATGCCAAACATTGCACGCAAGGTATTGAAGTCCGGCAAAAACCAGTGTAGAATGCAGAACTTGCCTTGCAGCGAATGTGGAGATGTAGCTCAGCTGGTTAGAGCGCACGACTCATAATCGTGAGGTCGGTGGTTCAAGTCCACCCTTCTCTACCACTTCCTTGCTACCGGCAGCCGCAAAAAGCCCCTCCGGGGCACTCATTTCTGGCCATTGGGCCACCTCATGTCGTTGCCCATGGCTGCATCTGCCAACTCTGCCCCTGCCTCCCCCCGCCGCTCTCAGTCTTTCGGCTGTCCGTTCCGGTGGCCATGGGCTACATTCCGCTGGGCATCGCTTTCGGCTTTCTCATGGCGCAGGCAGGCGCCGCCTGGTGGGTGGCGCCGCTCATGAGCCTGCTGGTCTATGCCGGCGCCGCACAGTTCATGGCAGTGCCCATGTTTGCGGCGGGCGAATCGCTGGCGGCCATCGCCGTGGCCACCCTGGTGGTCAATCTTCGCCACATCTTCTATGGTCTCTCGGTGCTGGACCGCCTGCCCAGAGGACGCTGGGCACGTGCCTACCTGGCCTGGGCACTGACCGACGAGGCTATTCGCTCATCACCACCCTGCCCCTGCAGTCACGCCCCGCCAGGTCGTCAGGGGTGGCCATGCTCAACCACGGCTGGTGGATGCTGGGCAGCTGCATCGGCAACGCTTCATCGGCATGAGCGTCTCGCCGGCACTGCAGGGTTTCGAGTTCAGTCTGGCGGCGCTCTTCGCCATTCTGGTGATGTCGCAGTGGAACACCCACCATCAGGTGGCCCCGCTGGTCACGGCGGTCGTGGCCTATGCCTTCGGCTGGGCGCTCTTCCCCGATCAGGCCATGCTCGCGGCCATTGCGCTGTCGGTGGTGGCCTGCATCGGCCTGTCGTGGAAAAAGCCGGGGGATCGCGCATGCTGACCGGCTGGAGCGCCATCGCCGCCATTCTGGTGATGGCCATCGTCACCTTCGCCCTGCGAGACCCACTGCCCTTCGTGGCCGCCGGCCTGCTCCGCCGCCACCGCCTCATCCGGGAACTGGGGCGCTTCCTGCCGGCCGCCATCCTGGCGCTGCTGCTCATCCACACGCTGGTTGGCTTCATCCGGCAGGATGCCCCCACCGTGGGCGCCTGGCCCGCCCTCGTCGCCATTCTGGTCACGGTGGGGCTGCAATGGCGCTGGCATCATGCGCTGCTCAGCATCTTCGCCGGCACCGGGTGTGCGTACTGCTGCGCAACGCTCCCCATGCTGTTCTGAACCATCCGCGCCCATCCGGCCAGAACCACGGCCAACCGCCACCTGTCAGCCATCCGGATCCGCAGCAGCCGATGACACGCCGTCAGCAGCCCGCCAGCGAGATCCGCAACCGGTGACGCTCCATCAGCAGCCAGGGATCGCCGAACGCGACCTCGATGCGGGGCCACTCCTGAGCCGTGGGCAGGCGTTGGACGATGGCTGCGTCCATCGTGCCGAAAGACGATGATCCCGAAGCTCCCGTCGAAACAGGGGCGAGATGCCGATGCCATCCTGACACCGCCACCGGCCAGCCTGGTCTCCATCACGGAAGATCCTTCCTGTTCCCCCGGCAGGCTTGATGATGCAAGGCGCCCCTCCAGCAGCCAATGAATGCCCCTGATCACCCCCGCGTGCGTGATCGAGACCTGGGCATCGGTCTGCGCCCGCTCGGCGCGCAACCCGGCCTCGATGCGAGCCAGGAAAGCGCCCACCGACTCCCCCGTACCGCCGGCCCGGTAATGGCCGAAGTTCTCGGTCCACGCCGTCAGCTCGGCCTCGGGCAATTCAGCCCACAGCCTGCCTTCCCAGTCCCCCAGATCCATCTCGGCCAGCCAGGCCTCCGGCGGCTGCAACACCGGTCCGGTCGCAGCGCATGCCGCCGCTGGACCAGTGCCTGACGGCGCTGACGCGGCGAGCTGCGCAGCACCAGTCCTTCGGGCAGGCGTCGCGCCAGGGTCTGCGCCGCCCGCTCCGTGTCTTCCGGCTGCGGAGGCACATCCAGCCGGCCATAGCACAGGCCCTTGGCCACCTCGGGCCTGGGATGGCGCACCAGCCAGCGCCAGGGGCAGCGCCGAGGTCACGCCGCTGTCCCGGGCGTCGCTCAGTCCACCCACCATCGTCGATTCACTCGCAGCCATGCCAGCGCTCAGGTGCCCACAGAGGGCATCGACGGTGCCAGCCGCACCGCCAGCACCAGATACACGGCCAGCTCCGTCAGCTGCTGGGTGGCGCCCAGACAATCGCCAGTGACACCGCCCAGCCGACGGCGGAAGATGCACCCCAACCGCCAGGTCAGCAGCCCCATGACCAGCAACGTCCAGGCCAGCGTGGCCCAGCCGGACGCCCACACCAGCCACGCCATGGCCGGCAGCGCCCAGGCCGTGGACACCCCGAACGACGCCCACTGCAGGTCCGCCACCAGCGCACGCGCCTTGCTGCCCTCACCCTGGCCCGCCACGCTGCGCGGCGGCTGACTGCCACCCACATAGGGCAGCCACTGCGGCAACCCCATGGCCGCCCAGCGCGACAGTACGTGGGCCACCAGCAGCGCCAGCACGGCCTGCCCCAGCCCTCCCGTCAGCAGCAGCGCCAGCAGCCCGGCCTTCAGCAGCAGTGCCAGCACCAGCGCCATGGCAGCATAGCTGCCCAGGCGCGAATCCTTCATGATGCGCAGCGCCGTCTCGCGGTCGGCACTGCCGCCCAGACCATCGCAGACATCGGCCAGGCCATCCTCGTGAATGGCGCCCGTTAGCCACGCCGAAGCGATCATCGACAGCACCACGGCCACCAGCGCCACCAGGGCAAGCTGCCGACCCAGCAGCCACCAGCCCAGCGCCAGAACCGCCGCCGACACGCCCGCCACCAGCCAGCCCACACCCGGAAAGTGCGCTGTGGCCGCCTTCATCATGGCCGGGCTGTAGCCCACCCACGCCGCCAACCGTCCCGGCAGCGGCACGCGGGTGAAGTACTGCACCGCCAGCAGCAGGTGACGGACGAAGCCGGCCAGACGAGACGGCCGGTCAGAAGCCTGCGCGGCGTGCGGCATCTCAGGCTCCACGCGCCATCACCTTCTCCAGCGGGGCGATCTCGTTCAGCGCCCGGCAGGCCGATTCGAGCAGCAGCCACACCAGTGCGGCAGCCGACCCTCGCCCAGCCGCATGCCAAACTGCAGCAGCGGATCGGCCTGCATGGCCTGCAGCATCAGCCGGTGGCCGGGCTCGGCCGAGACATGCGAAAACACGCAGCGCTCCAGCACGGCCGGCTGCAGGCGCGCAGCCACCAGCACGGCCGAGCTGGTGATGAAGCCATCGACCACGATCACGCGGTTTTCCAGCGCCGCCTGCAGCACGGCTCCCGCCAGCGTGGCGATCTCGAAGCCGCCCAGCGCCGCCAGCGCATCCAGCGGCTCGGTGGCCTGGGCATGCCTCTCCAGCACCTGGCCCAGCACCTGGATCTTGCGCTGCCGGCCCGCCGCATCCAGCCCGGCGCCCGGCCCCACCACCTGCTCGATGGGCAGCCCGGCCAGGGCGTGCCAGCAGCAGCGAGCCGGCGACGTGTTGCCGATGCCCATCTCGCCCAGCAGGGATGGCGTTGCCCGGCAGGCCGGCCACCAGTTCGCGGCCATTGCGGATGGCCGTCCGGCATTGTTCGGGCGTCATGGCGGGCTGCAGCAGCGCATCGGCCGTGCCTGCGCCCACCCGGCGCAGCACCAGCCCGGGCTGCTCCGGCAGCGGGTCGATCACGCCGCAATCCACCACCTGCACATTCAGTCCATGCTGGCGGGCCAGCACGCTCACCGTCGCCTCACCGGACAGGGATGCCCTGCATCATCAGCGTGGTGACGGAAGACGGCCAGGCCGAGACGCCCTGCGCCACCAGGCCATGGTCGCCCGCACACAGCAGCACCGTGGGTTCCTGAAGCCGAGGGCGCCTCGGTGCGCAGGATCTGGCCGATCTGCACCGCCAGCGACTCCAGCCGCCCCAGCGAGCCCGGCGGCCGGGCCTGGGCGTCCAGCCGTGCCCTGGATGGCAGCGGCCCGGTCAGCGTCAAGAACGGGAGGGATAAAAGGAACGACAGCCTCGGACTGCGAGGACGAAGACGAGTCATGCAGCGACATGGATAGGGAAACCGGAAATGCCATGGAAAACGGCATTATCGGCCAACACGGCCCCGGCTGCCCTCAGTCCAGCAGCCCTTCCAGCACGCCCGGCGCAAAGCCGGCCGCAACATGATCGGCCAGACCGTCGAAGACCTCGGCCATGGTGCGCGCCCGCTGGCCGAAACAGCGCCGCCAGCACGGCATCGTTCTCGAAAGAGCCCGTGCAGATAGATGCCCAGCACATTACCGCGTGGATTGCACCAGCCCAGCGCGTCAGGCAGTGCCCGGATGCCCTCGGTCGCGGATGACGACGCTCTGCCTGCATCGACCAGATCGGCCACATCCACCGGCATCGTGCGTCCCTGATGGATCTCGTAGCCGGCCACCGGCACGCCCGACAGCGCGGCCCAGGCACCCGGCAGCGTCTCGAAATGCGTGCTGCGATGCCGCAGCACCTTCTCGTGCTCGAACCGGGTCTGCAACGGCAGCAGCCCCAGTCCCCATTTCGCCGCTGCCGTCCAGGCCCAGCGGATCCAGCAGCATCCGGCCCAGGATCTGCAGGCCGCCGCAGATGCCCAGCACCCGGCCGCCGCGCGCCGCGTGGGCCTTCACCCAGAGATCCAGCCCCTGGCGGCGCAGCCAGGCCAGGTCGGTGCTGGTGTGCTTGGAGCCGGGCAGGATGATCCAGTCCTGCGGCGACAGCGTCGGCCTCATGCCGGCATCACGCACCGCCACCAGCTGCACGCCATGCAGTGCCGCCAGCGGCTCGAACTCGTCCAGGTTGCTGATGCGCGGCGGCACCAGCAACGCAATCTGTTCGGGCATGGCCGGGGCGTCCACGGCAGAAAGAAAAGCTGCACCATGACCCGCGCTGCCGCCCTCATCGACGCCCTCTGCCTCGCAGCCCTTGTCCCCGCAGTCAGCCATCCCTGCCGCTGTTTGCCTGGCCAGCCCTGCCGCGCTGCAGCCCGACGGTCCCGATCCTGGAACCAGCCATCCTCTTCCGGCAGCCCGTGACCGGTCCGCATCGGGATGGTGGCCACCACCGGCACGCCGGTCAGTTCCAGCATGCGCTCGGGCGCCGGGGCCAGCAGGCCGGGATCGCCCCGGAAGCGGTTCAGCACGAAGCCCTTCAGACGCCGGCGGTCATCCTCGGGAATCAGCGCCCAGGTGCCGTACAGGTGTGCGAAGGCGCCCCCCCGATCGATATCCGACACCAGCAGGCAGGCGGCATCCGCGTGCCGCGCCACGCGCAGGTTCACCACGTCGCTGGACTGCAGGTTGATCTCGGCCGGCGACCCGGCCCCCTCGATCACGATCACGTCGTATTCGCGGCGCAGCGCGTCCAGGGTCTGCGCCAGCAGCGGCCAGACCTGGGCGCAGCGGGTCCGCCAGGGCAGCGCGGTCAGCTCGGCGTTGACCCGGCCCCAGCAGCACCACCTGGCTGCGGGTGTCGGCCTCGGGCTTGAGCAGCAGCGGATTCATCTGCACCGTGGGCTCCACCCCGGCAGCCAGCGCTTGAAAGTACTGGGCGCTGCCGATCTCGCCACCCGCCACCACGCGGGCGTTGTTGCTCATGTTCTGCGCCTTGAAGGGCGCCACCCGCAGCCCCTGCCGCGCATACCAGCGGCACAGCGCCGTGCACAGCCAGCTCTTGCCGGCCCCGCTGCTGGTGCCCAGCACCATCACGCAGCGGGCCGGGCGCCTGCCTGCCCCGACGAGCGCCATCAGTCCTCGATGCCCCGCTGTGCCGGCACCCCGGCCTCGAAGGCGTGCTTGACCTTGGTCATCTCGGTGACGGTATCGGCCAGCGCGATGATCTCGGGCGGGCAGCGCCGTCCGGTCAGCACCACGTGCACATGCGGTGGCCGGTTGGCCAGCGTCTCCAGCACCGGCTCCAGCGGCATCCAGCCATAGATCAGCGGATGGGTGATCTCATCGAGCACCACCAGAAAGTGCTCGCCGGCCATGATGGTCTTGCGGGCCCGCTCCCAGCCTTCACGCGCCAGAGCGGCCGATCGCTCCAGGTCCTGGCTCTTCCAGCTGAAGCCATCGCCCAGCCCCTCGATGGGCACGCCCAGCTGCTCGAAGGTGCGGTGCTCGCCAAAGCGCGCCGACGGTACCTTCATGAACTGGTAGATGTGCACCGGCTTGCCGCGGCCATGCGCCCGCAGCGCCAGCCCGAAGGCGGCCGTGCTCTGCCCCTGCCGTCTCCGGTATTGACGATGATCAGTCCGCGCCGCTCCCCTTCCCGTTTCTCGTAGGGTTTCTCGCGCGGCGGTTGTTCGATTTCCATGCTGTTTCCTTTCAATGTCCTGCCTGTCCGGACGCCGGCGCGCCCTGCACCCGCAGCACGCAGTCCCGCAGCAGCCGGGCCCCCTCGGCCAGGCGTGGACCGGGGCGCACCAGCGCATCCAGGTCCGACCCGTCAAACAGGCACACGTCCCTTCGCGCAGGGCCGGCAGCCTGCTCCAGCCCGGCCTGGCCGCAGCGCAGCCAGCCCTGCCGCTGCGGATCGCTGATCACGAACAGCTGCGGGTCTGCCTGCAATGCCCATTCGCGGCTCATCGGCACGAAGGGAGCGGAGCCGGCCGGCACGACGTTCGCCAGCCCCAGCAGTGCCAGTGTCTCGCCCAAGAAGGAATCCGGTCCGGCCAGCCAGGGGGCCGGATCGATCTCCACCCAGGTGCGCAGGCCACGGTCACGCGCCGGCACGGATTCTGCCAGATCGTGAAGTTCGCGGCGGATGTCCTCCCAGACCTGCTGCGCGCGCGCCTGCGGCAGGCCCAGCACCCGGGCCAGCCGCGCCAGCGTGCGGGCCACGTCGGCATGCCGCTGCGGCGACAGCACCAACACCGGAACACCCAGCCGCTCCAGCTGCTTCACCAGCGGGCCATCACTGGCCAGCAGCACCAGATCCGGCCGCAGGGCTGCCACCGCCTCCACGTTGAAGCTGCCGAGGCTCCCCAGATGAGGCAGCTTCGTCACCGACTCCGGCCAGTTGGAAAAACGGTCCACGCCCACCAGCCGATCGCAGGCGCCCAGCACGCAGACCGATTCGGTCAGCGTCGGCGACAGCGATACAAGCCGCACCACCCGGGCAGGGCGGCGCCAGGGGCCTGCCCCCGGTCATCGACGACCGAACGCGCCGGCCCTCCCGCCGCATCCGCGCCAGCAGCCTGTGCTGCCCACATCCACGCCAACCCGACCAGCGCCAGCAGCCCCGTCAGCCACCGTCGCCCGGCCCTGGCCGAGCCCATCCCACACCGGTTCATTCCACACTTCCCCACAATCAATGCTGAAACAACGCTTTACGTTCCTGGCTACTTGGCATAGGGTAATTTTTCTGACATTATCGACAATTGGTAACACGATGTTTCCCATTCGCTACAAACAACTGAACGAACAACAAAAGGCCCCGAGGCCTTCCGCCGGCTGCAGCGGTCGCCAGGAACCACTGCCTGACCTGTTTTACCCAGCGCCGTCTGTACCCGGGAACCTCTCCCTGTCGATCCGGTCCGGTCCATTGTGCCGGATCCCGTTCCGTGGCACCTGAACGCTGCGGGCGGACCCTTGCTCTTGTATCGGATTTGTCGCGATCACCCGTTTCCTTGCTGCCCGCCGGACTACCTATCGTCCACAGGTGCAGGCCCGCCAGGACGCTCTACGCAATGAAAAGCTTGCAGCATCCGGCCTGTCGCACCCGCAGCGACGCAGTCTGCTGCGTCGTGCCGGCGCGTGGCTGCTTGCACCGGCCTGCATCGCCGGCGGCACGGCCCTCGTGCTGGACATGCTGACAATGCCGGCCACGGCAGCACAGAATCGCCATTTCCCCGACAATACCCAGCTGGGACGGATCCGCTTCGGCGGTTTCCCGATGCCACGCTCAACGGCAAGCCCGTCCGGCTGGGGCCGGGCGCGCGGATCCTGAACCAGGACAACCTCATCGTTCCGCCCATCGCCGTCCACGGCAAGAGCTACGTGGTCGGCTATGTCACGGACACGATGGGCATGATCATGACCGTCTGGATCCTGAGCGAAGAGGAATACCGGGCACTGCGCAGACAGCACAGCCGCTGATCCGCCACGCCATCGGGCGGGTCGGCCCACGCCACCCGCTTCGTGCTGCCGGCACCGCCCCCCGGTTCCCGCCGTCCCAGGCTCCGGACATTTCCGGATGACAGGGGCAACCGCACGACGGTCCCTACCATGCACGGAAAGCCCGGCCGAGAGGTTCCGGCAACCCCATGCCGCTAGCCCCGTCCGGGTCTTCGCAAGGACACGACTGCATGAGCCGAAAACTCTACCTGCGCACCTTCGGGTGCCAGATGAACTCCTACGACAGCGAACGGATGGCCGACCTGCTGGCCGAGACCGAGGGCGCCGAGCTGACCGACGACCCGAACGAGGCCGACATCGTCCTGTTCAACACCTGTTCCATCCGCGAGAAGGCCCAGGAGAAGGTCTTCTCCGACCTGGGCTACTTCCGGGCCATGAAGGCGGCCCGCCCCGAGCTGATCATCGGCGTGGGCGGCTGCGTGGCCAGTCAGGAAGGCGAGGCCATCGTCTCGCGCGCCCCCTTTGTCGACGTGGTCTTCGGCCCGCAGACCCTGCACCGCCTGCCCGAACTCATCGACCGGCGTCGCCAGACCGGCCATTCCCAGGTCGACATCCGCTTTCCCGAGATCGAGAAGTTCGACGCCCTGCCGCCGCCGCGCAAGGTGGGCGCCAGCGCCTTCGTCTCCATCATGGAAGGCTGCAGCAAGTACTGCAGCTTCTGCGTGGTGCCCTACACCCGCGGCGAGGAAATCTCCCGCCCCTTCGAGGACGTACTGTCCGACGTGATCACCCTGGCCGAACAGGGTGTGAAGGAAGTGACGCTGCTGGGCCAGAACGTCAACGCCTACCTGGGCCAGGTGGAAGGCTTCGACGCCCCGGCCGACTTCGCCACGCTGCTCGACTACATCCACGACATCCCGGGCATCGAGCGCATCCGCTACACCACCTCGCACCCGCGCGAGTTCACCGACCGGCTGATCGACGCCCACGCCCGGCTGCCCAAGCTGGCGCCGCTGGTGCACCTGCCCGTGCAGTCGGGCTCCGACCGCATCCTGGCCGCCATGAAGCGCGGCTACACTGCGCTGGAATACCGTTCCATCGTGCGCCGGCTGCGCGCCGCCAGCCCCGGCATCGGCCTGACCACCGACTTCATCGTCGGCTTTCCGGGCGAGACCGAGGCCGACTTCCAGAAGACCCTCAAGCTCGCACAGGATCTGGCCTTCGACGACGCCTACTCGTTCATCTACAGCCCCGCCCCTGGCACCCCGGCTGCCAATCTGCAGGGACGAAACCCCGCACGAGGAGAAGGTGGAACGGCTGCAGCGCCTGCAGGCCGTGGTCCAGCAAAGTTCGCTGGCCATTGCCCGTGGCATGGTGGGCTCGCGCCAGCGCGTGCTGCTGGAGGGCCCGTCGCGCAAGGATGCCAGTGAGCTGTCGGGCCGCTGCCCCTAACAACCGCATGGTCAACTTCCCCGGCGCTCCCCGAACTCATCGGCCAGCTGATCGACGTGGACATCACCTCCGCCATGAGCCACACGCTGCGGGGCGAACCCGTGGCCGAACAGCTGCCCGAGGTGCTGGCCAGGGCGGCCGCCGAGCGCCATGCTCAGGTCGGTCTGGACGCGCGGGAAGTGGTCCGCCGCGCGCGGCCTGAACATCGTAAAGCAGCCGGGGTCCGTGCAGCTGCGGTGGATGACGGTGCTTGCGCTGGCCCTGAGTGCATCCACCCCATGGGCACAGGACGCTGAAGACACCGCGGCGCCCCGGCAATCCGGCACTCCGGAAGCCCTGACGGAGACTGCAGCTCCCCAGCAAGGCGTGCCGACACCGGAAGCCGTCTCACCGGAAGGCAGCTTCTCTGCACTGCCCGCCCTGCTGCAGCAGGCACGCGCCCTGCTGCCCGACCAGCCCGAGGCCGCCTGGCGGCTGCTGGAGCCGCAGACCTGGCACTACGCTGGCAGCCGCGACTTCGACTACCTGCTGGGTGTGGCCGCCCTGGACAGCCACCGCGCCAGCGAGGCCGTGATGGCGCTGGAGCGGGTGCTGAACAACCATCCCGACGACATCCCCGCCCGCACCGAACTGGTACGGGCCTACCTGGCACTGGGTGAACAACAGAGCGCCCACGAGGCCCTGCAGCAGCTGATGCAGGCACAGGCATTGCCCGACGACGCCCGGCAGAGCATCCAGCGCTACCTGGACATCATCAGCCGCCAGCCCCAGGCCACCAACCGGCGCTGGCAGCTGACAGCCAACCTCACCGCGGGCCAGGACAGCAACGTCAACGCCGGCAGCACCCGCTCGCGCTGGGTCGTCGACGACGGCCAGGTGCTCACCCGCTGGCGAGAACCGCCCCCAGTCAGCCCTTCCTGGAGCTGGGCCTGCAGTTCCAGCACACCCTGCCGCTTTCCGACACCCTGGTCTGGAGTAACGGCCTGCAGGGCAGCCAGCGCATGAACACCCGCCAGCATCCGCAGGACACGGGCATGCTGGGCGCCAGCAGCGGTCTGGCCTGGACCCGGGGCACCCATCGGCTGTCGGCTGCCCTGAACCTGCAGCAGATGTGGCTGCACGGCCATCGCTTCCGTCGCGCCAGCGGCGTGCTGGCCCAGTGGCAGTTCGATCCCGATCCCCGTCACCAGCTGGGCCTCTACGCCCAGCTCTTCCGGCTGGACTTCGACGACCAGCCGCTGCGCGACGCCCGCCGCACCGTGCTGGGGCTCACCTGGGCGCACGCCCTGGCCGGCCAGGGCAACACGGTCTTCATCGCCAACCCCTACGGCGGCCAGGAAAGCCCGCGACAGTCACTGCCCGTACTGGACTTCCGCCTGGCCGGCCTGCGCCTGGGCCTGCAGCACGACCTGGGCGCCGGCTGGCGCGGCAATCTGGGCGTGCAGTGGGAAGAACGCCGGCACCGTGGTCCCTGACCCCGCTCTTCGGGCGCATCCGCCATGACCGACAGCTGGACCTTCGTCTGGGCGCCGAATACCCGATCGGCCCGCGCCTGCTGATCAACCCCCAGCTGCTGCACACGCGCAACCACGCCACACTCGCCCCCAACGACTTCCGGCGCACCCAGCTGCTGGTGGATGTCCAGTATCGGTGGTGAAGGAACGCGCTGAGGCACTGTGGTGTTGAGGTGCTGAAGCACTGATCGACTCGATTGGACACTTGGCCGAGCCCTTGGGCTTTCGCGCCTCTGTTGCCGCTGACCCACACGGCCGCCACCGCCCCTCCGGAATCCGCCATTCATTCCGGGCCGCCGCCGCATCCATCGCCCACCACCGATCAGCGGGCGGCCAGCGTCGATGCCGGCCCGCACGCCCCTGCCCGACCGCCCCCGCCACACCCACAATGACCGCCGCGTCCTTGATGCCTTGTGGCGACCCCTGTCTTGGCGGAACTTCCAAACCAGCCTCTGTCGTTCCCGGATGCCAGCACCCGCAGCACCCCTGCGTGCCGCCGCTGGCGGCTTCCGCACGCCCGCAGCCCATGAAGAAGCCCCACCGACGGACAGTCGCAAGGCCTGCGCCCCGTTCACCCGGAACGCCTGACACACCTCACTCCCATTGCGCACGCCTCCCGCGCCTGCACGACGGACAGCCAGCGCCCGGGCCCGTGCGCGGCCACTGGCTGCTGCACCTTGGCCTGCCTCTGCTTGTGCTGGCCATGCCCCCGGCCACACGCCCGCCCTGGCGCAGTCCAGCGGACTGCCTGCGCCCACCCCTGCCGCCGCTGTACCCGCCACCATCGCCGGACGTCTGATCGCGGCCAGCGGCGACGTGCGCATCGTGGATGCCGGCAGCGACGCAACGTCGCCCGCCACGAACGGACAGACGACGCCATCGGGCCGCCCCGCCCGCACGGGCGACTGGCTGCAGCCCGGCCAGATGGTCGTCACCGGCAGCCACGGTCGCGCCCAGATCCGCTTCCGCGACGGTGCGTTGATCTCGCTGCAACCCGAATCCCGCTTTCGCATCGACCAGTACGCCTACGGCGAAACGAAACAGCGCGGCTTCTACAGCCTGCTGGAAGGCACCCTGCGCGCCATTTCCGGCGCCATCGGCAAGAAGGATCCCGACGACTTCCGGCTGGACACCCCCACCGCCACCATCGGCATCCGCGGCACCGAGTTCCTGGTTCAGGAAATCCACTGTGCGCCCAGCTGCAAGCCCGGCCAGCAGGATGGCCTGAACGTCGCCGTCAGCCACGGCCGCGTCTTCGTCTTCAACGGCGCAGGCGCCATCGACCTGGCGGCCGGCCGCGCCACCTGGGTGGCTTCGGCCACCTCGCGTCCGCAGCCCACCACCCGCCGGCCGGTCATCAGCGCACCGCCCACGCAGCAACAGAAGGACGAAGAGCAGCAGGCCGAGCCGCCCTCCCAGGCCAGCAAAGAAACCGCCGCCAGCTCTTCAGACAGCGGTGACGAAGACACTCGTCAGGAAAGCACGACCGCCAGCGATCAGGACAGCCCCCATGATCAGGACAGCACGCAGGCATCGGACCCGGCCGAATCACCATCCACCAATGCCGGCACGCAGGACGCCCATGCTGCTTCCAGTGACGGTGCGCAAAGCAACGGGACACAAAGCAGTGCCTCCCGCCAGCAGGCCGCCAGCACCCTGAGTCCCAAGGCCAGCGCCTCGGTCGCGGTCTCGGCTGCCTCCAGCACGACGGCCCCCGCAAGCGGCGGCCTTGCTGCACAGCCAGGACCGCTCGAGCGCCCCCACCCTGAGCCTGCCCGACGTCGAGCGGAGCAGCCGCACGCCCGCGCCAGCCCCGATCTCGTCGTCCCGTCCCGAGGCGCGCCCCCAGCCTGCGCCCGCCCCTGAAGGACGCCCTGCAAAGCCATCTTCGCAGCCCGCCGGCGATGCGCCGGCCGAACAACCATCGCGCCCGAGCCAACCGCACCAGCCCACACCGGCCCCGAACCGGCTCCCGCTGCAACGCCGGCGGCTGATCCGGCACCGGCGCCAGCCCAGCAACCTGCGCCAGCCCCCACGTCCGACGCCAACGCCAGCACCAGCGCCTCCGCGGTGCAACCGGCGACCGACGCCCTGCGCCTGCATCGCCCTCACCGGTGGCGCCGGCTCCCGCCACACCGACGCCTGCGCCCGTCCAGCCGGATCCCGTCACGCCCGCACCAGCCAAGCCGGTCGGCCCAGTCTCGCCCTCGCCAGCCCCGCGACACCGACGCCGGCAGCCGCAGCACCTGTGCCTGTCACGCCTGTTGCACCCGTCAAACCCGTTGCCCCTGTAGAACCTGTCAAGCCCGTCACACCTGCGCCTGCCGCACCTGACACACCGACAGCTCCTGTCGCGCCTTCAGGGACCTGTGGCACCTGTGGCTCCGTCCCGGTCACTCCCGCACCGGATCTGTCCCCGGCCCCCACCCGGTCGTGCCGGCTCCCATCCCGCTCACCAACGCCGGAGCCGACGCCTGCCCCCTCGTGCCTCCCGTCGTGCCGGTCCAGCCTGACCTGCCCACGACGCCGGGAGCCCATCCGTCCGCGCCCGCCCGAGCGGGCACCGGACCCTGTGCCGGAGCCGGAACCGCTGCCTGCGCCAGACACCAGATCCAGCCCCGACGCCCGAGCCAGCACCTGAGCCTGCACCGAGCCCGTTCCGGATCCGGCGCCACGTAGCCCACGCCCAAACCTGCCGACCCCGTGCCCCGCTCATGACTGCCTGGTGCCTGGCCCGACGCCTGCCCCTGCACCCAACGCCTGCACCCAGCGCACTCAGCCTGCACCGGCTCCGGTGCAGCCCTCCGCGCCGGATCCCGTTCCCACCCCTGCACCGGCACCGCAGCCCGCTCCTGAGCCGAGCTCCCACACCTGCCATCCCAGCCCTGGCTCGTGCCCCGTGCACCGACGCCCACGCCGGCACCACAGCCTGCGCCGAGCTCCGGTACAGCCTCCCAGGCCCGATCCGGCACTCGTGCCTGCGCCTGACGCCGCACCCCGCGCCCGAGCCCAGCCCCGACGCCTGCTCCGGCCCCCACGCCAGCACCACGCCCCGTTCCCCACGCCGGCGTCTCGGCCCGCGGTCCCCGTCCCGGTACCGCCTCCGGTGAGCCTTGCGCCTGCCCTGCCCGCCGGCACCCACGCGGCCGGCAAGCTGCGCCTGCTCACCCACAATGCCCCTGGCCCTTCAACTACACCCTGGAAGACAGCGGGCCCAGCTCAGCCTGAACAGGAACCTGCGCCCCGAACGTCTGGGCAGCTGCGGCATGTTCGGCAACTGCCTGGATTTCCGTCAGGCCAGGCTCGCCGAATCCGGCCACAGCGGTGCCGTCACCTGGGGACGCTTCAACGGCGGGCAGGCACGTCTGCGCCTGCTGCTGCTGGATCTGGACAACCAGCTGCAACAGGATCGCGGCATCCACTATCTGGCGGGCATTCCCACCGTCACCATGCCCACCCACGGCGTGGCACGCTACACGCTGTCAGGCGCCACTGCCCCCACCTTCGGCAAGGGCGGCACGGCCCCCGGCAGCTCTCGGGTCAGGGTCTGGTGCAGTTCGGTCCCGGAACGGGCACCCGCATCGCGCTGGAAGGCCAGCTCAAGTTCGGCAACGATCAGCACTACCGGATGGTCACCGAGGGGGCCGGCTTCGATGCCCAGGGACGCCTGAACACCATCGGCAACACCAACCTGCGCATGACCGCCCCCAACACCTTCACCGGCCAGTTGCAGGGTGAATGCGCTGAGCCGCAGTGACGACATGAAGTGCGGCGCGGCGACTGCCGCGCCGACGTCAACGGCGCCTTCTTTCGGACAGGACGCTGCCCAGCTGGGATTCGGCTACACCGTCAGCAACCCGACATGCAGCGACGAGACCGACACCATCCAGGGCGTGGCCGTGATGGATCGCAGCGCTCCCTGACCTGGCCAAAACCGGACTGCACGCCCCCGTGCGTGGGGGCACACGCTACAATTCAAGGGCCCAACCCATTCATTTGCCCGCAGCATGCCGGCCCAGGCCCACTTCTCCATCGACGAACCCGACAACCAGCGGCTGGCCAGCCTGTGCGGCGCCCTCGACGCGCACCTGCGCCTCATCGAGTCCGCCCTGGACGTGCACATCAGCCGCCGCGGCAGCCACTTCACCCTCAGCGGCCAGGGGCAGGAGCCCGCCCGTGCCGCCAGCCTGCTCGGCCGCCTCTACCACGCCCACCGCCACCCGCTCAGCCCGGAGGACATCCAACTGGCCATCATCCAATCCCGCCACGACGATCCGGCAGACCCGCCCGTCACCGAAACGCTGCCACCGCAGTCGCCTGACAACCCCACCTTCCGCACCCGGCGCGGCGAGCTGCAGGGGCGCACCCCCAACCAGCGCAAGTACCTGAAGAACATCCTCGGGCACGACCTCACCTTCGGCATCGGCCCGGCCGGTACCGGCAAGACCTTCCTGGCAGTGGCCTGCGCCATCGATGCCCTGGACCGTGACCAGGTCGAGCGCATCATCCTCACCCGCCCGGCCGTGGAAGCCGGCGAGCGCCTGGGCTTCCTGCCCGGCGACCTCACCCAGAAGATCGACCCCTATCTGCGCCCGCTCTTCGACGCCCTCAACGAGCTGATGGGCCCCGAGCGCGTCGGCAAGCTCATCGAGCGCCAGCAGATCGAGATCGCTCCGCTGGCCTGCATCGCGCGGCCGCACGCTGTCCAACGCCTTCATCATCCTGGACGAGGCCCAGAACACCACGCCCGAGCAGATGAAGATGTTCCTCACCCGCATCGGCTTCGGCTCCAAGGCGGTCATCACCGGCGACATCACCCAGATCGACCTGCCCGCGCCCCGCAAGAGCGGTCTGGTGCAGGCCCAGCGCGTGCTGAAGAACGTCAAGGGCATCGCCTTCAACCGCTTCTGAGTCCGGCGACGTGGTGCGTCACCCGCTGGTGGCCCGCATCGTCGAGGCCTACGAGAAGCACGTCGAGAACCGCAAGCGCACCGATGCCTGATTCCGACACGCCGCGCCGCGCCCGCCGCAGCCCTACCGTCAGCGCCGGAAAACCCAAGGCCACAGCCTCCCGAAGCGGCAGCCCTGTCGCTGCCCCGCGCGCTGCCCACCGGCTCTCACTCCAGATCCAGTTCGACGACACGGTCGATCCGGCCGAGCTGCCCGCCTCCCGCCCGCAGCTGCGCCGCTGGGTGCAGGCCGCCCTTGAAGCCGATGCCGAGCTGGTGCTGCGCTTCGTCGGGCGCGAGGAAAGCCAACAGCTCAACCACCAGTACCGGGGCAAGGACAGACCCACCAACGTCCTCACCTTCGATTACGCGCACGAGCCGGTGGTGCAGGCCGACATCGTCATCTGCCTGCCGGTGCTGCAGGACGAGGCCCACACCCAGAACAAGCCGCTGCGCAATCACCTCGCCCACCTGGTCATCCACGGCGTGCTGCACGCCCATGGCATGGACCACCTCACCGACGAGGAAGCGGCCGAGATGGAGTCCCGAGAGATCGCGCTGCTGCACCGCTTCCGCATCGACGACCCCTACCGTCTGCCGGACGACTGAAACGCCCATGCCTCGCTTCCTCGGCCGATTCCTGAAGAACCACCGGGCAACGCTGACCGCACTCGCTCTGGGCATCGCCCATGCCTTCACCTTCGCCCCCTGGGGCAGCGACTGGCTGGAACTGCTGGTGCTGACCGGCTTTGCCGGCCTGCTGCTGTCGGCCATCGGGCAGCGCGCCCAGCGGCACGGTCATGCACACCGGCGTCCTCCTCCTGGCCCCTTCCGGCTGGGCCTGCTGTTCGGCATCGGCTGGTTCAGCGCCGGCATCGGCTGGGTCTACGTCAGCATGCACCACTATGGCGGCGTGGCGGCCCCGCTGGCCGCACTGGCAACCCTGCTCTTTGCCACCTATCTGGCCCTGTATCCGGCGCTGGGCGCCTGGCTGTGCAGCCGCCTGTGCCGACGGCAGCTTGATGCCACCCGACACCTGTCCGCCTGGCGCTTCATCCTGACCTTCAGCGGCGCCATCACGCTGGCCGAACTGGCCCGTGGCTGGGTCCTCACCGGCTTTCCCTGGCTGGGCATCGGCTATGCCCACGTCGAAGGCGCCCTGGCCGGACTGGCCCCGATAGGCGGCGTCTACCTGATCACGCTGGGCGCCGCACTCACCGCCGCCAGCCTGGCCGTGGCGGCCCACCGGCTGCTGGCCCACCTGCGCCATGCCCGCCGCAACAGCCTGGACACGCCCGACAACCTGCGCCCCCAACGCAACCTGCGCACCTCACGTGCGGCCTCCGCACTGCCCTGCCTGCTGGCCGCCCTGGGCGTGATGGTGGTGGGCGGCGCGCTGCGTACCAAGCAGTGGAGCCACCCCACCGGCAAGTCGATCTCGGTGAGCCTGCTGCAGGGCAACGTCCCGCAGCAGATGAAATTCGACCCGGGCCCTGCCGCCCTGGCTCGCCAGCAGTACCTGGACATGATCGAGGCCAACCCCGCCGACCTGGTGCTGCTGCCCGAGACCGCCTGGACCACGCGCTGGGAAGCCACCGAGCCCGCACTGCAGCGACGCCTGCACCGCTTCCTGACCAGCACCCACAGCACCGTGGCCCTGGGCCTGCCGCGCTTCGTCCAGGTCCACGAGAACAATCCCCAGGGTGCCCAAGCCAGCCGCTTCACGGGCGCCCCCACCGACGCGCATGACAGCGAGGCCTCCGGGGCCGTTTCGGACACACCGCCCTCACCGCCCGTCTGGCAGGTCAGCAACAGCGTGGAAGTGTTCACCGCCGACACCTTGCCCGATCCGCTCACGGCCGATACCCAGCACACGCCGGTCCGCTATCACTACGACAAGCGTCACCTGGTGCCCTTTGGCGAATTCATCCCCGAGGGCTTTCACTGGTTCATGACGCTCATGAACATCCCGCTCGGCGACCAGGCCCGCGGCCCCGCCCAGCAGCCCCTGCTGCCCATCAGCAGCCAGCGCATCGGCTTCAACATCTGCTATGAGGACATCTTCGGCGAAGAACTGCTCTCGCAGGTGAAAAGGCACCCGCAACGGCAAGGGCACGTACACGGGCGGCGCCACCATACTGGCCAATCTCACCAACCTGGGCTGGTTCGGCAACTCCCATGCCCTGCCCCAGCACCTGCAGATCGCCCGCATGCGCGCGCTGGAAACCGCCCGGCCCATCATCCGCGCGACCAACACCGGCATGACGGCCGTCATCAGCGCCCGCGGCATCGTCCAGATCCGCTTGCGCCCGCACGAGACCGGCACGCTGAAAGGCCACCCTGCAGGGGACACACCGGCCTGACCCCCTACGTGCGCCTGGGCGGCAACGCCCCCGTGCTGGGCCTGTCGCTGGCCCTGCTGGCCATCGGCACCCTGCCTTCCCGGCTCCGCTGGCCCGGCGCCGCTGCCCGTCGGAAAAGGCGGCACCGCAGGCCCTGAGCAGGCCGGCCACGCCCTGAATCTCCTTCGGGAAATCCCCCACAGAGGCAATGCTGCACCGCAACAAAACATGCGATCATTGCCTCCAGACATTTCAACCGGAGGAGATCCATGTCCAACCCCACGCCCCATGGCACCCCACAGGGCCGTCTGGCCGGCAAGGTCAGCCTCATCACCGGCGCTGCCCAGGGCATCGGTGAGGCCACTGCCCTCAAGTTCGCTACTGAGGGCGCCATTGTCATCGTCTGCGACATCAACCCGACCGGCATCGAAGCCGTGGTGCAGCAGTGCCGCGCCCTGGGTGCAAGCCGAGGGCCATGTCATGGACGTCACCGACCGCGCGACCATCGACGCCGTCGTCGCCAAGGTCCAGGAAAGGCACGGCCGCATCGACGTGCTGGTCAACAACGCCGGCATCACGCAGGACGCCCGCCTCGTCAAGATGACCGAAGAGCAGTTCGACCGGGTCATCGACATCAACCTGCGTGGCGTCTTCCATTGCAGCCAGGCCGTTGCCCCCGGCATGATCGAGCGAAACAGCGGCGTCATCCTCAATGCCAGCTCCGTCGTCGGCCTGTACGGCAACTTCGGCCAGACCAACTATGCCGCCGCCAAGTTCGGCCTCATTGGCTTCACCAAGACCTGGAGCCGCGAACTGGGGCCGAAGGGCGTGCGCGTCAACGCCGTCGCCCCAGGCTTCATCGCCACGCCCATTCTCAATGCCATGCCCGAAAAGGTGCTGGACGGCATGAAGGCCCGCATCCCGATGGGCCGCCTGGGCAAGCCCGCCGAGATCGCCAACGTCTACGCCTTCCTGGCCAGCGACGAAGCCAGCTACATCAACGGCGAGGTCATCGAGGTCTCGGGCGGCATCTCGCTCTGACCAGCCTGCAGCGGAAGCGCCACAAGGCGCCCCCCGTCCAGGTCCCCCGTCACGGTCATGCTGCGCAGCACCTCCTGACGGGATCAGAATAGCGGGAACACTCCGACAAGGTCCTCGACCCACGCCCCATGTCGCAGGCTCATTCCGCCTCCCCCCAGAACGCCGCCACGGGCGAGCCCGCACCCTCGCGCACTGCCCGCATCCGCCACTTCCTGCACCAGCGCCTGCGCAAGACCCACCGCATCCCGCACAAGAGCCTGGAGTTCGCCTGCATGCTGGTCGGTGCCACGCTGGTGGCACTCACCTCGCTGGGCTTTGCGGAGCTGGCCGATCTCGCCCTGGACTGGAATGCTCAGTGGACAGCCCGCCATCCGCTGGCCGCCTGGATCATGCTGCCGCTGGGCCTGGCCGCCCTGGCCTGGTACACCCCGCGGCACGCCCCCTTCGTGGCCGGCAGTGGCATCCCGCAGGTCATCGCCGCCATCAGCCTGCCCTACGGCCCGCTTAAGAACCGGCTGGTCACGTTCTGGCGGACGCTCGCCAAGATTCCCCTCACACTGCTGGCCATGCTGATCGGCGCCTCGGTAGGCCGCGAAGGCCCCTCCGTGCAGGTCGGGAGCAGCCGTCATGCTGGCCTGGGGCGATGTCTGCCGCCGCCACGGCATCGCCTTCCGGGGACTCACCGCCAACGAACTGATGGCCACCGGCGCCGCCGGCGGCCTGGCCGCCGCCTTCAATGCTCCGCTGGCCGGCGTGGTCTTTGCCATCGAGGAACTGGGGCGCGGCGTGGTGCTGCACTGGGGCCGGCGTGTGCTGCTGGGCGTGCTGGCCGCCGGCTTCATCCTCGTGGCCATCAAGGGCAACAACCCCTACTTTCCCCAATACGCCGGCGCCACCACCGTACCCGACATGGCCCTGTGGGTGGGGCTCTGCGGCATCGTCTGCGGCGTGCTGGGCGGCATCTTCGCGCGGCTGCTCTTTCGCGGCGCCGCCAGCTGCGTGCCGGCCTTCCTGCGCGGCCCGGTACGCCGCCATCCCCATCCTGCTGGCCATCGTCATGGGCCTGCTGCTGGCAGCCCTGGGCACCTGGACCCACGGCCAGACCTACGGCACCGGCTACCAGATGGTCACCCAGGCGCTGGACGGCCACCCCATCGCGCCTCCCGAAACCGGCCTGGCTAAGCTGGCCGCCACCGTCTTCACCTACTGGACCGGCATCGCCGGCGGCATCTTCACCCCGGCACTCAGCACCGGCGCCGGCATCGGCAGCCACCTGGCCTCGCTCGCCGGCGGGATGGTGGACGAACGCCTGCTGGTGCTGCTGTGCATGTCCGCCTTCCTGGCCGGCGCCACCCAATCGCCCGTCACCGCCAGCGTCATCGTCATGGAAATGACCGGCAGCCAGCCCGTGCTCATCTGGTCCCTGATCGGCAGCCTGGTCGCCGCCCTGGTCTCGCGCCAGATCCACCCCCGTCCCCTTCTACCACAGCGCCGCCGGCTCGCTTCCGGCAGCGCATTCAGGAAGAAAGGCCCCTGCCCAGGAGTCAGAACGCCCAGAAAGTCCGGAACCTACTCTGACCCGAGGCTCCACCCGCCCCCGATCCCGTATACTGGTCCCGACCGCATCGGGCGCAGGGCGCAGCGCGAATCCGCTCTCCCGCGGGACGACCTCGAAGTGACCTCGGCCCAGACCATTCCAGGGAAACGCCATGGACGAAGCCATCATCGAGGTACTGGAGCAATACCACGCCCGCATGGAGCGCGAGAACCTCAGCTTCCCGGTCGCGGCCCCAGGCGGGCGCAACAGCGTCAACTTCCAGTCCATGCGGGCCATCGGCCCCGAAACCGGACAGTTCCTCAACATCCTGGTCCATAGCCTCACCGCGCCACGCATCCTGGAACTGGGAACCTCCTTCGGCTACTCCACCATCTGGCTGGCCGAAGCGGCACGCGCCACCGGTGGCCACCTCACCACCATCGAGATCGATCCCGAAAGATCCACCCACGCCCTGGAGATGAGCACCAAGGCCTGCCTCTCCCCCCTTGTCGATTTCCGGATCGGTGACGCCGTCACCCTCATCGACAACATCCCCGGCCGCTTCGACTTCGTCTTCGTCAACCTTCGGAAAGATCTCTATCAGCCCTGCCTGGAGGCCTTCCATCCGAAGCTCGCCCCCGGCGCCGTCATCGTGGCCAACAACATCGTCCGTCCGGGCGGCCCCGAACTGGAAGCCTACGTCCAGGGCCTTGCGCGCCAAACCCGGCATCAGCAGCACCCTGCTGCCCGTCGGCAGCGGCCTGGAAGTCAGCCGCTACCAGCCCTGATTCGCCCTCATCCCGACCTGGACCCCGGCCCTGAAAAAGCCGCCCGTACACATCCCGGACACCCATTTCACAGCCAGGTTGTCAGATCAATCGTCACGCCCGTTCTGATAGGGAGGCATCAGTAACATAGCCGGACGCCAATCCCCGAGGTCGCCAGTCAAAAGACCTCTCCGTCCGCATGATCTCGTTCGCCACCGACTTCGCGGTCGATCCTGCCCATGGCCCGGAAGACTTTCTGCGCGCCATTGCCTCCTGGCTTCTGGATGTCGAACGTACCGCCATTGCAGCCGAACAACTGCAGGCCTTGCCCACCGAGACCTCATCCCGCATCAATACCGGCGGTGAACTGCTGCAGACCCTGATCGCTCGGCAGCCCGACGCCACAGTGGCCGGCATCCGCTACAGCCGCCAGGAAGAGCACCTGACCTGGATCACCACCGTCGTCTTCTCCCGGCGGCTCAAGACCCGGGGAAATGATGCCGGAAATGCCGATCTCCCGGACATGGCCATCCCGGAAACGGATACCGCACCCGCAAGCGATGCATGGCTTGGCATCCGCATCGAGTGCACCTCCAGCCTGCCCCAGGCTCACCTGCCCGTCGACCGGGATCCCGCCATCGTCCCTACCCTGCTGAATGCCCTGGGCGGCGGCCTGGACGGCCCCCTGCGCGTCTCGAATCAGCCCCGACTGCTGGCCGGCCACGAACTCCCCCTGGCCGCCGACCTCATCCTGGGCGACAGCGACCATCGCCTGCCCATCGTCTACGTCAGCGCCTGTTTCCAGCCCGGCCACGCCATCGATCCCCGGCGCCTGGCATCCCGGCTGGCCGGACGGGCCCACGTGGTGGTCGAACCCGGCAACAGCTTCTCGCGCCAGCTCCAGGCGCTGGCCAAATCCACCAACGTCTACGGTGGCACGGTCGGCATCTACTGGCCCGAGGGCGGCGAGCCACGCCGCTTCTACCTGGGAACCCTCTATCAGACGGCCGCCGAGCTTGGTGACGCCATCCAGGAAGACCTCCACCGCACACTGCGGCAGCGTCGGCCACTGCCACGCTGCACCTGGGCCCACCTGCGAGAGCAGGTCTCGCAGAACACCATTGCCGCCCTGAAATCGGCCGGGTCGCTCTCCATCGACGACTGCATCCGCAGTTTTGGTGAGGAAATCGCCGCCAAGGAGCAGCTCCTGCAGGAAGCCGAGGAAGAGATCGAGCGACTGCGCCAGGAACTGCGCCAGCGCGAAAATCCGTCCCGGCGATGACAACATCCTGCTGTCGCCAGGCACGGAACGCAACTTCTACGACCAGGAGATCCTGGGCATCGTGCTGGATGCCCTGGCTGACGCCAGGAAGTACGTCCCCCCTGACAGCCGTCGCCACCACGTTCTCCAGTCCATCGTGGGCGCCAACCCTCTGCCCCACCGCACGGCCAACGCCCATCGCGACGCCCTGAAGAACCTGCTGCGCGGCACAAGCACCCTCGATGCCCGCATCCGGCGCGGACTGGAATCCATGGGCTTCCGGATCAACAATGGCGGCAAGCACTACAAGCTGGTCTACCAGGATGATGACCGATACACCTATACCCTGCCCAAGAGCGGCAGCGACCATCGCGGCGGCCTCAACGCCGCCAACGACATCGGCCGGCTGATGTTCTGATAGTTCTGCCCCACGAAACGCTGTAGGTGTGCTCTATTAGATTAATAGCTTTTATCAATTGATAAATAAACAACAATTGCTCTTTGCTTGATTTAACACAACCTGATCCACACACGCGTTCCTATAGTGGGGCGGCCTGCCGGCACCGTCCGCCAGGTCTCGAGACCAACAACACTCAGGAGAAAGCCCCCCATGAAGCCGCGCTTCACATCAGCCTGCTGGCCGCTGCCAGCCTGCTGACCTTCGCGCTCGACGCCCCCTGCCAGGCTGCCACCGAGGCCCCCGTCGGCAGACAAGGCCACGTCCTACAGCGAAGAAGACAAGGATCTGCTGGATACTGCCCAGGGTCTGTTCCAGGCACTGCCCGATGCAGCAGCCATGCAGAAGCTGCGCCCCTTCACCGACGCCCAGGTTCGTCTGGGCCAGCAACTGTGGTTCGAACCCCGGCTCTCCCGTGGCAACCCGGTCAGCTGTAACTCCTGTCACAACCTGGCCTCGGCAGGCGTGGACAACCTGCCCACCAGCGCCGGTCACAAGGGCCAGTTCGGTGCCCGCAACTCGCCCACGGCCCTCAACGCCGCGGTGCTGGGTCACCAGTTCTGGGACGGCCGTGCCGCTGACGTGGAAGAACAGGCAGGCGGCCCGCTCCTGAACCCCGTGGAAATGGCCAACGTCGATGAGGCCACCGTCGAGAAGAAGATCGCCTCCATTCCCGAGTATCTGCCGCTCTTCCAGAAAGCCTTCCCCGACAGCGGCAAGAATCCCGTGACGTTCCAGAACATCAGGACCGCCATCGGCGCCTTCGAGCGCACGCTGCTCACCCCCTCGCCATGGGACAAATACCTGCAGGGTGACATCGGTGCCCTCACTGCCCAGCAGCGCAAGGGCCTGTCCACCTTCATCGACAGCGGCTGCGCCACCTGCCACAAGGGCGTCGGCCTGGGCGGAGACACCTTCCAGAAATTCGGCATGGTCAACGCACCCTACTGGAAGTACACCCAGTCGCCCAAGCAGGACGAAGGCCGCTTCGAAGTCACGAAGAAGGAAGACGACAAGTACTTCTTCCGGGTGCCTGGCCTGCGCAACGTGGCCCGCACCTACCCGTACTTCCATGACGGCAGTGTCTGGGAGCTGGATCAGGCCATCCGCGTGATGGCACAGACTCAGCTCGGCCAGGAACTGGACAAGGAGCAGGTGGCCGACATCGCGGCCTTCCTGCAGTCACTGTCCGGTCCGGTTCCCTGAATCTGCCCGGATCATCCCCGAACTGCCCATCTCGGTGACGCAGACGCCGCATCCGGACAATCAGTAACACACAACGGGGCTCGCCCGGGCACCTCAGGCAATGCGGCCCAGAACCTCTGCGGCCGCCAGCACCCTGACCGGCCGATGCCCCACGATGCAGCGATGCCGGCACACGGTGCCGTCACCTGCATCTCCATCTTCATCGCCTCCATCACCGCCACCAGCTGCCCCTCGGCCACGGTCTCACCTTCCTCGGCCTTCCAGGCCAGCAGCGTGCCGGCCATCGGTGCGGCAATCTCGCCCGCCTGCACGGCCGCCATCGGCGCCCCTGTACCCGACGCAGCCCCCCGCCTGTCCCAAGGCACCTCCTGCGGCAGAACCATCCTGCGGCATCGCTTGCCCCATCGCCGCCAGCGCCCCCAGCAGCTGCTCCGGCAGCCCCAGCATCACCCGTCGGCCATCCAGCTCCACCGGCATGCGCAGCAGTGACATCGTGCCCAGCGGGGCCGGCCGTACCGACGCCTGCAGATCATCGGCAAACTCGGTCTCGATCCAGCGCGTGTGCACGTGAAAGCCCCCGTCGCCCACCGCCACGAAGGCCGACGCCTCCAGCACCGCCCGGTGGAAGGGCAGCACGCTGGGCACCCCTTCGATCTCGAACTCGGCCAGCGCACGCCGCGCCCGCATCAGCACCTGCTCGCGACTGTCGCCATGCACGATGAGCTTGGCCATCATCGAATCGAACTGCCCGGCCACCACCGACCCGGTCTCCACCCCGCTGTCGATCCGGACGCCCGGACCCGACGGCGGAGAGAACCGCTGGATGCGCCCCGGCATCGGCAGGAATCCCCGCCCCACGTCCTCCGCATTGATGCGGAACTCCATGGCATGTCCCATCGGCTGCGGCGTCTCGCGGATGGACAGCGGCAGTCCCGTCAGCCACCCGAAGCTGCTCCACCACCAGATCGATGCCGGCCGTCAGCTCCGTCACCGGATGCTCGACCTGCAACCGCGTGTTCACCTCCAGGAAGGAAATGGTGCCATTGCGGCTCACCAGGAAACTCCACCGTGCCTGCGCCCACATAGCCGGCCTGTGCACAGATGTCATGCGCGGCCCGATGGATGCGTTCACGCTGCGCGTCCGTCAGGAACGGCGCCGGCGCCTCTTCCACCAGCTTCTGGTTGCGACGCTGCAGCGAACAGTCCCGCGTGCCCAGCACCACCACGCGACCATGCGTATCGGCCATCACCTGCGCTTCCACGTGGCGCGGCTGATCCAGATACTGCTCCACAAAGCACTCGCCCCGACCGAAGGCCGTGGTCGCCTCGCGCACCGCCGACGCATACAGCTCGGCCACCTCGTCCATCTGCCAGGCCACCTTCAGCCCCCGGCCACCACCGCCAACGCCGCCTTGATGGCAATGGGCAACCCGATGCTCACGCGCAAACGTCAGCACCTCATCGACGCTCTCCACCGGACCGGGGGTGCCCGCCACCAGCGGCGCCCCCACCGATGCCGCAATGCGCCGCGCCGCCACCTTGTCGCCCAGCTGCGCAATGGTCTCGGGTCTGGGACCGATCCACACCAGCCCGGCATCGATCACCGCCTGCGCGAATCCAGCGTTCTCCGACAGGAAGCCATAGCCTGGATGCACGGCATCGGCCCCGCAGCGCCGCGCAATCTCCAGCAGCTTGCCCACGTTCAGGTAGGTATCGGCCGGACGCTCACCCTGCAGGGCGAAAGCCTCATCCGCCAGGCGCACATGCAGCGCATCCCGATCCGCATCGGCATACACCGCCACGCTCTGCACGCCATAATCGGCACATGCACGGATGACGCGCACCGCAATCTCACCGCGGTTGGCAATCAGGACTTTCTTGATCATCACTTTTTCCCTCGTCAGGCGCCCGAGTCCCTCAGACGCCTCCATTCTGTACGCCCCAGTCTCCCGGCCTTCCGTCCGGCATTCCGTCTGATCTTCTGCATGCCCCGTCACCTGCCTGTCCCTATGGCAGACCTTCCCTGAGCACCGCCTCCCGGAAATGAGGACTTCCGCGTTCTGTCCTCATGCAACGGCCCCCTCCAGCGGAATCTCCGCAAACGGTGCCATCACCTTGAAGCGCACGAAGACTCCCGGTGGCAGCTGCGCCGCCAGATCCAGATGATGCGGCGCCACACAGCCGATCACCGGATAGCCCCCGGTCAGCGGATGATCCGCCAGGAACAGCACCGGCTGCCCATTGGCCGGCACCTGCAACGCCCCCAGCGCCGTGCCCTCGGAGGGCAACTCCTGCCCTGAAAACCGGCGGCACGCTGCAGGGGCTTCTCACCCAGCAGTCGCAGTCCCACCCGGTTGGATTGCTGCGTCACCTGCCAACACTGCTGCTGCAGCAACTCCAGTGATTCACCATCGAACCAGTCTGTCCGTGGCCCCAGCACCAGATCCAGCACGATGGCATGACGGCGAACCGCATCCGCATCACGAAGATCCGACTGCACGGAATCAGGCAGATGCGGAAGCAGCGTTTCCAGCTTCGCCATGCCCGCCTCGGCCGCATCCACCGCACTCCGAATGCGCTGCCCTACCGCCAGTCCCCTGGCCCACGCTGCAACGGCTCCGGGCCCACGCCCGCCAGCGTGTCGGTGGCGCTGCTGCCCAGCACTGGCGCCACTTCAAAGCCACCGCGCACCGCCAGATAGCTGCGCAGGCCACGTTCGGGCGCGCCCACTGTCAGCACATCGCCCGGCTCCATGGCCAGCGGCACATGGCGTTCGGCAGGCAGCGGCACGCCCGACGCATCCTTCAGATCCAGCGGCCCGATCGCCCCCGTCACCGCCACCACTGTCCGGGCCAGAGCCCGCAGCGCAAAAGCCGCCATGCAGCAGCTCGATGACCGTGGCATCGGCCTCGTTGCCCAGCAACTGGTTGGCCACGCGAAACGCCGTGGCATCCAGCGCCCCGGACGCCGACACGCCCTGGCGTGCCTGCCCCGGGACGACCGGCATCCTGGAAAAAGCGCCTGCAGGCCGGTCGCCACCACCTCGAAGACATGCGCCACGGCCTTCTCATCGCCGGCACGGCAGGCACTCTGCCCATCACCTCCGGCATCATCCACTACCGCCGCGGAACCGGGCACGCATCGAGCCCCCCGCAACGGGAGTCATCTTCGGCAGCGGCCGTCAGGGCAACCGCCAATCACCAGTGCACTCCGCTGCTGCACGACCTCGCGCTGCAGTGCCTCGCCTTCCTCCGTCGCCACATCCACGAACTGAACGCGCTGCCCCGGCTGTAGCAGCGCCGGCGGTGTACGTGCCAGATCCCACATCGGCACGTCGGTGGTACCGATGAGCTGCCAGCCCCCGGGCGTGGCGCGCGGGTACACAGCACTGAAGGTACCGGCCAGCCCGACCGAGCCCGCCGGGATGCGCGTGCGCGGACTGGCGCGACGCGGCACATCGAATACCGGATCGCCCCCCGACAGATAAGCAAAGCCCGGCGCAAAACCGGTAAACGCCACCTGCCAGACAGAAGCCGCATGCCGCCGCACCAGTTCTTCCTCCGACAGCCCCAGATGATCGGCCATCTCGGCCAGATCCTCACCGTCGTAGCGTACCGGAATGCGCACCAGCGTTCCCTGCCGCGCCTGTCCCTCGCCGTCCCTGCCGCGCGGCAACGCCGGCCACCAATTTGGGCAGCGGACAGACCCACGGCAGGAAATGCACCAGGATGGTGCGCGCCGCCGGCACCAGTTCGGTCACACCCTCGATCGGATCCGCCTCCAGTGCATCGAAAAGCGCCAGGGTTTCATCCAGATCAGCCAGCTCCACCAGGATGGCATCGAGATTGACGGGCAACAGACGCATGTGCGCTTCCTCTTCTCGTTTTCCCGATCAGGCAAACGGTGCCAGCGTCACGCCGGCATCAGCCAGAACCCGGCGCACCGCGCGCGCCATGGCCACCGCATCGGGGACTGTCGCCATGCACGCAGATCGAATCCGCCTCCACCTTTCGCCAGGCTGCCATCGACGGCTTCCACCACGCCCTCGCGCACCAGTCGCAGCATCCGTTCAGCCACCTGCTCGGCATCGTGCAGCACCGCACCGGGCTCGCGCCGCGACACCAGCGTCCCTTCCGGCGTATAGCCACGGTCCGCAAAGGCCTCGGCCACCACCGTCAGACCCCGCCTCGCGCGCCCAGCCCGCCAGCGGCGAACCCGCCAGCACCACCAGCGCCAGACGATCGTCCGCGGCCTTCACGGCCTCGATCACATCGGCGGCCTGCCGCCGGTCATGCGCAATGGTGTTGTAGAGCGCACCGTGCGGCTTCACGTAGCGCACCTGCGTGCCTGCCGCGCGCGCCAGCGCCTGCAATGCCCCGATCTGGTAGATCACCCCTGCTCGCAGATCGGCCGACGCCACGTCCATGTTGCGCCGCCCGAAACCGGAAAGATCCGGATAGGCCACGTGCGCCCCAATGCTCACGCCACGCCGTGCAGCCTCGCGCAGCGTCTGCAGGATGCCCGCCGGGTCCCCAGCATGAAAGCCGCAGGCCACATTGGCACTCGTGACGATCTCCAGCATCGCTGCATCGTCACCCATCGTCCAGGCGCCAAAACTCTCGCCCAGATCACTGTTCAGGTCGATTCTTGCCATGAGAAGTCTCCAGGGTTCGTTGCGCCTTATCCGTCATTCGTCACGCAGCCAGCAGCCGGAAGATCGGCCCGACCGACACGACCCCCATGTACCAGGTCAGCGCACACACGACTGTGCCCAGCACCAGCAGCCATTTCGGATGGGACGCCCCCCAGCAGGTCGGCGCGGCGCCAGCCAATGATCATGAAGATCGTCATGCCCAGCGGCAGGATCAGCCCGTTGAAGCCGCCGGCAAACACCAGCAGCGCCGCCGGAGCCGTTCCCATGAGGAGGAACACCGCCAGCGAGACGGCGATGAACACCACGGTGGCCCGGTTGCGCGCCCGTTCGGAAATGTCACCCTTGAAAGCCGAGAGGAAGGACATCGACGTGTAGGCGGCCCCGATCACGCTGGTGATGGCTGCCGCCCACAGCACCAGCCCGAAGACCCGCAGTCCGAACTCGCCCGCCGCAGCCTGGAAGGCCTGCGCCGCCGGATTGGCGCCCTTGCCCGAAACATCGATGGCCACGCCGCTGGACACCACGCCCAGAATGGCCAGGAACAGCAGAAAGCGCATCACCCCGGTCACGGCAATGCCATTGACTGCCCCGGCCGTGACGGCGCCCAGATTCTCGGGCCCCACCGTGCCGCGATCCAGCAGCCGGTGTGCGCCCGCATAGGTGATGTAGCCGCCCACCGTTCCGCCCACGATCGTGGTGATGGCCGTCCAGTCCACCAGCTGCGGCACCACCATCTGCTTCAATGCCTCGCCCACCGGCGGGCCCGACACGAAGGCCACATAGGCCGTCATCACGATCATCAGCAGCCCCAGCCAGATGATCAGCCGGTCCACGGCCGCCCCGGCCCGGCTGGACGCAAAGATGCCCACGGCCAGTGCCGCACTGATTAGCCCACCCCACTTGGCAGGCAGCCCCAGCAGCGCCGACAGGCCCAGCCCGGCGCCGGCGATGTTGCCGACGTTGAACACCAGCCCGCCGAAAATGACCAGCAGCGCCAGCACATGGCCACTGCCCGGCAGCGCCGCATTGGCCAGCGCCGACGCATTGCGCCGCGACAGCGCAATCATGCGCCAGACATTGAGCTGCACCACGAAGTCGATGAGGACCGACGCCAGAATGCCGAAGGCAAACGCGGGCCCCAGCTTCGTGGTGAAGGTTGCCGTCTGGGTGATGAACCCCGGGCCAATGGCCGATGTGGCCATCAGGAAGATGGCGGCAATGATCGACGAGCGGCGCGACTTCACGAAATCGGCCCCGGAAGAAGACGGCGCGGGTGTGGCAACCTGATTCATGCTTGAAGGAGAGGAGAAGATTTCCCCGGAGTGTACCCACCCGACGGGCTACGGGTTTACCCAGGGGCTTATCATCGCCTCGTTGCCCTGCGGCATCCCGACCGCCCCAGGCTGCCCCTTTTCAACCATCCGGAGCCCCTCATGCACCTGCTCATCCAGCGCGTCGCCCAGGCCAGCGTCCAGATCGACGGCCAGACCCATGGCAGCATCGGTCCGGGGCTGCTGGCCTTCGTCTGTGCCGAACCTGCAGACACCACGGAGACCGTCTACAAGGCCGTGGCTAGCTGCTGAAACTGCGCATCTTTGCCGACGAGGGCCGGCCGGATGAACCGCAGCGTGCAGGGACGTGGGTGGCGGCCTGCTCATCGTCAGCCAGTTCACGCTGGCTGCCGACACCCGACAGGGCAACCGCCCCAGCTTCATCGGTGCCGCCCCGCCCGCCCAGGGGCGAGCGCTGTATGATGCCTTCGTGACGGAAGCACGCCGCCTGCACCCCGACGTGGCCACCGGCCGATTCGGGGGCCAACATGCAGGTCGCGCTCGTCAACGACGGCCCGGTCACGATCCCGATGCGGCTGTAGCCCACGACGGTTTTCCACAGACAGTCCGGCCGCGATCCGGATGCGCCTGTCACCGACGGCTTTCCTGCGTCGCCGTGGCCAAGGCCGGTGACGCCTGCCCCAAACCCGACATGAAGAGGAGACACCCATGAACACCCCCGCCCCGTTTTCCCAGGTCCTGCGCGCCGAATGCCAGAAAGACTGGCAGGCTGCCATCCAGCACCGCTTCGTCGACGAGATCTTTGCCGGCACGCTCTCCAGCGAGCACCTGCGCCACTACCTGGTACAGGACTACCAGTTCGTCGACCGCTTCGTCGCCCTGCTGGGCGCAGCCATCGCATCGGCCGACCAGTACGCAGCGCGCGTGCGCTTCTCGCAGTTCGCCGCCATGATCACCAGCGACGAGAACACGTATTTTCAGCGCTGCTTCGACCTGCTGCGCGTGCCCGCCATCGAGCGCACCACGCCCACACTGGACGACGTCACCCTGCAGTTCCAGGAGCTGATGCACGAAGCAGCCGAAACCCGTCGCTATGCCAGTGCGCTGGCCGTGCTTTGCGTGGCCGAAGGCCTGTACCTGGAGTGGGCCGATCAGCCAGGACGTGCCCTGCCACCCGAGTTCCAGCACGCCGAATGGATCACGCTGCACGCCAACGACTTCTTCCGTGATTTCGTGGCCTGGCTGCGCAGCGAACTGGATCGTGTCGGTGCAACCATCCCCGTCGAACAGCAGGACGAGGCACGCCGCTTCTTCCATCGCGCCGTGGCATTGGAAAAAGCCTTCTTCGACGCGGTCTATACTGAACGCTGAGTCCGGGAAAGAAAATCCGCCACACCTGATGCCTGCCGGTTGCCACGGACTGCAGATTCACGCAGGCCCTGCACCCAGGCAGCGCACCGCCCTGGAACAAGGAGACCCCACATGTCCCAGCCCAGCCACATCATCCAGACCCGTCGTGTCTACGCCCCTGCGCTTGCCGGCGAAGGCACGTGCGTACTGGTCGACAGGCTGTGGCCCCGGGGCATGAAGAAGGAAGATGCACCCTTCCAGCTCTGGATCAAGGACGTGGCGCCCAGCAACACGCTGCGTCAGTGGTTCGGTCATGCCCCCGAGCGCTGGCCGGAATTTCGCAAGCAGTACGAAACCGAACTTTCTGCCAACCTGTCAGCCTTGCAACCGCTTCTGGACATTGCCCGACAGGGGCCACTCACCCTGCTGTACGCAGCCCACGACGAGACCCACAACAACGCCGTGGTGCTGGCCGAATATCTGCAGCACCTGCTTTCCCCTCGGAAGCCCGACTGACTTCCGTCTATCCCATGCCCCGATTCGCCGCCAACCTCTCCTTCCTGTACACCGACCTGCTCTTCCCGGAACGCTTTGCAGCCGCCGCTCGGGACGGCTTTCAGGCCGTGGAGTACCTGTTCCCCTACGAACATGAAGCGGGAATGCTGGCCCGCCTGCTGAAGGAAAACGGCCTGCAGCAAGCGCTCTTCAATGCCCCGCCCGGCAACTGGGAAGCGGGTGAACGTGGTCTGGCGGCCCTGCCCGGCCGCGAAGCAGAATTCCTGCAGGGCATCGAGCGCGCCCTGCAGTACGCCCGTGCCCTGGACTGCCCGCGCATCCATGTCATGGCAGGCCTGAAACCCGTCACTGCCAACACCCTGGCGTGCTGGCAGCAGAACCTGCATAAGGCCACCACCCTGGCCGCCCAGGCAGGCGTGCAGATTCTCATCGAACCCATCAACAGCCGCGACATGCCGGGCTACCTGCTGGATTCACTCGATACGGCCGAAGCCCTGCTGGAACACAACCCCACACTGAAGCTGCAACTGGACCTCTACCACCTGCAGATCATCCGGGGCGATCTCTCCGTGCTGCTGCGCCGCCTCATTCCCACGGGGCGTGTCGGCCACATCCAGATTGCCGGCGTCCCCGACCGCCACGAACCTGACATCGGAGAAGTGAACTACCCTCACCTCTTCCGTCTGCTCGATGACCTGGGCTACGACGGCTGGATCGGCTGCGAATACCGCCCAGCCCGAGGCCAGGCGCCCCATGCCACCCGCGACGGCCTGGGGTGGATGAAGGCCTGGCTGTAACTGCGTCTGCGCCGGATCAGGTAGCCGCAGCGCCCCACTCCACCACCACCGGCGTATGGTCGCTGGGCTTCTCCAGCTTGCGCGGTCCCTTGTCGATCCAGCAGCGCCCCACCATCGGCTTCAGCTCGTCCGACACCAGAATCAGGTCAATGCGCAGCCCCGCATTGCGCCGAAAGCCCAGCGCCCGGTAGTCCCACCAGCTGAACAGCTTCGGCGGCTGCTCGAACAGCCGGAACGCATCGTGCAGCCCCAGCGCCAGCAGCCCCTGCAGCGCCCTGCCGCTCCGGTCCCGACACCAGAATGCCATCGGCCCACACTGCCGGATCATGCACATCCGCATCCGCCGGCGCAATGTTGAAATCCCCGGCCAGAATCACCCCTGTATCCGGCTCCTCCCGTCGCAGCTGCGCAATCCACGCCTGCAGCGACGCAATCCAGCCCAGCTTGTAGACATACTTCTCACTGTCCACCGCCTGCCCATTCGGGAAATACGCCCCGATCACCCGAACCGGCCCCCCCGCCGTCTGGAACCGTGCCGACACCAGCCGCCGCTGCACATCCTCATGGAGCGGATTGTTCAGCTGCACCCCATCCGGCACATACCCCGCCTCCTTCCGATACAGCAGCGCCACCCCGTTGTACGTCGGCTGCCCGGTAAAGATCACCCCATACCCCGCCGCCTCGATCTCGTCCTTCGGAAACTTGTCATCCGTCAGCTTCGTTTCCTGCAGACACAGGAAATCCACCGGATTGGCCACCAGCCAGTCCAGCACATGCTGCAGACGCATCTTCAACGAATTGACATTCCATGTCGCCAACTGCATTCAGGCGCTCCTTGAATACGCTCAGAAAAAGAAAAGAATGATCACTGTACCTTAGGCACAAACCCACACCAGAACAGCCCCCTCCTCAGAGCCCTGCCTGGCCCGCAAGGCACAAGGAGCCGGGTCTCGGAAGTATCCGCCGACAGATCAAATGCTGGAACCCAACTATCCGACCCGCAAGCCACAAGGAGCCGGGGCGCGGAGGTATCTGCCGACGAATCCATTACCGCCTGCGGTTGTGAGGAGGTAGATGCCGCAGTGCCAGCTCCGTCTCACGCAAGACCATATCCCGTCTCGAGCACCACCTGCCCCTGCTCCATCGCACACCATAACAGGACCAACCCCGAAGCCCTCTCATCCGCAGCCCGATCCAGCCATCACTCCCCGGATACACCAATCCCCACTGCCGCCGCACCTCCGTCAGCACCGACATCACATCCTGACTCAGCGTCAGCTCGCACCTCATCATCCGGCATCGGCGACTCCACCCCCGCCTCCCGCAGCGATGGCGGCACCCCGTCCCCCCACCCTGGCGCATGTCCAGATAATGCTGCATGTCCGCCACCTCATAGCGCAGTGCATCCTCGCGCCGGCCCGCGCGGATCGTTTCCGAACGCGCCTCGTCCGTCCAGTGCACCGTCGCCTCGTCGGCGCGCGGATACTCGTTGATCTCGATGTAGCCCTTCTCGCACACCACCACGCCCCGCTGGGCTGCTTGGCCCGCAGGCTCAGCGCCATCACCACCAGCTGGTTCCGGTCGTTCTTCAGGATGATGCCCGACTGATCATCCACACCCGTTGGCGCCATCTCCACCGTGGTCAGCACCTGATGCGGAGCCGAATCCAGGAACCAGCGCGCAAAGGCCGTGGCATAGACACCAATGTCCAGCAGCGCTCCTCCGGCCAGATCGCGGCTGAAGAAGCGGCTCTGCGGATCCAGCACCCGCCAGCTGCCGAAGTTCACCTGCACCAGCCGCACCCTGCCCAGCGCCCCCGAATCCACCAGCGCCCGCAGCCGAGCGGTACAGCGGCATGTGATAGATGGTCATCGCCTCGGCCACCACCACACCCTGCGCGCGTGCCAGCAGCACCACCTCGGCCAGCTGCCGGGCATTCAGCGTGATGGCCTTCTCGCACAGCACATGCTTGCCGGCCTGAACGGCCGCCTTCATCCAGGCGTGGTGGGAGTCATGGGGCGAGGCGATGTAGATCACGTCCAGGTCCGGATCCTGCAGCATGGCCTCGGGGCTGGCATGCACGCGGCCGATGCCGTAACGCCCGGCCAGCGTCCGCGCCGTTTCCTCGCGGCGACTGGCAATGGCCTGGATGCCGCCGTTGACGGCCTGCAGCGCCGCCGCCATGCCGGTGGCCGCTGCCCCTGCGCCCAGGATGCCCCAGCGCCACGATCCCTGTTCCATGTCCGATGTCCTCCTGCAGGAAGGCCACGACCGGTCGGCCCGACCGTCGCGGCGAATGATGGTTCCTCGTGATTCTGCCTGAAGCCCCCCACCGGCGAGATAGAATCACCCCCGACCGTGATGGGGCCCGCCCGGCGCCCGATCACCAACCCTGGATCAAACACCCCATGCTGACCTTCCAACAGATCATCCTGCGCCTGCAGGAATACTGGGACAAACAGGGCTGCGCCCTGCTGCAGCCCTACGACATGGAAGTGGGCGCCGGTACCTTCCATACCGCCACCTTCCTGCGGGCCATCGGCCCCGAGCCCTGGCGCGCGGCCTACGTGCAGCCCTCGCGCCGTCCCAAGGATGGCCGCTACGGCGAGAACCCCAACCGCCTGCAGCATTACTACCAGTATCAGGTGGTGCTCAAGCCCGCGCCCCCCGACATCCTGGACCTGTACCTGGGCTCACTGAAGGCCTTGGGACTCGACCCGCAGGCCAACGACATCCGCTTCGTCGAGGACGACTGGGAATCGCCCACGCTGGGCGCCTGGGGTCTGGGCTGGGAAGTCTGGCTCAACGGCATGGAAGTCACGCAGTTCACCTACTTCCAGGAAGTGGGTTCGCTCAAGTGCCTGCCCACCACCGGCGAGATCACCTACGGTCTGGAACGGCTGGCCATGTACCTGCAGAAGGTCGAGAACCTGTTCGACCTGCAATGGGCCCCCGGCATCACCTACCGTGACGTGTTCCACCAGAACGAGGTCGAGCAGTCCACCCTACAACTTCACCCTGGCCGACACGAAGATGCTGTTTGCGCACTTCGACGACTACGAACGCGAGGCGCGCAACCTCATCGAGGCCAAGCTGGCGCTGCCCGCCTACGAGATGGTCATGAAGTGCTCGCACACCTTCAACCTGCTGGATGCGCGCGGCGCCATCTCCGTCACGGAACGGGCCGCCTACATCGGCCGGGTGCGTGCGCTGGCCCGTGGCGTGGCGCAGGCCTACTACGAATCGCGTGAGCGACTGGGTTTCCCGATGATCACCGCCGAAGACCACGCCAAGCTGGGAGCACGTCCATGAACCAGGCCACGAACCACCCCGCCCTGCTGGTCGAGCTGCTGACCGAAGAGCTGCCGCCGCACGCCCTCACCCGGCTGGCCGACAGTTTCGCCCAAGGCATCCGCACACGGCTGGCCACCCGCCAGCTGCTGACCAGCGAAGACACCACTGCCGACATCTACGCCACCCCGCGCCGGCTGGCCGTGCGCCTGCCCGGCGTTCGCGCCCAGGCCGATTCCCGCGAGATCCGGATCAAGGGGCCGTCCGTTGCCGTGGGCCTGGATGCCGAAGGCCAGCCCACCAAGGCCCTGATCAAGTGGGGCCGAGAAACAGGGTGCCGAGGTCTCGGCACTCACCCGCGGCCACGACGGCAAGCAGGACGTCTTCTACTGGAGCAGCACCCAGCCCGGCGCCGTGCTGGCCGATGTCATCGGCGAGATCATCGTCGAGACCCTGGCGCAACTGCCCATTCCCAAGTTCATGACCTACCAGCTGGCCGACGGGCTCACCACCGTCAGCTTCGTGCGTCCGGCCCACCGGCTGGTGGTGCTGCACGGCAATGCCGTGCTGCCCTGCACGGTACTGGGGCTGGCAGCCGACCGCATCACCGACGGCCACCGCTTCCTGTCAGCGGCCCCATCACGCTGGAGAACGCCGACAGCTACGCCCGTCAGCTGCGCGAGCAGGCCATGTGGAGCCCGAATACCAGGCGCGCCGCGTGATGATCGCCAACGAGCTGGCCCACGCCAGCCAACAGAATGGCGGCATCCTGGCCGTCAACGACGAGGAGCAGCAGCAGGTCACGGCCCTGCTGGACGAAGTGGCGGCACTGGTGGAATGGCCGGCCGTCTACACCGGCCAGTTCGACCCGGCCTTCCTGGCCGTGCCGCAGGAATGCCTGATTCTCAGCATGCGCACCAACCAGCGCTATTTCCCGCTGTTCGAGACCAACGGCAAGCTGAAGAACCAGTTCCTGATCGTCTCCAACATGCGCATCGACGATCCGTCCGGCATCATCGACGGCAACGAGCGCGTGGTGCGCCCGCGCCTGGCCGATGCCCAGTTCTTCTTCGACCAGGACCGGCGCGAGACGCTGGCCTCGCGACTGCCGCAGCTGGCCCAGGTGGTCTACCACGCCCGGCTGGGAACCCAGGCCGAGCGCAGCGAGCGCATCCGCCGGCTGGCGGCTGCCCTGGCGCCCGCCACGGGCGCCCCGGTGGCCGATGCCGAACGGGCCGCGCAGCTGGCCAAGACCGACCTGCTCACCGGCATGGTGGGCGAGTTCCCCGAGCTGCAAGGCACCATGGGCCGCTACTATGCGCGGCACGACGGTGAAAGCGAAGCTGTGGCCGATGCCATCGCCGAGCACTACCAGCCACGCTTTGCCGGCGATGCCCTGCCCGCCTCGCCCACCGGCCTGGCCCTGGCCCTGGCCGACAAGCTGGAAACGCTGGCCGGCATCTGGGGCATCGGTCAGCGCCCCACCGGCGACAAGGATCCGTTCGCACTGCGCCGGCATGCGCTGGGCGTCGTGCGCATCCTGATCGAAGGCAAGCTCACCCTGTCGCTGCCGGCCCTGCTGGAACAGGCATTCTCGGTGTTCGACAAGCTGCCGGCACCCACTGTTGCCGACACCGAACCTTCCGACAAGGCCGCTGCAACCGGCAAGAAAGGCCGCAAGGAAGCTGCACCGCAGCCCTTCACGGCCGACGTGCCGGGCCTGTCCGCCTTCGTCGCGGACCGGCTGCGCAGCTACCTGCGTGACCGTGGCTTTGCCGGCACCGACATCGAGGCCGTGCTGGCCACCGGTCTGGATCGGCTGGACCTGCTGGAAGCCCGACTGGCTGCCCTGGCCGCCTTCCGCCGCCTGCCCGCCTTCGAGTCGCTCACCGCGGCCAACAAGCGGATCGGCAACATCCTGCGCAAGTCGGCCGGCGAAGGCGCGGCAGACGACAAGGCATCCGTGGATCCTGCCCTGCTGAAGGAAGCGGCCGAGCGCGAGTCTGAACGACGCTCTGGTCAAGCTGCAGCCCCAGGTGCGGGGCCACCTGCAGCAGCAGGACTTCACCGCCGCCCTGCAGGCGCTGGCGGCGCTGCAGGCACCCGTGGATGCCTTCTTCGAGCAGGTGATGGTGAACGCCGAGGATCCTGCGCTGCGCCGCAACCGCCTGGCACTGCTGGGTGGTCTGCATGCGCTGATGAACCAGGTCGCCGACCTGTCGCAACTGTAAGAAGGACCTGATCATGCTTGCCGCCATCCGCTCGGTGCTGTTCATCCTGATCATGGCCATCACCGTCACGATCTATGCCACCGCCACCGTGCTGTGCTTCTTCCTGCCGGTGAAGGTGCGCTATGCCATCGCTTCCAGCTGGCCGCGCCTGATGCTTCAGGTGGGCCGCTGGCTGTGCGGCATGCGCTGGCGGGTCATCGGCACCGAGAACCTGCCCGACGGGCCGGCCATCGTGCTGGGCAAGCATCAGTCCACCTGGGAAACCTTCTTCCTGCTCTGCCACATGCCACGTCCGGCGGCTTTCGTCTTCAAGCGAGAGCTGCTGTTCATCCCGTTCTTCGGCTGGGCCATCGGCATGCTGGACATGATGCACATCGACCGCCGTCATGGCCGGCGCGCCTTTGAATACATCGTCAGGAGCGCCGGCAAGCAGCTGCACAAATACGGTCGCTGGATCGTCATGTTCCCGGAAGGCACGCGCTCGAAGCCCGGTCAGCAGCAGCCCTACAAGTCGGGCGGCGCCCGGCTGGCGCTGAAGAACGACACGCCCATCGTGCCGGTGGCCGTCAGCTCCGGTCGCTGCTGGCCCAAGAAGCCCTTCATCAAGCAGCCAGGCCTGATCACCGTCTCGTGGGGGCCTGTCATTTCGGTGACGGGCAAGACGTCCGAGCAGCTCAACCAGGAAGTCGAGCTGTGGATCGAGACCGAGATGCGCCGCATCGACCCGGACAGCTATCCGCCGGGTGACGTGCCGCCCATTGCCCGGGAACTCGCCGAGGGCCACCCGGAAGAAGAGTCCGCTGCGCATGATGTGCAGGAAGAGGCATCTACCCAGCCGGCAGCCGACACCGACAACACGGCCGTAGCCGGGCAGCCCCGCGCTGAAGGCAGCCCATCGGCTTGAGAAGACCTCGCCACACCCCCACCTGTATGGGGCGCTCCATCAGTGAGCGCCCTTTTTCCATCTGAGGAACGATTCGTCCGTGGGCCTTTTCTCCCTGGGAAAATCCCCCTTTCCCAACCCCTTCCCGCGCAAGCCATCTGCCCAACCACGGCATGAGGACGCCCCCGTCACGCCTTGTTCGCTGGTGCTTTCGGTCCATGGCCAGACGCAGCAGCTCACGTATCGCGTGCGCCGCTCGGCGCGTGCGCGACGTGTGGGTCTGCGGATCGACGCCGAAGGGCTGGAAGTGGTGCTGCCGCAGCGTGCACGACTGGACCAGACGGCCATCGAGCACACCATCCGTGAACACGAGGCATGGATCGTGCAGAAGCTGGCGCTCTGGCAGCAGCGGGCCGTGGCCCGCGAAGCAAGACGCCCCTGCTACACCGACGGCGGCGTGATCCCGCTGCTGGGTGAACCCATCACGCTGCGCACCCTGCCGCACAGCGGGCACCGGCGCAGCCAGGTACGACAGATGGGGGCCGAGCTGTGGATCAGTGGCCCGGCAGCCCACGACGACGCGCTGCTGAAAGCGGCCGTGCACGCCTGGCTGAAGAAATTTGCGGCCGAGCTTTTCCACGAACGGATGCAGCCCTTCGTGCAGAAGCTGGGCCGCGGCCCCAGCCGCGTGAGTCTGAATGCCGCCCGCACCCGCTGGGGCAGCTGCAGCCGCGACGGCAGCATCCGTCTCAACTGGCGGCTGGTGCAGTATGCCCCCGAGCTGATCGACTACGTGATTGCCCACGAGTTGGCCCACCTGACGGAACTGAACCACAGCCCCCGCTTCTGGGCACAACTGGAAGCACTAATGCCCGACTACCGCCAGTGGCAACGCCAGCTGGCCGACACGCCGGATGCGCTGGTGGAGTGAATCATCCGGCCGCAGGCGCCGGCATGCCTCCTGCGCCCAGCAGCTGCACCACCATCACCAGACCAACGATCAGGCCCATGATCGTCACGATGGCCAGAATGCCGCTGAGGATGATGCCACCGATGCCGTAGCCAAGACTGACTTTGGGGATGGCACCGGACATGGCATTGGCGCCCACCCAGATGGCATAGAACCATACCAGGGTGACAAGCGCCTCGGGCACACCCAGCCCACTCAGCAGGAAGCCCAGCAGATCCACGACCAGCCAGGATGCAGCCATCAGGTTGAACAGATCTCCCTGCCCATCCCAGCGCCCGCCACGCTTCAACCACCAGCGGCAGAAGCCATATATGACCCAGAAGGCCAGCCACATCGTCACCACGCCAATGCCGATCCGCCCCCACAGGGGCAGCGCGACCGGATGAGGGGTATCGGGGGCATTCCCCGCCATGTTCGGGTCCAGCCCGCTGCAGATGCCCAGCAGGGTAATGGCCACGACCGATTGCCAGCGCGCGAACCGGAATCGCTCGAACGGCTGTTCATGCAACAGGAACGCGAAGATGCTGGTCTGAATCACCCCCATGAAGGTCTCCTCCTTTCATCTGGAATGCGGCACGTCAAGGCTTCTCCGAACAGGTCCCGCAAGCAGACGCGCCACAGAACGGGATGCGGGACACCTTCAAATATATCGAACCACTTCATGCCTCCGTTCCTTCACCCACCCATGCTCGTCAGTTCTGCCTGCATCGGGATGATTCAGCGTGCCGAAGAAGGCATCGCCCTCCGGAATGAAGCACCAGCTTGATGAATGCCAGGACGATCGCCAGACCGAAAAGCAGGGCGTAGATCAGGGCAAGGCCGTTGACGATGCCGGCGATGCTGTAACCCAGGGAAGCTTTCGGAACAGCGCCAGACATGGCGTTCGCGTTGACCCAGATGGCATAAATCAGGATCGGGACAAGCAGGGTGCCGGCCACACCCAGCGCGTATAACCCGTAGAGGAGCGCGAAGGGGAGAAGCCATGAGGCAGCCATCAGGTTGAAAAGATCATCCTTGCCATCCCAGCGCTCACCGCGCATCAACCACCAGCGGCAGGCGCGATGGATGATGGGAAATGCCACCCACGTCGACAGCACGCCAAAGATCACCTTTCCCCACAGAGTGGGCAGCGCAAGGTCGGACGCTTTCAGGGCGTGAACACGCATGTGCATGGCCAGCCCTTGCAGGACGCCCAGCAACGTGATGACGAAGCGCGATTGCCAGCGTGAGAACCGAAAACGCTCGAATGGCTGCTCACGCAACAGGAATGCAGAGACGCCCGCCCGAATCACGTCCATCAGAATCCCCCCCTCACCCGAAATGGCCCATGAGGGGATTGTCCGATGACGTGCTGGCACGGGTACGCTGTAATCAACCTACCCGAGGGGTCTTGCCACCAGCGCATCAGCCAGCGCATACCAGGCCGTGGCGGGAATCTGCTCGGGGCGCTGGCTCAGGTCCGTCAGCGGCACCAGCCGTGCATCGTCGGCCGCCGCCTTTTCCAGATCGAAGGACGGATGCTGCTGGGCCAGCCAGCTGCCCAGTGTCCGACGCAGCATCTTGCGGCGCTGCGCATAGGCTGCGGCCAGCGCGGCCTCCAGCTGGGCAATGGCGGTCGTGTGTGGCCTGGGCAGCGGCACCATGCGCACCACGCTGGAATCCACCTTCGGTGGCGGGTCGAAGGCTTCCGGCGGCACGTCGAAGAGCTTTACCACCTGGTAATGGTTCTGCAGGAAGACGGTGAGTCGCCCCATGTCGCTGCCGGGACCGGCCACAATGCGGTCGACCACCTCTTTCTGCAGCATGAAGTGCTGGTCCCGCACACGGTCTGCCACGGCGATGAGATGCAGCAGCAGCGGGCTGGAGATGTTGTAGGGCAGATTGCCGACGATGCGCAGATTCTGGCCAAAACCGCTGAAATCGACCTGCAGCACGTCCTGCTGCACCAGGGTCAGCGCATCACCGTACTGGGCAGCCAGCCGAGGCCCAAGATCGCGGTCGATCTCGATGACGGTGATATGGCCCGTCTGGGCCACGAGCGGCGCCGTCAGCACGCCGGTGCCGGGACCGATCTCGACAAGTTTGTCGCCGGGCCGTGGAGCAATGGCCTGCACGATGGCATCAATGCAGGCGCGGTCTGCGAGGAAGTGCTGGCCGAAGCGCTTGCGGGGATGACGCCGGCCGGGCGCTTCTCGCGTCCGGCGTCAGGTCGGTGGTTCGCCATCGGGTCAGGACTCGTCAGTGCGTGGTGGCCGCATCGGATTTCTGGCGGTATTCCACGTAGGTGCGGTCACGCAACTCGCGCAGCCACTGCTGGTAGGCCTCGCCGCCCTTGGCCTCGCGCAGCTTGGCACGGGCCGCATTGCGCAGCCGCTCGGGCGATTCGGTATCGGTTCGCCGACCCAGCACCTGCACCAGGTGCGCACCGAACTGGGTCTGCACCGGTTCGCTGATCTCGCCATCATGCAGGGACTTCATGGCCTGCTCGAATTCGGGCACGGTGTCGCCCGGATAGAGCCAGCCCAGATCGCCCCCCTGGCGGCAGAACCGTCGGAAGAGAATTCCTTGGCCAGTTTGGCAAAGTCGGCCTTGCCGACCTCGATATCACGGCGGAACAGGGCGACAGGCGACGCTCGGCCTCGGCGGCAGTCTCAGGGGCTGTTGGCCGGCAGCAGGGATGTGGCGGGCATGAGTGAGGTTCCACGGTCGTGGCCCCGCCGTCACGCCTGTCCTGCAGCTTCAGGATGTAGCCCGCCGGGCTGCGCACCGGTTCACTGATCTCGCCAGGCTTGAGCTTGCGCACGGTGTCGGCGAACAGACCCGGCAGGTCATTGGCCTTGCGCCAGCCCATGTTCCCGCCCGTGGCGGCATCGCTGGCTTCAGAATTTTCCTGTGCCAGTGTGCCGAAGTCGGCCTGCGTGCCTTGGCCACCAGCTCGTCGGCCCGGGCCTTCTGGCGGGCGACTTCGCTTCTGGTCGGCACCTTCGGGCAGTTTTCAGCAGGATCTGGCGGATGTCGTATTCCGGCTGGCTGACCTTGCCGCTCTTGGCCAGCTCGGCGTCGATCTCACCCTCGGAGATGCTGACGTTGCTGGCGGTCTCGCGTTCGCGCAGGCGCGCCGAGACGATCTCGGCCACCAGCTGACGGCGGAAGGTGTCCAGCGAGACGCCCTCATCCTTCGAGACGTTCGGTGAGCTGCTGCGTGGACAGGGCCGTTGTTCTGGGCCACGTCGGCCACGGCACGGTCGACCTCGGCATCGCTGGGCTTGAGGCCATAGTCGGCGGCGTACTGCTCCTGCGCCAGCTGCAGGATCATCTGCTCCAGCACCTGCTTGCGCAGCTCGTCGGCGGCGGCACCCGGCGCCCGGGGCCTGGGCCGCACGCCCCTCGATCAGATGGATCTGGGCCTGCAGCTCGCTTTTCAGTAATGACGCCCTGGTTGACGACGGCCACGATGCGATCAAGCGACTCGATACCCGGCTTGTCGGCATCCAGTGGCGACGTGCCTCCGCTGCGGGGCAGCTCGGGACCATCCTGGCCGAAGGGAGAGGGCGAGGAATACGGGGAGCGCTCCTCGGTGCCGGGCAGGCGCAGGCCTTGCTGCGCCTGAGCGACCAGCGGCAGGCAGGCCATGGCACAGGCCAGCAACAGGCCGATGGGGCTTCTGGCGGAAATGACGGTCGGGACCGGTTGCCCGGCAGCGTCTTTTGCATGGTGATCGTTTACTCGTAGCCGTAGTAGCGTACCGCCGGCGCCAGGTTGTTGTCGGGCAGGCTGTAGCCAGGAATGTTGCGCGTCAATATACCAAAGGGATCCTGGCCGAAGTGACCAAGCCCGCGCAGGTCGAACTGGACATAGCCGACGGTGGACGTCTGGCGCGTGGTGGTGACGAAGCGGTGTGCCACGACCCGCACGGCCCAGCAGTCGCGGGCATATTCCACGCCCAGCAGCCCCTCCACCAGGCCCGGCTTGACGTCGACCAGCTGTCCGGTGGTGAGGTCCTTCTTCAGGAAGGAATAGTTGATGCGCCCCAGCGCCGTCCAGTTGGCGGCAATGGGCCAGGCCAGCGAGGTGTCCCACTGGGCGTATTCCTTGGACTGGTAGCGCACGCCGGCGTTGAAGAGCTTGCGCCCGCCCGGACGGTAGCGGTAGCTGAGGTTCAGACGCGGCACGCGCTTGTCGCGGATGGCGTACTGCACACCGGCGTTGAGGCTGTGGCCACCACGGAAGTCGCCGGATGCGGCGAACAGCAGGTCGGAGCGGCGGTCGACGCACCGGCTGCCCGGGAATGGTGACATCCTGACTGGAGAAGTAGAGGCGTTCGGCCACGGCCAGGCGCAGGCGCTCGACACCGGTAGCCTGCTCGATCTGGCGGGAGACCAGCGCAGCCGTGAGGTGATCGGCATCAGCGATGCGATCGTGGCCGGTGAAGGAATTCTCGCTGAAGAGCTGCGCAAAGCTCAGGTCGGTGGCCACGCTGTCAAAGACGGGGATGTCGCCCTGGTTGCGATAGGGTGTGCGCACATAGAAGAGCCGGGGCTCCAGTGTCTGCACCGAATCCTCGCCCAGCCAGCGGCTGTCACGCTCCAGCACCAGGCCGGAATCGATGGAGAAGGTGGGCAGCACGCGGGACATCGAACGGCCGCTTTCGGAATAGCGGTTGAGCGAATAGTGCGTGGCGTGCAGACCCACCTTGGGCGTGAGGAACCAGCCGCCACTCTGCATGGGGTAGCTGACCTGCGGGTTCAGCACCAGTCGCGTACCTTCCACGGCATTGGGGCGGGGGTTGGCAAACTGGGTCAGGTCCACCAGCGTGGTGACATCGAAGCCATGCAGGTCCACCTTGTTGTTGGTGAACTGCAGCTGCGGCACTTTCTCGTAGGGCGGCGACGTGCGCGCTTCCAGAATGTTCTGGTAGCGGATGCCGCGCACCATCATGTTCCAGTCACCCACGCTGCGGGTGAAGTACAGCTCGCGCGGCAGCGAACGCTCGGAGGCGTCGATCAGCGTGTTGGAGTAGTCAACGAAATAGTTGTCGTCCGAGACACCCTGCAGGTTCCAGGCACCGTTCCAGCCCAGCACGTTGGTGAAGAGGCCGTTGGAATCGTAGGAATGACGGGAATGGTTGGTGTCGCTGTCGTGCGGAATGTAGTCGAGCTTGATGTTGCCCTGGGCCGGCCGCGTCAGGAAGCGGAATTCGTTGCCCAGCCGCAGGCCGCGCCGGGTGGTGAGCTGCGGCGTGACGGTGAGGTCGTAGTTGGGCGCCAGGTTGAAGTAATACGGCGCGGTGATGCCCAGACCCGAGCGCGAGTTGACGGACACGGTGGGAAACAGGAAGCCGCTCTGGCGGGCATCGTTGAGCGGGAACATCACCACCGGCATGCGCAGCACGGTGTGATCACGCACCTTGAAGCGCGCATCGCGCCCGTAGCCCTGCGAGCTTTCCAGGTCCAGATCCAGGCGTTTGGCCTCCAGCCGCCACGCCTCGTCGTCGGGCTTGCAGCTGGTGAAGCTGCCGTTGACGAGCTGCATGAAGCGGTTGCTGACGAAATCGATGCGATCAGCCTGCCCCGCACGCCCACGGTCGTCAGGTCGTAGGTGGGGGACTGGAACGATCCCGCCCCGTGTCGAGCTGCAGCTGCAGGCGCGGCCCCACCACGCGGGTTCCCGCCTGCTCGATGGAGACATCGCCGGCAGCGTCGATGCGCTGCTGCTGGCGCCAGTACTCGATGCGGCTGGCCTTGAGCGACGTGCCGATCTTGCGCAGTTCGGCATCACCCTCGAAGACGAGTGACCGGCCCCTGCGGCGTGGGCTCGGTGGTCATGCGGTCGGCACTGCCGAAGACCGGCAGCTCGCGGTTTTCCTGCGAGGTGAGCGGCAGGTTGAGCGATGGCGCCAGCTGCAGGGGCACGGGCTCATCGGGCGGTACGGTGCCATGGGAGCCGGCCGCCCCCTTGCGACTGCCAGCCGCGTGAGAAATGGCTGGCCATGCGCCAGACAGTGCCGCCGACAGGGCAAGGGCCAGTGCGGTCAAACGAAAAGTGCGGTCTGGAAGCGACACGGACAGGGGCGGCTCCGATAAGCGGCTGCCGGAATGGGCTGCCGGGTGGGCGGGATATGGGGCGAGATTGTCTATTATAGGGAGAGCCCATGCGCTTCGTGCCGTCCGCTGCGGCCTGCTGTCGCTTCCTTCATCACCCCTGCCATTCAGGGATTTTCCGGTTTTCCACGATGTCTGCCGAACACGCCTCCCCGCCCCCGCCCGCCGCCCCTGCTGCCGCCCGGGACGACGCCCGGCTGGAAGAACTGAAGAACATGGCTTGCCGGCCTGCCGGAAAAGCCATGCCCTGGATGTCGCCACGCTGGCCCCGGCATCGGTGACGCAAGCTTTCGTCGCTATTTCCGGCTGAAGGCCACCTGCCCCAGGCGGTCGGCACGGGCACCGCCATCGTGATGGACGCGCCGCCCCGCAGGAAGACTGCCGGCCCTTCGTGCACGCGGCCGAGATCATGGGGGCCGCGGGCCTCGACGGTCCCCGGGTGCACGCCGCTGATCTGGAGCAGGGCTTCCTGCCGCTGGACGACCTGGGCAACCGCACCTACCTGGCCGAGCTGGACGAAGACCGCCCTCGGCCTGTATGCCGCGGCCAGCGAGGCGCTGGTGAAACTGCAACGCGCCAGCCAGCCCGGCGTGTTTCCCGAGTACGACCGTGAACTGCTGCTGCGCGAGCTGATGCTGTGCGGACTGGTACATTACCCGACACAAGGGCGTGACGCTGTCCGAGAAGGAAACCCTGGTGCTGCAGCAGGGATTCGAGAAGATCCTGGCCAACGTGCTGGCCCAGCCGCGTGGCTACGTGCATCGCGACTATCACAGCCGCAACCTGATGATCCTGGAGGCGCCCCGGCTGCCGGGCGTGCTGGATTTCCAGGACGCCGTGCATGGCCCGCTCACCCTATGACCTGGTTTCGCTGCTGCGCGATGCCCTACATCCAGTGGGACGAGGAGCAGGTGCTGGACTGGACCATCCGCCACTGGGAGCGCGCCCGTGCCGCCGGGCTGCCGGTACCGGCCGATTTCAGCGACTTCTACCGGGACTTCGAGTGGATGGGCATCCAGCGCCACCTGAAGGTGCTGGGCATCTTCGCCCGCCTCTGGCACCGTGACGGCAAGGACGGCTACCTGAAGGACATGCCGCTGGTGGCACACTATGTGCACGCTGCCCTCAAGCGCTATGACGAGCTGGCCCCGCTGTGCCGGCTGTTCGAACGCATCGAGGGCATCGACGCCCTAACACCGCTACACGTTCTGAGCGCGCGCTGCCCAGGCCATTCCGCCTTTTTCCGAGCCACCTTCCCACGCCCACCTTTCGAGTCATCCCATGAAAGCCATGCTGCTGGCCGCCGGACGCGGCGAACGGATGCGACCGCTGACCGACCGCACCCCAAACCCCTGCTGGTGGCCGGTGGCAAGCCCCTGATCGTCTGGCACCTGGAAAAGCTGGCGGCGGCCGGCATCACCGAGGTCGTCATCAACCATGCCTGGCTGGGTGAGCAGATTCCAGCTGCCCTGGGCGATGGCAGCGCCTACGGCGTGCACATCACCTACTCGGCCGAGGGTGAGGCGCTGGAAACGGCCGGCGGCATTGCACGCGCCCTGCCGCTGCTCACCCAGGGAGAACCTGACAACGCGCCGTTCGCGGTCATCAGCAGCGACGCCTGGAGCGATCTGGACTACACACGGCTGACCGAGGTGGCGCAACGTCTGGCCGCCGGCGAAGGCGACTGCTGGTGCCTGATGGTGGACAACCCCGGACACCACCGGGGCGGGGACTTCGCGCTGGACAGCGGCCACCTGAAACTGGCCGGCAAGGCGGACAAGGCGAGCGCGGGGAGCGACAGGGCAGACCACCACAAGCCCGAAAGCTGACGCCCTCACCTACGCCGGCATCGGCGTCTTCACGCCCACCATGTTCCGGGACATTGCCGACGGCACGCGTGCCCCACTGCGCCCCCTGGCTGGAGAAGGCCATCACGGCGGGCAGGGGCCCTGGGCGATCATCATCAGGGGCGGTGGTTCGACATCGGCACGCCGGCCCGTCTGGAAGAACTGGACCGGCTGCTGACGCCCCCACCACGACGGCCTGACGGTGCGCATCGACGGCACCGGCCCCGTGGCACTGGCCACGGCGCTTTGGCTGGTGCGGGCTGGCATCCCTCCGGCCTGCATCGCGCTGCCGCTGGATCGACCCGCGACCAGCATCCTGCCGGAAAAGACGCCCCACGACGGGCCATCGCGCTGTCCGAGGGATCGCGACAGATCCTGGCCCGTCTGATCACGCTGCCGGCCGCCGGGCGCATCGACACGGTGGAGATCGTGCGAGGCCGGCACGGACGGTCACACCCGCATCAATCGCGAAGACTTTCCGCTGCCGGCGCTGGGCTGGGTCGTGGTGTGGGAGGACCTCATTGCACAGCTGCACCAGGCGGCCGAGAAGCTGCCCTTCGCCCGGCCGGACGACCCGGCCTTCGCCGAGCCTGCACTGGTGATCCATGCCGGCGGCATGCCCCCGGCGCAGTCGGGACGACACCGATTTCGATACCCATGACGGTGGCCAGGCCGGCTTGCTGTTCGAGGTGGCCGTGACCGGCACGGCCGACACGGCTTTCGAGTGCTTCCGCCCCGGCGGCCCGCTGGCCCTGCTGCCCGCCCCAGCCCTGCCCGATGGCCCGCGCTACACCGTGGTCTGGGCGATGCCGCCGAAGCCAGTCGTCGGCGTGCCGAACTGCCGGCCGACGCCCTGGGCCGTGAACTGCGTGAAGCCCTGCGTGCCGCCCTGGGTCCCCGCCACTGGGGTCGCCATGCCGGACACTTCGGGCCGCTGCGGGTGTGCACACCGGCTGTGGCCGTGCCGCTGCCCCGCGTCCGCCGCCGGCAGACAACGACTTCCGGCCAGGTGTGGATCGGCAACGCGGCACAGATGCTGCATCCGGTTTGCCGGCCAGGGCTCAACCTGGGACTGCGCGATGCCTTCGTCCTGGCCCGGGAACTGGGCGATGCCGCCTTCGATCCCCGCCTGCCGGGCCTCACGCCCGCGTGGCACGAGCGCTGGAGGCCCACGCCCGCGCCCGCCTCACCGATCGCTGGCTCACCATCCACGGCACCGATCTGCTCTCGACCGCCTTCGGCTGGCCAGCGGCCAGGACGCTGCCGCCGATGCTGCTGAACGCCATGCATGTCGCCCGGCCCCTGCGCCTGCCGCTGGCGCGCGCGCTGGTGTTCGGCCACCGTTGACACCCTTCCGGGGACCTGGCCCGCCTCCGACAGGACGACACGGGGCCACCCGGGAGGCAGAGTCCCTGCTCCCTGGCCTCATGTTTCCGGGATGGAACGGACATGGCCGACCCTCCGCTCTGCGCGCTAGAATGACGATCCGGCCGCCGGGAATTCCAGAGCGTGTCGTCGTGTCGACCGGGACAAGCCCGTGGCTTGCGGTATCATCGCGCCCCGCTCCGCCGCCACCGGCGCAATGGTGGATCGCTCCACCATCTGCCCGCTCCCGCGTCATTCCTTCGCACTGCCGCCCGCAATGCCCGCCTCCGTCGCCCCACCCGCCCCAGCCAGCCCGCGCTGCTGAGAATCGGTCCGTATGCGCTGCCGCATCGGGCCCTGGTAACCCCATGGCCGGCGTCACCGATCGCCCCTACCGGCAGCTGTGCCAGCGCCTGGGCGCAGGCTATGCCGTCTCCGAAATGGCGGCCTCCAACCCGCGGCTCTGGAACAGCGTCAAGACCTCGCGCCGCATCGACCATGCCGGCGAGATCGAGCCCAAGGCGGTGCAGATCGCCGGTGCCGACCCCACCATGATGGCCGAGGCCGCCCGCTTCAACGTCGAGCGCGGCGCGCAGATCATCGACATCAACATGGGCTGTCCGGTCAAGAAGGTCTGCAACGTCTATGCCGGCTCCGCCCCTGATGGGCAACGAACCGCTGGCCATCGAGATCATCGAGCGTGTGGTCAAGGCCGTGCCGGTACCGGTCACCGTCAAGATGCGCACCGGCATCGACCCCGACCACCGCAATGCCGTGGCGCTGGCACGTGCCGCCGGGCGGCCGGTGCCGTGATGATCACCGTGTGCAGCCGCAGCCGCGCCGCTACCACGGCCCGGTCGACTCACCACCATTGCCGAGGTGAAGGCCGCCGTGGGCATTCGGTCGTGGCCAACGCGTGACTCGATTCCCCGGAAGGCCGGGACGTCCTGGCGCGAGACGAGGCGCCGACACCAGTGATGATCGGCCGTGCTGCCAAGCGCCCCTGGATCTTCCGTGAGGTGGACCACTATCTGCCCCATGCACCGCTTGCCCGCTCCCACCTGGCGCGAGGTGCGCGACGTGCTCGCTGAGCACCTCGACGACCACTCACCGCTTCTACGGCGAATTCACCGGCGTGCGCACTGCCCGCAAGCACATCGGCTGGTACCTGCAGGCACTGCGGCGACCGGCAACCGGACGAAGCCACCGAGGCGCTGCGACGCGCCATCACACGACTGTGAGCAGGCCGACGGACAGGTCCGCCTGCTGGAACGCTACTTCGCCGATCGGGCGTCCCTGCTGGACACCGGCATCGATCAGGGAGGAATCCAACCATCATGACCAAGCCTCCGATGACTCTTCAGGAAGCCGTGACCAGCAATCTGGAAAAGTACTTCGAGGACCTGGACAACACCCAGCCTGGCCTGATCTACGACATGGTGCTGTCGGCCGTGGAAAAGCCGATGCTGGAAGTGGTGATGCGCCACGCCGGCGGCAATCAGCTGCGCGCGTCGGCCATGCTCGGCATCAACCGCAATACGCTTCGCAAGAAACTCACGACCTACGGTCTGCTCAATAATCAAGGAGGAAACTGACATGTCGATCACGGTTCATGCCAGCGGGGTGAACAAACCCGCGGATCTGCCCCCGGCGCCGGTCACCCGGGCCCTGATCAGCGTTTTCGACAAGACGGGCGTTCTGGAGTTCGCACGCGGGCTGCACGCCCTGGGCGTGGAGATCCTGTCCACGGGCGGAACGGCGGATGCTGGCGAAAGCCGGCGTGCCCGTCATCGAGGTTTCCGACTACACCGGCTTTCCGGAGATGCTGGATGGCCGGGTGAAGACCCTGCACCCGAAGGTGCACGGCGGCCTGCTGGCCCGGCGTGACCTGCCCGCACACATGGCGGCCCTTGAGCAGCACGGCATCGGCCGCATCGACCTGCTGGCCGTCAACCTGTATCCGTTCCAGCAGACGGTGGCCCGCCCGGGCGTGACGCTTGATGAAGCCATCGAGAACATCGACATCGGGGGCCCGGCCATGCTGCGCGCAGCCGCCAAGAACCACGCCGGCGTCACCGTCATCGTCGATCCGGCCGACTATCAGCCGGTGCTGCAGCAGCTGCAGACGCGAAGGCCGTCTCCGGGCCCACCCGCTTCAACCTGGCGGTGAGGCCTGCACCGCCATACCGCGCAGTACGACGGCGCCGTGGCCAACCACCTGTCGGCCATTGCCGAAGACGGCAGCAAGGCACCGCTGCCCGCCACGCTCACGCTGCAGTTCGAGCGCGTGCAGCCCATGCGCTATGGCGAGAACCCGCACCAGTTTGCCGCCTTCTACCGCGAGGCACAGCCCGCACCGGGCACGCTGGCCACCTACCACCAGCTGCAGGGCAAGGAGCTGTCCTACAACAACATCGCTGATGCCGATGCCGCCTGGGAATGCGTGAAGGCCTTCGAGCAGCCGGCCTGCGTTATCATCAAGCACGCCAACCCCTGTGGCGTGGCTATCGGTGACGGCCCGCTGCAGGCCTACCGGCGTGCCTTCGCGACCGACCCCACCTCGGCCTTCGGCGGCATCATCGCCTTCAACCGCCCGGTCGACGGCGACACCGCCCAGGCCGTGTCCAAGCAGTTCGTCGAAGTGCTGCTGGCTCCCGGCTTCGGCGAGGATGCCTGGCGTCATGAAGGACAAGCCCAACGTGCGCCTGCTGGAAGTCCCCATGGCCCAGGGCGGCAAACCGGCTGGACCTGAAGCGCGTGGGCGGCGGCCTGCTGGTGCAAGTCCCCGACGAGCATCGCCTGACGGCCAGCGCCCTGAAGGTCGTCTCGAAGCGTCAGCCCACGCCGCAGCAGCTGGCCCAGACCTGCTGTTTGCCTGGCAGGTGGCGCACTACGTCAAGTCAATGCCATCGTCTACTGCGGCAATGGCCAGACGCTGGGCATTGGCGCCGGGCAGATGAGCCGGGTAGATTCGGCCCGCATTGCATCCATCAAGGCTGCCAATGCCGGCCTGGACCTGCAGGGCTCGGTTGTGGCGTCGGACGCCTTCTTCCCGTTCCGTGACGGTCTGGACGTGGTGGTTGATGCGGCGCTACTGCCGTCATCCAGCCCGGTGGCTCGATGCGCGACCAGGAAGTGATCGACGCGGCCAACGAACGCGACGTGTGCATGGTGTTCACGGGCGTGCGCCACTTCCGCCACTGATGCACCACACCGCTGTCGTCGCTGCCTGTCCGACCCTGCCGGATGCACGATCAGGCCTGCCCTGCGCCCCCGCCGGTCAGGCATCGTCGTTCTCCAACGCATCTGCCGCCATGCGCATCCTTGGCATAGACCCCGGCTGCGCACCACCGGCTTCGGGCTCATCGACACCCGGGGTGACGCCATGCGCTACGTCGCCAGCGGCGTCATCCGCTCCGGTGAGGGTCAGTTGCCCGAGCGACTCGGGCGGCTGCACCAGGGCATCATCGAGCTGGTGAAGGAATACCGCCCACCGTGGCCGTCTGCGAGATCGTCTTCGTCAACGTCAATCCCAAAGTCCACGCTGCTGCTGGGCCAGGCGCGCGGCGCCGCCATCGGCGCGATGGTCAGCACCGGGCTGCCCGTCCACGAATACACGGCCCTGCAGATCAAGCAGGCCGTGGTGGGCTATGGCCGTGCCACCAAGGAGCAGGTGCAGGAGATGGTCAAGCGGATCCTGACGCTGCCTGGCCTGCCCAGCACCGATGCGGCCGATGCGCTGGCCTGTGCCATCTGCCACAACCACGGTGGCCCCGTCATCGGCAGCCTGGGCCGACGGCTGCGTGCCGGACGGGTGCTCGGCTGAACGGATCAGCACCACGGACTGGCAGACTGCCCGCCCCTGCCTTGATGTCCCTGATGTGCCGCATCGGCGCACCTTCCGCCCACAGGCTGCCCATGACCATCCGTCGGGAAACGCCTCCCATGGCCACGGATGGCGAACCAATCCCGCCACAGGCAGCGGGCCTGCGCTTTCCGTTGTCCTGATACTGTGTAAAAATCCCAGTACCTTCACGCGTCCTGCCCCTCGTCCATGATCGGTCGCATCCACGGCACCCTGGTCCCTGCCAATCCCCTGAAATCCTTGTCGATGCCACGGGGTTGGTTATGAAATTTCCGTGCCGATGAGCACGCTCTATGAACTGCCCCCACCCGGCCAGCCCGTCACGCTCTGGACGCACCTGGTGGTGCGCGAAGACGCCCAGTTGCTCTACGGCTTTCTGACCGAAGGCGAGCGCACGGCCTTCCGGGCGATGATCCGCGTCTCGGGCATCGGTCCGCGCATGGCCCTGGCCGTGCTGTCGGGCTCAGCGTGGATGATCTGTCGCGTGCCGTGGCCGAGCAGGAAACCGGTCGCCTCACCCGGGTGCCCGGCGTGGGCAAGAAGACGGCCGAACGCCTGCTGCTGGAACTGAAGGGCAAGCTGGCCCTGGCCTCCAGCGGCATCCAGATCAATGACCCGGCGCTCTTTTCCAGTGGCGACGACATCCTGCGTGCCCTGCTGGCGCTGGGCTATTCCGAGAAGGAATCCAATGCCGCCATTGCCAAGCTGCCCGAGTGCATCAACGTCAACGACGGCATCCGCCAGGCCCTGAAGCTGCTGGTGCGCGCCGGCTGAGGAAAACGCCATGCCCATCGAACACGACCGCCTGATCGACGCCGCCCCGGTCTCGGTGCGGGAAGAGCAGCTGGAAAAAGGCGCTGCGCTCGCGCCGGCTGGCCGACTACGTGGGCCAGCGCAAGATCCGCCAGCAGCTCGACATCTTCATCGAGGCCAGCCGCCGGCGCCAGGAGGCACTGGACCACGTACTGCTGTTCGGCCCTCCGGGGCTGGGCAAGACCACGCTGGCGCACATCATCGCCGCCGAGATGGGTGTGAACCTGAAGCAGACGTCCGGCCCGGTACTGGAACGCCCCGGCGACCTGGCGGCCCTGCTTACCGGGCTCGACTCGCAACGACGTGCTCTTCATCGACGAGATCCACCGTCTCGCCCGTGGTGGAAGAGATTCTCTACCCGGCGCTGGAAGACTTTCCAGATCGACATCATGATCGGCGAAGGGCCGGCCGCCCGCTCCATCAAGCTCGACATCGCGCCCTTCACCCTGGTGGGCGCAACCACCCGGGCGGGCATGCTCACCAACCCGCTGCGTGATCGCTTCGGCATCGTCTCGCGGCTGGAGTTCTACGAGACCGACGAGCTGCAGAGCATCGTGCTGCGCTCGGCCCGGCTGCTGGGCGCCGACATCGCCGAAGACAGCGCCAACGGGATCGCCCTGTCGCTCGCGCGGCACACCGCGCATCGCCAACCGCCTGCTGCGTCGGGTGCGGGACTACGCCGAGATCCGCGCCGACGGCCGCATTACCGGCCGCGTGGCCGACGACGCCCTGAGCATGCTCGACGTGGACCCGATCGGGCTGGACATCATGGACCGCAAGCTCCTCGAAGCCATCATCGAGCGCTTCGGCGGTGGTCCGGTGGGGCTGGACAACATCGCGGCCGCCATCGGCGAGGTCCGCGACACCATCGAGGACGTGATCGAACCCTACCTGATCCAGCAGGGCCTGCTGCAGCGCACCCCGCGTGGCCGGATGGTCACCGCCACCACCTGGGAGCACTTCGGCCTGCCGGTGCCCACCACCCAGCGCGGAGCATCGGAGACCGAGGACTGACACATCCTGCCGCCGTCCCATGGGGCCCGGGCTACAGTGAGGCCACCGGCTGCGAGCTGTCCGACAGCCCGGAACGGCCTGCTTTCCGGCCATCCGCGGGATGGGTGGCACCGAAACCACAGAAGCGCTCTGGCAAGACCGGCACGCCTCTGGCCTGCCAGTTAGAATCGTGTCGTGATACAGCTCCATACGATTGATGTCCGTGTCTACTACGAGGACACGGACGCGGGTGGCATCGTCTACTACGCAAACTACCTGCAAAGTTCTTCGAGCGCTCGCGCAGCGACTGGCTGCGCGCGCTTGGCGTCGACCACCAGCGCCTGGCCACCTTGGGCACCGCGTTGGTCGTGCGCAACTGCAGCATCGAGTACCACCGCCCTGCCCGACTCGACGACCTGCTGGCCGTCGACACCGGTCTGAACGATCCCAGACTGGACATCCGCCGTGCCTCCATCCGGCTGCTGCACCGCGCCCGCAACCAGGCCGATGGCGCCCTGCTTGCCGAAGGCGCAGTCAAGGTTGCCTGCATCGAGCCGGCTACCGGCCGCCCGCCCCTGCCCGACGACGTGTTCGAGCGGCTTTCGGCAGTGCGTGCCGCCGCATCGGACGCCGACGCCCCTGACCCCGTTTTTCCGGCCTGGCCGATCCATGTCGGCCATTCCCGCAGCTCAGCCGTTCCTAGCCTGCAAAAGACTGAGCTTCCCACAGGACCAACCCGATTCCCGCGATGAACGCCCACGACCTCTCGATCCTGTCCATGATCTCCGATGCCAGCCTGCTGGCACAGGCCGTCATGGCCCTGCTGCTGGTGATCTCCCTGGTGTCCTGGACCATCATCTTCCGCAAGCTGTTCGCCATCAAGGCGGCCCAGCGCGCCACCAACCGCTTCGAGGAAAAATTCTGGCAGGGCGCCGAACTCAATGCGCTCTACCAGGAGGTCTCGCACGCCAGCAAGGACCCTGGCCCCATGGCTCGCATCTTCGAAGCCGGCATGAAGGAATTCCGCCGCGCCCGCCAGAACGGCATCACGGGCAACGGTGGCCCGGAGAGCAGCAACATCGTGCTGGCCCCCGCCTCGCGGGCCATGCGTGCCGCCTTCCAGCGTGAAATGGACGCCCTCGAATCCCTCGCTGGCCTTCCTGGCCTCAGCCAGCTCGGTCAGCCCCTACATCGGCCTGTTCGGCACCGTCTGGGGCATCATGAACGCCTTCCGCGGCCTGGCCGACGTGCAGCAGGCCACCCTGGCCTCCGTGGCCCCCGGCATCGCCGAGGCCCTTGTCGCCACCGCCATCGGCCTCTTTGCCGCCATCCCTGCCGTCGTGGCCTACAACCGCTACGCCTACGAGATCGAGGCGTCTGGCCAACCGCTTCGAGACCTTCATCGACGAGTTCTCGAACATCCTCGACCGACACGCCCGCTGACATCATGACCGCCTCCGCCCCGCCGTCGTGGCCGCGGCAAGCGCCTGGTCAGCGACATCAACGTGGTCCCCATCGACGTGATGCTGGTGTTGCTGGTGATCTTCATGGTCACGGCCCTTCGTGCCCACCAGCACCATCGACCCTGCCCGCCGTCGACGCCACCCGCGCCAGCCCGAGCCCTATATCGAGGTGCAGGTGGCCGCCGACGGCAAGCTCACGCTGCAGACACGCAACCAGCCCAAACCCCAGGAAATCCAGGTCACCCGCGAACGGCTGCCCGATGAGCTGAAACAGCTGCTCACCACCCTCGCGGCTGACGGCAGGGTCGCAGCCCGTCGTCATCAGCGGCGACAAGCAGGTACGCTACGAGACCATCCTCGACGTCATGGGCGACATCAAGCAGCAGGGCGTCGCCCGCGTCGGTCTCGTGGTCAAGCTTCCCGGCCCACCGCCCCGGCTCGCTCCTCCTGACCTCCGCCCCGTTTGCGCGCATGGCCAACCCGCACGCCGATCCCTCCGCCCTAAGGCAGCAACGCCAGCCGTCTGCTGTCCTTCCTGCTTGCCCTGCTGATGCACGTGGGGCTGGGCACGCTGCTGTCTCGTCGGCATCGACTGGCAGAAGCCCCAGCCTGAAGTCGTGCAGGCCGAGCTGTGGATTCCCATGGAGGACCTGCCGGCTCCGAAGAGGCTCCCGAAGCCCTGCGCGAGCCTGAGCCGCAACCTGCTCGAGCCTCCGCCACCGCCGCCCCAGCCTGCCCCGGCTCCGGAACCCGAGCTCGTGAGGCCGAGCAGCCCGACCCGGCCATTGCCATCGCCAAGGGCGAAGGAAGGGCCGAACGCAAGGCCGAAGAAGAACGCCGCCGCGAGGAAGAGAAGCGCCGCCTGGCCGAGGAGAGAAGAAAACGCCAGGAAGCCGAGGCGCGCGAGCGTGAGCGTGCTCGCCAGGCCGAGCTGGAGCGTCAGCGCGCCGAGAAGCGCCAGCGCGAGGAAGCCCAGCGCAAGGAACAGGAACGCAAGGCCGAGGAAGCCCGCGAGGAAGCCGAGCGCAAGGCTGCCGAAGAGAAGAAGCGCCAGGAAGAAGAGAAGAAGCGCGAAGAGCAGAAGAAGCAGGAAGAGGCGCGCCAGCGCAAGCTGGCCCAGGAAAAGGCAGAGAAAGAAAAAGCCGAGAAGGAAAAGGCGGAGAAAGCTGAAAAGAGGCCGAGGACGGCGGCCTGAGCCGCTGCCGAAAAGGCCGCCGCCCAGCGCCAGGCCGCTGAGGGCCCGCCGCAAAGGCTGCCGTCAACGCCCTGCTCAGCCAGGCCGGTGATGCCGACAGCACCACCATCCACGGCAGTACCAGCGGTGCCCGCGACGCCGGCTATGCGGCCCGAGTCAGCTCGGCCATCCGCAACAACACCACCTTCTTCCAGCAGATCAGCGGCAGTCCGAAGGCAGTCTTCGACGTGCGACTCGATCGTGACGGCCGGATCCAGGACGTGCGCCTGAAGCAGTCCAGCGGCAATGCCGCCTGGGACAGTGCCGCCGAGCGCGCCATCCGGCGCACCGATCCCTTCCCCTGCCCCCGTTCCGGCAGCTGCGAGAGCACGCTGGAAATCCATCATGGCCCACAGGATTGAGTCATAATCAGATCATGAAAAGACGCGCGTTCCACCTTGGCATCCTTGCCTCCGCCCTCTTCATGGCGGGTTCCCTGTCGGCCCAGTCGATGCGCATCGACGTGAGCGGCGTCGGAGCACGCCAGGTTCCGCTGGCCCTGGCCCCTTCAACGGCGCCGGCCAGGCTCCCCAGCAGCTTGACGTCGTCATCCGGGAAGACCTGCAGCGCAGCGGCATGTTCCGGCTGGTCAACCTCACCGAGACCCTCAGCGAAAACTCGCCGCTGGACATGTCGGCCCTGCGCGGTCAGGGCGCCGACTCGGTGCTGGTGGGCTCGGTGCAGCCCGTGGCCAACGCCCGACTGGAATTCCGCTACAAGCTGGCCGACACCGTGCGCCAGTCCGTCATCACCGAAGCCACCATGACGGCCGGTGAATCCGACGTGCGCCTGGCCGGTCACCGCATCGCGGACATCGTCTACGAGAAGCTCACCGGCATCAAGGGCATCTTCTCCACCCGCATCGCCTTTCGTCACCAAGCAGGGCAACCGCTATCGGCTCAACGTGGCCGACTGGGACGGCCAGAACGTGCAGACCGCACTCAATGCCGGCGAACCCATCATCTCGCCTGCCTGGTCGCCTGACGGCAAGCGGCTGGCCTACGTCTCCTTCGAGACGAAGAAGCCCGTCGTCTACGTCCACGATCTGGCCAGCGGCCAGCGCAAGGCCGTTGCGAAGTTCAAGGGCAGCAACAGTGCGCCGGCCTGGTCGCATGACGGCCGCAGCCTGGCCGTCACCCTCACCCGTGACGGTGGCTCCCAGATCTACCAGGTCAGCGCCGACGGCGGCGAAAGCGCACGGCGTCTGACCCAGTCCAGCAGCATCGACACCGAACCCGTCTACTCACCTGACGGCAAGTTCCTCTACTTCACGTCCGACCGTGGCGGTGCACCGCAGATCTACCGCATGCCCAGCAACGGCGGCGCTGCCTCCCGGGTCACCTTCGGCTCGTCCTACAACGTGTCGCCGCGCATCAGTCCCGACGGCCAGCAGATGGCCTATGTCACCAGCGCAACGGACGCTTTCTCATCGCCCTGAAGGATCTTCAGTCCGGCGACGAGACGCTCCTCACTGACACCGGCGAAGAGGTCCCCAGTTTCGCGCCCAATGGCCAGTGGGTCATGTACACCCACCCGCGCCGGCGGTCGCGAATACCTGATGGCCGTCTCCACCGATGGCCGGGTCAAGCAGCGCCTGTCCAGCAGCACCAGCAGCGTGCGCGAGCCCGCCTGGGGACCGTACACCTGGTAACGCCCGGCCGCCCGAGCACGCCCATGCCCGGTACGGCCGGCCTGCCTTTGGGCGCTCCGGCCGCCAGAACCCGCTATAGTGTCGTCAAGTGACCACCAAGAATTCACGACATCCAGAGCATCACGATTCAAGCAATAGGAGCCTTCCGATGTTTTCCACCCTGTCCAAACGTCGTCTGCTCAGTCTCGGGCTGGGCCTTGCCATCCTGAGCGGCTGTACCTCGGTCGACCTCGGTGAGTCCGACGAGCACGCCGTCAGTGCCACCGACGAAGCCACTCAGGGCCAGGAAGGTCAAGGCCAGGACGGCAACCTCGACAGCGGCCGACATCACCCCCGTCCAGCCGCAGGACGAGGCCACCGACCCCCGAGGATCCCAACAGCCCGCTGGCCAGCGCGGGTCTTCTTCGAGTTCGACAGCTTCGCCATCCTGCCCGAATACCAGCCCATCATCGAAGCCCACGCCAACTACCTGTCCGCCCATCGTGACAAGCACATCGTGCTGGAAGGCAACACCGACGAGTTCGGCAGCCGCGAATACAACCTGGCCCTGGGTCAGAAGCGTGCCGACGCCGTGCGCCGCGCCCTCAGCACGCTGGGCGTCGACGAGAACCAGATGGAATCCATCAGCTACGGCGAGGAGAAACCCCGCGCCTCCGGCACCGACGAGTCGTCCCGTTCGCAGAACCGCCGGGTCGACATCAACTACCGCTGATCCATCCTGCCCGGATGACCTGACATGATCCTGCGTCTTCGCCCTGTCTTCCTCAAAGCCCCGCTGCTGGCCGCCCTGCTGGGCGCCGGCCTGCAGCTGGCCAGCCCTCCGGCCCAGGCCGCCCTGTTCGGTGACGACGAGGCCCGCCAGGCGGTGCTCAACCTGCGCACCAAGGTCGACACCCTGCAGCGTGACCTCTCCCGCCAGCTCAACGACCTTGCCAGCCGGCAGACCGACATCGAGCAGCGCCTGGGACGGCTGGAAGTCAGCCAGAAGGCCAGCCTCTCGCGCCAGAACGACATCGACAGCCTGCGCCAGGAAGTGGCCCAGCTGCGCGGCCAGCTCGAAGACACCCTGAACCAGCTGCAGCAGGCCCAGAAGAGCCAGCAGGACATGTCCGCCGACATGGATTCGCGCCTGAAGCGCTTCGAGCCCACACAGGTCACCATCGACGGCCGCCAGTTCAGCGTCGAGCAGGCCGAGGGAAGAACGAGTTCGAAGCCGCACTCGCCCTCTTCCGCAAGAGCAACTTCAAGGCCGCCGACCAGGCCTTCGCCAAGTTTGCCAAGACCTACCCGGAAAGCCCCTACCTGCCTACCGCGCTGTACTGGCAGGGCGGGGCCCAGTACGCCCAGGGCAACTACAACGGCGCGGTCAACACCCTGCAGTCGCTCATCCAGCGCTTCCCCGACAGCGCCCGCAAGGCCGACGCCCTGCTGCTGATCGGCAATGCCCAGGTCGACGCCGGCAACGACAAGGCGGCCCGCCAGACCTTCATCCGCATCGGCAAGGGAGCATCCCAGCACCTCGGCGGCCAACGCCGCGCGTGACGCCTGAAAGCCATGTAAGCTCGTCAGCAAGTGGAAGCGGCCCTTGGTGCCGGCCCCATGCAGGGCAGCCAACCCATGCAGCAAGGCCCAGCCAAAAAATTTCGCCCCACCACTTGCAAAGCAGAAAAAGCGCTGATATCATGCTGTTTCTTCAGTGATGCAACGCACCGCAACACTGAATGACCTGACAGACAGGTTGAATCTGGGTCGTTAGCTCAGTTGGTAGAGCAGCGGACTTTTTAATCCGTTGGTCGTAGGTTCGAGCCCTACACGACCCACCAGTTTCTCAAAAGCCCGGCCTAGCGCCGGGCTTTTTCATTTCCGCTCAATCATTTTCGTATGCCATCCGGGCCTGGCACCGCAAGACCGCCCCGATGGATCTGCGTGCAGGCGATGATCTGCATCCCCTGCACCGACGGCGCTACACCTTAAGCGCCCCTCCTGCTTTCGCCGCGCCAGCTGCGCCCGGCACCAGGCCATCAGCGCCTCCTCGTCTGCAGGCAACGCCGCATGCAGCCCGCCCGTGAAACGCTGCCAGCCGGACTGGTGGCGTGCCGCCACCGCCGTCAGCACCGGGATGCCGGCCTCGATGAAGTCGGCAAACTCCATGACAAAGCCACCGCCCTCGGCCTCCACGCTGCCGAAAGCGGTTGATCACCACCAGATCGACCCCATCGGCCAGCGCCTGACGCAGCACCGCACTGGCCTCGCCCAGCGCCTGCAGGGTTCAGGTTGCAGGCCACCGACGCGCCTCCCAGATCCTGCTGACAGCTCGAGACGAGACGGTTTCGAGCGCAGGTCAAAGAGCACCATCCGCTTGCTGCCACTGGGGTAGTCATCCACCCGATGCACCAGGCCGCCCACATGGGCACCCTCGGCCTGCAGGCGTCTGGCCACCCGCTCCAGCACATCCTCCATGTCATGCTCGTCATCGGCATGTTCCAGTGCAACGAGGCAGATCCTCTGCCTGTTCCCCATGTTCTGTTCTCCTGTGCAAACCCTGATCCTGTGCAGGGTGGATTCCGGCCAGACATCAGGCCCCGAAGGCAGCTTACCAGCAAGATTATGACCGATGCCTCATGCCGGGTTCCGGCTCAGAACCGATACCCCACGTTCAGATAATAGCCGCGTCCGGGCATCGGATAGCCATCCGAAAGCTGATACCCCTTGTTGCCCAGGTTGCTCACGCCCCTGTCAACATCCAGAGCACGCATGGTCTGGTAACGGGCAGCCCTGGCCTATGCCCGGGCGATCACCGCCCCCGAAAGCGCCAGATGGTGCAACGTTCCATCCACGCGCAGCGGCATGCTATACAGAAACCGAATGTCTTTCCCCGAAAGCCTTCGTTCCTGCACACCGGGGTTTCCTTTATCTTTGGATCCAGTTCGCAGGGTCCATCCGGACACAGATGACATCAGGCACGTTCTCAGGAAGAACGCATGCCCATACCGGAAAGACCCATTCAGACCCTTTCTTTCCGCGTGCACGATGAATCCCGGCATTCCGCTCCCTCCAGAACTGATCATCCAGCTTGGCAGCCTCAGCCCGATCCAGCTGGCCTGGCTGTCGGGCTACTGCTGGTCCCAATGCCAGCAGCCGGCCACAGGCATTTCCTGGTCAATCCGGTCCCATAGCTGCCGTCACAGGACAGCCCGTGGCGCACTCATATTCAGTGCTGTCGTCGGAGGCTCAGCCGGCCAGACATCCACTGCCACAGGAGCCGCACCCGCAGCCACGCGCCGCATCACCATCCTGTCCGCCTCGCAAACGGGCAACGCGCGCCGTGTGGCCTCGCAACTGGCAGACAGCCTGAAAAAGGCCGGCCTGCAGCCCAGACTCACCGGTGCAGCCGATTTCAAGAGCAAGACGCTGCCCAGTGAAGACATCCTGCTGCTGGTCAGCTCCACCCAGGGTGAGGGAGAGCCTCCCGAAGAGGCACTGCCCCTGCACAAGTTCCTGTTTGGTAAGAAAGCCCCCAAACCGGACACGCTGCATTTTGCTGTTCTGGGATTGGGTGATTCTTCGTACCCGAAGTTCTGTCAGGCAGGTCGCGATTTTTGATGCGTCTGGCCGAGCTGGGCGCACACCGACTGCATGATCGCGGCGACTGCGACCTGGATTTCCAGGCCACTGCCACCGCATGGATCGACGCCATCACGCCGGTACTGAAGAAACTGTGCGGAGACAATGCCGGATCAGCCTCGGGCAGTGTTCAGTCCTCCACCAGCAACGCACCTGGCACGACTGGAGCCTTTCCGGGAGCTTTCCCGGGTGCGTTTCCGCTGCCTGGCGCTCCGGGAGCCTTGAACACGGCCGGCGACCTTGGCAGCTTCGCCCAGCCTGCTGATGCCGCCGTGGCCACCGCCGAGGCCCCGGCTGCTCAGGCCTGGACACGAGAGCAACCTTTCACCGCCAGCCTGTCGGTACGCCAGAAGATCACCTCGCGCAATGCCGAAAAGGATGTCGAACACATCGAGATCGACCTGTCGGACTCCGGCATCCAGTATCAGCCCGGTGATGCGCTGGGCGTGTGGCCGGTCAACGCACCGGACCTGGTCAGCGAGATCCTGTCCCTTCACCGCCTGAAAGGCGACGAAACGGTGCAACTGGCCGACGGCACATCCACCGACATCCGTCATGCACTCACTCATCACGTCGACATCACGCAGAACACCCCGTCCTTCGTGCAGGCCTATGCTGCCCACAGCGGAAAGCGCGAGCTGCAGGAAATCGTCGAGAACGCCGAAGCGCTGGATGTCTACCTGGCCAGCACACCACCCGTGGGCGTATTTGCCGAGCACCCGCATCCACTGCCGGCACAGGATCTTCTGAAACTGTTCCGCCCTCAGGCACCACGGCTCTATTCCATTGCTTCATCACAGGACGACGTGGGCGATGAAGTGCACCTCACCGTCGGTGTCGTGCAGTTCCGTCACCACGGCCAGCATTACACCGGCGCCGCTTCCGGCTACCTGGGCCACCTGCTGGAAGAAGGCGATGGGGTGCGTGTCTTTGTCGAGCCCAACCCTCACTTCCGACTGCCAGCCGATGGCGACACATCGATCATCATCGATCGGCGCCGGTACCGGCATCGCCCCTTCCGCGCCTTCATGCAGCAACGCGAGGCGCAGGGAGATACAGGCCGGAACTGGCTCATCTTCGGAAACCAGCGTTTCACCGACGACTTTCTCTACCAGGCCGAATGGCTGCAATACCGCAAGAGCGGTCTGCTCACTCGCGCGGACCTGGCCTGGTCACGCCAGGGCAAGGAGAAGGTCTACGTGCAGCACCGTCTGGCACAGGCGGGAGCCGATGTCTGGCAGTGGCTGCGGGAAGGCGCGCACCTCTATGTCTGCGGTGATGCCAACCGCATGGCACGTGACGTGGAGCGCACCCTGAAAGAGATCGTCATGACCCACGGCGGCATGTCCGAAGACGATGCCGACGACTATCTGAACGACCTGCGCGAGGATCGTCGTTACCAGCGGGATGTCTACTGAAGGCCCATGCTTTCGTCATCCCTCATAAGCCATCCGACGCCTGCGCACCACGATTGAACAACCCGATATTCCAGAGAAACACCATGTCGAACGCCGTACTGGACAAACGCGCCAAGCTGCCTGATGCGCCCTTGGCCGACAATGAACGCCTGAAAGGCAACAGTCATTACCTGAAGGGAACCATCCGTGAGGATCTGGGAGACGGTCTCACCGGCGGATTCAACGGCGACAATTTCCAGCTGATCCGCTTCCACGGCATGTACGAACAGGATGATCGCGACATCCGTGCCGAGCGCGTTGGACAGAAACTGGAGCCGCTGAAGAACGTCATGCTGCGCTGTCGCCTGCCAGGCGGCATCATTCAGCCGCAGCAATGGCTGGGCATCGACAAGTTCGCTACCGAACAGACGCTCTACGGCAGCATCCGTCTCACCAACCGGCAGACCTTCCAGTTCCATGGTGTGCTGAAGGAAAACATCAAGCCCATGCACCAGTGGCTCAACCAGCTGGGTCTGGACAGCATCGCCACTGCGGGCGACGTGAACCGCAACGTGCTGTGTACCAGCAACCCGGTGGAATCGTCACTGCACCGTGAAGCCTGGGAATGGGCCAAGAAGATCTCCGAGCATCTGTTGCCCCCGTACCCGGGCCTACGCGGAGATCTGGCTGACGGGCAGAAGGTTCAATCCACCGAGAACTTCTTCGGCACCCCGGTCATCGACAAGGCCAAAAAGCGGCGACGACACCGAACCCGTGCTGGGCAAGAGCTATCTGCCGCGCAAGTTCAAGACCACGGTGGTCATCCCGCCGCACAACGACGTGGACCCTGCACGCCAACGACCTGAACTTCGTGGCCATCGGTGACGGCAAGCATCTCGTCGGCTTCAACGTGCTGGTGGGCGGCGGCCTGTCGATGGAACACGGCAATACCCGCACCTATCCCAACGTGGCGCGCGAATTCGGCTTCGTGTCGCTGGACAAGGTGCTGGACTGCGCTGCTGCCGTGGTGTCAGTGCAGCGTGACTGGGGCAACCGCAGCGACCGCAAGAATGCTAAGACCCGCTACACGCTGGAGCGCGTCGGCACCGACGTGTTCATCGCCGAAGTGGAAAACCGCATGGGCGCGAAGTTCGAGCCCATCCGCCCCTATGAATTCACCACTCGGGGCGACCGCATCGGCTGGTCGCAGGGCGGAGGAAGGCAACTGGCACCTGACGCTGTTCATCGAGAACGGCCGTCTGGTGGACCGCCCGGGCAAACCGCTGAAGACCGGCATGCGCGAGATTGCCAAGGTTCACAAGGGCGATTTCCGGCTGACGGCCAACCAGAACCTGATCGTGGCCAACGTGCGCCCCGAGGACAAGGAGCAGATCGAACGCCTTGCCCGCGACCATGGGCTGATGAGTGATCGCGTGACGCCACAGCGCGAGAACTCCATGGCCTGCGTTTCGCTGCCCACATGCCCGCTGGCCATGGCGGAATCCGAACGCTTCCTGCCGCAGTTCTCCGACCGCATGGACGAACTGATGGCGCGGCACGGCCTGTCCGAGGAGCACGTGGTGCTGCGCGTGACGGGCTGCCCCAACGGCTGCGGCCGTTCGATGCTGGCCGAGATCGGCCTGGTGGGCAAGGCCATCGGTCGCTACAACCTGTACGTGGGCGGAAACCGCGAAGGCACCCGCATCCCGCGACTCTTCAAGGAGAACATCGTGCAGGAAGAGATCCTGAAATCATCGACGGCTGGCTGGGAGCCTGGGCCCAGGGGCGCCAGGGCGAGGAAGGCTTTGGCGACTTCGCAGTACGCACCGGCATCATCGCTCCGGTGCTGGACGCCCCGCGCGATTTCTGGGCCGTCGCTGCCTGAAAGCCCTCTGGATGCCCCCGGGAAAGCGTCCCGGCAACAACCTCCCCGCCCTACGAAACAAGGACACCCGTCATGCAGTACTTCCCTCTCTTTGCTGACCTGAAGGGTCGTGCCGTGCTGCTGGTGGGCGCGGGCGAGGTGGCCACCCGCAAGGCCGAAAGCCTGCTGCAGGCCGGCGCCGACATCCGCGTGGTGGCCCGCGAACTGGCGCCGGCCTTTCTGGACTGGCAGAACGAAGGACGCATCCAGTGGCTGGCGCGCGAATTCCACCCAGAGCACCTGCAGGACGTCTTCCTGGTGGTCTCGGCCACCGGCGATGCCGAAGTGGACAGCCAGGTGTTCAAGGCCGCCCAGGCCCGCCACCTGCTGTGCAACACGGTCGACGATCCGCAGCGCTGCTCCTTCATCACCCCGGCCGTCATCGACCGCAGCCCCATTCAGGTGGCCATTTCCTCGTCCGGCACGTCGCCCGTGCTGATCCGGCACTGGCGTCAGCGCATCGAGGCCCTGCTGCCGCAGCACACCGGCACCCTGGCCAACATCGCTGGCCGCTGGCGCCCGGGTGCAGGGAAAAGCTGGGCACCGTGCGCGAGCGACGCCACTTCTGGGAAACCCTGTTCGCCAGCCGCTTCGACGCCCTGGTGGCCCAGGGAGACATTGCAGCGGCCGAGGCTGAGCTGGCCCGCCAGCTGGATGGCCAGGCCGCCCGACAAGGCGAGGTCGTCGTGGTGCATGCCGACCCCGACGACCCGGGCCTTCTGACCCTGCACGCCCTGCGCGCTCTGCAGGCCGCCGACCTGGTGCTGTACGAGGCCCGCGTCTCCGAGCCGGTCCGTCAGCAGATCCGCAAGGATGCCGAACGCAGTTGCCTGGCCCCGGCACTGGCTCCCCATGACCAGTTCGATGGCACGGGCAGCCAGCATGCGGCCCGCGTTGCCACCCGCCTGCGCGATGAAGCCCGCCAGGGCAAGCGTGTGGTCTGGCTGCGCTGCGCCCCACAGACCCCTCCGATGATTCGACCTGCGAACAGATCCTGACCCGAGCCCATGTTCCGCTGCGAGATCATTCCCGGCGTCCCTGTTTCCGGTCTCGATTCGCGGTCAGACGGATCCCGTCATCGGCAGCCTGCCCCGGCGGCCACCCTACCGATCCCGGTGTCGCTCCAGGCCGTACCCGCCGCCATGTCTCCCGTCCGACGGCTGCGCGTTGCCACCCCACAACACCTGCACCCGCCTCTACCGCCGCAAACATCGACACGACACCACCCTTCGTCATTTCCAGGCGTCACAAAAGCCGCAAGATTTAGTAACGGCTTCTATAATAGTCGCTTCCCCGACGGCCAGCGGAAAGCCCACGATGCTTGTCTCCCCACACTCCATCCCTGATCAGCAGACGTTGAACACCGACGTCTGCATCATCGGGGCCGGCCCAGCCGGTCTTGCTGCTGCCCAGGAACTGCTGGACAGTGGCCTCGATGTCATCCTGCTGGAATCCGGCGGCGAAGAACCTGACGCAGCCACCCAGCAACTGGCGGCCGGCGTCTCCGAAGACTCGCCCGACCTCTACCCAGACATCGTCTGGTCGCATGACCGGCGCTTCGGCGGCACCTCGGTGCAATGGGACGTGCAGGTTCATGGCACGAAGAACTGCCACCTGGCCACCTTCGATCCCATCGACTTCAAGAAGCGCGACTGGATGCCGCACAGTGGCTGGCCCATCGATTACGACACGATGCACCCGTACTATCTGCGGGCGCTCAAGCTGTGGGAAACCGGCATCGACTCGCTGGAGATGGCTCCGTGGGTCTCCGACGAGCGCAAGCTGCTGGACTTCAAGGACAACACCCTGGAGACCAAGCTGTACATGACCGGCTCGCAGGCCGCGCTCACAGAAGGCATCGGCGGCCGGATCAAGCAGAGCCAGAACATGCGGCTCATCATGAAGGCCAACGCCGTCGAACTGGACACCAACGAAGATGCCAGCACCGTCACCGGCGTGAAGGTGGCCTGCCTGGACGGGCGCCGCTTCACCATTGCTGCCAAGCAGGTGATCCTCGCCCAGGGTGGCTTCCAGGTGCCCCGCCTTCTGCTGGCCTCCGACCGTGTGGCCAAGAACTGGCCTGGGCAACGACAACGGGCTGGTCGGCCGCTTCCTGATGGACCGCCAGATCGTCAAGACCGGCACGCTGTTCCCCAACCAGCCCATCTCGGCCTTCGGCCTCTATGACCTGCAGCACCGCGGCCTCTCGCACGTGCTGGGCAAGCTGGCCATCCCGCAGAAAACGCTGGAAGAGCGCCACCTGATGAACACCTCCATCGGGCTCAACGCGCAGCCGGCATTCTCGCGCGTGAGGCTGGCGCAGCGCCTGTTCGGCCGCGGTACCACCTTCCGTTCGCCGGCCTACTATTCGCTGCGCAAGATCGTGCGCGACCTGCGTGCCCGCCAGATGCCCGAGCGCCCGCTGCACCACCCTGCTGAAGGTGCTGGGTGGCATCGACGACCTGGTGTTCATCAAGGTGGCCCGCGCCCCCTGGCTGCAGATCCCGTACAACCGCGACAGTGGCGGCTGGTACGAAGCACCGCACCGCGACCAGTTCTTCAAGGTCATCGACCTCTACCAGATTGCCGAGCAGTCGCCCGATCCGGACAACCGCATCACCCTCAGCGACGAGCGCGACGCCACCGGCATGCGCAAGCCGAAGGTGGAATTCCGCTGGCGCGACTTCGACATCCGCAGTGCCCTGGGCACGCAGGACATCGTGCAGAAGGCCTTCGAGCAGTCCGGCATCGGCCGGCTGCGTGTCGAGCGCCGTGACGGTCTGCCCCTGGTCACCCAGATGACGGCCCACCACCCCGCCGGCACGGCCCGCATGGCCGATGATCCGAAGCAGGGTGTGGTTGACCGCAACTGCCGCGTGCATGGTGTCTCCAACCTGTACGTGGCCAGCAGCGCTGTCTTCACCACCGGCGGCTGCGCGCCCCCGACGCTGACCATCGTCGCCATGGCCGTGCGCGTGGTCGACGCCGTCAAGCAGCAGCTGGGCAAGGGCTGATCCCCCGCCTCGCAGCCTGCACGAAGGCCGCCATTCGGCGGCCTTTTTCATTTATCCGTTCGTATCGTGGGACATGACGGATGTTGCGAAACATATCGATTACCATACCGCTGTTGCATTTCCAGCACATACCTTTCATAACTCATGATCTCCTCCTGCCCCCACACCCTGCGCCGGCTGCCGCTGATGCTGGCCCTGGCCCTTGCTGCCCCCCTGGCCCATGCCCAGGAAGTCATCGTCGCTGCCGAAAGCGCTGAAAGCGCCACTCCCCGCAAGGACGACGCCACACTGCAGGCCGTGCATGTCACCGCCGTGCGTTCCGAAGGCTTCAAGCCCGTCACCGTCAAGGCCGGCACCTTCCGCGGCGCCGACGTGATGGACGTACCCTCCACCATCAACGTCGTCACCAGCAAGGTGCTGGAAGCGCAGGCGGCCGAAGGCCTGTACGACGCCGTGCGCAACACGGCCGGTGTCACCCGCCAGCAGAACGGCGGCGACACCTGGGACCAGCTGGTCATCCGTGGCGTGGAAGTGCAGAACCGCACCAACTACCGCCTCAACGGCTCCATGCCCATCATGAACTTCTCGCAGGTGCCCATGGAGAACAAGGCCCGCGTGGAAGTGCTGAAAGGCGCCTCTGCCCTGTACTACGGCTTCACCGCGCCGTCGGGCATCGTCAACTACGTCACCAAGCGTGCCGGCCTTCATCCCGTCACCAGCGTGGGGCTGCGCTTCGACACCAACGGCACCCTCCTAGCGCATGCCGACGTGGGCCGCCGCTTCGGCGATGAAGACCAGTACGCGCTGCGCCTGAACGTGGCCGGCGGCCAGCTGGGCAACTACCTGGATGGCGTGAACGAAGGCAACCGCAGCTTCGCCTCGGCCGCCTTCGACTGGCGTGTGACCAGCCGTCTGGTGCTGGCACTGGATCTGGAGTACGACCGCCGCCGCACCGTCGAGCAGGCAGGGGTGGCCCTGCCCACCGCCGTCAACGGCACCATCACCCTGCCCCGCGCTGTCGATCCGAAGAAACTCGTGGGCCCTGACTGGGCCACCTTCCGTGCCGAGACCACCAACATCCAGGCACGGGCCGACTACTCGCTGTCCGACAACTGGGCACTGACCGTTGAAGCCGGCCGCTCCAAGGTGGACCGCGACCGCACGCTGCCCATCTTCCAGTTCACCAACGCAGCCGCCGTGGCCACGGGGGCCGGCCGCATCCGCGGCAACATGCAGAACAACGTCAACACGTCCGATCTGCTGCGTGGCGAGCTTGCCGGCACCTTCGATACTGCCGGTGTCACGCACAACCTGACGGCCGGCGTGGCCCGGGCCGAGAAGAAGCAGGACCCGGTCTACCAGCGCAACTACACGGTGGCCAGCCAGAACCTGTACAACCCGGTGGCCATCACCAACTACACGCTTGGTACCCGGCCGGCCAATCCCACCTCGCCGCTGCTGGAAACCTCCGACCTGGGGGTTTACGCCATCGACCGCGTGGACCTGAACCCGCAGTGGCAGGTCATCGGCGGCCTGCGCTACAGCAAGTACAAGAGCGACCAGGGCACCAACCACTACGACGCCACCAAGACCACGCCCATGGCCTCGGTGGTCTACAAGCCCGATGACACCCTGTCCTTCTACGGCTCGTATGGCAAGGCCCTGGAAGAAGGCGAGGCCGCACCGGCCGGCACGGCCAACCAGAACGAACGGCTGCGCCCGGGCGTGAGCGACCAGTACGAGATCGGCGCCCGCTGGCAGATCCCCAACGGCACGCTGCTGTCGGCCGCCATCTTCGACATCAACCGCCCCGGCTACTACACCAACGCCAACAACGTCTACACGGCCGATGGCGAACAGCGCTACCGCGGTCTGGAACTGTCGGCCCAGGGCACGCTCACCCGTCAGCTGTCCTGGCAGTCGTCGGCACTGTGGCTGGATCCGAAGTTCCGCAAGATCAACGACACCTACAACGGCAAGCTGCCCGAGAACGCCGCCAGGTACACCGGCAGCCTCTTCCTGTCGTATGCGCTGGATGACTTTGCCCCGGGCCTGTCCGTCAACGGCGGCGCCTATTACACGGGCCGTCGGCCGGTCAACGACCTGAACCAGGCCTGGCTGGGTGGGCGTCACGCTCTACAGCGCTGGCGTCCAGTACCAGCACCACCTGTTCGGCAAGCAGACCACCTGGCAGCTCAACGTCGACAACCTGGCCGACAAGCGGTACTGGGCCGGTGGCGGCAACCGCCTGGCCGCCGGTTCCCCGCGCGTCATCAAGCTGGGCGTGAAGGTGGACCTGTAAAATGGCGGGATGATCAAGCAACTGCTTGCCATCTCGGCCGGAGCCAGCGCCGGCGCCTGCCTGCGCTGGCTGCTGAGCCAGGGACTCAACGCCCCTGTTTCCCGCCATCCCGCCCGGCACGCTGGTCGCCAACCTGCTGGGCGGCTATCTCATCGGCGTGGCACTGGGCTTCTTTCGGCCAGACACGTGGGCCTGGCCCGGAATGGAAGCTGCTGAGTCATCACCGGCTTCCTGGGCGGGACTCACCACCTTCTCCACCTTCTCGGCCGAAGTCACCTCCCACCTGCAGGATGGGCGTCTGGCCTGGGCCGTGGGGCGCCATCGGCATCCACGTCATCGGCTCGCTGGCCATGACGATGCTGGGGCTGGCGACCATGGGGGGCCTGGGCTCGGGGGTGAGCACGCTGCTCACCCAGAAGCTCTGGCGGTCGAGCGGGAACCATCCAGCCATTAAGGCAGGCCACGCAAGGTGGCCAGCCAGGCGAATCAGCATTCCTGTACGGGCCTCACGCCATCCAGACCATTCCAGGTCGGTGCGAGCCAGATTTCAGAATGTCACCTTCACCCCCACCCCGTACATTCGAGGCTCGAGCACGTCGGACACGATGACGATGCCACCGGCACTGCGGTCATCGAATTTCCAGGTGGGCTTGCGGGCGTCGAACAGGTTGTCCACATAGGCATAGAACTGCCACGTCCGGTCCATCTGGTACGAGAGACGCGCATTGGCCACGGTGTAGGCCTGCACGTCGTAGCCTGGCAGGTTGTTGTCGCTGGAGTGGTAGCCGTCGGTGCGGTGCACATTGGCATTCAGCGCCAGCTGATCAGTGATGTTCCAGTTCACGTCCAGACCCGCCATGTACCGCGGTGAACGGCCAAACTCATTGCCCTCGAAGGACACGCCATCCGGATCGGAGAAGCGGTGAATCTTCGTGCGCAGCAGGCCGGCGCTGGCACGGATGTCAAGGCTGTCCAGCGCCTTGTAGTCCGCCGACACCTCCAGACCATAGGAGCGCGATTCATCGGCATTGCGCACCACGTTGCCCATCAGCCTGCCGTTCACGTAGTCGGGCACATCGACCTGCGAATCCTTGCGGTCATCCCAGAACAGGTTGGCGTTCACCACCAGCCGGTCGCCCAGCGTGTCGATGCGGGTGAAGAGCTCATAGTTCCACATCGTTTCCGGGTTGAACTTGTAGAACGAGCCGTTGGCCGTTCGCAACCCGGCACCGCCAGGGTTGTAGCCACGGCTCACCAGCGCTCCCACCGTCCAGTCAGGTGACACGTCATAGGCCAGCGAGAGCTTGGGCAGCAGCTTGTGATAGGTCTCGTCGAAGGCCAATGGCATGCGCGCAGCGCTGGAGGTCCCGTTGCGCTTGACGCTGTCGTGCTGATAGCGCAGGCCGCCGGTCAACGACCATTGCGGTGCAAGGCGCCAGCTCAACTCGGTGAAAACCCCCAGACTGTCCTTCTTGTCGTGGAAGGACGACGTGCCACTGCAGGTACAGCAGGTCATCGGCATCCACGTTGTTGTAGTAGACGCCCGCCATGCCACTGAGGCTGTTGTCGGGCGCCTTGAAGCTGGCACGCAACTCCTCAGAAATCACGCGAATCCATGTGGGCACCGCCGTTGCTCATCGGAACGGATACCCGTTCGGTGTTTCTGCGGCTGTACTGCAACTGGTTGTCCAGCCGAACCCCGCTGCCCAGGTCATAGGCCAGATCATGCACCCCTGTCCACCCATGGGTGTTGAAAGTGGGCATGGTCGGCGTGGCATTGTTCAACTGGTCGCGAGGATCATTGGCCGCCTCGGACGTGGGCAGGTTGCCGCGCAGATAGGAAAGCGTCAGTTTCGATTCCAGGCCCGGCAGCGCACCGGGCGTCCACAGCAACTTGATGCGGCCGTTGATGTTCTCGGGGCTGGTATCGGTATTCCCCTTGGAATAGGTGGGATCGACGTAATTGATGTAGGTGTCGCGGCTGCTGTAATCCAGCGCAATGCGTGCAGCCAGTTCCTCGTCCACCAGCGGCCGCGACAGCATCACCGAGGCACGCCGGGCCTTGCGACTGCCCAGCTGCAGCTGCGCCGCACCTTCCGGCTTGAAGGTGGGATCCTTGGTGTTGACAATGACCGAACCGGCAATGCTGTTGGCACCCAGCGCCGCCGTCTGCGGACCGCGATAGACCTCGACGGAATCCACATCCCAGATGGACGTGGTGCCAAAGGCGGTTTCCCAGAAGTTCAGGTTGTGGCCGTCGACATTGACACGGGCCCGTGGCACCGTACCTCCATAAAAGGCGCCTGCGCCGGAACTGGCCCCCTGGCCATCGACGCCCCGGATGACGGGGGCACTGCCAGGCCCGGTATACAGCACGTTGGGGACGTTGCGCGTCACATCACGCACCGCAGCCGCCTCGGGCTGCTCCTGCAGGTGACGGTTGCCGATGACGGCCACCGAACTGGCGGTTTCCTTGACCGTGCGGCGCACCTTCTCGCCGGTGACGACCACGCTGCCCAAGGTGGTGACTTCGCCAGCATCGGCCCGCAGGCCCTGGGCCTGTGCGAATACTGCCGGGGCGGGAAGAACGGCTGCAAGGGCCAGAGCGGTGGCCGTCAGTCTGCCCGGAGCCCCCCTCTTGCGTGAGGCCCAGCCTTCCCTTTATCTGCTTCCCTCCGACAAGGACTGTCTGCGCTCGGGTATTCGGCATCTCGTATTCCTCCCTCCGTCAGGCATGGGACGGCCGCGCCCCGGGGCTCCCTGGAATCGAGTGAACAGCCCCTCGCGGATGTGGCTTTTCAAGCTATTATTCAAGAATAGCAAACAATTCCCACTATCAAGTCATCCTTCATTCCATGACTACCTCGACGTCGAGCACGCAGGCCATGCCGGTCCGTGCGGAGTTCATCTTTTCCAGCGGCAGCCGCGAGCTGCATGCCCACGGCGTCCGCGAGACCATCTCGGTGCCGGCCGTCAACGGGCGATGCAGCCGCCAGCCCACTGCAGCAGCAGGTGCGGGCCGCCTTCGACCGTGCCCGGAAGGCAGGGATGGAAAACCCGGTCGTCGTCGGGGCCATTCCCTTCGACGTGAACCAGCCCAGTCAGCTGTACGTACCAGAGACCGCGGCCTGGCGCGATGCCGATCCATCCGCCCATGCGCAGGCCATGCCCATGCCCGCCCTGCGTTCCATGGATACGGTGCCGGATCAGCACGGCTTTCAGCAGGGTGTGGCCAACGCCATCGCTGCATTCCCCGCCGAAGGCATCCACAAGGTGGTGCTGTCCATCACCAGCCGCCTTCACTTCACCGAGGCGGTACCTGTGGCGGCGCTGCGCACCAATCTGCGCCGGCTCAATCCGTCGGGTTATCTGTTTCAGGTCCCGCTGCCCGGCAACATCCACCTGGTAGGCGTCAGCCCCGAGCTGCTGATCGAGAAGCGCGGTGCCACGGTCCAGTCCAACCCGCTGGCGGGCTCCGCCCGTCGCCAGGCCGACCCGTCGAAGACCAGGCCACGGCCGAGCGGCTCGCGGCCTCAGGGCAAGGACCATCACGAGCACCAGTTCGTGACTGCAGACATCCAGGCCCGGCTGGAACCCGCCATGTGCCACGCTGGACGTGCCCGCCCGGCCCTCCCTCATCAACACGGCGGCCCTGTGGCATCTTTCCACCCGCATTCGTGGTGAGCTGCAGGATCCGCAGACCAATGCGCTGCAACTGGCCTGCTGCATCCACCCCACCCCCGCCGTCTGCGGCACACCGCGTGATGCCGCACACGCGCTGATCCGGCGCATCGAGCCCCTATGACCGTGGACTGTTCACCGGCATCGTGGGCTGGATGGACGCGCAAGGCAACGGTGAATGGGTAGTGACGATCCGCTGCGGCGTGCTGCATGACAAGTGGCTGCAGATCTATGCCGGTGCCGGCATCGTTGATGCGTCCGATCCGCAGTGCCCGAATGGAACGAGGTCCAGACCAAGCAGGGCACCATGTTGCGTGCCTGCGGACTGGGTGAAGAACAGGCCGCCCCCATCCCGACCGCAGCCTGACGGCAAGCCCAGGGGATGGCCTGCCAGTTCTGGCTGGCGCTGCCATCCCATTCCATGCTTCATCCCGGTCAGCCCCCTTTCAACATCTCCTTTTTCGGTTCATCGGCATTTCATCATGGCCATTCCTTCCATCCGCAGCTACCCCATGCCTGCGCCTGACAGCTTTCCGGCCAACAAGGTGGCCTGGAAGCTGGATCCCTCACGCGCAGCGCTGCTCATCCACGACATGCAGCGCTATTTTCCTTCGTTTCTATGAAAGCCGACTCCGGGCTGCTACAGACGCTCATCGGCAACATCGCCGCACTGAAGCGCTGGGCCGCTGCCCATGGCGTTCCGTTTTCTACACGGCACAGCCGCACGATCAACCGGCATCCGACCGTGCGCTGCTCAACGACATGTGGGGGCCGGGTCTGACGAAGGCCGATCCTGCCCAGCAGGCCGTGGTACCGGAAATTGCCCCCGCTGACGGGGACGTGGTGCTGACGAAGTGGCGCTACAGCGCCTTTCAGCGCAGCGACCTGGATACGCGAATGAAAACGCTGAAGCGCGACCAGCTGATCATCGTCGGTGTCTATGCGCACATCGGCTGCATGATCACGGCCGTGGAAGCCTTCATGCGAAGGACATCCAGCCCTTCATGGTGGGGGATGCCGTGGCGGACTTCTCGGAAGAGGAACACCGCATGGCCCTGAAATACGTGGCCACCCGCTGCGGGGTCGTGACAAGCTGCCAGAAAATCACGGACATTCAGCCATGAGCGACATTCAGAAAACAGGACAGGATTTCGGACGACAACCGGTTCGTGGGTAAACGGGTTCTCGTTACCGGCACGGCACAGGGCATTGGTCAGCGCATCGCACAGCGTTTCGTACAGGCGGGTGCCGAAGTCATCGGACTGGACCGGCAACCCGCGGCGGCCGCGGGCGACGGCACGGGCGATGCGCCCACCTTCGAGCAGATCCAGCTGGACGTGACGGACACAAAGGCCATCGTGCAGGTGTGCGATCAGCTGAAGGCACGCTGGCAGACGCTGGACGTGCTGGTGAACGCCGCAGGCGTGCTGCGCATCGGCGGACTGGACACGCTGACGGCCGAGGACTGGAATGCCTGTCTGGACGTGAACGTGACGGGCCCCTTTCACCTCATCCAGCAATGGGCGCCGGTGTTCAAGGCGCAGCGCCGGGGCGCCATTGTCAACATCGCGTCCAATGCGGCCGTGGTTCCGCGCATCGGCATGCTGGCCTATTGCACGTCCAAGGCGGCCATGGCGGCGATGAGTCAGACGGTGGCGCTGGAACTGGCGCCCTTTCGGCGTGCGCTGCAACATCGTGTCGCCCGGGCTCCACCGACACGCCGATGCTGGCCGGCGCATGCTGGGTGACCCGGCCGGGCAGCGCCGCCTGGTGGAAGGGCTGCCGGAGCAATACAAGCTGGGCATCCCGCTGGGCAAGATCGGCCGACCGGACGATATCGCCGATGCCGTGCTGTTCCTGGCTTCAGATCAGGCCGGGCCACATCACGATGCAGCAGATCGTGATCGATGGAGGGGCGACGCTGGGGGCCTGAGCATCTGGCCTCGTTGATGCCTGCGCCTGCCCTCGACGGGATCGAGGCGGCGCCGGCGGGGCGTGTTCCAGCGTGGCTGTCCTGCCCTGTCCGGACCTGCCCTCGTCACCGCCCCGTTATCCGCCCCGAGGCCAGCCGCAGGATGCCCAGCGCCACCATGGCGATGAGTGCGGCGATGGCGACGACACCGAAGATGTCGGGCAGGCTCATCTGGCGGGCCGTGAGGTCGGCCACCAGGAAGGAGCCGGCAATGCCGCCGAAGCGGCCGATGCCCAGCATCCAGGCCACGCCGGTGGCGCGGCCTTCGGTGGGATAGAAGCCTGCGGCCAGCGCCGGCATCGAGGCCTGGGCGGCGTTCATCACCAGGCCGGCCACGAAGACCACGGCCATCAGAACGCCATGGCCACCGATGGCCTGGCCGATGGCCCAGACGGACAGCGCCGTGGCGCCGTAGCCCAGTGCCAGCACGCTGCTGCCGTCGAAGCGGTCCATCAGCCAGCCCAGGGCAATGGCACCCACCGCCCAGCGGGAACAGGGCCGTGATCAGCGATGCGGTGCGCGGATCCATGCCGCTTTCGCGGAACAGCACGGGCATCCAGTTGATGAGAGCATAGAAGACCACCAGCCCCATGAAGTAGGCCAGCCACAGCATCAGCGAGCCCAGCCGGTACTGGCGCGAGAGCACCAGGGCAATGCTGCGGGGGGCCTGCGCCTGGGCACGATCAGGCTCATTCTGGCGGGTCTGCAGGTAGCGCAGTGATTCAGGCAGCCAGATGGCCAGGACCGGCAGCAAAACCAGCGGCGCGACACCGCCCAGCTGCAGCACGCTGCGCCAGCCCAGTGCCGGAATCATCCAGCCTGCCAGAAAGCCGCCCAGCGCCGCCCCCAGGGGAAAGCCGCAGAACATGGCGTTGGTGATGAAGGCGCGCCGTGCCGGGGGCTGCATTCACTGACCAGCGTGACGGCATTGGGCATGGCTGCCCCCAGTCCCACGCCGGTGATGAAGCGCAGTGCCGTAAGTGTGGTCAGATCCGGCGAGAAGGCCGAGGCCAGACAGGCGGCGCCGAACACCGCCACCGAACCGATAAGCGCCAGGCGCCGTCCCCAGCGATCGGCCAGCGGCCCCGCCATCAGGGCACCGGCAGCCAGGCCGAACAGTGCCGCACTGAGCACGGGGGCCAGGGCCGGCTTGGCCACGCCCCAGTCCTGCATCAGCGAGGGGGCGATGTAGCCGATGGCGGCCGTGTCGAAGCCATCGAACAGAACCACCAGAAAACACATCAGGAAGACGCGCCAGCGGACGGCATCCACCGGCTGGCTGTCGGAAACGTGCTGCGGCCGCGCTGTCGGCCGGATCTTGGAATCGGGCATGTTGAGGATCTTCTGGCGTCGTGTCCGGAGGCCCAGGAGGATTCGGCGGAATCGGGCGCTGTCAGGGCGGGAGGCGGACATCGGCCCCCACTGCCGACCGGTGCCCGGCACGTTCGCCTGCTGGATGGACTGAAACACGCTATGGTAGCGATTCCTTGAAGCTAACATGTCTTTCCGGACCTGTCAGCACAGACCATCATTTGACGGCGGCAAGGTGCTTGCGTAGACTGCAGATGCTTTGGTTCCGCAGGGAAAGTCTGCAAATCCCAGACGTTCCCGGGGTCTGCATCACGCGTCTTTCGGCGTCACGACACGCCATGAAAAGGGCTTCCGTGCAGATCCCACGGAAGTTGCCCGGGTGCTGTCGTCTGCCATCCACTGCACCCCGGCCACATAGGGAATCCAGCCGTCATCCGGACATCAACCCCGGCGCGGCACGAAATGGAACTGCCCCCGCAACTGTAGGCATGGAGCCTGTCCTCTCAGGACCACTGGACCCCGCTTCGGGTCCGGGAAGGCGAGGATCGGCGATGAAGTGCCAGTCAGGAGACCTGCCAAGGCAAGCTGTTGTTCATGGCCGGCGGGGTGTCCGGAGCAGTGAGCGATTCTTCTTGCAGTCGGCGTTCCGGAGCTTTCCCGGCTCCATGCCTTCCTGGCACCGTGCCAAGGATTCCCTGGTCATGCGTTCCGGGCCTCCTGTCCATGATGCCCGGTGGGATGCACCGCCCTGATGCTTCAGGCAGCGGGATGCCGGACACGCTTGCACGGCGCATGGCGGTCGTCACGACAGCCTGCCCTCGGCAGACACGCAAAAAGGTTCTCGCACCGCGCTTCCCTTCAACGGCCGCAAACCGTCAAGACATCGAAGGAGCGAGAACCATGTCGACCCGTCATCACATTGCAGCCGCCTTGCTGGCCCTGGGGCTGGGCAGTCTTTCCCTGGGTGCACACGCCACCCACTATCCGCTGAAGGTGGAGAACTGCGGCTACACGCTGGAATTTTTGCAGGCACCAGGCTCGGCCATCACCGTGGGCCAGGCCGGTACCGAGATGCTGTACGCTCTGGGCCTGGGCAGCAAGGTGGCGGGCACGTCGTTATGGTTCAACCCGGTCCCTGCCGAAGTTCAAGGACATCAATGCCAAGGTGCCGCGCCTGGCCGACAACGACCCCAGCTTCGAGACGGTGGTGGAAAAGCGCCCGGGGCTGGTGGTGTCCCAGTTCGAGTGGCAGATCGGCAAGCGAAGGCGTGGTGGCCACGCGCGAGCAGTTTCATGATCTGAAGATCCCCACCTACCTGATGCCGTCGGACTGCGATGGCAAGGGACAATCTGGTGGTGCCGACGGCACGCGTATGAAGCCCCTATGACATCGCCGCGCTGTACAAGAGCATTTCGCAACCGGCCGAGATCTTCGACGTGGAGGCGCGCGGCAAGGCCCTGGTGGATGATCTGAAGGCACGCCAGGCCGCCGCCGTGCAGAAGGTGAAGGCTTCGGGCATCAAGGATCTGTCGGCGGCCGTGTGGTTCTCCAGCGCCGACATGGACGTGGACCCGTACATGGCGGGTCAGAAGGGCGTGGCCGGCTACATGCTGAGGGAACTGGGTCTGCGCAATGTGGTGACCTCGGCCGAAGAGTGGCCGACAGTGGGCTGGGAGACCATCGCTAAGGCCAATCCCACCATTCTGGTGATCGCGCGCATGGACCGTCGGCGCTTCCCGGCCGACGACTACGAGAAGAAGCTGGAATTCCTGAAGACTGACTCGGTGACGAAGCATATGGACGCCGTGAAGAACGGCCGCATCGCCATTGTCGATGCCGACGCGCTGCAGGCCTCGATCCGCATTGCCGACGGCATGGAGGCGATTGCCGATGCCGTGGTGAAGGCCGGCGCGGCGCACTGAGGTGAGCATGCCCCCTGCCCTGACGCGAGGATGGCTGTGCCGTCTGCTGCTGGCTCTCGTGGCACTGGCGCTGTTGCTGTCGGTGATGCTGCTGTGCATGTGGGCCGGCGAGATCCGAATGCCGGCCGGTACCATCGGTGACGTGCTGGCCAACCACCTGCTGGGTGCCGGCATCGAGGTCGATCCCATCGATGACGGCATTGTCTGGAACTATCGGCTGACCCGCGCCATCGTGGCGGCCTGCTGCGGCGCGGGGCTGGCGGTGTCCGGCGTGGTGCTGCAGACGCTGCTGCGCAATACGCTGGCCGACCCCTACCTGCTGGGCATCTCGGCCGGCGCTTCCACCGGCGCCGTGCTGGTGGCGGTGGCCGGTGTGGGCGGCGGCGTGGTGTCGATGACGGTGGGCGCCTTCGCCGGCGCCGTGACCGCCTTTGTGCTGGTGGCGCTGCTGGCCCAGGCAGCCGGTGGCGGCGGGCTGCGCAACAGCGGGCAGATCATCCTGGCGGGCATTGCGGGGTCGCAGCTCTTCAATGCGCTCACTTCGCTGATCATCACCAAGTCGGGCAGCGCCGAGCAGGCGCGCGGCATCATGTTCTGGCTGCTGGGCAGCCTGAGCGGCGTGCGCTGGCCGGACGTGCCCATCACCACCGTGGTGGCGGCGCTGGGGCTGGTGGTCTGCCTGCTGCATGCCCGGGCGCTGGATGCCTTCACCTTCAGGGGCCGAGGCGGCGGCAGCGCTGGGCATCGGTGTGCGCCGGGTGCAGGCCGTGCTGCTGCTGACGGCTGCGCTGGTGACGGCCGTGATGGTGTCGGTGGTGGTGCCATCGGCTTCGTGGGGCTGGTGATTCCGCACGTGGCACGGTTGCTGGTGGGGGTTCGCCACCACCGGCTGCTGCCGGCCAGCGCGCTGATCGGTGCCCTCTTCCTGATGCTGGCGGATGTCTGCTCGCGCATCCTGCTGAAGGGCCAGGTACTGCCCATCGGCGTGGTGACGGCACTGGTGGGCGCGCCGGTGTTCGCAATCATCCTGCTGGGACGCAGGCAACAGCCATGAGCGCCGGAGGCAGGAATGATCACGACACAACAGGAATTCGCCGAGGTGCGTGAGGTGCCCGCCCTGAAATGAACGGGGTGAGCTGGCACGCGGGACGGCACAAGGTGCTGTCGGACGTGTCGCTGGCCGTGAAGCCGGGCGAGCTGCTGGGGCTGATCGGTCCGAACGGGATCGGGCAAGTCCAGCGTGCTGCGCATTCTGGCGGGCATCCATGCCCCCACGCAGGGCACCGTTCACCTGCAGGGCCACAGTCTGCGTGCCATGGGACGCCGGCAGGTGGCCCAGCACCTGGCCATGGTGGCGCAGACGGCCGATACACTGGATGCGATCACCGCGCGGGATGCCGTGGAGCTGGGCCGCACGCCGTGGCTGTCGGCGCTGCAGAGCTGGTCGACGCGCGATGACGAGATCGTCTCCGAGGCGCTGAACTGCGTGGGCATGCACGACCGTCAGCAGCGCCTCAGGGGCAGCTCGGCGGTGAACGCCAGCGCATCCACATCGCGCGGGCGCTGGCCCAGCAGCCGCAGATCCTGCTGATGGACGAACCCACCAATCACCTGGACATCCACCAGCAACTGGCACTGATGGATCTGGTGCTGGCGCTGCCGATCACCAAGGTGATGGCCATTCATGACCTGAACCAGGCAATGCGCTGCGACCGGCTGGCGGTGATGCACCAGGGCCGGCTGCATGCCCTCGGCAAGCCGGCAACCATCCTGCAGGCCCCGCTGCTGAAGGAGATCTTTCAGGTGCGCGCCACCGAGCTGTTCGACCCGGCCGACGGGGCGCGGATTCTGCGCTTCGGGGCGCTGGCTCAGGGCGGCATTTCCGAGAAAACCGTTCACTGACCTGCCTGGAGCAGGTCCATTCATCATGATGTCGACGTCATTCCCTCTTTCCCGTCTGGGCGGGCTGGCCCTGTCCGCCACCTTGCTGCTGGCCGCACTGCCGGCGCAGGCCGAAACCTTCCAGGTGAAGATGCTGAACCGCAACAGCACCGGCCCGATGGTGTACGAACCGGAATTCCTGAAGGTGAAGCCCGGGGACACGGTGAAGTTCCTGGCCACGACCAACGGCCACAATGCCGCCTCCATCGACGGGATGCTGCCGGCGGGCGCCCAGCCCTTCAAGGGGCAAGATCAACGAGGAAATCGAGGTGACGTTCACCGAATCCGGGCTGTACGGCGTGAAATGCCTGCCGCACTATGCCATGGGCATGGTGATGCTGATTCAGGTGGGCGATGCCGATCCGTCCCGGATGCAGGTGCCCGATGCGGTGCCGGTGCGAGCGAAGAAGCGCTTTGCCGAGATCGTGGCGCGAGCACAGGCGTCCCACTGATCGCGCGAAAGGATGTTCACTGGGACAGCCAGACAGCCTGCCGCAGGATGCCTGGCTGCGGCGACCGCGCAGACACGAGCGCCTTGCTCATGAGGGAAGCTTCTCCGTGACGCTCATCCTGCCGGGCGCCCTTCCCCCCGGTAATGCAGGTACTTCATGGCCAGCAGGGACCGCGATGAGCACGGCCGGCACGGCCAGGGGCAGCGGTGACGGCAGCCAGGCTCCAGCCTGCATTCAGCATCCAGGCACCGGCAAAGGCCGAGATGACCGCCCCTGATGCGGCCGAGACCGTGCATCCAGCCATTGCCGGTGGCACGCGCCGGCAGCGGGAAGAAATGGCTGGACAGGGCGTTCATGCCGGTACCGCCCCCATTGAGCCCGGCACCGATGACGAAGGCAACGGCACACATCAGTGCATAGTGGCCACCGACGTAGCCGAGCAGCACCAGGGCAGCGCCTCCCAGCAGGTAGGCGCCGGCCAGCACGTGGTGCGCCTCATGGCGGTCCATCAGCCAGCCCAGCAGGATGGAGCCCAGCGGTCCGCCCAGCTGGAACATGGCGCTGACGATGGCGGCCTGCTGCAGATCCATGCCGGCGTCCTTCAGCATGGTGGGCAGCCAGCTGCCCAGCAGGTAGACCAGGAACAGGTGCAGGAAATAGATGCTCCACAGCATGAGGCTGCCGGCACGGTAGTGGCGGTTGAACACGATCTGCACGGGGCGCTCGTGGCCTTTCCACCCGGGGCTGCGCCGGCAGCACGAAGACGGTGTCTCGCCGAGGTGCTGCCCGGGGCACAGCGCTCGACGATCCGGCGGATGCGCGCCTGACTGCCCTGGCGGTGCACGAGGTAGGTGAGCGATTCGGGCATCAGCACCGCCATGAGCAGCGACAGCACCATGGGCACCACGCCGCCGAAGACGAAGACACTCTGCCAGCCCCAATGCGGCACCAGCCAGGCCGCCAGGAAGCCGCCGCCCGCTGCACCGACGGTGAAGCCTGCAAAGACGATGGTGACCAGCAGCGAGCGCCGGGCACGCGGCGCATATTCGGTGGCCAGCGTGGCCGCCATGGGCATGATGCCGCCCATGGCCAGCCCGGCAATGAAACGGTAGGCAATGAAATGCCACTGGTCCGTGGCGGTGGCCACCAGCAGTGTGAAGAGGCCGAACATCATCACGCCGACGCACAGGACGCGACGCCTGCCGAAGAGATCGCCCAGCGGGCCGGCCACCATGGCGCCGAGGGTGAGGCCGGCCAGCGCGGCACTCAGCACCGGCGCAAGGTCGTCGTTGCTCCAGTGCCAGGCGGCCTTCAGCGCCGGCCCCACGAAGCCCATGATGACGACATCGAAGCCGTCCATGACCACGACCAGGAAGCACAGTGCGATGATCCACTGCTGGTAGCGGCTGACGCCCCGCCCATCCAGCAACGCGCGCACATCCAGCGTGGAGCACTGGGCGCTTGCCCCGCCGTCAGCGGGACGGCATCCCGCCGTGCGGATGTCTGATGCGGTGGATGGCGTGGAATGCTGCATCGGATCCTGCATTTCCATGATGACGACGGGACGAAAGACAACGGAATGGTCGATGGTACGGGACGCGACCATTCCCGCCTTGCGACACCCCTGCCATGCCCGGGGTAAGCGCAGTACCCTGACGAGGGGACACCGGGCTCGGGAAGAGCCTCAGGCCATCGGGTTGGCCAGTGCACGCAGTTGCCCGGGCGTGGCCACCGGCAGACCGAAGTACGCCAGATACGCGGGAATCTGCTCGTAGAGCATGTCCAGTCCGCCCTGCCCCTGGCAGCCACGTGCCCGGGCCGCGGCAAGAAAGGGAGTGACTTCGGCGCTGAGCACCACTTCCCCCACATAGGCATGCGGCGGGATGCGCTCGACATTGATGGGCAGGGGGTCTCCTGCCTTCATGCCCAGCGGCGTGGCGTTGACCACGATGTCGAAGCCGGCCGGGTCGGCACTGCCGGTGACGGCCTCCAGCGCCGGGTAATGCTGCCGCAGCCGTCCGGCCAGCGCCTGCATGACGGGCTCACGAACGTCGAAAAGCGCCAGTCGCGCCACCCCGGCGGCGGCCAGCGACGCGGCAATGGCCGAGCCCACGCCGCCACTGCCCACCACCAGTGCCGAGCAGCCCCGGGCGCTCACGCCGTTGCGCTGCATGCCGAGCACGAAGCCCTCGCCATCGAACATGTCGCCTTCCAGGCTGCCGTCCGGCGCGCGTCGCACGGCATTGCAGGCGCCGGCGATGCGGGCGGCGACCGAGACGCGATCGAGCAGCGCCGGCGTGGTGCTCTTGTGCGGCATGGTGATGAGTGCCCCCACGATGTTGCCCGTGCCAAAGAGCGCTCGCAGCAAGGCCGGATAACTGTCTGGCTGCGAGGCGAAGGGAACGACCACCACGTCCTCGCCCACGTGGGCAAACCAGGGGTTGTAGATCATCGGGGACCGAAAGGTCTGGGTGGGATAGCCGATGTGAGCGAGCAGGCGCGTGTTGCCAGTGATCATGCCGCGGTGTTCCGGATGAGGGGTTGCCAGGAGAGATGCGCCGAACGCGAAGGCGCCAAATATGCGGACTGCATGATGATGAGCATGCGGAATGGGCATGAGGCCATGGGGTGTTGCAGATTGTCCTCAGGAAAAACCATTAACATGTAGCCTCTGCGACAGGCGCCAGGTCTGTCGCGCGACTCGGTCGACCCCGACTGCGCACGACGACAAGGAGTAAAGCATGGGTCTGAACGCTCTCTTTCTGGGATATGGTCGCATGGGCGCAGCCCTGGGCGAGGCTTGGCTGGGTGCCGGGCTGGTGGACGGCATTGATGCGGTGGATCCGATCCGAGCCCAGGATGTGCAGGCCCCGCCTGTACCGTCAGGCCGCCGACCTGCCGGACACCCCTATGACCTGGTGGTGATGGCCGTGAAGCCGGTGATGGCGCGCGAGGCGCTGAGTGCGCTGCCGGCCAGCCAGCTGCAGAACGCCACGATCATCTCGGTGATGGCCGGTGTGCCGCTTCAGACGCTGCGCGCTTCGCTGCCGCTGGAACGCCCCGTGGTCCGCAGCATGCCCAACACGGCCGTGATGGTGCGCCAGGGCTGCGTGGGGCTGTATGCCGACGAGGACGTGTCGCCGGCGCTGCGTCAGACGATCTCGCGGCTCTTTGATGCCGTGGGTCGTTCGTTCTGGGTGGATGACGAGGCCCAGTTGCACGCGGTCACCGCCATCAGCGGCAGTGGCCCGGCCTACTACCACCTGTTTTCCGAGGCTCTGGCCGACGCCGGCGTGAACCTGGGTCTGCCGCGCGAGCTGGCCAGCAGCTGGCGGCGCAGACGGCGCTGGGAGCAGCCACGCTGCAGACGCAGTACGACGCCGATTTCGTGGCGCTGCGTCAGGCCGTCACGTCGCCCAACGGCACCACGCATGCCGCCATCGAGGAGTTCGAGCAGGGCCAGTCACTGCGCCGGCTGGTGGATGTGGCGGCGGCCAAGGCCGGACAGCGTTCGGTCGAACTGTCGGGCGGCTGAGCTTCCTGCTCTGGCCCTCCGGCGGATAAAGGCGCCGAGGGCGCATCAGCAGGCCCCTTCAACGGGGCCCGGCCCCCACCTCAGCCGGTGCCCCTCAGCAGCCCCTTTCAGCCGTTCCCTTCAGCGGGCATTGCCGGGCTGGCGAGCCGTGCGCATGAACTCGGCCACGTAGTCGTTGGCCGGATGATCGAGCAGTTCCTGTGGGGTGCCGACCTGCACCAGCTCGCCGGCGTTGAGGATGGCCAGGCGATTGCCCATCTTCAGCGCCTCGTCGATGTCGTGGGTGATGAAGACGATGGTCTTGCCCAGCCGCTGCTGCAGGGCCAGCACGGTGTCCTGCAACCGGATGCGGATGAGCGGATCAAGCGCCGAGAAGGCTTCGTCCATCAGGATGATGTCGGTATCGGCCGTCAGCGCCCGCGCCAGCCCCACGCGCTGGCGCATGCCGCCCGAGAGTTGCTCCGGATAGCTGTCGGCCATGTCGGCCAGTTCCATCTCGCGCAGCCAGTGGCAGGCCCGCTCGCGCTGCTCTTTGGCCGACAGGCCCCGCACGCGCAGGCCGAAGCATGTGTTCTGCATCACCGTCAGGTGCGGCAGCAGTCCGAAATGCTGGAACACCATGCTGACCCGGGAACGACGGAACTCGCGCAGGCCCCGTGCATCCAGTGCGGTGACATCGGTGTCGCAGGCCTGGATGCGGCCACAGGTGGGCTCGATGAGCCGGTTGATGTGGCGCACCAGCGTGGATTTGCCCGAGCCGGACAGGCCGATGACGCAGAAGATGCCGCCTGAGGGAATCTCCAGGCTGATGTGACGCAGTCCGACACGGCAGCCGGTACGCGCAAAGATCTCGTCGCTGGGCACGTTCTGGCGCAGCAAGGCCATGGCCTCCTGCACCTGGCGGGGCCGGTCGCCGTAGATCTTGCTGACATCCTCGAACACGATGCGGGTCATCTGTTCCCCCTCCGTCCGTAGGCCTGGGTGATGCGATCGATGACGATGGCCAGGATGACGATGGCGGCACCGGCCTGCACGCCCCGGCCGATGTCCAGCGTCTGGATGGCCTGCAGCACGTTCTCGCCCAGGCCGCGCGCACCGATCATCGAGGCCACCACGACCATGCCCAGCGACATCATGACGGCCTGGTTGATGCCAGCCAGGATGGCGGGCCGTGCCTGCGGCAACAGCACCCAGAACAGGAGCTGGGTGCGGGTGCAGCCGAAGGATTCGGCGGATTCGATCATCCGGGCATCAACCTCGCGGATGCCCAGGGCGGTGAGACGCACCAGCGGAGCCGTGGCGTAGACCACGGTGGCAAACAGCGCCGGAATGCGGCCGATGCCGAAGAGCATCAGCACCGGAATGAGATAGACGAAGCTGGGCATGGTCTGGATGATGTCCAGCACGGGCGAGAGCCAGCGGTGCAGCCATCGGCTGCGCGCCATCAGGATGCCCAGCGGGAAGCCGATCACGAGGATGAAGAGGAAGGCCGCAACCAGCAGCGCCAGGGTCTGCAAGAGCGGCGTCCACAGGCCCAGCCCTCCGATGAGGTAGAAGCCGGCGGCGCTGAAGGCGGCCGACCCGAGGCTGCCCGTGGCGTGCCAGGCCAGGCCGGCCAGCAGCGCCAGCAGCAGCCAGGGCGGCACGGCTCCCCAGCGCGCGCTCCAGCGGCAGCAGCAGGCCATGCAGCAGCGACTGGCTGAAGGCGCGGAAGGTCTCGCCATGGCGGGAAACGAGCCGTGCCAGGCTGTCGTTGAGCCAGTCGGCCACCGACCAGGCGGGGAAGAAGGCTTCCGGACCAGTGGCTTCCGCGCTGTCCGAAGCAGCGGGCGCTTCCGTGGCGCCCTTCTGCCCCGGCAGGCGCGCCATGTCGATGCCCTGCCGGCGGGCGACACGCTGGGCGGCCTCGGCCGGCAGCCAGGGTGTCCACAGCTCGGGGCGCTGCTGCAGGAAGAGGCGCGCCTGAGTGGGGCCGTCACGGCGGTTCTCGGTCATGTCGAGAATGAGCCGGTCGAGCACCTCGGGCGACAGCTGGAGTTTCCGGATGAGCGCGACCACCTGCGGATACCGCTTCTGCAATGAATCCGAGACGGCCATGGCCAGCCGGGACACCGGAAAGCCCGAGACGCAGCGGTCACGGGAACCCGGGTTCATCAGCTCGGGCCAGCAGCGGGCGTCGTAGTCGGGGAACGCGATGGGCACCAGGTCATACTTGGCCAGCGAGGGCCGGCCGGGTGCCAATAGTAGAAGAGCAAGGGCTCGCGGCGGGCGATGGCCGAGGCAATCTCGGCATCCAGCGCCGCACCGGTACCGGGATGGACGTTGGCGTAGCGTTTGGAAAAGCCCGGTGTTGGCCAGCAAGCGGGTGTTGAAGGCCTCGCAGGCCCAGCCCGCCGGGCAGTTCAGGAAGCGTGCCTGGCCAGGCTGTTCGGGATTGGGGAACAGGTGAGCGTGGCGAGCCAGGTCATCCACCGACTTCAGGTCGGGGTGCTGCTCCTGCACGTAGCGGGGCACATACCAGCCCTGCACGGCACCGCCGGTGAGCGTGTCGCCCAGGATGGCGACCTTCTTCTCGGCCACGGCCTTCTCGATACCGGGCGAACGTCCGACCCATTGTTCGGCAATGATCTGGATGTCGTCCTGGATGAGGGCCGACTCCAGGCTGGGCACCGAACCGGGCACCACCTCGGTGCGGCAGCCCAGACCCTCGCGCAGCAGCAGGGTCCAGCAGCGCCGTGGTGATCTGGCCGCTTTCCCAGTCCAGCCCACCCAGGCGGATGGGGCCCCTGGGCTGCACAGTCGGAGGACGCCGGCGCAGGCGCCTCCGCAGAGGCGCGGGTCGCAGCCGGCATCAGGGCAACAACCAGGGCAAACAGCACGATATACAGCCGGATGGCCAGGGCGCCTCCTGCGGGGATGCGGATCAGCCGGGGTGGCTCGATCAACCGCAGCTGCCGAGCATGCCGCACTGGGTGCAGTAGTCGCAGCCGTCTTTCCGGATCATCGCACAGGCACCGCACTCGCTGCATTTTTCCCGGCCATGATGCCGGAGGATTCGGGAGCCGCCTGCACGGCCGGCTCGACCGACGGCAGTTCGCCCGGCTCGAACAGCGAGGCCTGCACGGCCTCCTGGCGCTTGGCGATGAGGTTCTGGATGGCGTAGGCGATGGCGGCCACTTCACTGTCGTGCCAGCGCGGGACGTGGGTGCCGTCAGCCTTCTCGTAGGTGCCCAGACGCACCGGGCCGCGGTCCCAGGTGACCTTGCGCATGTCGGACAGCGCACGATCCAGGAAGCCGCCACGGGCCGCCAGGCTGAGCATCCGCATGGTGGCGGTGATCCACTGCTGCGATTCGCCGCTCTGGCCCACGGGCATGAAGAACTCGATGGCGCGCTCGACGGTGCGGCCGTCGGTGCCCTCGACCGGCAGGAAGGAGACGATGAGGTAGAGCCGCTGCTGGCCTTCGTGCGTCCAGTACTCGATCTTCTCGGCCACGGCGTTGAGCGCGCCCTGCGGACGGCGCTCGATCACCTTGCGCATCGGATCCTGCTCATGCTGCTGCGCGGCGGCTTCGGCCTTGTCGGCAGGCTTCTCTTCCTTCTTGGCAGGCTCGGCTTCCAGCACGGCGCCGAGGATGGGGTTGGGTCGATAGGGTGGCCAGGCCTTTTCAGACGGGCCTTCCAGGCCTGCTGGTACAGGTCCTTGAAGTCTTCGTACGGGTAGTCGGCCGGGACGTTGACGGTCTTGGAGATGGAGGTGTCGATGTAGGGCTGCACGGCCTCCATCATCGCCACGTGCTCCTGGGCCGTCATGGCCAGGGCGTTGACGAAGTAGTCGGGCAGGTTGTCCACGTCGCCGCCCTGCGACTTGAACAGCCGCCAGGCGTGATCCTCGACCACGTATTCGCTGCGGCTGCCGTCGGCCTCGCGCTTGCGACGCGTGTAGGTCCAGGAGAACGGCGGCTCGATGCCGTTGCTGGCGTTGTCGGCAAAGGCCAGGCTGACGGTGCCGGTAGGGGGCGATGGACAGCAGGTGGCTGTTGCGGATGCCGTACTTGCGGATGTCGGCCTTGATGTCGTCAGGCAGGCGCGAGGCGAAGCTGCCCTCACCTTTCTTGCTGCCCTTGCCCAGGTAGCGGTCGGCATCGAACTGCGGGAAGGCGCCCTTTTCCTTGGCCAGGTCGACCGAGGCACGGTAGGCGGCGTTGCGCATGGTCTCGGCAATGCGGGCGGCCATGGCGCGGCCCCTCGGCGCGGTCGTAGCGCAGCTTCAGCATAGCCAACGTGTTGCCCAGACCGGTGAAGCCCACGCCGATGCGGCGCTTGGCGGCAGCTTCGGCACGCTGCTTGTCCAGCGGCCAGAAGGTCACGTCCAGCACGTTGTCCAGGGCACGCACCTGGATGGCCACCACGTCCTCGAACGCGGCAAAGTCGAAGGCCGGCTCGCCGCCCTGACCGAAGGCGTTGCGCACGAAGCGGGTGAGGATGATGGGGCCCAGGTCGCAGCAGCCATAGGGCGGCAGCGGCTGCTCGCCACAGGGGTTGGTGGCCTCGATGGTCTCGCAGTAGTTGAGGTTGTTGTCGCGGCCGATGGCGTCGAGGAACAGGATGCCGGGCTCGGCGAAGTCGTAGGTGGACTTCATGATGGTGTCCCACAGCTGCCGGGCCGGCACGCGGCGGTAGACCCACTTGCCATCGTCACGCTGGTAGGCGCCGGCGGCCATGACCTTGCGGCCGGGGCGGGCGCGGTGCACCAGCTCCCAGTCGGCGTTGTCCTGCAGCGCCTTCATGCGAAAGGCGTCGGTGACGCCGACCGAGACGTTGAAGTTGTTCCAGCGCCCCGGGGTGCGCTTGGCGGTGATGAAGTCCAGCACGTCCGGATGGTCGATGCGCAGCACGCCCATCTGGGCGCCACGGCGGCTGCCGGCGCTCTCGACGGTGGCGCAGCTCTGGTCGAAGACGTTGATGTAGCTGCACGGGCCGGAGGCGATGGAGTGCGTGCCCTTGACCTCGGCGCCATTGGGGCGGATGCGGGAGAAGTCGTAGCCGACGCCGCCGCCGCGACGCATGGTTTCGGCTGCCTCGCGCAGGGCCTCGTAGATGCCGGGGTAGCCCTGGTCGTCGTAGCCCTGGATGCAGTCACCCACGGGCTGCACGAAACAGTTGATGAGGGTGGCCTGGATGTCGGTACCGGCTGCACTCATGATGCGGCCCGCGCCGATGGCGCCGGCATGCAGGTTGCCCAGGAACTTCGCTTCCCATTCGGCGCGGATCTCGGGCTTCTCGACCGAGGCCAGCGCGCGCCACCCGGGCAAACAGCTCGGCTTCGGTCTTCTCGCCGTCCTTCAGGTACTTCTCGGCCAGCACATCCTGGCTGATGGGCTGGACGGGCAGCGCCGACGAGGTGTGGGCGGCAGGCAGGACATCACGTTTCATAGGGCGTACATTCCAGAACGACAGGGCGCAACGGGCCATCCGGCCCGGTTTGCCAGAAAAACGAAAACGGCCGAAGGCCGCATGAAGACGAAGGCACCGCCGTCAGGCTGGACGGCGGTCGACCCGGCTGGCCGGGAGGAGGATCCCGACCGCAGGAAAGCTGAACCGAAGGAAAACCCTGGCGCGCCACGAGGGTGTGGAAACGCCGGGAAACCCGCTGCACGAGCCGTTTTCCACGGGATGGCAGGTGCTGGCGAGCGATGGCCCGCAGCGACTTGCCGTTCCGTAAAAATAACACATACAGTGTCCCCATGCCTACCGTCACGCTAGACAAGGGGTTGGAGCGGGGTCGATTGTAGGCCCGGAGCGATCCGCCGTGGGTGTTTCCAAGAGAAAAACGTCGGGCTGTGGCGTGGGACGCGACCTCCTGTCGGGCAGCGCGCCACGATGCGACGCAGCGGCGAGACACGGCGCGGGACGGGGCGCGGGACAGGGCTGGAGGCCGGGCGCACCGCGGCACGAGATACCGACAGGCAGACCCTCTGAAAGGGTCGAGCCTTCATGCCTTCGGAAGCCCCCTTCCGGGCGGCCGTGGGCGTGTGGCCCATGGCCAACAGTACGGTGGCCAGGATGATGAGCGATGCCCCCACCAGCATGCGCCCCGAGGGCTCTTCGCCGAACAGCCACCAGGCGCAGGCGATGGCGTAGACCGGCTCCAGGGCAATGATCATGCCGGCACGGCGGGCATCGAGCGACTCAAGGCTTTTGACGAACAGGGTATGTGCCAGACCCGTGCACAGGATGCCCAGCACGGCCAGCCAGAACCAGCTTGCCCAGTCGATGGCGGCAGCCCCGGTCACCAGGAGGAAGGTGCCTGCGAGTGAGCCACCTGGGAAGGAGTCAGCTGAGAGAGAGGCACCTGGTGAGGGGCCACCTGGGGAGAAGCCAGCTGGGAGGAGGGCGCCTGGGGAGTCGCCACCCGGGAGACGGGATGCACGGCATCCGTCGTGGGTCACGCCGTCGGACCCGCCGGCCAGACCGAGGCCCAGCAGGGGCAACACCAGCAGCGCAACGACGAGGTTCTGCCAGAAAGCCACCTGGATGGCGTCCATGCCCCGATTGCCGCGGCGGTTGCAGATGGCCAGCCGGCAAAAGCTCAGCCCCGAGGCCAGCCCCCACAGGAGCCCCACGGTGCCCTGGTCACCGACGTCGAACGAGGGCGTGACCAGCACCAGCCCCAGAGTGACGAGCGCCAGCATCGTGCCCTCGGCCCGGCCAATGCGCTCGCGGAACAGCATGACGTCCAGCAAGGCGATGAAGGCCGGGAAGCTGGCAAAGCCGAGCGTGGCCACGGCAACGCCGCCCACCTTGACGGCCATGAAGAAGGTGATCCAGTGCACGGCCAGCAGAAAGCCGCTGGCCCAGCACAATGCCGGCGCGGCGCGGGCCCAGCCCCTGCAGCAGCGGCCTGCGCTGCACCAGGGCCAGCACCAGCAGTGCGGTTGCGGCGAACCCTGCCCTGCCGGCGGTGATGGCCACGGCATCGAAACGGATGAGGGCGCCGAGGATGCCGGTGAGCCCGAAAAGAACGGCCACCCCATGGGCGGCCGCGAGTGCGCTGACGTGCGGGTTCTTCATGACCCGCTCATTGTCGAGGCTTGTCGGCGCTCAGGACACCCGGATCAACCCTGCCAGTGCACGCGGTGGATCTGCAGCGTGCTGCAGGCATCCTGCAGCTTCTTCACGCCCTCGATGAAATGGGCGGTCTTGTTGTGGGCATCAAGCGCCGCCTGATCCTTCCAGTGCTCGACGATGTAGGCGGTAACCCCGTCCTCGGCATAAGCAGCGCCATAGGAAACGCAGCCGGCTTCCTGACGGCTGGCCGCCACCAGCTCGGCCGTGGCCTGCTTCAGGCGGTCCAGGTGACCGGGCTTGACCTGCAGCGTGACGACGAGATGGATGGGTTCGGACATCGGAAGCACCTCCCTGATTTCTGTTCTGTACAGTGCGGTCTATGTTACCGAAGCCGTCCCTGGACAGCCCGGCAATCCCGGACCCGGCCCGGCAGCCCGGCCCGGGACAGGACAGGACAGGACAGGACAGGACAGGACAGGACAGGGCCTTGGGGGCAGCCGTCTCCTTTTCGACGGTGGCGTCGTTGTGGATACGATAAAGAAGTTTTCATGATGAACGACGCCCGTGGCGATCATATAAGATCGCGTGATGATGACCCCTGAGTTCTCCAGACCGTGGGGAACCGCGAAGGCGAGGCTCCAGCCGGGCACACCGAGTCCGCCCCCGTTCGACAGCATCCCTGCATCCTCCCGTTCCATGCCCGGGCATGCGGCTTGATGCTGCCTGCCTGATCCATGCGCTGAGTCCGCTGCTCTGGATTCCCCAGGCCGCGCTGCTGGCACTGGGCGTCGCCCGTCTGCAGTCAGGTGCGGGCCTGGCCGGTGTGGTGTGGCCTGCAGCCGGCATCGCCGTGGCCGGCCTGCTGCGCGCCTGGCTGGATGCCTGGAGCAGCACCCGGATGTTCGAGTCGGCGCGTTCCCACCTGAGTCTCTGGCGGGAACGGGCCATCACCGCTCTGTCTGCACGTTCGCCGCTGGATCGTTCCCGCCTGCATGCCGGCACAGCCGCCAGCGTGCTGGCCGAACAGGCCGAGGCCATCCTGCCGTGGCTGACGCGCTACCACGGCGCCATGTGGCGCGTGCGCCTGATGCCCCTGGTGATCCTGCTGCCCGTGGCGTGGTACAGCTGGGCCGCCGCGGCCGTGCTGATCACGGCAGCTCCCGCTCATTCCGCTGTTCATGGTGCTGGTGGGCTGGCGCGCCCGGGCAGCCAGCGAGGCGCAGTGGCTGCAGATGAGCAGCATGAATGCCTTCCTGCTGGATCGGCTGCGGGGACTGCCCACGCTGCGCGCCCTGGGCAGCGTGCAGGCCACGGCCCGCCGGTTGCGCGCCAGCGCCGAGGACCTGCGCCAGCGCACGATGAAGGTGCTGCGCATCGCCTTCCTGTCTTCGGCGGTGCTGGAGCTGTTCTCGGCACTGGGCGTGGCGATGGTAGCGGCCTATGTGGGCTTTCATGTGCTGGGCTATCTGGAATTCGGTGCCTGGGGCGGTCGGCTCACGCTGGGCGAAGGGCTTTTCATCCTGCTGCTGGCCCCCTCGTTCTTCGAGCCGCTGCGCGAACTGGCGGCGGTCTGGCATGACCGTGCCGCCGGCGTGGCCGCCATGGACGCCCTGGAGCGGCTGAACGGGAACGGCCTGCCCTGCTGGATGAGGCTCCCTGCCGTTCGGCCTGACGCAAAGAGCCGGCGACGGATCCCCTTTCCTCTGCCACCCGCCATGATCGACTCGGCCCCCGACGCGGTGAAGCCGGCATCGGTAAAAGCAGCATCGGTAAAAGCAGCATCGGTAAAAGCAGCATCGGCAAAAAGCGGCACCGGTGAAACCGGCATCGGTGGATCCTGCACCACCCCAGCGTCCAGCCCCCAGTGTGCGGCTCGTGGACCTGGGCTTCGCCTTTCCCGACGAGAAACCGGTGTTTCAGGGTTTCTCGCTGACGGTGCGACCCGGCGAGCATGTAGCCCTGGTGGGCGGCAGCGGCACGGGCAAGACCGTCCTGATGTCGCTGCTGGCTGGCCTGCTGGTTCCCCACGGCGGGGCGCATCGAGATCGACGGCCAGACACTGGTCCCGGACACGGTCCGGGCGCTGCGTGAACGCATGGCCTGGATGGGGCAGCGCGCCCACGTGTTTGCCGCCCCTGTGCGCGACAACATCGCACTCGGCCGCCCGACCGTCGATGATGAACGGGTGCGCCAGGCCATCACCAAGGCCCGACTCGACACGGTGGCCCAGGCCCATCCGGGCATCTCGCTGGGCGAGGGTGGAACGGGCCTCTCAGGGGTGAGGCCGCGCGTCTTGCGCTGGCCCGCCTGATGGCTGCGCCTGAAGCCGACCTGCTGCTGGCCGACGAGCCCACGGCCCACCTGGACAGCGAAACCGCCGATCAGGTCGCCGAGTCTCTGGTGACGCTGTCCCGGGGCCGCACGCTGATCGTGGCCACCCATGATCCCCGACTGGCCGCACGCATGGACCGCATCGTGCAGTTGCCCTCCCGGATCCGGAGGTCGTAGCATGACAGAAAAAGGCGACCCGATGACCGGAAACGACACCCCGGTGAAGGATGGCATGGCCCGTCGCTCTGCCCCTGCCCGCCCTGAAGGCGATGTGCGACGGTGCGTCGACACGCATGAAATGGGGCGCCGTGCTGGCCGCCGTGACGGTGCTGGCCGGCATGGGCCTGCTGGGCCTGTCGGGATGGTTCATCACGGCAACCGCCATTGCCGGGCTGCAGCCCGCGACGGCCCTGGCCTTCGATGTCTTTGCGCCGTCTGCCGGCATCCGGCTGCTGGCGCTGGGACGCACCGTGTCGCGCTATGGCGAGCGGCTCGTCACCCATGACGCCACCCTGGCGGCGCTGGCGCAACTGCGCGAACGCCTTTTCCGCGGCTGGGCAGAGAGCTCCAGCATCCAGGACCTGCTGCGCCGTCCGGCACGGGCGCTGTTTCGGCTGACCACGGACCTGGATGCGCTGGACGCCTTCTATCTTCGCCTGCTGGTGCCGGCCGCCGCGGCGCTGGGTGCGACGCTGCTGGCCACGGTCGTGGTCGGCCTGATGTCGCCCTGGCTCGGCCTTGCACTGGGCGGCTGGATGCTGATCATCGGCCTGGCCGTGACCATCGTGCTGGCCCGCCACTCGCGGCGTCCTGCCACTCGGCGGGCCCTGCTCACGGAAAGGCTGCGCGCCCAGGCCGTGGACCTGGTGTCGGGCCAGACGGAACTGCTCATGGCCGGCCGGCTGGCTGCCCAGCGTGAAGTCCTGCGCCGCACGGACGAACGTCTGGCGCACAGCGACCGTCGCCTGCAGCAGCTGGACGCGAAAGCGGCTGCCATCCACAGCGTGGCCGGCAGCCTCACGCTGGCCCCTGGTCCTGCTGGGCGTGGGCCTGCTGGCCGAACAGGGAGCAGATCGGCACGCCGGAAGCAGCCCTGGCGCTACTGATTGCGCTGACGGCCATGGAACCCTTTGCGGCGCTGCGTCGGGGAGCTCTCGAATCGGGGCGCGCCTGGCTGGCGGCGCGTCGGCTTTCTCCCCACTGCACGCCGACCGTTCAGCCCCCCGCCCCACGCCCCGACACGGGCTGTGCGATCATCGTGGATGACGTATCGGTCCGCCATCCGGATAGCCCGGTGGATGCACTGACCGCACTGTCGCTGAAGCTGGCCGCGGGCGAACGGGTCGCCGTGGTCGGCCCCAGCGGCGCAGGCAAGTCGACACTGATGGCGCTGATCGCCGGAGAGCGCCAACCGCACACCGGGCGCGTCCTGACGCAGCCCGGCGCCTGGCTGAACCAGCGTCCGGACCTGTTCCAGGACAGCCTGCGCGACAACCTGCGCCTGGCCGACCCGGACGCTGATGACGCCGCATTGTGGCAGGCTCCCTGGAAGCGGCCGGACTGGCCGAGGCCATACGGCGTCTGCAAGCCGGGCTGGACATGCGACTGGGCGAAGGCGGCCTGGGGCTGTCGGCCGGCCAGGCCCGCCGCCTGGCACTGGCCCGGCTGCTGCTTCAGAAGCGCCCCCTGTGGTTGCTGGATGAGCCGACCGAGGGGCTGGATGCCGCCACGGCCGCCGATGTGCTGGTCCGACTGGACACGCTGGGCCAAGGGCGTGCATGGCTGATGGCCGCCCATCTGCGCCGCGAAGCGGCACTGGCCGATCGTCTGCTGGATGCGCGCAACGGCAGGCTTGAAGGTGAATTCCGGCGTGGCAGCGAGGGCTTCGAGGCTGCGCTGGCTGCGCTGAGACCCGATTGATACACCATCCCGAAACCGAGAAGAGGAACCCCCAACATGGATGTCGATATCGTCAGCCTATCAAGGCTGCAATTTGCGCTGACAGCGCTCTACCACTTCCTGTTCGTCCCGCTCACGCTGGGCCTGTCCATCCTGCTTGCCATCATGGAAACGGTCTACGTGATGACGGGACGTGCCATCTGGCGTGACATGACCCGGTTCTGGGGCACGCTCTTCGGCATCAACTTTGCCATGGGCGTGGCCACCGGCATCGTGATGGAGTTCCAGTTCGGCATGAACTGGAGCTACTACAGCCACTATGTCGGCGACATCTTCGGGGCGCCACTGGCCCTGGAGGGCTGATGGCCTTCTTTCATGGAAGCGACCCTGGTGGGTCTCTTCTTCTTCGGCTGGGACCGGCTGTCCAAGGTCAAGCACCTGCTGGTGACCTGGGCGGTGGCCATCGGCTCGAACTTCTCGGCACTCTGGATCCTGATCGCCAACGGCTGGATGCAGAACCCGGTGGGCGCGGAGTTCAACCCCGCAGACCATGCGGATGGAGATGAAGGACTTCTTTGCCGTCCTCACCAACCCCGTGGCGCAGGCCAAGTTCGTGCACACGGTTTCGGCGGGTTATGTCGCAGCCGCCATCTTCGTGCTGGGCATCTCGGCCTGGTACGTGCTCAAGGGCCGGCACCTGCAGCTGGCCAAGCGCTCAATGACGGTGGCTGCATCGTTCGGTCTGGCCGCCTCGCTGTCGGTGGCGGTGCTGGGTGACGAAAGTGGCTACCTCACGACGGAACACCAGAAGATGAAACTGGCGGCCATCGAGGCCATCTGGGATACCGAGCCGGCCCCTGCCCCGTTCACGGCCTTCGGCTTTCCTGACCAGGAAGCCCGCGAGACGCACTATGCCGTGCACGTGCCCTGGGTCATGGGCCTGATCGGCACGCGCTCGCTCACCACGGAAATCCCCGGCATCAAGGATCTGGTGAAACGCGCGGAGCACCACGTCCGCGACGGTCTGAAGGCCTATGACGCCCTGCAGAAGATCCGTGCCGCCAAGGGCAACCTCGACGCCAACGCGCCGGAGCGCGCCATCTTCGAGGAACACGGCCATGCGCTGGGCTATGCACTGCTGCTCAAGCGCTATGTGGACGATCCCCGTCAGGCCACGCCCGAGCAGATCAGCCGCGCGGCCTGGGACACGGTGCCGCAGGTGGCCCCGCTGTTCTTCTCGTTCCGTGCCATGGTCGGCGTGGGCCTGTTCCTGATCCTGCTGACCGCCACGTTCTTCTGGCTGTCGGCGCGCCGCCGGCTGGATGCCTACCCGTGGCTGCTGCGGATTGCCGTGTTCGCCATCCCGCTGCCCTGGATCGCCATCGAAAGCGGCTGGCTCGTGGCCGAGCTGGGACGCCAGCCCTGGGTCATCGAGGGGTGCTGCCCACGGCCGTGGCCGTCTCGAACCTGGGCGCCGCCACCGTGCTCTTCACGATTGCCGGCTTCGTGGCGATCTACACCGTCCTGCTGATCATCGAGATGAAGCTGATGTTCAAGGCCATCCGCAAGGGTCCGGAAGTCCATCCGGCCCCGCATGAAACTCAGCCCGGTGAAGCCAGCGCCCTGGCTTCCGCACAGTGATACTGCAAGGAAAAGGAACATGATTCTCCACGAACTCGTCTCCTACGAAGTGCTGCGCCTGATCTGGTGGGCACTGATGGGCGTGCTGCTGATCGGCTATGCGGTGACCGACGGCTTTGACCTGGGCATCGGCACGCTGCTGCCCTTCGTCGCGCGTACCGATATCGAGCGCCGCACCGTCATCAACACCATCGGCCCCCATCTGGGAGGGCAACCAGGTCTGGCTGATCCTGGGGGCGGTGCCATCTTCGCCGCCTGGCCGCAGCTGTACGCGGTGTCGTTCTCGGGCTTCTACCCTGCCATGTTCGCCATCCTGTTCGCATTCATCCTGCGGCCGGTGGCCTTCAAGTTCCGCAGCAAGCGCGAAGACCCCGCCTGGCGCAGCCGCTGGGATGCCGTCCTGTTCATGGCCGGAATCCTGCCTTCGATCATCTTCGGGGTGGCCGTGGGCAACGTGCTGCAGGGCGTGCCCTTCCACATTGGGGAAGACATGCAGATCTTCTATGAAGGCACCTTCCTTGGTCTGCTCAACCCCTTCGGCCTGCTGTGCGGACTGGTTTCGCTGGCCATGCTGGTGATGCACGGTGCGTCCTGGCTGCAGCTCAAGACCTCGGGCATCGTGGCCGAGCGCGCACGGCGCTTCGGCATCGTGGCCGCCATCCTGACGGTAGTGCTGTACGCGGTGGCGGGCGTCGTGCTGGCCCACCTGGTGAACGGCTACGTCATCACCAGCAACCTGCCCACCGATGGGGTCTCGAACCCGCTGCTCAAGACCGTGAGCACGCAGGCCGACGCCTGGTTTGCCAACTACGCAGCCCACCCGCTGCTGTGGGCGGTTCCGGCCCTGGGCATCGCAGGGTCCGCTGCTGGCGGCGCTGTGCCTGGCCGGTCGCCGGCCGCTGGCCGCCCTGCTGACCGGGGGTCTGGGCATTGCCGGCATCATCGGCAGCGTGGGGGCATCGATGTTCCCGTTCATCCTCCCGTCGTCCAGCATGCCTGCGGCGAGCCTGACGGTGTGGGACTCGTCCTCGAGCCACCTCACGCTGTTCATCATGCTCATTTCGCGGCCATCTTCATGCCCATCATCCTGACCTACACGAGCTGGGTCTTCACGGTGCTGCGCGGCAAGGTGGACGCTGACGACATCCGGAAGGGCAAGGGCCATGCGTACTGATCCCTGCTGCCTGACTCTCCCCTGCACCGTTCACCGATAAGGACACCGACCATGTGGTATTTCGCCTGGATCCTGGGCCTGCCCCTGGCAGCCGCCTTTGCCGTGCTCAACGCAATGTGGTTCGAGCTGATGGAAGATGACGCCATCCGGCGAGACCGGCTGGAGCCGCACGAGAAACCGTGACGGCACCGGGTCCCGGCGCAGCCCTGTCGTGTGCGGGCAGCGCCGGGACCTTTCGTTTTCTGGCAGGACATGCGCGGAACAGGCCTCATGGGCCTGCCCGGGCTTTGAAGGTGATTCGGATCCCGCACAGGCTTCCGAAGTGATGCAGATCCTGCCGGTGTTGTCGGGTCGAGACCGGCAGCCAGGAGAGCGGCAACAGGAACAGCACGCACACGACGGCGGCGACACGTTATGCCGCGCTACATGCAGGCGTTGCCAGGAAAACAGGGGGAGATGAGATGGGCGCCTGGCGCTGAAATGCGCGGGCTGCTGCGGCCGGCAACCGACCGGGATGTCGACAGCTACGGACCTTTGCGGTGCTGGCCATGGACCTGTACGCCATGACCACCGACCCGGTGATGCCGCCGATGAGGGAATGTGAGCGGGCGACGAGCCTCGAACTCGCGACCTCAGGCTTGGGAAGCCGGCGCTCTACCAACTGAGCTACGCCCGCATGGCGCGCATTGTACGATGATTTCTGCCCGCCTGCCCAGCTGCACCGTGGCATGACGGCCGCGCCCTCCCCGGCCACATCCGACAGGCGGCTATGGGCGACACCGTTCCCATCCGTGAAGCGTGACGGGACTGAAAGCTGCGTGTCGTCGGATCTGCAACACACTCCCGACGGTGGTCGGGCCGCCAGGCCGCGCCTGACGGGATCCGCATCATCCTCCTTATCATGGAGGGCCCAGGCGTGCGCACGCTCCCTTTCCCGGATTCTGCTTTCACCCTCATGGATGCTCCTGCTGCTGCCCCCAGGCGCCGGCAAATGCCCCTTCTGCCTTTCCCCTGAAGCCCATCCTGTGGTTGCTGGGCTCGATGACGTCGCTGGCGCTGGGCACCTCGCTGGCCAAGCAGATCTTCCCCATTGTGGGCGCGCAGGGCACCACGGCACTGCGGCTGCTGTTCTCGGCCCTGGTGCTGATCCTGTTCGGACGCCCGTGGCGGCACCGCATGCCGCGGCATGACTGGTGGGTGGTGGCGCGCTACGGCATGACGCTGGGCATGATGAACATGCTGTTCTACCTGGCGCTGGAAACGATTCCGTTCGGCATTGCGGTGGCCATCGAGTTCTGCGGGCCGCTATCGGTGGCACTGTTTGCGTCGCGCCGGCCCATCGACTTCGTCTGGATCGGCTGCACGGTGGCGGGCCTGCTGATGCTGTTGCCCATCTGGCATGGTGGCGGTGACGCGGCCGGTGCCCAGGCCATGGCAACAGAGCCGTCGAAGGCGCACAGGGCGTAGTGCCCGGCGTGGCCTCGGCCAGTCTGGATCCGCTGGGCATGCTGTACGCGGCCGGTGCAGCGGTGTGCTGGGCGGGCTACATCATCTTTGGCAAGAAGACGCAGCACCTGCACGCCGGCACGACGGTGGCCCTGGGGGTCAGCATCGGCGCGCTGATGATGTTCCCCATCGGTGTGGTGCATGCCGGCACAGCGCTGTTCGAACCGAAGGTGCTGCTGATCGGACTGGGGGCGGCCGTCGTGTCCAGCGCCATTCCGATGTTCCTGGAAATGAAGGCGCTGCGCGGGCTGCAGGCCGGCACCTACGGGGTGATGACGAGTCTGGAGCCGGCACTGACCTCCGTGGTGGCCATGCTGGTGCTGGGCGAGCTGCTGACGCTGACGCAATGGTGCGCCATCGCACTGACGGTGACGGCCGCCATGGGCAGTGCGCTGACCTCGCAGCGTGGCGGATAGAATGCAGAAAAGACTGCATCCCTCCCCCACGCATGAAATCCTTCTTCCATTGGTTCGAAAGCCGGATCGACCCGTATCCGGATGAAACACGACTGATCACCGAACGAAGCCTGTGGCGCTTCGTGCTCTCTTCGCTGCAGGGTGTGCGGCGCTGGCTGGTGCTGCTGTTCCTGACGGTGGCGGGCATCGGCGTGCTGGAGGCGCTGCTGTTCCAGTGGATGGGCTTCGTGGTGGACTGGATCGGCCGTTACACGCCCGAGACGCTGTGGGCCGAGAAAGGCGGCACGCTGACGATCATGGGTGTGGTGCTGGTGCTGAGCCCGCTGCTGGTGCTGCTGTCATCATCGCTACGCTTCCAGTCGCTGCAGGGCGTGCTGCCGATGCGGCTGCGCTGGCGCTTTCACCGGCTGATGCTGGCCCAGAGCCTGAGCTTCTATCAGGACGAGTTTGCCGGCCGCGTGTCGGCCAAGGTGATGCAGACGGCGCTGGCGGTGCGCGAGGTGGTGATGACCTTCGCCGACATGGCCACCTACATCGTCGTCTATTTCCTGACGAGTTCGGTGGTGCTGTGGAAGTTTGACGCCTGGCTGCTGCTGCCGTTCGTGACGTGGATCGTGCTGTTTGCCGCCACGATGGTCTGGACGGTGCCCAAGCTGGGCAAGCTGGCGGCAGCGCAGGCCGATGCCCGTGCGCTGATGACCGGGCCGCATCACGGATGCCTACAGCAACATCGCCACGGTCAAGCTCTTCTCGCACAGCGACCGCGAATCCCGCTACGCGCGCTCGGCCATGGAAGACTTCATGGTCACGGTGCATGCCCAGATGCGCTGGGTGACGACGCTGGAGGTGGTGTCGCAGACGGTGAACATGCTGCTGACCGGCGGCACGGCCGCCATCGGCCTGTGGCTCTGGCACCGTGGCCAGGCCAGTCCGGGTGCAGTGGCTGCGGCCACGGCCATGGCGCTGCGCATCAACGGGCTGTCGCAATGGATCATGTGGCAGTCGGCCTCGCTCTTCGAGAACATCGGCACCATCCGCGACGGCATCAACACGCTGACCCGGCCGCACACGGTGCTGGACAAGCCGAACGCCGTGCCGCTGGTGGTGAAGCAGGGCGGCATCCGCTTCGAGCACGTGGATTTCTCGTACAGCGAGAACGCGCGGCGCGAGCATCGGCCGGTGCTGCAGGATTTCTGCCTGGACATCCGGCCCGGCGAGAAGATCGGTCTGGTGGGCCGCTCGGCTGCGGGCAAGTCCACCATCGTGAACCTGCTGCTGCGCTTCTATGACGTGCAGAAAGGGGCCATCACCATCGACGGTCAGAACATTGCCGACGTGACGCAGAACTCGCTGCGGGCGCAGATCGGCATGGTGACGCAGGACACGTCGCTGCTGCACCGCACGGTGCGCGACAACATCCTGTACGGCCGCCCGGATGCCACCGACGAAGAGATGCTGGACGCCGCGCGGCGCGCGCAGGCCGATGCCTTCATTGCGGCACTGGAAGATCCTCAGGGGCACACGGGCTTTGACGTGCAGGTGGGTGAACGTGGCGTGAAGCTCTCGGGTGGGCAGCGCCAGCGCATTGCCATTGCCCGGGTGATGCTGAAGAACGCGCCGATCCTGCTGCTGGACGAAGCCACCAGTGCGCTGGACTCCGAGGTGGAAGTGGCCATTCAGGACAGCCTGAACGAGCTGATGAAGGGCAAGACGGTGATCGCCATTGCGCACCGGCTCTCGACGATTGCGGCCATGGACCGGCTGGTGGTGCTGGACAAGGGACGCATCGTGGAAGAAGGCACGCATGCCGAGCTGCTGGCCCGCAACGGGCTGTACGCACGGCTGTGGGCGCACCAGAGCGGCGGCTTCCTGGCCGAGCAGGTGCCCAACGAGTGGTGACAGACCGAAAGGCGGCGTGAAGCCGCCGAACGGCGGGTGGTGTCCCTTCCGGGCCCCTGAAAGCCGAAGCCCTCCCAACGTCTCGCTCTACAATACGCGCCCCGTTTCAACCCCCGTATTTCATGAGCGAACACGCCAACCACGCGACCGGCCATGGCCACGCCACGCCGGCGCATTCCGACGCCCAACCTTCTCCGGCCACGCAGGCCATCAACGTGCGGCTGCGGCCGCTGCCGGGGCTGATCTTTGCCAGCCGCTGGCTGCAGCTACCGCTGTACCTGGGCCTGATCGTTGCCCAGGCGGTGTACGTGCAGCACTTCCTGATGGAGCTGTGGCACCTGGTGGAAGCCGCCTTCGGCAACCAGCACGCACTGCAAGCGCTGGTCGAGAGCATCGGCTACCGCTCGGACAAGCCGGTGACCTCGCTGGACGAGACGGTGATCATGCTGGTGGTGCTGGCGTTGATTGACGTGGTGATGATCTCGAACCTGCTGATCGCATGGTGATCGTGGGCGGCTTCGAGACCTTCGTGAGCCGGATGGACCTGCAGGGCCACCCCGACCAGCCGGAATGGCTGAGCCACGTCAACGCCTCGGTGCTGAAGGTGAAGCTGGCGATGTCGATCATCGGCATCAGCTCCATCCACCTGCTGAAGACCTTCATCAACGCCGACAACTACACCGACCGCACGCTGATCGCGCAGACGGCCATTCACCTGACCTTCCTGCTGTCGGCCATGGCCATTGCCTATACCGACAAGCTGATGTCGAGGCGCGTACAAGCAGGACAAGCACTGACCGGCGCAGCACCGGACGGTGCTGGCCCGACGGCCCGACAGGTCTCCCATGGCCTGTCGGGCCGTTTGCTTTTTCGGGCGCGGGGCCCCGGCGGCGGGTCGAAGCCAGCCCGTTTCCGCCCTGCCTGCTGGCGTTTCCTGGCGGGCTGTCCCTGATTGCGGCATACTGCGGCCGGTTGACCGGCAACGCGCTGCAGACGCAGCCATCCTGCAGATGATCGAGATTATCCTGAACGGCAGTGCCCATCCCGTGGCCCCGGACAGCAGCCTGGCCGATCTGGTTCAGGCGCTGGGCTATGCGGGCAAGCGCATCGCCATCGAGCGCAACGGCGAGATCGTGCCGAAGTCGCAGTACGCCCAGACCCGCCTGGCCGCAGGCGACCGGCTGGAAATCGTGGTGGCGGTGGGCGGCGGCTGAGACCCGGCATCCGTCCGTGTTCCGCCTCGCCCTGAGGCATGCCCGCTGCAGGCCGTCCGTCCGGCCTTCGTTCATTCTTTCAGCATTCAGGAGGCTGTCATGACTTCCATCGCCGATCCCCTGGTCATCGGTTCCCGCACTTTTTCGTCACGGCTGCTGGTGGGTACCGGCAAGTATGTCGATTTCCAACAGACGCGCGAGGCCATCGACGCCAGTGGCGCCGAGATCGTCACCGTGGCCATCCGCCGCACCAACATCGGCCAGCATGCCGGGCAGCCCAGCCTGCTGGATGCGGTACCGCCCGATCGCTTCACCATCCTGCCCAACACGGCGGGCTGCTACACGGCCGAGGACGCCGTGCGCACGCTGCGGCTGGCCCGCGAGCTGCTGGACGGCCACACGCTGGTGAAGCTGGAAGTGCTGGGCAACGAGCAGAACCTGTTCCCGAACATGCCCGAGACGCTGGCCGCGGCGCGCACGCTGGTCAAGGAAGGCTTCGAGGTGATGGTGTACTGCAGCGACGACCCCATCCAGGCGAAGATGCTGGAAGACATCGGCTGCGTGGCGATCATGCCGCTGGCCTCGCTGATCGGCTCGGGCATGGGCATTCTCAACCCCTGGAATCCTGAAGCTGATCCTGGAACAGGCCCGGGTGCCGGTGATCGTCGATGCCGGCGTGGGCACGGCGTCGGACGCCACAGTGGCCATGGAACTGGGCTGCGCGGCGGTGCTGATGAACACGGCCATTGCCAAGGCGCAGGACCCGATCATGATGGCGCGGGCCATGAAGGCCGGCGTGGAAGCGGGCCGCCTGGCCCGGCTGGCTGGCCGCATGCCACGCAAGTATTATGCGGCCACGCCGTCTTCGCCCACGGAAGGGCTGCTGCCCAGCGTGGCACGCTGAGTGCCCCCGCGGGGCCTGCAGCGAGCCCCCGCCTTCCCGTTACCATCCCGCTTTCGCCATTGCCGCGCTGTGCACACACTGCGCCGTCGTCATCGATGGTTCCCCTGCCCACCGATCCCGCCACTGTTCCCCTGCTCCCCCGCCACCCCTGACACCGACGCGCCGCACCGGCGCGGCATCCGCAGCTATGTGCTGCGCCGCTCGCATTCTCGGCCGCCCAGCGCGATGCCTGGGAACGGCTGATGCCGGTGTTCGGCCCTGCCCTATCAGGAGCAGGCGCTGGGCTACCCTCATGTGTTCGGCCGGCAGGCGCCGGTGGTGCTGGAGATCGGCTTCGGCATGGGTGACACCACGGCCGAGATTGCCGCCAATGCGCCGGACATCGATTTCATCGCCATCGACGTGCACACCGCCGGGCGTGGGGGCACTCCTGAAGCTGATCGAGCAGAAGGAACTGTCCAACCTGCGGGTCATCGAGCATGACGCCCAGGAAGTGCTGCGGCAGATGATCGCCCCCGGGTCGCTGGCGGGCATCCATGTGTTCTTCCCTGATCCGTGGCCCAAGGCGCGGCATCCTAGCGCCGGCTGATCCAGACGCCCTTTGTGCGCGAGCTGGTGGCGGCGCTGCAGCCCGGCGGCTACCTGCACCTGGCCACCGACTGGCAGGGACTACGCCGACCAGATGGCCGAGGTGCTGGCCAGCATCGACACGCTGGTGGCCGAGCCGCCCCGACCGCTGCCCAGCCCGTCGCTGCCCTGCCCGCGCCCGTCCACCCGCTTCGAGCGGCGCGGCGAGCGACTGGGGCACGGGATCACCGACCTGATCCGCTACAAGCAGGCGTGATGCGGCACGACCGGCCCATGCCCAGCACTCCCCACGCATCGTCGGACCCTGCCTCGCAGCTGCCGCCCGTGCCACCGCTGCCCGACCTGAAGGGCCACCGCTTTTGCACTGACCGGGGCGGCCGGCTTTCTGGGGCGGCACGTCATCCGGCTGCTGCATCGCCAGGGGGCACGGATCATTGCGCTGCGCCGGGCCGAGAGCCGGCCACTGCCGGACGCGACGGTGCAGGAAGCGGTCATTGACCCTGAACGATGAAGCCGCCTGCGCCCAGACGCTGCACGATCTGAGACCGGACCACGTCATTCACCTGGCCGGTTATGCCAATACGGATCGCTCGGTCGCCTCGATTGTCCAGGCGCTGCAGGTGAACCTGGTGGGCAGCATCAATCTGGTACTGGGGGCGATGGACCGGGTGCCTGATTGCCGCGTGGTGGTGGCGGGCTCGATGGAAGCGGCCAATCCGTGGCAGGGCCCGCTGGCGCTGGGTTCGCCCTACGGGATGAGCAAGGCGATGGTGGAGGTGCTGACCGGCAGCCTGAACCGGCTCTATGGCACCAATGTGCTGAACATGCGCATCGGCATGGCCTATGGCGAGGACGACCCGAACCACCGGCGGCTGGTGCCTTCGGTGATCCTGTCGCTCCTGCAGGGACGTGCACCGGCCATTGGCAATCCGGGTCGGCTGTGCGACTGGATCCACGCCGAGGACGTGGCCGAGGCGCTGATTCGCGGCGCCCTGCTGCCTCGGGCCGAACCGGCCAGCATCGACGTGGGCAACGGCCGGCTGGGCAGCATCGCGGACGTGGTGGCCATCATCCAGCGGCTGCTGGGTACCGAGCTGCCGTTGCAGCCGGTGGAACGGCTGCAACGCAGCAACGAGCAGGCCCGCTGTGCCGACCTGCCGGCAATGACGGCCGCCCTGGGGGGCTGGCATCCCCGCATCAGTCTGGAGGAAGGTCTGGCCCGCGCCGTGGCGGGCTACCGCCAGGGAGCTGGCCACGGCTCGATGACGCCATGCCGGGCGGGACGGCGCCACGCCGCCCGCACCCGGGACCGGACGCCGCGGCGTTCGGGCATCAGCCACTGAAGTAGGCTTCCAGATCGTCGCTGCCGCCGGCTGGCTCGCGCTCAGAGAAGAATGTTTGAGAGAAACCGGTCAGCAGCAGGCCAGAACCGGACACGAACCTGTACGAACACTTCCCTGCCAGCAACAAGAGCCCCCAGACCCCGGGGAATCAGTTATCTCGGACCTCAGATGGACCAAGACGCCCGGGAAATCAAACCATTTTCTGTACACTGGCGACACCTTGACAAACCTTGAAAGCACTACCTCTCTTTTCAACCTGTACACGCGTCCGGCAGTAACTTTCTCTCTCTCCCAACAAAGACATCGTCAACATCATCGTCAGCGACACGGCCCAATATATACTTTACAGCAGAATCATCCCCTTCATTCTTGCCAAGTCTATAGTACAAAAACAAAACGCCCCTTTCCTTCGCCAAAAGAACTGAAAAACCCCATCCTCGACTCCGGTAATTCAACAGCCCGTCCGAGGAACAGGAAAACCCATCCCCATAATCAATCCTAGTATAAACAAAAATACCCAACGAATTCGCCATGAAAAAACAAATCTGAAATATCTGTCTTTCGTTACGAAATTCAATGGTGACTTGCTGCACAAAACACTTATGTACGACATCACTCTCCCCCAAAGGGCCTCATGACTTGAGGCCCAGAATATTATCAAAACGGATCAACGTGGCGACCCATACCAAACATGAGATCCGTTACGGGGATTTGGGTGAAAATGAGTATAACGAGCCCCAGAACCGGCATGGAACTCACGAATCCCATTTCGACCAGCAATACGGGAGGCAATTGCTCGGCTGGGGGCCCAAACATTCGTAGCACCACGCGCAATCATGGCCTGCGCAACGCGCTGTGTAACCCAACGCTGCACGATGAATCTTGATGCAGTCATGACCCCAATTGCGACCAAGGGCGCTACCGAACCCTCAGTCTTCTCCATCTCCTGAGTCGACAGCACGGCCAGCTGCATCGGCTTGCCCGAAGCCTCGAACATGCTGTTGATATCATCCTGACTGAAGGTACTGAGCTGGGGCGACAGGGGCGCAGTACTTACAGCGCTTTCACCGGCGTACGCCTGCGTGGAAACCATGCCGACAGCGGCCAGAACAAGGACCATGCGTTTGATCGTGCTCATATAGACTCCATGTGGTCGAACACAATAACAAGCCTCGAAAGACTCCCGAGGCACTGATGACGGTGTTGCCTCACCGCCAATCCCTGGGGCTGGTACATGATGAACATCACCATGTACCAGCCTGTTTTTTCCCCTGTCACTACCCATGACGTCAGGGAATGCTTCTGAAACTCAGTTGCTGCACCGCACCAACACTCTGCCGCCATGGTGCCCTGGAGAAATACGCTTCTGCCCTGCTCACATCCACCGATGCCGGCAGAACCGCCAGAAACTTGCCTGCCAGTTCGGGCTGATCCTTGCCATCACGGGTCTGCCACATGTCCAGAAACTGCGCGCGACTGTAGGTGCGATTCCCGAGGCTCGGATCGGCAAGCCACACCGTGTTGCCACTGATGCCACGCAGTACGCTGAAATGATCGTCCTTGCGTACCTTGATGTACACCACCACCGGCATCTTCAACCGGGCCAGTTGCTCCCAGCTGGCGGCAAATCCCTGTGCCCGAAAAGCCAAACTTTGGCAGAGCGCGGGTCATGTCATCAAAGCTCGCCCGGGCATCGCCCTTGTCCATGGCCTTCAGCAACTGCTCCTCGGTCAGCTTCTGGCCGTAGAACCCGTTGAGCAACGTAGCCAACGATGCGGCACCACAGGAGTAATCCTGATCCTGCTTGACGATCTGCCGGTCACGCAAGGTTTTCCAGCTTTTTACCGGAATCTGCCCTTCACCACTTCGCTGGAGAGAATGAAGGCTTCCGGTCCGGGTTCAGGCTGCTTGCGCTTCGGCAGTAACGGAATGGCCTGCTTCCGCCCTTCTTCCTGCTTCGGGCTTCCGCCGGCCTCTCGTTCCCCAGAAGCCGATGAGCCGTCTTCTGCCCAAACGTCCTGGCTTTGCCACGCTGCAAGGCTCACACTCAGACTGACGACCAGAAGCATTCTGTCTGCAGACATTCTCCCGCCCCTTTCACCATCAGAACGTATACAACCAGTTGACCCGCATCTCGGCTCCCTGCCCGCCGGACGCATTGGTCTTGAGCGTGACGTTGAGGGTATTACCCGTGGCAAACCCATATCCGAAACCAAGCTGCAGATCTGTAGCGGTCCGATTGATTCCCATTGCGGCACCATTGAAGCGCTCCGCTGTCTGGCGCGTCCATTGCATGCCGGTCGTGAGTGTGACCCGATCATTGACGGCAAAGCCCACGGAGGGCGTCAGTACCAGCAGGTTGCCGCCCCTGGCAGTATCGGCACCATCACGGTAGCTGCGGCTGAAGCGGTAGGCCCCCGTCAGTGAAAACACGACCGGATCCAGTGCCTTGTAGGTAGTGAAGCCCAGCATGGCCGACCTGAATGACTTGCTGGATGAGCGCAGGCGCTGGCTGAGGGCCACTTCGGCAAAGCCAAGAAAGGCTGGGTAATCATCCTCCTCGCGGAACTGGTGGTTGATCCCCGCCCAGGTGTCTGCAAAATGGTTCAGGCGGTTGCTGCTGCGCCCAGCCGCGTCCCGAACCCGTTCACTGTCGTGGAGGTAACTGGTACGCAGCAGCACCTCGGTTTTGTCGGTGATGCCATAACGCAGACCCAGTGTACCGACCAGTGTGTCGCGGTTGCTGGAGCGTTCGCCCACGGCGGTGGGCACCTGTACAAACGACGTCGGCCCGGTTTGTACGGAAATGGGCTCGCCGGTAGAGACGCCTGTCTGGTCCACATTGGCGTAGGCAAAGGACAGATCCAGCTTGAATCTGCCCTTGTCGGTAACGAGGTCCTCAACCGTCAGCGGCAACTCAGCAAACGCTGATGCAGCATGACAAGAAAGCATGAGCAAAAGGACAAAATGTTGGCTACGCACAACATCTCCTGCAAAAATAACCTGAGCGAATCATATTTTCACAAGAAAAACACATTGTCAATATGAAAAATATAACTTGTTATTTATCAATTTATTATTTGGATTTTTATCAAATTAGCGGCATTTAACTCCAATCTCCGAATATCATGCTTTGCTCGTCCCGAGCACAGATTGAGGCACTGATCTGCCAGAGAGCGGCCCTGCCCCAAACGAAAACGGCTTCTGCAGGACGGAGCCCGCCCGCAGAAGCCGCATGGTCCTGGGGTTATGCCCCCACGGATTGGGGCAATTGTCCCCTGCAGCGCCAGCGTCAGCCCTGCACCTTGAAGTACGCCTCCAGATCGTCGCTGCCGCCGATGTGACGGCCGCCGATGAAGACCTGCGGCACGGTGGTGCGACCGGTGATGGCGCGCACGGCCACGGTGCTGGCGTCACGGCCCAGCACGATCTCCTCGTAGGACAGGCCCTTTTCCTTCAGCAGGGCCTTGGCCTTGGCGCAGAACGGGCAGCCCGGCTTGGTGAAGATGGCCACCGACGGCGGCTGCTGGTAGTTGGGGTCCAGGTACTTCAGCATGGTGTCGGCATCCGACACCTCGAACGGGTCACCCGGCTTGTCCGGCTCGATGAACATCTTCTTGACGGTGCCGTCCTCGACCAGCATCGAATAGCGCCACGAGCGCTTGCCGAAGCCGAGGTCGTCCTTGTCCACCAGCATGCCCATGCCGGCGGTGAACTCGCCGTTGCCATCGGGGATGACGCCGATGTTCTCGGCTTCCTGGTCGGCCTTCCAGGCGTTCATCACGAAGGTGTCGTTGACCGAGATGCACAGGATGCTGTCGATGCCCAGTTTCTTGAACACCGGGGCCAGCTCGTTGTAGCGCGGCAGGTGGGAGGACGAGCAGGTGGGCGTGAAGGCGCCCGGCAGCGAGAACACCACCACGCGCTTGCCGGCGAACAGATCGTCGGTCGTCACGTCCACCCAGGCATCGCCCGAACGGGTATGAAAGACGACGGCAGGAACCTTCCTGCCTTCATGATTGGGGAGCTGCATGTAACGGGCCTCCATGGAAAAAGAGGCCCGGATTTTACCAATGCACCCAGAGGCCATGGGCCAGAAGGCCGATGATGAGGATGCAGGCGATGTTGAGCAACAACCCCACGCGCACCATCTCGCCCAGCCGGATCTTGCCGGTGGCGTAGACGATGGCGTTGGGCGGGGTGGCAATGGGCAGCATGAAGGCGCATGACGCCCCGCAGGCGATGATGGACGCCAGCGCGATGTCAGGCAGCTGCAGCGTGCGCGCCACCGTGATGAAGATGGGCATGAGCAGCGCCGCCGTGGCCGTGTTGGAGGTGAACTCGGTCAGGAACACCACGAAGGCGGTGAGCGACAGCATGATGATGACCGGATGCTGATCTCCCACAGCAGCCACGATGCTGTCGGCCAGGATCTTGCTGGCCCCGGTATCCTTCATGACGATGGACAGCACCAGGCCGCCGCCGAAGAGCATCAGCACGCCCCATTCGGTGTGCTCCTGGATCTGCTTCCAGCTGGCCGAACCGCCCACGCACATCACCACCACGGCCATCATGGCAATGACCGAATCGATGTTCTTGATGGGCTCGGGCAGCGCCAGCAGCTGCTGCAGCGGTCCGACCACCAGCTTGCCCAGGATGAGCAGCACCGCCGTGGCGGCGAAGACGACCAGCGTGAACATCCGCCGGCCATCCAGCGGGATGTCCTCGATGTCGACGTTGAACGGCACGTTGAAGTCGGGTCGCAGCACCACCCACAGCGACAGCACCATGGCGGGCATCATCAGCGCCACCACCGGCATGCCGTACTTCAGCCAGTCGGCAAAGCTGATGTCGATCATCGTGGCCAGCAGCGCGTTGGGCGTGCTGCCCACCAGGGTGCCGATGCCGCCGATACTGGCGCTGAAGGCGATGCCCAGCAGCACGAAGGCGTAGAGCTTGCGGTTCTTCTCCACGTCCACCCTGCCGCGGATGCCCAGGGTGAGCGGCAGCATCATGGCGGCCACGGCCGTGTTGTTGACGAAGAGCGACAGGAACGCCGTGACGGCGAACAGATAGAAGATGGTGAGCTTCAGGCTGCCGCCGGCCAGGCGGATGACGTGTCCGGCAATCCACAGGTCCAGCTTCTGGATGTGCAGCACGGCCGCGATGACGAAGCCGCCGAAGAACATGAAGATGACCGGCTCGGCAAAGGGCGCGAAGGCCGCCTTGGTGGACAGCACCCCCAGCCCGATGGCAAAGAGCGGGATCATCAGCGAGGTGACGGTGATGTGGAAGGCTTCGGTCAGCCACAGCACACCCACGAACACCAGCAGCGCCAGCCCCCGGTTCTCGGTGGGCGAGAACGGCAGCCAGCGCAGCAGCAGGAAGAAGAGGACAAGATCGGCGGCGAGGATCAGCCAGCCGCGCCGATTGGCGACGACCGCGTCGGACACGATGAAAACTCCCGGAGGAAGAAGAGGAAGGCCGGAAGTATGTCACGCCCCACCGGATAGGGATTTTCCCGAATGCGCCTGGCCGCCATCAGGACGCCTACCCATCCGCCAAAAAGAAAGGACCGGCAAGACCGCAAGGGCCGTGCCGGTCCGGGATGGAGGGATGTCGGGGATGCCGGACGATCAGTCCATGGCGCTGCCCCAGTGGAGCAGACCGGTGTAGGTGACCGCCAGGATGAGCAGGCCGAAGATCACGCGGTACCAGGCAAACACGCGGAAGCTGTTGCTGGCCACGAAGCGGATGAGCCAGTGCACGCAGGCCAGCGCGCTGAAGAACGCGAAGATGGTGCCCACGGCAAACAGCGGGATGTCGCCGGCGCTCAGCAGGTCGCGGCTCTTCCACGTGTCATAGACGCTGGCGCCGATGAGCGTGGGGATGGCCAGGTAGAAGGAGAACTCGGTAGCCACCTGACGCGACAGGCCGAAGATCATGCCGCCGATGATGGTGGAGCCGGAACGGCTGGTGCCCGGGATGAGCGCGAAGGCCTGCGCCAGACCCAGCTTCAGGGCGTCGACGGCGGTGAGGGCTGTCGATGTCCGTGATGCGCGGCTTTGATGTTTTCCCTGGCGCTTTTCCACCAGGAAGATGATCAGACCGCCCACCACCAGGGCGATGGCCACCGGCACCGGACCGAACAGGTAGGTCTTGATGAGCTTGCTGAACAGCACGCCCAGCACCGCCGCCGGGATGAAGGCGATGATGATGTTGAGCGCAAAGCGCTGCTGCACGCGATCGGACGTGAGGCCGGCCAGCACCTTGCCGATGCGCTCGCGGTAATACCAGATGACGGCCAGGATGGCGCCCGTCTGGATGGCGATGGCAAAGACACTGGCCTTTTTCGTCATCCCAGCCCAGCAGCGAGCTGGTGAGGATGAGGTGGCCGGTGCTGGAGATGGGGAGGAACTCGGTCAGGCCTCGACAATGCCGAGGATGACGGCCTTGACCATCAGGGGGAGTGCGTAGAGGGATTCCATGGGGCAGGATGTTAACCCGCATCGTGGCAGGCGCTGTGCCAAATCCTGCCACTTTCACCGGCATCACGCCCCCTGGAACAGATTGATACAGAAAAGTCAGCCGCGCGACCACAGCCGATGGAAATGATGCACCGGTCCATGGCCCCGGCCATCCACCCGCCGCCCCACCGTGAGCTGGCTGGAAGCGGCCAGCGCGCCGGTGAGATAGTCGCGCGCGGCGCGGGCAGCGGCCGGCATGTCGGCCGACTGCGGGATGAGTGCGGCCAGCGCGGCTGACAGCGTGCAGCCGGTGCCGTGCAGGTTGTCGGTGTCGATGCGCGGGCCATCGAGCTGGATCATCCGGTCGCCATCGAAGAGCAGGTCCACCGGGTTGCCCGGCAGGTGGCCGCCCTTGAGCAGCACCCAGCGCCCGTCGGCATCGGCCAGCAGGCGGCGCAGCCGCTCGGCCATCCGGCGCATGCCCGCCACGTCGTCGGGGGGCGGACTGATCCAGCAGCAGCGCGGCCTCGGGCAGGTTGGGCGTGATGACGGTGGCCAGCGGCAGCACGGCCTCGGTCAGCATGCGGATGGCATCGGCAGGCAGCAGCACGTCGCCACCCTTGGAGACCATCACCGGATCGACCACCAGCGCCGGCAGCTGACCCGAAGCCAGCAGCGGCCCCAGCGCATCGGCCACCGTGCGCGCAATGGCGGCGGTGCCCAGCATGCCCAGCTTGGCGCTGTCGATGCGCACGTCATCGAACAGCGTGTCGATCTGCAGGCGGATGAAGTCGGTGGAGACGCCCCTCGATGCCGGTGACGGCCCGGGTGTTCTGGGCGGTGAGCGCGCAGATGACGGCGCAGCCATAGGCCCCCAGCGCCGAGAAGGTCTTGATGTCGGCGAGCACGCCCGCCCCGCCACTGGGATCGACGCCGGCGACGGTCAGCAGGTTGGGAATGGTGCGCGCGGCCGCGCCAGACTGGCCGGCAAGCGCCGCAGGATCGACGTGGCCCGACACGGGGCGGTCGGAACGGGACATGGCAGGGACTCCGGAAACGGACACCGAGACGGATGGCATCCTATCACCCGGGGGCGGATGCCGCCTGCGGGGATGCGGGAATGCCCTGAAACGCATGGGTGGCGGCTGGCGCTGCTTGGCCTTCATCCCGTCGGGATCCGCGAGGGCCGGAAGCCGCTGCCAATATTCTTGAGGATTCCGGCAGGCGACCCATCGTCCGGATATCCTTGGTGGGACCGACAGGGTCGTGTTCTCCTTCCCCGCACATCCCCCAGGAACCGCATCGCGGGTGACGGCACCACAACACCCGTTTCCCTTCTCCGTCACCCGTTTTTCCTTTTCTTTTCCCGACAGACCGCCATGTCCCCCACCCCGGCATCCACTCCTGCCCCGCGCCCACTGCCCCCGCCAACGTGCTGTCCATCGCCGGCACCGATCCCACCGGCGGGGCCGGCATCCAGGCCGACCTGAAGACCTTCGGGGCGCTGGGCGCCTATGGCATGGCGGTGGTGACGGCCGTGGTGGCGCAGAACACGCAGGCCGTGCGCGTGGTCTCGCCGCTGGCGCCGGAGCTGGTGCAGGCGCAGCTGGAAGCCGTGTTCGAGGACGTGGCGGTGGCCGCCGTGAAGATCGGCATGGTGGCCAATGCCGGGATTGCCGAGGCGATTGCCGAAGTGCTGGCCCGCCATCGCCCGCCCTTCGTGGTATTTGACCCCGTGATGGCAGCCAGCACAAACAAGCGCCTGATGAATGAAAGCGACCTGGAGCGGATCCGCACGGTGCTGCTGCCGCAGGTGAGCCTGCTGACCCCCCAACCTGAAGGAAGCCGCCCGGCTGCTGGGCATCGCGCAGCCCGTCGATGAAGCCGGCATGCGCGCCTGCCTCGCCCGCGCTGCAGGCGCTGGGGTGCCCAATGTGCTGCTGAAGGGCGGGCATCTGGCCGACGACGCCCCCTGACGCTCCCGAATCCACCGACCTGCTGGCCACGCCCGAGGGCGTCATCCGCCTGTCCGCGCACCGCATTGCCACGCGGCACGGACATGGCACGGGCTGCACGCTGTCGTCGGCCATCGCGGCGCTGTGGCCGCAGCACGGACTGGAAAAAGGCCACCCGGATGGCCAAGGACTACGTGCATGGCGCGCTGCTGCACGCCGATGCCCTGCAGGTCGGGCATGGCCGCGGGCCGTTGCACCATTTCTGGCAGGCGGTTCACCTTCCCGGGCAGCTGGCGTAACATGCCGGCAGTGAGGCCATTGCTCCCTGGAGCCCGGCCTGCGGGCAGACCCGGGGTGCCATGGCCGCCCCTGCGAAGGCCTGCCCCTCCACCACGGCCTGTCCGGCAGGATGCCCTCATCCGCCACAGTGCCCTTCCTGTCGCGGAGTCGAGCGTGAACCTCGAAAAAGTCGTCTTTGCCTTCTTCACGATCCTGGCCTGTACCCCTGAACTTCGGGTTCTTTCTGGGCGAGATCGACCGTGCCGACTTCCACCACCCGGCCGAGCTGTTCATCGCCGTGGTCATCAACCTGATCACGCTGATCATCAAGTTCGGCGACCGTACCCAGATGGGCGCCACGCACCTGGCCACCAGCCTGGTGGCGACGCTGCAGCTGCTCTTTGCCTCGCTGGTCTGGATGTGGGTCGAGCAGTTCAACAACGTCCCGCTGGACGGCCACACGGTCAGCATCATCGTGTCGCTGTCGGGCGGTGCGCTGCTGGCCAACCTGGTCTCGGTCATCCTGCTGATCGGCGAGACGCTGCGCCAGACGCGCTGAGTCGGGCTGCAGCACGGATACCCCGCCATGATCGACGTCATCTACATGATCCTGCGGCGCCTGCGGGTGCCGCTGATCATCCTGATCGCGGTCTACGCCATCTCGATCTTCGGGCTGGCCATTGCGCCCGGCGTCGATCCGGACGGCAACCCCTGGCGGATGGGGTTCTTCCACGCCACCTACGTGATGAGCTACACGGCCACCACGATCGGGTTCGGCGAGGTGCCCTTTCCCTTTTCCGACCAGCAGCGGGCCTGGCTGATCATCTCCATCTACCTGTCGGTGCTGGCCTGGACCTACGCGGTGGGTTCGGTGTTTGCCATGACCACCGACCGCACCTTCCGGCGCACGGTGGCACGCAACGTGTTCCGCTGGCAGGTCAAGCGTCTGTCGGGCCCCTTCTTCGTGATCTGCGGTGCCGGTCGCAGTGCTCTGGCACTGGCCCAGGCCCTGGACCAGCTGGGCCACCGTGTGGTGGTGGTGGAGATCGACGGTGAGCGCGCCACCCGCTTTGCGCTCAACGAGTTCCTCAGCCCGCCGCTGATCATGGAGGCCGATGCCAGCCATCCGGGCTCCCTGAAGGATGCCGGCATCCACCGGCGCTGGTGCCAGGGCGTCATTGCCCTCACCAGCAACGAGCATGCCAACCAGACCATCGCCATCGGCGCCAAGCTGCTGCGTGAGGACATCACCGTCATCGCGCGCGTGACCGACGCCGAGGGCACCAACAACCTGCACGCCTTCGGCAACGTGCATGCCGTCAACCCGTTCCAGGTGCTGGCCACCAACCTCTCTCTGGACATTGCCGCGCCCGAGGTGCTGCGCATGGAGGACTGGGTGACGGCCGCGCCGGGCACGCCCATTCCCACCCGCATCAACCTGCCCAAGGGCAAGTGGGTGCTGATCGGCTACGGCCGCTTCGGCCAGACCATCTCGGCCACACTGGACGAGGCGCGCGTGCCCTGGAAGGCCATCGACCCCGACCGGGACCTGGCCGGCGAGGCACGCCTGCAGCGCGGCGACAACTCCGAGGGCTCGCTGAAGGCCGCCGGCGTGGCACGGGCCAGCGTGCTGGTGGCCGGTACCGACAACGACACCATCAACCTGAGTGTCACCACCATTGCGCGCCGCCTCAACCCCGACATCTACGTCATCATCCGCCAGAACCAGTCGGCCGACCGGCTGCTGATCGATGCAGCACGCGCCAACCTGCGCGTGGTGCATTCGCAGCTGGTGGTGCGCGAGATCCTGCAGACGCTCAAGACCCCGCTGCTGGGCGATTTCATCAGTCTGGTGCGCCAGCAGGGCAACACGGCCGCCAGCCGGGTCATCGAACGCGTGATGGCCACGGTCGGCAACGCCGCACCCCGCAACTGGGCCTTCCACTGCGACCCCACCCAGCCCGGGCTCTTCAATGCCTTCTTCCGCAACCGGAGCGGCCGTGCGCTCACCATCGAGCAGATCCTGCGCGACCCGCGCCACCACGAGACCCGGCTGACGGCACTGGCCGTGATGCTGGTGCGGCGTGGCGAGCGCACCCTGCTGCCCGATCCGTCGACCGAGCTGCGCCCCGGCGACCGGCTGCTGTTCATGGGTCAGGAAATGGCCCGGCAGCTGCAGCTCAACTTCCTGGAAGACCCGCTGGCGGTCGACTACGTGCGCACCGGCATCCAGCAACCACGCGGCTGGCTGTTCCGCCGGCTGGACGCCTGGTGGCGGATGCGCCAGGAAGCGCGCCAGGCGCGGCAGGATTGACGGAAATGTCGCAATGACGCTATATTGATGACTTGACAGTCATTAATACGTCAGGTGAACACGACCGCACCATCCCCCGCCCGCTGCAAGCGCCCCCGTGCCTGGGAGCGCCGCAAGGAACAGCGCCCCGGCGAGCTGCTGAACGCCGCGCTGGAAGTCTTTGTGGCCCGGGGCTATGCCGCCGCCCGCCTGGATGACGTGGCCGCGCGTGCAGGCGTGTCCAAGGGCACGCTCTACCTGTATTACGCCGGCAAGGAAGACCTCTTCAAGGCCGTGGTGCGCGCCACCATCCTGCCGGTCATCGAGCAGTTCCGTCGCCGTATCGAGCAGGCCACTGGCAGCAGCGAACAGCTGCTGGCCGACGTGCTGGAAGGCTGGTGGAGCTGCTTCAGCAAGCCGCAGATGGGCGGCATCATGAAGCTCATCCTCGGAGAAGCCAGCAATTTCCCGGAAATTGCGCGCTTCTTCAACGACGAAGTGGCCCTGCCCACCCATGAGGTGATCCGCCGGCTGGTGCAACGCGGCATCGAGCGGGGCGAGTTCCGCCAGCCCTGCGACCTGGACACCGCCACCCACCTGGTCATTTCCCCGCTCATGCTGAAGCTGATCTGGAACCATTCGGTGGGCCAGTGCTGCAAGCCCATCATCGATCCGGCCGACTTCATTCGCCATCACGCCGACCTGGTGCTGACGCTGCTGCGTCCCGACACGGCGGCTGCGGCGCCTGCGCCAGCACGCACACGCCCGACGCCCCGGCCCAGGACGCGCTCCCGCCCCCTGCCTGCCTGAGGCCTGCTGCGCGGGATTCCCGACGGCTTCTCTCCTTCCCGATGTTTCGTCGTTCCCGGCATGCTGGCATACTTCATCCAGAGACATCATCCGGCGCTGAACACCATGAACATCGAGCAAGCCCGCTTCAACATGATCGAACAGCAGATCCGCCCCTGGCGGGTCAATGATGGACGGGTGCTCGGCATCCTGGCAGAAGTCCGCCGTGAGGACTTCGTGCCAGCCGCCTCGCAGGGCATGGCCTTTGCCGACACCGAGGTACCGCTCAATATCGACGGTCATGCCTCGGGCCAGGTGATGCTGGCGCCGAAGGTGGAAGCCCGCCTGCTGCAAGATCTGGCCATCCAGCCCCACGAAAAGGTGCTGGAGGTAGGCACCGGATCAGGCTACGGCACGGCGCTGGCGGCACGCTGCAGCCGCCACATCAGCTCCTGGGAAATCGATCCGGCGCTGGCCGCTTTCGCCGCGGCCAACCTGGCCCGTGCGGGCCTGACCGACCTGCAGCTGCACACCGGCGACGGCCACGAGGCCCTGAAGGCCTCCAATGCCCGCTGGGACGTGATCATCCTGTCGGGTGCCGTAGCCACCGAACCGGCCGACTTCCTGGCCCGACTGAACGCCGGTGGGCGCCTCTTCTGCTTCATCGGCGAAGCTCCCGTCATGGAAGCCCGCGTCTACACCCGCACCGACCAGGGCCTGCAGTCGCTCAACCTGTTCGAGACAATGGCTCCGGCCCTGCAGGGCTTCCCCTCGGTCAGCCATTTCCATTTCTGACCACCGCGCCGAGATGAGCCGCCTCTCGCCCGCACAGCTGGCCCAGTGGCTGGGAGACCCTCGACGCGAATCTCCCCTGCTGCTGGACGTGCGCGAGGAATGGGAGTTCGAGCATGTCAGCCTGCCCGAGTCGCAGCACGTGCCGCTGGCCGAGCTGCCCGCCATGGTGCACGAGCTGGATCCCGACCAGCCCATCGTCTGCATCTGCCACCACGGCGTGCGCAGCCTGCGGGCGGTCCACTTTCTGGCACACCATGGCTTTGCCGAGGTCCACGATCTGGCCGGCGGCATCGACGCCTGGGCCGTGCAGCAGGATCCGACCATGGCCCGGTACTGAGACCCGGCGGGCCACACACACGGAAGGGCAATGATCAAGACACATCGGCTCACCCGCCTGCTGCTGGCAACGCTGCTGCTGCCCGCCCCTGCCCGCCTGGGCCACCAACCTGCAGGAAGCCTTTGATGCTGCACAGCGGCAGGATCCCACCGTGCAGGCTGCCCGACTGCAGGTGGACATCGACAACCAGCAGCGCAAGGCAGCGCGTTCCCGGCTGCGCCCCAGCCTGGGGGCCGAGCTGAGCACCACCAACGGGCAGCTGCACACCAACCTGTTCTCGCGGCACTACTACGACAACCGGCTGGCCGGCATCAACCTGAGCATTCCGGTGTACAGCCCGCAGGACGCGGCCCGTCTGCAGCAGGCCCAGGTGGCCGAACTGCTGGCGCAGAGCCGTCTGGCGCAGGCCCTGCAGAGCCTGGCCGAACAGGTGGCCTCCAGCTACTTTGCCGTGCTGTCGGCACAGGATGCCCTGGACGTGGTCGAGGCGCAGCGCCACGCCATCCAGGAACAGTTTGAAGCGGCCCTGAGAAGGCTTTTGCAGCGGGCAATGCCACCATCACCGACCAGCAGGAAGCGCAGGCCCGGCTGGACCTGAACTGCGCCCAGCTGGCGGCGGCCCGTCATGCGCTGCAGGGCCGCCAGGCCTCCTTCACCCAACTGACCGGCCTGCCTGCCGATCGCCTGCAGCGTCTGGCCCCTCGATACCCGCCTGCCGCTGGCACCGGCACAGTCACAGGCTTACTGGGAAGACCAGGCGCGCACCCGTAGCTTCCTGGTGCGTCAGGCAGAAATGGGGGTGCAAGGTGCCCGCCACGGCGTGGATGCTGCCCGTGCGGGCCACTACCCCACCGTCACCATCGGCGCTCAGGCCGGTGCCCTCAATGGCCAGACCAACGTCACCGTAGGCACCCAGGTGCACCGCTCCCGCGACATTTCCGCGGGCGTGAAGGTGCGGATCCCGCCCTATGCCGGCGGCGGACTGGTGGCCCAGGAACGCGCCAGCGTGGCCACGCTGGAACAGCGGGAAAGTCAGCTGGAAGCGGCCCGGCGTGGCGCCGCCCAGCAGGTGCGCGACCTGTACCTGGCCCTGCAAAGCAGCATGGAGCAGGCCGATGCGCTGCAGGCCGCCGTGCGCTCCAGCCAGCTGGCCCTGGAGGCCAACCATGAGGGCTATCGTGCCGGTGTGCGTGTCAGCATCGACGTGCTGAACGCCCAGCAGCAGCTCTTTCAGGCCCGTCAGAACCTGGCCTCCACCCGCTACGCCGTGCTGCTGAACCAGCTGCGACTCAAGGCAGCCATCGGTGCACTCGATGACGCCGACATCGCGGCTGTCGACGGTTATCTGAAGGCCCCTGCCGGGGCGAGCACGGCCACCACGCAGGTGTCCACCGGCAACGGTCAGCCCGTCAAAGCACGACCTGCGGCGGCGCGGTGACCAGCGGGGCCACCGGGGGCCCCAGTGCCGATTCCATCAGCGGCCCGATGGCCTCCAGCGTGCGCTCCAGCGAGCCCCGATGTGCCTGGGCAAAGGCGGCCCCGGCCGCGGACATGGCGCCCCGGCGTGCCGGGTCGGCTGCCAGCTCCAGCGCCACCGGAATGGCCTCGCGCGGGTCGCTGACCTGGATGGAGGCGCTGAACAGGATGGACGCCTCGGCGGCCTGCTGGAAGTTGTAGACCGACGGCCCCAGCACCACCGGACAGCCGGCCGCGTTGGCCTCGATCAGGTTCTGCGATCCGAAGGGCAGCAGCGAGCCGCCCATCACCGTCACGTCGGCCGCCGCGTACCAGGCCCTGCATCTCGCCCATGGAGTCGCCCAGCAGCACGTTGCAGCGCGAGAAATCGGTGTTCGGATCGTCCAGCGCCTTGCGCTGCATCGGCGGCTCGCCCATGTAGCGGGTGATGAGCCGGGCCACTGCCTCGAAGCGATTGGGGTGGCGCGGCACGATGATCAGCATCGGCGGCAGGCTGTCACCGATGCCGCCCAGTCGCGGATCACGGTGCTGCACCACGCGCTGCCAGCTCTCCAGCACCAGCGCTTCTTCCCCTCGCGGGTGCTGGCTGCCAGAATCACCAGGCGGTCGCCAAAACGGCTGCGCCAGCCCCGGCCGCGCGCCTGCAGCACGAAGTCGGCCGGCTGGTCGAACTTCAGGTTGCCGGTGACGAACTCGGGACGCTGCCCCAGATGGGCGATGCGTTCGGCATCATCCTGGGTCTGGGCGATGATCATCGAATAGCCACGCACCGCCGGCTCGATCAGCGAGCGGAAGCGCTGCCCGCGCGCCAGCGAACGGGGCGAAAGACGGGCGTTGACGGCAATGAGCGGCACCTGGTGACGATTGGCGGCCGCCACCAGATTGGGCCATACCTCGGTCTCGACGATCAGGCCGATGCCGGGATTCCAGTGCTGGAAGAAGCGCTCCACCGCCCCCGGCAAGTCATAGGGCAGATAGCTCTGCGCAATGCGGCCGGGCAGATCCTTCAGGCGCAGCGCACCGGTGGCCCGCCCGGTGGGCGTGCCGTGCGTCAGCAGGATGGGCACCTCGGGCCAGGCGGCCGCACATTGGCGCAGCAGCGGCAGCACGGCGGCCGTCTCACCCACCGACACGGCATGAACCCACAGCGGTCGCACCTGACCGGTGTGATAGCTGTGCGTGTCTGGCGTGTTGCTGGGCGTGCGCCAGTAGCCGAAGCGCTCGTCCCAGTGCTGACGGTACTCAGGCTGCCAGAGACTGCGGTAGAGCAGATAGCTGCCCAGAAGCGGGGTGGCCAGGCGCCAGCCCCAGCCGTAGAGACAGCGGGCAATGTTCTGGGCGCCGGAGGACTGGGTCATGATGGAAAACGGGCACTCAGAACGGAATGGAGAGATCGGGGCGGATGGCCAGCAGCGCGGCCTTCACGGCCTGCTGGATGCGCGCCAGTGCGGCCGCATCGTCAGCCTCGAAGCGCAGCACCAGCACCGGCGTGGTGTTGGAGGCGCGCACCAGGCCAAAGCCGTCGGGATATTCCACGCGCAGCCCATCGACGGTAATGATCTCGGCCTCCTCGAAGTGTCCGCGCTCACGCAGCGCCTGGACCAGCGCCGCATTCTCGCCTTCGGCCAGCGGCACCTGCAGCTCGGGCGTGCTGCTGGCATCGGGCAGGCTTTCCAGCAACGCGCCGGGATCGGGCACGCGCGCCAGGATCTCCAGCAGCCGCGCTGCCGTGAGAGCCCGTCATCAAAGCCGTACCAGCGATCGTTGAAGAAGATGTGACCACTCATCTCGCCGGCCAGCTTCGCGCCGGTTTCCTTCATCTTGGCCTTGACCAGCGAATGGCCGGTGCACCACATCAGCGGCTCCCCGCCCCGCTCGCGGATCCACGGTGCCAGGTTGCGGGTGCACTTCACGTCGTAGATGATGGTGGCGCCGGGGTTCTTCTCCAGCACGTCGGCCGCGTACAGCATCAGCTGCCGGTCGGGGAAGATCATCTGACCGCTGCGCGTGACCACGCCCAGCCGGTCGCCGTCCCCATCGAAAGCCAGGCCGATATCGGCATCGCGGGCCTGCACCTCACGGATCAGGTCACGCAGGTTCTCGGGGTGGGCCGGATCGGGGTGATGGTTCGGGAAATGCCCGTCCACCTCGCAATACAGCTCGGTAAGGTCCGTGATGCCCAGCGCCCGCAGCAGCGCCGGTGCCACCGCACCCGCCACGCCATTGCCAGCATCCACCACCACTTTCAGGGGGCGGGCCAGCTTCACCTCGCCTGCAATGCGGGCGATGTAGTCAGGCACCACGTCCAGCGTGCGCACCGTTCCCGGCGTGGCGGCAAACAGGGGCCGCATAACGTGCCGGATCAGCCAGCGTGGCCGCGATGTCACGGATGTCCTCGCCGTGCAGCGTGGCGCCGCCCAGCATCATCTTCAGGCCGTTGTATTCCGGCGGGTTGTGGCTGCCGGTGACGGCCACGCCCGTGCCACAGCCGGTCAACACCGTGGCGAAGTACACCAGCGGCGTGGGCACCATGCCGATGTCGATCACGTCCACCCCGGCGGCACACAGCCCGGCCGACAGCGCCCGCGCCAGCGCAGGGCCCGACAGCCTGCCGTCGCGGCCCACCACCACCTGGCCAATGCCCCGGGCACGTGCCTTGGCGCCCAGCGCCAGGCCAATGGCCGAGACGGCCTCTTCCGTCAGTGCGGTCTCGACGATGCCGCGGATGTCATAGGCCTTGAAGATGGCCGCGGAGACCACAGGCGCCTGGGCAGGTGGAAGGACTTGATCGATCATGGGAAATTCGCGACTTCCTGAGACGTGTTGTTCTGCTGTTTCCTGCCCGGGACATGCCCTGTCCCGCAGGGCTCCCGACGTGACGGAGCACGCCCGAAAACCTGAGATTTGCCGGCGCACAGGCCAGCCAGGACACATTCCGGGATGTGTCTAACGATACCCCAGATTGCCCATCCACGCACGCCGCCACGCGCACCCGCGCAGTGCCGAAACACACCGCCGAACCTGATGCCTGCCCCCGGTCTGCACACCGGGGCGGCCCACCCGCGCGAACGCGCGCAAGCCATGGACAACCCTGCTGACACGAACGCCCGGGCCCCTGCCGGAAAACACCCAGAACCCATGCGGCGCCCACCTGGGCCGTCCGGGCGCAAATATACAATCTTCCTCCATGGAAAACTGTAACGTCTGCCCATCCGACACTGCGCCGTCCACTTCCGCACCAATCGTTGTCACCGGTGCCGGCGGCTTCATCGGTCAGCACCTGGTGCGCCAGCTTCTGGAAGCCGGCTACAGCGTGCGCGCCGTCACGCGCAACCCCGCAACCTTCCGGTTGTCACCCTCATCTCCCGGGGGGACCGAGGCACGCAGCGGTCAGGCCGGCACCACGCCCACAGGCGCCGGCCATGACGGGAGCATGGAAGACTGGATCCGCAGCCAGCGTCTGCAGGTTCTGGCCCATCCGGGTGTCGGCCCCGATGCCGACTGGCAGCCGGTGCTGGCGGGCGCCCGCGCCGTCATTCACGGCGCCGGCATTGCCCATGTGCCGCTGGATGCCAACCGCGACAGCCAGCGCCAGCTCTGGCGCGTGAACGTGCGGGCACCGCACCGGCTGGCGCGCGATGCCGCACGTGCTGGCGTGGCACAGTTCATCTTTCTCAGCTCGATCAAGGCCGCCGGCGAATGGTCGGCTCCCGGACACCCCCTGCGCGAGGACGATCCGCCCCGCCCCGAGGATTGCTACGGCTTTGCCAAGCTGGCGGCCGAGCGCCACCTGCAGCGTCTGAAGCACGGCCCGGTCATCACCATCCTGCGACCGCCGCTGGTCTATGGTCCGGGCGTGAAGGCCAACTTTGCGGCCCTGCAGAAGCTGGCCACCAGCGGCCTGCCGCTGCCGCTGGGATCTGTCGACAACCAGCGCAGCTTCCTGGCCATCGACAACCTGTGCAGCGCCATCGTGGCCATTCTGGAGAACCCCGGGCGCGCGGCCGGGCTCTTTCACCTCAGCGATGGTCCGGCACTTTCCACGCCGGCCCTCATCCGGGCCATGGCCCAGGCCGCCGGCAAGCCGGCCCGCCTGCTGCCCGTGCCGCCGGCACTGCTGGCGGGCCTGGCCAGGCTGGCAGGCAAATCGGGCATCTGGCAGCGTCTGGCCGGATCACTGGCCGTGGACAACCAGCGCTTCTGCCAGCAACTGGGCTGGAAGCCCCCGGTGGATGCCCCGACGGCCCTTAAACGGATGCAGTGACATCCGGCGGCCCGGCCACGGGCGCAGAAACGGGCGCACAAGCGGGTAAAGCAACGGGGGCGGCATGTCCGAGCCCCCGAGCCCTTCACGGGCTGCGCCGTTGTTCGGCAGTCTCCTCCGAAGACAGAGGCAGGCACTCCGGTATCCCGGCAGGCCTGCCCCTATATCACTTCTTCTGTCCCTCGGCCCAGGCCTGGTACATCAGCACATCCCACAGCCAGTGCTGCCAGTTGCGCTTGCCGGACAGGTGCTCGTTCCATTTCTGGCGCACCGCGGCCGGCTGGAAGATGCCTTCCTGGCGCAGGCGCGATTCGTCCAGCAGGCTTTCGGCCCAGTCACGCAGCGGACCGCGCAGCCAGGCGTCGATGGGCACCGCAAAGCCCTGTTTGGGCCGCTCGATGAGCTGACGAGGCACGTACTGGTACAGCACCTGCCGCAACAGCCACTTGCCCTGGCCGTTGCGCAGCTTCAGCGACTGCGGCAGCCGCCAGGCAAACTCCACCACCCGGTGATCCAGGAAGGGCACGCGGCTTTCCAGCGACACGCCCATCGAGGCCCGGTCCACCTTCACCAGGATGTCGTCGGCCATGTAGGTCAGCGCATCCAGCGCCATCATCTGCTGCACGCCATCCAGCCCACGCAGGTCGGGCCGGTTGCCCGTCACCAGCGTGGGCGGCTCCCGCCCGTCGATCACCACCGACGCTGGGTCGGGCCAGTGACTGACGAAGCCCAGGTACAGGTCCTCGATGGAGCGCGCGCCCATGACGCCCGCCCCTTGTGCAGCTTCTCGCCCAGGTTCACGTAGCGCGAGCCCGCCCCCGGGAGCTTGCGCGCCAGCTGGTTCCACTGCGTGGGGGACAGCAGGTTAATGCCCCCGGCCAGCATCCGGCGCAGCGGCAGCGGCAGCGACCCCAGACGGTTCCAGAGCTGGGCCGTCATCTGATAGCGGTTGTAGCCGCAGAAAAGCTCATCGCCGCCATCGCCCGACAGCGACACCGTCACGCTCTTGCGCGCCAGCTCCGACACCAGGAAGGTGGGAATCTGCGACGAATCGGCAAAGGGCTCGTCGTAGAGCGTGGGCAGCCGCGGAATGACCGCCTGCGCCTGCGCCGGCTGCACATACAGCTCGGTATGTTCGGTCTTCAGGTGGTCGGCCACCGCCTTGGCGTACACGGCCTCGTTGTAGCCCGCCTCGTCAAAGCCGATGGAAAAGGTCTTCACCGGCTGGACGACTGCGCCTGCATCAGCGCCACGATGGTGGACGAATCGATGCCGCCCGACAGGAAGGCGCCCAGCGGCACGTCGGCCACCATCTGCTGGCCGATGGCATCGCGCAGCAGCGCATCCAGCTCGCGGATGGCCTGATCATCGGACCCCTGCCAGGGCGCGGCCACGCCAGCCACCGCCACCTCGGCCAGCGACCAGTAAGGCGTGGACGCCGGCAGACGCTGTGCCTGCAGGTCCGCCTCGGTCAGCGTGAGGTAGTGCCCGGGCATGAGCTTGGAAATGCCCCGGTAGATGGAATACGGTGCCGGCACGCAGTTGTGGCGCAGCAGCAGGCACACCGCCGAACGATCCACCTCGCCGGCGAAGGACGGGTGCTCGCGCAGCGCCTTCAGCTCGGAACCGAACAGGAAGGCCGGCTGCTGCCCCTGCATCTGCCAGCCGTAGTAGAGCGGCTTCTCGCCCAGCCGGTCACGCGCCAGCGTGAGCGTCCGGTTCTGACGGTCCCACAGTGCCAGGGCAAACATGCCCCGCGCACGCTTGAGCGTCTGCTCGACACCCCAGGCCTCGAAGGCCGCCAGCAGCGTCTCGGTATCGGAATGCCCCCGCCAGGCGGGCGCCCTGCCCTGCTGCTCCAGCTCGGCATGCAGCTCGGTGAAGTTGTAGATCTCGCCGTTGAAGACCAGCACCCGCTGGCCCGAGGCCGAGACCATGGGCTGATGGCCTGCCGGCGACAGATCCATGATGGAGAGGCGTCGATGCCCCAACCCCATGCCCACGCCATCATCTGTCCATGCCCCTGCGTCGTCCGGTCCGCGATGATGGATGGCCTGAGCCATCTTCAGCAACAGGTCCGGCGACGCACGTCGCTGGCCAGGTTCAAAAATATCCCGCAATTCCGCACATTTATAGGCTCGCTGCCAGCCAGAATTCAAAGCTGTAGCATTCTACCCACACGGAAAAAGCCCACCCATCAAAAAAACAATACGGCGTCTCCGGTTTTTACCAATTTGCCAACAATTAATACAAACTGAACAATTAGACGGGTTTGCAACGCTTAACAATCAAAAATCACCCATCTTTGTATTAAATCAGATACACCAGCTTGACGACTTCCAATATTTTAACTTCGTTCTTGTGAAAACACCCTGCAAAGAGCCCTTCTCATGACCGGCAGAAGGCGCTTCACGGCCGAAATACCCGCCGCCAGCACCTTCCCCGAAGGCCCATGCGTGGCGCATGAGCCACATGCCCCCTGGATGAAAAAGAGACGCCCCCGGCACCCTGCCGGAAGCGTCCCCTCGGTCCTGAATGACCCTCAGGCAGCCACGTCTTCAGCGAGGCGGCCTGCTGCGGCGATCAGGCGTCGCGCAGCACCGTCTTCAGCAGCTCATCCCACGGTGGCATCCGCAGCCCCCACACCTGCTCGATGCGGGAAAGGTCCAGCCGCGAATTGCTGGGCCGCTTGCTGGGCACCGGGAACTCCGTGGCCGGCACGGCTTCCAGCGTGGGCATGCGCGGCACCTGCCATTCGGGGCGCGGGCGCTGGGCGGTGTTCTCGCCCGCGGCCAGCGTGGCCTCGTGCAGCAGCTTCAGCCCGGTCTGGGCATAGCCGTGCCAGGTGGTCTCGCCCGACGGCGCCAGATTCAGGATGCCCGACCAGTCGGCCAGCTTCGGATCGAAGCTGCGGCGACGGATCAGCTCGGCCGTCACGTCGGCGATGAACGAGGCCGGCGTGGGCACGCCGTACTGGTCGGCCACCACCTTCAGGTGGTCACGGCTGGAAGCCAGCCGCACCATCGTCTTCAGGAAGTTGCCGCCGTGCAGCGAATACACCCAGCAGGTACGCAGGATCAGATGTGCACAGCCGCTCTTCTGGATGGCCTGTTCACCGGCCAGCTTGGTGACGCCATAGACGTTCAGCGGTGCCGTGGCATCGTCTTCCTTCCAGGGACGCGTACCTTCGCCGTTGAACACATAGTCGGTGGAGTAATGCACCAGCAGCGCGCCATGGGCCTTGCACCAGTCGGCCAGCACGGCCGGCACGTCGGCGTTCAGCACCCGGGCCAGCTCCTGCTGTTCGGTCTCGGCCTTGTCCACCGCCGTGTGCGCGGCCGGATTCACCACCACATCGGGTTTCACGCGGTCCAGCAGCCGGCGCGTGGCCTCGGCATCGGTCAGGTCCAGGTCGTCGATGGAGACCGGCACCACCTCGCCCAGCGGCTGCAGCGCGCGGATCAGCTCCCAGCCCACCTGCCCGGTGGTTCCCGTCACTACGAATTTCATGGCTGCCCCTCTGCGTAGACATCGGCCTCGGCCAGCGGCTTGCCGATCTTGTCCTTGTCGGACACCAGCACGGCCGACAGACCGCCCACCTGATCCAGCGGCCACTCGATGCCCAGCACCGGGTCGGACCACAGCAGCGAGCGCTCATGCGCCGGCGCGTAGAAATCGCTGGCCTTGTACAGCACCGTGGTGCCGTCCTCCAGCGACAGGAAGCCGTGGGCAAAGCCCGGCGGAATCCAGGCCATGCGCTTGTTCTCGGCCGACAGCACGAAACCGGCCGACTTGCCGAAGGTGGGCGAGCCACGACGGATGTCCACGGCCACGTCGAAAATGGCACCTTCCATCACGCGGATGAGCTTGCCCTGCGCCTGCTGGATCTGATAGTGCAGACCGCGCAGCACGCCCTTGGCCGAACGGGACTGGTTGTCCTGCACGAATTCCACGTGCGAACCCGCCATCTCGTCGAAGACCTTCTGGTTGTAGCTTTCGTAGAAATAGCCACGGCTGTCGCCGAACACCTTCGGTTCGATCAGGAAAACGTCCGGCAGGGCGGTATCGATACGCTTCATCAGAAAATCCGTTCAGTCAGAATGGTTTGCAGGTACTGGCCATAGCCGCTCTTCTTCAGCGGCTCGGCCAGCTTGGCCAGCTGGTCTGCCGTGATGTAACCCTTGCGGAAGGCCACTTCCTCGGGGCAGCAAATCTTCAGGCCCTGGCGCTTCTCGATGGTGCGCACGAACATCGACGCCTCGATCAGCGACTCCTGCGTGCCGGTGTCCAGCCACGCATAACCGCGACCCATCGTCTTCACCTTCAGCTGGCCAGCCTTCAGGTAGTACTGGTTCACGTCGGTGATTTCCAGCTCGCCGCGCGGCGACGGCTTCAGGTTGCGGGCAATGTCCACCACCTGGTTGTCATAGAAGTACAGGCCGGTGACCGCATAGCGGCTCTTGGGCTGCGTGGGCTTCTCTTCCAGGCTGACGGCGCGGCCTTCGGCGTCGAACTCCACCACCCCGTAGCGCTCGGGATCGTGCACGCGGTAGGCAAAGACCGTGGCGCCGCTTTCCTGGCGGCCAGCCTGCGCCAGATCCTCGCCCAGCGCGTGGCCGTAGAAGATGTTGTCGCCCAGCACCAGCGCGCAGCTGTCGTTTCCAATGAAGGACTCACCGATGATGAAGGCCTGCGCCAGACCGTCCGGCGAGGGCTGCACCGCATAGCTGAGCGAGACGCCCCAGCGGCTGCCGTCGCCCAGCAGCTGCTGGAAGCGCGGCGTGTCCTGCGGGGTGGAGATGATCAGGATGTCGCGGATGCCGGCCAGCATCAGGCACGACAGCGGGTAGTAGATCATCGGCTTGTCATAGATGGGCAGCAGCTGCTTGGACACAGCCTGCGTCACCGGGTACAGCCGGGTGCCGGAACCTCCGGCGAGGATGATGCCTTTCATGGGATTTGGCTCGCTAGGTTTGGATTCGTCAGTGCCAGGCTTCGGCCACGCTCACTGCTTCGCGTCGCCCTTGCGATCCTGGTAGTTGTGCTCGATCCACTCGCGGTAGGCGCCCGACTGCACGTTGGCCACCCAGTCCTGGTTGTCCAGGTACCAGCGCACCGTCTTGCGGATGCCCGTCTCGAAGGTCTCGGCCGGCGTCCAGCCCAGCTCGCGGCCGATCTTGGCGGCATCGATGGCGTAGCGGCGGTCGTGACCGGGGCGGTCCTTCACGAAGGTGATGAGACGCTCGTAGGAACCGGCCACATCGGGCTTCATCTCGTCGAGCAGCTTGCAGATCTGCCGCACGATGTCGATGTTGGTCTTCTCGTTGTGACCGCCCACGTTGTAGGTCTCGCCCGGCTTGCCGGCTTCCAGCACACGGCGGATGGCGCTGCAGTGGTCCTTCACGAACAGCCAGTCACGCACGTTCTTGCCGTCGCCGTAGATGGGCAGGTTCTTGCCGGCCAGCGCGTTGGTGATCACCAGCGGGATGAGCTTCTCGGGGAAGTGGTAGGGCCCGTAGTTGTTCGAGCAGTTGGTGGTGAGCACCGGCATGCCATAGGTATGGAAATAGGCGCGCACCAGGTGGTCGGACCCGGCCTTGCTGGCCGAGTACGGACTGTTGGGCTGATAGGGCGTGGTCTCGGTGAAGGCCGGATCGTCGGCTTCCAGCGAACCATACACCTCGTCGGTGGAGACGTGCAGGAAGCGGAAGTTCTCCTTCTCGGCGCCCTGCAGCTGGTTCCAGTACTGACGGGCGGCTTCCAGCAGCGTGAACGTGCCCACCATGTTGGTCTGCACGAAGGCGGCCGGACCGTGGATGGAGCGGTCGACGTGGCTTTCGGCCGCGAAGTGCACCATGGCGCGGGGCTTGTACTTGGCCAGCAGCGCGTCGATGGCCTCGCGATCGCAGATGTCGACCTGCTCGAAGTGGTGCGCCGGATTGCCTTCCAGCGACGCCAGGTTCTGCCGGTTTCCGGCGTAGGTGAGCTTGTCGACGTTGACCACCGGCTCGTCACTGCCAGCCAGCCAGTCCAGCACGAAGTTCGAGCCGATGAAACCGGCACCACCTGTCACGAGAATCATGTATTCAGTATCCTTCCGATTGAGGCCGGACCGCTGTCCGGCAATGGAACGCGCCCCGGCGGCAACGCTCGGATCAGCCCCGAACAGGCGCATAATTTTTGGAGTATAAGCGGTCCCGGCCGTCGCCCCCGTGGCATTCCCCCCATTCCCAGGAAGACTTAGGTGACCTCCATCACGCTTTTGCTGATACTTGCCGCCACCGCCGCCCTCGCCTGGGCAGGCACCAGCCTCATCATCCGGAACGCCGTGGCCTGGGGGCTGGAAGACGTTCCCAACGAACGCTCCTCCCACACCCGCGTCACCCCGCGTGGCGGTGGCGCGGCCATCGGGGCCGCCAGCCTGGCGGGCTTCCTGCTGCTGACCCTGGCCGTGGTCACCCTGCCACATCTGGTAGGTCTGGGCCAGCCCCTCGACCAGGGCGCTTTTCGCCAACCTGCTGGCGCAGGATGCGGCCTGGCTCTACAGCCTGGGCCCCCTGGCCTGGATCGCCCTGCCACTCCTCCTTGCCGCGCTGGTCCTGGGCATCCTGGGCCTGCAGGACGACCGCCAGCCGCTCAGCATCCGCCTGCGGCTGGGCTTTCAGCTCTTTTGCTGCGCCTGGCTGCTGGTGGTGCTCTCCAGCCTGCCCGGTGCAGGCAGCGCCTGGGCCGGCCTGAAGGAACAGCTCTGGCAGCTGCTGTCCGGCTGGGGCCTGCCCGGCATGTCCGAGACCTTCTCCCAGGCCGAGGCCCGCGACGCCCTGCTGCCCGCCCTCATGACCCTGGGCCTGGTGGTGGCCCTGATGCTGCTGGGCACCTGGTGGATCAACCTCTACAACTTCATGGACGGCATCGACGGCATCGCCGCCAGCCAGGCCCTCTTCATGCTGCTGGCGGGCGTGCTGCTGCGCAGCCTCGTGCTGGCCGAAACCGGTGCCGACACGGCCCCCGGCCTGCTCGATCGCCTGCAGCTGCAGTTCCTCATGACCGACCCGTGGTCAACCGGCAGCCTCATCATCGCGGCCGCCACCGCCGGTTTTCTGGTACACAACTGGGCACCGGCGCGCATCTTCATGGGTGATGCCGGCAGCCTCTTTCTGGGCTTTTCCATCCTGGCCGTGGCCGGACTGGACATCACCGGCCACCTGACCTGGCTGCGCGAGGCCCAGCTGACCGGTGAGACCGATGTCAGCGCAGGCTACGGCATACCCGTTACCAGCTGGATGATCCTGGGTGCCCTCTTCATCACCGATGCAACCGTCACGTTGCTGCGCCGCCTGCTCAGCGGCCAGCGTGTGGGCGACGCGCATCGCAGCCACGCCTACCAGCGCCTCAGCAGGCATTGGAACAGCCACGCACGGGTCACACTTGTATACTGCCTGATCAACGTACTCTGGCTTCTGCCCCTGGCAGCGCTTGCCCGCCTGCAGCCCGGCCAGGCCTGGCATCTGGTTGCCCTGGCCTACCTGCCGCTCGTCATCGCCGCCTACCTGCTGGGCGCCGGCCGCAAGGAGCCCGTTTCCTGACATGAGATTGTTCAACGTCAATCCGCGCACCTTCATTGCCATCGGCCACGACATCGTCGTGGCTGCCCTGGTCTGGACCTTCACCTTCTCGCTGCGCTGGAACTTCGAGCTGGACCGCTCCACGCAGATCATCCTCTTCCAGACCCTGCCCGCCGTGCTGGCCGTGCAGGTGGGCTGCTTCGTCTACTTCGGGCTGTACCGGGGCATCTGGCGCTACGCCTCCATCCACGACATGCGGCTCATCGCCATGTCGGTGGGCACCTCCGCGCTCATCATCCCCATCCTGCTGCTGCTCTGGCGCAACGGCCTGGGCGTGCCGCGCTCGCTCTACTTCCTCAACCCGCTGCTGCTCATCCTCTTCATGTGCGCCGGGCGCCTGCTCTACCGCTGGTGGAAGGAAAAGGCCATGGGAGCCAAGGGGGTCGAGCCCCAGCCCGTCATCCTGCTGGGTGCGGGCAACGCTGCCCTCTCCCTCATCGACGAGCTCAACCGCAACCCGTACTGGTACGTCATCGGCGTGCTGGACGACAACCCCAACAAGGTTGGCCGCCAGATGGGCGGCGTGCGCATCCTGGGCCACTGGGAACAGCTTGAACAGATCGCCCGCGACAGCAACTGCAAGCACGCCGTGCTGGCCGTCGGCGCCACCAACCACGCCACCCGCCGGCGCGTCTTCGAGCTGTGCGAACGCGCCCACATCAAGCTGCTGGTCATCCCCGACGTGCAGGAACTGATGAGCGGCCAGGTCAAGGTCTCCCAGATCCGCTACGTGGACGTGGACGACCTGCTGGGCCGCGACCCCGTCAGCCTCGACACCGGCGGCCTGCGCCAGATGCTGGAAGGCAAGTCCGTCCTCGTCACCGGCGGCGGCGGCTCCATCGGCTCCGAACTCTGCCGCCAGATCGCCCGCTTCAAGCCCGGCCAGATCATCATCTACGAGCTGAGCGAATTCGCCCTCTACCGCGTCACCGAAGACCTCAAGCGCGCCTTCCCCGAACAGCGCCTCGTGCCCATCGTCGGCGACATCAGGGACGCCGCGCGCCTGCAGGAGATCTTCGAGCGCCACCGTCCCACCATCGTCTACCACGCCGCCGCCTACAAGCACGTTCCCATCCTGGAAGAGAACAACGCCTGGCAGGCCGTGCGCAACAACGCCTGGGGCACCCGCGTCCTGGCCGACGTGGCCTCGCGCTTCGACATCGAGCGCTTCGTCTACATCTCCAGCGACAAGGCGGTCAACCCCACCAACGTCATGGGCGCCACCAAGCGCCTGGCCGAGATGATCCTGCAGTACCAGCACAGCATGGCCACCCTGCCCATGGTGCTGGTGCGCTTCGGCAATGTGCTGGGCTCCAGCGGCAGCGTCATTCCCAAGTTCCGCGAGCAGATCGCCAACGGCGGCCCCATCACCGTCACCCACCCCGACATCACCCGCTACTTCATGTCCATCCCCGAGGCCACCCAGCTCGTGCTGCAGGCCGGCCTCATGGGACGCGGCGGCGAGACCTTCGTCCTGGACATGGGCCAGCCCATCCGCATCGTCGACCTGGCCCGCACCATGGTGCGCCTGTCCGGCTACACCGAAGCCGACATCCCCATCGCCTTCACCGGCCTGCGCCCGGGCGAGAAACTCTTCGAGGAACTGCTGGCCGACAACGAGAAGACCCTGCCCACCCGCACGCCAAGCTGCGCGTCTCCCGCCCCATCGATCCCCGGGCACCAGCTGGGACATCTCCGTCAAGCGCTGGCTGGAATCCCCGGCCCCGTGGGCGACGCCGAAGTGCGCCAGATGCTGACCCTGTGGGTGCCCGAATACAAGCCGGCCCCCTGTACCCGCCCGTGGCCACCCCGGGCGCCAGCCCGGCTGCCCCTGCCGCCGGCTGCAGAGACCAAAGCCGCACCGGACGCTGGCGCCACCAAGGCACCGTCGGCCACCACGACCACGGCTTCGGCCACACCCGGCAACCCGCCTCGGCACCGCCACCCCGGCCGCATCCCGGCCGGCGGCTGCCCCCAGGGCGTGACCACGACTGCCCCGGCCAGCGCACCCGCCACAGCCGGAAGCTCCGTCACCGCCCGGCTGGCAGGCGCTGCCCTGGCCCCCGCGGCAATCGAGCCTCCCGCTCGCCGTCTCCCATGCTGCGCGACCCCGTGGCCCAGCCCATTCCGGTCAACCGACAGACACCGGCGGCCAGCCCTGCCGCGCCTGACACCGCACCGGCCCCCTGGCAGAAAGCCGCCTGGACGACGCCGTGCAGTCCCGCGAAGAACTGGCCGCCCTGCTGCCCGACAACGACGCCCCTGCTGGCCCGCCTGAAGCACCCTGGCCCAGGTGGCCACCCGGACCGAGACGGCTGATGAGCCTGCCGCAGCGCCCGCCACGTCGCAGGCCACCGAAGCGGCTGCAACTGAAGCTGCCAAAGCCACGGAAGCCGTACACGCGGGAAGCGTCGGTCACCGCCCCGGTAGCAACCCCGGTTGCCGAGGAAGCAGCTGCCCCGGCTGAAATGGACGCCGAACCCGAAATACAAAACAAGGTTCAGGCCAGCCCGGCAGACGACAAGCCCGCCAAGGCAGACGCAGTCGCGCCTGAACAGGAGGCCACTGCCTCGGCCGAAGCCGCCGACGCCGAACCGGCAGCCGCTGCCACCGCCGACGCCCCCGAAGCCGACGCGGACACCAGCGAGCCGGACGACACGCCCGCCCAGCCCACCGCCAAAGCTGCCAAAGGAGGCAACCGACGCGGACGCAAGCGAAAACACTGACACGGGGGACCTCGACGTGACACTGGCCTTTGGAGATCTGCAAGGCTGCCGCCAGCCGCTGGAACAACTGCTGAAAAAAATCGGCGCCGCCCCCACCGAACCGCTCTGGTTCTGCGGCGACCTCGTCAACCGCGGCCCCGACTCCCTGGGCACCCTGCGTCAGATCCGTCAACTGGGCCTGCGCGCCCGCACCGTCCTGGGCAACCACGACCTGCACCTGCTGGCCCAGTACGCCGGCATCCGCACCCCGCGTCCCGGCGACACCCTGGAACCCATCCTGCGCGCCCCCGACGCCCCCGAACTCATCGACTGGCTGCGCACCCGTCCCCTGGCCCTGCGCCAGGGCGACTTCCTCATGGTGCACGCCGGCCTGCTGCCCGAATGGGAATTCGAACAGGCCCGCGACCTGGCCCACGAAGTGGAAAAAGTCCTGAGCGGCCCCCACTGGCAGGACTTCCTGTCCGTCATGTACGGTAACACCCCCGACCGCTGGAGCGACAGCCTGCGCGGCGACGACCGCCTGCGCTGCATCGTCAACGGCCTCACCCGCCTGCGCTACCTGCACACCGACGGCCGCATGGACTTCAAATGCACCGAAGCCCCGGCCGACGCTCCCGAAGGCCTCATCCCCTGGTTCCAGGCCCCCAACCGCCGCTCCGCCGGCCGCCCCATCATCTTCGGCCACTGGTCATCCCTGGGCCTGAAGCTGCAACCCGACCTCATCGCCCTGGACACCGGCTGCGTCTGGGGCGGCAGCCTCACCGCCATCCGCCTGGAAAACCGCCACGTCTTCCAGCAGCCCTGCCCGGGGCGCAAACGCGGCGGGAAGGATTGAGGCGATTGACGCGGGCGCGCAGATTCGCGCCCCCTATCACGGCGGGCGGCCTCACGGGCTGCCCACGAAAGCCCCTGCAAGACTCGCGCTTTGCGGCTTGCTGCCCGATCGCGCAATCCGCACACGACAAAGCCCCCGCCGGCACCGCCCTGCGGCAGCCATCGTCGCTGCCGCACGACAGACAGCCCCCTTCGCCCTGCTGCGACTGATGCTTTTTGGCCGAAACATCTGGCACCGCCCAAGGCCAAGAATATGATTCCTCCATGGTCAATCTTGTGCAATACGTTGCACCCTGGAGACGCAACATGGCAGCCAAGCATCCCCATATCCTTCGCACCACCTGCACCGCAACCGCACTGAGCGTGATGCTCGCCGCCTGCGGGGGCGGTGGCGGCAGCGAACGGGACAAAGCCGTATCAGCCAGCCCCTGTGGCCCCCACGCCGACGCAGAACATCGTCGCCACCGCGCCCACCCCGCCCTTGGTCACGACGCCCCAGAACAACCCGGCCCCTACAGGCCAGGTGAACACGCCCGCCAACGGGCCGACCAACCCCGTACAACCGACACCCACCGCACCGCAGAACCAGACAACCCATCTGCCCCCGACCACGCTTGCCCCGACGCAGCCGGTGGCACATGCAGACACCAAGCCGACCCCTACGCCGACGCCGGCGCCAGCTCCGGAACCCAAGACGGTGCCCAATATCTCAAGCAAGGGCGTGCGTGGGGATGTGTTGTTGGCGATGATTGAACAGAACTATTGCCAGACAAGAGCCTACGCAAGCCAGTCATTTGACAAGCCATATCTGGAAAAGCAGAAACCTCTGGGGATTGCGAAAGTACGCATATCTGCTAAATTTTCATCAAATAACTACGTCGACGACCCGAACAGTCTCGGGGTCAGAGCACCAATTTTCGACATATATAGTCTATGTAACCGGCGCTACTACCACGCCACGCCACCCGGAACTTACGTCTACAAGGTTACGAGCAAAAGTGATTATTCGCGCTTTGCCAACCCCTCCATGTACGGAGAACCTTGGCTAACCCGCGGCTTTAATACAATGGAGATAAATTACACAATCAACATCAGAGAGGAGAGCTTTGAAATTGGTCCTTCCGTTAGAGGCTACGGTGAAGTTGACCTGGGATACCAAGCGACGGACAGGGACACACCTCCCCCCGAAGGAAGCGCAAACTCCATTTACGCCGGCGGAGAGAAAATATCCATCATGAGAGACCAAGAAGTTCCATTCGGTCCTCTTAGAGACGATGGCCATGAGCTAAAAACAATCCTTGTAAAAGGAAACAAGGAAGACGAAGCAAAACTCTGCTTCAACGTTAATACGATCAACATAAAACGACTGCAATGCGTCGTCTGGCATATCCCTTCAAACTGGAAGTGGGGACAGGAGCTAACAGACCCCGAGTCATACGTTGTGGATGACCGATCTGTCTATCCAAACGAAAGTGGCCTGATGTACTGGCGTAGCTATCAGGGACCATACGTACAGGATCTGGACGATCTATACAGTTGATCGAATCACCCCGGGTTGCAAGAACAGATTTCGACTGTTTCTTGCAACCCGCAGCGATTAAAGCTCATAAAACACCCAACAACCGGTCATACTTTATTGCGTATAGAACTATAGTCCAGAATTCGCTATAGCGTATAATTTACGCATTCCCATGCCATTCAGGCCATGCCCACCCCACGCCCCACCCACTAACGCCGACGTACTGGCCCACCTGGGCCAGCAGCTGCGCCAGATACGTGAAGCCGCCGGCCACAGCCAGGGCGGCCTGCGCCACTACCGCCAAGGCCAGCCACGCCCCCTGCGCCAGGCCACCGTCTCGCACATCGAGAACGGCCACGACGTGACCCTGACAGCTTCATCAGCTACGTGTCGGCACTGGGTCTGGAAATTGCTCTCGTCCCCGTCGGCCAGGCCGCCCTCATCCAGCAGAACCCTAGCGCGACCGAGGCAGGCTGCCGCCCCAGGACCCGGCGCATGAACCGGACGAAGACTTCGGTCCGATGGACCTGATGACCCGCTACGCCTATCTGGCGGATCCGGAATGAAAGCGCCGCGCACCCTGAGCGTGTGGCAGGCATGGACCCGGTACACAAAACCATCGTTAACGACACAACCGAAGATGGCGTACCTCAGACAGCAGATTCCACCCACCTGAAATTCTCGCTGGGCGGCATGCAGCTCAAATTCTCCATGCTGCGCCGAGGAGAACGCTATACCCTCAATACCGGCGGCCGGCTGGTCAACGGAGAGGCCCACATCAAGAACTGGTCGCTCATCTACCGCACCCCAACAAACCCCGACTGGCCCCCGCCTACAACCTGGTATCTACCGTCGCCTGACCCAGCGCGACCAGACCATCGCCCTCAACATGGCAGGCACCCAAGCGCTTCGATGCCATCGGACTGGATACCTTCAACGCCTTCTTTCAACGCTTGGGCCTGTCAGGACAGGTTCGGGAAGAGCTGTTGACGGAAGTGCGAGCCACGACTCGCCGGGTACTGGATGTTTGGGGTCGGCTCTATGAAGGTAACGGCGTGCCGGCGGACTGATGCAGTGCGTGGAGGCGCATATGCGAAGGTGCCCTTTGCGCGTTACCGTTGCCTGAGTGCGCAATCCGGGCCCAATAAAGCCCCTGCCAGCATCGCCCTACGGCAGCCATCGTCGCTGCCGCACGACAGACTGCACCCTTCACCCTGCTACGACTGATGCTTTTTGGCCGAAACATCTGGCTTAATTTAGGCCTAAGAATATGATCAAAATAAACCCTCCAAGTACCCTCACGCGTAGAGCAAACAACATCAACCAAACACTCCCGGAGCAGGCCTTAGTGCAAACGAGTGCCAAGACCATCGCCGGGCATCCTTACCGAAACAAGGAAACAAAATGCACCTGAACGCCTATCGTATCAAAAATTACCGCCGACTGAAGGACGTTCACATCGAACTAGCCGATGAGATATCAATATTCGTAGGATCAAATAACAGTGGAAAAACATCAGCAACACAAGCCATTCACTCATTCATCTCAGGAAAAATAGATCGATTCAGCCTCTATGACTTTAATTCTTCATGCTGGGATGTGTTCAGAACTATAGACTCGAACTATCAAAACAACACAACCGATCAGGACATATCCTTTCCAAGTATCGACCTAGACATTTGGATAGAGGTTTCTGAGCAAGACCTCCACTTAGTACTCCCCTTGCTTCCCAGCACCGAATGGGAAGGCACTAAAGTCGGCATTAGGATATCACTAACCGCTAAAAATAGTGCAACACTCATCAATAACTATCGACAAGCAAAAGAGGGCGCACAAAAGTACTTACCTCCAATCTCAGAAGAACCCAAGTACACGCCATGGCCATCATCCCTCGTCGATTACCTGCAAAAAGAACTCAGGAATGAGTACGAGCTACGCTACTACGTTCTTGACTACACCAAATTCTCCCCTGACCTGCATGAGACGAACAACTATAAACCAGAAGAGCTTGATGTAGACGCTGGCGGCGCGTCGATAATACGATCCCTGATATGTAGACAGCCTGCAGCGCAAATAGACATCTATCTGACCCAAATACAGGAGCAGGAAATAGATCCGAAGACCTCTCCAAGCACATGAGCCATTTCTACAAAAAGAAACCTAAATCAACGGCAGAACGACCATGCAGCACTAAAAGCTCTATTTGAATCCGAACAAGCCTTCAATAAACATCTAGAGGAGGTATTCAAGCCGACTCTTGAAAAATTATCGAAACTTGGGTATCCAGGGATAAGCAATCCAAAAATTAAAATAGTTTCGGACCTGACCCTGCCGCATTATGGCCCAAGACACTAAAATGCACTATCAAGTTGGAGATGGAAAAATATACCATCGAACTGCCGGATAGCTATAACGGACCTCGGTTTCAAAAACCTAATATACATGGTTGTCGAAATCTTAGACTCACAAGCAAAATGGGAAGCAATGGAAAATCGCCCGCCTTTGCACTTGATATTCATAGAGGAACCAGAGGCGCACCTCCACACCCAGCTTCAGCAAACCTTCGTTCGAAATATCTTAGAGATACTGAGCGCAGAGAAAGACAAAGAAAGCATCTTCAAAAAGCCAGTAGTAATAACAACACACTCCCCCATATTCTGTTTGAAAGAGGATTCAAGCCAATTCGCTATTTCCGTCGAAATAGCTCAAATGGCAACCAATCCACAGACGTCATAAACCTGTCTGCGTTCTATGCCAACCAACCAGAGGAAAGTGAGTTTCTTGAAAAGTATCTTAAAATAACACACTGCGATCTATTTTTCGCAGACGCAGCCATTCTCGTAGAAGGGAACGTAGAAAGGCTACTGCTCCCCGCAATGATCCGAAAGACAGCCAAAGCACTGTCGTCGAATTATATTTGTATCCTAGAGATAGGAGGTGCATTTGGGCATAAATTCAAGACGCTTATTGAATTTCTTGGCCTAACAACCCTGATCATCACTGACCTCGATAGCATCTGCCAAGAGGAAGGAAAGCATGGAAAAGCTTGCCTCACAACGCTACCAAATGCAAAAACATCAAATCAAACTCTAATCAAATGGATCCCAAAGAAAAACGACATCAAATCTCTTAGAGAAGCCTCGGAAGTCGAAAAGACTCAGACCTTCAAAGGAGGAGCAAAGGTCATGGTCACTTACCAGAATTTTAGGGAAATATCTTGGAAAGGATCGAAAGAAATTTTGTGCGGACGAACTTTTGAAGAGGACTTTTCGGGCTTGAGAACCCTGAGTGGTCACAAGACAAAAAAATGGAACACCTCGGACTAATTGTAAATACTGACCCAAAAACCCCAGGAGACCTAGCAGAAGGCCTTCACAAAATAGTATCGCAACGGAAGTTTGACAAAACAAAGTTCGCCCTTACCCTTCTGACAGAGGACGAGGAAAAATGGAAAGTCCCACAATACATCCGTGAGGGACTCTTGTGGTTGGAAAGTTCAATAAACACCCCAACGAAAAGCAACAAAGCTTAAATCAAAACACAAGGTGAAACATGAGCAATAGAATCAACAAACCAAATACACAAGCTGACGTCGAGCTTTTTAATTGCCTCGCGGCAAACCCACCACGCAGCTTCATAATGACGGCAGGCGCCGGATCAGGAAAAACAACATCTCTGATAAAGGGAATATCATCAAGTATCCAAATTTACGGCGAAAGATTCAGAAGCCAACGCAAGAGAATTGCATGCATCACATATACAGAAATTGCAGCAAAAAGAGATATGGGGAGATATTAACAACGACCCATTAGTTCACATATCCACCATTCATAGTTTTCTTTGGACTCTTATCAAACCCTTTCAATCCGACATTCGAACATGGGTCAAGACACGGATCACGGAAATAGAGAACGAAATAAAAGAAAAACAAGGTAATTATAACCTAAGAACCAAACAGCAAACGGTCGACAAGGATACGCTATACCTGAAACACATTACCAAACAAAGAGAAGAAGTCATGTCCGTAAAGACTTTTCGATACGGATCAGGAAGCGCCTACGGAAATGGAATACTTGGTCACGATGACATATTGAAAATAGGACATTATCTAATTTGCAATAGAAAATTATTCAGGACACTGATTGCCAAACAGTTTCCTATCATATTTATCGACGAGAGCCAAGACACAACGCCAGATATTGTAGAAGCACTTAAGGCCATTGAAAGCGAACCTGGAGCGACTGTTTGCTTAGGATTCTTTGGCGATCCAATGCAAAAAATATATCAAAGCGGAATCGGATCAATAACGGCAAGAGAGAATTGGACAACAATCTCGAAGCCTGAGAATTTTCGGTGCTCACCAAAGGTGCTTCGACTCGCAAACGCCATTAGACAAGGTGGCGATGGACTTAAGCAGATAGTCGGCGGTCGGCGAGACTTATTTAAACACAGTGAAGGTTCAGCTCATTTGTTTATTGCGCCATCTCACATCGACAAGAATTCATGTCTTGCAAGTTTGCGCAAATGGATGGCGAAGAACACCAAGGATGACTCATGGCTCCCAAGCGAAAAGGATCACAAGAATGTCAAAATGCTCGTTATTGTTCACCAAATGGCAGCAAATCGACTTGGATTTGGAGAGTTATATTCGGCCATGAACTCAAAGTCACCACAAGAATTTAGAGACGGGTTTTTAGACGGGACATCCTGGCCAATTTATCCATGCGTGAAATTTATAATTCCATTATCTATTGCGCACTTCGAAGGGCGTCAGCTCCAGGTAATGAACTTGCTTAGAAAAAACTCGCGGCTTCTTAATAAGGAGAATTTTGATAACTCAAAAGCTGCAGAAACACTCGCCACACTAGGACAGGTCGCATCCACAATTACTCGAGCAGTCTATGGAAAATCGAATGAAACCATCGGAGATATTCTGAGATTGGCCTACCATACTGGTCAAGTAATAGTAGATCATAAGATCGAGCCGTACTTGCTATCCGCCCCCGAACCAACTATGCGTTTCGCGAAAAACTCTCTCAATACGCAGCAGAGCGATGATCGCGAGAAGGAAGAAGCATCTATGCGAGCTTTTTTTGCGTGTCCAGCCAAGCAGCTTTTTGAACTATCACAAGTACATATCCGAAAATTCCCCGTTTCGCACACAACAAGGTATTAAAGGAGCTGAATTCGAGCGAGTTCTTGTTTTGCTGGATGGCGACGAAGGGACACACTCACAATTTTCTTACGAAAAATATTTTGGAATTAAGGGGCTTTCTGAAACTGATTGCAGAAATATCAAAGAAAATAGGGAAACAACCGTAGATCGTACGAGACGGCTATTCTACGTGAGCTGCACCAGGGCGCAAAAAGATTTAGCCGTCGTTTTATTTACAAAAGACGTACAACAAGCTAGAGAGAAAAATTCTTCAGTGTGGAATTTTTCGAAGACGAGGCCGTTCACATAATTGACGACTTCGAGCTGAGCTAGAGATCTCCTGAGAGGCCGACCGTTATGCTGGATCTGGTTTTTTTCTCCTAGTTTTCGTCTATCTGTTTTCTACTGAGGCCACCGGCTCCAACACCACCACCCGAACCACCAGCCCCTTCGCCCCCACCACGGCCCACAGCGACTGCATGAACGTCGTCTCATCCAGGTAGTACGCCTCCACGCCCGGGGTGCCGTCGGTGTGCAGGTATTTCAGGCCCACGGGCAGAATGTCGGCTTCTTCGTCGATGGCGGCCTGCAGCAGGTTGCCGTGGAAGGGTTTCAGTTCCGGGTCCGGCGTTGGTAGTGCCTTCAGGGAAAAGCGCCACCGGAAAAGCCGGTGCGCAGGCGTTCGCGCATCTGGCGCAGCACGTCAGGGGACGGCGCGGCGGTTGCCGCGCGCAATGTAGACAGTGCCGGCCAGGCTCACCAGCCAGCCAATGACGGGCCAGTGTTTTGATTTCGGCCTTGGCCACGAAGGCAGAGGTGGCCAGGGAGTTGATGGCAAAGATGTCCAGCCACGAGACGTGGTTGGCCACCAGAAGACGGCCAGGGGCCAGTTCGGCCATGTGCGGGGCCGGGCGGGGTCGCCCGCCCAGGTTTCCTGCACTTTCACGCCGCAGATGAACATCAGCAGGCACGACCACCAGCGGATAAGGACGCGCCTGCCCCGCTGAGGCAGCCAAGGCTGCATCAGTGCCAGTCCCACCACGCCCGCCAGCAGCAGCAGCGTCAGCAGGGGCAGACGCTGCGCGGCGCAGGGCGGGCATCACCGCGTGAAGACCAGGCGGCCGCCCACGGCAGTCAGGCGCACGCGGCCCTGCACTTCACGGCCCAGCCACGGGGTATCGGTGCATTGGCCCCACAGGGTTTTCTCGTTCACCACCCACGATTCTTCGGGATCGAAGACGCACAGGTCGGCCCAGGGCACCCGACGGAAAGGCCGGCGGGCTCTGTTCTTGCGGGCAGGGGTCGATGCCGGCAATGCCGGCCGGGAATGCGGGTGAGCCGATCCAGCACGGACACGAGGTTCAGGCCCCTGTTCCTCGCCCCATTTCAGGGACAGGGGCAGCAGCAGCGACAGGCCCACAGCGCCCGGTTCGGCTTCACCGAAGGGCAGGCGCTTGGCGTCTTCCACCACCGGCGTGTGGTCCGAGCAGATGGCGTCCAGCGTGCCGTCGGCCAGACCGGTGCGCAGGGCGTCACGGTCGCGCTGGGCGCGCAGCGGCGGCTCCACCCGGTAGGCGGTGTCGAAGAAGCCCACGTCGATATCGGTCAGGTGCAGGTGGTTGATGGCCACGTCGGCGGTGATGGGCAGGCCGGCCTTGCGGGCCTGGCGCACCAGCTCCACCCCGGCAGCCGACGACAGGCGGCACAGGTGCACGAGGCAGCCCACCGAGGCCACCAGTTCGCAGATGGTGTGCAGCGCCACGGTCTCGCTGGTGACGGGGTTGCCGGGCAGCCCCAGCCGCGAGGCAAACGGCCCGGCGTGCATCACGCCGCCCCGCGACAGGAAGGGGTCGACGGGGTTCAGCCACACGGTGTAGCCGAAGGAATGGGCATACTGCATGGCACGCAGCAGCACCTGAGTGTCCTGAATGGGCTGGCTGGCCTGGGCAAAGCCCACGCAGCCGGCGGCGGTCAGCTCGGCCATTTCGGTCAGCGCCTGGCCCTTCAGGCCCACGGTCAGGGCGCCCAGCGGGTACAGGTGCGCCAGTCCCAGGTTATGGGCGCGGTATTTCAGCATTTCCACCAGGCCCGGCTCGTCCAGAGGCGGGTCGGTGTCGGGCGGGCATGCCAGCGCAGTCACGCCGCCAGCCACGGCGGCCTGCATCTCGGATTCCAGCGAAGCCTTGTATTCGAAGCCCGGCTCACGCAGGCGGGCGGACAGGTCCACCAGCCCCGGTGACACCACCAGGCCCGTGCCGTCGATGGTCCGTGCCGGCCGGAAACCATGGGGCGCAGCCCCCACGGCGATGATGCGGCCATCGGCCACATGCAGGTCGGCCTGCATGTCCAGTTTCACCCAGGGGTCCACCAGGCGCGCGCCGGTGATGGAAAACGAGGCTTCGTGCCCGCTGCGGCCTGCCTTGATCACACCTTCTTGCATCATGTTCTCCTTCATCCCGCTGCCAGCATGCTCATCACGGCCATGCGCACTGCAATGCCGAAGGTCACCTGCTGCAGGATGACCGATTGCGGCCCGTCGGCCACGGCCGATTCGATTTCCACACCCCGGTTCATCGGCCCCGGGTGCATGACGATGGCATCGGGCTTGGCCAGTGCCAGTTTCTCGCGCGTGAGCCCGTAGCGGCTGAAGTATTCCTGCGGGCTGGGCAACAGTGCGCCGCGCATCCGCTCGTTCTGCAGCCGCAGCATGATCACCACGTCCACGTCCTTCAGGGCGGTGCGCATGTCGGTGTGCAGCGACACGCCCATCTGTTCCAGCCCACCCGGCAGCAGCGTCAGCGGCCCCACCACGCGCACATCGGGCACGCCCAGCGTGGTGAGCGCATGGATGTCCGAGCGCGCCACCCGCGAATGGGTGATATCGCCCACGATGGCCACGGACAGCTTCGTGAAGTCCTTCTTGAAGTGGCGGATGGTGTACATGTCCAGCAGCCCCTGCGTGGGGTGCGCATGCCGTCCGTCACCGGCGTTGACCACATGCACATGGTCGCCCACGTGCTGCGCAATGAGGTGCGCAGCCCCGCTCTGGTTGTGCCGCACCACGAAGACGTCGGCCGCCATGGCCTGCAGGTTGTCGATGGTGTCCAGCAGCGATTCGCCCTTGGAGGTGGACGAGGTGCTGATGTTGAGATTCACCACGTCGGCCGACAGCCGGGTGGCGGCGATCTCGAAGGTCGTGCGCGTGCGGGTCGAATCCTCGAAGAACAGATTGAACACCGAACGGCCGCGCAGCAGCGGCACCTTCTTGATTTCCCGGTTGGACACGTTCAGGAACGACGCCGCGTTGTCCAGGATCTGATGGATCATGTCTCGCGACAGCCCTTCCAGTGTGAGCAGGTGGCGCAGTCGCCCGTCCTTGCCCACTTGCACCTGTTGCATCTGCATGTCTTGCCTCTCTACCTCTGCTGAACTCTTCCGGCCTTCCCGGCCCGGTCACACCTGATCAGCGCCGATCACGCCTGTACCGTTTCCACCCGCAGCTCGAACATCCCGTTGGTCCGCTGGCTGAGCGCCAGCTTCTCGCCAGGCTGCAGCACCAGCCGCGTCCCGACATGATCGGGCTGCACCGGCAGCTCGCGTTCGCCGCGGTCGATGAGCACGGCCAGACGCACCCGCGCCGGCCGGCCATAGTCAAAGATCTCGTTGAGCGCCGCCCGGATGGTGCGCCCGGTGTGCAGGATGTCGTCCACCAGCACGATGTCGCGCCCGTTCACGTCGAAATCGATGCGCGTGGGCTGCATCCGCATCGACAGGCCGCGCGCCTGCACGTCGTCGCGGTAGAAGGCACTGGACAGGAAGCCCAGCGGCGACGACAGCCCCAGCTCGGCATGCAGCCGGGCTGCCAGCCACGCCCCGCCCGTGTGGATGCCGATGAAGGCCGGCGCGTCTTCACCACCCGCCGAGGCTGCGCCCTCGCCCTTCGGGGCATCCGCTCCGCCCTGTGCCAGGCCGTTGCAGGAGGCGCCCAGAGCATCCTTCAGGGAATCGCGCAGACGCGCAAAGAGGGTCTCGGCATCAGCCGGCAGAGGGGTCGTCGCGATCGTGTCTCGCTCAGGTACTGTTCAAGGATGATGGCCGCAGCCGCCGCATCGTCGCCCTGCGACGCCCCGCCCTTGCGACGCCGGCCACCGCGCGTGACGTGCTCGTCGTCCTCATCGCGCATCCGCTCCTGCGCCGCCACCGAGCTGTAGCGTTCATCCACCAGAAAGACGGGCAGCCCGAAGCGGCCTTCCAGCCGGCGCGCAAAACGCTCGGCCAGCGCCGTGACTTCATGCGGGGTGCCGTCAGGGTGCAGCGGCCGCCCCACCACCAGCCCGGTGGGCTGCCATTCCTTCAGAAGCGCCTGGATGCGTGCAAAGCGTCCGTCCGTGGTCTGCTCGGTCAGCGTGGCCAGCGGTCGCGCCGCACCGGTGAGGCTGTTGCCCACCGCCACGCCAATGCGCTTCTGGCCAAAGTCGAAGGCCAGCAGGGTCTGGACGGTGGATGTGGCGGCAGAAAGGGTCATGATGCGCTCCCGTGCCCGTTGCCCGGACGCAACGAACGCAACGAACGCAACGAACGCGCCATCACGGCCTGCTCCGCAGCCCGCGACGTGAAGTGACCTGCTCCTGCCCAGAACACCACAAGGCTCCCCGGAAATGCGATTCGGTTCGACGACGGGGCATTGTATCCCTGCCGCGCCTCCTCCGGGGCCCCTGCACGCCCTCATGTGTCCCGAGCGGCAAGGCGCTCCACAGGGCGCATGACGTCGATAGCACGCGACACAGCGGCACGGGAACCAGGACATCCTGGAGCGGTCACAGCCACTACCGCGCTGCACTGCCCCGCCCACTCAGTCGCCCCCCTGGGCAGGCCCAGCACCGCCCAGCTCCCCCCGCAGGACGAAGCGCCCCTCCACGGGACAAATCCCTGCCTCCCCGCATGATGAAGCCCTTCATTCCTCAAGCACGATCACGACCTCTGCATCAAGCCAGTCCCATATTGAGAAGCATCAACATACTCACCTGTATTATCCATGGCGAATATCGAATGATGAATGCCGAAGCGTGTCCTGATCCAGAAATGGCAGAACGACCGACCACACTGCCCGATCGCCAGCAGAAAACGCACCGAGAATAAAAACAAATATCTTTCAATACCATACCTTGACCCCTGTCAGGTCGATAATTTGACATATCTCAGGTCATGCAATATTCCTTTCGTGCCGGGCAAGTCCTTTTGAAAATACAAACCCGACAAATGCATCGGTCTTGAGGGCGGTCAAGGATTTTCCTGCCCCCATGCAAACAATTGATTCTTCGGAACGGTTCACCACCAGTTCACCCCGAGTTCACTACCCGGAGAAATCGACATGAACAAAAGCACTTTCATCCCCGGCATCCTGGCTGCCATGCTGGTCGGATCCGTCGCCACCCCCGCTCTGGCCGGCGACCCGCAGACGGCCATGAACAAGGCCTCCTGCACCACCTGCCACTCGGTGGACAAGAAGATGGTCGGCCCTGCCTTCAAGGACGTGGCCGCGAAATACAAGGGCCAGGACGTCAACCAGCAGCTCTTCGACAAGGTGCGCAAAGGCGGCAAGGGCAGCTTCGGCAAGATCCCCATGCCCCCAACAGCAAGGCTGCCATCAGCGACGACGACCTGAAGGAAGTCATCACCTTCATCCTGAAGCAATGAAGGCCTGATGGGGGAAACCGTTCCGGTTTCGTCCAGACAAAGCCATAAAAACAAGAAGGGGCAGCCTCCTCATCGGATGACTGCCCCTTTTTTTTGCGCTGCCGGCCAAAGCCGGCAGCCCTTCACCCCGATGCTCAGTTCGTCATCGCCCGGGGTGCACGCTGGCTGGCAAAGCTTCGCACGTGGCGCAGCAGGTCGTCCTCGGAGAACGGCTTGCCCAGGAACACGTCCACCCCCAGCGACAGCGCGTGGTTGCGGTGCTTGTCGGCCGTCCGCGAGGTGATCATGATGATCGGCACGTTGGCGAAGTCGGCGTGCTCGCGCACGTTCTTCGTCAGGTCGAAGCCGTCCATGCGCGGCATCTCGATGTCCACCAGCATCACGTCGGGAATCACTTCCTGCATCTGCCGCAGGGCGTCCACGCCGTCCTTGGCCAGCACGACGTTGTAGCCTTCGCGCATCAGCAGGCGCTGCGTCACCTTGCGTACCGTCACCGAGTCGTCCACCACCATCACGGTGGCGGCCGTCTGCAGTTCGCTCGCACTGAAGGTGGCGGCCTTGCCCTTGCCCAGCTGGCCGGCCACGCGGGCCATGGCCAGTTGCACCGGGTTCAGGATCAGCACGATGTCGCCGTTGCCCAGCACCGTGGCTCCCGCCACACCGGCCAGACGGGCCAGTTGCGGGCCAATGTGCTTGATGACCACCTCCTGATTGGGCACCACGGTGTCCACGTGCAGGGCGATCCGCGTGGCGCCGGCACGCAGCACCACCACCGGAGCCACACGCTGGGCGACCGGCTTCACGCCAGGAATCTCCAGCAGGCTGCCCAGGAAGTAGAAGGGAACACGTTCGCCGGCAACCTCCAGGCGCTGGGCCTGATAAGCCTCGGTCAGCACCTCGGGCTTCATCTGCACGATCTGCTCGACCAGCGCGCTCTGAACCGCAAACTTGCCACCTTCAATTTCCAGCAGCACCACCTGCGTGACAGCCAGCGAGACCGGCAGGTGCACCGTGAAGCAGCTACCCTTGCCCGTCGTGGAATCCACGTCGATGCGGCCGCCCAGACCTGCCACTTCGGCACGCACCACGTCCATGCCCACGCCCCGGCCGGCCAGCGCCGTCACCTGCTTGGCGGTGGAAAAGCCCGGTGCAAAGATCATCTGCGCCAGTTCACGCTCGGACGGCTGATGATCGGGGGCAATGAGGCCACGCTCGCGTGCCCGTGCCTCGATGCGCGGATAGTCCAGGCCCTGGCCATCGTCCAGGAAACGCATGATGACTTCGTTGCCATCCTGCGAGACCTCGATGGTCAGTTCCCCGATGTCCGGCTTGCCGCTGGCGGCCCGCTTGGTGCGCTCCTCGATGCCGTGGGCCACCGAGTTGCGCAGGATGTGCTCGATGGGACCGGCCATGCGGTCCAGCACGTTGCGGTCGATCTCGGCCTGCCCCCTGATCTCCAGGGTCACGCGCTTGTCGGTGTCCTTGCCGGCCTGACGCACCACACGGTAGAGGCGGTCGTTGATGGTCGAGAACTGCACCATCCGCACACGCATCAGGCTCTGCTGCAGACTGCGGCTCACCTGTCCCTGCCGCGCCAGGTCCTGCATGGCGGCATCCAGGGCGCGCAGCGCGTTCTGCTGCACGGTGGACACGTCGTTGACCGATTCGGCCAGCATCCGCGTCACTTCCTGGAAGCGGGTGTAGCGGTCGAACTCCAGCGGGTCGAATTCCGTCTCGGTCTCGTTGGAGTGGGCGATCTTGGCCTGGATCTGCTGTCAGCCTGGATCTCGATCTCACGCAGCTGCAGGCGCAGGCGGTTGACGTTCTCGGTCAGCTCGTTGATGGCGCCCCGGATCAGGCCCATCTCGCTGTCCAGACGTGCCCGGGCACTGGCCACCTCGCCCGCCTCGGCCACCATGCGGTCCAGCAGATCGGCGCGCACGCGGATCACGTGCTGGGCCGCCGCGGCCGGGTTGGCCGCGCCACCCATCGACGGATCCAGAAGGTTGCCGCCGGCCTTGGCCGCATCATGCGCATGGCCATCCGCAGCGGCCTGGGCAGCTGCCCTGAGCAGCCTGCTGGCGTGCCAGGGCCTCGCATTGCGGCAACGGTGCCGCCGGCTGGGCCTGCGGCGCAGCAGCAGCCTCGGGCGCCGTCTCCTGGGCCTTGGCAGCCTGCGCAGCCTGGGCCGCGCAGGTCTGCTGCAGGGCCTTGGTCTCGGCAGCACGCTGCTCGGCCAGCTCGGGATGCAGCATCACCTCATAGGCAGACACCGCCTGGTCATAGCCGGCCAGCACCGCCTCGATGACCGACGGCTGCACCGGCGGCTGGGCCAGCGCATCCTCGACCTGGGTTTCCAGTTCGTGGATCATCTGGCCGAAGCGCATGGCACCGGCCATCCGGGCGCTGCCCTTGATGGTGTGGAAGAGCCGCATCAGCGCGCCAGGCACCGAGCCATCGGCCGGACGCTCGCGCCATTCGCGCAGGTTGTTGTCCACCTGCGGCATCAGCTCCTCGGCTTCCTCGAAGAACACCGGGCCCAGGTCCGGATCGATCTCGTCGACCAGACCGGCCAGCGGATCGCTCTTTTCCTCGGTCTCGCGCCGGGCAGCCCCCAGCACTTCGGCCGCCTTCTTCAGCAGGTCCTCGCCGCGCATCTCGCGGCCGGACTTCGACTCGACCGCCGGTTTCGGCGGCTGGCTGTCGGCGTTGATCTCGACATCCCAGTTGGCCAGCAGCGCTTCCATGCGGGCGGTCGTCTCGGGGTCGGCCGCCGGCTCGATGCGCGAAGCAAATTCGCCCAGCATCCGGTCGATGACGCCCAGCGCAGCCTGCATGCTGGCCTTCATGCCATCGGGCAGCGGCTTGGCCACTTCGCGCTGCTTGACCAGCAGCTTTTCCATGGCGGCGGCAATGCCGCGCACCTGGACCAGCCCCACGTGACGCGACGTGCCCACCAGAGTGTGCAGCGCACGAATCAGAGGCTCGGGTGCGCGCAGCGCGTCGGAGGCATGCCAATCCTGCCAGTCCTCGTTCATCCGCATGCGGGCCTGCGTGGCCTCGGCATTGAAGATCTCGAAGAGTTCGGCATCCACCAGGCGCTCGCCGATGCGAACCATCGACTCCTGGGGCTCGGGCTGTGCCACCTTGGCGACCGGCGCAGGTTCGGACGGCGCGACAGGAACCTCGGGGACCACCGGTGCAACCGGCGCTGCCTGGGCAGCCACGGGCGCGGCGGGCACCGGCGTCTCGGCGACCGGCTTCACCTCATGGTCCGACTGAACGGATTCGGACACCGGTTCGTCATCGAACTTGAAGGCGCCAAAGTCCAGCGCATCTTCCTGCGAAGGCTCGGAAGGCACTTCGGCCGCAAACGACTTCGTTTCAACACCCAGTGAAGCAGCGCTGAAGTCGAACGGATCATGCGAAACCGGCGCAGCCTCGACCGGTTTCTCGACCGGTTTCCCGGCCGGCAGGGCTGACCCCATGTCCAGCAGCGGAATGTCGTCATCCTCGCCGAGATCAGCCGGCACCATGAAGGCATCGGCCAGATCCAGGTCGGCAGCCTCCACATTGTTCAGCGCCAGCTCGTCACCGTTAGGCAGCTCGCCCAGCAGGGAATCGAAGTCTGCAGACTCGCCCGCCATGGCATTGGACCAGGCATCCAGATCGGCCTGATCGCTGGAGGATTCGTCCTCGTCCTGGGCCTCGAAGGCGCCGTTGCCCAGCAGGTCGTCCTGCTGACTGCCGAAGCCCTCATCCCGCATGGGAATCCGCCGGACGGACCGGATCGCTGTGCAGGGAAGCCAGATCGGCCACGGGCATGTCGGCCTGGCGATGGCTGGCGTCGTCCAGGAAGCCTTCCAGCGACTGGCGCAGATCGCCTTCGGGCATCGACCGGGAGACGCTGGCGAAAGTTGTGGCTCTGCGAGAAACCGTCCGCCCGCGAGGCAGGCAGCGCACTGGCCGACAGGGCATCGTCCAGCGACGGCACCTCCAGCGTGGGCAGCTCCGGTGCATGCACTTCGGGCATGGGCAGCGTGTCGGCCTCGCCATCCAGCGACAGCATCGGCAGCGTCTCGGCTTCTTCGACAGGCTGCACAGCCACCGATGCCGGCTGAAGCGGCAGGCTTGGCAACCGGCTGCGCCACTGACGCAGCGGCAGGCTGCGCAACCGGCGTGGAGACAGGGCTGAGCAACCGGCTGAGCAGCCGCCGGCGCAGCAGGCTTGGCGGCTGTCACGGCAGCTGGCTTGTCGGGGAAGGCGTTGCAACGGGCCGTCAGCAGGCTGGCGTCCAGCACACGGCGCGGCGCGGCCTGCAGCTGCTCGCACCAGCTGCGGAAGAAGTTGGCACCGTCCTGAATCAGCTCGAAGAGCGGCGTGGTGCCGTCCTTGTCCTCGGACAGCCAGTGGTTCATCATCTGCTCGAAGGCCCAGGCGGCTTTCGCCGAAGGCGTCCAGCCCCACCATGCGGCTGGAGCCCTTCAGCGTGTGGAAGCCGCGGCGGATGGTGGTCATCGCCTCGCGGTCGTCCGGTGCCTTGCGCACCACGCCCAGGTTCTCGTCGATGGCGTCCAGCACCTCGGCAGCTTCCAGCAGGAAGATCTCGTGCAGCTCGGCCTCATCGGCCGACAGCTCGACAGTGCCGTCCTCCAGCACGCCCTCGGGCAGGGCCGGTTCAGCCACCTCGGGCGCCACGTCGGCCTGCACGCTTTCCGGTGCCGTGAATGCCAGGCCTTCGTCGGCAGCCGGCTGCGTGGCAGCCTCAGCAACGGGCTGCGACGGCAGCTCGAAGGCCAGCGCGTCCCCTGCCCCGTCATGGTCCTTCGAAGCGGGCGCTTCAGCGGCACCCCTGTGCCGCCGCCAGACCCGCAGCCGCAGTCAGGCCAGCCGCTGCGACCGCCGCCTCGGGAGCAGCTTCATGCGAAGCATCCGCTGCCTGTTCCACCCCTGCCGATGCCTCGTCGGCAAACGAGCGAAGCAGTGCATTGGAATCGGCTTCCGAGACAACCTCTTCCGGCGTTTCGGGAATGGAGGTGTCCTCGAACAGCATGCCGCGCTGCGCATCGAAGCGGAAACGGCGGGCACGCGATGCCGACTGCAGCATCGTCTCGACAAAGAATCCCACCGAACTCAGTCCATCGGCCAGGCGGGCGCGGCCAGCATCGTTGAGCGTGACGCGGGCACGGATGATGTCGTCAACCTGCTTGCTGATGGCACGGCAGGCCTGGGCTGCATCCCCGTACTCCAGGACGGTCAGCACGGCGCTCGTCTCGGCCAGAAGCGGCTCCACCGTCTCCAGACGATTCACCGCCGTTTCATCCCGGAAGTAGTCATCCAGGGCCTGCTCGCAGGTGGACAGGTTGTGCTTCAGTTCATTGACGAAGGCCGCCTGCGTCATGCGCTCGGAGGCCTGGTTCGACAGCGCCACCAGCCACGGCAGCGGCGTGGGGTCGAAGGCATCCGGGTTGGCCAGCAGACTGCTGATGCGGGCAGCCAGCTCCTGCGCCCGGTCGTCATAGGCCGGGTTGGAGCGCAGTGCGCCCGCCAGCGCCTCTTCCATGAACAGCACGGCGGTGGCCACCTCGATGGCCAGCATCTCGCGCGTCTCGGCCCTGCTGTCCTGCCAGCGCCGCCGGCATGGTGGCCAGCGTCTTGCCCAGCATGCCCAGACCGGCGTAATGGGTCTTGGCCAGCGCCTGGTTCAGATGTCCAACAGCCTCGACGAAGGCGGGCTCCTCGGCCTGCGTGCCGCCCGCCAGCTTTCTCCCAGGTGCGATGCACCAGCACCAGCGCCTCGCGGGCGATACGGATGGTCTCCGGATCAGCCAGGCCATAGCGGCGACGCTCGTAGTCGGCCGGCACCAGGCTGGCCAGATGGAAGTGACGCTGACCTCTTCCACGACGGCCGAGCCGCTGCCCGCCTGCGCCAGGATGATCAGCAGTTCCTTGATGAACTGCGGCGGCACGTCGGACTGGCCGGTGAACAGGTGGCGGTTCTGGATGTTGATGCGACCGACCGCACGACGGGTGGCCAGATCGACCTTCAGCGCGCCGTGCTTGAGGCCGTCGAGCAAGGCATACGACAGCCAGTAGAAGAGCCGTGCCCCCACATGCGGCTGATTGCGCAGCATGCGGCCCATGGACTCGTGCAGGCCGTCGATGGCCGCCACGACGTTCTCGCCGCGAATCAGCGCCGGCAGCGCACGCTCGAAGCCGCGTGCGGCCGACTTCGCCCGCTCTTCACGGTCCGGCGCGTCGGAGATCATGGCGCGCACCGAGGCCGGCAGCGCACGATCCAGATCCACGTCGAAGAGCGCGGCCGGATCGGGCTGGACGGCCTTTCGCAAGCCCACGAGATCACGGTAGTACGGATACAGGACCAGCACCGGAATTGACGTGCCGCTGGCCCTGCATGTCCTCCAGGTACTCCGTGATGGCGCGCATCACCATCTTGAGGACATCGATGCTCGATTCGTCGGCTTCCAGCACGCCGTCCTCAAAGGCCGAGATCACATGCTCGGCTTCTTCGGTCAGCAGTGCCACACCGGAAAATGCCGGCAACCTGCAGCGCACCATGAGTCTGATGCAGGTGCAGGCGTGCGCGCTTGATGGCGTCCTGGCCATGCGGGTTGGCCCGCAGCTCGTCCAGCGCATGCGCGACGTGCTGCAGCGACTCCCGAATCTCTGGCACGAACCAGGACAGAGTCATCATATCGATATTGTTGCCGTGTTCCACCCGTCACCCTCTTCGACTGATTGGATCGCGCAGCCGGACCATCCGGAGATGCGCTCACACCCCTGAAACTTCACCCCACCCGGAAGCGGGCCACTGAATTCTTGAGTTCCCGTGCCAGCTCGGACAGCTGCAGAATGGACCCCTGCCGTCTGCTGCGTGCCCTCGTTGGTCTGGCTGTTGACCAGCAGAATGCGCTGGATGCTCTGCGCCACCGACGAGGCCGAAGCTGCCTGGTTCTCGGTCGTGCGGGAAATCCGCATGATCAGGTCCGCCAGTTCCTGCGACACCTGGCCGATGCCGATCAGTGCCATGCCGGCCTCATCGGACAGCTTGGCTCCCCGCACCACACCCTGCGTGCTGCGCTCCATGGCCGCCACCGCATCGTGCGTGTCGGTCTGAATGGCCTTGACCAGGGCCGAGATCTGGCGCGTGGCCTCGGCCGAGCGTTCAGCCAGACGCTGCACCTCTTCCGCAACCACGGTAAAAGCCGCGACCCTGCCTCACCTGCTGATGCCGCCTGAATGGCAGCGTTCAGCGCCAGCACGTTGGTCTGTTCGGTAATGTTGGAGATCAGCTCGACGATCTCGCCGATCTCCTGACTGGACTCACCCAGACGCTTGATGCGCTTGGCGGTGTCCTGAATCTGCTCGCGGATGCCGCCCATGCCGGCGATGGCGTTCTGCACGGCGTCACGACCGCGGCTGGCCGCCGACAGCGACTGGCGTGCCACTTCGGCCGACTCGGAAGCAGACGCAGACACCTGCTTGATCTGCGCCGCCATGTTCAGGACAGCCTCACCGGTCTCGCGAATCTCGCGCGATTGCTGTTCACTGACGGCCTGCAGGTGCGAAGCCGTGACCTGCGCACTGGCAGACGCCTCGGCCACGGCCGCGGCGGTACGGTTGATTCGGCCCACCAGGCTGCGCAGCTCCTCGACCGTGTAGTTGATCGAGTCGGCAATGGCACCCGTGATGTCGTCAGACACCGTGGCCTGCACGGTCAGGTCACCGTCGGCCACGTTCTGCAGTTCGTTCATCAGGCGCAGAATGGCGGCCTGGTTCTGGTCGTTGATGCGGCTGGCTTCCTGCTCCAGTCGTTCGGCCTCCAACCGCTTGTCAATGGAGCGGTCTGCCTGGATCTTGGAGTCGTCATAGTAGGCCTTGCACAGCAGCAGCAGCGAAAGCACCGCTGCCGACGCAAAGCCCAGAATGGCCCACTGCATCGAGTTCTGCGAACTGCGCTGCTCGATGAGACGTGCCCGCAGCGCATTGGCCGCGCCCATCAGCCCATCACTCTTCTTGAAAACATCCAGACCGGCATGACGTGCCTGCGCCAGGGCAGGCAGTGCCTTCTGCGCATCCAGCGCAAGCCGGACAAACTTTGCTGCCAGGGCATTGTTCTTGCGCAGGGCTTCACGCGCCTCGGTGTTCTTCAGCGGGGCGATGTTGCGACTGGCGTCGCCATCGAGCGCCGTCTCGCGTGTCACGGCAAAGCTCTCGATGGCGTCGGCCAGCGACACGGCATCACGACTGTCAAACTGGCTGCTGCCGTGCATGCGAATGATCTCGCCCACAATGGTGCGCATCTTCACACTCAGGCGGGAGAACAGCAGCAGGTCGGGGAGCGTTGGCAACGCCATCACGGATGGAGGCCCTCGCGGCACGCTGCGAGGCAGAAAGCTCGCGCTCAATCGCAGCCACTTCACTGACCAGATCATCAAAGCGTACCAGCACGTCCTGCTGTTCAATCAGGGACTTGACCGAAGGAGAGATCTCTTCCCAGGCCTTGCTGAAGAGCTGCGCTTCGTTGCGGTAGCTTTCCGGAAGGGCGAGACCCGCAGGTGATCCACCTCCCCCTCTTTTCAGCGCCTTTGACGGCATCCGACAGGAAGGCCTGGCTGCTCTTGAGCTGAGCATAGGCCTCCCTCGTTGCCCTGCACCGCCATGTTGGCCGCCTTGGCCAGGCGCTGCGAGTGCATCAGCGCATCGCCCACCACCTCGTTCTGAAGGGCGTTGATACGGTCGGACTGGCGTTCGTAGACACTGAGCGCAATCGCCACACCGACGGTGACGGCCAGCGCCCCCAGCAGGATGATGGCCTGCCACTTCAGGCTGAGCTTGCCCAATCAGCGGCATCGGGCGTACACGCGCACGTACCGATGAAGATGATCCAGAAGCCGCCTTTTTGGGGAGGAAGCCTTGCCGCCACAGGCGCTGGTGACGCCGGGGCTTCAGGTTGCGCAGCCCCCATCGGTCCCCTGCAACGAAGACAATGCCGACATTTGCCCTATTCCTTTTTGTGCGCTCGGGTCAGCGACCCACCATCAGGAACGAGGACGACGACACCAGCCTGGAGAGGCTGAGTCGACGCCACGTCTGCCCTTCTGCGTCACGGAACTGCTCGGACAGCCAGGGCTTGTCGATAGTCTGTTTCTCCGGAACCGCCTTCATGGTCGCAACGTTGCGAAGGCCCAGCATCCGGCTCACCACCAGCGTGGCATTGAAAGTCAGCGCAGGGGGACAGCGTCAGAAGACGCGATTCCTTGGACAGCGGCGTGAAGTTTCCGCCCATGAAGCGCGCAAGATCCACCACCGTGAAAGAGCGCACCACGCACGTTCACCACGCCCAGGAACCAGTCCCGCGTGAGCGGCACCTGCATGATCGAGGCGGACGGCATCGGCACGATCTCGCCGGCTTCTGCCAGTTCGACCAGATAACGGTCCTCTCCAATCATCAGCGCCAGATGTGTGGCCGAGGCGCCGTTACCCCCTTCTCTGCCGCATCCTTCGCTGCACCCGCAGAGTGGAGGCAGTGGCGACCTTAGCAGCCTGCCCGGCTTCCTGACCCACGGGTCTCGATGGCACTCATGTCACTGCTCCATGGTCAGGCCTGAAATCTTGGACAGCAGCAGCTCCGGCTCGACCGGCTTGACCAGGTAGTCACGCGCCCCCTGGCGCAACCCCCAGATACGGTCGCTCTGGCATTCTTGCTGGTGCACAGGATCACATGCACATCCTTCATCGCCGGATCCCGGGCAATGGCGCGAGTGGCCTGAAAGCCGCTCTGCCGGGCATCACCACATCCATGATGACGATGGATGGACGTTCGGCCTGCACCTTCTCCAGAGCTTCGTCGCCGTTCTCGGCCGTGATCACCCTCATAACCCTCTTTCACCAGCAGCGATGCCATGAAGAACCGCTCGGTAGGGCGAATCATCGACAATCAGAATCTTGCGTGCAGTCTGGGCGTTCATGCTGTCTCTCCGCCAATCAGTTCGGCATGCCAGCCGCAGCCAGCTCCTGGTCGGCGCGACGGCTGTGAGCCCTGCACGCACTTGAGCAGGCTGTCCTTGGTGAACGGTTTGGTCAGATACTCTTCCGAGCCCACCAGGCGACCCCGTGCACGGTCAAAGAGACCGTCCTTGCTGGAGAGCATGATGACCGGGGTATTCTTGAAACGCGGGCTCTTCTTGATCAGCGCGCAGGTCTGGTAGCCGTCCAGTCGCGGCATCAGCACGTCGCAGAAGACGATGTCCGGCCCGTGGTCGGACAGTTTGGCCAGCGCGTCGAAACCGTTCTCGGCCAGAACGACCACGCAGCCGGCCTGTTTCAGAAAGATCTCCGCACTTCGGCGAATGGTGTTGCTGTCGTCAATCACCATGACCGTCAGTCCGGCAATGCTTTGGGTGCCGCTCATTTCCCGCCCTCAAGTCCAGTTGATACCGATGTGAGCGCCGCTGCACGCCTTTCGGAAAGCCGGCCAGCCGACTCCCAGGCATTCCCGCATCGGTCACGTCCGCGTATTAAAGGGAAAGATGTCACGCCTCGCCCCCCATCTCCGACGAGCCCGCAACAGTTCCGGACCAATGGTTGACGGGTTGTGGCGCGATATGCCCCGGACTTCACCCCGTCGGCGGGGCAGAAGACGGGATCCGGCACGATCGACTCCGGTATGATCCGGAATGCGAAACCGATTGGCCCGGCCCACGGTCCGGCCCGCTTTGCCGCGCTGCGAGGGGTGGCAGCCGGAGGGCCGGCAAGCCATTTCATGCCCCTTCGACCCTGCCTGCCGTCATCCTTGCCCACCTTCATTTCATGGAGACCGCCATGCCTCCCGTCTCTTCCCCGATCACCCAGAAAGACAGGCGCGCCGCGCCCTCATTCACGGGGTCTATGCCATCACCGCCGACGAGAGGGGACACGACACGTCTGCTGGCCGACGTGGAGGCAGCGCTCTCGGGGAGGCATCCGCATCCTGCAGTACCGCAACAAGCATGCTGACAGTGCACTGAAGCGGCAGCAGCTGAAGCCCTGAAAGGCGTGTGCGAACAGCACCAGGCGCTGCTGATCGTGAACGATGACTGGCGGCTGGCCGCCGAGCTGGGCATTGATGCCGTTCATCTTGGCGAGGATGACGGCGACATCGAGGAGGCACGCCAGGCGCTGGGGTCCACAGTCGCTGATCGGGGTGTCGTGCCACGCCAGCGTGGAGCAGGGCCCCGGGCACTGGCACCGGTGGCTGACTATCTGGCGTTCGGGGCGCTCTTTGCGTCAGGCACGAAGCCACTGGCGCGCCCCGCCCCGCTGTCGGTCTTTCGGGAGGTGCAGGCACTGTCTCTGGGGCGCCCGCTGGTGGGTATCGGCGGCATCGATGCCGACAACATCGGTTCGGTTCTGGATGCCGGGGCCGATGCCGCCGCCGTCATCGGCTCGCTGTTCCGGCAGGCAGACGTGCGGGCCGCACGCGCAGCGGCTGGTGGCTGCGGCAGCCCGTCCCCTGATCACCAGGGTTTCAGCGGCAGCACGTCCAGCACGCGGCCGTCCTTTCGATCCACCGAGCACGGTGGCATCGCTCTCCTCGCCCTTCAGCGGCAGGTAGCCTGCCTCGGCGTCGGAAAGGCCGGCCTTCTTCAGCGCGGCATCCAGCACGGTCTGATCATCCGGGTTGAGACCCCGAAGCGCCTTCAGGTCCAGCGCCCGCGCCTTGACGGTTTCCTTCTGGTTTTCCAGGGGTTCGTACCACTGCGGGAAGTGCTGCAGATCGCGGCCACCGAAGGCCGATTCCACCAGCACGTCCTGGCGCAGCTTTTTCGTCGGCAGGCGGGTTTGCGGCCGACCATCGGGGACCGAACCAGTCCCGTTGCGCCAGCGGGTTGCTGGCGGCGGCCTGCAGGTCCTCGGCCTGCAGGTCGGCACGCGAGACGGCCTCGAAGCGGTCCTTCACGAAGACCAGATAATGCGGGCGCCCTGCTTCGACGGTGTGCAGGCCATAGCCCAGGGCCAGCAGCTGCACCAGGCCGATCAGCGCCAGGTCCATCGGCAGGCTCTTCTTGCGCCGATCAAAGACCATGAAGGTCATGATGGGCCCCAGGCTCACGTCCACCGCCAGCAGCAGCACCAGGATGGTGCCCACACCGGCCACGGCCGCCAGGGGTCCGGCATACCAGTACCGGTAGACGACGAGCAGCACCAGAGTGGCAATGGCCAGCGAGATGCCCAGGTGGCAGCCTGCCGCACGGAATCGTGCCCGCAGGGCATCACCACGCCAGCTGTCCCGCCACGGCAGTTTCTGCGGAGGGGTTGCGGAAGTTGCTGCGGAGCTTGCATGTGCCATGGTCAGCCGGTCCTTCAGGTTGCATCTTGAACACGGCGGGCAAGCCCTAAGCATCCAGGGCACCAGCGGGCAGCACCGGGCGGACGAACGGCCATTGGCAGCGGCTGTCGTCCGGAGGCTGGGCGTAAGGGCGCAACAGAGGTGAAAGGGGACGCTGGAGCCCCTGTTGCCTTGGGAGGCAGGGGAAACCGGCCCCGGGGGTGCAGACAGTCAGTCGATGACCAGCACGTCGCCGGTCTGCAGGATGCGCGGCTGGAAGCGCCCGGCCCAGGTCTCGATCTCGCGGGCGATCAGCTCGCGGTCGGAGGCTTGAGATGCGTGATGTATCTGGGGATCGACACATCGGCGGGGCCAGCTCTTCGGAAAGCTGGATGGGGTACAGATGCTTGGCGGTGACGGCCAGTCCCGCTCGCGGTTGGCGAAGGCCGTTTCCAGGATGAGATGACGCAGATCCGAATGCCATTGACGGTGTGCCAGAATTCCTCGGTGGGCAGCGTGTCGCCCTGAATAGACGAGGCTGCCGGCCGTGCCCCGATGTGAAAGCCCACGGCCGGCACGGTGTGGTTGGCCGTGATGGGGCGGATGGTGCGGTTGCCGATCTGCACGGGATGGCCCACCTGCAGCGGGCTGTAGACCATCCACGGCCGCTCGAAGTGCGGATCTCGGTGAGTCGGGCCAGATGACCCAGTTGAAGATGTGGTCCTTCAGCGCCTGGATGGTCTCAGGCAGGGCATGGACGATGATGGGCCGTTCCCGGCTGCTGCCCACGGTGTCGAGCATCAGCGGCAGCGCGCAGATGTGGTCAAGGTGGGGAGGTGAGAAAGACGTGGTCGATGCGCCGCATGTCCCTCGACGGACAGGTCCTCGACGCCGGTGCCGGCATCGACCAGGATGTCGTGGTCGACGAGGAAGGATGATGTGCGAGCCGGACGCCCCGGTCTGCCCGCCGTTCCCGGCGTGCCACCGAGTCCACCGCTGCAGCCGAGGATATGGAAGCGCATGGATCGCATTAGAGCACTGCCGTGCCCTCCGGCGACACCCTGTTGACATAGCGTCTCGGACAAAATACACGCACTCTTTCGGTCCTGCCCGGAACGTCTGTTTCACCCAACGACGCCAGCTCGACACGGATCACCTGGCTGGCCGTCATCTCGCCCACCAGCACCGGCAGGCCGTAGCGTTTGGTGAGCGCTTCCAGCCGGGCGGCCAGGTTCACGGCATCGCCAATGGCGGTGTAGGCACGCCGCAGCTGGGAGCCCATGTCCCCGACGCGGGCGGTGCCGGAGTTGATGCCGATGCCGATGACCAGCGGGGCAGGCCGCGCCGTGCGAAGTCACGGCTCAGCTCCTCGGCAGCGTCCTGCATGGCAATGGCGGCGACGACGGCGTGGTCTTCCTGCTCCAGGTCATCAACCGGTGCGCCCCAGAAGGCCATGATGGCATCGCCCATGTACTTGTCGACGGTGCCCTGGTGCTGGTGGATGACTTCAGTCATCCGGGCCAGGAAGGTGTTCAGGTATTCCCGCAGGACCTGCGGGTCCATCGATTCGGCAATGCGGGTGAAGCCCCGGATGTCGGCAAACAGGATGGTGAGCCGCTTGTTCTGGCTCTCCATGGGATGAGGCGCGGGCTCACGGGCCATGCGCTGCACCAGCTTGGGCGAGACGTACTGGCCAAAGAGGGCCACGACGGCTTGGCGGGCCTTGCTCTCGATGAAATGGCCGGTGGCCAGGTTGAGGATGGCAATCAGCACGACCGCCATCATGGGCGCAGCCACCGGGGTGATCCAGTCCAGCACACCGAACATGAGGGGCGTTGGCAGACTGCAGCACCAGCAACAGCGCAGCGGCCAGCAGCACGATGCCGGCAGCCCCCAGCCGGGGCATGACGAGTGCGGCGGCCCCGGCCACCAGCAGGGTGATGAGGGACACCGTCAGCTCGGCATGCCAGGGCACGTAGGGCATGTGCCCGGCCAGGGCGCCAGCAATGAGCGTGGCCTGCACTTCCACGCCCGGTGTGTCGATGCTGACCGGCGTGGTGTGCGGTCACCGATGCCGGGGGCCGAAGCGCCCACCAGCACGATGCGGTCCCGAAAGCGCGCCGGGTCCACCCTGCCCTCGATGACATCGGTGGCGGAGATGTACTCGAAGCGCCCGGCCTGCGGGGCCCGGCCTGACCGGCGAAGGGACGCGCGCCGTCAGGTCGCGTGCCAGAGGCAGCCGGGTCTGGGCATCCAGCGACAGCAGCTGCCCGTCCAGGGCGATGGGCGGGTTGTCTCCGTAGACGCGCAGCATGGCCAGCGCCAGCGATTCGTAGACCTGACCATTGAAGAGCGTGAGCACCGGGACGGAACGGACCACGCCGTCGTCGTCGAGCTGAGCGTTGTAGAAACCGCTGCTGCGGGCGGCGTCGCTGAGGGCGCTCCTGGCTGGCGCCAAAGCCATCCCACTGGCGGCAGCAGCAGCCATCGAAGGCATGCCCTTCAAAGACCGAGGACGGCAGACGGCCGATGCGGCGGGCACCGGCCTGACGGGAGAAGTAGTAGCCCAGCACCACAGGCCGGCTGCGGATGGCCCTCGGCCAGCGAGAGATCCCTCGGCCGGCTCGGGCTCGGCAAACACGATGTCGAAGCCCAGCACGCGGGCCCGCCCTTCATCGACGATGCGCTCGACCAGCCGGGCCAGCGTCCGGCGCGGCCAGGTCCAGCGCCCCTGCTCCTGCAGGCCTTCTCGTCGATGTCGACAATGAGCACCCGGGCTCGAATTCCGGTGGCCGCCAGCGCAGCCGGTGATCCTGGTTCAGACGGTCGAAGGTCTGCACGGCCGGCATGGGGCATCATGGCCCAGCAGCACCAGGATGGCCAGTGCCGTGATGGCCAGCCCCTCGACGGTGGCCCACAGCCGAACGAGCGCAACAGCGCATGCACCGACTGCAGCAAGCGGTTCATCGCGGAGGCCCCGACGGAGGCTGGCTGCCGCCGGGGACTGGCTGAACTGGATGATGGTGCCGCTCAGCTCGATAAGGTCATGGTTGCGCAAGGGTGCGCGCCCAGACCGATCGATTCGCCATTGACCATCGGATAGGCACTGCCCTCGACGTGCGTCACGAAGAAGTTGCCGTTGCGGGAGATGACGACCGCCACCTGCCCGCAGCCGTTCCGGATGCTGACGATGGGGCGGTCGATGATCAGAAGCCGCCCGGCGTCAGCGTCCGCCCAGAAAGCGCAGCGAGACCCCTGAAATCGGCGGAGTCGGTCCAGTGCCGGCCGGGCCCTGGGCATGGGCGGCGGCGCATGAGCATACATGGCGGGTCACGCAGCCTGCCCCTGCATCGGCGTGGGGGCAGGCGCGGGCGCGGTTGAAGCCTTCGATGAAGCCAGCCTGGCTGCCCTCTTCCGGGGCGGGCGGCACCGGGGAGGAAAAGATGCCAGGTGGTTGCGGCGCCCCGGACGAGGACGACGGATCGAGCGGCGGCAGGGAGGCCGAGGGATTGGGCGCCCCGGGCGTCTGGAAAAGCGGGAAGTCCGGCGCGAGCCTGTCCAGCAGGAAGGCCGTATCGCCCAGGGAAAGCGGCGGGAAGGTGTCGGAGGAAGAGGTTCCCCGAGACGACGCGTCGTGTCTTGACGCATCAAGCGTGCTGGGCGTTGCCGGACGGCGTGCCCTGTTCATGGGCATCCGTTGGGCTGGCGACTCCGGCACGTCGATAGACGAGGGCGATAGATGCCGATGTCGATGCTGTCGCCGTCGTTCAGCAATGCGCGCGCCACAGGGCGCCGTTAACCAGGGTGCCGTTGCGGCTGCCCCAGATCCTGATCACCACGTCCTGCTGGCCAGCCAGCAGCACGGCGTGCTCGCCCGAGACGGTCAGGTCATCGAGCACCAGGGTATTGGGGCACGCCGGCCGATGACCGTGCGTGTCTGCGTCAGCCAATAGGTACGCAGCGGCTGGCTCGGCCGCCGACAGCGCGAGCTGTCCGTACCTATTGCCTTGCGGCTGCATTTCCCCGTCCTGGTGATCGGTGCCCATCTGCATCCCCTGCCCCGGGAGCCTGGGCAGAAAAGACCGTCGACGCTCCCGGCAGCGACTTTAGCGACCGGGGAGGCGAGGAAAAGGGTGCCGGCGCCAACGGCCGGCACCATGGGTCCGACGGCAGGCCCTCAGAGCACCTTCTTCAGCAGGCGCCCCCATTTCGGACGGATCGCGGGTCGTGCGGATGCCGCAGGCTTCCATCACTTCCAGCTTGGCGTCGGCCGTGTCGGCACCACCGGAGATGAGCGCACCAGCGTGGCCCATGCGCTTGCCCGGAGGCGCGGTGACCCCGGCGATGAAGCCGACCACCGGTTTCTTCATGTTGTCCTTGGCCCAGCGCGCGGCGTTCACTTCGTCCGGTCCGCCGATCCGCCGATCATGATGACGGCGTCGGTGTCGGGATCGTCGTTGAACATCTGCAGCACGTCGATGTGCTTCAGGCCGTTGATGGGGTCGCCCCCGATGCCGACGGCGGTGGACTGGCCCAGGCCCAGGTCGGTGACCTGCGCAACAGCCTCATAGGTCAGCGTGCCGGAACGCGACACGATGCCGATGCGGCCCTTGCGGTGGATGTGACCCGGCATGATGCCGATCTTCAGCTCGTCAGGCGTGATGACGCCCGGGCAGTTGGGGCCCAGCAGCAGCGTCTTCTTGTTGGCCTTGCGCATCTTGTCACGCACGACCAGCATGTCACGCACGGGGATGCCCTCGGTGATGCAGATGACCAGATCCAGGTCGGCGTCGACCGCTTCCCAGATGGCATCGGCAGCGCCTGCGGGCGGCACGTAGATGACGGAGACGGTGGCACCGGTCTCGGCCTTGGCTTCCTTCACCGAACCGTAGATGGGAATGCCCTCGAAATCCTCGCCGGCACGCTTGGGATTGACGCCTGCCACGAAGCAGTTCTTGCCATTGGCATAGTCCCGGCACATGCGCGTATGGAACTGGCCGGTCTTGCCGGTGATGCCCTGGGTGATGACCTTGGTGTCCTTGTTGATCAGAATCGACATTGCGATTGTCCCTCGAGTTCAGGGCTGTTGTTATTTACCGGCTGCAGCGGCAACCACCTGGCGCGCGGCGTCGGCCATCGTGTCTGCCGCGATGATGGGCAGGCCGGAGTCGGCCAGCATCTGCTTGCCCAGCTCTTCATTGGTGCCCTTCATGCGCACCACCAGCGGCACGCTCAGATTGACGGCCTTGCTGGCAGCGATGACGCCGGCTGCGATGGTGTCGCAACGCATGATGCCGCCGAAGATGTTGACCAGGATGGCCTTGACACCCTTGTTCTTCAGCATCAGCTTGAAGGCCTCGGTGACCTTTTTCTGCCGCGGCGCCACCGCCCACGTCCAGGAAGTTGGCCGGCGAGCCGCCGAACAGCTTGATGGTGTCCATGGTGGCCATGGCCAGACCGGCACCGTTGACCAGGCAGCCGATGTTGCCGTCGAGCTGGATGTAGGCCAGATCGAACTTCGAGGCTTCCACCTCGGCCGGGTCTTCCTCGTCCAGGTCGCGCATCTCGACGATGTCGGCGTGGCGGAACAGGGCGTTGGAATCGAAATTGAGCTTGGCATCGAGCGCGATGACGTCGCCCGAACCGGTGAGGATCAGCGGGTTGATCTCGGCCAGCGAGGCATCGGTCTCGAAGAAGGCCTTGTACAGACCCTGCAGCACCTGACGGGCCTTGGGCAGGCTGGCGGCCGGGATGCCGATGCGGGTGGCCAGATCATCGGCCTCGGCGTCGGTGAGGCCCTGGGCCACGTCGCAGAAGACCTTGTGGATTTTTCTCAGGGCGTCTTGGCAGCCACTCGATGTCCATGCCGCCTTCGCTGGAGGCCATGACGCAGATCTTCTGGGATTGGCGGTCGATGACGATACCGACGTAGAGTTCTTTCTTGATGTCGGCGCCTTCCTCGATCAGCAGCCGGCGGACCTTCTGTCCTTCCGGGCCGGTCTGGTGGGTGACCAGCTGCATGCCGAGGATGGAAGTGGCGTGCTGACGGACTTCATCCAGCGAACGGGCCAGCTTGACGCCGCCGCCCTTGCCGCGGCCACCGGCGTGGATCTGGGCCTTGACGACCCAGACGGGGCCGCCCAGCTGCTCGGCCGCCTTGACCGCTTCTTCGACATTGAAGCATGGAATACCCCGGGGCACCGTTACACCATAGCGCTTCAGGATTTCTTTGCCTTGATACTCGTGGATTTTCATGGTGATCTCGGTTGGGTCACATATGCCGCGTTGATGCTATCACAGCGGTCATGACGATTAACCCGGAGAAAACGCGCCACGTGGCCCGTCGCACCATGAATAAGGGAATACCCGGATATAAGGGAATGTCCGAATATGAATTCGGTGCGTCTCAGAAGCCGGCATCGAATGCCGATGAATCTTCATCCTCGTCGGGCGCATCGACGATGCGGGGCACGACGGCAGAGCACGATGCCCGGTGCAAACCCCCGCCCCACCAGGAAGCGATATTGCCGGGCCTTTTTCCTTCAGGCTGGTGGGGGCTCGAAACGACGCTGCCAGACGCCTGGGCACGGCTCTTCTCGTCCTCGGCCAGCGGCTGCAGCACGCTGGAAATGAGGCTTTTCATCCAGCCCCTTGCGCTGCAGGTCCCCGCGACAGGCGGGCGCGACCAAAACGCTCTGCCCCTGTTTCGCACCAGGGATTCGGCCATGCGACGATCGGACAGCAGCTTCATGCTGCCCTCCAGTTCGTCCAGAACCGATTCGACCAGTTCAGGTGACGGAGCACGCGGCGCCGGGCTGCCCCCTCAGCACCGTCGAACGAGGCAGCACCGCCCCGGGCACCGAATGGGCGGTCGAACGACTCGTCAGGCGCCGGTGAGCCTTCGTAGTCACCGCGCCCCTGCCCTGCCGCCAGCACGTCGACGGCGGCGAACGGGCTGGTGTGAGTAGCTTGCGCGTGAGCTCCGGCCCGGCTGTAGCTCACGCCGGGCCAGCAGGGCTATGGCCCGGGTCGCTTGAGCGCGCTGCGCTGGGCCGACTCGGATCTCGTCGGCCCGCACCAGCGCCTGAAGATCACGAAAGCTCATGCTGCCCCGCCTGCTTCACGGCCTCACTCGGCGTCCTTGTCCTGGCGACGCGCGGACGACGCCCTTCGGCGGCGGGCTCGGCGCCCTCGGCATCGACAACAGGTTGCGGCGCCTCGCCACGGGTGGAGACACGACAGCCTCGCGGATGCGGTTTCTCGATCTCCAGCGCCAGCTCGGGCTCTCGCGCAGGTATTCGCGGGCGTTGTCCTCGCCCTGGCCGATGCGCTCACCGTTAGCTGCTACCAGGCGCCGCTCTTTTCCACGAAACCATGGGTGACGCCCAGGTCGAGGATCTCGCCTTCGCGCGAGGTGCCCTCGCCATAGAGGATGTCGAACTCGGCGCTCTTGAACGGGGGCGAGACCTTGTTCTGACGACCTTGACGCGGGGTCTCGCTGTCGATGATCTCGTCGCCCTTCTTGATGGAACCGGTGCGGCGGATGTCCAGCCGCACGGAGGCGTAGAACTGAGCGCGTTGCCGCCGGTGGTGGTCTCGGGGTTGCCGAACATGACGCCGATCTTCATCCGGATCTGGTTGATGAAGATGACCAGCGTGTTGGTGCGCTGGATGGAGCCAGTGAGCTTGCGCAGCGCCTGGCTCATCAGGCGGGCCTGCAGGCCGGGCAGCGCGTCGCCCATGTCGCCCCGATTTCGGCACGCGGCGTGAGTGCGGCCACCGAGTCGACCGACGACCAGATCGACCGAACCGGAACGGACCAGGGCATCGCAGATTTCCAGGGCCTGCTCGCCGGTGTCGGGCTGGGAGATGAGCAGTTCAGGCAGGCGCACGCCCAGCTTGGCGGCGTACTGCACGTCAAGTGCGTGCTCGGCATCGATGAAGGCGCAGGTGCCGCCCAGCTTCTGCATCTCGGCAATGACCTGCAGTGTGAGGGTGGTCTTGCCGGACGACTCCGGCCCGTAGATCTCGACGACGCGGCCACGCGGCAGGCCGCCAACGCCCAGCGCGATGTCCAGCCCCAGCGAACCGGTGGAGACCACTTCGATGTCCGGGGCAACTTCGCCATCGGCCATGCGCATGACCGAACCCTTGCCGAACTGCTTTTCGATTTGTGCCAGAGCGGCAGCCAGTGCCTTGGCCTTCTCTGCGCGTGCCTTGTCGTCCATGACGGATGTCCTGTGAGGAGATTGAAGCAGCCCTGATTATGACACCAGACCACTGTACATACAATCAGTCTTTTGGTCTCGGCCAGATGGTGGTAGCCATCAGGTGAGCGAATCGGCCGGATGGATGATGTCCGCGCAACAAGGGACTTGAGAAGGCCACGGCAAAGCGGCCTTTTCAGACGCTCACAGCAGGGCTTCGGCCGATTCAGGCGGGATCTGGCCACCATCGATGATGATGGTCTGCCCCGTGATGTAGGCCGCTTCGCGGCTGGCCAGGAAGCAGGCGGCGTAGCCGATGTCCTGCGGGGTGCCCAGGGTGTGCGTCGGCACGGCGGCGCGCATCTGGTTCAGGTATTCCTCGCCCTGGGCGATCAGGCCTTCACTGAGCACGTTGCCCGGCATGACGGCGTTGATGGTGATGCCGAATCGCGCGTATTCGAGCGCAGCGCTGCGCATGAAGCCCAGCTGCCCGGCCTTGCTGGCGCCGTAGTGGCTCCAGCCGGGGAAGCCGGTGACGGGCCCGGTAATGGAGGACGTGATGACGATGCGGCCATAGCCACGCGGCTGCATGGCGGCCAGTGCGGCCTGCACCATCAGGAAGGTGCCCTTGAGATTGATGCCGTGCGTCTGGTCCCAGTCCGCCTCGGTCATGTCGGCCAGCTTCTTCTGCGGGAAGATGCCGGTATTGGAGCAAAGGATGTCGAGTGCGCCGAAACGTTCGACGACGGCAGCCACGGCATCCTGGCAGCTTTGCTGCACGCGGACATCCGGTGTGCTGGTAATGGGCGCCCAGCTCCTTGGCCGTTGCCTGACCCTGTTCACGGTCGATGTCGGCGATGACGACATTGGCCCCCGCCTGCCTCAGCACGGAAACAATGCCCTTGCCGATACCCTTCGCACCACCGGTGACAAGCGCGGTCTGTCCTTGCAGGGAAAAAGTCGAAGCGGTCGACGATTGTCTCCCGATGCGCAGGTGAGTCAGACCACGACAGGGCTGCCGGGCTCCCGCGCCTGGTCCAGCAACTGCACGGCACGCCGCAGGGCGTGGATGGCGGTCTGACGACGAATGTCGGCCCGGTCGCCGGAGAAGTGCCGGGTTTCAGTCAGCACCAGGGGCTCGGGCGTACCGGGCGGCCAGCGCAACGCCCAGCCGAAACAGACGGTACCAACAGGTTTTTCAGCCGTGCCACCGTCCGGACCGGCAATGCCGCTGACAGCCATCGACAGCAGGGCACTCGCTGCTGCGCAGTGACCCAGCGCCATCTGGCTGGCCACCGAGGTGCTGACGGCGCCTTCTGTTTCCAGCGTGGCGGCATTCACGCCCAGCATTTCGATCTTGGCCTGGTTGCGCGTGGTGACGTAGCCCCGGCTGAACCAGGCGCTGAACCGGCGGTCTCGGTCAGGGCGGCGGCAATCAGGCCACCGGTGCAGGGATTCTGCCGTGGTGATCAGCCCCTGCCCCAAGGCTGCCACGCGCTGGCCCAGCAGACGGGCCCAGGCAGCCGGGTCTCCCCTGCGGTCGAGGTGCCTCGTCTCTGTCGATCAGCATCTTTCATCGCGTCCTCCCCCTTTGCCCATCCGCATATCCGGCTTTCACCGGTCATGCCGCCTGCCTGCCGCCCTGCCTGCTGCCTGCCTGCCGTGCCAGTTTATGCTCGACACGTCGCGCCGAGGCGAGACAATCCCCTGGTGCACAGGCTGCTCTGCTTCCCCGAAAGCCGAAAAATCCAGCCGCCGGAAAGCCTCGCCAATCAGCCAAAACAGCCGGGTCCAGACCGCCGCGACGATGAGGGTGTAGGCCGCAGCCAGCAGATCGTCCAGCAATACGCCAGTGGCGTTTCGCCACCGCGCTGTCGATGGTGCGGATGGGCGCCGGCTTGGTGATGTCGAAGATGCGGAACAGCGGAAGCCCACCAGCTGGGTGGAGAAGTCCTGCGGACGACCACAGCACCAGCCAGAAAGCCACGATCTCGTCCCCAGACGATGGCGCTGTGATCATCGCACGCCCACGTCGCGGCCGGTACGATCGATGGCCCAGTGCCCCACCACCAGGCCCAGGGCGATGAGCACGCCCATGCCGAGTCACCCAGCAGCGGCGCCAGGATGGCGAAGGCCACCCACGCGAACAGCGTGCCCATGGTGCCGGGCACGACGTTGCTGAGGCCGCTGCCCAGGCCAAAGGCGATCCACCGCGACAGGCGCGGCTTCATGAATTCAAAGGTCGGCCGATCCGGCCGAAGGTTCCGTCGGCGCGGACCAGATCGGTCACGTCCTCTACCTTGTTGTCATTCATGTCGAGAAATGGTCATGTCCACGAGCTGCCAGTGGCCGGGACTGGCCGTTGGCGTCAACCAGAAGCATAGCGCTTTCAGCCACGATCCTTCCGATCATGCGGGCATCAGGCCAGCATTGCAAGATGGTATCGGTCTGTGCTGTCGGTGCGGTGAACAGCAGCTCGTAATCATCACCCCCATGCAGGGCAAAGCTGCAGGGCCTCATCATGTGCCACGCCGCTCTCACGCAGCACCGGGTCCAGCGGCAGGCGGTCTTTCCCACAGCTCGGCGCCCAGGGACAGGCCCTGTCGGCGGCCCGAAGCGGTCAGCAGATGCCAGGTCCCGGCCAGACCGTCGGAGATGCATGGCAGCGCTGGCGACGCCAGTCAGTCCCAGGCCCGCGGTCAAGCCGGGGCTCGGGCCAGTCCAGGCGGTGGGCTGCAGCGTCGGGTACAGGCTGTCCCTGGCTGCGCCGTGCCACGGCTTAGAGCCACGCAGCGCGCCCAGCGGGCCGCTCACCCAGATGGCATCGCCCACGCGGGCCTCCGTCACGACGCAGGGCATGCGTGGCAGGCACCCGCCCCAGGACGGTGATGGAGATGTTGAGCGGGCCGCGCGTGGTGTCGCCCCCGATCAATGGGCAGGCCGCGCGGGCCGCCAGCCCGAACAGGCCGTCTGCAAAGCCCTGAAGCCAGGCTGCATCGGCCGTCGGCAGCGCCAGCGCCAGCGTGAAGCCGACAGGTCGCGCGCCCATGGCAGCCAGGTCCGACAGATTGACGGGCCGAGGCCTTGTGGCCGATGGCTGCGGAGTCGGTACCTCGAAGAAAATGACGCCCCGCCACCAGCATGTCGGTGGAAATGGCCAGTTGCCGGCCAGGGGGCACGATCGGCAGCGCGCAGTCGTCACCGATGCCCAGCTTCACCAGGCTTTCGGCCGCCGGGCCTGATCGAGGCAGGCAACGGCAGCAGGGACTGCGGGTGTCCGGCAGGCAACGGCGCCGGCTGGCGCTCGAAGTACTGCCGGATCAGTGCGAACTCGTTCATTCAGCCGGCCGGCCGCACCTCATGGGGTCGCACGGAAGGCGCGATGCGGTCCAGCACGCCGTTGACGTACTTTGCAGCCGTCGGTGCCGCCGAAGTTCTTGGCCAGCTCCACTGCCTCGTTGATGACCACGCGGTAGGGGGATCTCCTGCAGGTCCTTCAGCTCGAAGGTGGCCTGCATCAGGATGGCCCGTTCGACTGGGGCTGAGCAGGCAGCGGCCGGTCCAGGCTGGGAAGCAGGATGGCTTCCAGGGCGCTGGCCTGGCTGATGGTCGCTGGGCGGGAGTGTCGAAGGCGGCTGCGATCGGCCTTGTCGAAACCGCTGGTCTCGATGTGGGGCCTGATGGCACCGATGTCCTCAGCCGACAGCAGCCACTGGTAGATGCCCTCGCATGGCGAATCTTCGCGAGCGCCGCCGCGCCTGCGTGTGATTTCCGCAGGCGGCGGCCGGAGGCGTCCCTGCATGCTGCTACTACCTCGTCGTCGCCGTCGTCACCGTGCAGTGCGTCCAGCGACTCGCCCAGGCGAACCATCTCGATCGCCACCGGGCAGCCTCGGCACCTTTCTCGGCGGTGCGCTGACGGGCCTGCTCTTCGTTGTAGGTGGTGAGGATGGCGCTGGCCACGGGGATGCCGCCCAGGCTCACACGGCTCACGCCGGCTGCGCTCTCGTTGCAGACAACCCCGAGTGGTAGGTCCACCCTTGATGATGGTGCCGATGGCGATCAGGGCGTCGCATTCTCGAGTTGCCCAGCTGCAGCAGCACCAGCGGCACTTCAGGGCACCCGGCACGCCGCAGACCGAGGATGTCGCTTTCAGCCACGCCCAGCTTCTTTCAGCTCGGCCAGGCAGACTTCAGCGATTCCTCGCCGAATTCTTCGTTGAAGCGCGCCTGCACGATGCCGATACGCAGGCCCTGACCGTTTTTCCGATCCCTTGATGGATCGGACGCTCATGTGTCTTTCTCCGCCGTATGCGTTGGTCTATGTCAGTTTGATCCGGCTGGACGGCCGTCGGCGTCCGCTTCCAGATAGCCGGTCACTTCCAGGTTGAAGCCCGCCATGCTCGGCATCCGGCGCTCGCGTGTCAACAGTTTCATGCGCCCCACCCCCAGGTCCCGCAGGATCTGGCGCCGATGCCGTAACTGCGCAACGTGCGCGAGTCGTTGGCGCTGCTGGCGCGGCCGGCCTCGCCTCCGGATTGGCCCATTGCTCGATCTGCTCCGGTGACCGTTTCGGCGTCGGGCACCAGTTGAGCATCAGCGCGCACGCCGTTGCCGGGACCGAATGGCCGAAGCGCCGGATCCAGCGGCCAGGCGGCGGCTGGCCACTCAACCAGATCCAGCGGCGAGCGAGCTCGTGCACGCGCACCCGGCCTCGCGATCGGGCTGCGGCTTGCCCACGACCAGCGCCAGATGCGGCTGGCCCACGGTCTTGTCGCGGTAGGCGATCAGGTCAGCTCACCCACCACGGTCTGCACCTTGCTGCTGACCGATGCGCTCGATCATGGATTCATGGGCGCTGCGATAGGCAATCAGGTCGGCAATGGTGCCGATCTTTTCGGCCATGCTCGCGGGCGAACTCGATCAAGTCCGGCAGGCGCGCCTATGGTGCCGTCTTCCTTCATGATCTCGCAGATCACGGCGGAAGGCGTAGGCCCGTCAGTGCCCCCAGGTCGCAGCCGGCTTCGGTATGCCAAGCAGCGCCAGCACGCCACCGCGCGCCTGACGGCGGGAAGACATGGCCTCGCTGCACGATGTCGGAAGCTTTGGCATCCCGGCCACGGCCGCCTGGATAGTGCGCGCCCGGTCGGCTGCCGAGATGCCGGTGGTCACGCCTTCGGCCGCCTCGATGGACATCGTGAAGTTGGTGCTCATCTTGGTGCCGTTGACGGTCGTCATCAGCGGCAGCCGCAGCCGGCGGCAACGCTCTTCCGTCAACGTCAGACAGACCAGGCCCCGCGCATGGCGGCCATGAAGTGATCGCCCCGTGACGAAGTCGGCCGCGATCAGCAGGTCGCCTTCGTTCTCGCGGTCCTCGTCATCGATCAGGATGACCATCTTTTGCCCGCACGGAAGTCCGCAGGATCTCGGCGGTGCTTTTGCCACGGACGACAGCATCTCGTTCTTGGTCACGTGATCTCCCGCGCGTGTGCGCTTTTTCCTCAATTCTGTACGGGCAGACACCGCAGCCACCTCCTGCATCCGTGCCAGGTAGCGGGGCCACCGTGTCGATTTCAGGTTGACCAGTTCGCCGGGGGCCTGTGCTTGAGCGTGGTCTGCGCCACCGTGTGCGGGATCAGGTTGATCTGGAAGGCGCAGCACCACGGTTCCGACTCGGCATGTGCGCCACCGTGGGCGCCGGTCGCCGTGCCCGGGGCACCCGCCGAGGCAACCGAGGGGCCGCGCCCTGCCAGCACGGCCCGGCCGCCTCGGCCAGGCTCGGTCACAGCCTTGGCCAGCGGCAGATCTTCCACGTGGTTGACGGTCAGGCTCACGCCATCGACGGTGATGGAGCCCTGGCAGACGAGAAAACGGCAGGAGCCTGCGGCGCCAGGATCTCCAGCAGGTGGCTCGCCCACTGGCTCGAAAGCGGCGCACCACAGACCATCCACATGCCCCTGACACCAGGTGGCCACCCACCCGGTCCGACAGGCGCATGGCCTTCTCCAGGTTGACCGGCCCCGTGCCGGCCAAGCCGGTGGTGCGGCGCAGGCTCTCAGCCGACACATCCACGGCAAAGCCCTCGGCCGTCTTCTCGACCACGGTCATGGGGCGCCCTGGATGGCAATGGGATCGCCGATGGCGACATCCGACATGTCCAGTTCTCCGGCGGCGACATCCAGCCCGACGCCATCCTCTCCCAGCGGGGATACCTGGCGGATGCTGCCGATGGCGGCGACGATACCTATGAACATGGTCTGCTTCCTGCGCTTGGAAGGAAGGCCGACGACATCGTCCGCAGCCTGGATAAGAGGATGATAAGAGAAAAGCGCCGCCGCGCCCCTGGCCCGGGATCAATATCCCCGTTGCCTACGCGCATCATGCACCGATGATGCGTCATGAAGCACGTTGCATGCGCCGGACGAGGCAGGCGACTGCCCTGAGCCCTCGGTCAGTACCCGAAGCGCGTACGCAGATCAGTCGCTCCACCGCGAGGCCTCCCGCCACGCCAGACGGATGCGATCATCCAGGCCGGCACGGCCGGCAACGCAGCAGGCAGCCCCTGCCCCAGCAAACGCGGGCGCCACAGCAGCAGCTCGTCCACGCAGCCGGCCTGGATCAGCGCCATTCAGCCCCGCACCGGCCTCCACATGCACCTCGTTGAAGCCGGCCTCGCCCATGGCGCGCATGAGCGCCGGCAGATCAACATGCCGACCATCCGCCGCCGGCAGACAGCAGCAGCCTACCCCGATCCAGCGAGCCGCTGGCGTGACATCATCAGGCCAATCAGGCGGCACGGCGTGCGCCACCCAGTCTCGCCCGGCCGAAGATGGCGGCATGCCCGCTGACCCAGCCGGGCATCCACCAGCACGCGCACCGGTTGGCGCTCTGTCGTCACGTGGCGCACTGTCAGCGCGGGATTGTCAGCCAGCACGGTACCGCTGCCCCGTGAGGATCAGGCTGGCCCGCGCCCTGCAGGCAGCGGCCGTCGGTGCGCGCCGCCTCGCCCGTGATCCACTGGCTTTCGCCATCCGGCAGGCGATGAAACCATCCAGTGAGGTGGCCGCCTTCAGGCGCACCCAGGGTCTGCCCGCTGCATCCGCGAGATGAACCCCTCATTCAGCGCCCGGGCCTCTTCTTCCGAAGCCCGCAGCGAACATCGATGCCGGCGGCACGCAACCGCCCCAGCCCCGCCCGTTGACCAGCGGGTTGGGGTCCTCCATGGCCGCCACCACGCTGCCACGCCAGCTCGACCAGACGGTCGGCACAGGGCCCCGTCCGGCCTGCGATGGGAACAGGGTTCGAGCGTGACATAAGCGGGTTGCGCCGCGTGCTCGCTCGCCGGCCTGCTGCAGCGCCAGCACTTTCGGCATGGGGTCGCCGGGGCCCGCCGGTGCCAGTTTTCCGCTCACCACCGCCATCCCGCACTGACGCAGCCCAAGCAGGTTGAGGCACGGTGGTGTGACGCCCCTGCCAGGCCAGGTCGATGGCCCGCTGCATGGCCTGGCGATCGTCTTCGTGTACATGTCAGTTTTCTGCCCGACCGGGGCCTCCGATAGGCCCGAGGCGTCATTCGGGCGCGAGTCTTTCCGCGTGTCGTCATCGGCCGGCGCCGGATCGGCAGCCTGGGCTCGTCCGGCGGCCTCCTCGGCCCCCGATCTCCTGGATTGCGTCAGCAAAAGGCCTCGTCCTCGAACTGTCGATAGACCGAGGCAAAGCGGATGTAGGCCACCGTGTCAGCTCACGCAGCACGCCCATCACCTGCTCGCCGATGGACTGGTTGGGAATCTCGCGCACGCCCAGCTTGAAGAGCCAGTCTCGACCTGGTCCAGCGCATTTTCGGGCGCCTCATCCGGACACCGGGCGCTTGCGAAGCGCCAGCCGCATCGAATACTCCAGCTTGAGCGCTCAGGGCACACGCCGACCGTCGCTCTTGATGACATCGGGCATCGAGCTCGACGCGCTCGCATAGGTCGAAGCGCCGGTCGCAGGCCGTGCAGCGGCGGCGGCGGCGGATGCGGTCGCCGCCGTCAGAGCACCCTGTTTCATCACCTGGGTGTCGGTATGGTTACAGAATGGGCAATGCATGCGGCCTCATCCCCATTCGGTCAGCGCGCATCTCAGCCATAGACCGGAAACGCGCCGTCAGCGCATCGACCCGCTCGCGGACGGCGGCCAGGTGTGCCTCGTCGTTCCGGCTTGTCCAGCACGTCGGAAATCAGCTCGCCCACCAGGCGTGCTTCCTCCGTACCGAAGCCACGCGTGGTCATGGCCGGCGAGCCGACACGGATGCCGCTGGCAGACGAAGGCTTCTCGGGGTCGTTCGGGATGGCGTTCCCTGCTGGACCGTGATGTGTGCGGCCCAGCGCAGCTCGGCGTCCTGCCGGTGATGCCGCGCGAACGCGGTCCACCAGCATCACGTGCGATTCTGTGCGCCCCGGACGCCGATGGAAGCCCTTCTCCACCAGCGTCTCGGCCCAGCGCCTTCGCATTGCCGCCACCACCTGCTGCTGGTAGGTCTTGAAGGCGGGCTCCAGCGCTTCCCTTGAAGGCCACGGCCTTGCCGGCGATGACGCATCATCGGGCCGCCCTGCAGGCCCGGGAAGATGGCGGAGTTGATGGCCTTTCGTGCCCGGGCTTCATCAGGATGAAGCCGCCACGCGGGCCGCGCAGGCCTTGTGCGTGGTGGAGGTGACCACGTCGGCGTGCGGCACCGGGTTTGAGTACACGCCCCGGCGATCAGGCCGGCGTAGTGCGCCATGTCCACCATGAAGATGGCGCCCACGTCCCTGGCCACGCGGGCAAAGCGCGCCCAGTCGATGACCAGCGAACGGGCCGAGGCACCGGCAATGATGATGCGCGGCTTGTGCTCTGCGCCAGGCGCTCCATCTGGTCGTAATCGGTCTCTTCCTCCTCGTTCAGGCCGTAGGACATCATCGCTGAACCAGCGGCCCGACATGTTGACCGGCGAGCCGTGCGTGAGGTGACCGCCCATGCCAGGACATGCCCAGGATGGTATCACCCGGCTTGGCCAGCTCCCAGGAACACGGCCTGGCTTGGCCTGCGAGCCCGAATTGGCTGCACGTTGGCGGCCTCGGCCCGAAGAGCTGCTTCACGCGGTCCAGCGCCAGCTGCTCGGCCACGTCCACGAACTCACAGCCGCCGTAGTAGCGCTTTGCCGGGACAGCCCTCGGCATACTTGTTGGTGAGCTGGCTGCCCTGGGCTCATCACCGCCGGGCTGGTGTAGTCTCCGACGCGATCAGCTCGATGTGAGCCTCCTGGCGACGGTTCTCAGTTGCGGGACGGCATCCCAGAGGGCGGGATCGACCTGGGCAAAGCGTCTGTTTGCGATCAAACATGTGATGACTCGAGGCTGCAGGGCAGCCAGACGTTATGAGAAGAACCCCGCCCAGGCGGACGGCAGGCGACGAAGGAACCCGACCGCTTCCCGGTAATACTCTACCCGATCGCCAGTCACGGCCGGGACCAATGAGTTTAGCGAAAGCCGTCAGCCCATCGCCAGCGAGGCGGCTCAAGCCCCGCGCGTTCAGGAAAACCTCAGCCGATCCGGCCCAGCAGCGCCGCCGGAAGGCCGCGGTCGATCTCGTCCCGACTGCGCAGATGCGCAATGTCCGCCCATTGCAGGATCTCCATCGCCCGGCCCTGCCAGCGCGGCGGCAGATGGTGGCGTTGTGGATGGGGAAGTCGCGCGGCTCGGAAACGGGCTTGCCCGTCACCAGCCGGTAGATCGCGTCAGCACGCCGCCATGGCTCACCACAACCACGCGCTGGCCGCGATAGCGCTGCACCAGCCCGGCCAGTGCCGCCTCGATGCGCGCACGCACCTGCATCAGGCTCCTCGCCCCCTGCAGGTCCGAGATCCGGATCCCGCGCCTCGATGCGCCGATGATCTCGGATCCTCCGCGATAGTCGGCATAGGACCCAACCCTGGAAGCGCCCGAAATGCTGCTCAGCGCCAGACGGTCTCGGCACCACCGGCACGCCGGTCACGGCGCCGATCCGCCGCTGTCTGGCTGGCACGCAGCAGGTCGCTGCACGGACAGCATCCGCACCATGCCGGGTGCAAAGCGCGCCGCGCTGCGCCTCGCCGTTGCACACCCACACACTGGCAGCGTTGAGCGGCTCATCCAGCTGTCCCCTGGATGCGCCGCAACCATCGTTCCAGTCGGTCTCGCCGTGCCGCACCGTTAGCAGCAAGGCGCACGCCGTCGGGCAGCGTGCCGGCCTCCAGCCCCTCCAGCGGGTGCGACGCGCCTTCCGATGCGGCAGCCGTCAGCACGTCACCGTCACCCGGCGGAACTTGCGCTTGCCCACCTGCATGACGTAGGTACCGATCGGCAGCGTGAGGCGGTCGAAAGTCATCACCGCAGGCCACCGACGCGCACGCCGCGCCCTGGGCCAGCATCCGCCCGGCCTCCGAGGGCCGACGGCACCAGCTCGCTAAGTCACGCAGGACGGCCACTGATGCCCAGCGGTGCGCCGGGCAGCGCTCACTCGATCTCGTCGGGCACTCGCCCGCGCGCGCAGCTCGAAGTCCTCCACCGCCGCATCGCTGGGAGCCCGCCCCGTGGGCAAGCGCTCCACCAGCTCGCGGCCAGCGGCACCTTAGCTTCCTTCAGGTTGCGACCGGCCTCGCACTCGGCCGCAGCGCGTCGAGATCTCGCTCATCGACCGGAACGACAGCAGCGTGAAATAAGCGCCATCATCATGTCGGAAATCGACATCACCTGGCGAAACATCGTGTTGGCCGGCTCGGTGACGCCACGTGAGCTGCCTGGACCGACATCTTCTCAGACGCCATCCAGCCCTTCCAGCACGGCATCGTCCAGCGCACTGCGGCTCCCCTGCCGTACTCGCGCTGCAGCTCGCGGCCCATCAGCAGAGTTGAACTTCTGGTCGGTACGCCCAGCTCCAGATCCGCCTCCAGCACGACCGAGTCGCAGCCCCTGCAGGCAGGTGCAGCATCTCGTGCACCGAGATGGGCACGGCCTTCAGCCGCTTGGTGAAATCGTCAGCTCCAGGATGCGCCACCGTTACGCGCAGGCCAGCTGACCATGTCGCGCAGCCCGATCTTGTCGCACCAGGCCGAGTTGGCGGATCTCGGTCCGCTCCGGGTCCAGCACGAGGCTTGCCAGCCGGAAGTAAGGTCTGAGCGTTCTGCTCGATCTGCTCACGGTGAGCGGCGGCCGCGTCGATTGCGCGGTCACCGATCGAGGCCGTAAGTCCCGATCAGGAAGATCACCCTGGTGCCAGGTCCTGAAGCTGGCGCATCTTGTTCCAGCGCACCGTGTGCAGGTGCAGGTCCGGCGCCGTGGGGTCCAGGGGCCTCAGCGATGCGCGGCCGGTTCTCCTTCAGGCTGCGCCGGAGCTTGGCAGCCAGCTCCGTCTCGACGAGCAGCTCGTCGATTCACGCTTGATGATGGCCAGCGACTGCTGGACGGTCTCTTCGATCGGATCACTGGATGACGCAGGGACAAAATGTGAGAAAGCTAGTTTGCGGTGCACGTCCCTCACGAACGGGCAGAAAGAGACGACTCCACCAACGTGCGTTTGACGTTAGAATCTGGGCTCATGGCCTGTTCCCGAACATTCAAAGCTTTTATCACGCCTGGCCCGCCGCTCGTCGGTCGCGTCGCCCGGCGCGCGCGATCGCGGACCTGCCGCAGCAAGCTCGGGCTTCGGTGCGCGCAACAGCCCTCGGGCGTCGCACGCGCCAAAGTGAGTCGGGAACGGCAGCCAGATCAACCGGGCATGCCGCCGCTTCTGGAAGATTCTATCCGGGCTACCAGGCGGAGCCAGTTCTTCAGTTTCTCCGACTGCCGAATCGGGCAGCCGATTCCCACGCGCACGCATGCACATTCTCCCGGTAAACGACCTCGCTTCTCTGCCCTGGGCTGCCTTCTCCGTCGCCACGCTGACCCGCCTTTGCGGTCGCGCCGCTGACCGAGGAACCGCCGCCGCACGCCCGTGTCATCGAACCCGTGTCGCTGACGCCCCCAGCCGCTGCCCACCACCGGCGCCTTCCACCGCGAGATCACCATCTCCCGGGGCGAGAGTCGGTCGGCAGCCTGCTGCACCAAGCTCGGCCAGCAGGACATGTCGCTCGATCAAGTTCGTTCGCCGTGACGCCACGGCACGCAAGCTCCTGAGCTCACGCCGGGCAGCACCGTCAACGCCACGCTCGATCAGCAGAACCGCATCAGTCGCTGGCTATCCCTGCCCCACAACAGCCAGGGCAAGACCCCGCCGCAGCAGCTGGTGCTGTCGCTCAAGAACGGCAAGTGGGAGGCCCGCATACAGGACCACGTGCTGGAGCGCCGCCTCATCACGCGCTCGGCCAGGTCAACACCACCCCTGTTCGCACCCGCCACGGATGCCCGCCGGCATCCGTCAGCCGTCTCCAGCCGCATCGCCGAAGTCTTCGGATCCGACATCGACTTCCGCAGTGAGGTAGAAGGCGACCGCCTGCGGCTCGTCTCACGGATGTTTGTCGACCCTGCCTCGCTGGGTGAAGGCCAGCCTGGCCGCATCCTCGCCATCGAGTACGTCTCCGGCGACCGCCGGCCTGGACGCTGTGGTTTGCCCGCCCTGACGGCGAGGCGACTACTACGGCTTCGACGGCCGCGCCTCAAAGCGCCCTGCGCTCGCCGCTCAGTACACCGCATCGGCTCCGGCTTCAGCCTCGGCCGCCGCCACCCCGTCTTCCGTGACTGGCGCGTCCACAAAGGGCATCGACTACGCCGCACCGACGGGCACCAAGATCCGTTCCGTCGGCGACGGCACGATCGAAAGTTCCTGGCACCCAGCGGTTACAGCAACGTCATCATCGTCAAGCACGACGATGTCCAGCGCACCCTCTCACGCCCACATGTCGCTTCTCGCCCAAGCTGCGCCTGGGCGACAAGATCAACAGGGCCAGGGTCGCGGGAGTCGGTCAGACCGGCTGGGCCCGGTCCGCACCTGCACTTCGAGTTCCAGGTCAACGGTCAGCAGATCGATCCAACACCATGCTGCCTGCAGCCTGCCCCCGCCCTGGACACGGCAAGCCGCAACCAGCTGCGCGCCCAGGCCGAGCAGGTCATCGACCTGATGCGCTGGCAGAATCCACCACGGTGGCCTCGTTCGATAGCACCGGCGGCGTGCGCGCGCAGCCCTGGGCCAGACCTGGCCGGAGGCCGCCGACCGAGGGCGGTCCGGAACCCACACCATGCGCCCGCCTGACGGGCGCTTTTCGTCCCATCCAGGCCCCATGCAGCACGCGCTCTCATCCGCCCGCTCCCCAGGCAGACATCACCCACACGGACGAGATCACGCCGGCCTGATGTCCGGCACCAGCATGATGGCGTCGATGGCGTGCTGATCGCCTTCGATGAGCAGGCAGAGATCCACCAGACGCTGACCAGCGCCTTTCGTGCCCATGCCCGAGCCACTGCGCCGTCAGCTCACGGCCCTGCAGACACCCGCCCCGGATGAACTGGCTGCCGCCGCGCGCACGGGCCAGCAACTGGCGAACCTCTACGCCGAATGCGTGCAACGGCTGCCGTGCAACAAAAGCGGTGTCTCGTCCCCGTGGTACGCGCATGGGCGCCCATAGCCAGACCGTGCGCCACGCGCCCGCCGAGGCTACACCTACAGCTGCTGACGCCCGCGCTGGCCGAGCCACCGGCATCGATGTCAAATTGCCGACCTGCGCAGCGCCGATGTTGCCGCCGGCGCGTCAGGGCGCCCCGCTGATGCCCGCCCTTCCATGCCCATGTCTCCGCCGGCCTGCAGGGGCCTGCGGTATCCTCAACCTGGGGGCATCGCCAACACTCACCGTCATCGACACGCAGCAGTCCACCCCCACGGTCATCGGCTTCGACACCGGCCCGGCCAACACCCCTGCTCGATAGCTGGATCCGAGGCCCACCACGGCCACCGCTGCACCACCACGGCCAGTGGGCCGCCAGCAGCGTGCCATTCCTGCGTTGCTCGAACGCCCTGCTGGCTGAGCCCTCTCTGCCCGCCCTGCTCCAAAGAGCACCGGGCGCGACCTTCAACCTGTCCTGGCTGAAGCAGGCACCTGCAGGCGACCGGATGCCGCTGCCGCCGACGTGCAGAGCCACCCTGCTGGCCCTCACCGCCCGAGCACCGCCCAAGCCATCCGTGCCCAGAATCCCGTCAGCCGTCTACCTGTGGCGGCGCGAAAACGCCGGACTCGCGCAAGCCATCCAGCAAAGCTGTCGGTCCCGACACCCTCGTCGCAGAGCACCCGCCCTGGGCATTGCCCTCAGGCCGTGGAAGCAAGCGGCTTTGCCTGGCTGGCACGACAGCGCGTGCACGAGCCCCCATCCCGCTTACCCGCATCGCCGGCTCACGCCACGACAGCATTCTGGGGCCTGGCACAGGCTCCAGCGCGCCAGCGCTGGGCATCGCCTGAGGCCTCATCACCTTCACACCTGAGACCTCACAAACTGGTGCGGCCCCTTCCGCACGGCAGGGCTCATCACACCAACGCAGGGACTGACAAGCCGCCTTCCGGCGCCCTCCCGACAGCCCGCAGCCAGACAAAAGGGGCATGGCCCACGCCATGCCTCTCATTCCTGAGCGGCCAGCAGCGCCGACCGCCCTGACACTGCCTCGTGGATCCGCTCAAACCGGCGCGAGTCAGGCGCGAACGACCAGACCGCATCCTGCAGGTCGTCGCAGCATTCAGGTTCTCGATCACGAACTGCGATCCATGCAGATCGTCCTTGTAATCGATCTCGCCCCACCAGATACTGGTAGCTCACATCGATCAGCAGGCGTAACCCCGTTCTTTTCCATCACGGTGTCATCTCGGCCACATCTTCGTCGAACGTAGACCGTACTGGAAAGCAAACAGCCCGCCACCCTGCACGAACACGCGCAACTGGTCCGGGATTGCCTCTCTTCATGATCAGCTCGCCCACCTTGGTGGCGGCACTGTCCGTAAAGAGAAGCGGGGGCATTTTCGATACCTCAGACATGGATGTCTACTCTGATAAAGCGCTAAACGACGGAGTCTCGCGCATCTGGAAGTCATCATAGATGACTTCGGCGTCGAACATCTCATTTGCGACCGACGGCAACCAGTTTCCGTCTCTACCTCATCGCTGTCCAGCGATTTCAGAACTCCTCGTCACCAATGCGCCACATACTCGCTGCAGCTCGGTACAGAAGATCGCCATTGAGCCGGGCACCAGATTGCACGACCAGCCGCTGCTGGCCCGAATGGGACCGTTGACCGTGCCGGCCACATGCACCACGGCCGCCTCGATGGCGCCGTCCCACCTGACCGAAGCGGAGATCGAACGGCACTGCCGCGCGTCCTCGGCCATAGATGGTGCCCTGGACGCGCCCTTCCATCCAGCCTCCCCGAAAAGCGCACGGTGCCTCTCCACACAGCCGGCCAATGCGATGCAGGGTTCGGGGTCGATCACGCTTCATGCCCGTCAGCCGACCAGACTGGTTGAAAGACTGCATCCGCTGGACGCGACAAAGGGCGCCTCGTGCGCCCTTCGCCGAGTACAGCCAGATACGCATCCTGCACGGTGCGCAAAGATGGCAGCCGCGCATCATCAACGCTTCGAGAGCTGCTTGCGCCGACGTGCCTTGCGGAAACCGGCTTTCTGCGCTCGACCCTCACGGGCGTCGCGGGTCGCAGACCGGCGAGACGATCAGGCCGGCTTCAGCGTCTCATCGAAGTCGATCAGGGCGCGGGTGATGCCGTGACGAACGGCACCGGCCTGCCCCGACTCACCACCGCCGTGCACGTTGACACGGATGTCGAAGGTGGTAGCCCATCGGCCACAGCCAGCGGCTGGCGGACGATCATGCGGCGCTCTCGCGCAGAAATAGGTGTCCAGATCACGGCCGTTGACGGCGATCTTCCCAGTGCCACGCCGGATGAAGACCCGGGCGACGGAGAGTCTTGCGACGGCCAGTGCCGTAGTTGTATTCGCCGATCATGGGATCTGACTCCTCCGGTATTCAGAACTGCAGGCTTGGTTGCTGGGCGGCATGCGGATGGGTGTCATCAGCACAGACCCTTCAGCTTCTTGATCTGGCGTAACCCGCGGGCCTTTCGGCGGCATGCCTTTCACGGCTTTCTCGAGGGCGCGGCCGGAAACGGTCCTGCATCTTGGAGAAGGTCGTGGAGGAGATGCCACCCAGGGTAGCCACTGTGGCGGTAGTAGACCTTGTTGTCGGCCTTGGTACCGGTCACGCGGATCTTGGACGCATTGACCACGACGATGTAATCGCCGGTGTCGACATGCGGGGTGAATTCGGGCTTCGTAGCCTTGCCACGCAAGCGTCGGGCGATCTCGGCAGCGAGACGGCCCAGCACCGTCAGTACCATCGACCACATACCAGTCGCGCTGAACCTCTTGTGCTTAGCGGAGAAAGTCTTCATGTTGCTGGCGCTAGAAACGCCACCTTAATTGGTCTGTGCCGAAGCGTGGCGGCCGTGGGGCACCCTGCCGGGCAAGCCCCAGACGACGCTGTCAGATGGCGCCGCGGGGCCGGGAATCAACCAGAGTCTGCGCCTACGGCGCGCCCGGCAATGTAGCTTCGATTCGGAAAGCCCTTGATTCTAGCCGCAACTTCCCTCACTCGTCAAAACCCAAAGCATGCGGCGTGGTCATGTACCCCCACTCACCTCGTCCTGCCCTCACTGCCGTACTCACTGCAGAATCAGCACCGACGCAAAGACAGCAGAACTTCGGAGACCATCATGCCCCCAAAGCCTCAGCTGCCTTCGCGGACACGGCTTTCCCACATATTGACAGTCTCTTTCTGGGATCGAGGACAGAACCATGAAAACCAACGTTCGCTGGATGGGCCCGGGCACTCATGCGCTTCATCGCCGACACCAGCAGCGGCCACCTCATCGGCATGGACGGTGCACCGGAAGGAGGCGGAGACAATCTCGCAGCCCGTCCGATGGAACTGATGCTGGCGCGCCGGCAGTTTGACGGCCTACGACGTCGACTCCTCATTCTGAAGAAGGTCATCGACGTGCGCGGCTGCCAGGTTCAGCTGGAAGCCGACCGTAGCGACACCGATCCCAGGTGTTCACACGCATCAAGCTGCACTTCATCGTGCGCGGCCGCAAGCTCAACCCGCCACGTCGAACGCGCCATCAGAGCTCTCCCGACAAGTATTGCTACCCGCCACCTGCCATGCTGGCCGAGACAGCTGACATCAGGAAACGGCTGAAATCGTCGAGGACCTCGAGACCGAGCCCATCCTCCCGCCGGGGCCGTTGCACACGACCACGCCCGGCGCCCGTGACGTGCGTCCCCCGGCCCTTCTGTGCCAGGGCCCAGCCTATCCCCCGCCTCGCGGCACCTCGCACAGCACCGACCTCAGATCCCTCCTGCCCCTGGATCAACCCCTGGCCACGAAAAACAACACAGCCATCCACGCCCTTCTCCTGAACCAAACCTCCCGGAAACACCGGGCACTAGCCTCCTTTCCTTGCAAACGGCTTGAAGAACACGCACGAGACCGGACACTTCCGCCCCGCGCCATTCATGCGCGCAATCTCGCCGTCCGGCGCCGACGGCGTTCCAGCAACAGTCGCGTCGTCGTGAAATCGCTCTAATCTTGCTGACCGCTCCGGAAATTGCGGAGATGTTTTCGACTTCCTGCCGAAGCCAGCCTCGGGGGTCTCGTTTCGGTAACGTGCCCGGCAGTGGCCTTCAGCCGATCGAGTTCAGAAACCCTGGGAGATTGACCAATGAAAAATCGCTTGTTGCGCTGGCCGTTGTGGCAGCTGTGCTCGCATTCGCGAAAGCTCAAACCAGCATCAGCTGACCGGTAGCGTCGATGTGCTGTCCAGAGCCTCGAGACAAACACGCCAGCAGCTCGGGCAAGAAGCGACCTGCAGATCGATGATGGCATCTGGGGTGGTTCCAGGTCGGCATCGTCGGTTCCGAAGAACTGGGCAATGGCCTGAAAGCCATCTTCAACCTGGAATACGAAGCCAACGCCGACAACGGCCGTCTGGCTGATTTCCAGCCGCTTCTAGTCCGGCCAGTCGTGGGTTGGCCTGAATGGCGGCTTCGAGTACCGTCAAGCTGGGTCGTCAGGACAGCCCATCAAGGGCGCGCTATCGAATCCGGTGACGTGACGGGTCAAAGCTGGTACTACAGCGGCGGCAGCCTGGCCGGCATCGTCGACCGGGTTGACAACTCCATCAGCTGCGCCACCCCTCCGCGGGGCGGCTCCGGCTGGCTGATTGCCTCACGCCTCCGGCGAAGCCACCGCACCGGCTGGCAACGATCGCCTGAACAAGCTGAACGACGCCTACAGCGTCGGCCTGCTGGGTGACTGGGGTTCGTTCCGTGCTGGCGTGGGCTATCAGTCCATCGACGGCGCCAAGATCAACAACATCAAGAACACCCGTCAGATCGCCCGCTTCGGTCGGCACGCAGCTGGCGCCTTCGGTGCCGGTCTGGGCCTATGGCCGGTCAGAGTGAAGTATGAAAACCCAGCAACGCCAGAACAAGACCAAGGGCTACTACGGCACGCTGAGCTATCGAGGTCACCGACAATGGCACGGCCTACCTCAGCTATGTGCGCAACGACCCGCAGGGCGAGAAGAACACCGAAGACGGTATCGGCCTGACCTACGCTCAGGGTCTGAGCAAGCGTACCTTCGTCTACGGTACCGTCGGCATCAGCGAAGCCGAAGTCCCGCCAGGGACAACGGCAAGCCGCGTCGCGTGGCACCGGGTATCCGCCGCTTTACTTCTGATCCCGTGTGATCGAGGCCAGAGCTCACCCTGCCCTTGGGCAGGTGAGACGAAACCCCGGCCTCAAACCGGGGTTTTCTTTGGTGCCGAATGCACGCCCTTTGCCTATCGCCTTGCATGTTCGCTCGTTTTGCCCACGATCGACTCACGATTCAGCCATTCTTCACCCTATTTGTCGTCAATTGAACTGAAACCATCCCCGAGGCTACGGGTTGATAAATCTGACCCATGCAGAGTCCTGAGCCCTCCGGTTCAGGCAAACATGATCAATGCATCCTGGCAGAGGTCCCGACCGGTCGAATCCAGGGAAACTCAGGAGATTCAGCCATGAAAACGCTCAGCTCTGGCCGTTGCGGCTGCCGTGCCTGCATCAGGCCAGACCAGCATCCAGCTCACCGGTAGCGTCGACGTTGCCGTCGAGAGCCTGAACAAGGACGCCAACAGCTCCGGCAAGAGCGACCCTGCGGATCGTGACGGCATCTGGGGTGGTTCCCGTACATCGTCGGCTCGAAGACCTCACGGCAGGCTGAAGGCCATCTTCAACCTGGGTATCGTGCCCGCGCCGATACCGGTCGCTGGCCAACGCCAACCGCTTCTGGCAGGGGCAAATCCTGGGTCGGTCTTGATGGCGCTTTCGGTACCCATCAAGCTGGGCCGTCAGGACACCATGTCCGGACGTCATTTCGCTGGGTGACGCGACCGGTCAGCTGGTACTACAGCAGCGATGGTGCGGCCGGCATCGTCGGCAAGACCGACAACCTGCTCGTCTCACCCCACGCCTGGGCGGCTTCAGGCTGCAGGCGGCCTATGGCGCGGTGAGCTACCGCCACTACCGTGACCAACGGTGCTGTGGCCGGTGCCAGCGACAATCTGAACAAGCTGACACGACTATGTATGCCGTCAGCGGTGTCCGGTGGTGGGGCGGCTACTCCGTCGGTGTCGGCTATCAGTCGTTCGACGGCGGCAAGATCAACAACCCTGAAGCGCGTCACGCAACGAACTGGCTGCCTCCATCGGCATGAAGCTGGGCGACTTCGGCGCTGGTCTGGGTGATGGCGGTCCGAACCGAAAGCTCAGGCAGGCACCAGCAACAAGACCAAAAAGCTTTCCACGGCAGCCTCAGCTATCAGGTCACCGACAGCGGTGCCCGCCTACCTCAGCTATGTCACGTCTGGATCCGCAGGGCGACAAGAACAACCAGAGCGGCGTCGGCCTGACCACGCCCACGGTCTCGAGCAAGCGCACGTCGTCTACGGTGCTGTCGGCATCGGCAAGAACGATGCGAACGACGACAAGCCGCGTCGCATCGCTCTGGGCGTCCGTCACTTCTTCTGATCCTTGCTGATCTGAGCAAGTCTCACCTGCCTCGGGACGGGTGACACCAAGCTCGGCCTCAAACCCGGGGGTCTTCCCGCTCCCTGATTTTCCCGTTCTTTCCGCATGCCCCTCAGCACCTCCGCCCCTCGGACTCCGCCTCTGAAAGCGCGTCTCGTCGTCCGATGCAGCACGCCTCGGAGAACGCCATTCAGTCGAAACAGCTTACAGTCGTCTCAAACACACCCGCCCGGATTCTGACGTTCCAGACGCCACATGTCTCGGATACAACGCAGAAGCGTGCCCGCATCGATAGGTTGCTAAACTTATCTCACGAACCATCTGAACGATCGGATCCCGCCAGCTATAAAACCAATCCCTTTTGCTTTGGCGGCGGTCCATCGAGTCGAATCAAAACCCAGGAGATTCATTCTGATCGCTTGTGGCGACTGGCCGTTGCGGCCGCCGTGCCCGCCTTCGCGCAGGACACAGACCTCCATCCAGCCTCAGCGTCGACGTTGCCGTCGAGAGCCTGAACAAAAGCCAGCAGCTCCGGCAAGAGCGACCTGCAGATCATCGACGGCATCTGGGGCGGTTCCCGTGTCGGCATCGTCGGTTCCGAAGACCCTCGGCAATGGCCTGAAAGCCATCTTCAGCCTGGGTGTCGTGCTCGCGCCGATACCGGCCGCCTGACCAACGGCACCCGCTCGGCAGGGGCCAGTCCGGTTGGCCTGGACGGTGGTTTCAGTACCATCAAGCTGGGTCGTCGGGCTGTGGCGCTGAGCTACGCCATCGAGGCAGCCGACCTCACCGGCCAGTCCGTGGACTACAGCAGCGAGCGCGCTGGCTGGCTACACCAGCAGCGTGACAACACCATCAGCTATGTCCTCGCTGGCGGCTTCAGCTGTACGCCGGTTACGGTGCTGCAGTGAATCGAAACACCAACGTCGCCGCGGTGACGTGGCCAGCAGGTGACTACTACCCGTCGCCGGTGTGGGCGACTGGGGTGCCTTCACCTTCGGCATCGGCTACCTGTCCGTCGACGGTGGCAAGGTCGAGCAACGTGAAGCGCACCAACGAGGCTGGGCGCTTCCATCGGCAGCAAGATCGGCCCGTTCGGTGCCGGCTGGTCTACGCTCAGAACGAGACCAAGCCCGTTACCGGCGCCAGCGTCAGGACAAGGGCTACTTCGGCAACCTGAGCTATCAGGGTCTCCGACAACGGCACGGCCTACCTGACCTATCGTCGTGACGGGTTCAAGCGCGCCAGCAACAACAAGCACAGTGGCGTCGGTCTGGCTACGCTCACGGCCTGAGCAAGCGTACCTTCGTGTACGGTGCTGTCGGTAGTCAGCAAAGCCGGAGTCCCGAGCCAGGACAACACCAAGCCCCGCCGCGTCGCTCTGGGTATCCGTCACTTCTTCTGATACCCCTTCTGCGGTCCGCGCCGTCCGCCCTGCGTGATGGCGCCCCCAAGCCCCTGCCTTCTGGTCGGGGGCTTTTTATCCTCTTCTTTCCGGCATCAGGTCTGTCTCCGAGGCCCCTTCCCCTGAGACCAGGCCTCTCCAAATCCCTCTCCGGGCATGCACCGCCTGACTCGACCAGACTCCTTCCACGGCCGGCTCTTCCCATCACCCGCTCCTATTCAGGCCCCCTGCCCCTTGCCGTTTCCCTGCTCAAGCCCCCGAACCCCCTGCGCAAACGATTGGTAGAATTGAGCGTCGGCAACGCTAACAAGGATCCATCATGAACCCACTCGACGACGATTGCCTCCACGCACCGGCCTGTGGGTCGTGTTCTCCACCGTCACCATCCTGCTCATTTCCGTCATCATCTGGGTCCTGAAAGGTGCCGATGGTGCAAACTGATGCAGCAGCCACCACTGCACCCGCTGCGGCGGTTGCAACCAGCGCAGCAGGCCATGCCAGCACCGCGGCCAGGAAAGCCGCTGCCAGCACTGCTGCCCAGAACACAGCCTCCTCCGCACAGACGGAGTCGTCACCGAAGAGTTCGTTGCCTTTGAGCAGAACACGCCGCACAACCTGCAGGCGCCATCCACTTCGAGTCTGCCTCCGCCACTCTTCCCGCTGACGCCCAACAGGCCCTCACCACCGTGGTCGAGGCCCTGAAGGCTGCCGAGGGCCGCCGCGTCCTGCTGGCCGGCTACCACGATCCCACCGGCAACATCGACTGGCAACGCGATCTGGCCAAGCGCCGCGCCTTGGCGTGCGCGATGCCCTCATCGCCCAAGGCATCCCCGCACAACGCATCATCCTGCGCAAGCTCGAACAGACCACCGGCTCCGGCAACAACGCGGAAGCCCGTCGCGTCGAAATCCTGCTGATCGACTGGCACAGTCACGGCCAGCCAGCCCATACCAGTTGCCGGGCGCCCCTCCAGGGCCCCCTGGGTGGGCAACGAGACGGGGCTCGCCTCCATGAAAAACACCCGGTCCGCATCGCGTACCAGGTGTCTTCTTCTGCGTCAGCGCCTCGAGCCGGCCGTTCCGTGTCGTCCGGCTCCGGCACCACCGTCCCGTCACGCAGCGGGCGACGCAGAACCTTGCCCACATCACTCTGGGCAGGCTCTTCACGAAAGCCACGATCCTGGGACGCTTGTAGCCCGTCAGGCGCTCCTTGCATACGCCAACAGCTCCTCACACGTCAACGTCCTGTCCTCGCGCACCACAAGATCTTCACCGCCTGTCCGGCGTGCTCATCCTGCACACCGACCGCCGCACACGCCCTCACGGGTGGCTGCAGACCACATCCCTCCACCTCATTGCAGTAAACATTGAAGCCTGGCACCAGGATCATGTCCTTCTGCCGGTCCAGCAAGCGCAGATAACCGCGCTCATCCATCACAGCAATATCCCCGGTCCCTCAGAAAACCATCCGGCGCTGACCGCCCGCGTGCCTCGGCATGCTGCCATAGCCAGCCATCACCTGCGGACCACGCACCACCACCTCGCCCGGCTGCCCGCAGGGAGCGGACGCAGCGCCCTCATCCCGGATCCCGATCTCCGGTCGACGGCAGCGGCATTCCCACCGTCCCGTCGTGCGTCGTCGTACTCGTCGGAGCAAGCCACCGTCGGTGACGCCTCCGTCAGACCGTACCCCTCACAGATCGGACACCCCGTCACCGACTCCCAGCGCCGTGCAACCGCCTTCGGTACAGTCTATCCCTGCCAGCAAGCGAGATTCGCAAGTTCGAAAAATCCAGCCCCGAAACACCTCATGGGCTACCAGCATGTCATACAGCGTGCTCACCCCAGGAAACACCACCGGACGATGAGGCCGAAGCGCCTTCACCAATCCCTTCACATCACGCGGATTGGGGATCAGGATCAGCTTGCCCCCCAGCTGCATGCGTTCACCAGCAGGCAGATCGTCAGCGCAAAGATGTGATGAGCGGCAGCGCCCCACAAACACCGGCGGCCCTCCGGCGTCGGCTTGCCGGGCTGATCCATCGCCGGATGGAACCACGCACAGCTCTGCAGCACATTCGCCACCATGTTGCGGTGCGTCAGCATCGCCCCCTGCGACACACCGGTCGTCCCGCCCGTGTACTGCAAGAAGGCCAGATCCTCTCCACTCAGCTGGGCGGCTCGAACAGCAGATCCTTGCCTTGCCGCATCACCTCGGCAAACCGGACAGCCCCAGGCCGTGAAAGGAGGAACCGTCCCGCCGCATGACGGCGGAGCATCATGTTCACCGCCCAGCCCCTCAGCCCTCCCAGCAGATCTCTATCGAGGCCAGGACAACCCTGACGGACCATCCCTCCGACCTCGACCTTCTCCACCGTGTGCGCAAAAATTCTCCAGAACCACCAGCACATCCGCACGGGCATCCCGCAGCTGGTTCTCCAGCTCTCGCGGCGTATAGAGCGGATTGACATTCACCGCCGTCATCCCCACTCGCAGCGTCCCCAGCAACGACACCACATAGGCATGACAGTTGGGCATCATCAGCGCGACACGTGAGCCTCTGGGCAACCCCAGCGACCAGCCATGCCGCGAGACCGCGTGGACAGCCGGTCCAGATCCCCATACGTCAACGTGCGCCCCAGACAGACCGTCGCCGCCTGCTCCGCATGCCGGACCATGACGTCCTCCAGCAGATGCGCCAGCGAACGATAACTGTCCGGATCGATCTCCGCAGGAACTCCATGCGGATAATGTTTCAACCAGACGCGCTCCACCACCAGGCCCCTCAAACCACACCAGACACCATCACACCCTCATCCGGGCTCCCAGAGAAAACGTCTGGTTTCAACATCCCAAACGCCCCGACGGCCTCGCCGCACGCCGCACGCCGCACGCCGCACGCCGCACGCCGCACGCCGCACGCTGCACGCTGCACGCTGCACGCGCAGCTTACAACCACAAGGCCGCAGTTGTCGGTGAAATTATCGCTTCTTCCATCAGACACGATACCGCATCGCCCCATTCCCAACACAGCCCCCTGCCCGCCTTTCTTCAACCACCGCCCCCAACGCTCCACACCTCCACGGCCCTTCATCCCCAACCCCAGCCCGCATCAGGATGCCGCCAGGCCTCACACACTCCTCCTACGCGACACCCGATCCAGGGCACAACGAATAAACGCCGCTTCCCCATTCCTCCCTCGCCACATCTCTCCCCGCCATCTCTCCCGCCACATCTCTCCCGCCACATCTCCCCGCCACATCTCCCCGCCACATCTCCCCGCCACATCTCCCCGCCATACTCTCCCGCCACATCTCCCGCCACATCTCCCCGCCACATCTCCCCGCCACATCTCGCCACATTCCCCGCCATATCCATCCCTGCCACAAACCATCCACGGCCGCATCCATGCGCAGCCACACTCACGCTCGGCCTACTCGGATCCAGCGCTTCCTGCACATGCTCCCTACCCAGCCCCACTGATGCTAATCTCTACTCATTCACAAGGAGCCACCATGCAGATCATCGACGACATCCAGGCCTCGCACGCCGAATTCACCGCCCACCGACGCGACATCCATGCCCATCCCGAACTGGGTTTCGAAGAGACCCGCACCTCCACCCTGGTAGCCAACAAACTGCGCGAATGGGGCTGCGAAGTCACTACCGGCCTGGGCAAGACTGGCGTCGTCGGCACCCTCAAACGCGGCAACAGCCCCCGCAGCATCGGCATCCGCGCCGACATGGATGCCCTGCCCATGCAGGAAGCCAACACCTTCGGCCACCACTCCAGCCACCCCAGCCGCATGCATGCCTGCGGCCATGACGGCCACACCACCATCCTGCTGGCCGCCGCCAAACACCTCGCCACCCACCAGAACTTCGACGGCACCCTCCACCTCATCTTCCAGCCCGCCGAAGAATCCCTCGGTGGCGGTCGCGCCATGGTCCAGGACCGGACTCTTCGAACGCTTCCCCTGCGACGCCATCTTCGGCCTTCACAACTGGCCCGGCATGCCCGTCGGTCAGATCGGCATTCGCCCCGGCCCCATCCTCGCCTCCTCCAACACCTTCGAGATCATCATCACCGGCAAAGGCTCCCACGCCGCCATGCCCCTAACAGCATCGATCCGTCGCCATCGCAGCCACCCTGGTCCAAGCCTTCCAGACCATCATCAGCCGCAACCGCAACCCCCATCGAAGCCGCCGTCCTCTCCGTCACCCAGATCCACACCGGCGACGCCGTCAACAGTCGTCCCCGACCACGCCACACTGCGCGGTACCGTCCGACCTTCTCCGTCGAAATGATCGACCCTCATCGAAACCGGATGAAAGCCCCTCGCCGAAAGCATCTGCAGCGGCTTTGGCGCCAAAAGTCGAATTCCGCTTCTTGCGCAACTACCCGCCCACCATCAACGATCCCGAACAGACCGCCTTCGTCACATGAAGTCCTCACCGACGTCATCGGCCCCGACAACTCGTCTCCCCATCGATCCCGTCACTGGCCGCCGAAGACTTCTCCTTCATGCTGCTCCAGCGCCCAGGCTGCTACTTCTTCCTGGGCAACGGCGACGGAACCCACCGCGCCGACGGCCACGGCGACGGCCCCTGCCTGCTGCACAACCCCAGCTACGACTTCAACGACGACGCCATCCCCGTCGGAGCCACCCTCTGGGTCCGCCTCGTCGAGCATTCCCTGCACCGCTAATCCGTCACACAGTCCATGGCCGGTCCATCATGGGCCGGCCTTCAAGCCAGCCCTCAAGTCAGCCTTCAATCCGGCCTTCAACCCAGACCTGCAGGAGAAAGCCTGTCCCCCTCAAGAATGATCGGATGCACCCGGCCCCAATGAGTCAATGAGCCGTCGTGCGCTAAGCTGCCCTCGATATCTCCCAATCCTGCTGCCTCCTCTTTACCCTTTCCCTGCTCTTTCCTGCCTTTCCTGCCTTTCCCTGTCTTTCCTGCCTTTTCCCCTGCCTTTCCTGCCTTCTCCCTGCCTTTCCTGCCTTTCCCACCACCCCCACTGCCTCACTCTCTACTATCCCCCTACTCGGATACTGGAGCCTGAGATGCCCGGGATGTGGATACCTGATGCACCAGTGAACCGATACGCCTGTGACCAAGCAACTGATCCCATGAACAAATGAACACCAGATGAGTACCGTTGGGCCGCCCCCAGAATCCATCGGTCTGTCGGACAGGCACTCGGCACCTTCCCATGGTTTCATAGCTCCACGGGAGCCCCTCTTGCCGAGGGACTGGCTCCCGGGACTCGAGGCCCTGCTGCAGCAGGCCCCACAGGCCTGCAGAACCAGGACTCTGAATGTCCTCTGGAAATAGCACTTTTGTGGACACCGCCCCAAGGGAGGTGTCCATTTTTGCCCAGCATGGAAACTGTCGGCATGTGTCCGGGGAACGCAAACCCAGCAGAACAGTCCTCACGCCCCTGAAACACGGGACACACCGGACCCAGCAGCCACAGAAGGTGCGACAACAGCACTTGCAAATAACAAAACGCCTTTTGCGCCCTTTATAACGGCAACCATTGCCGTACTGCGATAAGCGGGCCCCGGTAGGCTCCATGAGCCGAAGCAGATCCAAATCACCAGGCCACACATTCCAGTAGCTCCCACGTGCGGTGACGCATCCCTCTGGCGGCAGATGAACAGCTTCTCCCCACGCTGCCACTGGCCCTTGCGTCCCCTGGGTCTCCGCACTTCGCCTACCTCGACCGCAGCCCTGAGGAGCCTGAGAGCCCGAGGCTGGAAATCCTAGAGTCCCCTGAGGATCCCCTGAGGTCAGGCGCCCTGATGCCCCAGGCCCAGGCTAGTACCCAAGGGCGCACACACACTGCCCAGCCTCACAACCTGGCTGCCCCCAAGGGAGGATCACATCAACAGCAGCCACCTCCTTTCAGCATAGGCCAAGCAGCCACCCAATGGGTGGCGTCACCCATCCCGCCCGCCTCCGATACAGACTAGATGCACCGCCCCACGCGGCTCAAAGCATCTTCCTGGAGCCAGACACCATGAGCAGATCTCCCTACCAAGCGGCGAGACCTTCAGCAGCGGAGGCCCTCCTCGCAGGCGAGAGCGGCGCGTGTTCAGCAAACAGAACACCGGATTCGGACATAAGTCACAGTAGCCACATGCGGTCCGTTGTCATGCGAATCGTCTGCGCAGAAGGACGTGAACTATGACCACGCCAAACCGTTGCCGAACGGCAACAATGCATCCCAACGGATCACGCACAACGCGTGACTCCCAAGCAGCACTCCGTAGCACCTGCAACCTCGACAACCCCTTTTTCTCTCTACCGGAACTCTCTTTCTATCCCGAAACAGGACACCAACTCAGTGCCTGCGGACGGAAGGAGGAGACTGAAATGAACGCTCAGAATGTACTCCTGGTCGATGACCAGCCCCTGATCCGCAAATCCCTTCGCTCCATCCTGGAGTCGATCGATGAAAACCTGATCATCATCGCCGCCTCCTCGCTGGAAGAAGCCATCCGCTATGTTCATGGCGGGCAGCAGCCGTTGCTGACCCTCCTGGATCTCCAGCTGCCCGACGCAACCGGAACCGTCACGCTGGACACATTCCGCCGGAAATGCCCGGGTCTCCCCATCGTTCGCAATGATCGAACGGGCGGATCAGGCTGTGACCCATGCGTGCCAGAGTGGCCGGCACTCTGGGACTGGTCCTGAAAAACGCGGATACTCAGACCCATCACTGAGCTGCCTCCGGACCGCCATCCGGCTGGCCCTGCAATAGCAACGATCCCAAATCCGGAGCGGATCTGCGCCTGCATCACATGCCGCAGTGGTGCGTCCCGCAGGTTCCAGGACCATCTCAGTATCCCCAGCGAATGCACCCCAGGGCTGCGTGTTCAGCCTGCGGTTATCCGGGCAGCAATGCCGCTCCTGCACAACCGCCACCGTGAATACCGGGACAGGGCGCCATCTGGGCCTGGTGAACGCCAACGCAGCGTGCTTCGGCTCATGATGCTGGGTCTGCCAAACAAGAGCATCTGCGAGAACTGGGACCTGGCTGAAGGAACGGTGCAAAGTCCACGTCAGCGCAATCCTCTGCATCCTGGGCATCTCCTCGCGTGCGCAAGTCGCCATAGCAGCCATGCGCTCGGGGATCAGTTCGAAGACATCGCAACGTCCTGACAGCGCAGAGCAGATCGACGTGAGCGACGCAAAAGCGCCGACGGCCCACGTCCCAATCCGGGACGTGGGGCCATCAAAGAAAACCGGAGACAAGATCGGGCACTCGCCGACAGGGCAGCGCGCCTCAGGAGTTACGACCGCTGACTAAACAGGGGGCTCAGGCGACAGAGAGACAGTACAGGATGACGGCAGAGAGACTGAAATGCGGAGAGGCGTAGGGAGACATACGAGACGAGCCCGTACGACGTACGGGCTTTTTCATGAATAGGGTGTCTGACGATGTCCTACTTTCACGGGCGCGGGCCCACTATCATCGGCGCAAAAGCGTTTCACGTTCCTGTTCGGGATGGGAAGGAGTGGTTCCACTTCGCTATGGTCGTCAGACAAAGCTTGTTGGCGGCGAGCCTGGCGAGTTGCCAAGAGCTTGCTGCCGTTGTCTGATAGGAGTCGACGAGTGTATCGGAAGTTTCATGAGGAGTCCATGGTTTCCGACGACGATGTGACTGAGTCTCGAACGAGTCTGCGTGCAGAGTCATGTCGAGTCAACTGATGGCGGCCCAGCAGCATGCTGGATCTCGCAAAACTATAGGGTCAAGCCTCACGGGCAATTAGTACCGGTTAGCTGCACGCATTACTGCGCTTCCACCCGGCCTATCAACGTCCTGGTCTTGGACGACCCTTCAGGGGATCAGAGTCCCCAGGAGATCTCATCTTCAGGCAAGTTTCCCGCTTAGATGCTTTCAGCGGTTATCTCTTCCACACTTAGCTACCCTGCGATGCCACTGGCGTGACAACAGGTACACCAGAGGTGTGTCCACCCGGTCCTCTCGTACTAGGAGCAGCCCCCGTCAAATCTCCAACGCCCACAGCAGATAGGGGACCAAACTGTCTCACGACTTTTTAAACCCAGCTCACGTACCTCTTTAAATGGCGAACAGCCATACCCTTGGGACCGGCTACAGCCCCAGGATGAGATGAGCCGACATCGAGGGTGCCAAACACCGCCGTCGATATGAACTCTTGGGCGGTATCAGCCTGTTATCCCCAGAGTACCTTTTTATCCGTTGAGCGATGGCCCTTCCACAGAACCACCGGATCACTATGTCCTGCTTTCGCACCTGCTCGACTTGTCAGTCTCGCAGTTAAGCACGCTTTTGCCATTGCACTTTAGGCACGATGTCCGACCGTACCAAGCGTACCTTCGAACTCCTCCGTTACTCTTTTAGGGAGGAGACCGCCCCAGTCAAACTGCCCACCATGCACTGTCTCCGGCCCGGATGACGGGCTAAGTTAGAACCGCGAACAAACCAGGGTGGTATTTCAAGGATGGCTCCATCAAGACTGGCGTCCTGACTTCAAAGCCTCCCACCTATCCTCACACAAGTCGGTTCGCAATCCAATGCAAAGCTACAGTAAAGGTTCATGGGGTCTTTCCCGTCTGGCTGCGGGAGATTGCATCATCACAAACATTTCAACTTCCTTGAGTCTCGGGAGGAGACAGTGTGGCCATCGTTACGCCATTCGTGCAGGTCGGAACTTACCCGACAAGGAATTTCGCTACCTTAGGACCGTTATAGTTACGGCCGCCGTTTACCGGGGGCTTCGATCAAGAGCTTGCACCCCATCACTTAACCTTCCGGCACGGGCAGGCGTCACACCCTATACGTCCACTTTCGTGTTTGCAGAGTGCTGTGTTTTTAATAAACAGTCGCAGCCACCTATTCTTTGCAACCTCTTTGCCCTTGTGTTGTTCACACTCAAGCTACCAAAGGCACACCTTCTTCCCGAAGTTACGGTGTCAATTTGCCGAGTTCCTTCTCCCGAGTTCTCTCAAGCGCCTGAGAATACTCATCTCGCGCACCAGTGTTGGTTTGCGGTACGGTCGTTTCTAGCTGAAGCTTAGAGGCTTTTCTTGGAACCACTTCAGTTGCTTCGCGAGCAAGCTCGCTCGTCCCAACCCCTCGGCATACGCCTGGCGGGATTTACCTACCAGACACCTACAGGTCAGGAACCGGGACTTCCAACACCCGGACAACCTTCCACGATCCGTCCCCATCGCACTAGAAATCGGTGCTGGAATATTACCAGCTTCCCATCAGCTATGGCTTTCGCCCTCACCTTAGGGGCCGACTCACCCTACGCCGATGAACGTTGCGTAGGAAAACCTTGCGCTTACGGCGAGCGGGCTTTTCACCCGCTTTAGCGCTACTCATGTCAGCATTCGCACTTCATGATACCTCCAGCATCGCCCACGAGACACCTTCACGGGCTTACAGAACGCTCCCCTACCCGCACTCAGAGTGCAGCCTAAGCTTCGGTGCATGGCTTAGCCCCGTTACATCTTCCGCGCAGGACGACTCGATCAGTGAGCTATTACGCTTTCTTTAAATGATGGCTGCTTCTAAGCCAACATCCTGACTGTTTTAGCCTTCCCACTTCGTTTCCCACTTAGCCACACTTTGGGACCTTAGCTGTAGGTCTGGGTTGTTTCCCTCTTGCCGCCGGACGTTAGCACCCGGCGACTGTCTGCCATGCTCATACTTCAGGTATTCGGGTTTGCTATGGCGTGGTAAGCCGCGATGGCCCCCACAACCATTACAGTGCTCTACCCTGGAGCAATACATGACGCACTACCTAAATAGTTTTTCGGGGAGAACCAGCTATTTCCAGGTTTTGATTAGCCTTTCACCCCTATCACAGTTCATCCGCTAATTTTGCAACATTAGTCGGTTCGGACCTCCAGCTGGTGTTACCCAACCTTCATCCTGACCATGGATAGATCACCTGGTTTTCGGGTCTACGCCCAGCGACTATGGCGCCCTATTCGGACTCGGTTTCCTGCGCCTCCCTATCTGGTTAAGCTTGCCACTGAACGTAAGTCGCTGACCCATTATACAAAGGTACGCCGTCACCCTTGCGAGGCTCCGACTGTTTTGTATGCATGCGGTTTCAGGATCTATTTCCTCCCTCCCGGGGTTCTTTTCGCCTTTCCTTCACAGTACTTGTTCACTATCGGTCGATTACGAGTATTTAGCCTTGGAGGATGGTCCCCATCTTCAGACAGGGATTACACGTGTCCCGCCCTACTTGTCGTACGCTCAGTACCACCGATTCGCTTTCGTGTGAGGGGCTATCACCCTCTATGGCCGGCCTTTCCATACCGTTCCACTAGCCAATCGACTATCACGCACAGGCTGCTCCGATTTCGCTCGCCACTACTTTCGGAATCTCGGTTGATTTCTTTTCCTGTGGCTACTTAGATGTTTCAGTTCGCCACGTTCGCCTCGCTGACCTATGGATTCAGTCAGCGATACCCCTGCAGAGTGGGTTTCCCCATTCGGACATCCGCGGATCAAAGCTTGTTTGCCAGCTCCCCGCGGCTTTATCGCAGGCTACAACGTCCTTCATCGCCTGTAATCGCCAAGGCATCCACCACATGCACTTATTCACTTGACCCTATAGGTTTGCGGACTTGAACTTCTTCAAATCCAGGATCAAGCATGCTGCGTTTTCGCCGCCTCTCAGTTCACTCGGAACTCTTTCGTTGAGACTTGTTCGACGCAATCACATCGTTGTTCCAGCTACGGAACAACTTGTCGACTTCTATCAAATTTTTAAAGATCAAAGATTCTTCACGCAAACACCCGAAGAGTGCACTGCGTTTCAGCTCCGGCTCAGCCGCCCTTTCGGAAGGACTGAAGCTGCCTGCGAATCATCACGAGGATGATAACACAGACTGCAACCAACAGCCGATAAGTGTGAGCGTTTGTTCGAGGTGTTTCTCGTGAAAGGAGGTGATCCAGCCGCACCTTCCGGTACGGCTACCTTGTTACGACTTCACCCCAGTCATGAGCCCTACCGTGGTAAGCGCCCTCCTTGCGGTTAAGCTACCTACTTCTGGTAAAACCCACTCCCATGGTGTGACGGGCGGTGTGTACAAGACCCGGGAACGTATTCACCGCGGCATGCTGATCCGCGATTACTAGCGATTCCGACTTCATGCAGTCGAGTTGCAGACTGCAATCCGGACTACGATCGGTTTTTTGGGATTGGCTCCACCTCGCGGCTTCGCAACCCTCTGTACCGACCATTGTATGACGTGTGAAGCCCTACACGCAAAGGGCCAGCGAGGGACTTGACGTCATCCCCACCTTCCTCCGGTTTGTCACCGGCAGTCTCATTAGAGTGCCCTTGCGTAGCAACTAATGATAAGGGTTGCGCTCGTTGCGGGACTTAACCCAACATCTCACGACACGAGCTGACGACAGCCATGCAGCACCTGTGTTCCGGCTCTCTTTCGAGCACCCCCAAATCTCTTCAGGGTTCCGGACATGTCAAGCGTAGGTAAGGTTTTTCGCGTTGCATCGAATTAATCCACATCATCCACCGCTTGTGCGGGTCCCCGTCAATTCCTTTGAGTTTTAATCTTGCGACCGTACTCCCCAGGCGGTCTACTTCACGCGTTAGCTGCGTTACCAAGGAAATTAATCCCCGACAACTAGTAGACATCGTTTAGGGCGTGGACTACCAGGGTATCTAATCCTGTTTGCTCCCCACGCTTTCGTGCGCATGAGCGTCAGTGTTATCCCAGGAGGCTGCCTTCGCCATCGGTGTTCCTCCGCATATCTACGCATTTCACTGCTACATGCGGAATTCCACCTCCCTCTGACACACTCTAGCCTTGCAGTCACCAATGCAGTTCCCAGGTTAAGCCCGGGGATTTCACATCGGTCTTGCAAAACCGCCTGCGCACTCTTTACGCCCAGTAATTCCGATTAACGCTTGCACCCTACGTATTACCGCGGCTGCTGGCACGTAGTTAGCCGGTGCTTATTCTGCGGGTACCGTCATCGAACCGTGGTATTGGCACAGTCCTTTTTCGTTCCCGCCAAAAGTGCTTTACAGACGAAGGCCTTCATCACACGCGGCATTGCTGGATCAGGCTTTCGCCCATTGTCCAAAAATTCCCCACTGCTGCCTCCCGTAGGGAGTCTGGGGCCGTGTCTCAGTCCCAGTGTGGCTGGTCGTCCTCTCAGACCAGCTACAGATCGTCGCCTTAGTGAGGCCTTTACCCCACCAACTAGCTAATCTGCCATCGGCCGCTCCAATAGCGCGAGGTCCGAAGATCCCCGCTTTCACCCTCAGGTCGTATGCGGTATTAATCCGGCTTTCGCCGAGCTATCCCCCACTACTGGGCACGTTCCGATGTATTACTCACCCGTTCGCCACTCGCCGCCAGGCCGAAGCCCGCGCTGCCGTTCGACTTGCATGTATAAAGCATGCCGCCAGCGTTCAATCTGAGCCAGGATCAAACTCTTCAGTTCAATCTTTGCAAGCTCTCATCAAAACTGACTTGGAAAAATCAATTTCATGTGAGCATCAGAGGTATTTCTCTTTGCCAAACACCACATAGCTTACGCCACGCAGCGTCGGCCACCCTACCCCAAACGCCCACACTTATCGGCTGCTGATTTTTAAAGAACAAGTATTCAACGAATTGTGCATTCTAGCACAGTCTCTACACATCCTGCAAGAGACTCTCAAAAAAGCCCGTACAGAGTACGGGCTTTTTCATGAATAGGGTGTCTGACGATGTCCTACTTTCACGGGCGCGGGCCCACTATCATCGGCGCAAAAGCGTTTCACGTTCCTGTTCGGGATGGGAAGGAGTGGTTCCACTTCGCTATGGTCGTCAGACAAAGCTTGTTGGCGGCGAGCCTGGCGAGTTGCCAAGGCTTGCTGCCGTTGTCTGATAGGAGTCGACGAGTGTATCGGAAGTTTCATGAGGAGTCCATGGTTTCCGACGACGATGTGACTGAGTCTCGAACGAGTCTGCGTGCAGAGTCATGTCGAGTCAACTGATGGCGGCCCAGCAGCATGCTGGATCTCGCAAAACTATAGGGTCAAGCCTCACGGGCAATTAGTACCGGTTAGCTGCACGCATTACTGCGCTTCCACACCCGGCCTATCAACGTCCTGGTCTTGGACGACCCTTCAGGGGGATCGAGTCCCCAGGGAGATCTCATCTTCAGGCAAGTTTCCCGCTTAGATGCTTTCAGCGGTTATCTCTTCCACACTTAGCTACCCTGCGATGCCACTGGCGTGACAACAGGTACACCAGAGGTGTGTCCACTCCGGTCCTCTCGTACTAGGAGCAGCCCCCGTCAAATCTCCAACGCCCACAGCAGATAGGGACCAAACTGTCTCACGACGTTTTAAACCCAGCTCACGTACCTCTTTAAATGGCGAACAGCCATACCCTTGGGACCGGCTACAGCCCCAGGATGAGATGAGCCGACATCGAGGTGCCAAACACCGCCGTCGATATGAACTCTTGGGCGGTATCAGCCTGTTATCCCCAGAGTACCTTTTATCCGTTGAGCGATGGCCCTTCCATACAGAACCACCGGATCACTATGTCCTGCTTTCGCACCTGCTCGACTTGTCAGTCTCGCAGTTAAGCACGCTTTTGCCATTGCACTTTAGGCACGATGTCCGACCGTACCAAGCGTACCTTCGAACTCCTCCGTTACTCTTTAGGAGGAGACCGCCCCAGTCAAACTGCCCACCATGCACTGTCTCCGGCCCGGATGACGGGCCTAGAGTTAGAACCGCGAACAAACCAGGGGTGGTATTTCAAGGGATGGCTCCATCAAGACTGGCGTCCTGACTTCAAAGCCTCCCACCTATCCTACACAAGTCGGTTCGCAATCCAATGCAAAGCTACAGTAAAGGTTCATGGGGTCTTTCCGTCTAGCTGCGGGGAGATTGCATCATCACAAACATTTCAACTTCGCTGAGTCTCGGGAGGAGACAGTGTGGCCATCGTTACGCCATTCGTGCAGGTCGGAACTTACCCGACAAGGAATTTCGCTACCTTAGGACCGTTATAGTTACGGCCGCCGTTTACCGGGGCTTCGATCAAGAGCTTGCACCCCATCACTTAACCTTCCGGCACCGGGCAGGCGTCACACCCTATACGTCCACTTTCGTGTTTGCAGAGTGCTGTGTTTTTAATAAACAGTCGCAGCCACCTATTCTTTGCAACCTCTTTGCCCTTGTGTTGTTCACACTCAAGCTACCAAGGCACACCTTCTTCCGAAGTTACGGTGTCAATTTGCCGAGTTCCTTCTCCCGAGTTCTCTCAAGCGCCTGAGAATACTCATCTCGCGCACCAGTGTTGGTTTGCGGTACGGTCGTTTCTAGCTGAAGCTTAGAGGCTTTTCTTGGAACCACTTCCAGTTGCTTCGCGAGCAAGCTCGCTCGTCCCAACCCCTCGGCATACGCCTGGCGGATTTACCTACCAGACACCTACAGGTCAGGAACCGGGACTTCCAACACCCGGACAACCTTCCACGATCCGTCCCCCCATCGCACTAGAAATCGGTGCTGGAATATTAACCAGCTTCCCATCAGCTATGGCTTTCGCCCTCACCTTAGGGGCCGACTCACCCTACGCCGATGAACGTTGCGTAGGAAACCTTGCGCTTACGGCGAGCGGGCTTTTCACCCGCTTTAACGCTACTCATGTCAGCATTCGCACTTCTGATACCTCCAGCATCCCTTACGAGACACCTTCACAGGCTTACAGAACGCTCCCCTACCCCGCACTCAGAGAGTGCAGCCTAAGCTTCGGTGCATGGCTTAGCCCCGTTACATCTTCCGCGCAGGACGACTCGATCAGTGAGCTATTACGCTTTCTTTAAATGATGGCTGCTTCTAAGCCAACATCCTGACTGTTTTAGCCTTCCCACTTCGTTTCCCACTTAGCCACACTTTGGGACCTTAGCTGTAGGTCTGGGTTGTTTCCCTCTTGCCGCCGGACGTTAGCACCCGGCGACTGTCTGCCATGCTCATACTTCCAGGTATTCGGAGTTTGCTATGGCGTGGTAAGCCGCGATGGCCCCCACAACCATTACAGTGCTCTACCCCCTGGAGCAATACATGACGCACTACCTAAATAGTTTTCGGGGAGAACCAGCTATTTCCAGGTTTGATTAGCCTTTCACCCCTATCCACAGTTCATCCGCTAATTTTGCAACATTAGTCGGTTCGGACCTCCAGCTGGTGTTACCCAACCTTCATCCTGACCATGGATAGATCACCTGGTTTCGGGTCTACGCCCAGCGACTATGGCGCCCTATTCGGACTCGGTTTCCCTGCGCCTCCCCTATCTGGTTAAGCTTGCCACTGAACGTAAGTCGCTGACCCATTATACAAAAGGTACGCCGTCACCCCTTGCGAGGCTCCGACTGTTTGTATGCATGCGGTTTCAGGATCTATTTCACTCCCCTCCCGGGGTTCTTTTCGCCTTTCCTTCACAGTACTTGTTCACTATCGGTCGATTACGAGTATTTAGCCGGAGGATGGTCCCCCATCTTCGAGACAGGATTACACGTGTCCCGCCCTACTTGTCGTACGCTCAGTACCACCGATTCGCTTTCGTGTAAGGGGCTATCACCCTCTATGGCCGGCCTTTCCATACCGTTCCACTAGCCAATCGACTATCACGCACAGGCTGCTCCGATTTCGCTCGCCACTACTTTCGGAATCTCGGTTGATTTCTTTTCCTGTGGCTACTTAGATGTTTCAGTTCGCCACGTTCGCCTCGCTGACCTATGGATTCAGTCAGCGATACCCTCTGCAGGGTGGGTTTCCCCATTCGGACATCCGCGGATCAAAGCTTGTTTGCCAGCTCCCCGCGGCTTATCGCAGGCTACAACGTCCTTCATCGCCTGTAATCGCCAAGGCATCCACCACATGCACTTATTCACTTGACCCTATAGGTTTGCGGACTTGAACTTCTTCAAATCCAGGATCAAGCATGCTGCGTTTTCGCCGCCTCTCAGTTCACTCGGAACTCTTTCGTTGAGACTTGTTCGACGCAATCACATCGTTGTTCCGGCTACGGAACAACTTGTCGACTTCTATCAAATTTTTAAAGATCAAGATTCGACACTCGATTCTGCCCTGGTGCTTGTGCGCCAGGACGGGATCGCCTGTCTTGAATTCGTGGCTTGTGCCGTCTGGACGTTCTGAACAGAAATGGTGGAGGTGAACGGGATCGAACCGATGACCCCCTGCTTGCAAAGCAGGTGCTCTCCCAGCTGAGCTACACCCCCTTCATCGGCATGAGCTCTTTGCTCATGCCCAGATGATTGGTGGGTCTAGATGGACTCGAACCATCGACCCCCGCCTTATCAAGACGGTGCTCTAACCAGCTGAGCTACAGACCCGTGAACCCTACAATTTCTGGCTCAGATCCAGAATGTTGAATCTTGCTCCGACAACCAACAGCCGATAAGTGTGAGCGTTTGTTCGAGGTGTTTCTCGTGAAAGGAGGTGATCCAGCCGCACCTTCCGGTACGGCTACCTTGTTACGACTTCACCCCAGTCATGAGCCCTACCGTGGTAAGCGCCCTCCTTGCGGTTAAGCTACCTACTTCTGGTAAAACCCACTCCCATGGTGTGACGGGCGGTGTGTACAAGACCCGGGAACGTATTCACCGCGGCATGCTGATCCGCGATTACTAGCGATTCCGACTTCATGCAGTCGAGTTGCAGACTGCAATCCGGACTACGATCGGTTTTTTGGGATTGGCTCCACCTCGCGGCTTCGCAACCCTCTGTACCGACCATTGTATGACGTGTGAAGCCCTACACATAAGGGCCATGAGGACTTGACGTCATCCCCACCTTCCTCCGGTTTGTCACCGGCAGTCTCATTAGAGTGCCCTTGCGTAGCAACTAATGATAAGGGTTGCGCTCGTTGCGGGACTTAACCCAACATCTCACGACACGAGCTGACGACAGCCATGCAGCACCTGTGTTCCGGCTCTCTTTCGAGCACCCTCCCAAATCTCTTCAGGGTTCCGGACATGTCAAGCGTAGGTAAGGTTTTTCGCGTTGCATCGAATTAATCCACATCATCCACCGCTTGTGCGGGTCCCCGTCAATTCCTTTGAGTTTTAATCTTGCGACCGTACTCCCCAGGCGGTCTACTTCACGCGTTAGCTGCGTTACCAAGGAAATTAATCCCCGACAACTAGTAGACATCGTTTAGGGCGTGGACTACCAGGGTATCTAATCCTGTTTGCTCCCCACGCTTTCGTGCATGAGCGTCAGTGTTATCCCAGGAGGCTGCCTTCGCCATCGGTGTTCCTCCGCATATCTACGCATTTCACTGCTACATGCGGAATTCCACCTCCCTCTGACACACTCTAGCCTTGCAGTCACCAATGCAGTTCCCAGGTTAAGCCCGGGGATTTCACATCGGTCTTGCAAAACCGCCTGCGCACTCTTTACGCCCAGTAATTCCGATTAACGCTTGCACCCTACGTATTACCGCGGCTGCTGGCACGTAGTTAGCCGGTGCTTATTCTGCGGGTACCGTCATCGAACCGTGGTATTGGCACAGTCCTTTTCGTTCCCGCCAAAAGTGCTTTACAACCCGAAGGCCTTCATCACACACGCGGCATTGCTGGATCAGGCTTTCGCCCATTGTCCAAAATTCCCCACTGCTGCCTCCCGTAGGAGTCTGGGCCGTGTCTCAGTCCCAGTGTGGCTGGTCGTCCTCTCAGACCAGCTACAGATCGTCGCCTTGGTAGGCCTTTACCCCACCAACTAGCTAATCTGCCATCGGCCGCTCCAATAGCGCGAGGTCCGAAGATCCCCCGCTTTCACCCTCAGGTCGTATGCGGTATTAATCCGGCTTTCGCCGAGCTATCCCCCACTACTGGGCACGTTCCGATGTATTACTCACCCGTTCGCCACTCGCCGCCAGGCCGAAGCCCGCGCTGCCGTTCGACTTGCATGTGTAAAGCATGCCGCCAGCGTTCAATCTGAGCCAGGATCAAACTCTTCAGTTCAATCTTTGCAAGCTCTCATCAAAACTGACTTGGAAAAATCAATTTCATGTGAGCATCAGGGTATTTCTCTTTGCCAAACACCACATCGCTTACGCCACGCAGCGTCGGCCACCTACCCCAAACGCCCACACTTATCGGCTGCTGATTTTTAAAGAACAAGCATTCAACGAATTGTGCATTCTAGCACAGTCTCTACACATCCTGCAAGAGACTCTCAAAAAAGCCCGTACGAGTACGGGCTTTTTCATGAATAAGTGTCTGACGATGTCCCTACTTTCACGGGCGCGGGCCCACTATCATCGGCGCAAAAAGCGTTTCACGTTCCTGTTCGGGATGGGAAGGAGTGGTTCCACTTCGCTATGGTCGTCAGACAAAGCTTGTTGGCGGCGAGCCTAGCGAGTTGCCAAGGCTTGCTGCCGTTGTCTGATAGGAGTCGACGAGTGTATCGGAAGTTTCATGAGGAGTCCATGGTTTCCGACGACGATGTGACTGAGTCTCGAACGAGTCTGCGTGCAGAGTCATGTCGAGGTCAACTGATGGCGGCCCAGCAGCATGCTGGATCTCGCAAAACTATAGGGGTCAAAGCCTCACGGGCAATTAGTACCGGTTAGCTGCACGCATTACTGCGCTTCCACACCCGGCCTATCAACGTCCTGGTCTTGGACGACCCTTCAGGGATCGAGGTCCCCAGGAGATCTCATCTTCAGGCAAGTTTCCCGCTTAGATGCTTTCAGCGGTTATCTCTTCCACACTTAGCTACCCTGCGATGCCACTGGCGTGACAACAGGTACACCAGAGGTGTGTCCACTCCGGTCCTCTCGTACTAGGAGCAGCCCCCGTCAAATCTCCAACGCCCACAGCAGATAGGGACCAAACTGTCTCACGACGTTTTAAACCCAGCTCACGTACCTCTTTAAATGGCGAACAGCCATACCCTTGGGACCGGCTACAGCCCCAGGATGAGATGAGCCGACATCGAGGTGCCAAACACCGCCGTCGATATGAACTCTTGGGCGGTATCAGCCTGTTATCCCCAGAGTACCTTTTATCCGTTGAGCGATGGCCCTTCCATACAGAACCACCGGATCACTATGTCCTGCTTTCGCACCTGCTCGACTTGTCAGTCTCGCAGTTAAGCACGCTTTTGCCATTGCACTTTAGGCACGATGTCCGACCGTACCAAGCGTACCTTCGAACTCCTCCGTTACTCTTTAGGAGAGACCGCCCTCATCAAACTGCCCACCATGCACTGTCTCCGGCCCGGATGACGGGCCTAGGTTAGAACCGCGAACAAACCAGGGTGGTATTTCAAGGATGGCTCCATCAAGACTGGCGTCCTGACTTCAAAGCCTCCCACCTATCCTACACAAGTCGGTTCGCAATCCAATGCAAAGCTACAGTAAAGGTTCATGGGGTCTTTCCGTCTAGCTGCGGGGAGATTGCATCATCACAAACATTTCAACTTCGCTGAGTCTCGGGAGGAGACAGTGTGGCCATCGTTACGCCATTCGTGCAGGTCGGAACTTACCCGACAAGGAATTTCGCTACCTTAGGACCGTTATAGTTACGGCCGCCGTTTACCGGGGCTTCGATCAAGAGCTTGCACCCCATCACTTAACCTTCCGGCACCGGGCAGGCGTCACACCCTATACGTCCACTTTCGTGTTTGCAGAGTGCTGTGTTTTTTTAATAAACAGTCGCAGCCACCTATTCTTTGCAACCTCTTTTGCCCTTGTGTTGTTCACACTCAAGCTACCAAGGCACACCTTCTTCCGAAGTTACGGTGTCAATTTGCCGAGTTCCTTCTCCCGAGTTCTCTCAAGCGCCTGAGAATACTCATCTCGCGCACCAGTGTTGGTTTGCGGTACGGTCGTTTCTAGCTGAAGCTTAGAGGCTTTTCTTGGAACCACTTCCAGTTGCTTCGCGAGCAAGCTCGCTCGTCCCAACCCCTCGGCATACGCCTGGCGGATTTACCTACCAGACACCCTACAGGTCAGGAACCGGGACTTCCAACACCCGGACAACCTTCCACGATCCGTCCCCCATCGCACTAGAAATCGGTGCTGGAATATTAACCAGCTTCCCATCAGCTATGGCTTTCGCCCTCACCTTAGGGGCCGACTCACCCTACGCCGATGAACGTTGCGTAGGAAACCTTGCGCTTACGGCGAGCGGGCTTTTCACCCGCTTTAACGCTACTCATGTCAGCATTCGCACTTCTGATACCTCCAGCATCCCTTACGAGACACCTTCACAGGCTTACAGAACGCTCCCCTACCCCGCACTCAGAGAGTGCAGCCTAAGCTTCGGTGCATGGCTTAGCCCCGTTACATCTTCCGCGCAGGACGACTCGATCAGTGAGCTATTACGCTTTCTTTAAATGATGGCTGCTTCTAAGCCAACATCCTGACTGTTTTAGCCTTCCCACTTCGTTTCCCACTTAGCCACACTTTGGGACCTTAGCTGTAGGTCTGGGTTGTTTCCCTCTTGCCGCCGGACGTTAGCACCCGGCGACTGTCTGCCATGCTCATACTTCCAGGTATTCGGAGTTTGCTATGGCGTGGTAAGCCGCGATGGCCCCCACAACCATTACAGTGCTCTACCCCCTGGAGCAATACATGACGCACTACCTAAATAGTTTTCGGGGAGAACCAGCTATTTCCAGGTTTGATTAGCCTTTCACCCCTATCCACAGTTCATCCGCTAATTTTGCAACATTAGTCGGTTCGGACCTCCAGCTGGTGTTACCCAACCTTCATCCTGACCATGGATAGATCACCTGGTTTCGGGTCTACGCCCAGCGACTATGGCGCCCTATTCGGACTCGGTTTCCCTGCGCCTCCCCTATCTGGTTAAGCTTGCCACTGAACGTAAGTCGCTGACCCATTATACAAAAGGTACGCCGTCACCTTGCGAGGCTCCGACTGTTTGTATGCATGCGGTTTCAGGATCTATTTCACTCCCCTCCCGGGGTTCTTTTCGCCTTTCCTTCACAGTACTTGTTCACTATCGGTCGATTACGAGTATTTAGCCTTGGAGGATGGTCCCCCCATCTTCAGACAGGATTACACGTGTCCCGCCCTACTTGTCGTACGCTCAGTACCACCGATTCGCTTTCGTGTAAGGGGCTATCACCCTCTATGGCCGGCCTTTCCATACCGTTCCACTAGCCAATCGACTATCACGCACGGGCTGCTCCGATTTCGCTCGCCACTACTTTCGGAATCTCGGTTGATTTCTTTTCCTGTGGCTACTTAGATGTTTCAGTTCGCCACGTTCGCCTCGCTGACCCTATGGATTCAGTCAGCGATACCCTTGCGGGTGGGTTTCCCCATTCGGACATCCGCGGATCAAAGCTTGTTTGCCAGCTCCCCGCGGCTTATCGCAGGCTACAACGTCCTTCATCGCCTGTAATCGCCAAGGCATCCACCACATGCACTTATTCACTTGACCCTATAGGTTTGCGGACTTGAACTTCTTCAAATCCAGGATCAAGCATGCTGCGTTTTCGCCGCCTCTCAGTTCACTCGGAACTCTTTCGTTGAGACTTGTTCGACGCAATCACATCGTTGTTCCAGCTACGGAACAACTTGTCGACTTCTATCAAATTTTTAAAGATCAAGATTCGACACTCGATTCTGCCCTGGTGCTTGTGCGCCAGGACGGGATCGCCTGTCTTGAATTCGTGGCTTGTGCCGTCTGGACGTTCTGAACAGAAATGGTGGAGGTGAACGGGATCGAACCGATGACCCCCTGCTTACCAAAAGCGAGGTGCTCTCCCAGCTGAGCTACACCCTTCATCGGCATGAGCTCTTTGCTCATGCCCAGATGATTGGTGGGTCTAGATGGACTCGAACCATCGACCCCCGCCTTATCAAGACGGTGCTCTAACCAGCTGAGCTACAGACCCGTGAACCCTACAATTTCTGGCTCAGATCCAGAATGTTGAATCTTGCTCCGACAACCAACAGCCGATAAGTGTGAGCGTTTGTTCGAGGTGTTTCTCGTGAAAGGAGGTGATCCAGCCGCACCTTCCGGTACGGCTACCTTGTTACGACTTCACCCCAGTCATGAGCCCTACCGTGGTAAGCGCCCTCCTTGCGGTTAAGCTACCTACTTCTGGTAAAACCCACTCCCCATGGTGTGACGGGCGGTGTGTACAAGACCCGGGAACGTATTCACCGCGGCATGCTGATCCGCGATTACTAGCGATTCCGACTTCATGCAGTCGAGTTGCAGACTGCAATCCGGACTACGATCGGTTTTTTGGGATTGGCTCCACCTCGCGGCTTCGCAACCCTCTGTACCGACCATTGTATGACGTGTGAAGCCCTACACATAAGGGCCATGAGGACTTGACGTCATCCCCACCTTCCTCCGGTTTGTCACCGGCAGTCTCATTAGAGTGCCCTTGCGTAGCAACTAATGATAAGGGTTGCGCTCGTTGCGGGACTTAACCCAACATCTCACGACACGAGCTGACGACAGCCATGCAGCACCTGTGTTCCGGCTCTCTTTCGAGCACCCCCAAATCTCTTCAGGGTTCCGGACATGTCAAGCGTAGGTAAGGTTTTTCGCGTTGCATCGAATTAATCCACATCATCCACCGCTTGTGCGGGTCCCCGTCAATTCCTTTGAGTTTTTAATCTTGCGACCGTACTCCCCAGGCGGTCTACTTCACGCGTTAGCTGCGTTACCAAGGAAATTAATCCCCGACAACTAGTAGACATCGTTTAGGGCGTGGACTACCAGGGTATCTAATCCTGTTTGCTCCCCACGCTTTCGTGCATGAGCGTCAGTGTTATCCCAGGAGGCTGCCTTCGCCATCGGTGTTCCTCCGCATATCTACGCATTTCACTGCTACATGCGGAATTCCACCCTCCCTCTGACACACTCTAGCCTTTGCAGTCACCAATGCAGTTCCCAGGTTAAGCCCGGGGATTTCACATCGGTCTTGCAAAACCGCCTGCGCACTCTTTACGCCCAGTAATTCCGATTAACGCTTGCACCCTACGTATTACCGCGGCTGCTGGCACGTAGTTAGCCGGTGCTTATTCTGCGGGTACCGTCATCGAACCGTGGTATTGGCACGAGTCCTTTTTCGTTCCCGCCAAAAGTGCTTTACAACCCGGAAGGCCTTCATCACACACGCGGCATTGCTGGATCAGGCTTTCGCCCATTGTCCAAAAATTCCCCACTGCTGCCTCCCGTAGGAGTCTGGGCCGTGTCTCAGTCCCAGTGTGGCTGGTCGTCCTCTCAGACCAGCTACAGATCGTCGCCTTGGTAGGCCTTTACCCCACCAACTAGCTAATCTGCCATCGGCCGCTCCAATAGCGCGAGGTCCGAAGATCCCCCGCTTTCACCCTCAGGTCGTATGCGGTATTAATCCGGCTTTCGCCGAGCTATCCCCCACTACTGGGCACGTTCCGATGTATTACTCACCCGTTCGCCACTCGCCGCCAGGCCCGAAGCCCGCGCTGCCGTTCGACTTGCATGTGTAAAGCATGCCGCCAGCGTTCAATCTGAGCCAGGATCAAACTCTTCAGTTCAATCTTTGCAAGCTCTCATCAAAACTGACTTGGAAAAATCAATTTCATGTGAGCATCAGGGTATTTCTCTTTGCCAAACACCACATAGCTTACGCAATGCAGCGTCGGCCACCTACCCCAAACGCCCACACTTATCGGCTGCTGATTTTTGGGGAACGAGCCGCCAACACCATTCGTCCGTTAGGACTTCCGCTGATCGGAAGACTGTGTCTTTCGTCGCGTCGCTGTGTCAGCAGCGAAGAAGTGGAATTATGGGGATACCCCGAATGGATGTCAACTGCTTTCTACCCTCAGAAGCGCCGCCCGTAGGCAGAAATCGACCGTTCATCCTATCCATATCGCCCGAAGATCGGCTCAGAAAGCCAATCTCCACGACAGAACACTCATGTTGTAATAATTTGTAACCGCCGGGCATCTGGTGCTCTTTTCGCGTCCAGCAGAGCGGCAGGGAGCCTGAAGACTGCCGTCAATGCGCGCGCTCCGGTCGCCTGCACGGCACTTCAGTTGCTTCAGTCGCATCGCTGCAACACGTCACGACCACAGGATGGCCGCAGAACATGTTCTCTGAGCCCATGCTGATGCGGTTCCGCAACCCCTTCGCCGCTCACCCTACTGGTGACACGAGCCCAAAGCCGACCCCACTCCCATCTTCTGCCCCCCATCCCCTGCATCAGACCCAGGACCAGGACCAGGACCAGGACCAGAACCCAGAACCCAGGGACCCAGGACCCAGGACCCAGGACCCAGGACCGTGCTCCGTGCCCTTGCATTCGTTTGCGCTGGATTGAGGGCCAGCGCTGCTATTCTACCTGTGGGTGGGGTTGCGCTCACATACCCAGGGGTCAGCGGTGCTTGAAGCTGGCAGGACGTTTCTCGAGGAAGGCACGCATGCCTTCTTTCTGGTCCTCGGTGGCAAAGAGGCCGTGGAAGAGGCGTCGTTCGAAGCGCAGGCCTTCCGCAAGAGGGCGCTTCAAAGGCGCGCTGGACGGATTCAGAGGGCGATGACGGCCATGAGGGGCATGGCGGCGATTTCGGCGGCGACCTGGAGAGCAGTTGGAAGCGTTTCTTCGGCAGGCACGACACGTGAGACCAGGCCGGCTCGTTCCGCTTCGTGGGCATCGATGAGACGACCGGTGAGCATCCAGTCCATGGCCTTGGCCTTGCCGACGGCACGCGGCAGGCGCTGGCACCCCGGCCCCCGGCATGATGCCGAGCTTGATCTCGGGCTGTGCAAAGCGGGCGCTGTCTGCGGCGATGATCAGATCGCACATCATGGCCAGCTCACAGCCGCCCCCAGGGCGACGCCTTCGACAGCTGCGATGATGGGTTTGCGGATGCGGGTGATGGTTTCCCAGTTGCGGGTGATGAAGTCGTTGCCGTAGGCATCCACGAAGTCAGTCGCTCATGGCCGCGATGTCCGCGCCAGCGGCAAAGGCGCGGGCACTCCCTGTCAGGACAATGGCACCGATGCCGGGATTCCGGTCGAACATCAGCAATGCGTCGCCGAGCTATCGGGTCCATCAGGGCGTCGTTCAGGGCGTTGAGCTGCTTGGGACGATCAGAGCCGGATGAGCCCCACGCGGCCATGGGTCTCGGTCTGGATGCAAGCGGTCTCGGGCTGCGACTGGCTCATGGTGTCTCCTGGCTGCAGATGTCGTCGTTGATGGATAAAGCATAGCGCAGGCTTCCCGCCGTACAGGCCCATCGCGGATACTGCACCAGCCGATATAGGGAACATCCCTCCCCGGAGGTTACCCGGGTCATGCCGAGCTGCTGTCATGAGCGGCGTTGACAACGGTGTTCCGGATGATGGTTGCCTGCGTTTTGGAGGCTCGGCGAAAATGGTTCCATCGCTCCAGCCAACAGTCGCGAAGCCCGGAAGGATGGGGAGAGCATGTGCAGACACGTGTGCGGCCTGATCCATGACCGCAGTGCATGCGGAGCAGGCAACTGCACGACCCTGTCTGTCATGCGTGGTCGTTGAAGGTGGGCGTTTGGATCAGGTGGACCCAGGAAGGATGAGGATGGCAGTGGAAGACGTTCATTATTCGATTTTCCCGGTGGATCCCGGTGCGCATCTGTTCGAGGTGTCGGTGTGGGTGGCCAGGCCGGACCCGGCGGGGCAGCGGCTGTCCTTGCCCGTATGGATTCCGGGCAGCTATCTGGTCCGGGAGTTTGCGCGACATCTGACAGTGTTTCCGCACAGCGCTTTGTCGACGTCTCGCAAGGCACTTCCCCGGTAAGTCTGCTGCAGCGCAAGCTTCTGTTGCCGCAAGATCGACGAAGCGTCCCTGCTGCCAGGGGCTCCGCTTCGGACGACGCGACACGATGACGGTCGGTATCCGGAAGATCGACAAGAACACCTGGCTATGTGATGCGTTGCCGGATGCGGGGCTGGGCCTGATGGTCCGCTATCAGGTCTATGCGTGGGATCTGTCCGTGCGGGCAGCCCATCTGGATACGACGCATGGGTTCTTCAATGGCAGCAGCGTGTTCCTGTGCGTGCAGGGGCAGGGAAGACAACCCATGTTCGGTAGACATCCTCCCGCCCGACGGGGAGGCCTTTCACTCACTGGAAGGTGGCAACGACGCTGCCGCGCCCGGAGATGTCAGCGGGTGGTTCGAGAAGCGCCAAAGGGTCCGCTGACGCCCTGTACCAGTTCGGGCGCTTCCGGGCACCGGACTATGACGCACTGATCGATCACCCGGTGGAGATGGGGGACTTCCAGCTTGCGCATTTCGATGCAGGTGGCTGCCGGCACGAGATCGTGGTCACGGGCCGGGCCTCGGTGGATTTCGAACGGCTGATACGCGACCTGAAGCCGATCTGCGAGACGGAAATCGCGATGTTCGATCCCGTGAACAGGAAGGCGCCCGTCCAGCGCTATCTGTTCCTGGTGATGGCGGTGGGTGATGGTTACGGGCGGCCTGGAGCATCGGGCCAGCACGGCACTGATCTGCTCGCGCGATGACCTGCCCCTGGCCCGGCATGCAGGGTACGCCGTCCGGCTACCAGACTTTCCTGGGGCTGGCGAGCCACGAATACTTCCACACCTGGCATGTGAAGCGGATCAAGCCGGCTCGGTTCGCCCCCTACGATCTGGACCGCGAGGTATATACCGATCTGCTGTGGGTATTCGAGGGCTTCACGTCGTATTACGACGATCTGACGTTGGTCCGCTCGGGTGCCATCGATGAAGCCGCCTATCTGAAGCTGTTGGCACAGGCGATGCAGCGTGTGGCATCGAACCCGGGACGCAGACTGCAGAGTGTGGCGGAATCCAGCTTCGATGCATGGATCAAGTATTACCGCCCGGACGAGAATACGCAGAACGCGGTGTCCAGCTATTACGTGAAGGGATCACTGGTGGCGCTCTGTCTGGATCTGCTGATCCGGGAGAGGACCCAGGGCCAGCGTTCGCTGGACGATGTGATGCGGCTTCTTTGGCAGCGGTACGGCCGGGGTTTCTATGACACCGACACACAACGGACCGGATCGGGGACAGGTAAACCCGCCGGAGTGAAAGGCCCAGCGGGACGCTCCCGGTCCGTGGCAACGAAGACGGCGGCCCATGCCGCGCACCGCACGGTGGAAGAAACTGTCAGCCCGGATACCGCCCTGGATGTTGTTCAGGAAGGCACCACAGGGCGAGGCGTGGGCGAAGCTGACATGCCGGCCCTCATCCAGGAGGCGACAGGGCTGGACCTGCGACGGCAGATCCGTGCCTGGGCCTATGGAACGGAAGAGCTTCCCCTGGCTCGGCTGCTGAAACCGATGGGACTGACCGTCGTCACGGAGCGTCCGGAGGATGTGCGGGTATCACTGGGGGCACGCACGGGCATGCGTGATGGTGAACTGACGATCCTGACTGCGGAACGGGATGGACCGGCCGCCGCTGCCGGCCTGTCAGCCGGCGACCGCCTGGTGGCGGTGGATGGGTTGCGTTGCACGGAGGCTCGACTGAAGACGCTGCTGGCACGCAAGGCACCTGGCGAGACGGTGCTGGTGGCGGCCTTCCGGCGCGACGAACTGCTGATGGCGACCGTGGAGCTGGCTGAGGCGCCGGGGACGATCCGGCTGGAAGCCCAACCCGGAGCCCAGGCCATGCGGGCAGCCTGGCTGGGCACGGCGCAGAAACGGAGCGGCAACAAGAGCAGCGCTCGCCCATCGCGACGCACGTCCCGCGCGGTCAGTGGCCAGACGCGGGTGAAAGCCGGGAAGTGACGCTTCTGAAGCCCCGGCAGCTTGCCGGGGGCTTTCTCAGCTTGCCAGCCAGCCGGCGAGTTCCTGACCGGGGTCAGGGGCTCGCATCAGGGCCCTCGCCGATGAGGAAGGCGTGGATGCCGCCAGCACGCAGCTGGCCGGATGTCCTGGGCACCGAAGATACCGCTCGGAGACGGTGACCCGATCGGCAGGCAGCCGGTCCTGCAGGTCCAGCGTGGTGTCGAGGCTGACGTGGAAGTCGTGCAGGTTGCGGTTGTTGATGCCGATGAGAGGCGTATCGAGCTTCAGGGCACGATCGAGTTCGGCGGCATCATGAACCTCGACGAGGACATCAAGGTGATTCTCGCGTGCGCAGGCAGCGAGTTCCGCCATCTGGGCATCGGCCAGTGCGGCGACGATGAGCAGGATGCAGTCGGCGCCGATGGCAGTGGCTTCAAGGACCTGCCAGGGATCGATGGTGAAGTCCTTGCGCAGCACCGGCAGGGAGACGGCGGCGCGTGCCTGGCGCAGGAAGTCGTCGTGGCCCTGGAAATACTGCTGGTCAGTCAGCACTGACAGGCAGGTAGCCCCGCCCTTTTCATAGCTGCGCGCAAACGCCACGGGATCGAAGTCGGGACGGATGACGCCCTTGCTGGGGCTGGCCTTCTTGACCTCGGCGATGATGGCAGGGGGCGCCTGCAGATCGGCGGCAGCCTGGGCGACCTTGGCCTGAATGGCCCTGGCAAAGCCGCGCGGCGGATCTTCGGCAAGGCGCTCGGCAGCCTGACGCTGCAGGGCGGCTTCGCCGATGGTGGCACGGGCATGGGTGATTTCCGTGCGCTTGGTCTGGAGGATCTTCTCCAGGATGGTAGGAATCTTCGGGGTGGTCATGTGATCAGGCCAGGGATTGCGTGACGCGGACGAATTCATCGAGCTTGCGGCGTGCAGCACCGGAAGCCAGGGTCTGTTGAGCCAGACGGATGCCATCGGCGATGGAGTCGGACACGCCACAGCAGTAAAGCGCGGCCCCTGCGTTGAGTGCGACGATGTCGCGTGCCGGGCCGGGCTGATCATCCAGGACGCTCAGCAGCATGTCACGCGACTGTTCGCGGTTCTCGACACGAAGCTGGCGGTTGGAGGCCATGGTGAAGCCAAAGTCCTCGGGATGGATGCTGTATTCGCGGATCTGGCCATCACGCAGCTCACCCACCAGGTCTCGGCCCCCAGCGAGATCTCGTCCATGCCATCCATGCCGTGAACGGCTCAGCACCCGTTCGGCCCCCAACTGCTTCATGACGCGCACGAAGATGCCCACGAGGTCGGGATGGAAGACACCCAGCAGATTGTTTGGCGCCGAAGCAGGATTGGTGAGAGGCCCCAGAATGTTGAAGATCGTGCGCACGCCGAGTTCCTTGCGGACCGGAGCAACGTTCTTCATGGCAGGATGATGGTTGGGCGCGAACATGAAGCCGATGCCGCACTGAGCGATGCTGGCAGCGACCTGCTCACTGTTCAGCATGATGTTGGCGCCCAGCGCCTCCAGCACATCAGCTGCACCCGACTTGGAGGACACGCTCGGTTGCCGTGCTTGGCAACGGTGCCGCTCTGCCGCGGCCACCACGAAACATGACGGTGGAGGAGATGTTGAAGGAGTGCGCACCGTCACCGCCGGTCCCCACGATGTCGATGAAGTTGCGACGATCAGCCACGTGGACCGGGTTGGCGAACTGGCGCATGACCTCGGCAGCGGCCGTGATCTCACCGATGGACTCCTTCTTGACCCGCAGGCCGGCCAGGATGGCCGACGTCATGACCGGCGAGACCTCGCCCTGCATGATCATGCGCATCAGGTGCAGCATTTCGTCATGGAAGATTTCCCGGTGGTCGATGATGCGCTTGAGGGCGTCCTGCGGCGTGATGCCTCATGATGGTGGCTGGTTCGTGGTTGTTCAGATGACTGCAGCGGCATGCCCGCGGCAGCCCCGTGGCGAGGGGCTGCCTGGCGATGTCAGGCCCGGCGGTCCAGGAAGGTCTTCAGCATGGCATGGCCATGTTCGCTTTCGATGGATCGGGGTGGAACTGCACGCCCTCGATGCTGAGTTCGCGGTGGCGCAGGCCCATGATCTCGCCGTCTTCGGTCCAGGCCGTGACCTCGAGGCTGTCGGGTACGGTGTCCGGGCCGATGACCAGCGAGTGGTAGCGCACGACCCGGAAACGCTCAGGCAGGCCGGCAAAGACGCCCTGGCCTTTTGTGGATGACATCGTCGTGCTTGCCGTGCATGACGCGCCGGGCACGGACGACCTTCCCGCCATAGGCTCTGCCCGATGGCCTGGTGGCCAAGACAGACGCCCAGGATGGGCAGCTGGCCGGCAAAGGTGCGGATGGCCTCCAGCGTGATGCCGGCGCCATCCGGGTCTCCGGGGCCGGGCGAAAGCACCAGGTGCGATGGCGCCAGGCGACGGATGTCGTCCAGGCTGATGGCATCGCTTCGATGCGTGACGACGTCCGCCCCCAGTTCGCCCAGGTACTGGACGATGTTGTAGGTGAAGGAGTCGTAGTTGTCGATCATCAGGACTTTGGCGGACATGACAATCTCTTGGGATTCCTCGATATGAATGCGGACGTGACGGTGCCGCGCCCTCCGGCCGGACGGCAACCTGCTAGACCCGACAGTGTAAACGGTTCCCGGGGCTGCCGCGTGCGAGATGAAGCACTAGAATGACCCCGACCTGTCGGCCCCTCGTTCTGTTTCGAGTCCATCATCATGCCATCCGCTGACGCCTCCCCCCTGCCCCCCTCCCGGCTGCACCTGGTGGCCGCCGTGGCATTGACCGGGATGGCCGCGGGCCTGGGCGCAGCGGCGCTGTCATGGCTGATCCACGTGGTGCAGCACCTGGCCTACGGGCACAGCGAAGCGCAGATGCGGATCGTGACCGACGGAACAACGTCGGAGCACCGGTTGTGGGCATTGCTGGCGGGCGGGCTGGTAGTGGCGCTGGGCTGGACCTGCCTGCAGCTGAAGGGCCGGCCGGTGGTGGGCGTCAATGGGGCGGTCGCGGCCGACACACCGGCACGGCGGCGGCCCCTGTTTCTGGAGAACGTGCTGCACGCCGTGCTGCAGATCGTGGCGGTGGGCTCCGGTGCTCCAATCGGCGCGAGGTGGCCCCCGTGAACTGGGGGCAGCTGTTTGCCGGAAGGATCGCCGACAGTTTCCGGCTGGATGGAGAGATGCGCTGATCCTGGTGGCCAGTGGCGCGGCGGCTGGGCTGGCCGGGGTTTATCAGGTGCCGCTTGCGGGCACGATCTTCGCGCTGGAGATCCTCCTGGGCGCATTCTCGATCCGTGCCGGGTGGTAGCCCTGGCTGTGTCGGTCATCGCAACACTGGTGGCGCGCATCGATGTATCGACAGAGACCTTTCATCTGGTGAATCAGGTAGAAGCGCGGTACCGTCATGGTGCTGTGGGCGGCGCTGGTGGGGGCGCTGGTTGGGCTGCCTGGCGCAGCGTTCCGTCGGGCCGTGCAGCAGGGTGGAAAGCTCGCCGGGCCCGGGGCTGGGGGGTCCTAGTGGGCGCTGCCGCTGGCGTGTCTTGTCACCGGTGTGGTGGCGATGTGGCTGCCGCAGGTACTGGGCACTGGCTGTTCTGCCGCACAGGCGGCCTATGACGGCACGACGCTGGCACTGTGCGCAGCACTTCTGGTGGGCAAGACGGTCGTGGTGCTGCTGACGCTGCGGGCCGGCGCCTTTGGCGGCACGCTGACCCCGGGCTGTCGATCGGCGCGCTGGCGGGGCTTCTGCTGGCGTTGCTGGTGCGTCTCGCTTCCGCAGACGGGGTGGGTGCCGATGTGGTGGTACCCGGCTGGGCGCGCTGTCACAAATGGACCTGCTGCTCTCGGCACTGGCGGGATCGGTCGGGTTCCTGGCGGTGCCGACTGAACGCACCACTGACGGCCTTTGCGCTGGTCCTGGGTTTCACGGGGCAGCATTCGGCCGCGATTCTGCCGATGCTGGCAGCGGTAACGATGGCCATGGCAACGGCTTCGCTGTGGCCGGCACGACGCTGAGCTGCGGTGACAGACGAGCGTTTCACCTCGCATGGACCGACGGCCCTCACGGACTGCAGCAGACCGGGCTTCCGGCGCGCATGACGTGTGCAGGCTACGCTCAAGCAGCATGCGTGCCTGACCGGACCCCGACTGCTCAGCCGGCGAGGATCTCTTCTTCACCTCCCTGCAGCTCGAAAGGTCGATGCGCCTGTTCGTGGGCGATGAGCCACTGCTTGCGCGACAGTCCCCCGCCATAGCCGACCAGCCCCCCATCCTTGCCGATGACGCGGTGGCAAGGAATGATGATGGAGATGCGGTTGGCCCCATTGGCAGTGGCCACCGCACGAATGGCGCGCGGGTTGCCCAGCGCCTTGGCCTCATGCTGATAGCTGATGGTGCGGCCGTAGGGGATGCGTTGCAGGATGGACCAGACCCCCTGCTGGAAGACCGTGCCGGGGGTATGGAGCGTCACATCGAAGTGCTGCCGGCTGCCGGAAAAATACTCGGCGATCTCCTGTTCGGCCTGGATCGTGTGGGTATTGCGCCCAGGTTCGATGCGGGCGCACAGCAGGCGGCAGAGGTCCTGGCGCTCGTGGTCCAGACGGGCGGTATCAGTGAACTCCAGCAGGCACAGGCCCTGCGGACTGGCACAGGCCTGCATGGGACCAAGCGGGGTCTCGAAGGTGTGGGTCACCAAGGGCAGCGTGCGGGCTTGCGTGGGTGAAGTCATCATCAGATCTGACAGATGGCCAGGATGTGTGGCGACGGCCTTGTCTGCGGCTGCAACGATGCGACAATGGCGGCCTTCATCCTGCCATTGTCTATCCTGGAGACATCATGTCAACGACACCCGCCCGACGCTTCGATACCGGCCTGCCCGATGCCAAGGGCTATTTTGGCCCCTATGGGGGGCAGCTGGTGCCGCCTGTACTGAAGCAGGCGATGGACGACATCGACGCCGCCTACGAGACAATCCGGCAACGGGCGGACTTCCAGGAGGAGCTGGCGGCACTGCAGGCCGACTACGTGGGCCGTCCGAGCCCGATCTTCCATGCGCGGCGGCTGTCGAAGCAGCTGGGCGGCGCGCAGATCCACCTCAAGCGCGAGGATCTCAACCATACAGGTGCGCACAAGATCAACCACTGCCTGGGCGAAGCACTGCTGGCCCGCTTCATGGGCAAGAAGAAGGTGATTGCCGAAACCGGAGCCGGTCAGCACGGGGTGGCACTGGCAACCGCCTGTGCACTGGTGGGCATTCCCTGCGAGATCCACATGGGCCAGGTGGACATCGAGAAAGAGCACCCGAACGTCACGAAGATGCGCATTCTGGGGTGCCGACTGGTGCCGGTGACGCGGGGGGCGGCCACGCTGAAGGAAGCCGTGGACAGTGCCTTCGAGGAATACCTGACGAACCCGACCGATTACCTGTATGCAATCGGCTCGGTCGTGGGGCCGCATCCGTTCCCGAAGATGGTGCGGGACTTCCAGGCGATCATCGGGCGCGAGGCGCGCGCACAGTTCCTGGAGCGGCACGGCCGGTTGCCTCAGCATGTCGCGGCCTGCGTGGGTGGCGGCTCGAACGCCATCGGCATGTTCACGGCCTTCCTGGATGACGCGGACGTGCATCTAGTGGGTGTGGAGCCTGCCGGCGAGGGCGTGACACCCCAGGACGCCATGCCGCGACACTGACCCGGGGCAAGCCGGGAGAAATCCATGGCATGAGCTGCTATGTGCTGGAGAATGCGGACGGGTCGCCGGCCGCCGTGCACAGCATTGCTTCGGGTCTGGACTATCCGGGCGTGGGACCGGAGCACAGCTACCTGAAGGACGTGGGCCGCGTGGAGTACACGACGGCCAGCGACAAAGAAACGCTGGACGCCTTCCTGACGCTGTCCCGGGTGGAAGGCATCATCCCTGCGCTGGAAAGCGCCCATGCCGTGGCCTGGGCAATTCGCGAGGCACCCAAGCACTCACCCGAGGAGCACATCCTGGTGAACCTATCGGGCCGGGGTGACAAGGACGCCGACTACGTGGCCAGCAAGCTGGGGCTCTGAACCCCGGCCACGCAATGCTGGCCGATCAGACGCCCAGGGACGGGATGGCGGCCAGCAGCTGACGGGTGTAGGGGATCCTGCGGGTCGTCCAGCACGGCCTGCGCCCCGCCCTGTTCCACCATCCGTCCCTGCTGCATGACGCCAATGTCATCACACCTGAAGCGGATGACAGCGAGGTCATGGCTGATGAGCAGATAGGTCAGGCCATACTCGTCCTGCAGGTCACGCATGAGGTTGAGTACCTGGGCCTGCACCGAAACATCCAGGGCCGAGGTGGGCTCGTCGCAGATGATGAAATCCGGCTGACTGATGAGGGCACGGGCAATGGCGATGCGCTGGCGCTGTCCGCCGGAGAACTGTGTGGATACTTGCGTGCATCATCCGGCGACATGCGTACATGGCGCAGCATGTCGATGACGCGTGCCTCGATTTCATCGTGATCCGTGGCCAGCCCCAGCACGTGCAAGGGTTCGGCGATGAGCCGGGCCACACGCCAGCGCGGATTCAGGCTGGCGTAGGGATCCTGAAAGATCATCTGGCAGCGGCGGCGCAAGGCGAGCCGTCGTTCGGCCGGCAAGCGCGCGGCGTCACGACTCCAGCGATCGATGCCCTCGAAGACGATGCGCCCACTGTCCGGTTTCAGCAGCCCGGCCACCATGCGGGCAACGGTGGACTTGCCCGAACCGGACTCACCGACCAGACCGAAGGTGCGGCCGCGCGTGATGGTGAAGCCCACATTGTCGACGGCCTGCAGGATGCGCCGGGGCTCACGCGAGAGCAGGCGCTGCAACCAGCCCGAGGACAGATCGAAGCGACGAGAGAGGTTCTCGACAGCGAGCAGTGGCGTGCCGGCATCCGCTTCCTCGGATTGATCAGCGGCTGACGCACTTTCGACAGCCTTCGGGGGCTGGGCCTGCCATTGCGGGGCGCCGTCATCCACCTCAGACAATGATTGCGGCACGTTGCCATCATCCATCTCGGACGACGACGTTGCGACACCTGGCACAGGCAGGCGGTGCTGGCGTCGGGTGACGGAAGGGATGGCGGCCATCAACGCCCGGGTATAGCGGTGACGGGGGTGCTGCAGCACCTGGCGGACCGGGCCCGTTTCCAGGACACGACCACCGTACATCACCATCACGCGGTCCGCGGTCTCGGCAATGACGCCCATGTCGTGGGTGATGAGCATGGCTGACAGACCCCGCTGACGGCAGAGACGCCGCAGCAGCGCAATGATCTGCGCCTGCACGGAAACATCCAGTGCGGTGGTGGGTTCGTCGGCAATCAGCAGGCAGGGGTCGGCACACAGCGCCAGGGCAATGGCCACACGCTGACGCATGCCGCCGGAGAGCTGGTGCGGATACTGGGAGAGCCGCCACTCGGGCTGCGGGATCTCGACTTCGGCCAGCAGGGCAAGCGCCCGTTCGGTGGCCCGCCCTCGGACAGCGGCAGGTGGGTGCGAATGGTCTCGGTGAGCTGCTGCCCGATGGTGAGCACCGGGTTGAGGCTGGTGAGCGGATCCTGAAACACCATGCCGATGCGTCGGCCACGCAGGCGACGGATGGCATCTCCCTGCAGCGTATCGATGCGCACACCTTCCAGCGTGACGCTACCGTGTGCCAGCCGACCCGGCGCCTCGATGAGTCCGGCAACGGCCAGACCGGTCATCGATTTTCCGGCACCGGATTCACCGACCACACCGAGAATTTCGCCCGGTGCAATATGGAACGAGACCTGGTGCAGCACCTGGTGCGGGCCGCGGTAGGTGTCGAAGATGACATCAAGCGCATCGGCGACCAGCAGGGGTTTCGGGGTGTCTGTCACGGGCACCTCAGTGCAGGCGGGGTCGAGGGCGTCGCGCAGCCAGTCACCCACCAGGTTGACCGACAGCGCGAGGGCCAGCAGCATCAGCGACGGAAAGAGCAGGATCCACCATTCGCCGGAGAACAGGAACCCCTGGCCGATGCGGATGAGCGTGCCCAGCGAGGGCTGGGTCGGCGGCAGCCCCACGCCGAGATAGGACAGCGTGGATTCGGCGACGATGGCCAGCGCCAGACTGATGGTGCCGATGACGAGCACGGGCGCCAGCACGTTGGGCAGCACGTGGAAGAACAGGATGCCCGGCGAGGAGCGCCCCAACATGCGGGCAGCGGCAACGTAGTCCTTCTGCTTCTCGACCATCACGGCACCGCGCACGGTGCGGGCGTACTGCACCCAGTCGGACAGCGCAATGGCGACGATGATGACGTAGACGGCCACGTCATCCCCCAGACCGCTGGGCAGGACGCCTCGAGCAATGCCGAAGATGAGCAGCGCAACCAGCAGCACCGGGAAGGTGAGCTGCACATCGGCAATGCGCATGATGAGCACATCCAGCCAGCCACCGCGATAACCGGCCAGCACGCCGAGCGTGACGCCGATGAGCATGGACAGCAGCACGGACAGGCCGCCGACCAGCACCGACATGCGCAGCCCATACAGAATGGCGGACCAGACATCACGCCCCTGGTCGTCCGCACCCAGCCAGTAGCTGTGCCCCGAGATGCCCTCCCCACCCGGCGGCGTGAAGGCATCAAGCAGATCGAGCGCTGCAGGATCGAAGGGGTTCTGCGGGGCGATCCAGGGGGCGGCAATGGCCAGGCCGATGCAGGTCAGCAGCACCAGCAGGGCAACCTGGGTCAGGCGCGATCCGGCCAGGCTGCGCACCAGCAGCGAGTCCGACTGGCGCCAGCTGCGACGTGCTCGGTGGCGCATCCGGGCCCTCGGAGCCCCTCACCATCGCGTCGGAAGCATCCGTCAGGGAAACCGGTGCGTCCCCCGAGGGGGTAGCTGCATCCAGCCGGGATTCAGAGGGAACGGCTTTCATGGGGCAGGACGAAAAGAAGCATGGGCTGCGTGGCCTCAACGCCGACGCAGGCGCGGGTCGGCCCAGGCATAGAGTAGGTCCACCACCAGATTGATGCCGACATAGAGCAGCCCGATCATCGGCAGGTAGGCGGAGATCACCGGCACGTCCACCCCCTGGATGGACGTGATGAACAGGAGCCCCAGCCCCGGCCACTGGAAGACGGTCTCGGTGACGATGGCAAAAGCAATGAGCGAGCCCAGCTGCAGGCCGATGATGGTAATGACGGGGATGAGGGTGTTGCGCAGCGCATGCCGACCATACAGCGTGGCGTTGCGCAGACCCCGCGCGTGCAAAGCGGATGTAGTCGCTGCGCAGCACGTCGAGCATCTCGGTGCGCACCAGCCGCATGATGAGCGTGAGCTGAAGAAGCCCCAGCGTGATGGCAGGGCAGCACCAGCGCCGACAGCCCGGAGACGGTGAGCAGCCCGGTCTGCCAGCCGCCGACATCGACCAGCGTTCCCCGCCCGAAGGCCGGCAGCCACTTCAGTTCAACGGAGAACAGGTAGATGAGGCCGATGCCGATGAGGAAGGTGGGCAGCGAGACGCCAACCAGCGAGACGCCCATGATGGTGCGCGACACGAGCGACTGCCGGCGCATGGCGGTGTAGACGCCCAGGCCGATGCCGCCCACCACCGCAAAGAGCGCGGCGGCCAGCGACAGCTCGACGGTGGCCGGCACGCGCGAAGCGATGACCTCGGTGACCGGCTGGCGGAAGCGATAGGAGATGCCGAACTGGCCGCTGAGGACCTGCTTCAGATAGCCGGCGTACTGCACCGGCACCGACTGGTCGAAGCCCAGTTCCTGCAGCAGGGCCTCGCGCTCGGCCACCGAGGCATCCTCACCCAGCAGACTGACGGTGGGGTCGCCGATGTAGCGGAACACGAGGAACGAGACCATCGACACCACCAGCAGCACCAGCACCGATTGGCCAAGGCGGCCGAGCAGACGGGCAAGCATGAATCAGGGCTTCTTGACCTTCACCAGCTTGAAGTAGGTGATGTTGTTGGGATGGATCGGCACGTCCAGACTGGGAATGGAGGCGTTGCTGATCATCTGGTCATGCAGCGGAATGTAGAAGCCCGCCTGGCGAGTGGCCTCCCAGATGCTCTGGATGGTGGCGTTGCGCTTGTCGCGGTTGCCTTCAGAGGACAGCGACTCGATCTGGGCATCGAGCTGCGGGTTGCTGTAACCCGTGATGTTCCAGGTGCCCAGGCGATTCTTGCCTCGGGTATGGACCAGGTAGTCGAAGACATAGGCCGAATCGTGGGTGGGCACACCCCAGCCATACAGGTAGAAGTCACTGTCACCCTTGGTGAGCAGCGCATTGTGCAGGGCGAACGGCCGTGCCTGGACCGTGACCTTGACGCCGATGCGCGCCAGGAAGCCCGCCACGGCGGTGGCGATGGCCTCGTCGTTCACGTAGCGATCATTGGGTGCATCCAGCGTGAGCGTGAAGCCCTCGGGGTAGCCGGCTTCGGCCAGCAGCTGGCGAGCGCGCGCCGGATCTGCCTTGGGATAGGCGGCCAGAGCCTTGGTGTAGCCATTGACGAAAGGTGCCGCCAGCATGCCGGTGGGACTGGAGAGCCCACGCATCACGGCTTTCTGGATGGCATCACGGTCGATGGCCAGCGCCAGCGCCTCGCGCACCCGGGCATCTGCCAGCGGGTTGCGGTCGGTGACCGAGGAATGACGCAGCTTGGCTGATCCCCACCGTCGAGCCCCAGGAAGATGGTGCGGTTCTCGAGTCCGCTGGCCACCTTCAGGTTGGCATTGGACTTGAGGCGGGCCACGTCCTGGGCAGGCACGTCCTGCAGGAAGTCGATCTCGCCGGACAGCAGGGCCGCCACCCGGGTCGCGGGCGACTTGATGGGCACATAGGTGAGCTCGGTGACCTGCAGCGGGAACTGGCCCTTGCCCCAGTAGGTGGGGTTGAGCTTCATGACCGTGCGCGAATCCACCTCACGCGAGACAAGCGTGTACGGGCCGGTGCCGTTCACGTGACGCGTGGCGTAGTTCTCGGCTTTTTGACGCCGTGTCCTGGGGCGCCTCCTGCCTGGTGAGCGCGCGTCCAGGCCTCACTCATGATGAAGAGATTGGTGAGGTTGTCGGGCAGCACCAGGTCCGGCCCCTGGGTCCTGATGTGGACGGTGAGCGGATCGACCGCCACCACCTCACGGACCGAGGACAGCAACGACTTCATCTGCGAGGACGGCGCCTGCGCCCGCTTTGAGCGAGAACACCACGTCGGCAGCCGTCAGCGGGGTACCGTCATGGAACTTGACGCCCGGACGCAGCTTGAACGCCCAGACGGAAGGATCGTCGGTCTGCTTCCAGCTTTCGGCCAGCGCACCCTGCAGCGAGTTGTCGGCCAGCCGGATCACCAGCGGCTCGTACATCTGATGCAGCAGGTTGAAGTTGAGGCCGACGTTGACAGCGTGCGGATCAAGCGTGGCGGGATCTGCCGAACGCGCCCAGCGCACGGGCGTGGCCTGGGTGGCTGCCAGCGGCAGCAGCGTGGTGGACAGCAGGGAAGCGACAAGCAGTTTCTTGATCATCTTGGTCCTTCGTTCGGCCAGCGGCCCTTGCAGGGGTTGCAAGAATGCCGCATTTCGCGGTCGGCAGATAGGGAGGCACGCCCCTCCGAGCGGCGACGAACAAGGAAGCATATGCAGTTTTCGCATATGCGGGCAGGGAGTGAATGCTGGGGTGAACCCACCCTCCACAAAGGAACAATTCGGTTACACCTTCGACGCTGAAGCCCCAATCCTGTTGACTTTTCCTTGAGAGTTTCCGTAGAGAGACGCCGACAATCTTTCGCCATCCAAAATATGCATGATCAGTGGCGCATCTTCCGCTATTTGAGGCCTGCGACTGACAGATCGACTGCTTTTGAGCCATGAAGCAAAGGGCAGCCGCGAGAGCAGCCAGGAGCCCCTTCTGCTGAAATAGCGTGCAATACGTGATGAGACGCAAGCGAGCGGAGAGCTTTCTCAGATACAAAACGTCCAATTCAAACAACAATACTATAACAATCGTTGAATTTGACTAAATTTAAACAAATGTCGTCGACTTCAAACCAACACCCGCTGAAAAAACAGGCAATTGAGCGAATACATTAGCACTGTTCACGAATATTCACACTGGAAACGCTGTCACAACAAGATTCAGCGAAGTCCATACCGTCATGAATCCGCTGTCGTCGTATGCTCGACGCCGTTCATCAGCATAGAGATAGCGAATGATCACAACAGATGACGGAAGCATGAACCTCGTGTTCAAAAACACCGACACCCGTCGTCGTGAATCCCGGTCATGCTGATGATCGTCGATGATCCGGGAACGGACAGCAGGAAGAGTCAAGTCTTCTTGTGTTTGTCAAGCCCCCTTGCCTGCAAACGCGCTGCCCATGTCGCCCTGGATGGAGATCCTGCATGCTTTGTTGTAACTGAAAGTAATTTCATACAACGCTCATAGATCTCAGCCCCCTTTCCGGTCGGCTTCGCTACCTGGGCACAGGACGCGAGGCCCCTTCTTTCGATCCTTTCCGTCCATTTCCATTCATTCCTAACCCGTCGACACTCATGAACAAGCCCTCGTCCAGAAAGTCCTCGCTTGCCATCGGCCTGCTGGCCCTGATGACCGTCAGTACCTCCATTCAGGCGCAGAGTGCCGGTGACGCCGTATGCGCGCGGCCGGCCCGAATGATCGCGGACCAGGGCTGGGGAGATGGCTATCTGGCGGGGATCAATCCGGCCTGGACGTGGTCGCACGCAGGCTACTCGATCAGCGCACTGGGTGGCTGGAGCCACTGGCCGTGGTGGGAGAAGCAGCGTCTGCCGCAATTCCGCGGCGTGGGTGGCACCTGGAACCGGCTGATGCCCTGGTTCGTGATCTCGGGGCCGCAGGGCAGCCGCAGCCCGGCCCATATCCAGGTGGGCCGGATGTCGGTGTTCTATTTCTACGCAGCACGCAGCGCTGGCGACTGCTGGCCAAGGACATCCGTCCCGAGATCGGCACCTGCACGGCCAATACCGCCCTGACCGATTGCCGCATGACCAGCTCGCCAGCGGCCACGGCCTACTCGCCGAACCCGCTGCATGGCTGGTTCAACTTCGTGAGCATTCCGGGGACGTGCAGGCCATCTCGGTCAGCGTGCAGGCACGACTGATCAGCGGTGGCCGTGCGCTGATGACGGTGGGCGCCGACTACTACCCGCCGGCCCACATCAGCATGCGCGGCGTGGCGATCCCGGCTGCCGGCAATTCGGCCCCGAAATCGCTGCGCAACGGCTGGACGACGGTAACGATGACGACGCTGGCCGATCAGACGAACGACAACACCGGGATCAGCCGCAACGCGCTCTACCGCAACGCTCCCGCCTGCAGCAGTCCGGCAAGCTGATCGCCACCGCGCCCGGCGCTCGGCCGGGCGCCCGCTGGCCTCAGCCTCCGTTGGCCAGCCCGCTTTCCACCATCTCGGCGGCGCGCAGCACCGCCCGAGCCTTCATCTCGGTCTCCTGCCACTCCTTCTCGGGGACCGAGTCATAGACAACACCGGCCGCCGCCTGAACGTTCAGGATGCCGTCCTTGAGCACGCCGGTACGAATGGCGATGGCCACGTCCATCTCGCCCGAATAGCTGAGGTAGCCGCAGGCGCCGCCATAGATGCCGCGCTTGACGGGCTCCAGCTGCTCGATGAGTTCCATGGCTCGCACCTTGGGCGCGCCGGTGAGCGTGCCGGCCGGGAAGGTGGCGCGCAGCACGTCAATGGCGTCCATCTCTTTCTCGAGCTGGCCCTGGACGTTGGAGACGATGTGGATGACATGCGAGTACTTCTCGATGGCCATCTGCTCGGTAACCTTGACGGTACCGGTGCGGGCCAGGCGACCGATGTCGTTGCGGGCCAGGTCGATGAGCATCAGGTGCTCGGCGCGCTCCTTCGGGTCGGCCAGCAGTTCCTCGGCAGCACGGGCATCGTCGGCCTCGGTCAGTCCCCGCTTGCGGGTGCCGGCGATGGGCCGCAGGATGACACGCGGCTCGGGCCCCTCTCCTGACGCACCAGGATCTCGGGCGAGGAGCCCGCCACGTGGAAGTCCCCGAAGTCGTAGTAGTACATGTAGGGGGACGGGTTGATGGAGCGCAGCGCCCGATACAGTGACAGCGGCGAATGGGCAAAGGGCTTGCGCAGCATCTGGCCGATCTGCACCTGCATCAGGTCACCGGCGATGATGTGTTCGCGGGCCACGGCCACGGTGGCCAGGTAGTCTTCCTTCGCAAACGGGCGCTCGATGGGCGTATGCGCGGCATGGCCGCTCCCCCCCATCACCAGGTCCTCGGGGGCCAGGGCCGCGTTGCGCATCCGCATGCGCAGCTCATGCAGCCGCTCACGGGCCTTGCCGTAGGCTTCGGGCTCGGACGGATCGGCATAGACGATGAGATAGATCATGCCGCTGAGGTTGTCGATGATGGCCAGCTCGTCCACCACCAGCAACAGCAGGTCGGGCACACCGATGGGGTCGGGTTTCTCGACATTGCCGACCTTGGGCTCGATGAAGTGCACCACGTCGTAGCCGAAATAGCCGGCCAGACCACCGCAGAAGCGCGGCAGCCCGGGCAGCAGGTGAACGCGGTTGCGGCGCTGGTACTGCTGCACGAAGGCCAGCGGGTCGCCCTCGACGGCCTCGATCACCCTGGCCGTCACGCACCACTTCGATATGGGCGCCCTTGGCGCGGATGGCGGTGCCGGGCCGGCAGGCCGATGAAGGAATAGCGTCCGAAGCGCTCGCCACCCACCACGGATTCGAGCAGGAAGGAATTTCGACGGTTGGCGGAATCCGTCAGCTTGAGATAGAGGCCGAGCGGGCTGTCCAGATCGGCCAGCGTCTGCAGCATGACAGGGATGCGGTTATAGCCCTGTGCTGCCAGCGCCTTGAATTCGAGTTCGGTCATTTGCGATGCCTGGGAAAGATCTGCAGAACGGGCAAAAGCATACCAGTCTGTCGGCACATGGATCGTATCGCCCGGGAACACATGTTCCCGGACAACATCGCCATGCGCCCTTCCGGGGCACGCAGCAAGGCGGAAACCGCCCCTTACGGCTTCGCCGACGGCGCGGTGGGTGTCAGCCCCCGCGACAGCTCCAGCCAGGTCGCCAGCTGATCCAGGTCCTCGACCGTGGCGTCGGCATCCACCGAATCCAGCGGACGCCCCTCGTTGTAGCCATAGGGCAGCATCACCACCGGCATGCGGGCAGCACGGGCAGCCTGGGCGTCATTGAGCGAGTCACCCACCATCAGCACCCTGACCGGGGGCCAGGTACCAGCGATGGGCTGCCTCCAGCAGCGGCCCCGGATCCGGCTTTTTGGTGGGCAGCGTGTCGCCGCCAATGAAGAAGTCGAAAATACTGGCGCAGGTGGAAGTGCAGCAGCAGCGGCTGGATGTACTCCTGCGGCTTGTTGGTGACGCAGGCCATGGGCAGGCCGATGTCGGCCATGCGCTTGAGGCCGCTGGCCACACCCGGATAGAGGCGTGCCTCCTTGCCGTTGCAGTGCCGGTAGTGCGCATGAAAGCGCTTGCGTGCCTGCGCGAAGGCGTCGGAGCCTTCCTCGGTGGGTTGCCCGGCCGCCTCCAGCATGCGCAGGATGAGGCGATCGGCCCCCTTGCCCACGTAGGTGCCCACCTCGTCCACGGGGCGTGGCGCCAGCCCCAGATCGACCAGCATGCCGTTGGCCGCTGCCGCCAGGTCGGGGATGGTGTCCAGCAGCGTGCCGTCCAGGTCAAAGCACAGGGCACGCACGGCAGCCAGCCGGAGCTGCATCCCGGGTGGCAGGGAGGATGACGACGGGACGTTGGCTTGTGACATGGTGGCTGGCTCCTGTAATGGCAGCGGATGCCCGCAGGCATGGGCTTGCGCTTTTCACTTTCGCCCCTGAGCCCATCACGTTCCCAGGGGCAGCCAGAGCCGGCCTGCGGACCTGCGGCTCTAGGCCAGCGCCTCGCGGAAGCGCTTCAGGACTCCATGGTACCCCCGTCCGGATCGGGCGCGCCGAAAACCGCCGAACCGGCTACGAAGGTATCGGCCCCTGCAGCGGCGATCTCTGCGATGTTGTCGACCTTGACGCCACCATCGACCTCCAGCCAGATGTCACGGCCGCTGCGCGCCTTCTCGGCATCGATGCGCTGCCGTGCGTCACGCAGCTTGGCCAGCGTTCCGGGAATGAAGGACTGGCCGCCGAAGCCCGGGTTGACCGACATGAGCAGCACGATGTCGAGCTGGTCCAGCGTGTAGTCCAGCCACGACAACGGCGTGGCCGGGTTGAACACCAGCCCCGCCTTGCAGCCACGCGAGCGGATCAGCTGCAGGGTCCGGTCCACGTGAGGGCTGGCCTCGGGGTGGAAGGTGATGATGTCGGCGCCTGCGTCCGCAAAGGCCGCGGCCAGCGAATCCACCGGCGAGACCATGAGGGTGCACATCGATGGGCATGCGGATGTGCGGGCGCAGCGCCTTGCAGACCATCGGGCCCCACCGTCAGGGTTGGGGAACGTAATGGTTGTCCATCACGTCGAAATGCAGAAGATCCGCGCCTGCGGCCTCGATGGCCTGCACTTCTTCCTTCAGCCTGCCGAAGTCGGCCGAAAGCATGCTGGGAGCGATCCGGTATGTCATGTGGCTTGCCCCTGCCCTTGAAGCGAGTGTTGAATAGAATCATCACATTGTATTCAGGAACCCGTCCGGGTCCGCTGCCGGAAACGCCCGGCCCGCGCCCGCCCTCACCCTCTTCCCAGGAATCGCCCATGACCCCGGAAAACCGGTATGCAGTGGACATCACCGTCGAGAGCCGCTACGTGGAGGAGCAGTCGGCGCCGATGGACGGCGTGTTCGCATTCGCCTCACACCATCACCATCACCAACCGCGGCACGGTCGGCACGCAGCTGATCAGCCGGCACTGGATCATTCAGGACGACACCGGCGAGCGCCGCGAGGTGAAAGGGCTGGGCGTGGTGGGCCACCAGCCGCTGCTCAAGCCCGGAGAGAGCTTCCAGTACACCAGCGGCAGCCAGCTGCCCACCCCGGGGGCACCATGCAGGGCAGCTACTTCTTCGTGGCCGAGGACGGCGCCCGCTTCGACGCCGAGATCCCGAGCTTTTCCGCTGAACATGTCGCGGACGCTACACTGAGGAACGACAGGGACATGCAGGACAGCACGAACGCCGCTCGGGCGGTGAACATCCATGGTGCATCGCTCAGTATCGGCATGACGCCAACGCAGGAACGCAGCCTTGCCGGAGCAGCGCCTCCGCCGTCTGGAGCAGCCCTGCCCTCGCCCAGCGGCACCGCCGCGCACTGCCGGCCGCCTCGCTGGCGGTGCTGCTGGCGCTGGCTGCCTGCAGCACGACACCCACCAAACCCACCGCGCCGGCGGTGCCAGCTGAAATCCCCGTCAGTCGCCTGCCGGGCCTGGCCAGCGATGACCTGCAGGGTTTTGCCGACGCCGTGCGCCGGCAGTGTGCGCTGCCCCGCCCCCCCGGCAAGTGGCCGGCGCTATGCGCAGAGTTTGCCCTGCTGGGTGACGACGCCTCGCTGCGACAGTGGCTGGGCAGCCGCTTCGTGGCCCGGGAACTGCTGGATGCCGGCCAGCCCGATGGCCTGCTGACGGGCTATTACGAGCCGCTGCTGACCGGCAGCCGGATGCAGGAGCGTCCGAACCAGGTCCCCCTTCGGGCCATTCCCACCGACCTGCTGACCATCGACCTGAGCGCGGTGCAGCCCCAGCTGAAGGGCCTGCGGCTGCGTGGCCGCCTGGACGGTCAGCGCGTGGTGCCCTATGCCGACCGCCGCGAGATCGAGACCCGCGAGACGAAGCGTGGCTATGCCACGCAGCCGGTGATCGCCTGGCTGGATGATCCGGTGGATGCCTTCTTCCTGGAGATCCAGGGGTTCAGGCCGTGTTCAGCTGCGCGACGGATCGCTGATCCGTGCGGGCTACGCCGACCAGAACGGGCATCCGTACCAGGCCATCGGCCGGACGCTGGTGCAGCAGGGCGCCCTCAAGCGCGAGGAAGTGACTGCGCCCGCCATTCAGCAATGGCTGCGCGAGCATCCGGCGCAGGCGCGCCAGGTGATGCAGACCAACCCGGGCGTGGTGTTCTTCCGCGAACTGGCCACCGACCCGGCCGATCCCGAAGCCGGCCCGGTCGGCGCACTGGGTGTGCCACTGACCCCCGGACGCTCGCTGGCGGTGGACCGCAGCCGCATCCCGCTGGGCTCGGCCGTGTTCATCCAGAGCACCCACCCGGTCAGCCAGCAGCCCGATGGAGCGGCTGATGCTGGCACAGGATACGGGCGGCGCCATCAAGGGCGGGCGCCGTGCCGACTACTTCTGGGGATTCGGCCACGAGGCCGGCCTGAACGCCGGCCTGATGAAGGCGCCGGTACGCATGTGGCTGCTGGCGCCCCGATAGGAAGGAATCAGCCCTTCTTGGCCGTAGCCTTGCCCTGAGCGTCGAGCAGCTGCTCCAGCTGCTCCGGCGAGATGGCGCCCGGCACACGGTTGCCGTCCGGGAAGAACAGCGTGGGCGTACCGGTGACGTTGAGCTTGCGACCCAGGGCCAGCACTTCCTGCACCGGCGTCTTGCAGTCACCCGCGTTGTCGGGTTCCTTGCCGTTGCTCATCAGATCGGCCCAGGCTGAGGACGGATCCTTCGCGCACCAGGCCTTCTGCGACTTGGTCAGCGACGACGGCGCCAGGATCGGATAGGTGAAGGTATAGATGGTCAGGTCGTCGATGCCGGCCAGCACGCTGCGCATCCGGCGGCAGTACGAGCAGTTCGGATCCTCGAAGATGGCCAGCACGCGCTTGCCGTTGCCATGGACCTGCTTGATGGCCTTGTCCAGCGGTAGGTCACGCTTGAAGTCGATGCGCGACAGCTCGGTGGCACGCTCACGCGTGAGGTTGCGCTGATTCTCGATGTCGATCAGCTCCCCCTCGGCCAGCACGTACTTGCCGGCACCATCCGCATAGACCAGTATCTGGCCGACCTGCACCTCGTAGAGGCCCGGGATCGGCGTGGGGCGGATCTCCTCGATCTTCATGCCGGTGTTGCCCGCCATCAGGCGCTGCAGACCATTGCGGATGGCAGTCTGGGTGGCGTCATCGACCTTGCCCGATGCGGCCTGGGCAGCCGTCGCCACGGACTCTGCCGGAGACCGTCCGTTGTCAGCCTTCGTCTCGGCCGCCGACAGCGGGGCTGCCAGCCAGGTTGCCATCATGCCCGCGGCCAGCATCTGGCCAACGGTGCGGCGCAGGGCACGGCCGTGGCCACGCGTCGAGCGCATCTTTTCGATCATGGAATATCTCGCTTTGAGTGGTAATGACGGGCCGGGCGCTGCCGATACCCCCTCCCGGGCGGGTCGGTGGCAGCCCTGGCCTCTATAAAAAGAAACGGGATTCCGGCTCAACGAATCGCGTGAGCGATCAGTTGACGTCTGGCCCAGCCGGAGGTGGCCACCGCCTTCCAGCCCAGGTTGCGCACCATGGCCAGCGGCGGGGGCAGCGCCGGGCCGAAGACCTGGTGCAGCCCGGTCATCAGCGCCTGCATGGTGGCCACCGGCTCACGACGCGCCCTTTCATAGCGACGCAGCGCCAGCCAGGAAGGATGGCCGTGCGACCACCGGGCCTCGCCCCCGAGCAAGGCATCCGCCAGGGCCTGCACATCACCGAAGCCCAGATTCATGCCCTGCCCGGCCATGGGATGCGCAACGTGCGCCGCATCCCCGATCATGGCAAAGGCTGGGGCGATGACGCGCGCGCAGCTGACGGAACGCAGCGGGAAAACTGGCAGCCGGCGTGATGCATCGCAGATTTCCCAACGCACCACGCGCCTGCGCCGCCACCTGGCGCGCCAGCTCATCGGCCGGCATCTCCAGAAGCGCCTGCGCCCAGTCGGTGGGCGCCGACCATACCAGGCTGACCTGCCCCTGCCCCTGCCGGTTGGCCCGATGGGAGTGAGCGGCAGCAGCGCCATCACCCCCAGATCCCCATCGAACCATTGCCAGGCAGCATCCCGCGTGGGGAGCGAACTGTCGAAGTTGGCCACGACCGCCGTCTGACCGTAGTCGCGCACCGTGACGGACAGGCCCGGCCAGCTCACGCAGCGCCGAGCGGGCACCGTCGGCCGCCACCACCAGCCTGCCTCCCAGCTCCCTGGCCATCGGACAGCGTCAACCGCGCCGGCGTGCGTCCATCGGCCTGGGCCGGCAGCACCAGCGACGACACGCTGCCCTGCACCCGCTGCAGCGGCAGCGAACGCGCAGCCTCGGCCACAGCAGCATCCAGCGCCTGCTGAAGGTTGCGGCCCTCGACAATGGTGGCCAGCGTCTCGATGTTGCCCTGGAAGGCCTCCAGCCGCAGGCTTTCCTGCGCATCGCCGCCATCCTGGTCATGAAAGAGCCGCATGTCATGCACCGGGGCAAGACGCTGGGCATCCAGCCGTTCCCAAACGCCCAGCGACTGCAGGAGCTGCATGCTGGCAGGCGACAGCGCGAACACCCGCGCGTCCCAGTCGTCCGGCGCGAGAGGTGTTCCGCCCCCCGGTCCTGCCGCAGGACGAGGATCGATCAGCGCCACACGCCGGCCAGCGCGTGCGAAGGCCAGCGCGGCCGCTGCGCCGACGCTGCCCGCCCCTACAATGGCCACATCACAGGGTATTCATCCCGCCAGTATATCGGCGCGCAGCGCAGAACGTGTCACGAAACCGTGACCTTTCCCCCAAGCTGTAGCACGCGCCACGACAGCCTGGAACCCACCTTACCCTGGATGCGCTCCGGGGGCGTTCACGCAGGATTTGTGTTTTCAAAATACCTGGGATAGAATCGCGTGCTCAGACAGCAACGGTTCTTCAACCGCTGCCTGACGAAAGGCCAAGTAGCTCAGTTGGTAGAGCAGAGGACTGAAAATCCTTGTGTCGGTGGTTCGATTCCGCCCTTGGCCACCAGATTCAACGCCCGGCCATGGCAACATGGCCGGGCGTTTTTCATTTGCGCGCATGAAAAGCGCTGGCTGTGGGGCGCTGGCTCTGGGGAAACGTCCACTTGAAGCCCTGCGAAGGGGCCCCTTCAGGACAGATCCTCATCGTTGCCATATGCATTTTTCCGTAAGAATGGATACCGGAGACACCCATTCATGGGCGACAGGTCGCGTGCCCGACGCGAGGGGTGAACAGCATCTGAATTGACAGAAATCAAACAGAATTGACTCGCATCAATCTATGAAACGCCCCCCTGCTCTATCCTTGAAATGTCAGTTAACAAGTCGGTCTAGAAAACGGTCTGACGCAAGGAGAGAACAGCATGAGCCTCAAAGCCCAGGACTCCCATGGGGAAAAAGAACCCGCCGGCATCGGCAGACGGCGCTTCCTGAACGCTGCAGCGGCCTTGGGCATCGGCAGTGTGGCGCTGGCCGGATGCAAGGAAGACAGCCCCAAGAACGCACCGGCTGACGCCGCTGGCGCACCCGCAGGCGCAGCGCCCGAGCATGACGCTCATGTAGGCGGCGCCGGCACCACCGAAGTCAAGCCGGGCCAGCTGGACACCCACTATGGCCTGTGGAGCAGCGGCCACTCGGGTGACGCACGCATCCTGGGCATCCCTGTCGGGCCGTGAGCTGGCGCGCATGCCCTGCTTCGTGACCGACCACCCTGACGGGCTGGGGCCTGACCAACGAATCCAAGGCCATCATGGGCACCAACCCCGATGGCTCGCTGCAGTACACCGTGGGCGACACCCACCACATCCAGGCCTCCTACAAGGACGGCATCTACGACGGCAAGTACTGCTGGGTGAACGACAAGATCAACGCCCGCCTGGCCCGCTTCCGCCTGGACTACATGGTGTGCGACAAGATCACCAAGATCCCGAACATCCAGGGCTTCCACGGCATCTTCCCCGACAAGCGCGACCCGGTCGACCCGGCCATCAACTACACCACGCGCGTGTTCTGCGGCCAGGAATTCCGCGTTCCGCTGCCCAACCACGGCAAGGACATCGAGGACGCCACCAAGTACGGCGCGCTCTTCACCTGCGTGAACGCCCTGACGATGGAAGTGAAGTGGCAGGCGCGCATCGACGGCAACTGCGACCTGGTCGCCACCTCGTTCGACGGCAAGCTGGCTGCCACCAACCAGTACAACCTGGAAGAAGGTGAGTACTACACCGACATGATGTCGAACGAGCGGGACGCCTGCCTGTTCTTCAACGTGGCCCGCATCGAGCAGGCCGTGAAGGAAGGCAAGTTCACCACCGTCGGCGACTCCAAGGTGCCGGTGGTCGAAGGCCGCATCGAGTTCAACAAGGATCCGAAGACGGCGCTGGTGTGCCGCGTCTCGGTGCCGAAGAACCCGCACGGCGTGAACGCCTCGCCGGACGGCAAGTACTTCATCTGCTCGGGCAAGCTCGCCCACCTGCACCGTCATCGAGCTGCAGAAGGTGCTGGACTGGTTCGACGGCAAGCTGGACGATCCGGACAAGGCCATCGTGGCCGAGCCCGAAGTGGGCCTGGGGCCGCTGCACACGACCTTCGATGGCCGTGGCAACGCTTACACCACGCTGTTCCTGGACAGCCAGGTCTGCAAGTGGGAACGTCGAGAAGGCCATCAAGAAGTACGCCGGCGACAAGACGATCAACCCGATCGTGCACAAGATCGACGTGATGTACCAGCCTGGCCACATCAACGCCACCTGCGCCGAGACGCGTGCTGCTGACGGCATCTGGATGGCCGTGGGCAACAAGTTCTCGAAGGACCGCTTCCTGCCGGTGGGCCCTGCTGCACGCCGAGAATGACCAGCTGCTGGACATCACGGGCGAGCAGATGATTCTGGCGCACGACAACGCCGTCCGTCCGGAGCCGCACGACTTCGTGATCTTCCCGCGCGACTGGCTGCATCCGAAGCAGGTCTACAATATGGATGACTTCCCGATGGCCACCAAGGACGCATCGGAAGCCGGCGTCACGCGCAATGGCAACAAGGTCACGGTGAAGATGGTGTCGTTCGCCCCGTCCTATGAGCCTTCGGATGTGAAGGCTGAAGGTGGGCGACGAGGTCACCTGGTATCTGACCAACATCGACAAGGTGGAAGACCTGACCCACGGGTTTGCGATTCCGGAGTACAACATCCAGTTCATCGTGAACCCGCAGGAAACCGTCTCGGTGACCTTCAAGGTCGACAAGCCGGGTCTGTTCTGGTTCTACTGCACCAACTTCTGCCATGCGCTTCACCTTGAAATGCGCGGCCGCATGATGGTCGAACCCTGATCGATCCTTGCTGATCTGATTGGAGACAAAGGCGAATGGCCGGCAGCCGGGCTGTGATGAGCAGCCCGGTTCCCGGCCATTTTCGATAGATGATGAATTCTTTCCGGATCTCAGCTAGACATGAAATGGACCTCTCTTGGGAGGGGGCTGTTGGCGGCTGCCGCCTTCGGCCTGCTGTCCCTGAATGCGTCGGCCCGGCCCGCAGCGGGTGCCGGCGGTTCCCAGGCGTACGAAGCCAATCTGCCCCCCGATCTGGCCACGGCGCCGGACATGTGTGCGCTGGTGCCCTGCAAGGACGTCTTCCCGGGCGCCACGTCGTTCTCGCAGCGCAAGGGCCAACCACCCTACGTGGAGGCGCTGGGCGGCCCCGATGGCAAGCAGGTGCTGGGCTATGTGATGCTGTCGACCGACATCACCGACACGCCCGCCTACTCCGGAAAGCCTGTCGTCACGCTGATCGGGATGGACAAGGACGGCAAGTATGTCGGTGTGAAGGTGCTCAAGCACTCCGAGCCGATCCTCCTGCTGGGCATTCCTGAATCGGCGCTGCTGAAATTCAACGAGCAGTATCTGGGCCGTTCCGTCAAGGACAACATCGAGGTTGGCCAGTCCCGCCCCGACGACAACGTGATCGGTGTGGACGCCATCTCGGGCGCCACCGTCACCGTGGTGGCCCAGAACCAGGTCATCATGACCTCGGGTGCTGCCGTGGCGCGTCAGGTGGGCATCCTCAAGCCCATCGAGCGCAAGCCCGTGCAGTATGTGGAACCGAAGGCCGGCGAGCCGCTGCCTGACTGGAACACGCTGGTCAAGCAGGGCGCCATCCAGAAACTGGTGGTGCAGCCGCAGCAGGTGGGGCTGGATGCCACCGGCTCGCCCTTCATCGAGCTGTGGTATGGCTCGCTCAACTCTCCCATCGTGGGCCCCGCCATCCTGGGTGAGAACACCTGGCAGAACCTGCGCGAGAACCTGAAGGAAGGCGAGAACGCCATCTTCATCATCCGCACCGACGGCAAGGAGTCCTTCAAGGGCTCGGGCTTCGTGCGGGGCGGCATCTATGACCGCATCCAGGTCCACCAGGAGAACGACTCGTTCACCTTCCGCGACACCGACGCGCTGAACCTGTACAGCATCAAGGCCAAAGGGTGCGCCGTCGTATTCCGAATCCGGCATCTTCATCATCCGCTCCAAGGGCTTCTCGGCCGCCTACCCGTGGAAGCTGAGCTTCCTGGGCAACAAGCTCGACCGCAGCACCGGCACCAAGACCTTCACGGCCTTCGAGAGCGAATACTGGCTGCCGGCCCAGTATCTGGTGGGCGGGCATCCGAAGGTGGTGCGCCCCGATCCGGCCTGGCTGAAGCAATGGAAGGCCAAATGGGTGCAGCTGGTGCTCTTCGGCATCATGCTGACGGCCATTGCCGTGGTCTATGCCTTCCGCGAGCGGCTCACGCGGCTTTCCAGCCACAAGAACAAGTGGCCGGTCAACGGCTTCAAGTATCCGTTCTGGATCCTCAGCATCTTCTGGGTGGGCTTCGGACTGCTGGCGCAACCGTCGGTCACGCAGGTGCTCACCTGGTTCCATTCCATCCTCTTCAAGTGGGAATGGACGCTGTTCCTGAGCGACCCGTTCCTCTTCCTGTTCTGGATCTTCATCTTCATCACCGTCTTCGTCTTCGGACGGGGCCTGTTCTGCGGCTGGGCCTGCCCGTTCGGCTCGCTGCAGGAAGGCCTGCACGTCATTGGCGAGAAGATCGGTCTCAAGCGCTTCCAGTTCCTGCTGCCCATGAAATGGCACAACCGGCTGAAGTGGGTGAAGTACGGCGTGTTCTTCGTGCTGCTGGCCGTGTCGCTGTTCTCGATGGTCGAGGCCGAGAAGCTGGCCGAGGTGGAACCCTTCAAGACCACCTTCCTGGTGGGCATCACCAACCGCAGCTGGCCCTATGGGCTGTTCGTGCTGACCATCCTGGGGCTGGCCATCTTCACCGAGCGGCCGTACTGCAAGTACATCTGCCCGCTGGGCGCCTCGCTGGCCATGCCCAGCACGTTCCGCTGGTTCGGCCTCAAGCGCAAGCCCGACTGCAACAAGTGCAAGGCCTGCGCCAAGGACTGCGGTTCGCTGGCCATCAACGCCGACGGTCAGATCGACCACCGCGAGTGCCTGCACTGTCTGGACTGCCTGATCCTCTACACCGACGCCAAGGCCTGCCCGCCGCTGGCCAAGGAACGCAAGGTGCGTGAGCGCAACGGGCAGCCGCTGACCCCGATCGGCAAGGACGGCTACTACATCCCGATCATTCCCGAAACGCCCACGCCGGCGCAGCTTCCCGTCAAGGGCGTCGATCCGCGCTGGCCGTCCGAACGGGTTCATCCCCGGGTGGAAAACCCTCGAGGGCGGCCGCCGCTGGCTGGGCGAGATCGTCGACCACCTGTGGCCCTTCAGCCGTGAAGGATGGCGGTCCAGCCACCTGGTGGTGGCCGTGGGTGCCGCCCTGGCCCTGGCTGCTACCTTGGTGTGGATCCTGGCTGCCAGCGGCAGCGCCTCGCCACTGGGCGTGATCGGTGCCTGGTTCGGCTGGAGCGTGTTCGAAGTGCTGGTGCGCCTTCAGGGCAAGCGCTACGTGAAGGATGGCCCGTGGTGGCGCAAGACCTACCGCCATGCCAACGTCATGGACATGATCAGCTATGTATCATTCAAGAACCTGCTGATCGGCGCGGCACTGTTCTGGTTGCTGACCCGCTCCGGTGCGCTGGTGCTCTGATGGCATCTCCCCGATCATCCGTGACAATATCCAGAGAGACCCTGCCCGGCGCACGCCGGGCCATAGCTTTCGCCCACTGGCCGGCCTGCTGATGCTGGCCGGCCTGCTGGCAGCACGATGGCGCAGGCGGCCGTGATCACCGTCCACCCAGGGCGAGAAGATCCAGGCCGCCATCGACAAATGCCAATGCCGGCGACGAGATCCACATCGAGCGCGGCCGCTACGTGGAAAAACCTGCGGGTTGACCGGACGCTGACGCTGCGCGGCATCAACCGCCCCACCATCAGTGGCAGCAACAAGGGAGACACCATCCGTGTCATCGCCCCCGATGTCGTCATCGAGGGGCTGATCGTGACGGATTCGGGCGACAGCCTGCTGAAGCAGAACGCCGGCATCTACATCCAGCCCGGCGCACACCGTGCCATCGTGCGCAACTGCTTCCTCAGCTACAACCTGTTCGGGCTCTGGATCGAAAAGGCCAACGACGTGCAGGTGCTGAACAACAACATCACCGGCAAGCGCAACTACGACAGCGCCAAGCGCGGCAATGGCGTCGAGCTCTACAACACCAAGGGTGCACGCATCATCGGCAACGAGATCAGCTTCGTGCGTGACGCCCTCTACATCGACGTGTCGCACCACGCCGATCTTCCAGCGCAACCGGCTGCACCACAGCCGCTACGGCACGCACTACATGAATTCCTACTACAACCTGTGGGAAGACAACGATACCTGGCACAACCGGGGCGGCCTGGCACTGATGGAGGTTCGTGATCAGACCATCCGCAACAATCGCGCCTGGAAGAACTCCGACCACGGCATCATGCTGCGCACGCTGCAGGATTCTGAGGTGGACGGCAACTGGGTGGCCAACAACGGTCGCGGGTTCTTCGTCTACGACGTGGAATACATCAAGCTGCGCGACAACGTGGTGGCCAACAACCGCATCGGCGTGCACCTGTCGGGCTCTCCCCGCAACGAGGTGGACGGCAACGACTTCGTGGACAACCAGCAGCAGGTCAAGTACGCCGGCACGCGCGACCTGGCCTGGGGCGGCAAGAAGGGCAACTTCTGGAGCAACTACCGGGGCTGGGACCGCAACGATGACGGTCGCGGCGACATCCCCTACGAAGCCAACGACATGGTGGACCGCCTGACCTGGCGCTACCCGGGCGTGCGCCTGCTGATGGCCAGCCCGGCCGTTCAGGCACTGCGCATGGTGGGCCAGCAGTTCCCCATCCTGCGGGTCCCCAGCGTCGTGGAGCAGCGCCCGCGCATGAACCCGCTGGCCGCCGAATGGGCCCCCTGGCTGGCGAAAACCCGCAACAACCTCTACAACGCACCGGAGAATCTGCGTCATGGCCGCTGAACGCCCCTGCCCCATCGCCCGCCGATCGTCCCGGACAGGCGTCCGCGGCCAGGGGCTTCCGAGGCCATCATCCAGCTTCAGGGGGTAACCCGCCGCTTCGGCGCCTTCACCGCGGTCGATGACGTGACACTCGACGTGCGCCCTGGCGAGGTGTTCGGCCCTCATCGGCCATAACGGCGCCGGCAAGAGCACGCTCTTCAAGATCATGCTGGGGCTGCTGGCTCCCACGTCGGGCAGCATCCACATCGCGGGTGAGCCGGTCGGACAGGCCAGTGCCCTACAGGTGCGCCGCCGCATCGGCTACCTGCCCGAGAACGTGGCGCTGTGGGACAACCTGAGCGGGCTGGAAACCCTGAAGTTCTTTGCCCGCCTGAAGGGGCTGGACACGGCCGGCTGTGCCGCACTGCTGACCAAGGTGGGCCTTGAACACGCGGGCGACCGCCCCGTGCGCGCCTACTCCAAGGGCATGCGCCAGCGACTGGGCTTTGCGCAGGCACTGCAGGGCAACCCGCAGGTGCTGTTCCTGGACGAGCCCACCACGGGCCTGGACCCGCGTGCCATCCACTTCTTCTGGGACACGCTGGCCGAGCTGCGTGACCGGGGCCTGACCATCGTGCTCACCTCGCACATCCTGGCCGAACTGCAGAACCGGGTGGATCGGGTGGCCGTGATGGCCAATGGCCGCATCCAGGCGCTGGGTTCGCTCACCGAACTGCGTGCCGGCTTCGACCTGCCGCTGCACATGCAGATCCAGCTCAAGCCCGGCACCGACGCTGCGGCCATGCTCCGCTGGCTGCAGGCCCTGCCCGACGAGCTGGCCACCCTGCCGGTGCGTGAACACCGCGCCACCGGCACGGTGGTGATCGACGTTCCCCACCGGCACAAGATGCGCCTGCTGCAGCATCTGCTGACCGCGCAGGAATACGTGGCCGACATCCAGGTGCTGGAACCTTCGCTGGAAGACATGTTCTTTGCCAGCCCGGATGATCAGGCAGCCCGGAACACGCCGGCATCCGCCGGAGCCCTCGACCGACAACCAACGACACCAGAGACCTCGACAGGAGGACAGGCATGATTCAGCTCTCTCAGGTGGGCACCGTGGCCGCCAAGGAATTCCGCGACCGGCTGCGCAACCGCTGGGTGCTGGCCGTGGCGCTGGTGTTCGCGGTGTTCTCGCTGGTCATCGCCTACGCCGGTGGCGCCCAGCAGGGTGCGGTGGGGCTGCGCTCACTGGAGTTCACCGTCACCAGCCTGGTCGGTCCTCGTCATCTACCTGGTACCGCTGATCGCGCTGCTCTTGGATTCGATGCCATCGTGGGCGAGCGCGAGCGCGGCTCGCTGGACCTGCTGCTGGCCTACCCCATCACGCGCGGCGAACTGCTGCTGGGCAAGTACCTGGGCCTGTCGCTGGCGCTTGCGCTGGCCATGCTGGCGGGTCTTGCCGCCGTGGGCGTGATGCTCGTCTACCAGTTCGGCTCCAAGGCGCTCTTTCACTATGCCGGCTTCGTGCTGAGCGCACTGCTGATGGGCATGTCCTTCCTCAGCCTGGCCGTGCTGGTCTCGGTGGTGGCGCGTGACCGCACCCGAGCCTCGGGCGCTGCCATCGTGTTATGGTTCCTGTTCGTGCTGGTGTTCGACCTGGTGCTGCTGGGCGTGCTGGTGGCCACCGCCGGCCATTACGGCGGCGACATCTTCCCGTACCTGCTGCTCCTGAACCCCACCGACGTCTTCCGTATCCTGAACGTCTTCTCCACCGAAGACGTGCGCAGTGCCTATGGCCTCGTCAACATGGTGCCGCCGCTGATGTCGAACATCGGCGTGCTCACCACCGTGATGCTGGGCTGGATCGTGGTTCCCCTTGCCTTTGCCAACTGGAGATTCCGACCATGAAGAAACCGTCGATGCGCTATCGTTGCCGCTGCTGCAACCCGCAGTCCGCAGGGTGATGCCCTCCGACATGATCGCCGCCAGCTGATGATGGGCCTGATGGCCCCTGGCCGCCCTCCCGTGCTGGGCGCCTGCGACAAGGAAGGCGAGAAGGCCGCCAGCGTGGCTCCTGTGGAGATCTCCCAGGACACGGCCTGCGAGCTGGATGGCATGCTGCTGGTCGACTACCCCGGCCCGAAGGGGACAGATCCACTTTTGCCGACACGCCGGAGCCCGCCTTCTATTGCGACACGATGGAGGTGCTGAACACGCTGATGCACCCCGAGGAAGTCCGAAAGATCACCGCCGTCTACGTGCAGGACATGGGCAAGGCGGATTGGGACCACCCGGAAGGCCACTGGATCGACGCTCGCACCGCCATCTACGTGGAAGGGCAGCAGCCGGCTCGGTTCGATGGGCCCCCACCTTCGGCAGCTTCAGCAACGAGGAAGACGCCAAGGCCTTCATCGCCAAGTATGGCGGCAAGCTGCTGCACATGAAGGACATCACCCCCGAAATGGTGGATCTGCGCGGCGGCGCCAACATGGACCACAGCATGTAACATGAAAAAACCCGTCGTCGGCGTAACGCGCCCCCTGACTGCCGAGGGTATCGGCAACCTCTGGCAGGCACGCCAGTTCTTCACCTACTCGGGTCTGGGTCGCCAGGCCAATCCGGCCATTCACGCCACGCTGATCGAACCGCAGCACGTGGCGGCGGCCGACGATCCTGCCAGCCCCCGCAGCACGGGCGTCCAGCCGCAGGCCGGCTTCGAGTCCGTGACCCTGCTGCTGGAAGGCGACCTGGAAGTACGCACCTCGCTACCGGAAGGCCAGCCGCCCGTCGTGCTGGGCGCAGGTGATGTGCTCTGGAACGGCGTGGGGCACGGCGTGCTCACCGAGACGCTGGCGGGTCCGCAACTGACGCAGAAAGGCGGTACCGTATCGGCCGTCACGCTGTGGGTGAAACCTGCCGGCCGCCTACAAGCTCTCCGCTCCGCACCAACAGTACCTGCCAGCGGCGCAGATCCCTTCCTTCGTGCTGCCCGAGAGCGCCGGCACGCTGCGAGTGATCGCCGGCCAGTGGCACAACGACCTGGGTCCGGCCGAGACCGTGGGGCCGTTGCAGCTCTGGGACGTGCGCGTGAAGGCCGGTCACACGGTGACGCTGCCGCTGCCGCACAAGTGGTACGCACAGCTGCTGATGCTCACCGGCAAGATCACCATCGACTTCTGGCCCGACGAGATCGGTTCGCCGCAGCTGGTGCTGCTGGACGCCTACGGCGACGGCACCACCTTCACGGTGAAGGAAGACACCCACCTCATCCTGCTGTGCTGCGAACCGCTGGACGAGCCCATCGTGGGCCGTGGCGACCTGGTGTTTGGCGACGAGCCCTCACCTGCAGAATGCCGAGGCACGACTGAAAGACGGTGGTTTCGGCAAGCTCTGAAATCTGGCCGTGACATGGCTGCACAGGCGAGTCGACATTGAGGGCTGCGGCCCCTCATCAATTTAAAAATAAAGTCACATTTGCCACCTTGCGGGAGGCGTGCCGGGATCGCTTCCCGGTCCCTCCCCTGAACGAGGCGTCAACAATGTGAACATCGCCCCGGCCCCTCCTCCCGCCCCTTCCCCGGCAGATGCATCTCTTGACCGCTGATGAAGGAGAACCCGATGAGGACTTCCGCAATCGCCCTGGGGATAGCCGCCGCCCTGGCTTCCGGCTCTGCCAGCGCATGGGAAACCACGCTGCTGGATACCAACACGCCTGCCAGGGAGCAGACGATCACCAGCAAGCAGCTGGGCATCAAGGCCGCTTCACCCTTTTCCATCAAGGTGCAGCTGCTGCACGGCGGACGCCAGGAAGGCGTCATGCTGGTGACCATCGACACCGGCGCCATGAAGATCACCGTCGTCCCCAACCGGGGCATGAACGTGGCGCAGGCCGTCTCGGGCAAGGTGCGTCTGGGCTGGAAGTCTCCGGTCCACGAGATCGTCAACCCGGCCTTCCTGGATCAGGGGCCCGCAACGGCATCGGCTGGCTGGAGGGCTTCAACGACCCTGCTGACCCGCTGCGGCTATGAATGGGTAGGCCATGCCGGCGCTGACGAGGACGGCACGATGCTGACGCTGCACGGTCTGGCAGCCAACATCCCGGCCTCCAACGTCATCCTGAGCGTCGATGAGAAGCCGCCCTACACCATCCGCCTGAAGGGTCTGCTGCGCGAGCAGGCCTTCAAGAAGGTGGACTTCACCATCGCCACCGAACTGAACACGGTGCCGGGCGCCAAGAGCTTCACCATCAACGACCGGCTGACCAACAACGGCGACTATCCGAAGGAATACCAGGCGCTCTACCACAGCAACTTCGGCCCCCCGCTGATGGAGAAGGACGCGAAGTTCGCCGCGCCGGTGCGTGAAGTCTCGCCCTTCAACGACTATGCCGGCAAGCTGCTGTCCACCTGGCAGACGTACCAGGACCGCACCAAGGACTTCGACGAGGTGGTCTACAACGTCTTCCCGTATGGCGACGAGAACGGCAACACCCTGACCATGGTGCACAACGCCGCCGGCACGCTGGGTGCGTCCATCGCCTACAACGTGAATGCGCTGCCCGCCTTCTCGCTGTGGAAGAACATGGACACCGATGCACAAGGCTACGTGACGGGCATGGAACCGGGAACCAGCTTCTCGTACAACCGCAAGTACCAGCGTGACCTGAAGCTGGTGCCCACCATCGGCCCGAAGGAGCACCGCGACTTCATCCTGACCTACTCGCTGCTGGACGGCAAGGACAAGGTGGATGCGGCGCTCAAGCGCATTGCCGACATCCAGAACGGCCGCAAGACCACCGTGCGCGAGACACCGCTGGTGACCTCCGGCGCGCAGGTGATCGGTCGCTGAACGCTTGACGGGCCGGGCTTGGCGCTGACCGGTCGGCAACCGGAAAGGTGTCACCCGGCCAAGCGCAGTCCCTTCCGCTTCAGCAGCCGCGCGGATGATGATGTTCGTGGTCAGCGCGGCTGCCTCCCAATGCGGCATGTGGCCGATGCCGGGCAGCAGGTGCAGGGCGGTAGCCGGCGGCGCATTGAGCGCATGCTGCCAGGGAATGACGGCATCCTCGCGGCCATGCACCAGCGTGACGGGTGCGCTCAGGCTGGCCAGCGTCTCGACGATGGAGCGGCTCTGGCGGCCCGTGATGTCCACCACGTCATCCACCAGCCGATAGAGCTGGGCCTGCGCCGCCAGCAGGCGCGCCCGCATGGCCCGCACATAGGCCGCCGAGCTGCGATAGTGCTTCACGGTGAGCACTTCCAGCGCACGGGCCAACGCGCCCATCATCCGCCGCCTCGATGACCGACAGCAGGAAATCGCGGTTGACCTCCTCGCCCAGCCCGCTGGGCGAGAGCAGAACCAGCCCGGCCAGCCGGCCCATCTTTTCCAGCGATGCCGCCAGCGTCGAGGCCACCAGCGCCCCGAAAAGAGTGGCCCGACCAGCAGCAGGCGCTGTCCATCCTGCGTCACCTCGGCCTGTGTTGCGGCATCCTGCCCAGGCATCAAGCGCCGCTCCAATGGCCTGGGCCGCCTGTTCGGCGGAATCCACCTCGGCCGTGCTCTCCCATGCCCCGGCAGGTCAGCAGCCAGCACCGATAGCCCGGCACGGGACAGATTCAATGCGGTGGCCGACCAGACATCGACATCACCGAACATGCCGTGCACCAGCACGACCGTGGGCCACGCTTCCGCCTTGTCTTCGGCCCTGGTTTCTGCCCTGCTCCCAGCCCTCGCCTGAGGCCCCGGCTGCCGGCCAGTAACGGAGCCGGATGTTGCCGAACGGTGTGCCGTGATGCGATGTCTCAGTCATGGTTGTAGTACCAGCTCCCGGCGTCCTGCCTCCCTGCTCACAGGCTCACCTGTCCCACGCGTTCCCCGGCTATCGGGGCAACGCCACTCCCCGTCCCGCCATCATTCCGGCCCGGGTCCGTGGCATCGTCTTCTGCGCGTTCAGGGAAAAGTCCGCTGCACCAATGCCAGATCCAGCCAGCGGCCAAACTTGCGCCCCACCTGCGGCATGAGCCCGGTCTGGACGAAGCCCAATCGCGCGTGCAGCCGCAGCGAGCCGGTGTTGCTGGCATCAATGGCGCCAACCATCACATGAACGCCCTGCGCCTGCGCCAGCGGAAAGAGCGCCTGAATGAGCGCCGTGCCCAGCCCGCGCCCTCGCTGATCCTGTCGGACATGCACACTGTGCTCCACCGTGTGCCGATAGCCCGGCCAGGACCCACGGAAAGGACCGAAGGTGGCATAGCCCAGTACGCGGGAACCAGCGTTCGCGCCCTGCGGGCCGCCAGCCATGGATGCAGCCTCTGGCCCCTGATCGGCTGCGGCCTGCGCAGCGTCGTCGGCAGCGATCGTCGGGCGTCCCCGTCTCTTCTGCCACCAGCACCGGAAAAGCCACCTTCCTGACGCGCCCGGAACCAGGCCATGCGCTCGGCCAGATCAACCGGCGTCTCGGTATAGACCGCCGTGGACGTGGCAATCAGATCATTGAAGATGGCCAGAATGGCCGGCAGGTCATCAGGACGCGCGGGGCGGATGATGAATGAGGGAGGCATTGAACAGGCGGGCTCACCCGGACGGCGACCAACCGGGCTGGCCAGTCAGGCCGTGCAAACAGCGACAGGAAGGGGAAATGAAGCGGATGGCGGCCCGCCGGGCACCCCGACAGGCCTGAGAAATCATGAAACGGTCAGATCAGCGAGCGAGGTCGCCCTTCAGCGCCACACCGACGATGAAGGCACCTGCATGGCACTCATACTCGGTCGTGCTCTTGAACTCGTGCTTCTTGTAGTAACTGACGAGGTTGACCACTTTCTTGGCCCCGACATCCTTGGCCGATTGCTGGAACTGCTTGACGGCCGACAGGAAGGCCCAATGGCAGGCATCCACGTCGCTCTTGCCGAAGCCGTTGGTCTTCTTGTTGCTGACCAGGTCGGCCTGGATGATGTTGCCACCCCCACGACCGAAGACCAGGGCGATGCTCGGATCGAGGATCTCCTGGCCGAGCCCCTTCTTGCCGACGTAGTTCAGTGCGTCCTTGATGGGCAGCAGCAGCTTGGTGTCACGTGCCTGCACACCCGCGGCGCTGCACAGGACGGTCAGGCCCACGGCCAGCGATGTTACGATCTTGTTCACGGCTCCATACCTCTTGTCATTGAAGGGCTCCCGGGCATGATACGCACAAGCCCATCGACTGATCAACCAGAAGCTGTGCGACAAAGCCCTGTAATTTCAATCCTGTTGGCCGATGTCGGCTGCCAGCATCACTACCTGAGCACAGCCCTGGACGCCCATGATCGCGAGCGCTGCAGGCGCAACCCTCGCCTGCATGAACGTGCCGACTGGCGTACCAGCCGTTTCCTGAAGCAGCAGGCGGCTACTGAGCTGGCATCAGGAACCCGATGGTCGATGAGCCACAGTGCCGGGCACGCCGCACTGACCCTCGGATATGGCGTGGATGCGCTGGGCGTGGACCTGGAACATGCGCGGCCGCGTCCTTTTGCGGATCTGCTATCGGCCTTTGCCCTGCCCCGAGGAAGAAGCCTGGTGGCAACAGAGCGCTGACCCTGGCCAGGCCTTCTACCGGCTCTGGACGCTGAAAGAAGCGCTTTTCAAGGCGCAGTCTGCAGACGCCGAGCCCAGGGGGCTGATGGCACTCGGCCTTCGCCGCCCCGTTGCGACAGGACAGGCGTGGCGTCTTCAGGGCCCGGATGAGAGGGACTGGCGAGGCATCAGCGCCATGCTGTCCCCCGACATCATGCTTGCATGCGTCTGGGTTTCATCCGCAGTGCGTACGCCATTCTCCACGGATGGCGTGCTGGGCGAGATCTGGGACGTCCCCGCGACAGATGGCACAGCACTGCGCTGGGTGCGCCATGGAAACTGGCCACCGGAAGCTTCAGGCGTCATGCACTTCAGCAGCCGCCCCGACGTGTGACAACGCAGTCAGGCAGGCTCAGTCCATCCTGCGAAAGACCAGCGACGTATTGAGCCCACCGAATGCGAAGTTGTTGTTGACCACATACTCGGTATCGATGTGACGCGCTTCCCCGGATGTAGTCCAGCTGGCCGCAACGTGGGTCGACATCCACCAGATTCAACGTGGGGGCAAACCACTGCTGACGCATCATCTCGATCGAGAACCAGCTCTCCAGTGCACCGCAGGCACCGAGCGTATGGCCCATGTAACTCTTGAGCGAACTGATCGGCATGGCATCGCCGAACAGCGCTTCCGTGGCCCGCGTCTCGGCAATGTCGCCATGCTCCGTGGCCGTGCCATGTCCGTTGACGTATCCCACCGCTGAAGGCGCAATGCCGGCATCACGCAACGCAGCCTGCATGCACGCGTGCATCGTGGCCTGCTCCGGACGCGTGACGTGCGAGCCATCGCAGTTGCTGGCATAACCGGCCACTTCGGCATAGATCCGCGCCCCCCGCGCACGCGCATGCTCCAGTGACTCCAGCACCAGGATCCGCGCCCCCTCGCCGATGACCAGGCCATCGCGCCCGCTGTCGTAAGGTGACGGCGATGACTCGGGCCGATCGTTCTTCAGGCTGGTGGCATACAGGGAATCGAAGACGTAGGCCTCCGACGGGCAAAGCTCCTCGCCGCCCCCCGCCAGCATCATGTCGATCATGCCGTACTTGATGGACTCATAGGCATAGCCGATCCCCTGACTCCCCGAGGCGCAGGCGCAGGACGTGGGGATGACCCGCCCGGTCAGGCCAAAGAAGATGGCAATGTTGGCTGCCGTGGTGTGGGGCATCATCCGCACATAAGTGTTGGCATTGAAGCCGGGTGACACCCCATCGATGAGCAGCTTGGCCATGTCGCTGACATCGGCCGTGCTGCCGGTGGATGAACCGCACGCCACCCCCATGCGCCCATCGCGTATGGACGGGTCATCCAGCAGGCCAGCGTCGGACAGTGCGTCCTCTGCGGCGGCCACGCACAGCCGGGACACTCTTCCCAGACTGCGCAGCTGTTTGCGGGTCCAGTGTGCCGGTGTCTCGAAATCCGTGACCGGCGCTGCCAGGCGTGTATTCAGATCCGGATAGCGATCCCATTCAGGCATGTGGCGCACTGCGTTGCGGTAACTCGCCAGCCAAGCCTGAATGGTCGGCCAATCCCGGCCAAGCGGGCTGATGCCCCCGACCCCGGTAACGACAACCCTTTTCAACACAGTCCCCCGTTGACAGCCAGCACCTGGCGCGTGATGTAGGCTGCCCGTTCGGACAGCAGGAAAGCGACGGCATGGGCCACCTCGTCGGCCTGCCCCATGCGCTGCATCGGAATTGCCTTCAGGATCTCGTCCACCGGCACCCGTTCATCGATCATCTCGGTCTCGATCAGGCCAGGCGCCACACAGTTGACCGTGATCCGACGACGGGCCAGCTCGATGGCCAGCGCCTTGGCGGCCCCGATCAGCCCTGCCTTGGAGGCACTGTAATTGACCTGCCCCCGGTTTCCCACCAGCCCGGACACCGATGCCACGCAGACGATGCGGCCCGGAGCGCGCCGACGAATCATCGGCATCATCACCGGATGCAGCACGTTGTAGAACCCGTCCAGGTTGGTGCGCAGCACCTGATCCCAGTCATCGTCGGACAGGGCCGGGAATGCGTTGTCACGGGTCAGGCCCGCGTTGAGCACCACACCGTAGTACGCACCATGATCCTGCATGTCGGCTTGAGAGCTTGCCGAGCCTCGGCCCGGTTGGCCACGTCGAACATCAGTACGCGTGCCTGCCGCCCCATGCCACGGATCTGGGCCGCGGTGATTCAGCCTCGCTCTGGCGACTGCGCCCGTGCACGACGACATCCCAGCCCTCGGCCGCGGCCGCCAGCGCAATGGCCCGTCCGATGCCGCGGGAGGACCCGGTGACCAGCACGGTCCCGCCGGAACGCTGCGCCGGCATGGTTGATGAATCTGCAACGGTCATCTTTCAGCTCCCCTGGATTCCCACCAATCCGGCCAGGCCGCCAGCCTCCCCCGGTTGATAGACGTTCAGCGCCCCTGCGGCCACCAATGAGCCCTGGGGCAAGGAAGCCTGGATATCCTCCGGCGCGTTCATCCAGTGAAGCTCACCGTCGAACACCCCGAACCCCTGTCCGCTACTGGTGGAAATGCGCACATTCACCTGCAGGTCGGCGCCGACCGGCAGGCTGTCCACGTACAGCGAAAACTTGCGTGATCCCAGCAGGAAGCCCAGCTGCGGCCCCCGGCCGGCCTGCGCCGCATGGCAGCCATCGAAGGCAGCAACGCCCTGCGCCAGGATCTCCATGGCCATCCACGCGGGCACCACACCTTCCGGCCGCAGGAATACGTGATCTTCCCTGATGGTGGCCCGCCCCTGCAGGCTCTCCTCATCATAGTCAAGAATCTCGTCGAGCAACACCATGTTGCCGGAGTGCGGCAGCAGAGGCGCCACATCGATGATCGGACACGTCAACCTGCCGCTCACGGTGCCTCTCCTGAAACGGGGCGGAACGTCGTGTTCATGCCGTGTCTCCCATGATCAGGGCCATGTTGTTTCCACCAAAGGCAAAGGACGTGCTGAGCCCAAGGCGGCGGCCCGAAGGCCAGCGGTCTCCCGGCCGTGTCAGGCGCAAGGGCGCCAGCGACGGATCCCGCTCATTCCCTGAGCCGGCAACGCCCCCGAGGGATTCAGCTGACGACTGACAAGGCCCCAGACAATGGCCGCCTCCAGAGCTCCCTGCCGCCCCCAGCGTATGGCCGGTATGCGGCTTGGTGCTGGTGCCAGGCACATCCGCACCGAGAGTCTGGACGACGGCCAGGCTCTCCATGGCGTCATTCTGCGCCGTTCCGGTGCCATGCAGGTTGATCCAGCCCAGATCCCCTGCAGAAAGCCCCGCCCCCTGCAAGGCAGCCTGAATGGCCTGCATGGCCCCTTCACCGTCCGGGCGGGGTGACGACATGTGCCAGGCATCACTGCTGGCGCCATACCCCAACAGGCCGATGGGCTCCCCTTCCGGGAAACCGGGCATGGGCACGCGAGTCATCAGGAAGACCGCTGCCGCCTCGCCGATGTTGATGCCATCCCTGTCCGCCGCAAAGGGCCGGGCCACCCGCCCGGACACGACTTCCAGCGACGCGAAACCGTTGATGGTGAGCAGCGAAAGACTGTCGACGCCGCCACACAGCACCGCATCACACAGCCCAAGTTTCAGAAGCCTGGCTGCACTGGCCAGAGCCCGCGCGCCGGATGTGCAGGCCGTGGAAATGGCGTAGCCGATACCCGAGAGACCATACTGCGCCTGAATGAAGTCCACCGGTGAGCACAGCAGCTGGTGCGCCTGGTTGAAGGCGCCTTCCTGCCACTGACCGTGATCGACCAGGTGCCGAAAGGCAGGCAGGTTCTCGTCCACCCGGAGGTGGACGTGCCCAGCACCACCCGATCCGGTCCGGCCCGAAACAGCGGCAGGCAGCGGACAAGGCAGGTTCCACCTGCGCCATGGCGTGCCATAGCAGCTGATTGTTGCGGCTGCGGTGCTCGTCTGGCAGCGTGGCGTCAAATGGCCGCAGCGGCTCCGTGACCCTGCCCGAGCGGCAGCGAGCGTCCCGCCACCCACTGATCGGACAGCGTCAGCGAGGACGGCCCCGGATTCAGAAGCCGTTCGACGGTGACTTCCATGCCGCTTCCCAGCGCACTGAGAACGCCCGGACGGTACAGGTGCATGGAAGACGGTGCAGAGGTCATCGGAAGTCTGCTCGATGAGAAGCAATGAATGGCTGGACAAGCCCCCACCGACAGACCGCAGTACCAGGCCGCGACGGCGGGCAGAGTGGACAGAAGACGATGGAGAAAGGAACGGGCGAAGGGCCTTGCAGCCCACACGGCTGCTCAGGGCGACAGGGGGTGGATGCACCAGGTTTCAGCCCCCGGTAGCATAAGCTCCCACCCCGGCTCTGCAGCGCCAAGTGTGCGAATTTGCCAACGCAATGTGTTTCCCTGCATGAAGCGCTCGGTCTCGCCCTGGTGCTGCACCTGCAGCTGGGGGAACACGCTGCCCATGGCGCCGCTGGGCACCAGGCGGGTCATCAGTCCCGCAAACAGCAGACTGGCGGACGGATTGGGGGGCAGGAAACCGTCATTGCGCCACTGCCCATTCTCGATGATCTGCCGTGCGCGGGGCGCCCCGAAGGCATCCAGCTGCAACCAGCGCCAGGCAGTCGGCCCCAGGGGCTGAACCACCACCAGACTCTGCCGGCCGTCCGCGTGCTCGCCACAGGTCACGGCACGAAACTGGCGCGCCCCGTCCAGAGGCGGCAGGGTCGAGGGCGCTGGGGGCACACCTTGCAGCGACGCGCACCCCGCCAGCAACGCCATGCCCGAGGCCAGTGCTACGCGCCGGCACGCATGCAGCCCCCTCATGAAGCGCTGAAACCCCTTCATGTCGGCTCCCGGGCGGCCTCGTTCGTCACCAGGCGCACCGCACCAGAGCGCAGGCGCCCCAGCCCCCGATCATTCACGACTGGCCGGCCCACAGATCTCGGCCAGGGCCTTCAGGCGCTGGGCCGAACGCGCCACGAAGGGATTGGCCTCATCCCAGGCATAGCCGGCCAGCACCGAGCTGATCATCGCCCGGATCTCCGGATTGACCTGTTCGGGGCGGCAATACACGACATCCTGGAAGCTGCCGTCGTACCAGCCCATCACATAGGTGCGGAATGCTTCCACACCGACCTTCTGGGGGGCGACAAAGTCCCGCTCCCATTCAACGGCCTCGCCACGCAGCTGCCGTCCCAGCACGCGGCTGGCCAGACGCGCCGATTGCAGTGCCACCGTGACGCCCGAAGAGAACACGGGATCGAGGAACTCGGCCGCATTGCCCAGAAGCGCAAAGTTGCGTCCCACCAGCGTCGTGACATTGGCCGAGTAATTCGAGATCGAGCTGAACGGGACACCATTGTCCCAGACGGCATTCCGGAGAATGCGCGACAGCCGGGGAATCTCGGCAACCACGCCCCGAAGCAGCGCCTCATTGAGGGCACCTTCATCCGCGGCCTTCAGGCCGGCAGCACGCTGGTTGATCCATTCCGGCTCTCCGATGAAGCCGATGGAGGAACGGCCGTTGCCGAACGGAATCAGCCAGCTCCAGACACCGCGCTCGGCCGGGTGGGTGCTGATCAGGATCTTGTTGCGGTCGAAGTCGTCGCCCACGATGCGGTCATCGATATGCGTGAAGATGGCCTTGCGCGGCGACAGCACGGAGGGCCTCTCCAGTCCCAGCAGACGGGGCAGCACACGGCCGTAACCGCTGGCATCCAGCACGAAGCGGGCCTGCAGGGGTGTATGCCTTCGGGCGCCTCGATCCTGAGGCGGGCAAGGTACTCTCCTGATGCGCCCTCGACTTCCTCGTAGCCGGTCACGTTCTGTCCGTAGCGGACAGTCACGCCACGACGCTCGACCTCGTCGATCAGGATCTTGTCGAACACGGCACGCTGCACCTGGAAGGTGGTGCCGGGGCCCTTGCTGAACTTGTCGGTGAAGTCGAACCAGGTGTAGCGCTCGCCCCACGTGAAGGCCGCACCGTTCTTGTACTGGAATCCCTGCTGCGCCTGAACGACCCGAACCAGATCGGCCTCTTCCAGGATGTCCATGCTGTAGGGCAGCAGGCTTTCACCAATGACGAAACGGGGAAATGCGTGCGCTCGATCACGCAGACCCGGAAACCCTGCTGATGCAACAAGGCCGCCGACACGGACCCTGAAGGCCCCGCACCAATAATGGCCACATCGAAATCCGCAACGTCGTTCATGTTGTTCCTTCTTGAAGATGGTGTGGTGCCCCGGCCACGCGTCAGACCTTCGGAAGACCGGGGGCATCATCGGCCGTACCTGGCAGCCACGTGGAAAAACACCAGATTGAAATGCGATGCCCACCGTGACGCAAATGCCAAAAACCGGACACGGCCGGCGTATGGCTCCAGGCCCAGCAGGGCAAAGGGAAATCGTGGAGGTGAGCGCCGCCAGCAGGATGCCTGCAAATCGCTCGGGCCCCTCGCCCTGCCGCGCGCCTTGAGCATAGACCGCATAGTCGATACCGATTGCCGAGGCCAGCAGAAGCCCGAACACTGCAAACAGGGAAACAGGCAGCCCCACCCAGCCCAGCGTGGCCACCGTGGCCAGCACCGCCGCTGTGGGCACCGCCAATACAAGCACGGCCCGCCGCCAGCCGAACAGCACCGACAGCAGTACGGCAGCCCCCAGCCACGACAGGAGTTTAAGCCAGATGACGGAGCCCCGGGTATCCTGGAAAAGCGCATTGAGCCGCGCCGGCCGGTCGATGAGGCGTGCCCCACGGCAGCCCATTCAGCACGTTCTGAAGTGCGTCCGTGTCCTGCACGCCACGAATCTGAAGCAAGGCCGCAACCTGACCATCGGCCCCCGCCCCAAGGTACAGGGGCTGCCAGGGAATGCCAGATCGTTCTGCAGGCTTTGTTCCAGGCCCACCGGCGGCAGGGGCCACCAGGCTGTCGATGGCCTGACGCATCCGCTCGTCGGGCACGCCCAATGCCCGCATCGGCTGCCATGCCGATGCGTTTGCAGCCAGATCATTCAGCAGCGTGCGAATCTCCTGCTGGCGCCCCACGGGCTGAACCCATTGGCTGAGCGCCAGAAAGCCCTGGATATCCCCTTCGACTGCAGCGCCGACAGGTGTCTGGCCAGCTCGGAATCCCGCATGAGGAGGGTATCGTCATCCGGTGCCTGCACCAGCAGATAGCGCCCGGAAGCCATGCTTCCCCACAAGCGGCCGACCGCCTGCATCTGTTCGAGTGTCGTTGGTGAGGTGCTGACCCACTGACGGATGTCATCACGCCAGTCTGCACGCCAGCAGCCGGAAATCACCACGAGCAACGCCACTACCCAGAACCACGGTTTGCTCCGCAGAGCGAGCATGGCTCGTTGCAGGGCTGCCATGGCACGAGCCACCTGAGGACGCGGAACCGGCTTCCAGCCCTCGAAGGAGGCCGGCAGCCACAATGCACTGGCAGCACTTGCGCCACACAGCGCCAGGGTGGAGAACAGCGCTGTCTCCTGCAGGACGGGCAAAGGCGCCACCCCCAAGGCCAGATACCCCGCCACCGTGATGGCGATGCTGACCCCAAAGGACGGAAGCACCCGTCGCATGGTTGGCCAGGGACGCCATTCCGTCTGCAGCAATGCGGGGAGCCAGCCAGTGCATGGGCAGATCCACCATCACCCCGACCAGGCTGCTGCCCACCACCAGCGTGAGGGACGTGCACCTGACCGAATGCCAGCACACAGCCTGCAAGCCCGAGCAGGAAACCGACCCCCAGGGGCAGCAGGATGAAAAGCACCCGCAGGCTGCGCACGATGACCAGCAGCAGCGTCAGCGTAAGCCCAATGCCCACACCACTCATCCAGCGTGATTCGAGTTCGCCCTGTGCCCTGCCCTCGGCAGCGAATATCGCGCCCCCGGCTGTCAGGACCTTCACACCCAGTCCATCCGCAGCTGCCCGGGTTTCGTCCAGCAATGGCAACAGATTCACCGGTGCGCCGGCAATGCCGCCGTCCCCATTCAGTTTGGCCAGCGCCCAGACCCAGGTCAGTCCCGCGTCCTCGCTTTGCAGGGTTCCGGCCGAGGCATCCCAGCGCAACCGGTTGTCACCGGGCATCCGCCCCAGCAGGAAACGTCCCAGCCCCAGCCAGTCATCTGCCACCGGAAACAGCGAGGGTCGGCCAAAGGGGTTGCCCAGATTCTGGGCGCGCTGCAGAAAAATACGCTGCCGGGTCCGTGCGCAACTGATCCAGCACGTCGGTCGGCATCAAGGCCAGCTGCAGCGGTGCCAGCTGTTGCTGCAGCACCGACAGGTCCGGCAGGGAGTTTCTCTCGCACCTCGGCAAACAGGGCCACTGGCACGCCAGCGCTGGGCAGTTCCTCAGCCGCCGCTGCCGCCTGCCGGGCATCGGGCGCCCCCACCAGCAGCACCATCTGCTGGTTGAGCGAGACGCTCTCCCTGTGCTTCCGCACGCAGCTCGGCCTCATCCACGGCGTGAGGCCGGTACCAGGCTCTGCATGCCGGTCTCGACAAGCGCGCCGGAACGCAAGGCCTGAAGCAGCAGCGCTGCAGCCGTCAGTACCAGCGCGGCCAGCAACCACTGGCCGCAGCGAAGCCAGCCCCTATTGGCCATGGCTCAACGCCGAGAACTCAAGCTCCATGCGATCCCCCTGAGCCTCGGCGATCTTCACGGTGCGCACGTAGGCATCGCCCGTGATGTCGATGGCCGCAAAGATCTGTTTCATCAGGACGCTGGAGGGGGTCAGATGCAACTGCCAGCGCTTTTCGTCACCGCTCAGCTGCATCGAGAAATGCTGACTCAGGCTCTCGAAACGCCCACCGATGATGTCCCGGAAGAACGCGAGCTGCGCCTGGTCACCCGTACCGGTCTGCCTGTCGCGCTGCCAGCGGCCATCGGCCCAGTGCTCCAGTCCCTCCGCATCCATGCGCACCTTGTATTCGAAGGGGCTGCGCACATGCCACAACAGTGACTGGCCGGGCACGATATTGAAATCGCCGCTGCTGCGAGGGGGATCGGGCAGGCCCCGGAGATAGCGTGCCTGGCTGAACTGCCCCTGGACCTGCTCTTCCTTCTGCAGAAGCTTCTGCAGGGCACCGACATCGAAAGCCATGGCCGACGGCGCCACGAACAGCAGCGCCGCCACCAGCAGGAGGCGAAGCGCTTGCCTCATTCCCGTGCGGATGCCTTTCCAGGCACGACGATGCCCGCTCTCCGGACCGCCCTGATGCCGTACCGATGACAGCTCACGTGTTTCCTTGATCATCATCCTGCGCCCAAAAGTCGTAGAAGTTGAACCACTGCAAAGGGACCTGACGGCATTCCTCGGCCAGCCGATGGGCAAAGCGCTGCGCCAGCGATGCCACCATGGCGGGGCGCTCGGCGCGACCAGCGCGGTGCTTCGGAAAACCTTTCCAGACGCAGCCGGTAGCGCTCGTCATGGCGGCTACAGAACACCAGATTCACCGGCACCCCCAGAAGCCCGGCCAACAGCCAGGGCCCCTGAGGCATCAGGGCGGGCTTCCCCAGAAAATCGACCTTCACCGTCTTCTCGCCCCGCACCGGGGTGCGGTCTGCCGCGATGGCCAGCCATTCGCCGGCCTCGATGCGCTCCTTCAGCTGCATCATCAGGGGCAGATCAAGCTCCACGACCTGGATGAGACGGATCTCGCTGGCGCCTGCCTGCCGCAGGGCCCGGTTGAAGCGCTCGGCATGCTTGCTGTGCACGAGCACGTTCAGCACGAAGCCCTCGTTGTGCGACACCAACGCACGACAGATCTCGACGTTGCCCAGGTGCGAGCACACCAGCAGCTGTCCGGCAGCGCCTCCCCTGGGCACTTCGCTGGATATCGGGTAGAGCCCGTCCGGATCTTCCACCACCAGATCCTGGTAGCTGATGCGCCCCTGCCAGACCGCAAAGCGGTCGACGATGGCCTGCCCGAAGGCCAGGAACTGCCGCCAGACCGGTGCCCATGACGGCAGCACCACGTCCGGATAGGTATTGCGCAAGCGGGTGTGGTAGGCACGGATACAGCGTCGCGGGCCCGGGTGCGGTCAGGAAGAAATACCCACCACCCCTGGAAACGATCGGGCGCAGCAGCCATTGGGGGCAATGCCTGCACAGCCAGACCGACAGCGAGAGAAGCCCGGGAACACCCCGCTCCTGCTGTCGTGACCAGTGTCCGGCAGGATCCGCGTTCATCGGGACCCCCGCAGCCATTTCAATGCCCTGCGGCCCAGCATCCGGAAGAACAGCCGGGCATGCATCAGGCTGATGAGCAGGTTGTCACGCCACGGCTGGAAATGCGAAACGCCTCCCGGCGCGTATTTCACCGGGGTACGGACCCATGCCAGAGGAACGCCCGCCCACACCAGAAGAACCAGCACCTCGATGTCGAAATCCATGCGATCGCCCGTCCGGTGCGCTTTCAGAAGCTTCAGGACCGGACCCAGCGGGTAGATGCGGAAACCGCACATGCCGTCACGGATCTGGCGGGAGCCCGAATTGATCGCGGCCCAGAAATTGGTCAGCTTGCGCCCATACAGGCGCGCACGCGGTGCGTCGTCTCCGTAGACCGGTTCGGCGCAGACCACCACCTCGGGCTGTGCACGGGCCACCTCCAGCAGGCGGGCTGCGTCACCCAGCGCGTGCTGGGCATCGGCATCGACCTGCAGCACGTGGTCGTAACCCAGGTCATGCGCCCAGGCCATCCCCGCCTTCACGGCGCCTCCCTTGCCCCGGTTCACGGGCAGGGTGACGAACCAGAACCTCGTCCTGCCTGGCCAGCTCGTCCAGCACCGGGCGGCAGCGTTCGAGGACGCGTCATCGACGATCAGGACCGGAAGGCCCTGCGCACGCATGGCCGACACCACGGTCGGCAGTGTCCCGGCATGATCGTACTGGGGTATCAGCGCTGCAACTTTCATGATTCACGATGGGCCGCCAGCACCAGTCGCCCGGAAGCGCAGATGCCGTCCGGCCCTCTCAGTTCGAACACGAGTCGCCCTTGTCAGGCTGCCAGTCCAGCGTCAGTTCCAGGGCATCGCCGGGCCGCACGAACTGCCGGAACTTGAGCGCCTCGGTGCGAATCAGGTGCGGCGGCAGCGTGAAGGCCGTCCTGGCCTGCGTGATGGCCCAATCCAGCTCCACCACGCCCGGCACCAGCGGAAACTCGGCAAAGTGCCCCGCGAAGTGGACAAGATCCCAGGGAACCTGCCCGGAAAAGCGCGCCTGCCGATCCCCTGCGCCGTCCTCCAGGCGTACCCACTCGGGCGCGAGCGGTCGGGCCTCGAACAGGCGCTGCCAGGCCGCCAGCGGAAGCTTGCCTTGCGCATCACGAGGCAGGCGATGCACGACGCGCCAGCTGCGCGGCAATGCCACCACATCCAGGCTGCCACGCAGATGATCACGCAGCGCGTTCAGGACGCTTGCACGCCCCTGCTCCCGCCACGCGGTGGCCCCTTCAGGAGACAGGACCAGGACCACGGCCAGGCGCTTGTGGACGGGGCTCAGTCCGCAGGCCCCGTCCGCGACCCAAGCATGCTCCTTCAGCCTCGCCTCCACGTGCGCCAGGAAACGCGCTTGTCCGCCAGCTTGATGATGCGGTCGCGACGCCCTTCGAGCACGAAACCCGTTCCCTGCGAAGAGACCAGGTCCGCCAGCTGACGGCGCCCGCCCGACCAGGGAGAATCGACCCACAGGGCCCCTTCGGCGTCGGTACCATGCTGCACCGAAGGCAGGGGCTGCCAGGGGCCGCTACCCTGGCGATGGGCAATGACCCCGGTTTCGGTGCTGCCGTAGATCTCGTCGGGCGGGATGCCCAGCTGCCGATGCAGACGCTCGCTGGTGGCTGCCGAAAAACTGCCGGCAGACGACACCAGCCGGCTCACGCTACCGCGCAGGCGCGGGCCTACCCGGTCCTCACCCAGCGCGTCGAGCAGCATCGGACTGGAGATCCAGACGCTTCGGCGCATCGGGAGAGCCGCGGCCAGCAGGCTTTCCGGGTAGACGCACTGCATCCGATGGATGGGCCAGCCGGCGCACAGCGCCAGGACGACGCGGAAGCTCAGACCATACAGGTGCTGCGGCGACACGCTTCCCACGACCGCATCCACGGGCGCCTCATCGGCCAGGCCCCAGCACTGGGCCAGCGCCTCTGCTTCGGCCTGAAACTGGGCCACCGTCTTGCAGATGATCTGCGGCTGCCCGGTGGAGCCGGATGTCTTGGAGCCAGACTTCCGTGTCCAGATTCAGGAGATGCGCAGGGACCTGCCCGGCCCCCTCATGCCCCTCGGCACGGTTTGCAGGGCACAGCGCACGCTTCTCTGCCGCCTGGGCTGTCTGGGCTGTCTGCTGGGCTGTCTGGGCTGTCTGGGCAGACAGGCTGCCATGGCGCGCCTCCACGAGGATTGCCTCGTCGGTGAGTTGCCAGACCTCGATGTTGCCCCTTCCCGCCTGAGCATCAGCAGCAGCCTGCGCTGCGTTCGCCACATCCTGTGCCAGATCCGGCGTGTGGCCATCGGTCATCCAGACATCGGCCTGCTCACCAGCCCAGGCCAGGTTGTCTGTCGCCAGGTTGGGAGGCAGCACCATGGCCACCCCTTCATGCGCACACGCCAGGAAGGCGCATGCCATGCGCGCTGCATCGGAAAAATGCAGTGCAACGGCCCGAGGGCGGGTTGCACGCAGACGCGCGGCCACGCGCAGTGCCTGCGCGACAAAATCGGCGCGCATCCACTCGGGCTCCACCCCACGCGGGCAGGCTGCATCTGGGAATCGAGCAGCAGGCTCTGCAACGGGCACCACATGTTCGCGAAAGACCCTCGCTGTCAGGATTGAGGATTCGGGAAGCCGGATTCAGGCACCATGGCGACGGCATCACGCATCATGATTGAGCATCGAGGCGCATGACCCGGCGTCGATACAGCCATTCGATGGAAAACAGGAGCGCCATGAGGCCGTAGGCAATGACTCCCGTGTACAGCGCCCACGCACGCCAGGAGCTGCTGGCGATCAACGCGAGGATGACCGCGATGTTGAAGAGGAAGAAACCGCACCAGACCTGCGTGACCCGTCGCGTGTAGCGTACACCACGGGGCGGGAGATCCGGGTGCTGCATCCGGGCAAGCCGTTCGACAATGCTCTGCCCCGTCAGCAGGCTGCCCCCGAAAAGCGCCAGCATCAGGACGTTGACCAGCACCGGGTACCAGTACATGGCATGCTGACGCTCGAAGAGCAGCACCAGCACGAAGAAGGCGGCCAGCACCCAGGAAAGCGACACGCTGTCCGGGCGTTCGCTGCAGGAGGGCCCTTACCCCCCAGAGCACGGCCATGCCGCCGGCCAGCCAGCTGAACAGGCCAGCCTCACGCCCCCAGTACCACGCCAGCGGATAGGCCAGACTGAGAACGGCGACAAGAACCTGCCACGACAGTCTCACCCGCCGTTCTCTTCCATCTTCTTCACGACGGCTTCGACCACGTCGCCCACCGTGCGCACCGAGCGGAAATCATCGGCCACCAGGCGATAACCCGTCTTGCGCTTGATATGGTCGATAAGATCGATGGCATCGATGCTGTCGATTTCAAGGTCCTCATAGAGGTTGGCCGTGAGGGTGATTTTTGACGGATCGATTTCAAACAGTTCGACGAGCGCCTTGCTCAGAATCTCCTGGACCTGCTCCCTGTTCAGCATGGCTCACCCCTTCGCCTCAGTCTTCATTTTCCCGATGAAATCCGCCAGCGTGGCGACACTGTGAAAGTGCTCGCGCAATGCCGTGTTCTCCCCATCCAGACGGAAGGAGAACTTCTTCTGCAGGGCCAGGCCCAGTTCCAGGGCATCCACCGAATCCAGCCCCAGGCCGTCCGTGCCGAACAGGGGGGCGTCATCGTCGATGTCGGCCGGCGTGATGTCCTCCAGGTTCAGGCATTCGATGATCAGAACCTTGATGGACTGCCTCAGGTCATCCATGTGCTTGCTCCCGCGCAAAATAATCCTGCAGATGATCGTTCAGACGCCGGGAGGCGATTGGCAGCGGCTTTTCAGCCAGCCAGTCCCGAGGATCGATGTCTCGCGCCCACACGCAGCTCATAACGATATCTTGAAAAATGGAATTCTATACCAGGGCTCCCCTTTTCCCCAGCCCGCGGGGCGTCATCCGGACGGTGACCGGCGTGATGACGGAAGCACTGCGAAGGCCGATCGATACCGCCCCGATTGAGGGCGAATGACCCCGTCCGGACCGGTGCGCGTGCCCTCCGGAAAGACCAGCAGCGTCTGCCCCTGACGGAGTGCCGCGTCAGAATCGGCAGAGGATCCGCTCCGAGACATCGTTGAGCACATAGCCGCAGGCCAGGATGGGGTGCGCATCGTCGGATTGCCGAGCAGCGACGCCTTGACCACGCAGTTGATGCCCGGCACGTACCCTACCAGGAAAAGCACATCCAGCAGTGACGGGTGGTTGGCCAGCACCAGCTGCCCCGGCCGCCCCAGACGTTCGAAGCCCTCCATCCGGACGGAGATCACGCCCGTCAGGCGCAGCCAGCACAGCAGCGTCCGCCAGCTGGCGGCCACGATGCGTCGCGCCAGCAGCTGGCGCTGCATGGCCTTGTGGGGCGGAGGATTGCGCAGCAGCCAGAGCACCAGCAGGAACAGGATCCCCACCGAACCGAACAGCGCAAACGCAATCAGCACCGCCACGAAACGCCAGGCGATCACGAATCCGTTCAGGACATGCTGCCAGGGCCGAAGCGAAGGCATCGACGGCGGAGCGCTCATGTCTGCCGCTGCCAATGCCAGCGTTGACGGGTTCCGGGGACGGAAAAGGCACGCCTGTCCTGCAGACGATAGGCGATCCAGTCGAGCGCCCCCAGTAAGGCACGTCCGGCGCCCTGCCCCCTCTTGCCCGGGCGCGCGGCCGCCCTCTTTGGAAAGATGTTCCCAGCGAGCCCTCTTCCCTTTCCCAGGAAAGCCGCCAGTCGTTCCCGGCGCGAGAACCATGGCCAGCGCATAGGGAAACGGCGCCCGCCGGGCCTTCACCGGGTATTCGGAAGACAGCGGATCATCCGCCACGACCACCAGCACGGCGGGCGCACCGTCCGCCAGCATGCCGCAGGCTTCGACCACACCGGTTTCCAGCTGTGCCGAGCGCACACAGGGCGGTGCTCTACCGCCGTCCCGCCGCAGCATCGACCATTGCCCCACCAGGGCGTTGTGGACGGACAGTCCGAACGATGTGGGCGAGACGGTCCCTTCTTTCAGGAGCGTCAGCCACAGCTCGAAGCTTCGGTTGATCTCGCCATCATGCGACACGTACACCACGGGCAGGTGTTCGTCGTCCTGCACCAGCGGCCAGGCCGCATCGACCATCAGGCGCGCCACGCCGCTGAGGCGACGACGCTGCATGGCCCCCAGGAACTCCAGCGCCGGACGCTGAGGCGGCAGGTCCTGGGCGATCGACGGATTCGCCGCCCACGCCCGCCAGGCGTCGTCGTCCGCCATCCTGGTGCTGGCCGCCCGCCAACCCCTGATCGAGAAACACAGCATCGAAGCTTCTTTCCTGCCTCTGTCCCAACATGAAGGTACTCCGTGATGATGCCGGAAAACCCGAAAATTGCCATCCCTTTGGTACAAATTGCCCAACATTCACGGCAATTTCCGTCCTCCCGCCTCCCAGGGCTCCGGGCAGTTGCCGGCGTCGAGGCCGGCACACGACACGTTCTGCCCCACCGTCCCTGAACATCACTGCATAATCCCGGTCTCATGCTCCAGGACCCGTCGTGATCCTTCAGGAGCAAGCCTTGGCAGCCACCTCCTCCTGTTTCGTGGCCAGCCTCCCAGAAGAACCTGTTCAGAGGAATCCCCACTTTCTTGCCCGCCATGAATGCGACGCAACAGATGGCTGCCTTCCGCCCCCAGATGCTGTCCTATGCGGCACGTCAGCTGGGCGATGACGAGCTGGCCGAGGACGTGGTGCAGGATGCCTTCGTGGCAGCCTTCGATCGGGCCGATGCCTTTCGGGGCGAGGCCGCGCTCAGACCTGGGTCTTTGCCATTCTCAAGAACAAGATTGCCGATGCCCTGCGCGGCCGCTATCGCCGTCAGTCACGCGAGGTCAGCTACGTGCAGGACGAGGATCCGGAGGGCGACGATCTGGAAGCCCTGCTGTTCCGGGCCGATGGCCACTGGGAACAGGACGCCGGCCCCGGCACCCTGGGTTCGCCCGAGCAGCTGTGCACCGATCGTGAGTTCTGGCAGGTGCTGCAGCGCTGTCTGGACAGGCTGCCCGGCATCCAGGCCCAAGTCTTCATGATGCGCGAGCACCTGGGGTTGAGCACCCAGGAAATCAGCACCCAGACCCAACTCACCGGCAACACATCAACGTGATGCTCTATCAGGGCACGCCTGAAGCTGCAGAAGTGCCTGCAGCAGAACTGGCTGGGCGATGACGCCGCCCACTCCCCGCGAACCCGCAAGACGGACGGTCACGCCGCATGAAGTACGAAGCCCCTCGACAATCGGAAATGCCTGCGCGTGACCCGGCTGATTTCGAAGCCCAGGACCAGGACGATGCGCTCACGCTGGCAGAACGGCTGAGAGTTCGGCTGCATCTGCTGTTCTGCGCCGATTGCCGCCATTTCAAACACAACACCGAGGCGCTGCACCAGATCATGAAGCGCTATGCCGACATCAACGAGGACGGCCAAGAGGCGGGCAGCGACGCTGCGCCCGAGGATGCCGGCGACGCCCCGACACCGCGCAAGCCAGCCCCCTGAATGACGAAGGGCCCTCGTGACGAGGCCCTTTTGATCAGAATGCCGGCTCAGCGCGCCTTGCGACGCAGCACGACCCCCAGCAGCGCATCCAGGCTGATCCGGCCGGCCCGAAGAACATGAGCGGCCACAGCATGACCATGAAGATCAGCGGCAGCTTGAGTTTCGCCATGGCCATCATCGGTGATGACATAGCCCTGCGCCAGCTCGGCCAGCGAATGCCATTCGGCCGGCCAGTGCACGGCAGCCGTGGCCACGATCGTGACCACCAGTAGCGCCAGAGCAAAGAAGCGCGTGCCCAGCCCCAGTATCGGCGCCAGGCCCCGACGATCTCGAACCATACGGCCAGCTGCCAGTTCAGCTCGGCCGGCAGATGATTGAACAGGGAACAGGAACTGCTCCTGGATGTCGGCAAACCAGTTCTCGCCGCCCAGTTTCTCCAGGCCGGACTCCGGGAACTCCCAGCCGATCAGCAGGCGCAGGAACAGGAGGCCCACCCAGGGCGCAAGGCTGTCGAGCGCACGACGGATACGGCAGGGCGGCTGCGACAGCCCACAACGTCCGCTCCCGCCTTCGCCCCCCAGGGCAGAACCGGCGGCATTGGAACAGGAAACACGCATGATCATCTCCAGGTGAATGTCGGAAAAGGGGGATCAGCCGGCTGCCGTGGGCTGCGCGGTACCCTGGGCAGCAGCAGCTCGTCGGCCAGCCACTGCTGTTGCAACGGTGCGACCTGCCCAGCCAGTTCATCCGCCGCCAGCCCCCAATGGGAGGCCAGCTGCTCACAGGCTGCCTGCCAGTCGCAGCCGTTGTCCTGCAGGGCATCCAGCAACTGCGCGGCCGCCGGGGTCAGCACGTTGAAGCGCACCTGGTGCTGGCGGTCCCGGTATACCGCCACGAAGGTGGTGGCCGGCACCACCTCGGCATCCTCGGCACCGATGGTGTGGACGGGGTAGGCGTATCCGCCCAGCTGCAGGGCCGGGCACAGCGCCAGCCCCTGCGGGCCGACGCGAAGCGGTACGTCCGGCGCCGTCTCCACAGCCAGCTCCAGCCACTCGTAGTGCGCCAGCTCGGCCAGCCAGGGGGGCAAGGATTCATCGGCAGGCGAGTCCTCTGCCTGCAGGAAGTCCACGAAGGCCTTCGGGATCTCGTGAAAGAACGGTGAGGTGTGCCAGCGTCCTTCTGCAAAGAAGCGGTCGATGAGCGCTTCCAGGTGCGACGTGCCGATCAGCGCCTCACACAGGGGGAAGCACTGATGGATGAAGTTCCCGATGTTGTTGCGCAGTAGCGAGGCGTAGACATCGATGCGGCGCGGCTCCGTGCCTGTCGGTCGCGGTGCGACGCCGGGTTGCCGGAAATAGCTCGACCAGTCGCCCCTGCATGCGGGCCAGGCCGGGGCTGACGACGCCTGACCCGCGCCTGTCTGGCGTGCCGCCGGTGCAGTATCCGCTTGCTGGCCGTTGTTCGGCCCCTGCCTGGCTGTCATGGCACCAGCACTCCCCGGTCCTGCAGGGCACCGCGTTCCGTTTTCGCCGGGACCTTGGCGGCATCGGACGATCCGGACACCTCGATGCCGGTCTTCTCCGTGCCAGCCTTCCCAGCCTCGGCCTGCATTCGCGCCGCACGACGCGCCGAGGCCTCACGCTGCATCCGGTCGATGGTGCCCACTTCATCCACCAGCTCGGCCAGCGGCGGGAAGTTGAAGTCCCGTTCCAGACAGCTGGGAATGGCCACCGGGTCCAGCCCGGCATCGACCAGCCGGTCGCATGGGGAAATTCCAGCAGCTGCCAGACCGGATCGATCACCCGGCATGCCGTGCGTGTCGATGATCAGTCCATCGTCTTCGACGTGATGGCCTGCGACGTGCATGTAGCAGGTGCGCTCCAGCGGCAGCTGCCGCATGTGATTCGTAGGGGTCGAAGCCGTGGTTGCGGCTGTTGACGTAGACGTTGTTCACATCCAGGTGCAGCAGGCAGCCCGCTTCCTTCACCACCTCGCGCACGAAGGTGGCGTCATCCATCTCGGCGCCTTCGGGCGCCGCGTAGTAGCTGGCATTCTCGATGCCGATCTGCTCACCCATGTAGTCCTGCACCTGGGCGATGCGTTGGGCCACATGACGCACCGTCTCGTAGGTGGCCGGCAGCGGCAACAGGTCGTAGAGCTGCCCTTCGTGCCCGCACCACGACAGGTGTTCGGTATAGAGGGAGATCCGATAGGCCCGCATGAAAGCCTTCACTTCGGCCAGAAGCTGCATGTCCAGACCGTCACTGCCGCCCAGGTTCAGTGACAGGCCATGACAGGCCAGCGGCCGGTGCTCGCTGATTGCCGACAGGTCCCGCGAAAAGCGTCCGCCCAGACGGCTCCAGTTCTCGGGCGCCACCTCGAAGAAGGCCACCACGTCCATCGTGCCTGCTTCCAGCATCGCCAGCGTGTCAGCCAGCAGGCTCCCGTCGCAGGCCCAGTCCCGCACGATGCAGCAACCGCACATCCCGGGAATCTCTCGTCATGACTCCTTCTCCCTTTTCATGCCTCACCTTCACCCTGCATGACCCGGCCTGCGACCTTCATCGCCGGGCAGCCTGGCCCAGGGCTGAACGATTCGGAACACGCCCGGACCACGCCGGGCGTGACAGAGCCGTCCCATCGTGCAAGGCGGTCCGCGAGGCGACCGCCCCACGATGAATGGCTCAATGGCTTACTTCGCCTTGCGGTTGCCGCCGCATTTGCCTTCGCCGCAGCGGCCTTCCATGCCCTTGCTGGCCTTTGGCAGGCTTCTCGGTCTTGGCAGGGCTTGTTGCCCTTCTCGGCGCCGCACGAGCCTTCCTTGGCCTTGGCATTGTTGCTGCCGCAGGAACCTTCCTGGCTCTTGGCATTGGCACCGCAGGAAGCCTTCCTGGGTCTTGGCGTTGCCACCGCAGGCACCTTCCGGCGCCTTCTGGTCAGCAGCAGCGACCTGGTAGCCCTGGGACAGGCTCTGCGCGGCAAACACCGGCGTCGAAGCCATGACGGCACCCGTGGCCACCGCACCGGAAAGAAGCGCTGCAATTTCTTGCTCATGAGATCTCCAAAGTTCCAGACATGGAACGCAAAGTTGGAAAGGACGCGGGCAGCACCGCGCTGCGCCGACTTCCGTATAGTCGCCGGATTCCCGGAAACATTACGCTCGTAACGAAATTTATTTTTGTTGAAATGTCGTTTCCATGAAAAAGATCCCTCCATGGGATTGCCTGGGGCAGAACACGCACGGTCCGCCTCCTGGCCTTGCCCGCATGCGTGGATGCAGCACAGCTCAGGCGTGCAAGGGGCTGCGAAGCACATGGGCGCCGCCACGCCAGGACCCGCCAGCATGCTCGCCGCAGGACACAAGGGGCGGGCCTTCATTGGGGGCTGCCTGACGCAGGCGTGCAACGCGGATGCCAGGACGGGGGTGCAAGATCGGTCCTTCGAAGCGGAACATGCCACCACCAGGCCCTAATGGGTTTGGCGTCACGTCACGCCAACACCTTTGTACGAACGAGATGTCCGCCCGGAAATCATTATCTTGTGAACGAAATTTCGGAAAGCGCTTCTGCGAAATAATTCCCTGCAGGCCAGGAACGATGAATACCACCTGAGAAACAGCGACGTGCCAGAATGAAAGCTGTTGCTCATGAGTGAATTCGTTCAGCTATTCATCATTATCAGAATCTCGACACCTGATTCACAGGGGCTCGGCACTGGGCCCAAGACTTCTTGATAAAAGTCAACCCAAAGGCGAGAAAAAGCTTTTTATAATCATCCGAATCGGCAGTGGCCAAACAAACGGCAAACACCGCTGTGCGATACGGATATTTCATGAAGGCATGGAATGACGCACGGGGGCCGCCCATCCACGAAGGAAGCAACCACCTTCTGGACGTCATCAAGCCCAAACATTAAAACAACAATAATTATCTTCCCTGCGATTGCTGCCCGCCTCTCCTTCGAGATGCGGGCAGTTTTTAGTGCGTCCGAGATTACTGTCCGGCGACAGTCGCTGCGCTTTCAGCGAGCAGCTCGACCGAAACCCGACGGTCCGGCTGCGGGCATTGCACCGTCCTTTCTGCACCAGCACTGTCCTGGTGGCAACCGTGGGAGAAATCTTCCGTGGCCCCCCATGGCGCGAACTTCCATCGGCAGACGCACACCCAGTCGCTGCAGCTCATCACGCACCGTCACGGCACGTCGCATGGACAGGCGCTCGTTGTAGGCACGGTTGCCCAGGCGATCGGTGTGCCCCATCAGTTTCAGGACCTGATGTTCGTTCGGTCCATGGCCCTTCAGCACCTCGGCAAAGTCCATCAGTTTCTGACGATCTTCGGGCAGGATGTCGGCCACGCCCGAACGGTCGAAGCGGAAACGCACATCCAGTGTCGGCATGGCGGGCGCTTCGATCACCGGCGCAGGTACAGCCGGCTTCTCGACGGGAGCGGAAACGACCTGCTTGGGCTTGCACTGGGCGGCCAGTTTTTCCGCCTCTTCCGTCAGATCTTCAGCAATCTGGATATAGGGCTGGCATGGCGCCAGCCACCTGGCGAATCTCGTTGCCGGCATGCACCAGCTCCACCTCGGCGCACGCCAGACGTTGGGCGGCACACTGCATGCCTTCGGTGTCCTGACGCAGGCGGTCATGACGCGCCCAGAGATCGTCGCGCAGGCGGCGTGCATCATTGACCAGCGGCGTCTCGCTGACGTCCGGATGCTGACCGGCCTCCAGCTGGTCCAGGATGCCCTGAGCCTGGGCCAGTGAAGCCCGGGGAAGCCGCCACGGTCATTGCGCGTGTATTCGTGGAAGCTACGTCCAGCCAGCACTGGGCCTTGGCCAACGCATAGCTGCCCAACCGGATACCTTTCCGGGAGTTGAGTTCCGCGATGCGCGCCTGCGTGTCCCGATAGATGCCCTGGTCACGGGCAATCTGCGCATCTTCCATCTTCTGGAACGACGTGTGGGAGCGCGTGTCGGCAGTCATTTCCTGGCCCGCCATCGACCCGGAAACCTGTGCACCCGCATCCAGGTCCTTGTTGGCCTCTCCGTGCGTCCCGGCGCAGGCTCCAGCATCAGCGACAGCAAGATGGTGGCGGGTGCGCAAATGTCGGCGTGACTTCATGGTGTAAGCAGCGGTCAGGCGCAAAGCCCCGGCAGCGTCGCAGCGCGCTCGGCATGCATCGGCATGACCCATCCTGTTCCTGTGGTTGGACTGATGGCACAAGGTTAAGACACGCCTTTCCCCCCCTCTCACCTGCCCCGACAGGTGGGCCACAAGGCCCGACATGCTGGTGAAAATGGCCGGATGCTCGCTGTCTGGGTGCGACATCCGGACCCAAGCTATCGCTGGTCCGGATATGCGCCAGAAAGACGAACCCCGTGCCGGGATGTGTCCCGGCACGGGGTTCGATGGATCGATGCCCCCTGCCCGGCCGGTGAGCCGGGCGAGGAGCGAACTACCCGATCAGAGCGGAGCCTTCTCCGAGGGGTTGATGCGGATCATCCGGGACTTGGACGGCACACCCGCCTTGTTGAAGGCAAACACGTGGTAGAAGCCCGGAGGCGTCAGGTACTTGTTCTTCGGCAGTTCGATGTCCAGACCGTTGCCGTTGACGCGGAACTTCACTTCGTTGAAGCGCTGTTCCATGTCGAACGAGTGCGTGACGGCGCCCGTCTTGACCAGCGTGACCCGAGCGATGTCGTTGGCATCGGCGGTCTCGATGTGGAAGGTGCTGGCCGGCTCGGCCACCATCGCCACGGCACCGCTGCCAACCTCACCCTTCAGCACCGGACGCTTCGCCAGCGTACCGTCGGCATTGAACAGGTACGGCGGACGGTAGATCTGGGCGTTCAGGTTGTCGACCGGACCCGGCTGACCACCACCGGTGGACAGGACCGTGGCATCCGGCAGCAGCAGGGTCACGCTGTGATAGAGGCGTTTCTCGCTGATGTTGGCGCCCGGCGTCCACTGACGGGTGTCGGGGTTGAAGAGCATCGTGGCGTAGTTGATATCGCCTGCATCCTCGTTGATCGGCTCTTCGACGTCGACCAGCAGGTTCTTGGTCGAGCCACCCGAGACCAGCACGTTGCCGTCAGCCAGGACCGTGGCATTGCTCCAGTGGTAGGTCTTGTCCAGGACCGGCATGTCGAACAGCTTGGGACGATCGCCGTTGATGTCGATCAGCGTGGCCTTGGACGGGCCGCCGTTTTTCAGGTTGCCGGTCGGGTCACCACCGCCAAACTGGAAGATCAGGCCCGGGCGAACCATGACGGCCGTGGACGTGGCCTGCCAGCCGCGGTAGAACTCCCAGTCCTCCTTGCCGTCTTCGGTGATGCGCGGGATAGTCCCAGTGGGCGCCAGCATCTTCACCGAACCCTTGCCGGCATTGCCATCACGGATCGATCTCGTACGCGGGAAGTGCGGGTCGAAGCCGAAGATCTTGCCGTTCGGGGCAACGAAGTTGCGCGGATAGTTGTTCTCGAACGCGGCCATCTCGTTGGGGCCGACCTGATCTTGGCCAGCGTGTCGATGGTCAGCGCCTTGAAGGTGCCGTCGGCCTTGCGGATCTCGGGGTGCTTCTCGCCGTCGGTACCGCCCTGGATGTAGACCTCACCGGTGGGCAGCGTGGTGGCCGTGCCGTACCAGCGCGGCAGCGTCATGTCGTTGCGCGCGGGGGTCAGCGAGGTTGCTGCTCGGATCGAAGATGTTGACATCCTTCACGCCACGGTTGGTGACGCGACCATCCTTCAGCAGGGTCACCGCCCAAGATCATCATCCGGCCATCCTGCAGCAGGATCTGCGCGGGAACAGAACAGGAAGGTCTTGGTGGAGTTGAGCAGCAGCATGTAGGGACGCATCGTCCGTGCCCAGCTCGGGATCCCCACGTCGTAGCGGGAACTGGCTGTCCTGCCGGACGTTTGTAGTCCGTACCGTAGGTGAGCACCCGACCGTCGGCCGTGATGGCGGCATGGATGGAAACCACCGGCCAGTTCACCTTGGGCAGCCATTCACCCCGGGTCTTGCGTGCCTGCTGTTCGGCAGACGTGGTGGGCGTGACAGGCTTGGCCGGCTTGGCCGGCTTGGCCGGCTCGGCAGGCGTAGCCGGGGCAACCGGCGTGACGGGCGGCTTGGGAACTTCAGGTGCGGTTTGAGGCGCAGGCTGAATCACCGGCGGCACAGGGCGCACGGGGAGCGACTGGCGCAGCGGCGGTACCGGTACCCGAGGTGCGTTGGCAGCAGGCGTGTCGGCGTGTTGCTCGGCAGCCGGACGGGTTGCAGCGGCATCGGTCGAAGCCTGGTTGCCCGACGGGGTGGAGGTATTGGCCGAGCGTTGCTGCCCGACTGCGTGGTGGTATCCGTCGAGCGATGGTGTTGCCGGCACTGCCCTGGGTACCCGTGCCGGTAGCGGTGGGGCCGGGGTGGCCGCACGGAAATCACTGCCGCCACCGCCGCATGCAGCCAGTACGGTCAGCACGGCAAGCGAGCAAGCTTGAAGAGGCGTAGAGACTCTCATGGCGATCAAATCCAAACGAGTGAGAGCGTCCGTCGGAAAATCCGGATGACCCGGAAAGCGCTGGACTCCCTGATCGCCGGACATGCGCGGGGTGCAGGTGCTGCGTGACAGCCGGTTCCGACACCGCGCATCGGAGGACTGTCAGCATCATCCTCCAGCGCCGGCTTTTTCACGCTCGAAAATTTCGCATTTGCATCGATCTGGCGGGCGACCATTTCACTCCCGGTGTGCCATGGGCATGCCTGACGCAGGCCGAGACCTGACATGAAGCACAAAAGGGCTAGACGCCTGACAGCAGGCAGTTGGCCTGTGAGACAGGACTGACAGGGCTCCGAAAGGAAGAACGCGATCAGCGCGCCATCAGGCAGCAGCCTTGGGCTGATCTTCAGCCTTGGCAGGCTCGCGGCCTTGGCCTCCGGGCTGCAGCGCGTGCCGAGCACGGAACTCGTCGACCAGACGGTCGGACAGGCGCAGCGCCAGAGCAACCAGCGTCATGGTCGGGTTGTTGGACGACGAGGTGGGAAGACCGACGCAGACCCGCGATGTAGAGGGTTCTCCGATGCCATGAACAGGCAGTTGCTGGTCGACCACGCCTCGCGCGCGAATCGGCCATGCGGGTGGTACCCATGGTGGTAAACGCCGTCGGCCGGCCAGCCCGTCGTTGATGCGCGGACCGAGGGGTGACCTTGGCGATCTTCTTGTCTTCCAGCTCGCGCGCCAGCAGCTCGAAGGAGGTGCTCGACCGTATCCTTGACCCGCTGGTTGAGCCGCCAGTCGATCTTGGTGCAGCGCATGCCTGGAGCATCGACGTCGTCGCTCAGCATGACGCGGCTGTTCGGATCGGTTCCGGCTCGGCGATCAGCTCCATGGTGACGTAAGCGCACCAGCCTGGCAGGCCCGTGGTGTGCGCCACCGAGTAGGTGAGCCGATCCATCGGTGCGAAGATGTGGCCGAGGTCGTGCCCAGGCCCACGAACGGCGACCACTTGCCGCGAACGCGCTGGCGCATGCGATGCAGCGCGGACCACGTCAGTGCCCTCACCCGCGTACAGCGGGCGGAACCACATCTGGGCATCGAGGATGCCGCGCTCCTTCTGGACCTCGAGAGGGATGCGCATCTGGCCGGAGATGTCCACGCCCGATCTTGACCTTGTTGACGATGCGGTGGAACTTGATGTCGAGACAGCGGGTTGTTGCGGTACGGCTCGGCAAAGTCGACGATACCGTTCAGGAAGCGGGGTGATCCTGGAAGTAGCGACCAACCAGGTCATGGCAGTTGCCGATGCCGGCGCTCTGCTGACGGTTGGAGGCCAGCAGCAGGCGGGCATTCTCGATACCGCCCGAGGCCAGCACGAAGACCTTGGCCTGGACGGTGGCGATACGCCTTCAGGGGTGCGGATCTTGGCGCTTTCCACCGCGCGCGCCCCGACAGGTTGCACTGCAGCCTCGACGACGTTGACCCTTGATGTAGCCCTTGACGTGCTTGTGCCTTTGGCTCGCTGCGATAGGCTTCGCCCATCTTCAGCGGAGGACTGTACTGGGAGATGATCTCTTCAACCTTCTTGGGGTCAGAAGGGGTGGCTGAGTCGGCCCGACAGTCCCTTGGAGAGGGACCATGGTGGCCTCGCCGGTATTGCCCACCAGTGGGCAGGGTCGCATCGTTGGACGGGGACCTGGGATGGCATGCGAGCGCTGGTAGAACGGCTCCAGGTCACGACGACCGAGCTGGGCCAGCCGCTGGCATTCACCCACGAGCGATGCTCGAACGCGCTCTGATCCACGGACGGCGACCGCAGCACAGTTGCTCACGCAGCGAGCGTGCAGTGCTATCGGAGAGTCGTGGGGATGCCCACGCTGGGCCCCGGTAAAAAGGTCGGCAGTGGCTACATCACGGAAAAGGCCGCCGCTCTCGAGCACGACAGTGTCGATGCGGCTTTCTCCAGCTCCAGCGCCATGGAGATGCCTGCAGCGCCGCCGCCGACGATCTAGGATCTGGGTTTTGAATGACGGGCCCTGAGCCAATTCGTTGGTGTCGATCAGCATGGGATGGTTCCTTCTGGGGACGCAGTGTTGCGGCACAAGCACCTGACATTGAAAGGAAAATGTCTGTCATCCTCTGGATGAGGGGCGGCGCCGTCTGGCGCGAATGTCAGGCACTCTTGGACTGTTTTGCGATTTTTGCAGTATAAGCCCGCCGCCTTGTAACGACGCCGACTTTTGCTTCAAACCTTGACGCAAATGCACACAGCAAAACAAGACATTACGTTGGATCGTACTATCGTTGCACGACGTTGTCTATAGACAACAAACTAAAGTAAATGAGTTATAAGCTCCGCGCCTTTCTGTATTTACAACACTTGGCCGACAAGCTCGGGCCTGAGCAGCCAGGCGGCATGCAGGCCCGCCCGACGGGCTGCCAGGCATCCAGCTCAGATCGTCACCGATATGCAGGGTTGCCCCGGCTCGACGCGGGGCGTCACGGGCGCAGGCGTGGAAAGATGCGTCGGGCTTGGCGGCACCGAGGCGGGCGCTGATGCTGGCGCTGAAATATCGGCCCAGCGGGGTGCGATGGATATCGGCATTGCCATTGGTGATGGCGGCAGTGCGTCAGGCGGGCCCCAGGAGGCCAGGATGCCTTCCACTTCGGGCCAGGGTGTCACCGCCTGCCTTGCCGAGAAAACGGCAAAGGCAGGGTCGGCAAGCGCCGGGTCTTCGTGGAGTTCGGTCAGCGGGTCGTGCACGGGAGCCGGCGTCGCAGCCAGCTCATGTCATGGGCATGCTCGGGGTAGTGGGACTTGAGAGCCAGGACGCTGCGGCCTGCAGCCAGCGTCTGCGCCGTCGGGCGCGCGGCGGCGCAAACCTCGACCAGCTCGCGCCGTCGGCCTGGGCCCAGTACGGGCAGTACCGGCAGCGTATCGTCCAGATCCAGCGTGATGGCCTGGATGCCTGGAACGGATCACCCGTCTGCCCTGTCACTTCTGATACTTCAGAAGCAGGTCTCGTATTCGAGGATCTTCTCCCTGGAACTCGGCCGGGAAGCGCTCACGCGAGGCCTTGCGCATGCTGTCGAGACGGGTGGGATCGGCCAGGGGATGGCGTCGAGCTGCGTGGCAAAAGCCGGCTGCGCAGCGTCGAAGAAGGCGGCACCGGGGCCTGCCACAGCGGTTGAAAGCGGTTGTCGTGGGCGATGGCATTGCCGGCGCCCAGGGCCCTCGACCAGCAGACGGGTTGGTACGACCACCTGGTGACCGTGCACGTGGGCCGCGGAATGGAAGCGCAGCGCCTGAACCACCTTCTTGTCGTAGATGGCGCCCAGGAACATCACTTCGTTGCCGGCGGCTGCCTTGACGGCCTGATGATAGGCATTGCCGTCTTCATACTTGCCCAGCACGGCCAGCTTCATCGCCCGCGCGCGCGGAAGCCCTCGACGATTTCCAGCAGAGTTCTCGGGTTCGGCGGGCGATGACGCTGAGGTGGCAGCCGGGCTCAGGCCCGGGCCGTCACCGGGGCGGTAGTCTGCCGAGGCGGATGTCCCTCGGCGCCAGGGAGAATGACAGTGATGCGCTCGGACTGGTACGCCGGGACAGGTGACCCTGATCTCGGGGTGGTCGGCCACGAGGTGGTTGCCCAGCCAGGCGCCCGCCCATTCGTTCAGGTAGAACCGGGCCTGTGGACCTGCGCACTCTGGCGCGCTGCCACTCGATGCCGTCCATGTTGATGACGGTTGGGCAGGCGTGCCATGCGCAGCAGCTGCGAGAAGATGGCGGTATTGTAGCGCGAGCGTGAGGCAGGGCTCACCGGCCTTCTGGGCGTGGCGGGTGGCGATCCAGTCGAACTGGATGGTGCCAGCCAGGCCAGCGGTCGACAGGGATGTTGATGCGGTGGACACTCTTCCAGGTGTCTTCGGTGATGGGCCGGTCCCGTCGATCTGGCGAGTAGACGGTGACCTTCAGCCCTTCTTCACCAGATAGAGCGCCGGGTATTCGGCAAAGTCTCGAACCTCTGCCTGCCGGCACGCACACGGATGCCGAGGATGCGAGCGCAGGCGCGGAATGAGCGGACACGGCCGAAACGCGACCCGCAGTGTTGGGCACATTGCTCAAAACGACTCCCAGCTCTCGATAGACGGTTTTCGATGCCTTCAATACCGCGTGCGGTTGAAATGGGTGGCGCAATGAACGCGGGCCTTGCGCGCGCTGTTTCGGCGATATCGGCGTCGGAACGGGCGAGACCTCCAGTCAGCACGCCACGGCCAGGGCGTCGGCATTGCCACTGGGAAAGACCCAGCCGATCTCGGGGGTGATCATTTCGGGAATGCCGATGCGGCACTCAACGGCTGGGCGCCGCTGGCAAGGCCTCAGACGACACGCTCATGGGGCGTTCTCGGTCCGCACTCACTGGGCAGCACCAGCGCCCGCGCGCCCGCAGTCTGGTTCCAGAGGGGCATCGAACAGGAAGCCGCCATTCGATCCGGTCTGCGCCCGGCATGGCGCAGGTTCTTCTTCGGGGGCCGGTGCCGGCCACGCGCAGCTTGACGCCTGCCTGGGCAGCCGCCCTGGCCAGGGTGGCCACGCCCTTCTCGAGGCCAGGCCGGCAGACAGCACGTAGTCACCCGGCTCGTAGGAGGGTGAAAGGCGTTGACGTCGACATAGTTGAGGACGTGGGTGACCTGCCACTCAGGCCAGCCCCATTCGATGAGCTTGTTGCGGTAGAAGTGCGAGGGCGCAACCACGCGCCCCGCTACTTCTGCCAGAGTGTTCATGGTGCGGCTCGGGCCCGGTCCGCTTGACGATGGCGCTGGCGCCGACGGGCTGACGCACTGCGAGCGGTGGCGCAGCACGTTGATGACCGAACCATCCGCGGCGCTCGCAGACCCGGTGCTGTTGAGCATCTGTAGGCCGGGCGGGCGATCTTCAGGTCGTGTGCGGTGACACCGACCGGGATGCCGACTCGTGCAGCGGAGGCGGCACCGAGGGGCGAAGGTGGTGATGCCAGATACAGTGCCGGGGTGCGCCACGTCGCCGGGAGACCTTGACAGCTTGCGCAGCTTGTCCTGGGCCTCGAGGAATAGATGGCCTTGGACGCCTTGACCAACTTGCTACGTGTGCGTTGCCGAATTCGCGTCCTCCACGAAGTACTCGCTCAGCGGCATGTTCTTCGGGTGGTCGCCGGACATGACAGCCGTTTCCCCAGCCGAGTTCCTGGAAGAGCGCGTCATGTCCAGGGTAGACGACGTCGGACCCACCGGCGATAGTGAGTGAGTTCAGGGAAAGAAGGCGGGGGTGTCGTTTTCATAGGCAACCATTCTATAGGGCCTCCGGGTTGCCCGGTGCGGTAGTGCGCCGCCCACTAGAAGCGCCGTTCGGCGCCAGCGGTAACCCGTCGTCAGAGCGGCCTCCGGGCAGCGTCTCAAAGCGTTGCAATATGACAACGTAACGATTCTTACCCGACGTTTTGTGGATTTTGGGATGATGCCAACAAAATCAACGCATTGAAGCTTTTCCTGACAATCCGCGACGCGTCATGATCAATCGCAAATTCTGTTTTCCAGGACCGTTACCTCCGGGAACGATTTCAGCGCCCCGCCCTGCCCGGTAGCGCAGGCCGAGGTCGGCTTACTCCGACGACGCGAGCATGATGACCGGACGGGACGGCTGAACCGGCAGCCGGATCCGGGCCGCAATCGATGAACCTCATTGAGCAGTTCTTGCAGCAGCCGTAAGGCAAAGATCGTTTTTGTCGTGATGTCGGCCATCCACAGTCCAGGTCAGTGGCCCCAGCTGGCGCGCGCCCCCACGGTGGTGGTGACCACGACTTACAGCCAGACGCCCGATTTCTCGGTGAGCAACGAGCCAACGTGCGCTTCGTGCGAGCCGAAGCGGACTGGCTGAGGCCATCTGGGGCTTCTCCGGGAGGCATCTTCCATGCCATGCGCTATGCCTGTGAGAGACCTGAGTTCGTATCTCCAGATCCTGAGCCCGACCCTGCTGCCGATCAAGCCGGTGAAGGCCCTGGAAGGCATGTGGCCTCAGGCAGGACGGACGATAGTTTCGCCTGGATCGACATGCTGGCCGACGACGAGCGCTGATGTCGGTGTCGTACCGCGGCTTTGCGGGCGAGGAGAGCTTCCGCCACCGGCTGCGCCCGGATGATGGTGCTGTATTTCAACAGCCACGCCCGAACGCAGCGTGGCTGGCCGGCGTGCAGCTGCGCACCGGCGCAACTGGATGCCAACAGCAAGCTCCGTCCAGTGGCCCGGCTGGCGCTTCGTCACGCGCCTGCTGGTGAACCCCGCTGGGTGGCCATGTGTTCTGAGGACTTCCCGCCCTTCTACGGCTCGACCTGGTTCGGCGCCCGCCGTGAGGTCGTGGCCTGGATGCTGGAGCGCTTCGCGCAGAGGACATCAGACGCACTTCCCCAAGCTGTGCGTGCCGACGGTTTCCTGATCCGTCGATGCATCATGCGGGGCGTGAGAGAGAGACTAAAGTCGGTCCGATGAACCACTGCATCGTCACCTTCATCGAGCCCAAACCGGCCTGGCTGACCGATGCCGACTTCGAGTTCCTGCACGAAGTCGCCGGCCTTCTTCGAGCCGCAAGTTCCCGGATGACATCCACCCATCCGTCGCCGCGTGCTGACGAGCTGGTGGGCCTGACGCCGGAGACGGTTGTCCCGCCGGAAGACGACGCACCGGTGACGGTGGCCCCAGCCCGTGCCGTGGCGCGCCTGAAAACGGCAACCGGCTTCCAACCGCTCACCGCTTTCCCCTGGCGGCCCTGTGGGTCGCTGTCTCATGCAAACCAGGAAGCACAGGGTTGCCGCTGCACGCCGTACTCAGGCGAGGGCGGCAGGATGCCCATGCGGCTGGAGACGAGCCGGCCCGCTCATCGCAAAGCGCCAGCACAACCGGCAGATGCGGGCTTACCGAGTTAAATAGCGTTTAACTCGCCGCATCGCCCGTTGCCCTGATGCCAACCGTTCATCGAGGAAAACCGGCCTCACACGAGACGCGCCGCATGGTTTCACCGTGTGTGTCTCGAGGTGTCGGTGGTATCGCCGACGCAGCACTGGTGAGAGACATCGGGCGGCGTTTGCGCAAATGCGCATTTGCTGCCAGTATGTCCTCTGCAACCCAGACTCGTACAGCACGACCCTGCTCTCCATCGTCATCGTCTCCCGCAATCAGATCGAGAACGAGTCGACGGGTGCCTGACAAACCAGTGTCCAGGTGGCCACCAAGGCTGCCGGTCTGGATCGCTACGCGGTCGTTTTCGTCGAGTTCCGCAAAGTCACGGACTGCTGGCACGCCAGGCGTGTGCCGCAGTATGCAGGCAAGGACGCTGACCATCGTCCATCTGTCCAGCCACACCAACGCCGCCATTGCCACGCGACGCATAGGTATGCTGCCGTAATGAGGGTGACGCGTTCTTCTTCATCGGCGGTGACATGGAAAGTCGGCGATTTCCTGAAGGTCGCGACTCGGTCCCGATGGCCTGCCGCACCTGCGTCACCTCGGGCAGCTGCCCGCGGGTTCCTATTCACCGACCGGCAAGTTCCTGACCGACCGGCACGGACCGCTACAAGGTGCGTGCCGCGGCTATCCAGGTGGAACTTCTGGGCGGCATCTCGCTCATCCGTCGCGAGGCCTTCGGGAAGGTCGGCGGCTTTCGCGACGAATGCGCGTCAACGAGGACCGGGAGCTGGGCCTGCGGCTGTGCAAGGCGGGCTATGGCATCTATGGATTGCGGTCTTGTACTTCCAGTGGCACCGGCTGGGCGCATGCTGGCGGCATCAGCCTTTATCCGGGCGTGATGCCGCCGTCACTGGATGAACCGGCACTACGGCCGCTGCTCATCTCGCACCAGCGCCCCACCACAGTGTTTTGCCCTGTCCCTGCTGCGGCGATCTTCGTGAGCCCCTGGTGCTACTCTGTTCGTAAGCTACATCGTGGTAAGAACATCCGCCGCACGGCGTGAAACTTCCTGCAGGTTGGCAGGCACGGCCGCCCGCAACTCAGGCTTCACAGTCGGTATGCCTTCTTCTATCACCACATCGACAGGGTTGTCACGGTGGCTGATGCCCGAACCCCGTGTGATATGACCAAACCACCGCCCGGAAGGCTTTGACACGGAAACCTGCGGCCTGGGGCCGCGAAATGACGGTACCTCGTCAGGGATGTACTTCGGTCACCCAAGCCGGTCGGACATCATCCCCAAAGCGTCCGCGCTCCTGAAGCCTGGGCGCTTTTTCGCTTTGTAGTCATGCCCACGCTTCTTACATGCCCGATCATCGCAGGATCCGTCATGCCAAAAGAGCGCCCTGAGGAGCTTAACTTTCCGGGCACGGACACCTATCCATCAGAGGTGGTCGGTGCCTGTCGTCTGCCGACTCAGCCGTCGGCGCAGCTCCTATCGGCCGGAGGTGTAGCCTGGGCGTACACGCCGCGCTTGCGCGAGACGGCCTGGAAGATTACGAACTTCTTCCTGACGGACGCAGCAAGCCCAGCACCACCGGGTAGACCAGCGAGGCCAGCGACGCGCCACCACCATTGGGGAAGACGTAATGATGAGCAAGGGCGATGAGCCCGATGCAGCTGGCAAACGTACGGCAGGATGTGCTCCAGAGTTGACTGTGCAGAAGCCCGTACGCCGCAATGATGGCAACCATGATGTTGTGGCACCAGACCGACGCGGTTGGCGGCGGCAGGGCCACGATGCCAGCTGCGGTGAGGCCACGCCCGGCGAAAGCGAAAGCCCCAGGAACTGGGTTGCTGCTGAAGACGAGGAAGTACGTGGCGCTCGACCGTGTGCGAGAGTTCTCCAGCGAATGCCCGCCAGGACTCCAGCGCCATTACCAGGCACATCATCAGGATGAGCAGGTTGGCATCAGTGCCGCCCTTGGACAGCCACAGTGCAGGTCACCGCCTTACCGCAAAGAAGGTGGCGGCCAGGCCGATCAGCACCAGGTTGACGGTGAGCGCGCGTTGGCATTATTCTCGGCCTCCTGGTAGGAGCCGTTGGCCGAGCAGCGCGCCGCCATCACCGGACGGATGTGCCGGTGAAGAGCTGGGCGGCGGGTGGCTGCAACTGAACGAAATGGACTGCGCAAGATCGAAGAGCGCCACCTGGATGGCGGTGAACTGGTTGCCAGCCGCAGACGGTTCACCCATGCTGCAATAAGGCAGGATGATGAGGCCTGGGTGTAGCCCTTGATGCCGTCGATGTCGGCGCCTTGTTGTTCAGCCATTCACGCTAGGCGGAACGTCGGTGTTGTCACGGGGCGTTGCGGCTGGCGCATAGACGCTTCAGGTCATCACCAGGGCACCGATGGCGTTGAAGGTCTCGACGAGGATCAGGTTGGTCAGCGTCATCTACTGCGCGGACCAGACCCGCCACACCGATAGACTACCGACGGTGACGGCGAAGGCCGTCTGACCGCGCTTCTGCTCAGCATCGCCTCCGGGATCTGGGAACTCGGAGTTGGGTGGTGTAGACAGCATTTCCAGCATGTGAGCTGCAGGGCTGCCACCGCTCCAGGCTTGCCAGTCGGCCCATACAGCGGGAAGATCATCAGCACATTGACCGTGAGCGGATCGGCGGGCGCAAATGGAATAGCCGATGAGCCGGCGCAGCGCGGGCGGCCAGCGCAGTTTGAAGATCTCGGCACGAAACGGGTGAGAATCTGCCCGGTACCGACCGACGTGAGGTGACCTTTCGGTCAGGCCCAGCAGCACAGAGTAGCCGCGGGCTTTCCTCGACCAGCGGATGCCGGACGTTGAACGCTGGGGCACCGACGCCGGCCGCGGTCAGCGCCTTGCCCATCAGAGTGTTTTCATGCCGGCGGCGATACTTCCGCGCACTACCGTTGTGATCGGCGTGTTCCGACATAGGATCTGTTGCCTGATACGACGGAGAAGGATCGAGAAGCGCTCAGCGTGTCGTTCGCCAAACTGGGCCCCGACACCGAGTTGAGCGCGACGGTGTAACGCGCCACCCCTGAGCGTCGAAGAAATGGATGCTCTGCCGCAGGACCATCGATGATCTGACGGTCGTGATTGTTGATCTGGGTGACGCCGCCACTGATGCTGGCCAGATTGGCCTTCAGCGTCTTGCCGGCCAGCGCCGGCATGTTGACGATCTCGGTAGCCGCCTTGTCGCGGTTGACAGCGGCGAACGCTGTAGCGGCTGCGGTCCTGGTGTGGTCGCCAGCCGTGCCGCGCGCCGAATAGCCGCCGCCGTAGCTGGACGGTTGCCGCTGCAGATGTACGTTTCCAGCACCTGGAACGGCAGCGTCTCGCGCAGCAGCACATAGGCATGCGGCACCGACGGATGGTGAGCGGATGCACCTCAGGCTGATGGAACATGGACACGGGCCGGTGCTTTTGCCCGTGCGGGGCATGCAGATCGGTGCCCTTGACCAGGGCAGCTGCGTGGTGGTGATGATCCGTCAGCCAGACCGATGCACAGCCCCAGATCACCCCACGACTGGCGCCAGTTCCTGTTCCAGCCTCCACCCTGCCCTTCAGGCCAGCGGGCGTGCTCGCGGCCCAAGCCGACATCCTTGGCCGGGACGCCGCCTTCTCGGCATCGACGTGGACTGGCAGGGTGGTCGGTACGGTGGTGACCGGCAGGCCATCGGGGCTCGCCGTCATAGTAGAAGACATTCGGTGATACTGTCGCTGGCCTTGGCCAGCGCCGTGTTGTGCGAGCTGATGCCCCGGTCGGATAGGCGTCGAAGTCAGCCATCGCGTACGAAACGCGCCAGGATCGACCTGCGGCCTCGCGACGGTCTGGGCACGGTTCACGCACCGGTCGAAGTCCCTTCTCGACGTTCAGCTCGTTGCGGTTCCCAGCACGACCGCTTGCGGCGCTCGCCGATGCTGGCGGACCAGGTCGGCGGCAACCTCGCCGGAAACGTCGATGTCGGCCAACCTGTCGATGTCACCACCTTTCAGGTTGACGCGACCGCAGACCTGGCCATTGATCTCGCCCACGAAATCCCGTGCTCATCATTTGAACTCGTGCGCGGCAGCTCGATCCAGTCGTTGATGCGGATGCGACTTGCGCGTGGCGACCTTGCGCGGGTCTCCAGCGGTGGTAGTTGGCGGTAATTGCCACCAGGATAACGTAGACCGCCCGGGAGTGCTGCTTCGAGCGCGTGACTCAGGGCATGCCTGCTCAGCATCCCAGGCAGAGCTGGAACTCGCTGTTTTGAGTTTAGGCGAAATACTCGGGCCCATGCTCTTGACGACCTTAATAAAACCATGAGCGACAGACCGTCTGCACCTTGTTGACCGCCACCGGCTTGCGGTCGCCGCTGGGCTGCGGTGGACTTACGTAAACAGGCCGGCCCAACATCAGGGCCGGGGAAGCCTGCACAGGTTGTTGTCAGGTTTTGGCGGCAGCGATGGCCGAGGGCGAAGGGGTTCGAGGTCAGCGGTCCGGGCGGACCGGCCGGCGACGAAGCGGATGACGACATGAGCATGGACACGATGGGCGCATGCGCCCATGTCGAAGCCGGATGCTGCCACGCAGCGATGCCCTCGCCGTGAAGAAATGCAGGCTTTCCGGCAGTGTCCTGCGGATGGCTCAGGACGACAACCTCGGTGTAAGGCGATAGGTGCCGCCGCGCCATTTCACTTGCCAAAACAGGTTTGTCCTGCGGGGCCTTCGCTTGGATGCGCATGGGCCCCATGCCGCACAAGCCCGCTTCGGCCATGCAACCGCTGCCCGCGTACGGTAATACCACCGTCATGGATTCATGGGATGGCACGATACGCTCGCAGGTCCTCTCAGCCGCGGAATTGCTCTCAGGAAACCGGTCGCTGCCAGCGGGCATTTCCCACAAAGTCACGACGAAAAAAGGCCTTGGTGGCTTTCTTTTCATTCGCCTGCCGTCCCATGGCAGCAACCGTCCATCCTGTGTTGTTTAACAGCAAAACCGTCGTTCATGGTACGACCCGCATGACGCACACATGCAAGCACAACGACGGCAGTTGCCCAGGTACTACCGGGTTCACCAACCACACGATGAACGGTCGGACCATGAAAAGCAATTCAGATCCCGCCGCCAGCTTTCTTGAACGGCATGCTCTCCTCCCAGCCGCGGACGCTGGCCGCCGCTGTTCCTGAGCCGCTGGCCTGCTGGCTGCTGCGGGCAGCGGCGGCGAGAACCAGCAGAGCAGCGCTCCGACATCCAGGCAGCCAGCAGGAAGAAAGCCTGGCGGGCGCATTTCTTCGACGCGGCCAATAGACGGCTGCTGGGTGTGGGTCCAGCCAACCCAGAAGCCACGTTCTCAGTTTCACGCCGACAAGGTGGCCAAGGCCCGTCAGGCCACTGCCACCAGCCTGCCATCCTGAAGCCCGTCCTTCGGCCCGGCCAGTAGGACGATCCGCGTCAACGACCGTCACCCGCGTGATGGGTCAGTATCCTGACAGTGAGCCCGTGGAAGGCAGCGCCTCTACGTCGGCGGCGAGGAAGTCGCCAATGACGGGCTGCCCTGCACCCCGACGGCTGCCGATATCGGCAAACAGCTGATCCACCGCGAGCGTGTCGTCCCGCACCAATGAAGAAATCTCAATGACGCCCCGCGACACGGTGGTCAGCTCGCGCCCGCCGCCCGGGCCCTGCCTCGGCCCCTGCCGGTCGCACGATCCGGGTGGAAACCCCGCGACCACGCGACGGCCGAATATGATGGCAGCGGGCAGCAAGGCTCCGTCGCGCCAACAAGCCGGCCGGGGAGCCAGCAGCAGCCACTATACGCCGGTAACCCGCTGACATCGGCCAGGCTGAAAGGCCGACGAGCGCGCAACCGCGCACCGGGAAGTGACCACCGCACAGCGCCGAAGTGACGGTGGCCGCTGCCGGCACCCAGGCGCAGCCCGTGGTGACGGCTCACGCCCCACCCCGCCGCCAGCAACCGGCTCAGCCCGCACCGCCCCCACAGACGGTGGCTTTTGCCCACGCCGCCGACCAGCCGCTGATGGTGGGCGATACCGTCACCCGCGTCTCGGTACCTATCAGAACAGCGTGGCGCTTAAGGCTTCCGCCAGCGCAACGGCGTCCCGAGATCAGCAGCCATGCCGCCAGCCCGGTGGAAGCGGACGTCGCCAGAAAGATCATCCACGGCGAACGCGCACAACCCGCGCACCGGCAGGCAGAACCTTCAACAGTGCGGAAGGACGGTATCGACGCCCGCCCGCCAGGCGACGCACCACCGCACCCGGCAATGCCCAGGTGAGGCTGGCGAGCGCCCACAGCCGTGCCGGCAGCTATCGACGGCCAGACCCCACCGCGCCAGTGGCCGCGTGACGGCCAGCCGATCAAGCGCCACCCAGATGAGCCTCACCGTGTCCGCCGATGCCAGCAGCGAGCCATTCCGCAGCACCCAACCCTCCAACGGCAAGAGCGCCACCTTCACAACACGCCGGCGACCGTGGTCAGCCAACAGCCTGAAGTCACCACGCAACCTCATGACCACCGGCCATGCCGGTGGCAGACACTGGAACGCAAACTAGGCGCCCTACCAGCTGTCATGAACGCCATCTGGCGTGAACAGAAACCGAGACAAGGCTGGGGTCCGAACACACCCGAGCCGCGAGGACATCGGCAAGTCGATCGTCCACACCGAAGAAGTTCAAGAAGCGACAGCACCGCCAATATACGGCCCCTGCAAGCTGTGCGTACAGCCTCTCCACGGCAACGGCCCCAACAGCCGACACAGGCCGCCGACCTGGCCATCCGACGGCCAGCACGATGCCCACCATCCGATCGGCACCAACGCGGTGGCTGGCAGCGCCTGGTTCGCACGAGGGTTCACCACGGCTACGTGACCAACGCCATCTGGAAGGTGAACGGCCAGACAAGGCTGGGTCCGAATACCCGACACTCAACGTCATTAACCGTCGATCGTCTACCGAGGAAGTCCTGGGCCGCTCCGGCGACATCATGAACTACGGCTGACCGAGGTGAGATTACCCTCGACGGCGTCGGCCCCCACACCAGGATAAACCACTCCACGTCGCCAGCAGAACCGCGGCGGCACCGTGAACTCGGCAGGAAATCATCAACGACATGAAGCTGTACAACGAGAAGAACTGGCCGGTGTGACAAGGGCAACGGCGGGCCTCGGCCTAGCCACGTGATCATGGGCACATCCCCGTAACAACACACGAGCTCACAGACCGGCCAACACCCCTCCAAGGCAGCGCCACCTGGAACGCAAATCATCCCTGGCTGGTGGTGTTCGACGGTATGAACGGCAATTGCCACCAACACCGGGTCAGATACAAACATCAAGCCATTACATGAGCGCAAGTCCACCAACCGCTGGAAGTCATCATCAACCAGCCATCTCGAGCGAGACTCCAGAAATCGCACGCATAACCAGACGACCGCGCCGACATCACTACAAATAGCCAATCCCGCCCGCTCAAGCCTTGCGCAACCGCAGTACCACGGCTGGGGCAGCCCGACCAACCTCGTGCCTGGAATCGGCACCGCGAATACGGTTCAGGCCCGCCCGGTGGCGACAACCCGGCCCGTCGGACGACCGCCCCGCGCGAATTCCTGATCACACGGGCGCCGACTACCACCCCAGACGAGCACGCCGCGTGGCCCACCTGCACCGGCCTACTAACTCCCTGGCGTCGGTGTCTCCCACAAGTATGTCCAAAACGAATGAAGGACCCCAACTTCTCGACCATCGACACGGCAAACCGGAACCGTGCCTGATCTCGACCGGAACGATCAACAACCCCCGCCGCTGAGTGATGCCACGAAACCACTCCTGACATGACAGAACAAACGCGGACCCGACAATCATCGCTGCGACGCGTGTGGTAACGGGGAGTACGGCAACGGTCCCCCCTCATTCAGTCGTTGTCACGCGAAAGAAAAAAGGCCGAGAGGCTCACGATGCCCCGGATTCCCAGCCCCGCCGGATGTCACGTCAGCGACGACGGCTGGAGTCGCGCGTATCGAGCCAGCCGAGCGCCGCGACGACAGTCCTCGCCGCTGTCAGGCCCGTCATCGTCGGCAAACATCGGCAACGTGCGCCGACCGCCACATCGTCGATGGTCGGCTCACCGGGCACGCCTGGCGCGGCTGGGCCGCGGGTACCGACGACGGGCAACCGTCCGCCCCTGCCGAAACTCCCAGGCCGGTTGGCCAGATCCAGATGCGGCCGAGGGCCGAAGCGCCCGGTATGGCGAGCGCGCGTGATGCTGCACACCTTCCAGAAAGCGGCTGCGACAGCATGCCCCCATCCGCGCCACGCGAGCCGCACCGGCGACAGGCCATGCCGCGGCTGCGTCATCATGGGATCTGCGGTGCGGCCGGCGCCTGCGAAACGAGGCCGACGGCGCAGACACCGACCCTGCGGCTGCGAGGCCTGAGGCTGCATGGCCCAAGGCCGCGTGACCTGCTGCTGCATGGCCTGGGGTTGCGCAGCCTGCCGCTACGCGGAGGCCGGGCCATCTGCGACGGGCACGCTGCGCGCGCCACGGCTGCGACCCGCAGGGACGATGACGAAGGCGGAATCTGCGGCGCTAGCCGATTCCCGCGCCGCGGTACCTCGCCCCACGCCGCTCGGGGCTGCACGGGTGCGGCCGGCGACGAAGCCACCGTTGCCGGCATGCCCTGCCCACGGTGCCCGGCCGACAGGCCTACCTGGGCAACCGGCGCCCGACCGCCATCGCCGCCGGGCCAACTTCAGCCTGCACCCTGTGCCTCAGAAGGCCGAACAGCCGTCTGGCCGGCCAGCCAGGCAGCCTAGCCTGGCCGCCGTCATCCGGTGCTGCTGGGCGCCTGCCGCAGCGCGAGCCAGTCTGCGGGCCCACGGGCCGCCGGGAAGCAACCTGGCCTGCCCAGCTGACGGCGCAGCTGCGGTTGCACCCACCCGCATGCCACAGAACTGACCAGCCCGCCCTGCCTCCGCCATGCTGACTGGGAGCACCAGACAGATGCCCCGGTGCCGCACCCGATTGCTGACTGAAGCCCGCCCTGTGCGCCCGGATGCCCGTGCCGGCCGCAAGGCAGGTTTACCGCTGACCATGCGCCGCATGGGACTGGTCACAGCGCCAGAATGCGCAGGGCCGCCGCACCCGACGGGCGCCCCGGCCGCAAAGGCCGACGCGGCTGCTGACCGTACACGGCAGCAATAATCACGCAACGCACCCGACCTAGCCGACCCCGCCGTCCCGCAGGCGCCGAGTAACCAGTGGCGCCTCCTGAGCGGTCGAGCCGCCCCGCCGGCCTTGCCCGCCACACGCTGCTGCACCGCCAAGCCAGTTCCACCGGTGCCAGCACACTCGTCGGGAAGATGACCTGGCCTGCGGAAGTCGGGCTTGAGCGCGACTGACACCGGCCTTGAGCAGACCAGCGCGAGGGCGACATCGGGCCATGCCGATAGCGCCATACCACCAGACCCAGCATCAGCACACGATGAAGCGTGACGACCAGCACCACCAAACATTCAGTACACCGCCATCAGCAACGTGACCGCCAGACCGGCCACAGCATCCGCAGCAGACGATCCCAGGCCATGGTTTCTCACGAAGCATCCACCGAGCGCATGGCGCCGAAGATGATCAATGGTACGGGATGAAGCCGACGATGCGAAGTCACAGCACGGTGGACGTCAGGCAGTAAATACCCGGTGTGCAAGAACATGTGACCCGGTCCACCAGACCGTCGACACCGTAAAACCCACCCATACCGAACAGCGTCTCGATCAGGCCGTTCCAGGACCGCGACTCAAACCAATAGGGCACGCCGAGACAGTTCACCCCAGTTAGCGTAGTAGCCACGGTTACCAGTTATACTCGATGGTGTCGCAGAGTTCTCGTCCGAACGACATAATGTAATGTCGCGAGTCTGCACCACGAAGTAAGTAGCCGGATGGCCCCGAAGGCGTACCGATGTGGGAACGCCAGCAGCCGCTTACCAGGTCAGCAAACGGCAAACAGCACCGGCACCACGATCAGCACGAACCTGGTTCCCCAGGTAACAGCAGGGCCCGTGATCAACAGCGTCCAGAAGCCGTTGAGCAACCCGCGCCAGGCATGAAGACGACAAACAGCACCACCACCCGCAGCATGGCCAATGATGGAGTGGCTACCCCCCGGTCATCAGCCTTCGAAGTACCGACGATGATGTCAGCGGCACGAAGGCAGGCATCTGTGGCCCACGCGGCACCGGCACACGCTGTGGGGCGGGCGGCGGCTGGTGCCGGGCGTGATGGGCACGACAGCTGTTCGTGCCTTCGGCGGCATCATCGTCGGCCTGCCGAAAACCGATGATGACAGCCAGCTCCATCGGCAGCATGCTACAGTGACCGCTGTTGCCATCTTCCTGGCGAAACTGCTCGGCGCGGCAGACGCTGCTGCTGGCTGCCGCGAGCGGGTAACAGGCCGTGGCGACTCGTGATGCCGGTGTTGCCGTACGGTGACCGCGCTGGCATTCCTGGGCGCATCGTGGTAACCACGCTGGCCGGGCCATCCTGGGCTAACTTCTGCTAAGTGATGCAGGTCGGCATTCTCAACATGTCGTTCATTGAACCTGCGTGTTTACCATCGACCAACCGACAACCGTGACTGCCGCGACCGGTGAACAAGCCTCGCGGCCGTGCTTCGGACTAGAGTCGCGATGAGCCGATCGAACGCTGTTCGTACTGGTGGTTCTTTCTACGGTGATCGTCGGTGGTTCCAGTCACCTGTTTGCCAGGCGGCATCTTCTGCTGCGGCGTCGCAGGAATGTAATGGTTCGGCGTCGTCGCTTCTCCTGTGCGTCGCCGCTCGGTGTGAGGTGCTTCGCGGGCTGCGGCCTGGGATGACGGGCTGTGATATGCAACGGTCACGATGACCGTTTCAGTCGGTCGTGTCGCTGACGCTGGTGTGGCATGGCATGTCATGCCCGTGTCGTGCTGCGGGCGGCGTCGCGCTGGCCGGCGCCCGCAGGCCAGATCATCCGGCGGTGCTGGCACCTGGGGACAACTGACGGCGCGCTGCTGGCGGCGCGTTTCGCGCGGGCAGGTGAGCTGAGCACACCGGGAGCCTGCAGACGCGCGGTCGCTGGGCTCGGGGTGCGCTGCGGGTCGGCTCCATGCAAATACGGCTGCCCGGCGGGCGCCCATCGACGACGAAACGACTAAGCAGACCGGCGCTGCGGATGTTATGCTGACGCGTGATCAACGGTCAAACCGCTGCGACCGACGAGCATCTCCGGGCGCTGGGCAGGCTCGGGTCGCAATCGTGCGTTTTCCGGGCGTCGTCTGCTGCGGGCGTAAATCGACAGGCGGGCAGACGATCGATCAGCGGGCATGCCGGTGGATGCACCGCAGGCTGCGCCGTTGGCACAAGAACTTGGTGGTTACTCGGCGGCCGTGAGCCTGGACTGGCTCGGGGCGCGGGCACCGGGCGGACAGACGGCGGGCGAACCGGCCAGCCTGACCGCGGCCGGCCAGCTGATGTCCCAGCCTGGGTTCGCCCGAGATGGTGCGCCCGACGACCGGGCGATCAAACCGATGCCGAGACCTGGTCGACCGGGCGCAATGAACGGGGCGGCCGACGGCGATAACCGGCCGCGCCGTGCGGCCCCCGGCGGCGTGAGAAGACGACTTTGCACCGCGGCGCGAAATCGACGGCCCGACCCGCAGATTCCACAGCTAGATCGACCGTCTCCAAGATGTTTTCGAACCGCGGCGATAACTCGCAGATAACCCAACGCTCCACGGTAGCGAACTGCGCAGGCCATGCGGCGGCAGGTCGCTGACCTCGGGCCACGTGGCTCGGGCTGCGGCCACGTGCTGCGTCGCGGCCTCGCCCACTGGGCGCCGGCCGCCTGGTTGTTGCGGCCGCCGTGGTCGCCGGTGCGGCTTCTTTCACGTGGCGCCGAATGCGGCATGCCGTCTGTACTCGAAGGTGCGCAGCATCGTCGCCGCTCTCGCCTGACGCTCGGCCCTCGGCCACGCGGCGCCTCTGGTCCTCGGCCGCAGGGCGCCGAACGAGACGGACCGCCCGCGACAACTGCGCCAATTGACCATCGACTGACTGTCGACCCGATCACGCACGACCCCGCCGACGATGATGACCCGACGGCTGTCTTGACATCAGCAGCTCGTGCGGCGCGACTCAGCCGTCGTGATCTGGACGCATCCGGCGCGGGGCCGAGGTCCGGGGCATCGAAGCCCGGCCTTTCGCTGCCCGGCCTGTCGACAGACCGGGTGCCGGCCTGCACGCGCGGCGACCCGCGTGTATAAATCGGTGGTTGCATCACCCGGCGGCGGTGTGATCGGTTCTGGTCGACCGCAATTCCGGTTCGCGTCGACGGTCGAGATGACTCGCCGGTCGCCGCGGTTTATCTGGCGTTCGACTGCCGAATGAGCCCGACCGCCGGCGGCTGCGTGCTGGGCTCGAGGCAATCGGCCACGTGGTCGAGAACGCACGGGCTGATGTCGAACGGCTGGGGTGTCGCCGACGGGCGTGGACGATCGACGCGGCCGTGGGCCGGTTGCGGCCGTTGAGCGGCGAGCCGTCGACCGCCAGCGGTTGACAGTCACTGCGGCATTCGGTGATCGCCGGGCGGGCACGGTGTGACGGGCTTCAGTGGACGCTGCATGCGGCGATGTGCTGTCTACCGGAGGCGGTGGCACCGTTACCACGCCGTCGGGCCACCACCAGCCGAGAATGACGGCAGGCTGGCGCTGCTGCGAATGGTGTTAACCGGTCGGCAACTCCGGATGATACCGCGGATATTACCCGCGTCACGTAACCCGGACGGGCAACCGTTGCCATATCACGCCACCCTCGTTAACGCTGTAATGTGTTCACTGCGCCGAAGTTCAGAATGCCGCCGCGGACTTCGACGAGAGGCGGGAGCCGACAAGTGCGAGGGGCCGAGACGTCGCGCTGGCCAGACGGCGCCTGCGGCGGGGCCGTGACCGCGACAATGGGCAGCAGGGTTTCACTCGGTAATGAACGATCGACTTGCCGTCGGCGAGGTCGGGACGCTGTTCGTTTGGCTGCCTCGCCGTGCACCTTCCGGTGGCGTTGATCGGCCGACGGTCATCGTGCGAACCAGCGGCAACCACCCGTTGGCAGTGCCGTGTGGTGAGGCGCGGCCGTCGACCAGGCGGCGGCCTGCGTCGGCTGCTGAGGCCGTTGCCGGCAAGGCCACCACCCGCGGCGAGGCCGCGAGACCGACGTGCGTCTGAACTCGCCGGTATGAACTCGACTTGCCGATATCCACTCGCGGCTCGGTGGACGGCACTGTCCTGACCGTTCACGCGCCAGATAACGTTCATGACGCCGTAACAGGCGCGAACCGTTCAGCGTCTGACCTACACGGCGTCGCGCATCGCCAGTAATCAGCGAAAAGAACCGCGTGGTGACTTCCGGCTGGCCACGATGCACCGGCGTGCTGGAAGGTGGCCGCTCTTGCGATGAGGTTGCACCACTCCGGTGGCTCGCGCTGCTGCCGGCGTCGGCGTACGTAGATAACTCATCTGAATGGCACCGCGATAACGGCCGCGCGCGGGCAACGGCTGCGACGCTGGCGGCGTTCGAGCTCGCCAGCTTCTTCGCCTGAACTGCCGGAGTACGCAGTATAGACGGCGAACAGCGTCATTTCACCGTACTCACGCTGTAGTCTTGACCTCGCAGTGCGCAGTTCGCCGTGGGCGGCCGACGTCACTCCCGCCGAGGTAGCAACGGCATAACCGCCGTGCCTGGCGTGCTCGAGCACCACGCCGTTGATGGGCAGCAGGCGGTAGCGCCGCAACTCGCGGCACAATCGACGCTGTGCCCGTCGTGAGGGCCAAGCGGCCAGGCGACGCTCGGCCGAACGCGAGCCATCTGCAGGCGCGACCTGAACGCCGGCGACTTCACCGTACTTCGGCGCGACAATGATCACTGCCGATGGCAATTACATCGCCATCACCAGCACCTGACGATATCGGCGACCACCGACGCCTCGCCTGCTGGCTGGGCTGCCGTTGAACGAACTCGAGGCTCGCGTAAGCATCGCATGCGGCTTCGCGCCGAATCGACGGCGCGAGGCCGAGGCGAGACACCCGGCGACAGGCGCCGTAAACGGCCGTCGCCGAGAACGCTCGGCCATTCGCGGTGCGGGGATGTTTTGTCGCGATAATCGTGTTTGTATCGGCTGCGTGAGACGTAACTGCTGACCGTGGCATTGCCGCCGACGCTATCGCAGGCTCACCGACCGACCGCGACACCATCACGATGGGCTGCTGCCGACGCGGTCTCACCAGCCGGAAGACAGACCTTCGGGGAATGACGGCTGAGCAGCGGCGTGACGGCTGCCACGCGTCGGCATTGAACGGACGTGACGCTGGGCGGCGGCCACGCCGCGGCCGGGCTCGACCGGCGCGTCGAGAATGCCCGCCGGGCTTTCTTTCAACGTACTCGTCGGGCTTCGCTCTGCGGCCTCGCGCGCTGCCTGGCAACCGTGTCAGCGACCGCAACTGGAAACGTATGGACAGGGTAAGTGTGAGCAGACCTGAAATTGCTTTCATGGTCTGACTTTGATCATCGTGATTAATGGTCTGTTGATACCATGTTTGGTTATTCTCTGATTTTATTTGACGGACTGTTAAACTGGCCTGGGACTGCTGCAATGAGGCTGCAGTGAAAACCGCCGCTGGCGACGCTTCCAGCCGACGTGAGCTTCCGCTGGCGTTTCCCATTTCTGGGGCGCAATTCGCGGTAACCTGTCGTGGCCATCCCGTGATCCATGACAGAATAAGTGCCGCCCGTCGGTGGTGCTGCGTAACCGGCGACCGTGCGGCGTAGACGCCGCGCATCCGCAACCGCTGCCTGGGATGGCTCCGGGCACGGCAGGCGCGGCCTGTCGGAGGTATTCTCCCGGGCGGCGGTGGTTTGCCGGGCCTCGCAGCCATTCTTCACCGGTGAGGCACCTCTGCGTGTTGCTCCTGGGCGTGCGCCCGTGTCCATGCCCACGTCGTCATCCGGGCTTCGTCGCCGCCGATCGCCGCCGTCAACCTTCTCCGGTCATCAAAACGTGTCGGCTCCTGTGCCGCTGGCCTGACTGCGGGCTGGCAATCTGCAATCACCGTAACCGGCGTTCAGTGACGATCGCTGAGTACGAACAATCTGTCTCATGATTCCGACAAGGTCAAATCAAGCGTAATGGCTTCAACTCAGCTGGCAGTTCAACTCGCGCAGAGATGCCGAGCGGCGGCGGTACCAGTCGCGCGAGCAGCTTGCTTCCGGTGATCTATCGCCATCTGGCGACACCTGTTTCTGCCGCTGGGCTTCGTTGGTGGTCGCAAAAATCGGTCACATCGCTGTCGAGCACCGCGCATCGATTCGAGGTGGTTTCAAATGAACGGTCTGGCCGTCTTTCGGCCTGGTGACGTCGACGGCGACCGACAGCTCTCCGGCGAGCCGACCTGGTCACCATCGACGGCACTGGTGTGATGGTGGCGAGGCGGCAACTGGGAAGAGTGGACTTCCGACCGCAACCTGAACGCGCCCGGATTCGCTCATGGGCCGTAGCACAGATCGTCCCAGGCGCGTTTCGTGACCATGACCGACTTCGACTGCCAATCGACCGAAGGCATCAGCTCGCTGGTGGCGCTGACAGGGAGCTGAAGGACGGTGGCATCTGGGCGCCAGCATCTCTACTGTGACGGCGAGCGATATTCGCCGGTACATCGACCACCTGCCGGTCGTGCCGACTCTTCGAAGACGTCCCGGCCAGGAATCGCTTCTGAGTCTCGGCTACCGCAACCCGGGCAGCCTGGGTGAGAACTGGCGCTCCGGTCGGGCTGAGGCCAGCGCCTCGTCTCAACCGTTTCTGATCATCACCGCCGCGCAGCACTTCCAATCGGGCGCCGCCATGCCCTGCGTAACGCACCGGCCCGCGGCCCAGCCCGGTGCAGCCGCCACCGTCCGTCGTGCGCCGCCATGCGCTGCTGGCGCCCAGTTGCTGCCCCAGACTGGCGCTGAAGCAGACCGGCGGCAACCCGTCGGCTTCACGGCGACGGCTGACGCGGCGCGATGGCGACAGAGACCGCGACGCTACGGCGTACAGACCTCGGCGACAAACGCAGATCCTCGACATGCGGCGCTGACGGCTGGGCGAGCAATCTGCCGGCATCGGCTGCGGCGTCGCAGATCGCTACGACTCGTCGATGGTCCCAACGGGTAATATCCATCGACGCCGAAATTGACGCGCTACAAATCGTAACTCAATAAAGACGTTTCGGGCTTTGTTTGCGCTGACGCTTCATCATCTTCTCTCATTGAGATGAACAGCTTATCGTCAGGCTGCACTTATGGGCGCGCGACGCTGCCGGCATCAGCTGCTTCGTGGAGCGGGCGCGGCCTCCGTGGCCCGGCGTCGTGGCCTGCTGGAATAAAGGCATCTGCCGATGCGAGGTTGCGGCCTGCGGGCGCACGGTCGGTGCTCGGTCGTACCGGGCAGATCTCACCCGTTCATGCCGGGCTCTTCGACCTGCCTTTGCGCGCGCCGCTCATCGGCTGTTCGCTGGGCCCTGCGCTGCTGCTGATCGCTTTCGCGATCGTCGTGTGTTGCGTGGCGCTGACCGGGTGGCCCGCGGGCGGCGGGTGTGCGGTCGTGCTGGTGCCTCCAGCTCCGAGTTCCTGGAACGTCACGGGTGGCGCGGTCCGGGCGACGCCGCCTGCGTGCCGTCGCTGGCCGTGACCAGTGATGGTCTGGTCTGGGCGCGCTGTGACGACAACCGATCACGTCGGGATCTCAACGGGCCATCGGCTGCTACAGGTGATGACCTGGGGCTGTCACCCGGTGTTGGCACCGTTCCGCTTCGCGTGAATGGCTGGTGGCATGCGCCGGGTGAGCGCAGGGGTGCCTCGTCGTGCTGCGGTGACGTGAACTGGGCTCTCGGTGACAACGGCCGGACCGCCGCCGTCAGGTGGCGCTGTCGTGCGCGATCCCATCTTCGACCGGCACGGCACCGGCAGCTGCTCCGGCTGGCGTGATCCATCCGGTGATGGCGGCGCTGTCGGCCACCAGGGGCCGGATGACCAGCGGTGCTGATCGACACAGCCGCCACCCTGCGGCGGGCGGCTGTTTCGCCCGCCTGGCTGTCAGGGCAGGCGGAATGACCTGCTCGTGATGATGTGCCTGTTCAATGACGCTGGGTCAGCGGCGTCGCGGAACCTCTCGCACACCCAGACAAAACCCCACAACCTCCTCGTCTTCGCGCAAACCTGGGGCTTCCGGCCTGCTGGGCGTGAGCCTGTTGTGACATCATGGTTGCCTGCTGGCTGCGGCGCAGGCACTCGGTCAAGCTGGGGCATCCGCCAGCCTGCACGTTGCCAGCCGTCGGGCTCATCGCGGCCGCCTGTCGTCTTCCGCAGTGATCGGTGGCGCGTCGTGCTGACGGTGCGGGCGGTGCTGAGCAGTGCTGCGTCACGTCAGTTCGCATCTTCGGGCCAGGTCCTCAGCGCGGCGGCGGCGGCACGGCCCGGGAGGCTACCCTCCGGCCGGTGGTGAGGAGCCGCCGCCGACGTCTGGTCGGCGGTGTCGACGGCACCGACCGCCTCTGACGGATGGTATGACCGGTGCTGGCGCGCCTCGGGGCATATGCGGCGCGTGAGTCTGGTAACGGCTCGGGCGTAACGAACGTGAGGCATGTTTCACGCGTAAGCGCCAGGCTAAAGGCAGAACTGCTGGATAATCCGGACCGACTTCAGACCGGTGATCTGAACCGACGCTCGCGACCTCCGGGCCTGGTGCTCGTGCTTCAGGGCCGGGTGGCCTGGCCTGGCATCTTTCACCCGGGGTTCGTGCTCGGCCGCAGACGCAGTGGTCATCACTATCGTGTGGTGCCAGATGAAAGAAGGGCACGCCAGCTCAAGAAGCCCGAGCCTGCACCGTCTGACCACGCCGGGGCATGTGCGGCCACGATAGCCGATGGTGGCGGCGGCTCGCAATCGCGGCGAGACGGGCAACACCGCGATGAGAACAGTGCGAGGCGGCGGCGGCAATGAGCTCTTCATTTCGTCAGTGACGGCAGTTCACGCCGGACTCGCCCGTGCGCCGTCCCGTGACAGCCGTGCCACTACCGTGTGATTAACCGACGGCGCCGCCAGCCGCGGCCGACCCGATTCGCGGTCTCGTAGCATTCGATACGTAGCCGCCGACCTCGAAGGCCTCGCGTGGTGCTGGGGCGCCAGTTCCCGATGGCACTGTAACGGTCGGGCAATCGTCAGTACCGATCGTGAACTCGCTTCTGGGCAACTGTTCCAGGTGACGTTGTCGAGACCGACGCGGGCCGGTTCGCCGTCGATGAAGAATGCGTCTGCAACCGCGGCGGCCGCCGTTGCGAGGCGTGACGGCAGATGGCGGACGATGATGCGTCGCTATGGCGGTCGCCCGGCGTGCCGTCGTGAACAGTCGTGGCTCGTCGCGTTCAGGCCAGCGACGCGGTGACACCTGGTTAACGCCACAATCGATCGTTCGATCGATTGCGGAGATGACGATGATGGGCTGGTGTCTCTGTACGGGGAGTTCGAGCAGAGACGCGGCGCGAAGTGTGCGCAACTCTACTGCCCGATATCTCGCTCAGCTGTCGACTGTTCTACCGTACCCGGATAATACGGTAAAACATGGCTCATGTCTAAATGACCGATGAGCTGATTGACATCATTGCAGACGATACGGCCGGTCTTGCTGTTGCTGGTGGGCTGCCATTGATAACTTTTTCGACGGCATAAACGGCTCTCCATGATCCTGCACACCCGCCTGACAATAACAACAATATACTCCGCATCAAGCGGCAAACTGCCGGGAAAACGGGGACATTGACCGGTTCGTTGCGGCGGCTGCCGCGCGAGCCGGGCTGCGTCGCCGTGGGTGCTCGGCGGGGCGGCGCCTCCGGCATCGCCGCCGGCTCGATCGGCAGGCAGGCTGGGCGTGAATATCATGCGGTGGCGGCCGACAGGATCGGCGTCCGTCGGCCGGGCGGATGGCGCCTCGATGAGTGTTTGATGCGGTCGTCGGGCGAACAGCCTTCGCCTGCATGGGCGGATGGTCGGCGGCGGGGAGGCCGCGCGGGCGCGAGCGCTGGCATCCGGGCCGCGACCTCGGCGAGCGCCCGATGGTCGACGGCGGGTCCTTCGTGTTGTAATATGATGAGTTCACCGGCGGGCACGACGGCGTGCCGGCAGCGCCGGACGGGCTGCCGTTGACATCCGGTGCCGATGTACAGCCACGCCGGCCGGGTCACGCCGTTCGGGCAATGCGGCGCCATCGTCCGCGCAGCCGATGACGGTACCTGAAACCGCAATTACGGTACCGACATCCGGCACATCGTCTCGACCATCGATCAGGTGAAGTCCCGTCCGTGCCAGACATCTCTTCAGACGCTCGCCAGCGATCGGGCGATCCGGGCTCGAGATGTGAATGATCGAACTCCCAGTTCCTCGCGGGCATGGCGCGTAATGGTGCCTTCCGGCGGCCAGATGGCAACCGGTCCTTTCGGCTCGGGCTGGCACGACAGGCTCCGGAAAATCGGGCATCTGGCAGTCGTGCACCACCGCAATGTGAGGCAACGCGCGTGGCCATTTTGTCACGATGGCGGAATTTCGTAACGCTGCTTTCAATGATTCATCGCGCCGGATCCGGCGTCGCCGTCGGTCGCCTGCTGCTCAAATCGAGAAACCCGCTCCGGCCCTGTCGGCCGGCGGCTGAACGCCAGTCGTTCCCGGGCGGTCTGGCTGGGAGCGCGATTGATGGGCGTCACTGTCGAGGGCGTACCTTTCGTGCGTTGAGACCTGTTAATTCATCAAATCCGTGCGGCCAAGCGTTTGTCATATTACGGCAACAGACGCCGGAACCACTGTTGGACGGTCCCTTAACGCCAGGGCGGCACTCAGCGGGCACCCTACTGACCGGGGACGCGCTGAATGACGCGCCACGCCCCGCTCTGAACTCCGCGTGGTGGTCCGTCGTCACGGGCATGAACTCGGCGATAATGTTCGGGCAGCCCTCGCGCGGGCAGGCTGCTGGGTGGGAGGCGGGTGGCAGCGCGCATCGGGCAACTGTCAGCGTCAGTGCTCTGTTCGCTGATTGGCTATGACGCTGCAAGATCTTCGGCGTGTTTGCCTGCGTAATACCGCCTCGCCGCCGGTGCGTTGCACGACGTCGCCGCTTGACACCACCTGGGCTCAGCGAGATGCTGCGGCGCTGAGACCGATGCGTCGCTGCGCGCCACCGCGATATCGCCGGCGCCGTCGTCATGCTGGACCGGGCCTGAGCACCTGTTTGCGCGAAGTAGCTCTGGGGGTGGTCGCCTGCTCTGTGCTTCATCGGCTGGAACTGTTGATGACGGGTCTGCGTCTGGCGTCGACATTCACCCCTCCCGGATGCCTGTTGCCAGATCGCCTGACCCGGCCGCGGCTTCAGGCAACTGCTGGGCGAACGTCAGCTGGCGTGGCCCGTGCCGCTGGAAGAAGAAACTCGGGCATGCCGGGCGCGAACCGAGGTCAGGCTCGGCGACTCGGGAGGCCTGAACAGATCGAGCGCGCGGGCATGTGCTGCCCAACAGTGACCGGTGCCCCATGTCGGGTGCGCGGCAAGCCCCGTCGTGCGCCGACATCGACATCCCGAGTGTTCACCCGAATCGGCTGAATCTTCCCGGTGGCGTCGCGCCCTGACGGCGTGCTGGCTGTTTTGGCTCTGCCGACGCCGGCGCTCGCGGAAATGAGACGCAAGGCCACGTTCTGCGCCGCCGCCGCACGCGGCTGAGCATCGGCTGCTCTGTCGAAGCTGGAGTCAGGGTTTGAGCAACGTGCTTACTGCGGCTGACCATCTGCATTCACGCGCGCTTCGCATCCTCGGCATCCGTGGGTATCGGCGGTTCGGGCTGCCAGGCACCTGGCGCTGTCTGGTGAAGAAGGGCTGGAAGATGCCGTCTACTGACGGGACATCGCGCACCTGGGAAGAATAACATCTGAAATCGTTAACCGGCGAACTCATCGAACCGACGGATAACCGCCGCCACGCCCGAAAACCGGTGCCTCGCTGCAACGCGCCATCTTCGCGCTGCGCATGTTTGCTGCAACGGCGCGGACGACGTCGCTTTGATGGCGCAGGTCGGGCCTGGTTCTGCGAACGAATGGGCGGGCGCTGGTCGTGACGATGCAGTCAGGTCACCTGTCTGGCGGCTGGCTTGACACGTCGCCGTCATTCTGGCCGAGGACGTCGCTCGGCTGTTCGCCCGATGACCTGGACCTGGAACCGGTCGCCTCGGTCGTCGCCTGGCCGGGCGAGATAACTGCTGAAATCGTCGGGGCTCGCGACCGCGCGTAATGACGTAACTGGGCAATGTGAACGGCAATGTATCGTCGGGCCGATCGCGCGACTATCGCCGTGTTCCTGGGCGCGTGGCTGGAAAGGTGATTTCGGGCGCTGCGCCTGCGACACCGCCGATCACCAGGTGAGCGGCACAGTCGGTGCCGTGCTGTGCCGTCGCCCACGACATTCCCTCGGCTCCGCTGGTCGGCACGGGCCCTGGTGCAGCCTTCGACGGCGCGGCAACCACGCAGCTGACCTGCGGCCTGGCACCGACACCGTCTCGCGCATGCCTGAACTTTCGCGGTAACCGAGACCAGTGGGGAGAAGATCACCAGGCTCTGAGCCTGCTCCTGGCTGCAAGTGACGCAGGGCAGGCGCGTTCGTTCAGGCATCCGACCGTCACGCGGACCTGGACGACCACAACTGTCGGCAGCCATGCACAACGGGCCAACGCGGCTGGTCGTGGCTCGCGCTCTGCGCACCGAACGCTGCTACGGGTAACGTCAACCTGCCGCGGCATGCCATAGGCGCGGCGGCATTGCTACATGATACAGCCAGCGGCACCGGCTGCGCTCTGGGCTTGCGGCGACGGTATGGCCCGAAGTGAAGGCGCATCACAACCTCGGCACGCCACGACCGCCGCGCCAGCAACGGCTCATCCGCGCCTGAAACCCGTGGCTGGCGCCGGCATCGCGCCCACTGCTCGAGGCAGCCAAGCCATTTCCCGCTCTTTCATGCGGCCTGTACCACGGGCTCGGCCGGTGTCCCATCGGCAAACATCTTGGCTTCGGATGACATTGTCGGGCGAACTTACCGATACTGCCTGTTCTTGACAGTCGACGAAGTATGAAATATTTGAAGGCAGACTGTGCTGCTGGCACAGTTCGTTGTCTGTAATTGACGTTGATGCGGCGATCGCCGATCGACGCCGATAATGTGTTTCGGTTATGTTCGTCGGGTTTAGTGCGTCGCGTTACAAACGGCGGAGACTTATACTAAAACAGGCTGATCGGTGCCTGACGATCGCCGGACGCGCATCCGGGGATGACATTTCCTGATATCGGTGCTTCGCAGCTGCGATCAGAGAACCATCCATGCTGATCATTTTTGCCGGCAATTGACTCGAACCGAACCTGCGACGCACTGCGGGTACCGCTCTCCCGGCGCTGAACGGGCCGGCATCGACAAATAAATAACTGGTGGCGACGCTTTCCGTGATATGCCGACGCGCAGTAATCGACTTCTCGGTAACGCTCGCAACCTACAATTAACGCTTGCTATTGGTGATTCTGCCGTCACCGGATCGAAGCTTGCGTTCGGCGTGGTGTCTCGGCAACTGTGATGGTGGCTGACGCAGGCCGGTCTGCAACGCTGCCATCTCCGTCAACGTGCGACCCTGCCCGCAGTGAGCAGCGCCTGGGGCCGCAGCCAGTACTCGAACTGTCGGCCAAGGCCGCCAGCCTCGGCGGCACCCGCTGGAGCGGCTATCGCGGCGGCTTCAGGCGGCAAGCACGTCAGGTACATCAGGCTGGCGTCGTCGGCAGTGCAACCAAATGAACGGCGCGATGGCCAGATCACGCTGGCGCGACCGTCGGCAATCCAAACAGGTGTATTGACACCGAGCGGTATCGGGCTGCCCTTACTGCTGACGCGCCGTCGGCGAAACGCCGGCATCCGGCAGCTGTATGACCTGGTCGATCTTCAGGATCACCCGTTTTCCCCGAACGGCATCGTCATTTTGCCATCTGTTCGGCTGGCGATGGTCCGGCAGATGCGGTCGGGGCGCGGCATCCTCGACGCCCAGATAACAGTTCACTCGCTGCTGCATGAGTGAGCTACCGATCGGCTCGAGCTTTCGTCGCTATCGGCACCGACTCGGCTGCGACTCCTTTCACCGCAGTGCGCACCTGCAGGCTCATGGCTGGTGCGCTACGTCACCGTGGGCGATCGCCGGGCCGGGGCAGGGTCAGGCTGACGCGTATGTGAGCGACGTCGTGCTGGTATGCGCCGCACCAGGATCGACGGCGCCTCGGCCAGCCGGGTCGAAGACCTCGACACCCTCGCGCCTCGGCTGCTGACGCAGGCTGGTAAGGGTCGCCAGATCACCCTGAGCCGCGCATCGGCTGTTTTCGGCGGCGGAAAGTACCACCGCATGGTACTGCCCGCATGTTACCGCGCGAGCGATGGTCGACCGCAACCGCGGTTCTGGCGTGAGCTACTACATCTCGGTCTTCCATATCGCTGGCCCGGTTTCGCGGCTGCTGATTTACCAGCGCCACGTGCGTCGTCGACAGTCACGCTTCGGCTTCAGGCGCCAGACGCCGAGCTCTGGTCGCCCAGGCCTGATATGACGTGATCATGGACGCTCCTGGGCCTCGGGGGCTCCCTAGCACGTCGACGTTGACGTGCTTCATCATCGGTCTCGACATGCCGTAACGCAGGAAATGATCTGCCAGACTGCGAAACGTGAATTTTCGGTAACCGGCGCTGGAGGTTGTTCGGGCGATCGTGCGCGTCGGTTAGCGACTGCTGCCCGCCGCGCGCGACGAGATCCGGCGCTTTCCCGTCTTTCCGACGGACTCTTCCTCAGACGATGCGTGATGCTGCGCGCCTTTCAGCTGAAGCGCCGCTGCCGCCAGCGACCGGCTGCTGACTGCGGTGGCGGCAGTGTTCCGGTCGCGGCCGCCTGACCCACTACCGGCGCGGTGCCCGGGGCCCGATACCAGCGGCTCGCCTCGACGATACCCTGCGCAGTCAAAGGCAGCGCACTCATTCCACCACGCCAAAATCGACCAGCTCAGGCCTCATTGTGCCACCATCGTCGGCTGCCGGCACCGCCGGGCGCGCTACTGCCTGCCAGCACCTCGGGCTGCCGGCACCGCTGCGCCGATTCTCCGACAACGCTGCGCCTCCAGCCATACAATTCAAACATACATTGCATCGACTTGTTTTCGTCGGTCAGCTCACGCCACCGTCTGGCAGGCAACGAACACCTGTGAGGTGCCCAAAACGACGGCCGATGATGCATCGTGCCGCCGTCACGGCCGACGGTGGGTAACTCACCTGCGACGCCATTGGCGATCGGCAGGGTTGCTCGGTTCCGACGTGGACGAGCTGGGCGCGGGCGATAAGTCACGTACTGTAACTCTGCCTTCTGATGCGATCGCGCAGATCGCAGGGACGGCCGGATGACCTGGGCGATGACCTGCTGACGTGCGTCTCCAGCTCGTGATGAAGAGATCGGCGTCGCTCGATCGACCGGCGGCGTCGCCCGGCAGCGCGGCGATATGACGCTGCCGCTGTTTTGTCTGCGCTACCCGCAAATGATCTACGTCGAGCATTTCGGCTGATGACTGCCGGATCACGCAGACCGTTCAGGCGCGTGACCATCGACGCGCTGGCCAGATAGTTACGGCAACGAACGCCGTTCGAGGCTATCCGCTGACTTCGCGCGCTGACAGCAGATCGTACGCCATCGTGCCAGCAATGCCGACGGGGTGGTGGTGCCTGAACTGGCGTGGGGCGGCTGGCGGCTGGGGGCTGCCGCGTGGCGAGCCGCCTCCACACGGCCGTCGCGCCGGGCTGTTCGGTCGATGACGTGGGCCGTGGCGCGTGGCGGCAGAATAAAGTCAGGCCACGCTGATCAAACGGCGATCAGGCTCCCCAGCTGTTCGACGCAGCGCGACTGGACGAACCGCTGAACTGTGCTGCGGTCTGACCGACCAGTCTCGAGGCGGTTCGACAGAACCTGCTGATGGGCGAGCGCCGTCAGCGAGGATGCGGGCGGATGTTTCGCCGCGTGCTCGCCGACGCCCGTCGTGAACGCCGGGCTGCATCGGGCACTACCCGTGACTACTGCCGGTGCATTAGCCATGATCCCTTCAATTCCTGCGTCACCATTATGACAATGCCGACGTACGCGTGAGGCGGTTAACGGCAGTGCGGCGATGACCGACCATCGGCCGCCGATACCGCGCGCTCGGTCACGCTGGTCGAAGACGGGCGCCATCACTGGCCGGCACGCTGGCTGATGGCCCGTCATGTTCGGTTCGTCGACTGCCAGGCGAAACCGGCCGCCTCCGGCTTCTGGCTGCGTTTCGCGGCAGGCGGTGTGCCGTCAGAAGTCCCGTGATCCGCATCAATCACTCGGGAAGAAAACTCATGCAATGAATGATTCCCGTCCCGACCTGGGGCCGGGCGAGGCAGTCATCAACCCGTGCGGTGTGGTCTGACGCATCTTCTGGCGCCTCGAGCCAGCAGGTCGGGCTCGCGCCCCAGCGGCCGGCTCCTGGCATCGACCTTAGGAAGGAAGCGTGTCTTGACTGCTGTATCGGTCCAACCACGAGGCAGAATGGTCGTAGCAAATGCCGGCGCGTTGCCGAAACTTTATGACCGCTGCTTACCATGGTCGCGCCGACATTCCTGCCATCTTCTGTCGCTGTTTTCGAACCGCCGGCGGAAGACAACAGACCTGGATGCCGAGTGCTGGAGACTCGGTCGATGGCGGGCCGAGGCGGCTGCTGTTTGCAAAACTCCCGCACCGTTCAGATGAAAGATGCTGGTCGTTGGGCATCTATCGGGTTTTGCCTGAACGCCTCATGAATTCAATGCTTGATGGGACGGCTGTTGGGCTGGTCTCGACTCACGATACGCGCAATGTTTCGGCGGAACCCCGGGCTCGCAGCGCAGGCGGGGCGTATCCTGAACCAGCTGGAGGCGCCGGTCATCCGGACGTCGTGAACGCCGCTGGTCAATGACACCGCCTGCGGCGACGATCTCTGGCGCGTCATGTTCCGCCGCATCGAGACGCAGGCGGTGTGCCGCCAGCATCTGGCGTGGTCGGGGCGGCGCCATGCCATGTATCGGTGCTGGTCGGCGGGCTGTTTGGCCTTGTGGTCGTTCCTTCCATCGAGCGCCGGCTGTACTGCGCCGATCAGCGCCGCGTACCGGCTGCTGAATGACGTTCGCCTCAGCCGACCGGGCGTGTTATCGCCGGGCGAAGCTGATGTGCCGGTGCTGAAGACCGAACGAACGTCTGAAACTGATGGTGCCTGGGCTGCCCGCAGGCAACGACCTGCAACAACGCCTGTCCATGCGACTCGCCGTGACGGCAAATGTTTCGCTGGGTCAGGAAGTTCGCCGTGAGGCCACGAAGGTTCTCCGCGATTTCAGGTTCTGCGAGTGAAAAACCGTGCGTGCCTCGGTTTCGTCGACTACTCGATGGCTGCAACGTCGCTGATCGCTGTTCGGACGCCCTGCGCTGCCCGCGTCTCGAGAGCGGGCGACGGCATTCTGACGAACACACGTCGTCGGCTCGCTTATCATAATGTCGCACGGCGTTGACGCCGTTGTTTGACCGCCACTGTTCGAAGCGATTATAAAGTATTCTTACTGCTGAGTTGTTTCATCAGGCTGAGGCGCTCAACTGGTACGTTGTCGGGTTATTCTGACGCAATGATGAACGGCTAACGAAACTCACCATGAGCAATGGCCGTCATTCTGACCTCGCTTTCATGGTGGCCATTCATCGTACTCACGGAAATGCCTTGTCGATCGGTTCGCGATAAGTTTGCCATCCGGAATGACATTCCGCTCGACCCGATCTGGTACGCAACGACGCTGCGCCCGCTGGTTACGCCATCTGGCATCGCGTTGTGCTGCATCGGCGCAGCGCCGAACCGCCGCTGTTGGCGGCTGTACTGGCGGCTCTACTGCGCGGCGACTCTTCGTACCCGGCCAGCAAGTGAGCCTGCTGCATCACGTGCGGCAGGCCTCCGGAGGCGGGCGTGCGCGCAGCGGGCTGACCCGTGGAGGCTCTTTTGTGGGCAATCGACAAAGTTGATTACAGGCGTGTTTCGAGGTCAGCGACAGCCACGGTGGGCGCGATGCGCCACTGCGTTCCGTGGTCGTGAGGCGAGGCCCGGCGGCCATTTCACCGTCGTGGCCTGAACTTTCGTGAACTGCCGCGCGAGCTGGTCTGGGGGCTGTCGGTCGTAACGCCGACCGAAAAACTCCGGAAGGCGACGGCAACGCCAGAGCCGGGAATCGCAAACGCCCGGTGCCGAGAGCGGGAAGGGTTTGCGGCGACAAGACCGAGAAACAAATGCGCCGAGAAAGAACGGCAAACGCCGGAAGCTGCCAGGGCTGAGCGGCGACGCGTGGTGAAATAAACGACCGCAGATGATAAGCCGTGAACCCTCCGTCGTGGGCGATCGCGCGACCGCCTGCGATGAAGACTCTGGCTGCCGGCGCGGTCAGGCATTCGATAGTTCTAACCTGGGTCGAACTGCCGACGACACAGACTCGGGCAGTGAGTGGAGAAGAATCATGGACGAAATTCGAGGATGTTCGTTGCCCGTAAACTGCGGCGGGCTGCGGCGGCCGCTGACGGGCGCGATGAACGTGATGACCTTCTCGAGTGGCGCGGGCAGCTGGTGAACGCTTCGCGCGACGCTGTCGACGACGCCGGCTCGCTGACTTCTGTAGCCCTGTCGTGAACACGTGTTTCGGTGGTTATGCTGGCCGAAAATGGCAAGACCTGAATCTCACTATACCGAGCTTGCTGTCGTGATGCCGAGCACCGGCGCTCTGCGACCTGTTGCCGGCCACGAATGTTAACGCATCCTTGAGTACGAACTGTGAACGGCAGCGTCCGGTGCCAGCGTAAGCGCCGGAAAAATGCCGGATGGTGACGCCGCTGGTGCGCGGTGTGAAACGGGCTGCCTGCTGCGCCTGGATGAACAGCATCTGCGACAGCCGACACTACAACATGCGGCAGCTTTGCCTGAAACACCTGCCCATGCGCGACAAACCATCGTTGAAGATGATGGACATCATTTACGCACGTGCGGTAATCAACTGCTGAGTACCTATGTTGACAGACGCCAGCTGAACGATGACGACAGCTGTGCAAACGAGACCAACTTCCGCCGCGGGCGGCTGATGGTCGGCACCATCGACCGGATGCCTTGCGAACCTCGGCGTCGCGCAGCTGCGAACCGGGGCCGTGGAAGGCCAGCATCGGCGCGGATCGAGCTGCCAGAAGCAGACGACGGAGGCTGTTTGTGAACGGCTGTGAGGGCTGGTGTATGACTACTGACAGGGGTCGGGCGGGGCCCGCCAGTGCACCTGCGACGGCACGCAGGCTGGCGCGGGGCCGGCTCGGCGGCTGGCCCGTGCGGGCAGTCAGGCTGTTCGGCTGGCCGCATCGCCTGCGCGACCCACAGGCTGGGCACTCGCCCGTCGTCATCACCACTGCTGCCTGGCTGCTGTGAGGCTCATCCGTCGGTGCTTTCCCGACGCTGTGCGGTCCGCGCCTGGGCACTCGTCGACACTGTTGCAGAGAACTGGCACCACCGTCTGCAGTCTGAGGCACCACGTGAACTTCCTGAGCAGTTGCACTCCTGATGCGCCCCCTGGCGGCGGTGTGCACTGCAATGGCTGGGCACAACCGTGGTTTGTTAACCGGCGATCGATCCTGAGGAGCGGCATATGCTTGACTGCAACGGGCGAGACCATACCCTGTCACGGGTGGTGCCGACCGTGACGACTACCGGGACGCCAGCATCCGTGCGCTTCCGTGGCGACGCCGGCGGCCGCGCATTGCTGAATTGCCCTGCGGGGCGGCGGCTGCGGCGGCACCGCGGCGTGACTTCCCGGCCAGGGCGGCGACGGCGTCGTGGATGAACGCCATTACAACGGCGATGAGCGGCGACGGCTGCTGCAGGCGCCGCTCGGCCGCTGATCCCCTTTTCCGACATTCTGGAGACTGATCGTGCGTTCTGTTAACCCGCCGGTGCCTGAGGGAGCGAGCGGGCAGGCGTTGTCGCCGCTTGCCGTCCATCGTGCCTCGACCGCCCGGAGTGAGCCTGCGCCTGCTGATCGACAGGGCGGAATCCGGCCTGGGCGGCAGCGTTGCCGGCATCGACTGGTCCTGACCGTTGACCATCTGCCGTGAGGCTGAGCTGGCGGCTGACGTTCGAGATGGTCGAGCCTGGCGCCGATGAGATGAACGCGCTGGCTCTGGCGCCTGATGATGCGATCGTGACACGGCGCGACCGCGGCCGGCCGATGGCGCTGGCCGGCTGACGCAGACTATCGTCGCGACGGTGACCGTAACGACTCAGCCGTGGTCTGCTGTGTTCATGTTCGGGGCCGGCAGACTCGTACGGATCGCATGCTGAATTTCGTGACCCGTCGCGGGCTTCGGTTTCGAGGCCTCGTCATCGAGGCCACCATCATTCGGGGGCAACTTGTGCGGTGATCGGGGTGTCGCCGGCCTCTGGTGCTGGGCCTGGCCGGTCACTGGGTGATGGTAACGGTGGGCGTTGTGTTGAAATGGCGACGATCGCTGGTGATGCAGCCGAACTCTGCCAGCGTGGCCCTCGTCGGTCTGGGCCTCAGCGTCAGCCGGGTCACGCAGGCGACCCGGTCGAGACTTCATGCGCGGCGTGAGCCGTCGCGGAGTTCGCGAGGCTGGCTGACGTCGCCAGCCTGCTGCGAGCACTTCTGCGGCTCAGGCGTGCCCGTGGTGTCGTTAATGTTGTTAGCCGGGTCTGGTGTCTGGTGCTCGGCCCCGCTGCATGGACACGCCTGAGCCGGCGGCCCATCGGGTGGCGCCGCAGCCAGAGCTCACGGTTATTATAACTCGGGTGAGCAGGTGCCGGGCCAGCGATCTGTTGTGACCTCTTGGCGGGGCTTCAGGCGATGGCCCTCCCACTGCGTCTGCGCCAGCTGGGGCCTCGCGTGACGGCTGGCGATAACGGCCGCGCAGGCATCGACGGCGCTGACAACTGACGGGCAGATAACGGTAGCGACCTCACCCGGAAGGCGTCGACGATCGAAACTGCCGCAGCGTCTGCGTTCCTCGGCCAGCTCGTCGCGGCGACGTGCTTTGCGCGGGATTGGCTCTGAGGGGCGGAAAACCATCTGTGCGTCGCGTTCATCAACGGTGGCACGAAATCCTCTGAACAGGCTGGCCACTGGGACGGAAAACGACGGCCAACTGCTGCGGGGGTGCGACTCCCGAACGCCAGACCGGATGATGCGAGACGGACGTAGTGTTCGACTCGACGCCGGCAACCCCGGGCCTGAAGCGAACGAAGTGCCGTGAACGGTGCCGGATGGCGAACCCTCGGGTTTTCAACTGACGGCTGCCTTCGTCGGACTGAAACGGGAAGAAAACTTCGACTCTTTGTGTTTCGATCGAGAGGTGACGAGGCGACCGGCACCGAATGACGAACGACGCCGGCGCGGGCGTTGAGCGGCAGCTGCCAGGCTGCGGGTCTCCGGCCTAAATTTCTGAGGCCGTGGCGTCGTCGCCGGCGGGTGCGCCTGATGGTCGACCGCGGTGCTGGACGGTGAACACCCTGCCAGTGCCGACGGATGGCGGATCAGCCGACTCGAGCTTCGTGGCTGTTTGAGGACTGTCTCGCCATCGTTCGAGCAATCGACAATTGAGGCAATAATCTGGTTTGTGGCGCACCGCCCTGTGCGCGCGCTCGGCACAGCTCGGCGTCGTCAGCCTGCGGCGTAACGCAGCCGGGCTCCCGCCGTTCTTCAATGATCGTAACGGACTCGATCCGCTGCTCGATGCCGTGATGGCGGCGGGCGCCATTCACGCTGACCGTAATTCGTGCCGAAGTTGACTGGGCTTTCTGGACGAGAAGAGCCGGTGGAACACCTTCCCGAGGTCGAGGGCGGCCGCGTGCGGGCGGCCGGTCGTCAGTGCTACTGAACGACGGTGCCCATGTCCGGATGAGCGCGCCCGTCCGGGCGTCGACAGCGCTGGCATTGGCGGCGGGCGCGGCCCGCCGTCGTGCCACCGCGGCCTGGCCTTGTGTCTGAACAGGCTGGCATTCGTGGCGGTGACGCCACTGCTATGATGGTCTGTTCTGCCGGTGCTCTGGCTGCATCCTCCGCCCCTTCCAGGCGGCACCAGCTGGCGCGACGCATCGTGTTTTCGGCGCGCGGGCCCAGCAGGCTAACGACAGCGTGATCCGGTATGAAGGCTTCGAGCGACGCAACGCTGGTGTATTAACTCTACGTCGCCCTGTTGATACTGATACCACCTGCGCGTTGACGCCGCGATCTCGGAGGGCACGCATACCGGTGGACGAATCGATCGCCTCGTCGGGGCCGGCAATCGATCGGCGGTAACTCACGCCGTCGAATGTTTCCGCAGGCTGAAAGAGCCTATTATGTTCCATTTCAGATAATTGAACTGCGTGTTGACGCGGTATCGATCTCGCTGAAAACGGCTAACCGCCTCCCGGCGTCTGAACGATCGTCTGCGGATGTTTGCGCGGGGTGCTTGTGGACGACGGTTCTGATCGTCGGCTGAACCTGGAGGGGACGCGCCGGCCGACTGTGTGCCCGGTCGGCGCGGTTGACGCTGGTTGGTGCTCTGGAACAGGCCTGTTGCGAAGTTCTCCTTCAGTGGGAAGGGCTGCGGCATTGCCGGCGCTACGGTGTCGCACGCGGTTCATCGACAGGCGGAACTGAACGGTGGTCGCTGCTGAACAGGGCAGGTCGGGAGACCGGGCAGGCGCTCGTCGAGCTGGGCGGTGATCCGTCGGCATCTCGCAACCGCGAACTGAAAATCGTCGGCCTATACGATCTGATCATTCAAACGCAGACGGGCAAAATGCCTGGTGACGGTTCGATGCGCGGTAGTGGGCAAATAAGCGAAGATGAAGAAGAACGACGGGAATGAACAATCGTGGCGGTTCTGTCGCCGTCTCGGCTGGCTGGCGTGTTACTGAGGTGAGCCTGTTCTGACTGACGCGTGATGAGCCCTCCTGCGGCGCGTGAACGCAGGTGGCTGACGCCTTCTTCATGTGGTCTTCGGCGCCGGCATGCCATGCGTACCCGGTGCTGGTCAACGTCTGATGGCGCTTTCGGGGGCAGCCTGCTGAAGAGCGGGCGCAACGGCGGCCTATGCGGCTGTCTCCCGTGGTGCGCGACGAAATGCCTGAGTCTGTGCTGTTCTTCACCGGCGGCGCAGTCGCTCCGTTGATCGCCAGCTCCTGGCGTGCGTGGCGCGATCGTGCCACGGCCTCGTAACGCTCTCTTTTCCATCGAATGTCGACGCCGGGTCGCCTCGATCTTCAATCGTAATACTTTTGTTGCCGCGCCTGCGACCGGCCGATGAAATCTGTTTGGCGAAGAGACAGCGGCATGTGACCGCCCGTTGCGGGCTTCTTGATCTGAATGCGCTACTGCCGCGGCAAGTGAGCTTGTGTTTGCGCAACGCCGTGCGCAATTGCCGATGACCGCGCGTCTGCAGTGAACCGACTCGACCGTGTTTCATTTCCGGGCGGCGCGCATGGCTGCGCCTTCCGCAACGTGATGCGCAGCGGGTGACCGTGATGCCTCCCAACAGCGACGCGGTGCCAGACTTTGGCGAACAGGCGATGGTGACGGCCCGCCGGGCCTGGCTGGAAGATAATGACGCAGCACCGGCTACTGCTGTTCTTCGGAAGCGAGCGGCATCGGTCTGTTTCTTTCACCGACGAACGCGAGCCCTCCGCAACAGCTGTCTACCCGGGCAGCCAGCGGTCCTGCGACCGCCTGGCCGGTCTCGAGGCCTCCCGGGCTCTGCATCTCTGGTCTGGTCTGTCACTTTGTCGGTTCACCAGGCCTCGACGGTTCGGGCAGGCTGGGCGCTGACGGTGGGGCCGCAACCCGATAATTTTCGTGAATACTGCAAATGAAGCCGCCACGGTGAACTTTCCGTCGTCTGGCACTGTCGAGACCGTGTGTCTATGACCTGCTGGCGGCGGCACCATGCGCCAGGCGTCTCAGTCGACTGCGCGGGTGAATGTGCGCGGCGGCATCGTGACCGTCGTCGCGGTAACCTCGGCGACTTCAGTGACATCTGCCGACGGCTGGGCCTCCTGTGACGGATCTGGCGCGCAGGTCATGCCACATCGTCGAACGGCCTGGCGGCGCCGCCGAAGAGAACTGATAGTCGATTCGCTGGTCGAGCGACGTGTCTCGAGGGCGGGTTCGGCATGTGACCGCATCGGCTGACGGTTTCAAGCGTTTCCCCTGGCAATGAGCGAACTGGCTGTGCCTGGAGTACCGGACGGGCTGGCGAGCTGGCCCCCTCCTGTAACCGCAATCCCTGTGAGGCCACCGTGGCGGGGCGTGTCTGAGAGCTGCGCTGCGTGTCGCTCTGCGGCGGCCTGAACGTAAACCAGCGACACCACGCTGGCGCGTCGACAAATCACTGCCAGATGCGGGCGCTACGGGCAACCCTGACAACATCTGTTCGAGCCTCCGCCAGCTGAAAGCGCGGAAGGTGGCACAAAATCGCTGCTTTTGCCTCCAGCGGGTTCTGAATAGACGGGCGCTTCGCCGAGACTCCGCTGTTGTGTGAAACTGAACCGAACCATGACGAGCAGGGCGGCCTGCCGCACTGTGCACCGGCGCTCAGGGTCCGGTTCGTGCGGCAGCTGCTGAAACGCTCGTTCGCGCGGCCTGACGAGGCGGTGTTCGTGAGCGGGCTCTGCGCGTCAGCGCTGCCTCGTAGTCGCCAGTGCTGCGCTGTCTGCGATGCCGGGACACTGCCGACTGGCCAGCCGTGCGCAAAGGCGGGGTCACGATAATCGATGACTTTCCTGAGCTGCTGCCGCCGGCTGGTGGCGGACAGTCTGTGCCCGTGAACGAGGCATGGCGAAATAACCCTGGGCACGCGACCTGTTTACGTACAGGTGATAACCATTATGCGCTGGGCATTTTCACCGCCTAACGGAGGCTCTTTAACCCAGGCAATGATGTCTTGTTCGATCTGCAGTGACGATGCACCTGTTCTACAGGCAGCTCTGTTCTGGGCGACAATGCTTCAGGCTCCCGCCAGACGGCGTGTGCCGGTCACGGCTGCGGGTCAGTCTGGTTGGCGCCGGATGCAAAACGATGCGCGGTTCAATGTGAGCGGTGTTCTGGCCTGGAGTCTGCCGGTATTCGGCCGAGGCTTCGCGACTCGCCGTGGCGGCTGTTTTGCTCATCGGCCGCCTGTTCTTCCGATGGCAGGCCTGGTGAAACTGGCGGTCGACCTGGCGGTTTGACCGCACGGCGGCAGGCGGGGCTGTTCGGGCTTCTGCTGTCGATGCTGGCTGTGCTGACGTGGCTCCCAGCTGCTGCGTCCGTCTCGCCGAGGTGGTATTCTTCGGTACGCGGGCTGCGACACCATCGCCTGCCTGCGCACTGCCTATCGACGCTGGTACTGCCGTCATGAGCTGATGCGGCGACGGTTCTGACGCTTCGAGCGAGCATCGTCATTTTCGCTACCGTCTGGCGAGGCGCATCATACTAAAACCTGACGGTGAATCCGGACGAGCTGATCGGCGGAAGTGTGAGGCGCTGCCGAACATGGTCGGCCTGAACAATCAGCGAGATCTGTCGTGCGCTGATGCGCAACGAAACTCGCGCTGATTCAACGTGCACAGCAAACGTATTCGGCGGCTTTGGTGCCAAGGCGCCAGCGGATCACGTCGTCAGGTCGTGAGCTGATCTGCCCTGATGCGACTCGAACGCATCCGAAGACCGACGGCTGGCCATCTGTGGTTTCACTGCCTGTGCGGGGCGGGCGGTGGTCGTTGCTGGGGAAGCCGCGCGGGGGTCCTGACACTGGCCCGGCCGGTGAACGGTGTTCTGCGTCGCCGTGGCGGCGCTGTCGGCTGCCGTCTGAAGGTTTTCAGCGCACTGGGCTCGCCGACACCCGCCGTGGTGGCGTCGCTGGCGGCCGCTCGACGGCTGGAGATGCCGTCAGTCACTACGATAGTTCAACGCTACGACGGAAGCGCAGGTGATCGATGCCGTGAGCCGTCCGGTGACCTGAGGCAGGCCTCAGTATTGAAGGTATCCGTACAGATGATCGCTCGCGGTAACTACGCTACAATTCATCCGCCGTCGTAACGTCATTGACTACGAAGCACTGCAGGCAGGCTGCGAGGCTGGTCGGCGAGCGCATCTTCGCGGGCTGCGCGGCGGTAGCATCGTCGCTGTTATCGGCATCGCGGCTTGTGGCTGGTGCGCGTGAATGCGGAAGACTGGGCTGCTGAACCCGATGGCCGCTGGCAGCGACAGTACCGCGCAGCTTCACTATTTCAGGGCGGCGAGCGTCGACACAGTCGCGTTTCTTCGTGCGGCTGATATTGGGCAACGCGCGGCGTACATCGGCCTCGGCGTCTGATGGCGATCTTTGCGACCATCGACATCGCGAGCTGTTCATGCACCGTATCTCCGAACTTTGAGATGCATGAGGCGGTTCTCGGCGTTGATGACAATAGTACTGGCACGAACGTGTGCTGGCCGCACGGCTTTCTGGCCTGCGCCGAGCCGCCGCAAATGGTCGGGTCAACATGCGAAACGCGACTCTCACGCCATGTGGCACAACAAGCGTCGCGATGTGCTAGGCTGCGGCGGGCTGGCCCGCTGGCGTGCCGGTGTTTGCTGGTGCAGGCTCCTGCCCGGTTGCAGGCCCAGCAGCGCCGTGCGGCTTGTTGTGATGCCGACTGGTGGCATGACCACGCACTATTCGGCGTGCTTGCTGAGCGGCAATCCGGTGGCGAACGACTGTGGAACTGGTTCCTGCTGAGAACTGAATGCTTCCGGTGTTTCTTCGATGAGCCTCGACCAGGGCTACAGAAACGAGGATCGACTGGTCTGGTGCTGGCGACTCGGCGAAGGAAAACGGCGTGTAGCGCGCCAGCGAAATCTGTTGGGCCAGCGAACCGGGCAGATGAGCGGGCGATAGTCGGCGAGGGGCATGTGCGCCGAGCGGCGGGTGAAATGGTACGCAGATGAACTGCGCTTCGCGCTGACGCTGCTGCTGACTCATCGTGCGCGACTGCGGGTGCTTTCATCGCTCCCGCTGGTGATCTGTTCGGACTGCAAACTTTGTGTTGTTTTGTTCAGTCGGGTATGTTCACGCTGATGAACGCTGCAATCTGTCGGGGTGATGATGGATCTGCCAATGCTGACGACACGTGCTGCGAGACGAGGCATCCTGACCATTTCATCTCTTTAGTCAGCATCTCATCACGACGGCGAAGAATGTTTATGCCGTCCTTTCGGAGACGGCGCTCACCCGCACTGGCGCTGGTGGCGCGGTGCCACCGGTGCATTGTGGCTGACGCCGCTGGGGGTGGAGGCGTCCCACGTCTGGTGACTCATGCCGCGGGCTGACGGCCGTGCTCGGTGCGCGAGCAAGCAAAATGATTCTAGTCGCTGACATTGCTTTCGTGACAGTTTCGGTTGGCGCGTGCGCGAACTGGCGTGTTGTCCGTCGATGGTGGCACCGCAACGACACTCAGACGGGCGGTCGGCGCCGCTGACGTAACTCGGTTATGGTGCGGGCACCCTGCTCATGCTGATGTGTTACTGTCGGCACTCGGCGAGATGTCAAACTGGCGCTCGGCAGCTCGGCCCGTGGAGGCGCCAGCTGGGTGCTGAATCTGGCTGGCAACGGCCGCAACGTATTCTTGACGAGCGATGGGCGACGACAGCTGGATGCGTCGAACCATCGGCGGCAGTGTGCCGGTGAAGACGGAATTCTTCTGCAGAACGTGCGGCCGATCTGGCGGCCTGGCGCACTCGGGCGGGCTGTTGACGCGCTCGAATTAAACCGGCGTGCGGGACTGTGGACGCTCTTCGATCCGGAAGGCATCATTTACCTGTGTTTGTCACCTTTTGAAACGCGAGGCTCCGTCATCGGCCAAACTCACAATAAATGACGGCGCTGTTCGGCGTCTCTGGCGGTGCCCACGGCGTGCGCCGCGATGACCGCACTGAGCTGCTGCTGGCTCTCGCGGTGTTCTGCTCGTATCGGCATCGTGCACTCCTGTTCGCACTGCTGAGCCTGATCATACGCGGCCGTGTCGGCGCATTGCAATGAGCATCGCATTCAATCGGTGTTTTTCACGTGGCTGCCGATGCGGCAATATTCTTCCGATGCCGAGTACGTAACCGTGCCACCACCATCTCAGAAAGGAACGGCATAATTTGGCCCGTTGCGGGCCTAAATATTGACGCGACCTGGTGACGCTACCATCGCCCGGGGCCTCGGGCTCTGCGTCGGCTTTACCCCGTTTCGTCATCGAAAATCCTTCGTATCGGTTGACTCTGGAAGGCCGACCAATTTCAGGTGGATCGAGCACGGCGGATTGTTCTGGTGATGAAACGCCGCGGCGCCACGCAGTTCGAACTTCGCCGCTGAAGTTCGGCGAACTGGCACCTTCCAGTGCGGCGTGCCGTGTTCGACTGGATCACGGAGGTCGGCGTCAATTAACGTGTTTGCTCCGCCGCGAACAGGCGTGACCGGCTACGAAGAATGAAGGCACGAAGAGCACCTGCGAATCGGGCGCCAGTGCCGAGCCACTCGTGCGGACGCCGGCGGTGACAAATGATGCCGCTGCTGAGACTGGAAAGATCCGTGCTGATGCCGCTGGCGCACGCCATCGTGATCGAGATGGAAATGAGCGACGACGCAACGGAATCGATCAGCGCCGCCCGGCAACTGGTGTCGCAAACTGTGACCGTTCGACTCCATCGCTTCGTCGAGAATGGTCAACCGGCGGTGCTGTGACGCAGGCGCGGATAACCGCCTCAGTGACGCTTCGAACGTGTTTAGCAAATTTCCCAACATGCGTTCTCGGAATGTCTGGTGCAATGGCGTTCGGTCCGGCTCGTCTCGGTGCCGACGATGATGCGTTTGATCGGAACGCGGCTTTGCGCTGGCGGTTCGATCCGTGTTTTCGGGCGTCGCGGTGGCACTACGATCGGCGTCTAGCACGGACGGCAACGACGGCTGTTGAGGCGGATTCGCTGGTGGGGAGCTGCCACACTGTAATGATGAGATGACGGCAACCGAGATGGTCGCTGTTACTTGGCGGGTCGTGGTCGACGTCGGCTCGGTGGCTGACTGCGGCCATGCCTGGGACCGAACCAATCGCCGTTTGCATCGACGGCTGAGCCTGTTATCGTGTTCCGGCATCTTGTGCGTTGACCGCCGCAGCGGCCTGCTGGTGACCCGTCCGCCGCGATGGGCACGTGGGGTGACGTGTTCATCCACCGGCGGCACGGCGATGTCGGCGACGTAACCTTCGATGGTCACCCGGCCAGCTGCCATGTTAGGATGATGCCCACGCCGCGACGACCAATGATATGACCTGATGGCGAGTCATCACGCCTCCCGAAGTCATTCGACTTGCTATGGAATCATCAGCGATGGGCTGGTGGCGGGGGCGGCGGCGCGTCGACCTATTCATTCTGTGTGCCACCGGCCTGAAGAACGATCGGCCGGTCGTCTGCCGACGGCGAGGCGCGACTGGTGGGCAGGCAGGCTGGGCATGCGCGTGCGCGAGAACAGTTCTGAGGTGGCCGGTTATGCGCTGCGTCTTGCGTCGGGCGCAGGCCACGATACGCATGCAGGCTGCGTTGCCTGGGCCGGCGTTGATGAGGAACCGATCGGCAAGACAACGCAGCACGGTAGCGCGGCGAGCGGCCGCAACGCATTCGCGCGATATGCCGTCGAACCACCGCTCAAGGCCGGGCCGCTGCGCGGAAGCGGTTCGACTCGAATGATGCGTCGGCAGTGGTTCTGCGATGGTCTGATGGATCGACCCACGTTGCGGCAGCTGAACGGCGGGGGCGCGATACCGGCTGTGGTCGGCTGGCGCCTTCGCATTCGGCGGGCTCGCTGCGTCGCTGATGCTGGGAGTGAACTGGCTGCCTGTTTCATTGACTACACGGTCGAACTGACGCTGAGTGACCGGCCAGTACGTAACCCGGCACGGTCGCTGTCTGTCACGGACGTCTGAATCGCAGCACCGTCGGAGAACGGCGGCACTGCGAACCAGACGCGGCTAACGTGATAATCAGGGGATGCAACTCGATACCTCAGCCGGTCCCTCATCCGGGCCTGAGGCGCGCCCGCGCGCAATCTGTCGCGGCAGGCGAACTCGTCGGCCTGAGCTCGGCGTCACGAACTGCGCAACGCTCGGCGTCCGGAAAACTGACCGGGAGCCAGACTGTTGCCGGGCTATTTCCTCGGGGCGGGCAAACCGACCAGGCCTCACTGAAAAGCGCGGCCCGCACGTTCCGGCACGCTCACGCCATCCGGGGTCAGTGCGATAGCCAGCGCCTGTCATCGACCATCGGGTTGATGCCCGCTCGGTAACCGCCTGCTGCTTCGAGCGTGCCTGATCGACACGTTCACGGAAGGGGTGCGGCGCTTTCACCGGTCATCGGGCATCGGGGCTGTGCTCGGGCTGTGCGGCATCGGTCGGCTTAACGGGTATTGAGGTGCAACTTCTGTTGATCGTCGACGGGCTTCGTGCGCCAATCACCAGCCTTATGGGCACAAGGCTGTGGAGCAGTGGACTCATGACATCCGCTGACCGTGAGCCGTCGCAACCGCGGGTTGTTCTGAGCACGTGTTGCCAAGCTGCTGGCGCGCTGTTCGTCATTGTCGACCAGGCCTCGATCGGTCGCCTGGTCTGGAATAGGTGGGGTGGCGAGGCCGTTACAATCGGCGCAACAGGCCAACGGCTTCATTTGGGCTGACGTTCTGCCGACGAACCTTCACTCGGCAGGCCAGGCCGGTTCCGGCGGTGACAGGCAATCGGGAGCCAAAATGGTCGGCCGTCATTACAAACGTGAAACACGACCGGCGAACCAATACTGTCGATTAATGACGCTGATCTGACCGTTCATGTTCTCAGGCCTGTTGACGGGCCGCCGGCTCCGCCGCTCGCTCCTGTCGCTGTTTGCGCGGCGGCAGTGCTGCGTCGATGAACCGCCGTTCAGCGCCTCCTCATTCAGCCACCCGCGTCTGTGTTCTGCCGCCGTCGGCCATCTTCAATAATCTTGGAGCCGCCACGATCACGATCGCGGTGTTCGGCCGCGCGTAACTGATTTCCGGGCGCTGTCGAAAGGTATTTTCGATAGCGACAGACAAACGACCGACGACTGCGCGAACCATGGTGAAGACGAAAACCGTCATGACTGACGACCCGCAGGGGCAACCGCGGTTCCGCGTGCTGAGCTGTCTGCAGCGGTCCTTTCCGATGGTCTAACCGGCTATCGCGCGGTGAGCACGTGCATGTCCGGCTGAGATCGGCGAGGGCGCGGGCTGGGCTGGCGCACTCATTCGAGCGCTGCTCACGGCTGGCACGGGCGGCCAGCGATTGGCGCCATTGACCGCCGCTGGCACCGGCTCATGCGGCTGCGCGCGATCGTCGAGCGACTCGCCTGGTGGTGACCGCGGCAGATCTGCGTGTGCGGCAACCCTGGTGCGCGAAAGCGTGCCGCGGACCCAGGCCGGTGATGAACAGATGGCGACCCGACAACCGAGAACGCGATGGGACAGGTGACCTCGGCTGAGGCTGAGACATGACTGTGCCTAACCATGACTGAACATCATCTTGTTTACGCCGACCGACGTCAGCCGTTACTGACGACGACCGGGCCTCAGGCGGGCTGAGGCGGTGAGGCCGGGCGAGCGTGGCCTGACCGTGGCGGTGCGCGGCATGTTCGACCAGTCGTGCGGTCGGCACCACTGAATGCGTCGTGCCAGACATCGATGCTGGCTGCTTGTTTCTGCCGGGGCATGGGAGGCAGCCAGTTCCCGCGGACGGCGGCCCAGGCGGGCTGCGCTTGATGCCTGCAACGGGCCGAGGTGGACGGCCGCTGCTGAGCCTCGCTCGGGGCGCTGATGGCTGCATGGCCCGGCCCGCTCGCTGAAATGGTGGCCGGCTGGTCTGCTCTGCCCAGCAGGCTGGGCGAGGTCGGCCGCGAACGCTGTCGGTCATCGGGCGGCGGATGACGCGCAGCCAACGGAAGGTCGCCGCAACGCGCTCGGCGGCTGTGTGCCGGCGCGCCTGCTGGCGGCGCATTATCGCTGGTGAATAACGTGTTGAACATCGCAATGACCGTGTTTCCGGCAGATATTATACCAACACGCCTCGCGGTCGCTCGACGCGAGTTCCTCATTCCCTGACATGCGCTCAATGCGCCGCCGCACTGCCTGCTGCCGGCATTGGCCACATGCCGATGAGCGCGTGACCTGGGTACATCATCGTCACGCGTACTGACGGAAGGACTTAGCTGGCCGGGTGACTTCGGTGCCGACGGTCGACATAACAAACTCGGCGACGTCTGCGCGCCGGAGGCTCACCAGCGGTGCGTTTCGCACGCGATGTCTTCTGACCGTTCTGAATGTTGTCGATGCGCGAAACTGCATCTGTCGCCGCAAAATCGGCAGCGGTAAATGGACCGAGGCGATATTTTCAGCTTCGGGTCGCACCGGTTCCATGCCGTCACGTAACCTGGGCATCGTGTCATGTTCTCACGGCGAGCAGGCGCGCTTATTCGTGTGGTGTGGACGCACCCGGCGTATTATACCATGTCGGGTGTTGCCGTTACTCATCGCCATGCGAGAGACGATTGTGAACCACCTCGTCAATCGCGGTGCGGCTCCTGTACATCTGCCAGGTGGACTGGCAACTTCCGGCATGGTCGTTGAGCCGAACTTCACGCGCAGCGCCAGCGTCAGCTATCGAGACCAGTTAAATGAAGCGCCGCAATATTCGCTCGGATGATCGCCGTTGATGATCAGCCGATGAATTGATGGTTGGATGTGACGCCGGCACCGTGTTCGCTCGACGGCGGTCCGCGAGCGCTGCTCGCGCAACTGGTGCCCGAACGGTCGAGGCGACTGCGTCGACATCCGGGACCGTTGAGCTACGGGATGCCGAACCGTGGCGGCGTGCCGTCTCGTCATTTCCGGCATGTTCTTCGGTCGCCGCGGCGGAGTCGGCGGGTGGATATTTTCCGGCCGGCCGATCGCGGCTGATCCGGGCGGTTGACGATCGTGGACGGAACTTCCGGCCCGAACGCACCTGCGGACGACTGCGCCGTGCCCGACGGTCTGTAACCCGACAATCGTGGTCTCGGCATGAACTTCTGGCGCGTCGCTGCGACCTGGCACGGCTACGCCTTGATGGAAAAGTGGCTGTGATAACTACGCTGACGATCTGCTCCCGGCGCAGCGTGTTATTATCCGGCGGCGTGTTCCAACTCGCTAACCAACCGAAATCGAGGCGGCCCAGGGCGTGCGGGGGTCTCGGGTTCTCGCTCGTCAGCGGTCGAGATACGTCTGCCGAAACGGAGGGCCGAGGCGATGTTCGATGACGCCCGTTCGAGGCGAGCGATCACGCCTCCCGCAGGTGACGAAATGTGACGGGGCGCAGCCTCAGCTCGTGCAGCTGTGCGGCAATTTCAGGCGCGCCGGGCTACCGTCTCGCCTCGCGTGCGGTGGCACCGTCATGGCTGGTCGCCGGCCTGATCGCGGTCCGCGGCACACGGAATGATGGTGCTCGCTGCGTGAGGTGCCGTGCCGGAAGCATCCCGGCGGCGCTGCAACAGGCCGGCTCATGCCAGTGACGTCGGCAGCTGCGTACCACTTCTGCGGCGGCGGCGGCATCACCACAATGACCGACGCTACGCGCGCGTCTGAGGCTGACAAACCTCGGCCAGGCCGGTGTGCCGCTGACCGGCATTTCCACCGGCGTTCGTCAGCGGCACGAAGGAATGCGCTGCTGTCGATGATGCCGGAGCAAAACAACAACCGGCGGACTACCCACGGCGTGGCGACCGATACTGGCCTGCGCCTTCCTGCGTCGGTTGAAGACCAACCGGCGATAATGACACGCAAATGCCCACGCCGTTGGCGCCCGGCACGGCGGGCTTCTTCCGACGGCGGTGCGCCTTCCGGGTCGCCTTCCGCGCAACGGTCACGGACTCAATGTTTGCCGTGCTGCGATGAGCGGCGAATCAAATCGACACTGCGCCACGTCGCTGCCGGTTCGATCGCGTGGCGTGAGCGCAGACCTGGCGATGCTGCCGGAGGAACCGTACCCTCGACGATCGAGGCTGTTATAGGCTGTTCAATTTCATGTTACATGCTGTGATCCATGTTGGCGCCGCGCGAATCACCATTTCAAAGGGGTGACCGTCTGCAACCGCCGCCATGCTGGCGATGGCGACTGCCGTCTTCGTTGCTGGCTGCCGAAGAACCGAGCCGGCTGCTATGGGCGCGCATCGATCCAGTGACGCTTTCGATGATCTGTCCGCCTGCCCGTAACCTGCGCCCGGCGTGCGGACTTCGGGGACCGTCATCGTACCCTCCATCGTGTCAGCCAAGGCGGAGAAGCATCGAAAAACGGATCTGTCCTTCGGGCCCGGTCAATCGGCCAGCGGCATGCCATCCAGCTCGCGAAACCTGGAGATCTCCACGAGGCCACGCGATGACATGCTCACACCTTCATGTCCTGGGCATGAGCGAGGCGGCCAGGGGCCATCCGAGCCTATCGTCGGCTGGCGCCGGTCAATACCGAGGCTTCACCTGCGGACTGCAACAGCGGCAACGATAGCATCGTCGTTTCTTCATCGGTGAATCTCCAGTTGGCTGTGTGAGGCTCACGATCAGCAACATCACCGGTGGTCAACACGCCGTGTTCGACACCAGTGGCGGCGCACCATGTTGACACAGACCGCGAACACGCACGTCTTCAGTGGAAGCGGCGATGATGCGAACGTCGGTGGTGGAAGGCGGCAGGTACGAGGAAGATAATGCGCCGTAGTATTCCGGTATTCTCGCGCATGCTAACTGGTGAGCTATAACGCAGGCTGAAGTTTCGCAACGATAGCGCCCGAGCTGCAGGTGCGATCACCGCCGCCACCAGTGCAACCGAAGCATGCCATCGCGGCGCTCAGCTTACAAACAACATCAATCGAAAGGCGCCAGGCTGAACTGATGACATCACGCCCGCGGCGACCGGCGCCAGCGTAACCGCGCAGCCAACAGGCCAGTACTAGCAGCGACAGTTCGCGCGTGGTGGAAGCGGCGCGGCGGGTCGGCGAGGCGCGCGCTCGCTGCCACGTGACATCAAATCGCGCGCGGTCCGGCGCGCCGACAGGCCGGACTGACGAACTGACGAACGACGCATTACGCCTGCTGGGCGCCACCGGCGGGCGTGACGGCGAGCGCACGAACGCAACGCCACGACCGGCACCAGCGAGACGGCCGTCACCAGAGTCTGACGTGCAATGCTACCGAAGAGCTTGAATACCTGTCTGTCGGCTCGTCGTGATCGTCGGGCGGCAGCGGGCGATCATCGAGCGTGGCTGTCCTCGGCGAGACTCACCGCCTGGATGTCGACCGCGGACGGCAGGCTGCGGCAGGCGATGAACGATCGCCGACGCCGGGCGGCGCGATATTCACCGCACCGGCAGTGACAACTCGGCGAGGCCTGACCAACGGGCTGCAACGTCCGGTGTGAGCGCGAAGCTGGATCTTTTACGTGATGCGGCAATGGTGGCTCGCGCACGCGGACGTCGGCGAACAACGCGGATGCGACCGTTAAGCCATCACGACGCGATCCACCGATGCAGTTCGGCGAGATGCGGTGTGCAACTCGACCAGCGTCACGAAGATGGATGGCACGCAGTCGGGCTGCAGGCCGTCCGGGAACGGCGCAGGACGCCTACGGTCTGCCGCGAACCCGGTCGCTGACACCTGCGCAGGTGGTGCCACGGCGGTCGCCCCTGCTGATCGTGATGCAACGCGTATTCCAGACGACGAGGCTCGAGATTTCAACCTCGGGACCCGGTCACGGCGCCGTTCGACGGGTGGCCGATGCGACGGCGCGCAGAAGACGCGGCCTGTCGACCGGCTCACCCGCGATGTGGATGCTGCCCGACGTGGCCAGCGGCCGCGGTGAAGGCGTGTACCGGCGCCGTTATAACCGTGAAACAGCTCGCCGGGACAGATCGGCGTCATCGTTGCGACAGGCGACGCCAGGCGGCGATTCTGATGGATGACGGCAACAGGCCAGCGTCGACGGGCGATAATTTGAAATCTTCAACGGCCATGTTTACTGGATACCCATGAAGATTCGGTGCGGGACCTCGCCAGCCGAGGCCGATTGATGGCGGGCGAGCTGCTCACGACTGAGGACCACCAGGATGAGACTGCTGGGCCCGCCATGCGCGGTGCTGAACGACGACAGGCGCGGGTAACGCCAGGTCGGGCGGTCTGTCGACAGCTCGTGGGATGTGCCGCGACCGTCGCCGTGCGATCCGCCCGTGATTGCTCCGGGGCCCTGTGCCGCCCGGGCAAGTCGCGCGTGTGGCTGCATGCTGCTGCTAACGCTGGGGTTATCACGAAGTCATTGCCGTCCACTGGGTGCGAGAGAAGCGGGTACGCCGACGCGAACGTTGACCACCGCGTTGATGCGCGCGGCAATGTTCCGTCGTGAGGCCGCGACGGTGTCGCCGGTGCCGTCACCTCGAGGCCTCCTGCGGCGTGCGCAGCACTGGCTGCTGTGATCGGGTTCTCCAGGCGCAGTGCAGATATTCGATGGGAACACCATCGTCTCGGGCACCACCCGGTTGCCAGGTCGTTCCCTGGAGACCTGAGCAAAGGGAATTCGTAGTGCGGCTCCGTAACGGCTTTAATGATGCCAGCGAACCGCTGAATCGTACTGACTGCGTCGACTGTGAGGGCGTCTGCAGCGATCGTGCCGTGATGCGCAATGACTCGACGCCATTACGCTGTCGTGTTGCGGCTGCCGACTGGTGTTGTTGTTCGGCACCTGCGTCGTTGACGCCTGCGATCCGAAACGAGCTGGGTGTCGCTGAGGAAGCGGTGCGGACGATGCGCGACGTGCGCCGGGCTGGATAACAGATAACAGATCTCGGCAGGCTCTTGATCTTGTTTGTCGAACGTGTTTACAGATATTCATCGCTGTGCTGCCGCTGATGATGGACGTTGTTCTGCCGCGTCAGCGTCGTACGATTTCGCCGCGATGTGAATGCGTCGCCGACGTAACGGCGGTCTTCTCGCCGGGTGGACTGCCTCGTGCTGCCGCGGGCCGGCCGGCGTCAGCAAACCGGCAGGCACAATGGCCCGGCGTGTTGACAGGCCTGAATGACCGTGGTCGGGGAGATACCATCGAGCACCAGCGCACCGGAAGCGGGTCAGCACTGGGCGTGCCGCCGATAGACCGATGATGCGCGGCGATCGTATTGTGACGATGACGTGACATTGAATCTTGCGCCACCACGGGCCATCGCTGCGTGACGCTTATACGAACGCAGCTCGACGCCAGCCGGGCTTGACACCGATCGCCGGTGTTGAACGCGGCGGCGGCGGATCGCAGTGGCGGGGCAGGCGGCGCCCGCCACCCGATGCGGACTGCGGCTTCACAACGAACACAGGTGTCATTTGATCGCCCAGCCAGCGGCGATTTCCGCGGGATGTTCCGCGCGATCGGCCGGAAGCTGCGCCGCGTGGGCATTCAGGGAGCCGATCGAGATGGTCTTCCAGCCCGTGCGCTCACGCACTGCGTTCGCGGCCGGTGGCTGAGCAGGCTGCCAGCTCATCGTGTCTGAGATCCGGGCAGTCAGGCTGATGCAGGCGCACTCCCGATGGTGGTCAGCCGGCATTGATAACCGGCAATTCATCTGGCAGGCCTGCGCACCTGTTACAGTCGACTTGCGCGGGCTGTTTGACGCGTAACAGGCACAACGTTGAATCTGCATTACGACGCTCGGGCTGAATGACCCGGCCCCGGATGGCGCGAGACGACCGCCAAACCGGCTGCGTTGATGCCCGCCGAAGGTGAAGGGCTCCGCCTCAGGCTGACTCGACTCGACCATCGGCGACCGGCGGCTGTTTGCCGCTTCACCCGCTCGGTTGTGCCGCTTCGTCGAACTGAGCGCGAACCCGATCTTCTCGCCAATGCCGTGCGGCTGACCAACGGGCGAACAGGGCGCGATTCAGCGAACATTGATGAAGATCGAAGATCGCGCCGGGCGCGTCGTTCCGCGAAGGATGGTGGAACCGTGTTTGCCTGCGTGACGGCTGCGCCGGCAGCCCGCCAGCTGCTGATCAGGACGCGAAGCCAGATGAGCCGGCTGCCGGGCGCCGGCCGCGTGATACTCGCCGGGCGCCTGGACACGACGTGGCCGTCGGCGACCGGCCAGCTTCCTGCTCTCGCCCAGGCCGGATCGAGGCGCCTGTCGGATGCTTGCCCGCAGGCCGCAGGCCGACAGCCAGTATTCGCTCTCGAGAAATGATCTTCAATTGATGCTGATCGGCTGTTAACAGGAGCTCGGCTCGGCAAAACCGGACGGATGATCGGTGGCGGATTCGTGCGACGACGCCACTGTTGATGTAACGGTGCGGTCGTCGCGGAAGGTGACGAAATCGTTCTCCTGGTGGACCTGGATGCGATTAATGCCGCACGAGCGAGCCTGGCGCCCGCGGGCGGTGCCAGACGGTGGCGTTGCGCTCGCCGGGACTGCGCGCGGGATTCTGCCGAATGTTCACCGGATGGCGAGATGGTGACCGAAACCATCTGGCTCGATGACCGGCATCGGCCACCTGCGGCTGCACCGGTTGGATGGCGCCCGCTGTTGGCGTGTTCAGTCGAACGGCGGCTCGCCGCTGTTCCGCCTGCGCCGACTGCTCGGAAGCGGTGTACCCTCGTGCGGCGCTGGTGTGACGACCTGGTTCTGGGCCACTGCGACGGCACGATGTCTGAGGCGGACACCTCGTGTGTCGCCCAACGACGGGTATTAACATGCGTAACTGA